>OINE01000001.1_pt1 | contig 397521 bp, 325 predicted proteins | sample 1585251 | NCBI WGS metagenome assembly OINE01 (sample SAMN02674599, study PRJEB24791) | human gut metagenome, SKBSTL023 | isolation source: stool | host: Homo sapiens | place: USA | reverse complement strand
AAAAGTGGGAGAGTAGATAGCCGCCGTTTTTTTAGGAGTGAGAGCGAAAGTTCTCCGTGAAGAAAGCCGATTCAGTTTTGAGTCGGCTTTTTTCGTTCCCGGATACTTCTTCTGGTATAATATAATATTATTCTATCTTTATCGTTCAATATATATTGACTGAATATTTCGATATGAAAAGTATATATGATTCCCGCCAACGATTGAAGTTTGTATTTATTTTTACGGCTATCCTGATCGCGATCGCTTCACTTGTTGTTTCTGATATGCTGATAAAAGATCTGGCCCAGGAAGAACGCCAGAAAATGGAAGTATGGGCGGAGGCTACTCGTTTGACGGCAAGTAAGAATACGGCTGTGGATTTGTCTCTTGTTTTGAAAATCCTGGAAGGAAATACGACTATCCCGGTTGTACTTTGTAATGACAAAGACAGCATCATGTTCGTAAAGAATATAAGCTTCCCCGAAAATGATGTGGAAGAATTTAAAAAAGCAAAAGTAAAGGAGCTGAAAAGCAAAAATACGATTGTGATCGATATGGAGGATGGAACTTTCCAATATGTCTATTATGACGATTCTGTCATCCTAAAGCGATTGTTGATTTATCCTTATGCGCAGCTTACGGTTGTATTCGTTTTTATTGTGATTGCTTTTCTGGCGCTTGCAAGCACGAAGAAGGCCGAACAGAATAAAGTGTGGGTTGGACTGTCTAAAGAAACGGCTCATCAGTTAGGAACGCCTATTTCGTCTTTGATAGCTTGGGTGGAATATCTGCGGACAAAAGATATAGATTCTTCTCTCTTGAACGAGATGGAAAAAGATGTGAAGCGTTTGGAAACGATTGCGGAGCGTTTTTCCAAGATCGGTTCCAATCCGGACCCAGTCCCAGTGGATATCAATAATTCTATCCGTTCGGCCTTGAGCTATATGAGCACACGTATTTCTTCGAAGGTCAAGATTTATACGCATCTTACCGACGGGCCGGTTCCGGTGTTGATGAATGACTCTCTTTTTGCTTGGGTTATAGAGAATCTGACAAAAAATGCGGTAGATGCAATGGAAGGGCAGGGGGAAATCACTTTTCAGGTGGAGGAACGTGATAAAGTCGTTCGTATCGATGTGACCGATACCGGGAAGGGGATCGCCAAATCTAAGTTTAAAACCGTATTTAATCCCGGTTATACGACCAAAAAGCGTGGGTGGGGACTAGGCTTGTCTCTGGTAAAGCGTATTATCGAATCTTATCACGGCGGAAGGATATTTGTTAAGAGTTCGGAAGTCGGCAAAGGCACGACTTTTCGAATTGAGCTTCGGAAATATAAGGGCTAAAATCTTAGATAGTAAAAAATAACGGCAAAGATGTTGCATTTGTGTTTAGTTTTTTCGTACCTTTGCAAGGTTTTTACACTAAAAGGCTTTGGGAAAGTTTAAATTATATAATGTAGATTTGAAAAATCTCACTCCAGGAATACACGAATTCGAGTATTTATTGGAGAATAAGTTTTTTGTGGATATTGATGGAGACCAAGTCCAGAAGGGCAAAGTGAAGGTTTACCTCACGGTAAAACGGTCTTCCATGATGTTTGAAATGAACTTTCAGATTGAAGGTGTTGTTATGGTTCCGTGCGACAGATGTCTGGACGATATGGAAATCCCAATCGACACGCATAATCGCCTGGTGGTAAAGTTCGGTAAAGAATATGCCGAAGAAAGTGACGAAGTAGTGGTTATACCGGAAGACGAAGGTGCTATTAACCTCGCGTGGTTTCTGTATGAATTTATTGCATTGGCAATTCCTATGAAGCATGTACATGCTCCGGGAAAATGTAATAAGGCTATGTCGTCCAAGTTGAAGAAGCATACTGCCAGAAGCACTGAAGACGGAGATGAAGAGTACGAAGACGATAGCGTGGAAGAAGATATCGCGATTGATGATGACGTACCTGTGGCAACAGATCCGAGATGGGATGGTCTGAAAGGTTTACTTGAGAATGATAACAATTAAATAAATTAAAACATGGCACATCCTAAAAGAAGACAAGGTAAGACAAGAACAGCCAAGAGAAGAACTCATGACAAGGCTGTTGCTCCCACAATGGCTATTTGCCCGAACTGCGGCGCATGGCACATTTATCACACTGTATGCGGCGAATGCGGCTATTACAGAGGTAAGTTAGCTATCGAAAAAGAAGCAGCTGTGTAAGTTTATCCTAACTGATTAAGTTTTGATAAACCAAGAAATAGCCCTAAAAGTATTTTTAGGGCTTTTTTTTAATTGGGATATATAGTCCTTTTTATTTTTAAAGATATGGATAAGATAAATGCGGTAATAACAGGCGTAGGCGGATACGTTCCCGAAGATGTGTTGACGAACGAAGATATTTCGAAGTTGGTGGATACGACGGATGAATGGATCATGACGCGTGTTGGCATCAAAGAACGCCGAATTTTGAAAGGTGAGGGCTTGGGAACCTCATATATGGGTATACGGGCTGTGAAGCAGTTACTCGAAAAGACAAATGTGAATCCGGAAGAGATAGAAGTGATCCTCACAGCAACAACTACGCCTGACCATCATTTCCCGACCACTTCCTCCATTATAGCTTACCATACCGGTTGCAAGAATGCAATGACTTTCGATTTGCAGGGGGCTTGTGCCGGTTTTTTGTATGCCTTGGAAACAGGTTCCAATTATATCCGTTCGGGACGCTATAAGAAAGTGGTTGTTGTGGCAGGCGATAAAATGACTGCTATAACGGACTATCAAGATCGTTCTACCTGTCCTTTGTTCGGCGATGCCTGTGGTGCTGTGCTGCTCGAACCTACAACGGAAGAAGTGGGTGTGATGGATACGATCTTGCGTACCGATGGTGTAGGCTATTCACATCTGATTATGAAATCCGGCGGTTCGGCCTATCCTCCTTCACACGATACGGTGGATAATCGCGAACATTTCGTTTTCCAGGATGGCAAATATGTCTTTAAGTACGCAGTTTCGTATATGGCTGATGTTGCTGCCGAGATTGCCGAACGGAACGGGCTGACACACGATGATATCGCATGGATCGTGCCTCATCAGGCAAACTTGCGCATCATCGATGCGACAGCAAAACGTCTGGGTGTGGACATGGAAAAGGTGATGATCAATATCCAGAAATACGGAAATACCAGCGCCGGGACAATCCCTATCTGCCTTTGGGAGTGGGAAGACAAACTGAAGAAAGGCGATAATCTGATTCTTGCCGCTTTTGGCGCCGGTTTTACCTGGGGTGCAATTTATCTTAAATGGGGATATAATGGAAAACAAGCATAAATCCGGCTTTGTTAATATTGTCGGTAATCCGAACGTCGGGAAGTCTACGTTGATGAACCGTTTGGTGGGAGAGCGTATCTCGATCATCACTTCGAAAGCACAGACAACGCGGCACCGAATCATAGGGATCGTGAATACCGCAGATATGCAGATTGTGTATTCTGACACGCCGGGAGTCCTGCATCCGAATTATAAGTTGCAGGAATCTATGCTTAATTTTTCTCAGTCGGCACTTGGTGATGCCGATGTATTGCTTTATGTAACCGATGTCGTCGAAAAGATCGACAAGAATGAAGAATTTCTCCAGAAGGTCCAGAAAGTGGAATGTCCGGTCCTGTTACTGATTAACAAGATTGATACGACTACCCAACCAGAATTGGAAAAGCTGGTAGCCGAGTGGAAAGAACTTCTTCCGAAAGCTGAGATCATTCCGATCTCCGCCCTTTCGAATTTTAATATAGATTACGTGAAACGTAGGGTAGAAGATCTGATGCCTGAATCTCCTCCCTATTTCGAGAAAGATGCGCTTACCGATAAGCCGGCCCGTTTCTTTGTGACGGAGATCATTCGCGAGAAGATTCTCCTGTATTATCAGAAAGAAATCCCGTATGCGGTGGAAGTCGTTGTTGAGCTGTTTAAAGAAGAAGCCGAGCTGATTCATATCAAAGCGCTCATTATTGTTGAACGCGATTCCCAAAAAGGAATCATCATCGGGCATCGTGGCCAGGCATTGAAAAAGGTAGGTGCTATGGCACGTAAGGATATCGAACGCTTCTTTGATAAGAAGGTTTTCCTGGAAATGTTTGTCAAAGTAGAAAAAGACTGGCGTAACCGGGACAACATGCTGAAGAACTTCGGTTATCAGCTGGATTAATTAACAGCACAGACAGAAAAAGTTGTTTATGGGAAATATTGTTGCAATAGTTGGTAGACCCAACGTAGGAAAGTCCACTCTCTTCAACCGTTTGACACAGACGCGCCAGGCGATTGTCAACGAGGAAGCAGGTACTACCCGCGACCGTCAGTATGGCAAGGCAGAGTGGACAGGTAAAGAATTTTCGCTGATTGACACCGGCGGATGGGTGATTAATTCGGATGATGTTTTTGAAGAAGAGATAAACAAGCAGGTGAAAGTCGCTCTTGAAGAGGCAGACGTGATCTTGTTTGTCGTTGATGTCTTGAATGGAGTTACGGATTTGGATAACGAAGTAGCTGCTATCCTGCGTCGTGCCAAGAAGCCTGTGATTGTTGTGGCCAATAAAGCGGATAACTTCGAATTGCATCCCTCCTCTGCCGAATTTTATTCTTTCGGATTAGGTGACCCTTTCTGTATCTCTGCTATCAACGGTTCTTGTACAGGCGATTTGTTGGATAAAATCGTTGCTACGCTTCCGGATGACAAGCAGGAGATGCTCGAAGAAGAGCTGCCCCGTATCGCCATCATCGGCCGTCCGAATGCAGGCAAATCTTCTTTGATCAACGCCTTTATCGGTGAAGACCGCCATATTGTAACGGATATTGCTGGTACGACCCGTGATTCTATTTACACGAAATATAACAAGTTCGGCCTGAATTTCTATTTGGTGGATACGGCCGGTATCCGTAAGAAGGGGAAGGTGAATGAGGATCTGGAATACTATTCCGTGATCCGTTCGATCCGCGCCATTGAGAATTCGGATGTCTGCGTGTTGATGCTAGATGCCACCCGAGGTATCGAAAGTCAGGATTTGAACATCTTCTCTTTGGTTCAGAAGAACAAGAAAGGCTTGGTCGTTTGTGTGAACAAATGGGATTTGGTGGAAGATAAAAGCCAAAAGGTGATTGATACCTTTACGAGTGCGATTCGTGAGCGTCTGGCTCCGTTTACCGATTTTCCGATCCTGTTTATTTCGGCATTGACAAAACAGCGCATTCTGAAGGTGCTGGAAACAGCCAAAGATGTATACGAAAACCGTCAGCGCCGTGTTCCGACAGCCAAGCTGAACGAAATCATGCTGCCGATCATCGAGAACTATCCGCCTCCTGCTTGGAAAGGAAAATATATCAAGATCAAATATATTACGCAGCTTCCTGCCGGCCAGGTTCCTTCGTTTGTATTCTTCTGTAACTTGCCGCAATGGATCAAAGAGCCTTACAAACGCTTCCTGGAAAACAAGATCCGGGAAAACTGGAACTTTACGGGAACGCCGATTAATGTATTTATTCGGGAAAAGTAAAATGAAAAGAAAAGCGCCGGTTGGCGCTTTATGACGGAGTGTGAACCGTGCCGGATTCGAACCGGCGACCTCTGCCCTGTCAAGGCAGCGCTCTAAACCAGCTGAGCTAACGGTTCCGATGCTGTAAAGATAAAATGAATCCCCGGGAGTCATGCACTCTCCGGGGATTTTTTTATGATTTTTTTGTTTTTAAGCGGCGAATGCTTACAGCGAGTTCAGCAATTTATTCAATTCATTTACCATTTCGGCTGCTGACTGTTGAGTTTCGGACAGGCCTTCCGGGGTAAATTTAGCCACTGCTTTGTTTAATTTGTTCAATTTGCCTTTAGCCCCTTTGGCTGCCAGCTCTTCGCGGAGGATACGGATTTTTTCGCAGTCCTGAATACCTTCGACCAAACGTTCGAAACGGATCGAACTGCGGGGGCCAGGATAGATACTGTATGTATCGCCGGCTGCCCAAGTGCGGAAGCGTGAGTCGCGCAAGGGATCGGCTGTCCAACTGTTTACGGCCCAGCGCAGGTAACCGTCATAGCCTCCGGCGATGGCATGCAGGGCTGTCCAAGTAGCTTCGGCCGGATCGGAGAAAGTAAAGGTGTTCGGGAAGGCTTCCGAGCAACACGTGTAGACCGTGCTGATCTGTCCTTTGCGTTCGCGTTCGGCTTTTACGTTTTCTGGAAATTTATGGCCGTAAGGGATACTCAGGTAATACAAGTCGGATTGGATTTCAGGATGATAGTTGCCCGCCAGCGTGATCTTGAATTCGGGATCGGCCTGCTTGATGACTTTGATAGCTTCGCGCATGGCTTCCATAGGACGTTCGTCCATAGAGATGGCAGTCTTTTCAAACCAGCCTTTTTTACGCAGGTGACGGGAGAAGTCTTTCAGGAACGAACCCCAGTATTCGGTATATTCGGCATCGCCAGGTTTGACATTGATAAACTGTACCCGGCTGGTCGCTTCATCGTAATAGTCGAAAGTCAAAGCCCAAGGGATCATGGTGTAGCAACTGATCATATCTTTGATCCCCACTTCGTTCATCATGAATTCCACCCATTTGTCAAATACGTCATAACTGTATACCCATGTCCCGTCGATTTTTTTGATACGGGTTACCATGCTGTCGAAATGGTCTTCCGTCTGGCCGGCCCAAGGTTTATGCATGATGCTGGTCGTGATGGCCCGTTGTCCGGCATTGGCCAACATCTTCATGATCGGAAGCATGGCGTCGAAATGCTCCTTGCTCCAAAGAGGAACCTGGTAGTAACGGGCTACGGAATAGGGATTTTGCCACAGGTCCAGATGGAAAGCCCAGTCTTGCGGAGCTGGCAGCGTACGGTTCAGCACGTCGATTTCTACCTGGAGTTTCATATCTTGGAAATTCTTTCCTGAAACGGTCAACGTCCCCTTATATTTCCCTGCGCGGGTATCTGACGGAACCCATACGTTCAGCCAGATCGGTTGTGTCGTACAAGCTTTGATATCCTGTATTTTTACAATATCCAAGACATCGGCTACGACAGACGAATCCCATTCGGCCTTGTTCTCGCGATGTCCGCAACCACCTTTGCGGTCCTTGTTCAGCTCGTCGGTCATGACATAGCGTACGAAGTTCGTCGTGATGGCAGAAGCCGGGATGACGGCCGAGCCGCTTTTCAGTTCGCTGACGGTGACCGTTACGTCGTCCAACGCTTCTTTAGTCCACAACACGGCTTGTGCATTGATACGTTCCCCTTTCCAGGCTTTCCCTTGCCAGCGGGTTGTCTTCTTGATGTCGGGGACATTCAGTTTTTTGTAGCGGATATCCGTTGTTCCCCAGCTGAGGCAGGTTGGCGTTGTCATTTTGTTCCAGACTTCAGCGCCGTCATGCGGTTTGGTGTCTGTAAGTTCCTCATAATTGCCCAAAGGATACTTTTCTGTCTGTTGAGCGAAACAGACCGGCCCTAATGTCAGCAAGGCCGATAGGATAAGAGCATTTTTCATGAAATGATTGATGTTTTTTAGTTTACGTGGGTAAAGATAGGAAACAATTGACAATTGACAATGGAGAATTGATAATTAGGGAGGGAAAGATATTGTCAATTGCTCTTTGTCAATTCTCAATTCTCCGATAATGACAGGTGATCAGGTCGCCGCTATCGTCATGGAGATGCATACCGCTTCCTTCGCAATAGCGGAACATGTCGCAGTCTGCGCACTGTCCTTTTCGTGCCCATTCCCGATTGCGATATTCTTTGAAGCCGTTGTTCCAGACATCAACAAAGCTGTCTTTGTAGATATTTCCCTGATGGAAGTTGGCACGGATGCTCGGACAGCCGGATATAGATCCGTCGATCAGTACCGATGCCGTGCTGATACCAGCATTGCAGTGAAAAATCTGGTCGCGTACTTCCCCCTCGTAATTGCCGAGGAAACCTTCACAGGCAAAACTAGCATGTATCTTTCCCTTGGCGCGGCAATGACGGATGAATTTGAGGATCCAAGTGAATTGTGTGTCGTTGATCTGTAATTCCGGTGTCTCTGCTGCCCGGCCCACAGGAAAAATGGTGAAGATACGCCAGTTCTTGACTCCCAGCTCGATCAGAAAATCCTTGAACAGCATCAGGTCCTTGAAGTTTTTCTGATTGACGCAGGTCACGACGTCCCAGACGATTTCCTTCTCTTCTGCCAGCATCGCAATGGCATTGACTGCGCCTTCGAAGCTCCGGCGGTTTCCCCTGAGCCAGTTGTGCGCCTCTTCGAACCCGTCGAGGCTGATGGTGATGGAGTGCATTCCGGCCGCCAATAGCGAGTCCAGTCGTGTGCGGTTGAGCAGCAATCCGTTGGAGACGATTCCCCAGGGATATTCGCGTTTGTTCAATTCCCGCCCGCATGCTTCGATATCTTTACGGACCAATGCTTCTCCGCCGGTAAACGTGATCATTACCTTATGCGGGTCCACGTGAGGCGTGATTTCGTCTATCACTTTCAGGAAATCTTCGACCGGCATGTCCGGATGGGCGGACGAGACATGGCAGTCGCTACCGCAATGGAGGCAGGAGGCGTTACAACGGAGCGTGCACTCCCAAAAGAGCGTACGCAATTCATGTATCTTGGCTCGGTTCTTCCGGATGCTTCTGAATAATTCTAATGCAAGGCGTTTGCGTAATCCGGGACGTTTATTCATTCTTTGTCTTTTCTTTTAAGGTTGAACTTTATTTCTTTTTCGACAGAGCCTTTAAACCAACTTCCTGTGTTTCCCTTATAATCATCGCTGGAAAGTGTAAGGTTCGTAGAGTCTTTTTCGTATGAACCGTTTTGGGGACCGTCTATATCCGTTGCTATGATCCGTAATTTGTCGGTTGGAAATTCTTCAAACTGGCAATGAAAGACTCCAGCAGGATCTGTGGAAACAGCTGGTATCGTGTCAAACCAATGTCTGTTATCGCCATGATGTTCTACCAGACATTTTATTTCAATATCCGGAATCGGCATATTTTCTTGGTTTACGACTTTTCCTTTGATTGTAAAGTCGGCATGAGGAGTACCGTACATGGCGGCTCCCGGTTCAGAGTCACATGTGGAGAAACCTAGCAGCATTAGTACGCTGGTTAATAGCCAATTGAGACTTTTCAGGAAGGAGGAAGAGATCTTTTTCATACTTTTATAGCATTTGTTTATACTATATTGATGCAAATATACTTTTTATAGTTGCTTCTTTATCATTTTCTTTTGGATATATTATATTCTTCTATGGAATAGATTCGTTTTTCGGATACGATCCATAAGTTGTCTGCTTGGCGGCGGACGACTTATGAGAGTAATCTGAAGCCCTAAAAGAGCAGGGCTGGCGGGCTAAAGAATAAGGATGGACGAAATAAAGTACAGCGGGAATGCCCGGAATCAGCCGGATATTGAGTAACTTGCGCCCCAAATTCAATTGATCGATCAAACATGAAGGATTTTCTGCGTATACTGAGGCGTTTTGTGCCTCCCTATAAGAAATTTATGGTGTGGAATGTGATATTTAACGTCCTGTCTGCCATTTTGAACCTGTTCTCTTTTGCATTAATCATCCCGATTCTGAATATCTTGTTTAAAATCAGTGACGAAACCTATACCTATACGGATTGGACGTTCGCCCCTTTCTCGTTCGAAGCCTGGAAAGCGACTCCGGAATTGCTGAAAAACAACTTTTTTTGGTTCGTGTCCGACATGATCGAGACGAAAGGCGGTTCCTTCACGCTGATCATATTGGGTGTTTTCCTGATCGTGTCGACTTTCTTGAAGGTCGGGACAATGTATATGGCTTTTTATACGATGATCCCGATCCGTACGGGTGTCGTCCGCGACATCCGCAACCAGATCAACCGCAAAATAACGGAACTCCCTCTGGGCTTTTTTTCGGAAGAGCGGAAGGGGGATATAATCGCACGCGTTTCGGGAGATGTGAACGAGATCGAGACTTCGATCATGAGTTCGCTTGATATGCTCTTCAAAAACCCGATCCTGATCTTGATCTACCTGATCGGGATGATCGCCATCAGCTGGCAGCTGACGCTTTTTGTCTTCATCCTGCTGCCTTTCGCCGGATATGTGATGGGAACGGTCGGAAAGAAGTTGAAACGGAAATCGTTCGAGGGACAGCAACAATGGGGGTATCTGATGAGTCAGATAGAGGAGACGTTGGGTGGCCTGCGTGTTATCAAGGCTTTCAATGCGGAGGCCAAGATACAGGACCGTTTTGAGAAAAGCAACGAAACGTTTCGGCGGCTGACGAACCGCATTTACCGCCGCCAGCAGATGGCGCATCCTATGAGCGAGTTCTTGGGGACAGCCACGATCGCGATCGTGCTGTGGTATGGCGGTACGCTGATCCTGAGCAGTAACAGTCCGATCGACGCCTCTACTTTCATCTACTACTTGGTGATTTTTTACAGTATAATCAATCCGGCGAAGGATCTTAGCAAGGCCTCTTATGCCATTCAGAAAGGGCTTGCATCTATGGATCGCGTCGATAAGATCCTGAAGGCGGAAAGCAATATTAACGATCCTGAGGATCCGAAACCGATTGCTCTGACGGAAAGTATTTGCTACCGGGATGTCTGGTTCAAGTACCAGCATGAATGGGTGCTGAAAGGCATTGACCTGACGATTCCGAAAGGACGCACGGTAGCGCTGGTCGGCCAGTCGGGGTCGGGAAAGAGCACGCTGGTGGATTTGCTGCCTCGTTTCTATGATGTGGACAAGGGGAGCATAACGATCGACGGAACGGATGTGCGTGATGCGACCTTGTACGATCTGCGCAGCCTGATGGGGAATGTCAACCAGGAGGCGATTCTTTTTAACGACACATTTTTCAATAATATCTCTTTCGGAGTGGAAGGGGCTACACTCGAACAGGTCCAAGAGGCGGCCCGTATCGCCAATGCGCATGATTTTATCATGGCGAGCGAAGATGGATACGATACTAATATCGGTGACCGCGGCGGTAAGTTGTCGGGCGGACAGCGCCAGCGTATCAGTATTGCACGTGCCATTCTGAAGAACCCGCCGATCCTGATCCTCGACGAGGCGACTTCGGCGCTCGACACCGAGTCGGAACGCTTGGTGCAGGAGGCTTTGGAGAACCTGATGCGTAACCGTACGACGATCGTGATTGCACACCGGCTCTCGACGATTCGTAATGCGGACGAGATTTGCGTGATGCATGAAGGGGAGATTGTGGAACGCGGACGGCACGAGGAGCTGATTGGACTGGATGGCTATTATAAGAGGCTTTGCGATATGCAAAGTTTCTGATGTTATTTTTCCCTGGATGGAAAAGTAACCAAAAGATCAAGGCTTACGCTGCTTCGCTACTCCATTCCCCTCGGTTCACTGTCGCGTCTGAAACTCGCTTCGCTCAAACAGCAGACGCTCCGGGCGCTCACTCCGGTTTCTGCGCTAAACGCTCGTCTGCTTAGGCCGGATATAGAGCCTGACAGCTCTTTGGGGATAGCCGATACTGACACTTATATAACACCAAAGCAGACGGTTGAGCCTTGATTTTTGTTACTTTCGGATCAAGCCAAAAGTAACAGAAACAATAGGATAAAACAGAGAAACTAATTATTAAATATTTTAATACTATGAAACTAAAATGTCTATTATTCGTATTGCTGATCCTCGCAGGATGCAATATGCCGGAAGTGAAAACGGGCAAACCGCTGTCTTATCATTTCGATGCCCCGGCCGGAATTTGGGAAGCATCGTTTCCGTTGGGTAACGGACGCCTCGGATTGATGCCGGACGGAGGTGTCGACACGGAAAATATTGTCTTGAACGAGATCTCCATGTGGTCGGGCAGTAAGCAGGATACAGATAACCCGCAGGCATATCACTCGTTGGGCACGATCCGGAAACTTCTGTTCGAAGGACGTAACGACGAAGCACAGGAACTGATGTACAATACTTTCGTCTGCAAAGGCGAAGGGAGCGGACAGGGGCAAGGGGCAAATGTCCCGTATGGCAGTTACCAACTGCTAGGTAACCTCGTGCTGAATTACGATTATCAAGGTACTTCCGATTCGATCTTCGGATATAGACGAGAATTGAATCTTGACAACGCGATTGCAACAGCTTCTTTTAGAAGGGGAAAGGTGACGTATAACCGCGAAGTCTTTACCTCTTTTGCCGATGATTTGGGGGTGATTCATTTGACTGCCGATGCGGATAGGGCGCTGAACTTCTCGTTTGGGATGAACCGTCCCGAACATTATAAGGTGACTGCCGACGGTAATGACCTTCTGATGCAGGGGCAGTTGCCTGACGGTGTCGATACGCTGGAGATGAAAGGCCTCCGCTATGCATCGCGTGTCCGCGTCATCCTGCCGAAAGGGGGAAATGTGACTCCGGGGGATTCGACTGTTTCCGTGCGGAATGCCTCCGAAGCGATCCTGCTGGTGAGCATGGCAACCGATTATTTCGATAAGGATTTGGCAGGGAAGGTCTCTTCCCTGCTGGCTAATGCCGAAAAGAAAGATTTCGCCTCTTTGAAGAAAGGGCATATTGCTGCTTACCGTTCCCTGTTCGGCCGTGTGGAACTGGATTTGGGACATTCTTCCCGCGAAAACTTGCCTATGGACGAGCGTTTGGCTGCTTTCCACGAAAATCCGGACGATCCTTCGTTGGCTGCGCTTTATTTCCAGTTCGGCCGTTATCTGCTGATCTCGTCCACGCGTGTGGGCTTGCTGCCTCCCAATCTACAGGGGCTTTGGTGTAATACGATCAATACGCCCTGGAACGGCGACTATCATTTGAATATCAATCTTCAGATGAACCATTGGCCTGCGGAGGTGGCGAACCTTTCCGAACTTCATCTTCCGCTTGTGGAATGGACGAAACAACAGGTTGCCAGTGGCGAACGGACCGCTAAGGCTTATTATAACGCCCGTGGATGGGTGACGCATATCTTGGGAAATGTCTGGGAATTCACTGCACCGGGCGAACATCCGTCATGGGGGGCAACCAATACTTCCGCCGCTTGGCTTTGCGAACATTTGTACATGCATTATCTTTATACGTTGGATAAGGAATATCTGAAAGATGTGTATCCGGTTTTGAAAGGAGCTTCCCTGTTCTTTGTGGATATGTTGGTGGAAGATCCCCGCAACAAATATCTGGTGACAGCCCCGACCACTTCGCCTGAAAACGGTTATAAGTTGCCGAATGGCAAGACGGCGCATATCTGTGCCGGTTCGACGATGGACAACCAGATCGTCCGAGAACTGTTCACCAATACGATCGAGGCTGCCGACATATTAGGACTTGATTCTGCTTTCGCCGGCGAACTGGCTACCAAGCGTGCCCGCCTGATGCCGACGACGATCGGCAAGGACGGGCGTATCATGGAATGGCTCGAACCCTACGAAGAGGTTGAACCTCATCATCGCCATGTGTCTCATCTCTATGGACTGTATCCGGGCAATGAGATATCAATGGAGCGTACACCTGAACTTGCCGAAGCTGCCCGTAAGTCGCTGATTGCTCGTGGCGATAAGAGCACGGGATGGTCGATGGGGTGGAAAATGAATTTCTGGGCACGTCTGCATGACGGCGACCATGCTTATAAGTTGTTTGCCGACCTGCTCCGTCCGTGTGTGGACCGTAAGACAAATATGACGAACGGCGGCGGGACATATCCGAACCTGTTTTGTGCGCATCCTCCTTTCCAGATAGACGGTAACTTTGGCGGTTGTGCCGGTATTGCCGAAATGCTGGTACAGAGCCAGACGGGAGAAATCGAACTGCTTCCCGCCCTGCCTTCCGCCTGGAAAAGTGGCAGTTTCAAAGGACTGAAAGTTCGCGGAGGCGGCGAAGTATCTGCCAAATGGAAAGAAGGTCGCTTGGCGGAAGCCGGTTTGAAAGCCCTGGTTCCCGGTTCGTTCCGTATTAAACTCCCGGCCGATTCGGCGAATATGGGCATTAAGATCAACCAAAAAGCCGTATCTCTCCCGGTTGTCGACGGCATGTTGAAAGTAGAATTGCAGGCTGGAGATCAGTTGGTACTGATGTTTTGATCAATACAGCGGCAACTTGTATATGAACCCTACCGACAAGCGTTGTGTGTTTTCAATGGAAGCACACAGCGCTTTTGCTTTTTCTGTCAGATTGTAAAAGCGGGCTGTTCCGGTGAGGAAGATATGCAGGTTTTCATCCGCCATCGGATAAAATTCGATGCCGGCCTGCAAGCCCCATGCCGTACGGTATTTCCCGTCCGGGAGTTCTCCTTCTTCATCTCCCGCTTTATAGACCGACCCGGTTTCGTACATTCCTTTGGCGAAGGCGTTCCATTTCGGATGAAAGCGGTAATTCATCTCTGCCACGAGTGAAAGATACTGGATGTTACGCAAGCAGATAGAGCTTTCTTCATTCTCACCGGACGGAGGAACCAACTCGGTCAGGATACCTAACGGATCGAGTGAACCGCGTGTGTACATCACATCGAAATAGCCATCGAACGGACCGGTGCAAACGTTGTGTCCGGCCCATGCCATATACATCCATTTCCCTTTGGCCTGTTCTCCGGCTGTGGCGGAGTAGCGGAGATTCAGAACCTCATCCAGATAACTGCTGTTCCAGTTGAACGTGTAGAAAAGCGGAGCACGTGGCTTTTCGATTCCGGCGGGAAGCAGGCCGTAAGCGTCTTCCATGCTCCCGATTCGGTTGTCTGTTACTTGCAAACGTAGTTCTTGAGAAGGAGTTGGCTGATAACCAAACGTGACCCCTGTAAAATAGCAATCCATGTATTCGTTCATATCGCTGTATTCATATATCGCATACGGATCGAGGTCATATTCGAACCCTCCCCAGGCTGCATCCTGTTTCCCTAAGGTAATCGTGAATTTATCGTTGAGGTGATAGCCGATCATCGCATATTCGATCGATTCCGGCAGGTTCTCCAGATCCATGCTTTCATTCCCTTGGTTGAGGTTCTGGCGGTACCAGTAGAAAAGCCGGTCGTTTACTTCACCGGTCGCCTCGATCTTGATATGGTTGAAACGGAAAGCGGCTTCATCCAGCTTGTGCCCGGTGAAGAAAGTATTGAAAGAAGCGTGCATTTCCAGATCCAGGTTGAATACATTATTGCGCTTGGGAATCTTCGTTACATATTCGAACAGGGAAATATCGGAGGAGTCCCGTTCGGGAATAAATGATTGCGCCTGTACGGAAATAGTGCATAAAAAGCAGGCTGACAGCCAGAATGCCGTTAGTCGTTTCATTGTCGATTACGATTATGTTTGATTCTGGCTGCAAAGATATTACTTTTCTTCCGTTTTGCCGATGTGCTTCATCACCTTCGCATCCAGGTAGAAGATCAGTTCTTCTGCAATGTTGGTGCAATGGTCGCCGAAGCGTTCCATCTTGCGGATGACGCCCGCCATGTAAAGGCCGGCAAGTGCGCTGCCCGGATGCGCTTCGATATACTGGGCGATCAGAGGAGTCGAATCGTGATTGATCTCATCGATGATGTTGTCTTTCAGGAAAATGCGTGACGCGATTTCGGAACTTTCCTTTTCAAAAGCCTCCTGAGCCAATGATATCATGTCGAGAAGTTCGTGTAACATTTCTTCTACGCGTGCGATTTTTACCAGTTCCGGATCGATCGGTTCTCCTTCCGGCAGGTTGACGGAGAAGCGTGCGATACTTTCGGCGAAGTCGCCGAGGCGTTCCAGGTTTGTATTGATCTTGTACATGGCAAGTACGAAACGCAGGTCGATAGCCACCGGTGCGTACAGGGCAATGATATCCTCGCAATCACTGTCGATCTTCAGCTCGAATGCATTCACGCGGCGTTCACGGCTGAGCACTTTGTAGGCCAGTTCCTTGTCTCCGGTCAGCATCGCTTCACCGGCATTGTATATCTGCTGGTGGACGAGTGCCCACATCTCGTTGATCGTATTCTTTAACGCCGCTATTTCTTGTTCAATAACCTTCATGTTTTGATTTATAATTTATGATTTATGATTTATAATTTATGATTTATGGATTATGAATTATGATTTATATGTCGATGATAAATCATAATTCATAAATCATAAATCTTCTCACCCGAATCTCCCTGTGATATAATTCTGGGTTGATTCTTTTTCCGGATTGGTGAAGATCTTACGCGTTTCACCATATTCGACCAGTTCACCCAAATAAAAATATCCTGTCTTGTCGCTTACACGCGCAGCTTGCTGCATGTTGTGTGTGACGATCACGATTGTATATTCCTTTTTCAGTTCATGGATCAAATCCTCGATCTTGCTTGTAGAGATCGGGTCGAGGGCAGAAGTGGGCTCGTCCATCAGCAGGATGGAAGGTGAGATGGCCAATGCCCGTGCGATACAAAGGCGTTGCTGCTGGCCGCCGGAAAGAGCGAAAGCCGAATCTTTCAGCTTGTCCTTGACTTCGTCCCAGAGAACGACCTGTTTCAAGCTTTTGACTACGGTTTCTTCGATGTATCCGTTATCCTTAATGCCGTTTACGCGTAGACCGTAAGCCACATTTTCAAAAATTGTCTTCGGGAACGGGTTCGGTTTCTGAAACACCATCCCGACGTTTTTACGGAGCGTATCGACTTTTTCCCCTTTGCTGTATATGTCCCGCCCGTCGATGAATATCTTACCCTCCAGACGTGTGTCGGGGATCAGGTCATTCATGCGGTTGAACAAACGGAGGAAGGTAGATTTGCCACAACCCGACGGGCCGATAAAGGCTACCGAGGTGTTGGCTTCTATCTGCATCGAAATGTTCTTCAGCGCATGAAAGTCTCCGTAATGGAAATCTACGTTTTGAGCATCAATCTTTATCATAAATAATTTTCAATTAATTCATTTTTACTTTCTTAGCGAAATAATTACGCAATAGATTTGCCAGCAGGTTGACAACCAAGACGATGGCAATCAACACCAAAGCCGTTCCGTATGCCATGCCGCGGGAGGCTTCTATATCCGTTCCGCTCGTGGATATTACATACAAGTGGTAAGGCAGTGCCATGCACTGGTCGAAGATGCTTCCCGGCAATTGGGGAAGGAAATAGGCTGCCACGGTGAACAGGATTGGTGCTGTTTCGCCCGATACGCGTCCGACAGACAAGATCAGGCCGGTGATGATATTCGGGAAAGCCATCGGGAGCACGACACGGCGGATGGTCTGTAACTTCGTTGCGCCCAAAGCCAGGCTACCGTGCCGGAACGAGTCGTCGATACTTTTCAGAGCCTCTTCCGTCGTGCGGATAATCAGGGGAAGCGACATCAATGCCAGCGTAAACGAACCGGCTATGATCGAATCTCCCCAACCCAGTGCATTGACGAACAGCGACATACCGAACAAACCGAATACGACTGACGGGACTCCGCTCAGGTTATTTGTCATGATACGGATGAAGCGGACCACTTTGCCGTTTGTCGCATATTCATTCATGTAGATGCCGCTCATGATCCCGATCGGGAAACTGATGATACTGCTTCCGACGATCAGGTAAAAGGTTCCGACGATCGCCGGGAAGATTCCTCCTTTCGTCATTCCCTCTTCCGGCGCTTTTGTCAGGAAGTCCCAGCTTATCACGCTGCCTCCTTTGATGATGATGAAGCCTAAGATCACGAATAGGATCGCTACGACCAGATAACTCAACAGGGTGAAGAAACCGAAGGCAAACTTTTGGGAGGTCCGTTTCTTTAAATCTATATTTCCTAACTTTTGTACAGGTGCCATAATGCTAATCAGATTTTTCTTTTAGATGAAATATACTCGACGGAGATACTCAATATCAACGTGATCAAGAAGAGGACGGCGCCGAGCAGGAACAAGGCTTCGTAGTGTGCGCCTCCGGCTGGAGCCTCTCCCAGTTCGGCGGCGATCGTCGCGGGAATAGTCCGCACCGGCTCGAAGAAGGAGGTCGGGATGACGGCCGCATTGCCGGTTACCATCAGGACTGCCATCGTCTCGCCTATCGCACGTCCGATACCCAGCACGACTGCGGATGTAATGCCGGAAATGGAATATGGGATGATTACTTTATATATTGTCTGCCATTGGGTCGCACCCAAGGCGAGGCTTGCCTCCTTCATGGCGCGGGGTGTTGTCCGCATGGCATCTTCCGCAACGGTGATAATCGTTGGGAGCGCCATGATCGCCAGGACCACGCTGCCGGCAAAAGCCGTTTCGCCGACAGGCAGGTCGAATGTCTTCTGTATGAGCGGCACGATTACCACCAAGCCGAAGAAACCATAGACGACAGACGGAATGCCCGCGAGCAGTTCGATGATAGGTTTCAAGAGGTCGCGTGTCCGCTTATTCGCTATTTCCGCCATGTAGATGGCAACCGCAATTCCGAAAGGAAGTGAAAGTACGATTGCGCCGATACTAACCAGTAATGTGCCCAACAACAAAGGAATCAATCCGAATATAGGGGCCGGTGTCGAGGTCGGGTACCATTTCGTCCCTCCGAAGAACTCCCCTAATGTGATCTTCTCTTCCGGCAGTACCTTTCCCTGGAAACCGTTTTCCAGTAAATACTGTTTGGGGAAGAAAGCGATGATACCGGGTTCTTTCGCCACCAGTTCGCTGATCTTTTGCGGGACGTATTGAAATTCGTCGCCCAGTTCCTCCTCCGTATAATAGTTGGTCAGATCGGAGAAACGGAATATCAGGATATCCTGATCCATCCCGCTGATATCTTTCCAGTTGGTTATATTACCGTCGAAAATGTCCATGATCTTCTCCGGTGATAATTTTCCGACATCGTTGCTTTTATTTACGGCAAGAACATAGCCTTCTTCTGTGGCTGGAGTATTGAAAAGGCCGCCGGCCTCTTTGAACAGAAAGAACACGATCAGCAAAATCGTAAAGCTGCTGACGCTTCCGCTGATGAGTAACCCCCCTTCTACAATCTTTTCGAAAAACTTTCTCACTTTGTTTACCTTTTTATTCTACCTGCAAAGGAACGAAACAAATATTACGAAGCGGTTACATGGGATTGAATGAGATGTTACGATATTGTTACGTTTGTATTTCAAGAAATAGTCTGTATTTAAGAAAAAACGGAACCGGTTAAATGCAGGTTTGACAGTGAAAGTGGCTTCACTGCTTATGTTTGCCTTCATCAGAGATCAAGTCGGCCCCGGATGGTTCTGTTTAAGCGACAATAGCTATGGTTTCTGTTGTCAAACAGCCCGGTCATAGACCTTTTGCCTTTAGTCGAATACGTTTTCGCCCTTGGTCAAAAGCCCTTTCGACACAGGTCAAAAACCTTTTTGACTAAGGGCGAAAACGTAAGGAGTGGTAGTGATGGTAGTAAATACTTGTGTATTTGTTTATTAGTTATTATTGTAGCCTTCTTATTTTTCACTTGAAAATATATATAGGTGGATGTGAAACCAGGGGGGGGAAAGGCCAACCAAGATCAGGATACGACACAAGCCCCGGAGATGAAATGACATTTTCGGGGCTTCGTTATGTATACCAATCGCTTTTCTATCGTAATACGCAGTAATTTGTAAACTTATCCCTATATTTGTCCAAAATCTTTCTAATTATTCGATTATGAACAAACTTTTAAGTTTATCTGTGTTAGCGACCACACTGCTGTTGTCGTCTTGTAGTAATGCCCCGCAGGAGGAACCTCTTGCGAAAGTGATTGACCGCGGTTTGAAAGCCTCGACCGAACAGGCGCTGCTTATGGCCAAAGAGCTGGAACAACAGGATGGCCGGCTGCCTAAGAGCATTAAGGATGGCAAACTGGAAACCAGCGACTGCTATTGGTGGTGCAGCGGTTTCTTCCCCGGTGAACTCTGGTATCTGTATGAAAACGATCCTACTCCCGAATTGAAGAAGTATGCCGGACTTTTTACCGAACGCTTGGAAAAAGTACAGCACGTGACGGATAACCACGACGTAGGCTTCATGCTTTATTGTAGCTATGGCAACGGTTACCGGCTGACACAAAATCCCGCTTACAAGGATGTGCTGGTGACAGGCGCCGGCTCGCTTAGTACCCGGTTCAACCCTATGATCAAGGCGATCCGTTCCTGGGACTTTACCAATAATGGTAAATGGCAGTATCCGGTTATCATCGATAATATGATGAACCTCGAACTGCTGACGTGGGCAAGCAAGACTACCGGCGATAACCGTTTCCATGATATCGCGGTTACGCATGCCAATACGACGATGGAAAATCATTTCCGCGATGACTATAGCTGCTATCATGTCGTTTCTTATGACACCATCACCGGAAAACCCCATATCAAAATGACGCATCAAGGCTATGCCGACGAATCGGCTTGGGCACGCGGACAGGCATGGGCAATCTATGGCTATACGATGATGGCTCGTGAAACCGGCAGTCCCGAATATCTGGCACAGGCCAAGCATATTGCCCGTTTCCTGATGAACCATCCGAATATGCCTGCCGATAAAATCCCGTATTGGGATTTCGACGCTCCTAATATCCCGAATGCGCCGCGTGATGCCTCTGCTGCCGCTATCATGGCTTCGGCCTTGATCGAATTGAGCCAGTTGGATAAGTCGGATGAGGCAAAAGGCTATCTGGACTTTGCCGAACAGCAGGTGCGCTCTTTATCATCACCTGAATATTTGGCGGAAAAGGGAACAAACTGTAACTTTGTACTCAAGCATTCGACCGGCCATCTGCCTGGAGACAGCGAGGTGGACGTGCCGCTTAGCTATGCCGATTACTATTATGTAGAAGCATTGATGAGACTGAAAAAATTAATTTGAATATAAACCATGAGAAATTCATTGAAAATCGCCGTACTAATTCTATGTACGATTTGCCTGCCTTTTACAGGCAACGCCCAGCAAACAACAGGTAAAGAAGATCGTGCGTTTTGGGTGGAAAATCTGACACGCATTGCTGATCCCGTACTTGTCAATCTGAGCAATAATACGTTGAAGAAGAATATGCCTTACGAATCGTTGGGTAACCGTCATCGTTTCTCGCATTTGGAGGCGGTGGGCCGTCTGGTCTGCGGTATCGCTCCTTGGCTGGAACTGGGACCGGACAATACGCCTGAAGGCAAGCTCCGTGAGAAATATATCAACCTGACGGTAAAAGGCTTGAAGAATGCTGTTAATCCGGAGGCTCCCGACTATCTGGTTTTCGGTGAACCGTCGCAACCTCTGGTAGATGCTGCTTTTTTGGCTCAGGGATTATTGCGTGCTCCGAAACAACTTTGGGGAAATCTTGATCCGCAGGCAAAAGAATGGATGATTACCGAATTGAAGCGGAGCCGTAACATCAAGCCTTTTGAAAGCAACTGGTTGCTTTTTGCTTCGACCGTCGAAGCCGCTTTGTTGGAGTTTACAGGAGAATGTGACATGGAACGGATGCTGTATGGAGTGAAAAAATTCCGTGACGAATGGTATAAAGGTGATGCTATGTATGGTGATGGAGTTGATTTTCACATGGACTATTATAATAGTTTCGTAATCCATCCGATGCTGACGGACGTGCTGGTCGTGATGAAGAAACATAATATCGAGGGAGCTGATTTCTTGGATACACAGTTGAAACGTCATGCTCGTTATGCCGAGATACTGGAACGTTTTATTTCTCCCGAAGGTTCCTTTCCGGTTGTCGGTCGTTCCATCTGCTACCGTTTCGGTGCTTTCCATGCGTTAGGACAAGCTGCTTTGATGCATATTTTGCCCGAACGGGTGAAACCGGCGCAGGTGCGTTGCGCATTGACTTCCGTTATCCGTCGCCAGTTGAAGTCTCCGGCGAATTTCGATAAGAACGGCTGGTTGCGCGTAGGCTTTACAGGTGAACAAATCGAGATCTCCGAGTCTTATATCAATACGGGGAGTGTCTACCTTTGTGCTTTTGGCTTGGTCCCTCTGGGATTGCCGGAGACGGATGAGTTCTGGTCTGCCCCTTATACGGAATGGACGAATGTGAAAGCCTGGAACGGGGAGAAGGTACAGGCTGACCATGCGATCAAGTGATTGAAAATTAAGAATTAAGAATTAAAAAATAATACAACTATAAGAAGATGAAAACAAATTATGAATTGCGTTATGCTGCGCATCCGGAAGATGCAAAGCAATATGATACGAAACGTATCCGTCGTGACTTCCTGATAGAAAAGGTGTTTACTCCGAATGAAGTGAATATGGTCTATTCGATGTACGACCGTATGATCGTCGGTGGCGCTATGCCGGCTGGCGAGGTACTGGTTCTGGAAGCAATCGATCCGTTGAAAGCTCCTTTCTTTCTGACTCGTCGTGAAATGGGGATCTTCAATGTGGGCGGACCAGGTGTTGTAAAAGCTGGGGATGCTGTCTTCGAACTCGATTTTAAGGAGGCTCTTTATCTGGGTTCCGGTGACCGTGAAGTGACATTTGAAAGCAAGGATGCCAAGAATCCGGCTAAATTCTATTTTAACTCTACGACTGCACATCGCAACTATCCGGATAAAAAAGTAACGAAGGCTGACGCTGTGGTTGCCGCTATGGGCTCTTTGGAAATGTCCAACGACCGCAACATCAACAAGATGATCGTCAATCAGGTCCTTCCTACCTGCCAGTTGCAAATGGGTATGACGGAATTGAAACCGGGCAGCGTATGGAACACGATGCCGGCGCACGTGCACAGCCGTCGTATGGAAGCTTATTTCTATTTCGATATTCCTGAAGACCAGGCTATCTGCCATTTCATGGGCGAAGTGGATGAAACCCGTCATATCTGGATGAAAGGCGACCAGGCTGTTTTGTCTCCCGAATGGTCTATCCATAGTGCTGCTGCCACTCACAACTATACTTTCATTTGGGGTATGGGAGGTGAAAACCTGGATTACGGAGATCAGGATTTCTCTTTGATCTCTGACTTGAAGTAATGAATTTCGGACATTAATATATTATTATTATGGTAAATTTTTCATTGGAAGGTAAGGTTGCACTTGTAACAGGTGCTTCTTACGGTATCGGGTTTGCGATTGCGACTGCGTTCGCTAAAGCCGGTGCTACTATCGTGTTTAACGATATCAAACAGGAATTGGTGGATAAGGGTCTCGCTGCCTATGAAGCTGAAGGTATCAAAGCTCACGGTTATGTTTGCGACGTGACGAATGAAGAACAAGTGAATGCTTTCGTTGCACAAGTCGAAAAGGAAGTAGGCATAATTGATATCCTCGTGAACAACGCCGGTATCATCAAACGTATCCCGATGGTGGAAATGACGGCTGCCGAATTCCGCCAGGTGATCGATATCGACTTGAACGGCCCGTTTATCGTCTCTAAAGCAGTTATCCCTTCCATGATCAAGAAAGGACACGGAAAGATCATCAATATCTGCTCTATGATGAGCGAACTCGGCCGTGAGACCGTATCGGCTTATGCTGCCGCCAAAGGTGGTTTGAAAATGTTGACTCGCAACATCGCTTCCGAATATGGCGAATATAACATCCAGTGTAACGGTATCGGTCCGGGTTATATCGCAACTCCGCAGACTGCTCCTTTGCGTGAAAGACAGGCTGACGGTTCCCGTCATCCGTTCGATGCCTTTATCGTTGCCAAGACTCCGGCTGCCCGTTGGGGAACTCCTGAAGATTTGATGGGACCTGCCGTATTCCTGGCCTCCGACGCTTCCAACTTCGTAAACGGTCATGTGCTGTATGTCGATGGCGGTATTTTGGCTTATATCGGTAAACAACCTTGATAAGGTCGCACTGGCTCTTATTGCCTTTCTGTGTTAAAAAGAGTCCTTTCGGGAGAAATTCAGATTTCTTTCGAAAGGACTTTTTTTAGGGTAGGACTCTAAATCGGAATCTGATTACGTTATGATGATTATTATAAGATAATAATTATCTTTGCGTAAAAAGAAAACAACATGACATTGTTAAATAATCCATTCGTTACAAGTGGTTACATCGCTCCCGAATATTTCTGTGATCGGGAGAAGGAGACCGAAGAGTTGCTTCGTTGGCTGGTCAATGAAAACAATGTAGCCATCATCTCTACTCGCCGTATGGGAAAAACCGGGCTAATCCAGCATTGTTTCCATTTGAAAGAAATAAAGGAAAATTATTATACCTTCCTGATTGATATTTATGCGACCAAGACACTCCGAGAGTTCGTTTTTCAGTTAGGAAAAGTAATTTTGGCGACTTTAAAACCGAAAGGACAAAAGGCTTGGGAGTTGTTTGTTAATAGTTTGGTCTCTTTAAAGGCCGGTTTTTCATTGGATATGTCGGGAATGCCGCAATGGAATTTGGAATTGGGCGATATCAAGTCGCCGGAAACGACTTTGGATGAAATTTTTCATTATTTGGCTGTATCTGATAAGCCTTGTATTATTGCTATCGATGAGTTTCAACAGGTTGCACAATATCCGGAAAAGAATACGGAGGCTTTGTTGCGTACTTATGTCCAGCATTGCGACAAGGCTCATTTTATATTTGCCGGTTCACAACGTCATTTGATGGGTGAAATGTTTATTAGTCCTGCCCGTCCTTTTTATCAGAGTGTATCTATCCTGCATTTATCGGCAATCGATAAACCGAAATACATGGAGTTTGTACAACATCATTTCAGGATGGCGCAAAAGAATATTGATATTACAGTCTTTGACTCTTTGTATAATCGTTTTGAAGGAATCACTTGGTATCTGCAAAAGATATTGAATATTCTTTTTGCAATGACTCCGAAAGGAGAGGTGTGCGGTGGCGAGATGATTGAACAGGCAGTGGATTTCATTTTGGATTCTTATTCCTTTACCTATTCTGAGTTGCTTTATCAATTGCCGGAAAAGCAGAAAGAGCTGATGATTGCCATTTGTAAAGAAGGGAAAGCAACGGCACTGACTTCCGGAAAATTTATCCATAAATACAGCTTGCCGTCAAGCAGTTCGGTTCAATCGGCTTTAAGAGGGCTGTTGGAAAAGGACTTCATAACAAAAGAAGGAAACTTTTACATGGTTTACGATCGCTTTTTCTCTTTGTGGTTGAGGCGGAACTTCTAAAGAAAAGGGCCATGTCAAAACGGAGTTTTGACACAGCCCTTTTCTGTATATATGATACAACGATTATTTGTTGTATTTACTCCAGTCAACATTGTGCATGTCGCCGCTGGCTGCCAGTTCTTCGTGGAAAGCGAAGCAACATTTCAGGTTCTGTGGCGTGTGTCCCTTGATACCCATTGCCAGATATTCTTCCAGTAACGGTTTGTAATCCGGATGGACACAGTTGTCGATGATGCAACGTGCACGCTGGATCGGAGATTTGCCGCGCAAGTCGGCAACGCCATATTCCGTGATGATGACTTTGACGGAGTGTTCGCTGTGATCCAGGTGGGAAACCATCGGTACGAATGCGCTGATCTTGCCTTCCTTCGCCGTAGACGGAGTCGTGAAGATGGACAACATGGCCGAACGGGTGAAGTCGCCGGAACCGCCGATACCGTTCATCATTCTTGTACCGGATACGTGAGTGGAGTTGATGTTACCGAATATATCGGCTTCCAAAGCCGTATTGATGGCCACCAGGCCGAGACGGCGGGCTACTTCCGGATTGTTGGAGATTTCCTGCGGGCGAAGCAGAATCTTATCTTTGAAGAAATCCAAGTTCGCGTAGATGTCGCGGATCACTTCGTTGCTGACAGACAGTGAACAACCGCTGGCAAACTTGACGCGTCCCTCTTTCATCAAAGCAATAACGGCATCCTGGATAACTTCCGTATAAACGTTGAATGCCGGAATATCCTTGTTTTCGCCCATGCAACCCAAAACGGCATTGGCAACATTGCCTACGCCACTCTGCAGCGGAACGAATTCTTTCGGCAGACGGCCGGCTTTGATTTCGCCAACCAGGAAGTTGGCAACATTCTGGCCGATAGCCATTGTCACGTCATCCAGCGGAGAGAACTTGCCGCCTTCGTTCGGTTCGTCGGTCTTGACAACACCGACGATCTTAGCCGGATCGACTTTCACACAGTCGCTACCGATACGGTCGGACGGAGTGTAGATGGGAATTTCGCGGCGGTAAGGAGGATCAGCCGGTTCATAGATATCATGCATCCCGCGGATTTCTTTCGGGTGGCGGCAGTTCAACTCGATGATGATACGATCGGCCATGCGGCAGATTGTCGGCAGGATACCGACACCGCTTGTCGGAACGATTTCGCCGTCTTCCGTCACATCGGCTGCTTCGACGATGGCTACGTCGATCTTGCCTAAGAAGCCATAACGCAGGCTTTGTGCCAGTTCAGACAAGTGCATGTCGTAATACTGTGCACCGTGGGAATTCAGCAGGGCACGCAGGTCCTTGTTGGACTGATACGGAGTACGGAATTTGATTGCATTGGCACGAGCCAGTTCGCCGTCCAGCTTGTCGCCTGTCGAAGCGCCGGTAAACATACCGATCTGAAACGGGTTTCCTTTTTCATGTTCGGCAATTGCTTTTTTTGCAATGGCGCCCGGCACAACTTTAGGACATCCTGCAGGAGTAAATCCGCTAAAGCCTACATTGTCGTCGTGATGTACGAATGAAGCTGCTTCTTCAGCTGTAATAAATTTTAAAGCCATGATATTATTAATTTAGTAATACTTTATTCAGTTAACAGTGCGGCGCAAAGGTATTAAAAAAGACTATAGATTAATACTTGCGATTAAGTATTTCAGTGTAAATAACAGCTTTTCTCAGTTCGGCGGCATTGTCGAACTCGATATCCGTAAGTGGGATTTCCTCTTCGGTTGAGGGAACGACAAGGCGATTTCCGGCAGGAGATTGTTTGTCTGTCACTTTTTCGGCGGCAAGAAATGGTGAGGGGTCTGCAACTTGTTGTTGTTTCTTTTTTCTTTTAGGAGTGGGTACAGGTTGCTTTGCCGGTTTCGGATTTTGCATTTCTTCCAGAATCTCCCAAAAGCCTTTGTCGGGAACATTATCTTCGTTTGTGACGATTTCCCTGTCCGGTTGCCCCAATATCTGTTTCGGACGTTTTTTCTTGTTCTTGGAACCGAACAAACTGCTGATCCCTGCAATTATCAGGAACACAATATATAGCCAATCACCTGCGTTATCCATAAACTTTGATTATTTTTGCACTCCAAATGTAGGAAATATTATTTAGAAGTGAAAGAAAGGATACATATAATAGGTATAAAAGTAAATAAGGGTAACTTCACAGCCACCCTTATTCGATTTAACCAAAACCTTAACTATGAAAAAATTTACGTTTTTCGATTACAAATATAAGCGTGGTATTTTGACTGTGCAAGTGTTTAGTGAATTATTTTTCAAAAACATTTATATTTAACAGTAATTAGTAAATAAGATGACGAATCAAGAGAATGGCGTGGACTTAAAATCCGCAGCCGTAACGGAAGAAAAGAAGTTGTTCATCGAAACCTACGGGTGTCAGATGAATGTGGCAGACAGCGAAGTAGTCGCTTCCATCATGAAAATGGATGGGTATGCAGTGACTGACAAGATTGAAGACGCTGATGCTATTTTCGTCAACACGTGTTCGGTTCGCGATAATGCCGAACAGAAAATCTACGGACGGCTTCAGTATTTCCAGTCTTTAAAAAGAAAGAAAAAATCTTTAGTGATCGGCGTGCTCGGATGTATGGCGGAGCGAGTGAAGGAGGAGCTGATCGAAGTGCATCATGCCGATTTGGTAGTCGGTCCGGATTCCTATATGGACCTGCCGAACCTGGTGGGGGCGGTCGAGCACGGCGAAAAGGCGATCAATGTAGAACTTTCCACGCAGGAAACCTACAAAGATGTGATCCCTTTGAAATTGGGAGGCGTGCATATTTCGGGCTTTGTCTCCATCATGCGCGGATGTAATAATTTCTGTACCTATTGCATCGTGCCGTATACCCGCGGAAGGGAGCGTAGCCGGGATATCGAAAGCATACTGAACGAGATACGCGATATGCGTGATAAAGGCTTTAAGGAAGTGACTTTACTGGGGCAGAATGTCAACTCTTATCTCTTTGAAAAAGAGGGGGAGAAAATTTCGTTTCCCGCCTTGCTGAAGCGTGTCGCCGAGGAAGTGCCTGAAATGCGTGTCCGCTTTACCACTTCGCATCCGAAGGATATGAGCGATGAAACCCTGCACGTGATCGCTGAGCATGACAATATATGTAAGATGATCCATCTTCCTGCACAATCGGGAAGTTCCCGTATCTTGAAAGTGATGAACCGTAAATACACGCGCGAATGGTATCTGGATCGTATTGCCGCTATCCGTCGTATCCTGCCGGACTGTGCTATCTCGACCGACCTGTTTTGCGGTTTTCATTCCGAAACGGAGGAGGATTATCAAGAAACGCTTTCCCTGATGCGTGAAGTAGGCTACGATAGTGCTTTTCTTTTCAAATATTCCGAGCGTCCGGGAACCTATGCGGCCCAGCATCTTCCCGATACGGTCAGTGAAGAAGAGAAAGTTCGCCGTTTGCAAGGCATGATCGACTTGCAGAACCAGCTTTCGGAAGAAAGTAACAAGCGTGATATCGGCAAAGTGTTCGAGGTTCTGATCGAAGGTTTCTCCAAACGTTCGCGCGAACAGTTGTTCGGCCGTACCAGCCAGAATAAGGTTGTGATTTTTGACAAGAAGAATTATCACGTAGGACAATTTATAAAAGTACGCATAAACCGCGCCTCTTCCGCAACTCTGTTTGGAGACCCGGTCGAATAAGAGCGGGGATTTTTCTGTAGGGGCTGGGTTCTGCTCTGCCTATTGCCATTTAATTATGGTGACGTTGATTCCTAATGGGCGGAGTAACCCCGCCCCTACGGACTCCCGTTATTTACAAATTCTCCATCATACCATCATGTTTCTTGTGTGAACATTGAATATCATATTGTATAGATATGATAGTTCCCTTTTCAACTATCATGCAACTATCATAAATCAGCTATTTAACTATCATTTCGGCTGTTTTACTCGAAATAGACATACTCCAAAAGCGTTAAAAACGGAATGTTTTGCGGAAAGCATAAGCCTTTTTTTCCGGAACACGTTACTTTTTTGTAAGAAAGACGTTAGATCTTTTCCTCAAAATACCCATATCAGGGCCATTTACACCTCCATCTGAGCAGTCTTGAGACCCGGATCTGCCGGTGTCGGACACCCGGGTCTCGACAAAAAAATGTAACTATATTGTTGAAAATAAGCTATATGCTACGTGTAAAAAAGCTATTGTATCCATGATGGTATGATAGTTGAAAAACCATCCGTCATGTCTACTATCATCTTATGTAAGTATTGATATTCATGATCTTAAAAGCAAAGCATGATAGTATGACAATTGTTTTCGTAATCAATAATAAGTTTATGGAATAATAGGACAATTGTAAGAATATTTGAACCTTTCCACAGGCTTGTCCGTTTGCTCACCGATAGATCTTCTTTCATGTTTCAAATTTGCCAAGAAATAAATCAACACTATTGGAATATAATCTTTAATAATAGTTGTTGACTGAAAGAAAAAATAACACATAAGTCGCTATTCTGCAAAAATACCTTGTTTTTCTCTCTTTTTTCAGTGGAATCCTTAAGTGTGCTAAAGAGTAGTATCTGTCTGATAACCTATCTGTTATCAATTTAACTAATGTACATGCGTACATATATAATAAATACTTGATTTTGTACTCGTATGTTGTTGGATAATAGTGATATAGAGGTGTTTTTCAAAATGACTAATGAAAACGTACGTTTTTGTTCGCCATTTTCACTGCACAAAAATACAACTACTTTTTAAACCTGCAATCCTTTCTTCCAATTATTTTCCCTTTTCTATATTCTTTCTTATCAATCAGATAACTTAACAAGTACGAAAAACCGACTTTCCAACACAAACCCTCCAGAAAGCCCCTCAAAAATGACTAAAAAAAACGTACGTTTTCTCTCGTCAAAATACAGAAGTTTAGTTAAAAGACGAAAACACAGGGACGTACGTGATGCTGATCGAACTTTTAGTATATGTATTATTAATATTAATTCAAATGATTATGAACAAAAAGTTTTCTACTCTTGTAGGATGCCTGGCTTTCGGAACGGCATTCTCTGCGGTAGCACAGGTAAGTAATTTTCCCGTAAGCAATGCTTATGGCCAGGTTACTCCTTGTGCGACTGGGTTAACTTATCGTTCTTTCGGAACAAAGAGCAATGTAACTTTAGGTTCTGAAGTGAACAAGATTGAGGCTGATAAGTGGTATCAGTTACGTGTTGATGATGAAGAAGGTGAAAAGGTCTTGATTCAAGAACGTGATTTTAAGACTGGCGAAATTACTCTTCGTATCGTTGATGTGAAAGATGCACCTCTGAATTATTCTTTGTGGCGGATTTCTTATGATAAGAAAGATGGTGTGACTGGTGGTAAGTTTACCTTTGAAAACAAAGAGACAGGTTTGGGTATTGTATATGACCACAAAACGGCTTATACAAGTGATGAATTTGGAAAGGATGTTGTAGAATTAGGAGCTGGTGAAGAAATTTCAATTCTTGGAGGCTGCAACACTGAATGGAGTTGGTTCTCTTCTAATAAGGACAATAATAGCACTTTAGTGAATGAGGTTTTATATGCTCAGTTCCATGATTCAGATAAGGTTCTTGTATTGAAGAAATCAATGAATGGTGCTGTTAACCCGAATGGTTTGAATATTCCGGGTAAGCAAGTCGTTTCTGTTGTTTATACAGCAGCGGATGCCGGTAATGATGCTGAAAGCTGTAATGCGTTGAGATTGACTCCGGTAGAAGCAAAATCCGTTGTTTTGAATGCTAAAGACATCAATCGCATGATCGATGCTCAGAAAGATGGTGCTGCCGGTTTCAACTTTATGACTCCGACGGGTATTGGCAATAGAGAGGCTATGTCTCCGGAAGATAATAGCACGTTGGATACTTATAAGTATATTGCTGTTGAAGACAAATCTATTGTAGATGGCTTATTGGAAAAAGCCAATAATGCATTAACTGCAACAGAAAAGGAACAAATAGAAGTAGCTTGTAAAGTGGTTGACAACCATTATAAAATTTGGTCTGTTGCTGATGCTAGTGGTAACAATTGGAATAATAATGATGGTCGTGAAACTTTTAAAGCTGTAGAAACTGCTTATTCCTTATACCACGAAGCTGCTTCTATCGAGAACAAAATCCGTGCTGCAAAAGATTTGGCAGTTGCTATTGCTGCAGATTATAGAGCTTATTATCCAGAGCTGGCAAAAATGCAAATTTCTGGTTGGGTTAATGCTGATGGAACAGGAACTGTAACAGATTCACGTTTTAATGCTTCTGCTAATTTGGTTGCTTTAGTCTCTCCTTTGGCTGCTTTGGATGGTTTGAATGCCTCTGATTATTGGAAACAGCAAGTTGCTGTGGCTCGTCAATTCCCGATTCGTTTGCAAGCTCAGATTAATGCTGATCCATCTAAGAACGATAAGTATTTGATGGTCGATACTGCTCGTTGGGAAGAAGCTACAGAAAATCCATCTAACTCTCCAGAATTGTATTTGGCTAATAAGAAGCCGGATATGAAAAATGGTTTATTTGTGGATGCTCGTTTTAATTTCCGCTTGACTTATTTCCCGACTCAGGACAGTTTGGTTATTGAACCGTTGAATGCTTCTGTTATGACAGATGCAGAATATAAGGCTGATACTTATTGGAGAAATTCAATTGTGGCAAGTCAGTTTATCTCTTCTTCTGATATTACAGCAGGTCGTAAGGGTTTAAGTGCAAGTAATACGGAATTGGCTACAGCTTCGGAAGAAGCTCCCGTTGCAGTAATGTTGAGCAAGTTGAATACGAAAGACGGTTGGGTTGTAACTGCTGGTGGAACAGATAAACCTAAAGGCTCTGCTGCTGAAGGTACTCTTCACACTTGCATCGAATTTGATCATTCTTATCCGTACTTGACTCGTACAACTTTGGATCAGGCTGTTTACACCATCCAGTTAGTAACAGATAAAGCTCCGAATTTGACCACTCATCGTGCAAATGGTGTGAATGTTGTGGCAGATATGAGCGGTCATGTTGTATATGATGAAAAAGAGGCTTCTCAGAACTTCGCTCACATGCCTGCAACGCAGTGGGTTGTTGAATATACAGGTTGTGAAGAAGATCCTGTTGCTCGTGTCAAAGTTGTAAACCGTGAATATTCAAATGTGGCATTCGAAGGCCAGCTTTATAAAGCTGATGACAATGTATTCATTATCAATCATAATTATAATAATACATTAGGACACTACAACAGTGAGTTCGCTTGCTCTGATACACTGAAGTTCACGAAAGTTGATCCGGTCAATACATTGGGTTATCTGAATCCGGGTGATAAAGTAATCGAAAATACATTCAAATTGAAACAGTTCTTCGATTATGGAACAGATCCTTATTATCTGAACGCTGTTAAGCAGGGTAAAGATACGCTGTTGAGAGCTCAGGCTGAAGGTTCTAACTTTGAACTGGTTCCGGTTAAAGTTAACTGGGATGCGGCTGCTTACGAATCAACGAACATACCTTACGGTTATACAAGTGAAGCTGCTGGTGCAACTCAACTTTATAAATCAGTTTATATGCTGAAAGTGAAGGATGCAGATATGATCAACAATGACCGTGTATTTGTTGGTATCAACAAGAATGGTAAATATTGCGTGGCTGATACTTTGGATCGTAATGCAAATTACACATTGGCTTATTTTACATTGAAAGAAAATAACCATTGGACTGCCGATAACGAAGAAGGCCATTATTATGCGTTGGTTCGTACTGAGTATCCTTATGCTTATCCTGTAGATAAAGATGATGTGTATACTAACGATGTGAATAAATTTGCTGGTTGGAAATACGTCTTTGACGATGCTTTGGATAAACTGGCTATCGAACAAGGTCAACTGGATGCAAAAGTTGAAAACTTGTGTCAGGATCGTACCGAATCGTTCATCTTGGAGGCGGATACAATGCCGTACTATCGCAGAGTTGTCGGTCTGAAGACTGAAAAGTTCTATTCAACGAACAATGAAAACCGTACATTGGGCGAATCTGTAATCGATGGTGTTACTTATATGAACATCTTCAGTGCTGTTGAAGAACCGGAACGCAACAACGAGTTCTTTATCGATACAGCTCATGTAAATGTATCGAGCATGCCTACTTATCTGTTGGCTCTTGATGTTGAGGCTAAGAAAACAGCAGAATGCAATCACGAAGATCATCCGGCTATCGGTGACCATTATCAGGTGATTGATTACTTACAGGGACGTTACATGGTTGATGCTTCTGTCGATAGCGTAATTCCGGCTTATTTGAAGAACAGCGTTAAACCATTCGAAAATGTGTATACTCGTTATGCATTCGTAAATGCAATCCACTATCAGGATACATTGTACATCATGGATGCTGCTGATGCAACAATCAAGTATGACCGCGATTTGTATGACGGCAAAAACGTTGCCAAGAAAGTTGTTCTGAAAGAAAAGGCTTACGATGGAGCTTCTATCGCATTCCGTTTGAAAGATCAGAGTGATGACGAAAACTTCTATATCGAAACGAAGGGTAAACAGTATGGTTATGCAGCCAATGGTAACACTTGGTTGAAGGAACAAAACCACAACATTGTTTCTACCGGTCGTGGTTATAGTGAAACTGGTGATCATAATGGCAGCAACTGGCATCAAAATGTTTATGAAGATATCTATCAGGCTTTGTTGCTGAATACGACAGCTCAAAGTGATGCTACTGCAAACGAAGACGTAGAAGTATCTTCTGTAACAGTCATCGCCGGTAACGGCCAGATCACAGTTGCAGGTGCTGCCGGCAAGAAGGTGGTTATCACTAACATCTTAGGCCAGACAGTCGCTAATACAGTGGTTACTTCTGATAATGCTACTATCGCTGCTCCTGCTGGTGTAGTTGTAGTTGCTATTGAAGGTGAAGACGCTGTAAAAGCAATTGTAAAGTAATCTCAGAATAATAACATTACAATTATAATCAAATAATTCTAAATAAGATCGTGTGCCGTAGAGATGCACGGCTGTGCATCTCTACAAATAACGGCAATTATCCTGCGACAGGTGAACAAGCGATCGTATTATTAATACTAAAGTATTGAAATAAAGTTCTTCTGCCAGTAGCCTGTGAAGGTCGAAGGCAGTTAAAAAAACAAGAGGCTGTGTCGAAATACACTATGTGTATGGATACAGTCTCTTCGTTTGTTTAAGATAAGCATGCTACTTTTTATCCATCTATGTTCGGTGACTTGTAGTTAAAGAATTGTAAAGTAATCACTATCTCATAAATTATTCGTTCTTTTGCAGAAAAATTGGGAGGTGTGTTCTCTGAACGCATCTCCTCGCTTTATTTAATAACAATAAGGTTACGTCTAATGGCTGAAGGTAAAAAGGTTAGTTCTGTTTCTTTCTTTAATTCTCGTCTGACTTCCATTATAAGTATCTCATTGGTACTGTTTCTGCTGGGGCTCGTTTTTCTGATAGGGTTGTTGGGAAACAAACTTTCCGTATATGTGAAGGAGAACATTTCATTTTCGATCGTGCTGAAAGATAATCAGAAAGAGGCGGATATAAAGAAGATGCAGAAGACGCTGGATGCCTTGCCTTATATCAAATCGACCGAATATATATCGAAAGAACAGGCTGTCAAGGAACTTGAGGAGGAGTTGGGGGAAAATCCCGAAACGTTCTTGGGCTTTAATCCGCTACAGGCTTCCATTGAAGTGAAATTGCATTCGGAATATGCTAATGCCGACAGCCTGCAATTGATCGAAAAGAAAATAAAAAAATATACTTCCGTTTCAGATCTGCTTTACCGGAAAGACATGATGCAGATGGTGAACGACAATGTGAAACGTGTCAGCCTGATCTTGCTTACACTTGCCGTAATGTTGATGGCAATCTCGTTTGTGCTGATCAGTAACACGATCCGTTTGTTGATTTATTCCAAACGTTTTCTGATCCATACGATGAAGTTGGTGGGGGCTACACCTGGTTTTATCAGAAGGCCGTTTGTGCGGTACAATGTGGTCAGTGGTATTTTTGCGTCCATTTTCGCAATATTAATGTTGACGGGAGCGTTGTATTATTTACAAAACGAATTATCTGGCTTCGTCCAGTTGCTGGATATTAAAGTATTGATAATTGTTTATGCCGGTGTATTGATAATGGGGATCCTGCTTTCGGTTACGGCTACTGTCTTTGCGGTGAACAAGTATTTACGAATGGGTGTTGATAAACTATATTATATATAAATGTATGGCTAAGAGAGATTTTGCTTTTGGAAAAGAAAATTTTATTTTGATCGCTGTTGCTGTTGCTGTTATCGCGATTGGTTTTATGTTGATGAGTGGTGGCGGTTCGCAGGATCCGACAGGTTTTAATCCTGAGATTTTCAGTTCCCGCCGTATTGTTGTGGCTCCGGCTGTGACAGTGATCGGCTTCGTATTGATGATTTTCGGAATTTTAAAAAACAGCAAAAATAAGGAAGTAGCGGAATGAGTTGGTTTGAGGCTTTAGTGCTGGGGATTGTTCAGGGATTAACGGAATACCTGCCGGTCAGCAGTAGCGGACATTTGGCTATCGGCTCTGCTCTGTTCGGTATTCAAGGAGAAGAAAATCTGGCATTTACGATTGTTGTCCATGTGGCGACCGTGTTTAGTACGCTGGTGATTTTGTGGAAAGAGATCGAATGGATATTCCGTGGTTTGTTTAAGTTCAAGATGAATGCAGAAACTCGTTATGTGATCAATATCCTGATTTCTATGATTCCTATTGGTATTGTAGGCGTATTCTTCAAGGATACGGTGGAAGATATTTTCGGGTCGGGATTGCTGATTGTCGGTTGTATGTTGTTGCTGACGGCTGCGTTACTTGCATTTTCTTATTATGCCAAACCCCGCCAGAAAGAAAGTATCTCGATGAAAGATGCCTTTATCATCGGTTTGGCTCAGGCGTGTGCCGTGATGCCGGGGCTTTCCCGTTCAGGAACAACGATTGCGACTGGTTTGTTATTGGGAAACAATAAGGCAAAACTGGCCCAGTTCTCATTCTTGATGGTTATTCCTCCGATTTTGGGTGAAGCGTTGTTGGATGTCATGAAAGCGGTAAAAGGCGAAGCGGTAGCAGGTGATATTCCGGCATTGTCATTGGTGGTCGGTTTTATTGCTGCATTCGTATCGGGATGTATCGCCTGTAAATGGATGATTAATATCGTAAAGAAGGGAAAACTGATTTATTTCGCCATCTATTGTGCAATTGCAGGTTTGGTTACGATTGCCTGTACGTTACTTAAATAAGAATGGATTTTATAGCAGGAGAAGTATTATATTTCAATAAGCCCTTAAAGTGGACTTCCTTTGATCTGGTGAACAAGTTCCGGTATAAATTATCGCGGAAGCTGAAGGTGAAAAAGATAAAAGTGGGACACGCCGGAACTTTGGATCCGCTGGCGACAGGGGTAATGATTGTCTGTACGGGCAAGGCCACTAAGAGGATCGATGAATTTCAGTATCAGACAAAGGAGTATGTCGCTACCTTGAAGTTGGGGGAAACGACGCCTTCTTTTGATTTGGAAAAAGAGATAGACGGAGTATATCCGACAGAACATATTACCCGTGAGGAAGTAGAGAAGGTACTACAGTCGTTCGTGGGAACGATTCAGCAGATTCCACCTGTGTTTTCGGCTTGCAAGGTGGATGGTAAGCGGGCGTATGAGTTGGCTCGCAAGGGTGAAGAAGTGGAATTGAAGTCCAAGACGCTTGTGATCGATGAAATGGAACTGTTGGAGTGTGATCTGCCGGTAATAAAGATACGGGTGGTTTGCAGCAAGGGCACTTATATTCGCGCTTTGGCACGTGATATCGGTGTTGCCCTTCAGTCGGGTGCTCATCTGATAGCTCTCGAACGGACTCGTATCGGAGACATCACACTGGCCAAATGTATGTCTCCCGATGATATCGATACCTTTTTAGATGAAAATATCATAATCAGAAAGGATTGTGAGGATTGATAATGATAAGAATAAAATAAAAATAGAAATTATATTATGAAGCTGTCGAAATTCAAATTTAACTTACCGCAGGAGCTGATCGCTCTCCATCCGGCAAAGAACAGGGACGAGTCCAGATTGATGGTTGTCAATCGCAAGACCGGAGAGATCGAGCATAAAGTGTTTAAAGACTTGCTTGGCTATTTTGGAGAAAAAGATGTATTCATCTTCAATAACACGAAGGTTTTTCCTGCCCGTTTATACGGAAATAAGGAAAAGACCGGGGCTCGTATCGAAGTTTTTCTGTTGCGTGAACTGAACGAAGATCTCCGTCTTTGGGATGTATTGGTCGATCCTGCCCGTAAAATCCGTATCGGTAATAAATTGTATTTTGGTGAAGATGATTCGATGGTGGCTGAAGTGATCGACAATACGACATCACGTGGCCGTACCTTGCGTTTCCTTTATGACGGGAACCATGATGAATTTAAAAAGGCATTGTACGCATTGGGGGAAACTCCGCTACCTAAATATATCGACCGTCCTGTAGAACCGGATGACGAAGATCGTTATCAGAATATTTTTGCGACGGAAGAAGGAGCAGTTGTGGCTCCCGCTGCAGGTCTTCATTTCAGCCGTGAGCTGATGAAGCGTCTGGAGATCAAGGATTGCCAGTTTGCTTATCTGACATTGCATTCAGGGTTGGGCAATTTCCGCGAAATCGATGTAGAAGATCTGACCAAGCATAAGATGGATTCTGAGCAGATGGTCGTGAACGGGGATGTCGTGAATATCGTGAATACGGCGAAAGATAACGGACGCCAGATTTGTGCAGTCGGTACGTCCGTGATGCGTGCTATCGAAACGGCTGTCAGTACGGACGGCCACCTGAAAGAGTTTGAAGGGTGGACCAATAAGTTCATATTCCCGCCGTATGACTTCAGTGTGGCATCCAGCATGATCACAAACTTCCACATGCCGTTGTCAACTTTGTTGATGATGACAGCTTCTTTCGGGGGATATGACCTGATCATGGATGCTTATGACGTGGCGTTGAAAGAAAAATATAGTTTCGGTGCTTATGGCGATGCCATGTTGATCCTGTAAAACGGGTACTTATGGCGATTGCATACCTGGGCTTGGGAACCAATATAGGGAATAAGCGACGGAACATGATAACAGCTGCAGCATTGCTGGCTGAAAGGGTGGGAGATATTCTCGCCCTTTCCGGTTTCTATGAAACGGAACCGTGGGGGTTCGAGTCGGAGAACTTTTTCTTGAATGCGGCTGTTAAATTGAAGACTTCTTTTTCTCCGTTGGAATTATTGCGGATAACCCAGCGGATCGAAAAAGAATTGGGGCGCGCGGAAAAAAGCAGCGGAGTCTATCATGACCGTATTATCGATATCGATATCCTTCTGTATGAGGACGAGGTTTTGCAGATACCGGAGCTTACCTTGCCGCATCCTCTTATGCATGAACGGAAGTTTGTGATGGAACCTTTGGCCGAAATAGCTCCGTTTGTCGTGCATCCTGTGTTGAAAGAACGTATAATAGATTTGAAAGAACGATTATGAATGATTTTGAAAAGATATTGACCGGTGGTGGCATGGTCTTTAAGAAAAAGGGAAAAGACGAAAATGCCGGAGAGAAAAAGATTAAGTTTTCGGACTTCTTGCGTGGTACGCATAAATCGGGTGCTGCCAAGATGAGAGCTGAGTTCAAGTATAAAAAAGCACTGCGTAACACTAAAAAGAAAAAATAATTGTCAATTATCAATTGTCAATTATCAATTGTTTCGTACTTTTGCATGCGAATTGATGTGGATAGATTTGTATTGCTTGCAACCACAGGAAAAAATGCTAAAAACAAGCCCTTTTTAACTGCCGTCCGGCAAAGCAAATTTCCCCTCGTCAATCCATTTATTTGATTTATTAACCGTCAATTGTAAATTGTCTGTTGGCTTTATTGGATCGCTCCATTACTTGTCAATTGTCAATTGTCGATTGTCAATTCAAAAAACAATGAGTTATTTATTCACCTCCGAATCGGTGTCTGAAGGGCACCCCGATAAAGTAGCCGATCAGATATCGGATGCTTTGCTGGATGAGTTCCTGGCTTATGACAAGAATTCTAAAGTTGCTTGCGAAACCCTTGTTACAACTGGACAGGTTGTCTTGGCTGGAGAAGTAAAATCAAGTGCTTACGTGGATGTACAGGATGTAGCCCGTAACGTGATCGAAAAAATTGGTTATACGAAAAGCGAATACCAGTTTGAAGCGAAATCATGTGGCGTGTTCTCTTCTATCCATGAACAGAGTGGCGACATTAACCGTGGTGTCGAGCGCGAAGATCCTTATAATCAAGGAGCGGGCGACCAGGGTATGATGTTTGGTTATGCCACTAACGAAACAGAAAACTATATGCCTCTGGCATTGGATCTTTCACACAGCTTATTGTGGGAGCTTGCCGAGATACGTAAGAATGAAAACGACCTGATGCCTTACCTCCGTCCGGATGCAAAGAGTCAGGTGACGATTGAATATGATGATAACGGAAAACCGCTGCGTATCGATACGATTGTTGTTTCTACACAACATGATGAATTTATCACTGCAAAAGGTATCACACAGGAAGAAGCGGACTTGGCTATGCAGAAAAAGATCGCAGAAGATGTCAAGAGTATACTGATCCCGCGCGTAAAGGCTCAGTATCCGGCTCATGTTCAGGCTTTGTTCAATGATGATATTATCTATCATGTGAATCCGACTGGAAAGTTTGTGATCGGTGGTCCTCATGGAGATACCGGTTTGACGGGTCGTAAGATTATTGTTGATACATACGGTGGCAAGGGAGCTCATGGTGGTGGAGCATTTTCAGGAAAAGACCCCTCGAAAGTAGACCGTTCTGCTGCTTATGCTGCTCGTCATATTGCAAAGAACTTGGTTGCCGCTGGCGTGGCTGATGAAATGCTAGTACAGGTTTCGTATGCGATCGGTGTGGCTAAGCCAATGAATATCTTCGTGAATACATTCGGCCGTGCTAACGTGAAAATGACAGACGGAGAGATTGCAGAAAAGATCTGGAATCTGTTTGACATGCGCCCGAAAGCAATCGAGGAACGTTTGAAATTGCGTAACCCGATCTATCTGGAAACTGCATCTTACGGTCATATGGGACGTAAACCGCAGGTTGTGACAAAAACATTTACTTCTCGTTATAATCCGGAACCGACCATTTGCGAAGTGGAGCTGTTTACCTGGGAAAAACTGGATTATGTCGATAAGGTAAAAGAAGCGTTCGGCCTTTAATGTAAATATAATCTTTGTACGAGCATATATTAGCTCCTATCCGAAAAAAATCGGCTCTTGTTCTGTTTTTTTTCGGATAAGAGCTATTTTTATTTTAAATTGCATATATTTGACGCATGTAATTATCTAAATCTAAAATTTATGCGTAAAACGATTCAGTTTCTTCAGTTAGCCTTTATTCTCCTTTTGGCAACTGCATGTGCAGAGACTTCCCCGTTTAAATACGAGTCGGTCCCGAACGATCCTCTGAAAGCCCGTATCTATACTTTGGATAACGGCCTGAAAGTGTATATGACTGTGAATAAAGAGACCCCACGTATTCAAACGTATATTGCCGTTCGCGTGGGAGGTAAAAACGATCCTGCCGAAACGACCGGTCTGGCACACTATTTTGAACACTTGATGTTTAAAGGAACTCAGCAGTTCGGCACGCAGAATTACGAACAGGAAAAACCGATGCTTGATCAGATCGAACAGCTTTTTGAGGTGTATCGTAAGACTACTGATGAGGCAGAACGCCAGGCTATTTATCATCAGATCGACAGTGTTTCTTATGAGGCTTCGAAATTGGCAATTCCGAACGAATATGATAAACTGATGTCTGCTATTGGTGCAACTGGAACAAATGCGTATACCGGCTTTGACCAGACAGTCTACGTGGAAGATATTCCTTCCAACCAGATTGACAACTGGGCCAAGATACAGGCGGACCGTTTTGAAAACAATGTAATTCGTGGCTTTCATACGGAACTTGAGACTGTGTACGAAGAAAAGAACATGTCTCTTACCAGTGATGGCCGTAAAGTGTATGAAGCTGTTCTGACCGCTCTTTTCCCCGATCATCCATACGGAACGCAGACTGTTCTCGGAACACAGGAAAACCTGAAGAACCCGTCTATCACGAATATCAAAAACTACCATAAAACTTGGTATGTCCCTAATAATATGGCAATCTGTCTGTCCGGTGATTTTGATCCGGACCAGATGATCGAGACGATCAATAAATATTTTGGCCATTTGAAACCGAACCCCAATCTGCCGAAGTTGCCAGTAACGCATGAGTCTCCGATTAAAGCACCGGTTATAAAAGAAGTGTTGGGTGTCGATGCTGAAAATGTGACTTTGGGTTGGCGTTTCCCGGGAGCAGCTTCTCCTGATCAGGATTTGCTGAATCTGACAGGCGAAATTATTAATAATGGTAAAGCAGGTTTGTTGGATATCGATTTGGTTCAGCAACAGAAAGTACTAAGTTGTTATGCCGGAACATACGGAATGTCCGATTATAATGCATTTGTTATTAGTGGTCGTCCGAAACAGGGACAGACTTTGGATGAAGTAAAAGACCTATTCCTGGCTGAAATTGATAAGCTAAAGAAAGGTGAGTTTGACGAAGGCTTGCTGGAAGCTGCTATCAATAACTATAAACTGATGCAAATGTACCGGATGGATCGTAACGACGGTCGTGCCGATATGTTTGTCTCTTCTTTCATCGACGGTGTCGATTGGAAAGATGAAGTCGCTTCGTTAGATCGCATGAGCAAAGTGACAAAGCAACAGATCGTCGATTTTGCCAACAAATATTTCGGTGACAACTATGCGCTCATCTATAAAAGACAAGGTAAAGACCCGAACGAAAAGAAGATCGACAAACCTAAAATCACTCCGATCGTGATGAATCGCGATAGTTCAAGTCTGTTCTTGAAAGAAATACAGGCTTCAAAAGTGGCTCCGATCGAACCGGTATTCTTGGATTATAGTAAGGATTTGCAAAAACTGACCGCCCAATCCAATATTCCGGTATTGTATAAGGAGAATACTTCCAATGATCTCTTCTCTCTGATGTATGTATTCGATATGGGTACGAATAACGATAAGGCAATGGGCACCGCTTTCGAATATATGAAGTATTTGGGCACATCTAAAATGAGTCTGAAGGAAATCAATGAAGAATTTTACAAACTGGCTTGTTATTTCAATGTATTCCCTGGTTCAGACCGCACATATGTGATGCTGGAAGGTTTGAAAGAGAACATGCCGAAGGCAATGGCTCTGTTTGAAGAGATCTTGGCCGATGCACAGGTTAATAAGGAGGCTTATGGAAACCTTGCAGGTGATATCTTGAAAAAACGGACTGATGCTAAATTGAATCAGGGACAGAATTTCAACAAACTGATCCAGTATGCTATCTGGGGGCCGAAGTCTCCTGCTACAAATGTACTGACAACTGCCGAGTTGCAGCAGATGGACCCGCAGGAACTGGTCGATCGCATTCATAAGATCAACTCATTCGATCATAAGATTTTGTATTATGGTCCGGAAAAACCACAGGCCGTTCTGGACATCATCAAACAATATCATAATGTCCCTGAACAGTTGCAACCGGTTCCGGCAGCAATTGAGTTTAGCCAGCAGGAAACTCCTGAAAATAGAGTTCTGCTTGCACAGTATGATGCTAAACAGATTTATTTCTCTGCTGTCTCTAACCGAGGTGAAAAGTTCGATCCGGCTATCCAACCTACATTGAATATGTATAACGAATACTTCGGTGGCGGCATGAACGCGATCGTATTTCAGGAAATGCGTGAATCGCGTGGGCTGGCTTATTCTGCAGGAGCTTTCCTTATTACTCCGTCCAAACTGAAATATCCGTATGTATACCGTACGTTCATTGCGACTCAGAATGATAAGATGATTGATGCGATGAAAGCTTTCGATGAAATTATCAATAATATGCCGGAATCAGAAAAAGCGTTCAACTTGGCTAAAGATGCTCTCATTACCCGTTTGCGTACGGAGCGTATTACCAAATCGGATGTTCTTTGGTCTTATCTGAATGCCCAGGATTTAGGTCTGAACACGGACAGCCGTAAAGAACTGTTCGAGAAGGCGCAGACAATGACATTGCCTGAAATCAAGGCATTCCAGGAAAAATGGGTGAAAGGGCGTACCTATATCTATTGTGTATTAGGCGATGAAAAGGATCTCGATCTGAAAGGTTTGTCACAATATGGTCCGATCCAGAAACTGACACAGGAAGAATTGTTCGGATATTGAATCGTTGTAATTTTTTGTGGAGATAGTAGTCTCCTCTAAATATATTACCCAAGTATATAGTTTATTGTATATACTTGGGTAAATTTGTCTAATGCATATTTACAAAAAACGACATAAAATGAGAGTCAATGAAGATTTATTAAAACGCTTGAAAGCTGGTGAAGAAAAAGCTTTTGAGGATTTGTATTGGACTTATAGCCCTCAGGTGTATAACTTTATTAACTCTTTATTGTTTGATAAATCTCTCGCAGAGGATTTGACACAGAATGTCTTTCTGAAAATTTGGGAAAAGCATGAGCAGATAGAACTAGAGTTGGGGATTACGGCTTATCTTTTTACGATTGCCAGGCATTTAGTTTTTAAGGAGACGGAATTCCGTCTGTCTCAACATGCAACGTTGCATGTTGAGAATATTGATCTAAGCGACAATTCAAAGGAAGAACAACAACATGAAGTGAATTCCCTTCTTGAATATATTGACCATTTAATTGAAAACCTTCCTCCCGCCCGAAGAGAAATATTTCGTTTAAGCCGCCTTGAACAACTATCAAATAAAGAAATTGCCCATAAATTATCCATTTCAGAAAAAACGGTAGAGACACAGCTTTACCGCTCTTTTCAATATTTGCGTTCCAAACTACCTCCCGATAGAAGGTGGATACTCCTTTTTTGCTATTTTATTAATCAATGTTAAATATGAATATCTTTGTAAGTGATTCTCTCTTGTGAAGGATATACAATATAGAAGATGGAAAGAAAAGATATATACATCGAGTTGCTGGATCTCTTTATGCGTGGTGAACTTCCGGCTGGGCAGGAACATGAGTTATGGACATGGTTCAAACAACCTAGAGCTCGTGAGTTATTGTTTCAACATTATCACCAGTCTTGGACGGAAGCGGAGGGAAAGGATCTTCCGGTCGAAATACAGAATCGGATGTTCCGGAATATTCAGAGCCGGATACATGCAGAAACAGGGAGAAAGGGAAAGCAAGAACCTGTTCGAAAGCTACAGTTTCGCCAGTGGTTACCGTATGCCGCAGCTGTAGTATTTCTTTTAGGTTTTATGATTTTTGTTCATCTATATCTGAACTTGGCTGATAAAACAGAAAATTATTCGTTACAGACCTATAAGGTTTTTGTTGATAAAGGACAACGGGCAAGTGTCATATTGCCGGATGGGACAAAAGTCTGGTTGAATTCTCATACGGAATTGACCTATAATGGTGATTATGGAAAAGGAAATCGCCAGGTAGTTTTGTCTGGAGAAGGCTATTTTGAAGTAGCTAAAGATACCACTTCACGATTTATAGTGAAAGCCGGAGAAATTGAGGTCGAGGCGTTAGGTACAACTTTCAATGTGAAAGCTTATCAGGAAGATAGAGAGTTGACAACAACTCTTTTCGAAGGAAAAGTTCGTACGTCGGTAGGAAAAGATGAAGTCATATTGAAGCCAGATGAGAGTTTGAGTTTTGATAAGTCTTCACGTAGAATGATTGTATCGGATGATCTTGCGGCTTATGCCCGGATGTGGAAGGATAATGAGCTTGTTTTTAAGGGAGCAACGATGGAAGAAGTAGCTGTAATGTTGGATCGTTTATACAATGTGAAAGTACGGTTTGCTTCTGAAAAGGTAAAGCATTATCGTTTTTCCGGAGTCATCAAAAATAATAGTCTGGACAATGTGATTGAGTTGATTAGTCTTACGGCACCGATCATGTACAAAAAGGTTGGTGGTGAAATTATTATAGAGGAGAGAAAATAATAGAATGGAATATTAACATAAACAGAATGCCTATGGGGAAGGAAGTATAAAAAACACAGGTGTATCTAATAGGATAGACACACCTGAGATCTACGCAATGTAATTTTGCTAATTTGAAATCATCGCTTCTCACCACTTGATTTCAGATACAAAGTTACCTGATTAATTTATTACTAATTAATGAAGAACTCTAAAAAAAATGAATACCTTAAAGAATTTATTACGGAAAGGAATCACAATTGGAAGTTTTTGTCTTGTTTCGGGGACGATACTTTCTGCACAGATATCCTTATCCATGCAAAACAAATCCACTCGCGAGGTGATTCGCGAAATTGAAAAAGTAAGTGATTATCGATTTTTCTATAATGACAATCTATCCGGTCTGAATACAAAGATTTCGGTTTCTGCCCAGGGTGAAAATATCCGGGATGTGTTGGAACAGATAAAGTCACAGGCACAGATCACTTATATAATTAAAGAAAACAATCAAATTGTACTATCTGCCCTCGGTTATGTATCTTCGTCGACCCAACAGAATACCCGGAAGATTACCGGTATTGTTAAGGACCAAAGCGGTGAACCGGTAATCGGGGCAAATATTGTTGAGAAGGGAACAACAAATGGAACGATTACGGATATCGATGGACAATATTCGCTTGAAGTGGGTTCGAACAGTATTTTGGTTGTTTCCTATATCGGATACATTACGCAGGAAATTCCGGTAGGAAAGAACAATACGTTGGATGTATTATTGAGGGAAGATACGGAGACGTTGGATGAAGTCATTGTTATTGGTTACGGAACGACAAAAAGAAAAGATTTCACTGGTTCTGTCAGTTCCGTTAAATTGGAAAATTCTCCGATTGCCCTGTCTCCGAATTTGAATGCATTGGAATCTCTGAAAGGCAATGTCTCAGGTTTGGATATCGGTGCGACTAATTCTGCCGGTGGGGAGCCGAGCATGCAGATGCGCGGACAAAAGTCCATATCCGGGTCGAATGATCCGTTGATTGTAGTGGACGGAGTGATTTTTATGGGAAATGATATAAACCCGAATGATATCGCTTCTTATGATGTATTGAAAGATGCGACATCAGCCGCAGCCTATGGTTCCCGTTCGGCAAATGGCGTGATTATTATAACGACTAAAAGAGGAAAAACCGGAAAGCCTGTTGTCACTTTTAATGCTACGGGTAGTATGCAGACTTGGCAGAATAAACCGGAATTGATGAAAGGAGAACAATGGCTTGAGTCTGTGATGGCGCGAAATAATAGTTCGGATTTAAGTTGGTTGAAGCCTCAGGAATTGGCCAATATGGAAGCCGGCAGGGAGATAAATTGGTTAGATGCGTCAACCCGTACAGGTTGGGTACAGGATTACCAAGTAGCAGTTTCCGGGGCTGGAGAGAAAATGAATTACTATTTGTCTGCTGCCTATTCGGATAATCAAGGTGTGGTCATTGGCGATGATTATAATAGAATAACGGCCTTGGCAAAAATCAATACAGATATAACAAGTTGGTTGCAGATCGGTGTGGATGCTGCATTTACTAAGTCTGATTATTCGGGTGTGGGAGCTAACATTGGTGAGGCTACGCAAACATCTCCTTACGGTGTGATGTATAGAAATGAGTCGGAAAAATTGTTGGAAAAATACCCGTATACACAGTCGAGTGTAAATGCCTTGTGGAATACCGACAAGAGTGTTCGTGACAATAAGGATATACGAAACAATTTCCGTGCAAATGCTTATGCCGTAGTCAAACTCCCTTGGGTTGAAGGTTTGAGCTATCGTTTTAATTATGCCGGAAACTTAAGCAAAAACCAGTCTGGAGATTTCTATTATGAAGGGTATTTTGTTAAGGAAGGTGCTTATGATGATGAAACCCGTTATTCCCCAGCGACGCTCCAAAGTTTGTTAGCAAGTGCGAATGGAAAGATTAATAATAATACGACAGACAGTTGGGTGATCGATAATATCCTGAACTATAAAAATACATTTGGAAAACATTCAATTGATCTGACTGCCGTTGCTACGCGTGATAGGAAAAAATACGAGATGATAGAAACTACTGGTTCAAACTTTGCCGCAAATGGTAATACGACTTTAGGTATAAATGGTTTGCATAAAGCTACAGTCCAGAAAGTCAATATGGATAATAACCAGCGTTCCAATATCGGATATTTGGGACGTGCATCTTATTCATATGATGATCGTTACTTCTTTACCGGTTCTTATCGTCGTGATGGAGCTTCTGTTTTTGGGGTTAATCAAAAGTGGGGAGATTTCTTTGCATTTGGTGGTGCCTGGAGATTGAGCAGTGAAAAGTTTATGTCTTCAATTTCATATTTAGATGATTTGAAATTGAAGTTATCCTGGGGTAAGAACGGTAATCAGGGGTTGGATCCTTATGGAACATTGTCGACTATTAACAATGGTGCTTCTGGTGGTGTTCGCTATGAGTTTGGGGGTAGCGATATTATCTATGGATTGAATCAGAAAGCACTTGGCAATGCCAATTTAGGTTGGGAAACGACAGAATCTTGGAATACAGGTTTTGAATCTGCTTGGTTAGGTAGCCGCTTGTTTGTAGATCTGGATCTTTATTTTTCTAAAACAACAGATCAGATATTTACGAGAGATATCCCTGTTATGACAGGTTTTAAAAATATGAAGTCCTCTATGGGGCAGGTTAATAACAGAGGGGTCGAATTGACAATTCGTTCCGTGAATATCGATACACAGGATTGGTATTGGACGACAAATTTGACATTTTGGCTGAACCGCAATAAATTGATCCATCTATACGGTGAAGATTTAGATGGTGATGGGAGAGAAGATGACGATATCTCGAACTCTCGTTTTATAGGGAAGCCTTTAGGGGCTATCTATGGTTATCTGCAAGATGGCATAGTACAAGAGACGGATGTTGAATATATGAAAGCGAATGGTGCGACTCCAGGTATCCCTAAATATAAAGACATGGACAATGATGGAGTGATTACTTCTGCAGACCGTATTATTTTGGGATATTCTACGCCTAACTTCAAGTTGAATATGAGTAACACGATTACATATAAAAATTGGGATTTATACTTTATGCTGACCGGCACATTTGGCGGCGGTGGATATTATCAAAAGTCTAATAAAGGCGCTTATTTGACAAATGGCTCTGGTAGATTCAATACCAATGGTATCTATATACCTTGGTGGACTCCTGAGAATAAAAGTAATGAATATCCAGCAGCTACATTTAATGATGATGGCGGACGTTTCTTAGGATTGCAAAACCGGGCATTCGTTCGTTTGCAGGATGTGACCTTGTCATATACATTCCGTGAACCTTGGGTGCAAAAAGTAAATATCCAAAATTTGAAAGTATTCTTTACGGCGAAAAACTTATTTACGATAACCAAATGGCAGGGAGGAGATCCTGAGGTTGGTGTTACCGTTAGCGAAAATACTTATCCTGTATTGACATCTTTTTCTTTGGGTGCAAATATCAGTTTCTAACAGATAAAATATACGGAAATGAAAAATGTATTAAAATATAGTGTTTGTGGCTTGTTGAGTGTTTGTTTACTTGGTAGCTGTAATGATTCTAAGTTTTTGGAAGAAGATCCTGAAACATTTTATACGATAGATAATGTCTTCTCTACTTCTGAACAGGTTGATCAAGTGTTGGTCGGCTGCTATTCCCATGTACGTGTTATGATGTGTATGACTGAAGAAAGTAATACTGCCTTTGTCTTTCGTGGAGGGAATGGAACGGATATGTTTGACGTGGCGACTATCCGTCGTAGTAACCGTTTCAATGATTATAGTATATTGAATTCAACTACGGAAGTTTTTTATATTAATTATTCACATTGGTATCAGTTAATATCGAAAGCGAATCTTGCTTTGTATGCGGCAGAACTTCCTCAGATATCTTGGACTTCGGAAGCTGAAAAGCTTTATGTGATGGCTCAGGCTCGTTTTTTCAGGGCTTTTGCTTATCGGAATTTGGGTGAATTATATGGAGGTGTTCCTCTTGTAACGGAAATTACGACAACTCCACGTTATGATTTTAAGCGCAGTAGTCGTCTGGAAACTTATCAATATGCTATTGACGAGTTAGAAGCGATCTTGAATGATTTGCCGGAAACTACTGGAACAATGGGACGTCTGGTTAGAGGTGCGGCTCAGCATAATCTTTGCCAGTTGTATATTGATAAGGGTATAGCATTGGAAGAAGGTGGTAAAGGTGGAGAGGCACCAGCTGCCTATCAAAAAGCAATTGCTTATGGCAATGATGTGATTGATGGCTCTGTCTATAGTTTGATGACGGAACGTTTCGGTTCCAGAGCAGACGAAGACCCGGTTTATTATTATGCAACAGAGGAAAGCATGCAGACTCCGGAACACCTCTATTCTGCAGCTGGCTATCCGGTAGAAGGAAATCTTTATTGGGATTTGTTCCAAGAAGGTAACCAGAACTATCAGGAGGGTAACAAAGAGGCTATTTGGGTCGCCCAGATCGACTATGATGCCTATAAAGCGGAGGATGGAGAATCAAAATTACAGTATTCCCGTTCTTTTGGTCCGGTTTATAGAGATCCTATGTCCGCTCATTTGAATTCGGCGATGGAAGATGTCGGAGGTCGTGGTATTGTACAAGTAACTCCGACAAAATATACGAGAGACCTTGTTTATGAAGGAAAATGGGGGATAGACCTGCGTAATTCGGAAGCAGTTCTTAGACGTACTTTGTTAGGAAATGTCCCTTCTTCTCCTTATTATGGTAAACCGGTTCCTTGGAGTGTTATTTATAAAGACGGAGAAGGTAAAGATGCTGTTGACGGTTCTTGGACACAATGTTTTCCGATCTCCTGTAAGATTTCGACTGATAAGTACAGAGGTCTGGATGCAGGGGAAAACAGAAGCAACCTGTTCCGTGATGAATATTTGATCCGTTTACCGGAAACTATCCTATTGCGTGCAGAAGCCAAGATGCGCTCTGGAGATAATGCAGGTGCGGCGGATGATATTAATTTGTTGCGTAAGCGTGCACAGTGCGAATATCTTGTACAGGCTTCGGAGGTGAATGTAGACTTGATACTGGATGAACGTGCCCGTGAACTGGTGTATGAAGAATGTCGTTGGAATACCCTTTTGCGTATGGGGGGAACCGTTGCGGTAGACAGGATTAAGAAATACGCTTACTGGGATGATCCGAGAACGACATTGACAAAAAAATTCAATTTATGGCCGATTCCCCAAGTTGTTATCGATACGAATAAGGATGTCGTAATGGAACAAAATCCCGGCTGGAATTAATAGATTGGCATAGTGATTTTTACTAAGACCCGCTAACGTTTTATGAATTGGAGTATGAATAAAATTTTAGCGGGTTTGATTATTAAGATAGATAATAGATGTGAGTGATGAGTTGGAAAACAATATGTTGGGAAGCGATATTACTTGGCTTTCTCTTTAGTTGTACGGGGTCGGATAAGGATCCTATGGATAGAAAATACCAAATTGACTATGACTATCTGAAAAGCAATTTTCAGCAACCGGATAGAACCTATGGTGTCAATTGCTGGTGGTGGTGGTTGAATGGAAACGTGACAAAAGAAGCTATCACGAAAGATTTGGAAGCGATGAAATCCCGGAATTTCCAGGGAGCGATGATCTTTGATGCCGGTGGACATAATCAGCGGGGGAATAAGGACATCCCTGCCGGACCGCTTTTCGGAAGTGAGGAATGGACGGAGCTTTTTGTTTTTGCATTGGATGAGGCCAAGCGTTTAGGATTGGAGATCGGTTTCAATATCCAGAGTGGATGGAACCTAGGGGGACCGTGTGTCACTCCGCAGTATGCAGCCAAGCAACTGACTTATTCCGAACGAAAGGTGACAGGAGGAAAAACGCTTCGTCTGCAATTGGCTGAACCTGATATTTATAAAGGGTTTTACAAGGATATTGTCGTTCTTGCTTTCCCATCGAATAAAGAAAACAAAACGAATGAACCGGTCAGTAATCTGGATCTGAAGTTAGGTTTTCATGAACTGGGAGGCTCTGCTCCCGACTGCCGTTTTTTATTGGAGAATAATACGCGTGGCAGAGAAAAGAAAACGGATAAAACGATATATCTTATTGATATAGCTCGGATAGTTGACCTTACAACGCAGATGGATGAAAAAGGCTTGCTCAGTTGGGACGCTCCTGAAGGCGACTGGAATATTATGCGTATTGGTTATACTTGTACTCGATCGGAAGTTTCTACCTCTAGTAGGGATTGGCAAGGCAATGTCCTGGATTACATGGATCGGAACGCATTTGATTATTATTGGAATACGATCGTTGAACCGATCCTCCAGGCGGCAGGTGAAAAGCATGTGGGATCGACATTAAAATTTATGGAGACGGACAGTTGGGAGTGTGGAGGAATGAACTGGACGGATGCTTTTGCCGATGAGTTTCGTTCATATTGCGGATACGATTTGAAACTATATTTGCCTCTTATTGCCGGGCATGTCGTGGATAATATCGATACTTCTAATGCTTTTCTGGCTGATTTCCGCAAGACAATAGCACATCTGGTCGCCACGAATCATTATGCCTGCTTTGCCGAACATGCCCATCAGCATAACATGGGGATCCAACCGGAGTCGGCAGGACCTCATGCCGGACCGTTGGACGGTATGAAGAATTATGGCTTCAGTGATATTGTGATGAGCGAGTTCTGGTCGCCATCCCCGCACCGTCCGCGGCCGCAGGATCGTTTCTTTATCAAGCAGGCCTCTTCCGCCGCCCATATTTATGGAAAGAAGATTGTGGGAGCCGAATCTTTCACGACGATCGGTCCGCATTGGAACGATGAACTGTGGCATGACCAGAAATCGGCATTCGACCATGAAATATGTGCCGGTCTGAACCGGGTGTATTTCCATACCTTTACTTGTTCTCCTGCGGAGCAGGGAATACCAGGACAGGAATATTTTGCCGGTACACATGTGAACCCGCGTGTTACCTGGTGGAGTAAATCGGCTCCTTTCATCGATTACATGCATCGTGTACAGATGTTGGCGCAGGAAGGAACGTTCGTTGCCGATATCCTTTATTATTATGGCGATCACGTCCCGAATGTCTATCCGTTTAAACATTCGGATATGCCCGGTGCGATGTTTGGTTTTGATTACGATGTGACGGATGAAAACATTTTGATGAAATTAGGTGTCAAAGATGGCGACATTGTAGTTCCGGGTGGCAGGAAATATAAAGTGTTGGTTTTACCAGATCACCGGATCTTGTCGTTACCAGTATTGAAGAAGTTGGAAATGTTGGTAAAAGAAGGTGCTTCTGTTCTCGGTCCGAAACCACAGAAAGCCGTATCGCTGTTCGGAGGAGAGAAAGGTGCTGCTGAGTTCAAAAAATTGGTGGACCTGCTTTGGGGAACGACAATCGGGACAACCGGACAGAATCAATATGGCAAGGGGTTTGTCTCTTGGGGGATAACTGCCAAGGAATACCTTCTTTCCCGGAATCAACCGGTTGATTTCGCTGTCGAAGGAAACGATAGTAAGACGGATTTTGATTACATCCATTATGTGATCGATGATGCTCATGTTTATTTTGTCAGCAACCAGACAACGGAACGGCAAAAGATCGACGCATGTTTCCGCGTATCGGGATTACAGCCGGAGTTATGGAATGCCCTTACCGGAGAGATACGTGAGGCCGGGGCTTTCACCCAGAAAGATGAAAAGACGGTCGTCCCCTTAACACTGGAACCTTACGGTTCTATGTTCGTGGTGTTCCATAAGAAGATTGATCGGAACAAGCAAGGAGCGAAAGCCGGCAATGATCCTGATTATGAGATTTTGCAAACGTTGGATGGCGCCTGGACTGTCAATTTCGATCCGGAATGGGGAGGTCCGTCGTCTGTTGTCTTCCCGGAATTAATAGACTGGACGAGGCATTCGGATAAGAGAATCAAATATTTTTCGGGAACAGCAGTCTATAATAAGAAATTTACTGTTAATTTTGAAAAGAATCCCGCAAACCGGTATTACCTGCAACTCGAAAATGTAAAGGATGTCGGGATTGCCTCTGTCTGTATTAACGGGAAAGACAAGGGAATTGTTTGGACAAAGCCTTTCCGTGTGGATATAACAGACGGTTTGAAGGAAGGAGAAAACGATGTGGTTGTGGAAGTGACCAATTCCTGGTTTAACCGGGTGGCAGGTGATGAGATGGCGGTGTCCCCGACTAAATATACACAAACGAATATCGTTTTGGGAAATGACTTTAGAGGAAACGCAGTATCCGAGATTACGTTGGAACCTTCCGGTTTATTGGGGCCAGTGACGATACAGGTTGCGGTGGAACAGAAGTAGGAGAGCAGGATACCGATGATGTGATATCTTCAAAAATAAAACAGGATATGAATATAAAAAGACTGATTATGATTACTTTCCTGTTTGCCTGCTATGGTGCAGGAATGGTAGGGAGTAACAAGATAGACCGGAAAGCGCTTGTCATGCGCCATAATGTGACACAGACGCATATTGACAAATTATCCCCTCTTTCCGTTGGGAACGGACGCTTCTGCTATACAGCCGACATAACGGGGATGCAAACCTTCCCGGAATTGTACAGGGAAGGGATTCCTTTATCGACAATGTCGGAATGGGGCTGGCATCGCTTTCCGAATACGGAAAACTATCAGTTGTCTGATGTCTTCAAATATGTGGATGCTTACGGTAAGAAAGTCCCTTATCCGATCGGTTCTTCTCCTGGTCGTGAATATCTTCGTGCCAATCCCCATCAAACGGGATTGGCTTTGATCGGTTTGCAGAAGGTGGAAGGAAAGACGCTTTCGGAGAGAGAACTGAGTGAATCTTGTCAGCAGTTGAATGTTTGGGAAGGAACGTTGGAAAGCCGTTTTAAGCTGTCCGGCTCTCCTGTAGAAGTCACGACACTTTGTCATCCGGATAAGGATGAGTTGGCCTATCGTTTGAAATCTCCTCTCTTTTCCGAAAAAAGGCTGGGAGTACGGATATGTTTCCCTTTTCCCAGTGTTGCATTTGGCAAGGAACCGGCTGTCTGGGATATGGAAGACAGCCATCGGTCGTGGATTGTCCGAGGTGGTGACAACGATTGGATTATTAAACACCAGACGGATGATTTTGTCTATTATTGCCGTATACGGACATCCGTGAAGGCTGCTTTGAAAGAAACATCCCGTCATAATTATTTCTTGGAATTACTTTCCGGTAAAGATGAATTTACGCTGTTGGTCGATTTTTCGACAGATGAGAATACGTTGAATATTTCTGATGATTATGTCTCTGCTGTCCGGGCAAACCGACAAGCATGGGAAGCTTTCTGGATGAGCGGTGGTGCTGTCGATCTGTCGGGCAGTAAAGACCGTCGTTGGAAGGAATTGGAACGCCGGATCGTTCTGTCGCAGTATTTGACCGCTATCCAGTCCCGGCAACAGTATCCGCCTCAGGAGACGGGTTTGACCTGCAATAGCTGGTATGGCAAATTCCATCTGGAGATGCATTGGTGGCATTCTGTTCATTTTGCTTTGTGGGATCGGCCCGCTTACCTGTCGAATACCTTAGGTTGGTACGATGAGATTTTTGAAGTGGCAAAAGCGTATGCTGCCACACAAGGATATAAAGGAGTCCGTTGGCCGAAGATGATTGGTCCGGACGGTATGGAGGCCCCTTCCGGTGTCGGTCCCTTATTGGTCTGGCAGCAACCGCATCCGATTTTTTATGCGGAATTGCTTTATCGGGAAAATCCGACACAAGAGACATTGAACCGGTTTGGTGACCTGATAGATGCGACGGCTGAGTTTATGTTCGATTATGCTCATTGGGATGCCTCCCGGAAATGCTATGTTCTGGGACCTCCGATCATCTCCGCCCGTGAAGGAAACAGTGGAACTTTCCGTGAAAATATCAATCCTGCTTTCGAATTGGCATATTGGAGCTGGGGGTTGAAAAAGGCGAATGATTGGAGAGAGAGGATGGGACGGGAACGGAATGCCGATTGGGATCGGATGGCAGATCAGATGGCTCCCTGGCCTGTTGTCAATGGCGTTTATGTCGAGGCTGAATCTGTATTAGAGAAAGACGGAGGACATCCGACTCAATTGGCCGCTTACGGTTTCCTTCCGGCATCGGCTTATTTGGATAAGGAAGTTATGCGTAAAACGTTGCGCCATGTTCTGGACAATTGGGACTGGGCTGATACTTGGGGATGGGATTTCCCTTTGATAGCCATGACTGCCATCCGCTTGAATGAGCCGGAGTGGGCGTTGGAAGCTTTGTTGAAGAGTGTACAGAAAAATACTTATCTGCCTAATGGACACAATTTCCAGAATGAAGGACTTCCGCTTTACCTGCCGGGAAATGGTGGCTTGCTTACCGTTGTCGCGATGATGTGTGCCGGTTGGGACGGTTGTACGGAAGGAAATCCCGGATTCCCTAAAAACGGACAGTGGAATGTGAAATGGGAGGGCTTGAAACCGGCCCTTTAAGGGTATAGATAAAAAAATAGGCATCAGTAAATAATCCGATGCCCATCTCTTTCCGATCCGATGCCCATCGTTTTTTCATCCGATGGGCATCGGATAATTTTTTACTTTGCTTTCAGTTCTTCTTCTTTTAACTCTTCTTCCTCGACTTCTTTAACCTTGCGGAACAAGTCTGAAGCGAAGATAAAATCGTTCAATGCTTTGTTCTTGGAAGTAATGACCTCTTTGCTGTTCCCCTGCCATTCTTTTACGCCTTCTTTGATGAAGATAATGTTTTCACCGATATTCATGACGGAATTCATGTCATGTGTGTTGATGATAGTCGTCATTTTGTATTCAGCGGTGATATCGTGGATCAGGTCGTCGATAATCAGCGAAGTTTTGGGGTCCAGGCCGGAGTTCGGTTCGTCACAGAACAGATATTTAGGGTTCAGGGCGATCGCGCGGGCAATGGCAGCACGCTTCATCATACCGCCGCTGATCTCAGAAGGATAGAGGTGGCCGGCTTCCGACAGGTTCACACGGTCCAGACAGAACTGGGCACGCTTCAAACGATCTTTGTAAGTGTCGTTTGAGAACATGTCCAGCGGGAACATGACATTTTCCAACACCGTCATGCTGTCGAATAAGGCCGATCCTTGAAACAACATACCCATTTCACGTCTCAGCATGTTCAGTTCATGCTTGCCCATCGAGGTCAGATCACGTCCGTCGTACAGGATTTCTCCGGAGTCTGGGCGCATCAGTCCGATAATATTTTTAATAAGTACCGTTTTGCCGGAACCGCTTCGCCCGATAATCAGGTTTGTTTTTCCCGTTTCGAATACAGCACTGATGTCATTCAGGACAACTCGTCCTTCAAAGGACTTGGTGATATGTTTTACTTCTACCATTTTTATGTCAGCATTAAGTTGGTTAAGATCACGTCGGCCAGCAGAATCATGATACTGCTCATAACGACCGCGTTCGTACTGGCTTTACCTACTTCCAGTGCACCGCCTTTTACATTGTAACCGAAGTAGGCGGCTATGGATGAAATAATAAATGCATACACAACGGATTTAATGATGGAGTACCAGATGTAGAACTCATTGAAATAGAATTGCAAACCATATTCGAAAGAAGCGGGTGTCATACCTGTTCCTGTGGAATGGCTGGCTGCGATACCTCCTAAAATGCCAGTGAACATGCTGAAGATAACTAATACCGGAATGAAAGTCATCATACCGACCATCTTTGGCAGGATCAGGAAGTTGGCGGAGTTAACTCCCATGATTTCCATTGCGTCGATCTGCTCCGTCACACGCATGGTTCCGATCTCGGAGGCTATGTTACTACCAACTTTGCCCGCCAGGATCAGTGACATGATGGAAGAAGAAAATTCCAACAGGATAATTTCACGCGTTGTATATCCTATCGTAAATTTAGGAATGAGCGGCGAACTGATATTCAGTGAAATCTGGATGGCAATAACCGTACCGATAAAAATGGAAATGATGACAACGATCCAAAGGGAATCGACTCCTAACTTATATATTTCCTTTATCAACTGCTTAAAGAACATGCTCCACCGGTTGGGTACGGAGATGCATTTCCCCATCAACATGACATATTCACCTACTTGATGTAATGCTTTATTCATTATTTTATGTTTCTATTCAATTACAGTCTGCAAATATAACGCAATTCTGGGAACAACTGTTCATTTCAGGCTTGATACTTCTGGTTTGCATTTAATCTAAACTGGGCTGTAAGTCAATAAAAGCGTAGTGAACGATTTGTATAGAAGGAATTAATTCCGTTTCTTTGTGGCAAAGATTTTGGATATGGCAGACGAACAACAAATGGTGCTCCGTACGGAGGATCTCGTTAAAAAATATAAGACACGTACCGTTGTAAATCATGTTTCGATCAATGTGAAGCAGGGAGAGATCGTGGGATTGCTTGGCCCTAATGGAGCTGGGAAAACGACTACTTTCTATATGACGGTAGGGTTGGTGACTCCCAATGAAGGAAAGATATTCTTGAACGATATGGAGATCACGAAGTTTCCGGTGTATAAACGCGCTCGTAATGGTATTGGCTACTTAGCTCAGGAGGCGTCTATTTTCCGTAAAATGACGGTGGAGGATAACATTCGTTCCGTATTGGAAATGACAGAGACAACACCCGAATACCAGAAAGAAAAATTGGAGAGTCTGATTGCCGAATTTGGTCTGAATAAAGTGCGGAAGAATTTGGGCGACCAGTTGTCCGGAGGTGAACGCCGGCGTGCGGAGATCGCTCGCTGTCTGGCTATCGATCCGAAATTTATCATGCTTGACGAACCGTTTGCCGGGGTAGACCCGATTGCCGTACAAGATATCCAGAGCATTGTCGCAAAGCTGAAACATAAGAATATCGGGATTCTGATCACAGATCATAACGTATATGAGACTTTGAGTATCTGTGACCGTGCCTATCTGCTGTTCGAAGGGAAAGTGCTTTTTCAGGGAACTGCCGAGCAGTTGGCCGAAAATGAAATTGTGCGTGAAAAATATCTGGGTAAGGATTTTGTTCTCCGCAAAAAAGACTTTTAAGAATTAAGATTAGACGATCTGATAATTTTCAATTTCTGACAGCAGCGAACAAAGAAAAATAGCGCAACGATCGCCACGATTGTGTAGGGCAACAAATTCTGTGTGGAAATATCTCCGGTAATGAATTCGTTGTCTTTTAATTTGGCATCCGACATGCTGATGACAGCAATTGCATTGTTAACGAAGTGGGCAAATACCGGTATCCAGATGTTCCGGGTCCAATAAAGTAAATATCCGAAATAAGCTCCTAACAGCATACGTGGAAGGAAGCCGAAAAACTGCATGTGGAAGGTACTGAAAATGATGGCTGCACTCCAGATGATGATATGATGATTGTACGTCCATTTTTCGATTATCCGTTGCAAAGCGCCCCTGAAAAGGAATTCTTCCGTAATGCCGGCAGCTACCGCGATAACGATCAGGTTAAAAAACAAAGTTATGATCCCTCTTCCGGCCAACAATTTCAGAGTCAGTTGTTCGGCCGTTTCCTCTTGTAACCGCATCCAGTTTTCTATGGGTTCCATAAAAGATGGCAGTTCCATCTGCTTATTCAGTATTCCGGTCAGGCTGATGGAAGGAGTGATCAAAAATATGCTGAGAAATGTGAGAAGCAATATGTGTCCTTTAGGCATTTTCCCGATCGACAGATATTCTTTCGGATTGTAGCTGCACAGCCACGCAAGTGCCAATGCAGGAAAGAGGAATGTGCCGAGGGCTGAAATAAGTTGCAACAGGCGCATCATGTCCGAATACTGCGTAATATCGGCGTGCAGACCATAGATCATATAGAATAATCCCATTGCAATCAGCGATGAGAAAATTGCGCCTGCCAGAATCAGGAGAAGCAGGACGGTCAATTGGAAGATGGCCGGTTTACCGGCATATATACCTTTTAAGAACATATTTTTGAGCATAAAAAAACTTCTGCTCAAAGATAAGCAGAAGTTTCTTATTTTTTCCCGGAAAAGTAATTATTTAGGACGAGCCTCTTTTATTACTATCTGGCGGCCTTCATATTCAGCTTCGTTCAACTCGGCGATTGCTTTTTTCGCAGCTTCATCGTCCGGCATTTCAACGAAACCAAAACCTTTTGATTTGCCTGTTTCACGGTCTTTGATGATCTTTACGGATTCAACCGTACCGTATTCTTCCATTACTTGTTTCAAATCATCTTCCCGAACACGATAGTTCAGGTTTCCAACATAGATGTTCATAAAAATAGAAATTAAAAAATAAAATTGTTACTTAATGAAAGTAGTAAACCGGAATTTCGTAACAGTGAGAGATATTCGACAAGTAACGAGTAAATGAAGAAATAAAAAACAATGTTAGGTACGTTCAAGGTTAATGCCCTTTCACATCGCAAAGGAATATATTTATTTTAGATAAACAACAATTTAGCCTGAAAAAAATAATATTGCTCCTAAATTCATCTCGGTTATAACAATTTAAGCAAACAATTTGCGAGATTAAAAGATTAAGTCTAATTTTGCACCCTAAAATTCGAACAAGACTATTAATTAAATAAATCATTCAGAATGAACGTTTCGCTTAAAAACATTGATGCTACAAAAGGCATTGTGAAATTGGAAATAGTGAAAGCTGACTATGCAGACAAGGTTGAAAAGAGCCTTCGCAGCTTCCGTCAGAAAGCAGAGATGCCGGGTTTCCGTAAAGGGATGGTCCCAATGGGTATGGTAAAGAAAATGTATGGCAAGCATGTGTTGGTCGAAGAAATCAACAAATTGGTTTCTGAAAACCTGTACAACTATATCCGTGAAAACAAACTGAACATTTTGGGCGAACCGCTGCCTAACGAAACTGAACAGAAAGAAATCAACTTCGATACTCAGGAAGACTTCGAATTTTGTTTTGATGTAGCGCTGGCTCCGGAAATCAAGATCGAATTGTCCAAAAATGACAAGGTTCCTTATTACCAGGTGAATATCGACGACGAAATGATCGGCAAACAAGTCGAGGCTTACCAGGCTAATTTCGGAACGTACGACCAGGTTGAGGATGTAGAAGAAAAAGACTTGGTGAAAGGTACGGTTGCCGAACTGGAAAACGGTTCTCCGAAAGAAGGCGGTATCGTTGTTGAAGAGGCTGTTTTGATGCCGATGTACATAAAGGATGAAGCTGAAAAAGCTAAATTCATCGGTGCAAAGAAGAACTCTGTGATCGTATTCAATCCGAATAAGGCCTACGAAGGTGCAGAAGCAGAAATCGCTTCTTTCTTGAAAGTGAATAAGGAAGCCGTCAGTGGTATCACAGGCGATTTTAGCTTTGAAATCACGGAGGTGACTCGTCATAAGAATGCTGAGCTGAACCAGGAATTGTTCGACAAAGTCTTCGGTGAAGGCGTTGTTACCAGCGAAGAAGAATTCAAGAACAAGATCCGCGAAGCTTTGGCTGAACAGTTCACTCCGCAGAGCGACTTCAAGTTCTTGGTCGACGCCCGTGACCTGCTGGTTCAGAAAGCCGGTGAACTTTCGTTTGCCGAAGACTTGTTAAAGCGTTGGTTGCTGGTTGCCAATGAAAAGAACACGAAAGAAAAGATCGACGAAGAATATCCTCGGATCATAGAAGACTTGAAATATCAGCTGATCAAAGAAAATCTGGTGAAGGAAAACGGATTGAAAGTTGAAGATGCTGATATCGAAGGCTTCGCTAAACGTGTAGCTAAAGCCCAGTTCGCCCAGTATGGAATGCTTTCCGTACCGGAAGACGTATTGGCTAACTATGCTAAAGACATTTTGAAAAACAAGCAGACGCTGCAGAATATCATTGACCGTGCGGTTGAAGAGAAACTGGCAGGCTGGTTGAAAGAACAAGTCGAACTGGATATCAAGGAGGTGACAGCCGACGAATTCAACAAACTTTTTGAAGAATAAGACTACCTGAAAAAGCGGCAGCAGCAGCTTTTTCCTATAAAAAGGGCTTTCTCTCGAAAAAATATCTTACCGGACAGCAAATAAGTTGTTTCTTTCAGAAATTTATTTATAACTTTGTTATTCCGATAAGTAAGAGAGGAATCCCTTTTTTTATGACTTTTCGGTAACACAATAAGACTATAGATTATGGAAGATTTCAGAAAGTATGCAACGAAGCATTTAGGGATGAACAGTAATGCGCTGGACAGTTATATGAATATAACCAGCAGTTACATATCTCCGACGATTATCGAAGAGCGTCAATTGAACGTTGCTCAGATGGACGTTTTTTCACGGTTGATGATGGACCGTATCATTTTTTTAGGTACACAGGTTGACGATTATACGGCAAATGTAATCCAGGCACAGTTGTTGTATCTGGATTCAAGCGATCCGGGCAAGGATATTTCAATTTATATCAATTCTCCGGGTGGCTCTGTTTATGCAGGATATGGCATTTATGACACGATGCAGTTTATCAGTAGCGATGTGTCGACAATCTGCACCGGTATGGCAGCATCTTTTGCTGCGGTATTGCTGGTCGCCGGAACGAAAGGCAAGCGTATGGCCTTGCCTCATTCCCGCGTGATGATTCACCAGCCGTTAGGCGGTGCGCAGGGACAGGCTTCGGATATTGAGATCACGGCTCGTGAAATCCTGAAAGTAAAGAAGGAACTCTACACAATCATATCAACTCATTCAGGTCAACCTTATGAAAAGGTTGAACACGATAGTGACCGTGACTATTGGATGACGGCAGAGGAAGCTTTGGCTTACGGTATGATTGACAAGGTTCTGGTTCGTAATAAATAATATTAATGTAAGGGGCTGCGTTAAAAGTCCCTTGTCCCTTGTATCGAATGCGGGAACAGGAGCTTTTAACGTACTCTCTTTAAAAAACAAATACGGAATGGCCAAAACAGGCGATAGCTGTACGTTTTGCGGACGCGGTAGCCGGGACGTTAATATGTTGATTAACGGGATTTCCGGTGCTATTTGCGATGAGTGTGCACAGCAAGCGTACGAAATAGTAAAAGAACAAATGCCTGGCAAGGGGAGTTCTTTTGGATTAAACCAGAAAGATCTGCCTAAGCCTGAGGATATTAAGACTTTTTTGGACCAATATGTGATAGGTCAGGACGACGCTAAACGTTATCTGTCGGTTGCTGTGTATAACCATTACAAACGTTTGATCCAGAAAGTAACATCGGATGATGTTGAGATCGAGAAATCGAATATTATTATGGTGGGTGCTACGGGGACAGGTAAAACGCTACTTGCCCGTACGATCGCCAAATTGCTCCATGTTCCGTTTGCCATTGTAGATGCGACGGTCTTGACAGAAGCCGGTTATGTAGGGGAGGATATAGAAAGCATTTTGACCCGTCTGTTGCAGGCTGCCGATTATGATGTCGAAGCGGCACAGCGTGGTATCGTATTTATCGATGAAATAGATAAGATCGCTCGTAAGAGCGATAATCCTTCCATTACCCGTGATGTAAGCGGTGAAGGTGTGCAGCAGGGCTTGCTGAAGCTCTTGGAAGGTTCCATCGTGAACGTACCCCCGCAGGGTGGGCGCAAGCATCCGGAGCAGAAAATGATTGCCGTGGATACGAAAAATATCCTGTTTGTATGTGGTGGCGCTTTCGACGGAATAGAGAAGAAAATCGCCCAGCGTTTGAATACACGTGTAGTAGGATACGCCGCAAACGAAAACACGGCGCAGGTGGATCGCAACAATCTGCTGAAATACATTACACCAACCGACTTGAAATCGTTTGGCCTGATTCCGGAAATCATCGGACGTCTGCCTATCTTGACCTATTTGAACCCGTTGGATAGGAGTACGCTTCGTAATATCTTGACGGAACCGAAGAACTCGATCATCAAGCAATATATCAAATTGTTTGCGATGGATGATATTGAACTGACATTTGACGAAGACGTGTTCGAATTTATAGTCGATAAGGCACTTGAGTTTAAGTTGGGAGCACGCGGCTTACGTTCCATTGTGGAGGCTGTGATGATGGATGCCATGTACAGTATGCCGTCTGCAAATGAAAAGACACTCCATGTCACGTTGGAGTATGCGAAGGAAAAGTTTGAAAAATCGGACGTAAACCGTCTGCAGATGACCTGACCGGCGGTTTTTAAAATTATGAATAGTATGGCGAAGAAGGATAATTTGACAGAAGAGCTCAAAAAACATTTTGGTTTTGATACCTTTAAAGGAAATCAGAGAGCAATCATCGAAAATGTACTGGCAGGAAATGACACATTTGTATTGATGCCGACCGGGGGAGGAAAATCTTTGTGTTATCAACTGCCTTCTCTTATGATGCAGGGGACGGCCATAGTGATTTCTCCTTTGATAGCCCTGATGAAGAACCAAGTGGATGCCATGCGTAATTTCAGCGAAGAGGACGGGGTTGCCCATTTCATAAACTCTTCCTTGAATAAATCGGCTATCGACCAGGTAAAAGACGATATCCGTAATGGCCGGACGAAATTGCTCTACGTGGCTCCTGAGTCATTGACCAAAGATGAAAATGTGGAGTTTCTGCGCCAAGTCAATATTTCGTTTTATGCAGTGGACGAAGCACATTGTATTTCTGAATGGGGGCATGATTTCCGTCCGGAATATCGTCGTATCCGTCCGATCATAAACGAAATCGGCAAGCGTCCGTTGATTGCTTTGACGGCGACAGCCACTCCGAAAGTGCAGCACGATATTCAGAAAAACTTGGGAATGATTGACGCTTCTGTCTTTAAATCCTCCTTCAACCGTTCTAATTTGTATTATGAGATTCGTCCGAAAACGGCGAATATCGACCGCGAGATCATCAAATATATTAAGTCTAACGAGGGAAAATCCGGTATTATCTATTGTTTGAGCCGTAAGAAGGTGGAAGAATTTGCCGATATTCTGAAAGCAAACGGTATCAAGGCGCTCCCTTATCATGCCGGTATGGATTCGCAGCAGCGTTCGAGCAATCAGGATGCGTTCCTAATGGAAAAAGCAGACGTGATCGTTGCGACCATTGCTTTCGGTATGGGGATCGACAAACCCGACGTACGGTATGTCATCCATTATGATATTCCCAAAAGCCTCGAAGGATATTACCAGGAAACCGGACGAGCCGGCCGTGATGGCGGTGAAGGCCAGTGCATCGCTTTTTATGCCTATAAAGACTTGCAGAAATTGGAAAAATTCATGCAGGGAAAACCGGTGGCGGAACAGGAGATCGGTAAGCAGTTGCTTCTGGAGACTGCTGCTTATGCCGAAACTTCCGTATGTCGACGGAAAGTCTTGTTGCACTATTTCGGTGAAGAATACCTGGAAGAAAATTGTGGAAATTGTGATAATTGTTTGAACCCAAAAAAGAAAGTGGAAGCAAAGGAATTATTAAGCGCCGTACTCGAAGTGGTTGGTACGTTAAAGGAAAAATTCAAGGCAGAATATATTGTCAACATGTTGGTCGGCAACGAGACCTCCGAAATACAATCTTACAAGCACAATGAACTGGAGGTTTTCGGTTCCGGTTCGGATGAGGAAGAGAAGACATGGAATGCCGTTATCCGTCAAGCATTGATTGCCGGATATTTGGCCAAGGACATCGAGAACTACGGTCTGTTGAAGATTACAGAAAAAGGAAAAGAGTTTATAAAGAAACCTGTCTCTTTCAAGATTACAGAAGACAACGAATTCGATGAAGAGGAAGAAGAAGTTCCCGTACGCGGTGGAGCCGCCTGTGCGGTTGATCCTGCCCTTTTCTCGATGATGAAGGATTTACGCAAGAAGTTGTCCAAGCGTCTGGAAGTGCCTCCTTTCGTTATTTTCCAGGATCCGTCTCTGGAAGCGATGGCCACTACTTATCCGGTAACGTTGGAAGAATTGCAGAATATTCCGGGTGTCGGAGCCGGTAAGGCAAAAAGATATGGTAAGGAGTTCATTGAGCTGATTAAGCGTCACGTGGAAGAAAACGAGATCGAACGTCCCGAAGATCTTCGGGTTCGTACGGTTGCCAATAAATCCAAATTGAAGGTTTCGATCATCCAGCGTATCGACCGTAAGGTGGCGTTAGACGAAATAGCCATGACGAACGGATTGGAATTTAACGAACTACTCGACGAAATAGAAGCGATCGTTTATTCTGGAACCCGTATCAATATCGACTACTTCTTGAACGATGTGATGGACGAAGATCATATCGATGATATTTATGAATACTTCAAGGATTCGGAAACAGACGATCTGGAAGATGCAATCGAGGAATTAGGTGGTGATTATACGGAAGAAGAGATTCGCCTCGTCCGCATTAAGTTCCTGTCGGAAATGGCAAATTAAATAATTGACAATTGATAATTGACAATGGGTGACAAAAATGTCCATTGTTAATTATCAATTGTTTTGTAAGTTTGTGTGCAATAATTTTTAAGGCATAAGTTCTATGTCATTTATTGCAGACAGAGTGGTCATGGACGGATTGACGTTTGATGACGTATTATTGATTCCTGCCACTTTCAGGGCAACCGCATCAAAATTTTCCAAGGTTGTGATTTGCATACGAAGTTTTCTGCAAATCCTCTATCACTCTATCACTGCGAAGGTTGTGGCTATTAATATTCAAGCGTCAGAGGCAGTGATACAGGGTGTTTTTCTCTATCACTCCTCTATCACTTCTGATACAGGGTGCTTTTATCATATGATTGAAAACCAGTGTATTGCCTTCTTTTGCTTTTGAAAAAGCATATAAAATAATCGAATAAACAAATGTAAAAACGAATATAACAGGTATTAAATTGGCGAAATACGGTTCTTCATTCCACAAAAGCCCTCTCTTTTTTTAGCAGAAGCAAGCAGATAATTCCGTAAACACCCCTATGTTACCATCCTTAACATCCGGGTGTAGAGAGCTGGTACATCCGGGTGTAAGAGGGAGCAACATGGGGGTGTCCGGCAACTAAAGTACCGTGCCGGACAATGAAAACCTCCCGGTTTTACCTATTTTGTAGCTGTTTTTTGCAGAAAATAATCGAGTGATTTGCAGAGGTGGGAATAGCTGTTTCATGAAAAGGTGCCTGTCTTTTGAAAGTGAATGTCGGTTTTTATATTTATAAAAAACACTAATTTAATGGGGTAATGTACTTTTTAAGCTGCATCTCCGTTAGATTAGTGTTATTTTTGTAAACGATATCGTGATATGGTAAAAGAAGGATTAATGAAGAAGTTGCTTGTATTATCTTTGGTATTCGCTTGTATGACAGGAAATGCACAAGTTTCGGCCGATTCGGTAGTGATGACGGTAGCCGGAAAGCAGATCCCGTTGGATGAATTTATTTTTATTGCACAAAAGAATAGCGAAGTTAATTTGTCTGACCGTAAATCCGTGAATGCATACGTGGAGTTGTTTAAGAACTTCAAGCTGAAAGTGGCGGAAGCGGAAGATTTGGGACTGGACAAGACGAAAGCGTTCAAAGATGAATTGGATAGCTATCGGGCTCAATTGACTTCAAGTTATCTGTCGGATAAGGATGGAGAGGAAGCGGCTGTACGTGCCGTGTATGACCGGTATGGAGAAGTGCTGGAATTGAGTCATATTCTGTTCCGCTTGCCGCAACGTACATTATCGAAAGATACGGTTCCTGTATATCAGAAAGCGATCGAGGCCTATGAGCGTATTCAAGCGGGAGAGGATTTTGCCGCTGTCGGCAAAGAACTGAAAGATGCCGATAAGGAAAATGTCGGCTATGAATATGTACACTGTTTGCTGCCGATGCAGACGGTTAAAGCCTTTGAGAATGTCGCTTATTCGTTGCCCGTCGGTTCCGTCTCTCTGCCGGTTCGGACGACTATGGGCTTCCATATCATAAAAATACACAGTCGCAGGCGAAATCCGGGGCTGGTACGTGTAGCTCATGTCCTGATCCCGTTTGAGAAAGATTCGGTGAAGTTTGGAGAGGCTGAAACATTGGCTCGTGCGGAAGAAGTTTATCGGAAAGCGAAGGATGGAGCTGACTTTGCCATGTTGGCAAAAGAATACTCGTCTGATGCCGGTTCTGTCAAGCGGGGAGGGGAGTTGCCAGCCTTTGGTGTCGGCGAGATGGTGGAGCCATTCGAAGTGGCTGCTTTCGCTTTGAACACTCCGGGGGAATTGTCCCGACCGGTGAGAACACGTTTCGGTTATCATATTATAAAGTTGATCGAGAAGAAAGGTATTCCTTCTTTCGATGATAAGAAGAAGGCCTGGTCTCGCCAGATGGCGCAGGGAGAACGGAATTTCGAATATTACGGTGCGTTTGATGAACGAATGAAAAAAGAGTATGGATATTGCTTCTATCCCGAGGCTTATGCCGAACTACAAGCTTTGTGCAACGACTATTTTCCGTCCGATCCTGCTTTCTACGAGAAGGCGAAAGACATGAACAAGACTTTGTTTCATCTGAATGGCACGGATTTCCCCCAGAGTGAGTTCGCTTATTATATCCAGCGCTGTCCGTTCTCTACGAAATCGTATGCGGGAGATTTCATGCAGGAGGTTTACGATCTTTTTATCCGAGATATTGTAACTACTGCCGAACGTAAGAATCTGACTACAAAACATCCTGAGTTCGATCTTCTTATGAAAGAGTATCGGGATGGCATCTTGCTGTTCGACATCAGCAATAAGGAAGTTTGGAACAAGCCGATGGACCAGCAAGCCAAGGCGGAAGCCGAATGGATCGAACAGCTGAACCGGAAATACCCGGTGACGATAAACTGGAAGCTGGTGAAGAAAGTGAGTAAAATGACAAAGAAATAATAAAGAGAAAGTTATATGAGATATTGCTTCATTTTTATAGCATTCGTATCTTTGCTGTGTTCTTGTAAGGGAACGCAGCCTGTGGATGATGCGGATGTGTTGGTAAAAGTGAAGGACCGGACTTTGAGACGTTCGGAGATAAAACAGCAGATCCCGCGCGGATTGTCCTCGGCTGACAGTATGTTGCTTGCCGAAAGTTTGGAAAGGAAGTGGGTGAAAGATGCCTTGGTCTACGATGTGGCCTTGCGCAACTTGGAGGGAGAAGATAAGGCGGAAGTGGATAAGCTGGTGGAGGAATATCGTCATTCGCTGATCCGCTATCGGTATCAGGAACAGTTGATAAAAGAAAGGCTTTCTTCCGAGTTTCAGGAAAGCGATATGCTGAGTTATTACGAAGAAAACCAGAAAAAATTTGTCTTGGACAAGGCTTTGGTGAAAGGTCTCTTCCTGAAGATCCCGGTGGATGCTCCCGGCCTCGTTGATGTAAAGGGATGGTATAGGTCGACTTCTGAGGCTTCTTTAGAAAAAATTGAGAAGTATAGTGTACAGAATGCCAGTATTTATGACTACTTTTACGACAAATGGGTGGATTTTGACCAGGTGATGGACAATATTCCGGTGCATGTGTCGAATGCGAACGACTTCTTGAGGGCAAACAAGTTTGTCGAAGTTTCGGATAGTACATATTGCTATCTGTTGAATATTAAGGAATATCTGCCTGCGGGAAGTGTGGCGCCATACGACTATGCCAGTGCACAGATCGTGGAGATGCTGACAAATCGGCGTAAGGTGGAATTTTTGAAGAAATTTGAAGAAGAATTATATAATGATGCAGTCAGGAGCGGTGACGTCAAGTTTTATACGGAACCGTGATTGGTAGCTTATAGAGAAGTACATGATGAAAAAGATTTTGACAGTATTCATTCTTGCCTGTTTATCTTGTGTGGTGTATGCCCAGGATAATGTGATCGATGAAATCGTGTGGGTGGTGGGAGATGATGCAATTTTGCGTTCGGACATCGAAAGCCAGCGTTTATATCTGCAAAACGAGGGACAGCGTTTTGACGGTGACCCTTATTGCGTGCTCCCCGAACAGATGGCAATACAGAAGCTGTTTCTGAACCAAGCGAAGATCGATAGTGTGGAAGTGAGTGAAAACCAGGTGATCCAGGAGACGGATCGTTGGATCAATTTCGCAATCAACCAGATGGGATCTAAGGAAAAGCTGGAGGAATATTTCGGTAAAAAGATTTCCCAACTGAAGGACGAACGTAAGGAAATGATCATGGAGCAACAGACTGTGGAACAGATGAAGCGCCAGCTGATCGGTGAAATCAAGTTGACACCCTCCGAAGTCCGTAAGTATTACAGCCAGTTGTCCAAAGACAGTCTGCCTAATATCCCGACAACTGTCGAGGTGCAGATTATCACGATGGAACCGAAGATCCCGTTTGAGGAGACGGATGCCATCAAGGCGCGTCTTCGGCAGTATACGGATGAGATCAATCGGGGTGAAAAAGAATTTTCGACTGTCGCTCGTCTGTATTCCGAAGATACTGAATCTGCCAAAAGGGGCGGTGAACTGGGTTTTTTGGGTAAGACAAGTTTGTTGCCCGAATTCGCTAACGTCGCTTTCAACTTGAAGGATCCGAAGAAGATTTCCCAGATCGTGCAGACCGAATATGGCTATCATATTATCCAATTGATCGAAAAGCGTGGTGACCGTATCAACTGTCGCCATATCCTGTTGAAGCCGAAAGTTTCGGACAAGGAGTTGAACGAGTGTATGACACGTATGGATTCGTTGTATAACGACTTAACGGCAAAGAAATTTACTTTTGAAGAAGCGGCGACTTTTATCTCTGCTGACAAGGATACGAGAAATAACAAAGGTTTGATGGTGAACCAGAATTTTGAAAGTGACAACCACAGCACTCCGAAATTCGAAATGGCCGAACTGCCACAGGAAATCGGTAAGATGGTTTATACGATGCAGGTGGGAGATATCTCCAAACCTTTCACTATGATCAACGATAAGCAGAAAGAAGTTGTTGCTATTGTAAAACTGAAAGCCAGAGTGGACCAGCATAAGGCAAATATATCGGATGACTATCAGGCTTTGAAGTCGATTGTCGAATCTCGGAAACGCGAAGAGCTGCTGCATGACTGGATCATTAAGAAGCAGAAAAGCACATATGTGCGTATCAGCGACGGCTGGCGTAATTGTGATTTCCAGTATCCCGGCTGGATTAAAGAATGAGGACTGTAAATAAATTTATTTTCACAGGTCTGTTTTTTGTGTTGGCGGTCTGTGCCTTTGCACAGGCCCAAGATAGTATTGTGCATGCAGATACTACTGTTATTACCGCACAAGATGTGACAGTCGTCCCGCCGGACAGCTTGAAGGCAGCCGATAGTTTGCAGGTTATGACGGATACTGTCCCGCCCAAAAAGACGAAGGTATACCTGATCCATTCCAATACGCTATCTTTCGATAAGGCTGTAAAGCCGGATGCGCAGATATTGAACGGCGATGTATGTTTCCGGCATGACAGTTCATATATGTATTGCGACAGCGCTTACTTTTTCGAACAGACCAATTCGCTCGAAGCTTTCAGTAATGTCCGGATGGAGCAGGGAGACACCTTGTTCGTCTACGGAGATTATCTTTTTTATGACGGAAACACGCAGGTGGCTTATCTGCGCGAGAATGTCCGGATGGAGAACGGGCAGGTGACGCTCTTTACGGATAGCCTCAATTATGAACGTATTCCGAATATCGGATACTATTTTGAAGGTGGGCTAATTGTAGATTCTCTGAATCAACTATCTTCTTTTTACGGACAATATTCTCCGGAGACGAAGCTGGCGGTGTTCAATGACAGCGTGCAGGTTGAGAACCCTGACTTCACATTGTATTCCGATACTTTGCATTATGACACAGAATCCAAGGTAGCTACCATCCTGGGGCCGTCTGTCATTGTTTCGGACAGTGGCACGATCCATACTTCAAGAGGATGGTATGATACGGTGAACAACGCATCCCTTTTGCTTGATCAGTCCCAGGTTGAATCGGGTGAGAAAATCTTGATCGGTGACTCTATCTTCTATAATCGGGATACGGGTATGGGAGAGGTCTATGGGAATATGAGCCTGGTTGATACGGCCCAGCATGTGACGCTGCAAGGCGAATATGGTTATTATAATGAACAGACCGGATATGCTTTTGCAACCGACAGTGCCCGCTTCCTTGAATATTCGCAAGGTGACACCTTGTTTTTGCATGCCGATACGTTGCAGATGGTGACGGTCGACTCCGTTTATCGGGAGATCAAGGCCTATTACGGCGTACGTTTCTATCGGACCGATATGCAAGGCGTATGTGACTCCATGCAGTTCAATACGCGCGATTCTGTATTATATATGTATACGGAACCGGTTCTCTGGAATGAACAATATCAACTGTATGGCGATACGATCGCGATTTATATGAATGATAGTACGATCGAATATGCCCATGTGATCCAGTTTGCTTTTGCGGCACAGCATGTCGACTCGAGTTACTATAACCAGTTGAAGGGGAACGACCTGAAAGCCTATTTTGAGGGACAAGCCGTTCATCAGATCGATGTGGCGGGAAATGCCGAGTCTATTTTTTATCCATTGGAAAAGGATGGGGCGAAGGTCGGGATGAATGAGACCAAGAGTGGGTTCCTGACAATCTGGGTGAAAGACAATAAACTGGATAAATTGAAAATCTGGCCGAGTCCGGTCGGCAGCATGACTCCGATTCCGGATCTGAAGCCCGACCAAAAGATGTTGAAAGATTTTTATTGGTTTGACTATCTGCGTCCGAAGAATAGGGATGACATTTACGAGGTAGTGAAAAGAAAAGCGACGGAATCACCCAAGAGAAGCAATAAATTTGTACATTAGCAAAGAATTTTTCAAATAATAAAAGACTATGGCATTATTCTCATTTTATAATGTGCGGAAGCCTCGGCAATATACTCATAAGCCGATTTACTGGGATCCCCATAAGGAGGCGATGGAAGATCGTATCCGTAAGGTGAAGCGTGAGATTGGCATGGAAGACCAGTTAAGCGCAGAAGATTATAAGGCTGAGATCAAAGGTAGCTTTATAGAAGGCACTTCGCATTTGAAGAAAAGCCGCGATAGAGGTGATGACCGACGGAGTCGTACTTATAAGAATGTGAGACTGTTGGTTGCAGCTGCTGTATTGGCTGCCTTGTTCTGGTTTTTGTTTATGCAATGAGTGATATAATTCATTTACTTCCTGACAGTATTGCCAATCAGATAGCGGCGGGCGAGGTTATCCAGCGTCCAGCCTCTGTCGTAAAGGAGTTGGTAGAAAATGCGGTGGATGCCGGTGCCGGACACATTCAGGTGAATATAAAGGACGCCGGTCGTACATTGGTCCAAGTGATCGATGATGGAAAAGGTATGTCTGAGACTGACGCCCGCATGGCTTTTGAACGGCATGCAACTTCGAAAATTTCTACTGCAGACGATCTTTTTTCTCTTCATACGATGGGATTTCGTGGTGAGGCGCTTGCTTCGATAGTGGCGGTTTCACAAGTAGAGCTTCGTACCCGCCTGAAAGGAGCCGAACTGGGGACGCATCTTGTATTTTCGGGTTCAGAATTAGAGAGTGTCGAACCGGATGCCTGTACCGAGGGAAGTATTTTTTCAGTGAAGAACCTCTTCTTTAATGTTCCGGCACGTCGAAAGTTTCTGAAATCGAATGAGACGGAGTTCCGGAATATCATCAATGAGTTCGAACGGATTGCCTTGGTCAATTCGCAGGTCGCTTTGTCTCTTTACCATAACGATACGGAGATATTCAACCTGCCTGAGTCCGGTTTGAGGCAACGTATTGTTAATGTATATGGAAAAACGCTGAACCAGAAGCTCCTTTCTGTGGATGCGCAAAGTTCGCTAGTGACGATCTCCGGCTTTGTGGGACGGCCTGATTCGGCAAAGAAGAGGGGGGCTTTGCAGTATTTCTTTGTAAACGGACGTTTTATGAAGCATCCGTATTTTCACAAAGCGGTCATGCAGGCTTACGAACAACTGATCCCGGCAGGTGAGCAGCCGAACTACTTTATCTACTTTACGCTTGATCCGGCAACGATAGATGTCAATATCCATCCGACCAAGACGGAGATCAAGTTTGAAAACGAACAGCCGATCTGGCAAATCCTGATGGCCGCGACTCGTGAAGCGCTGGCCAAGTCCAGTGCGATCCCGACTATTGATTTCGATGTGGAAGACGCCATCGATATTCCTGTGTATAATCCCGTGAAGGAAGCGGCACCTTATAAAGCTCCCTGTGTGCAGGTGAATTCCGGGTATAATCCTTTTGAAACCTCTTCCTATAAGAAACCGGAATTCGACTGGTCCAAGCTTTATAATGATTTCGAGGGTGACCGGAACGCTATACGACAGGGGGCGGAATTAACCGGATCTTTCTTGGCTCCGGTTCTTTCCGAGCCAACTATTGAGGCTGACGAAGTGGCTGTTCAGGACACTTCGGGCAGTTTGTTCAACGATGTGTCCAACCCTTGTTATCAGTATAAAGGAAAATATATCATAACTTCTTTGAAGTCAGGTTTGGCTTTGATCGATCAACACCGTGCCCATGTCCGTATCCTGTTCGACCAGTACATTACAAACATCAGGCAGCAGCGAGGTGCTTCCCAGCAAGTCCTTTTCCCTGAGATTGTCGAGTTTACCGCTAGCGAAGCTACGGTCTTGCCGACCTTGCTCGAAGATATGCGTTTTATCGGTTTTGATCTGACGAACCTGGGAAATAACAGCTACGCTATCAATGGACTTCCTGCCGGTGTGGAGAATCTTGATCCGGTATCTTTGATTCGGAATATGGTGGATCGTGTGATCGATACCGGTTGCGAAGTACATGAGGAGATCTGTGACTCGTTGGCACTTTCTCTGGCAAAAGCGGCTGCTATCCGTCCGGGAAAGATCCTATCTGGTGAAGAGATGGACAACTTGCTCGCTTCTCTTTTCTCCTGCCAAGAGTCGAATCTTACTCCTGATGGAAAAACCATTATTTCGAAGTTGACGGACGAGGAATTGGAGAAACGTTTCAAATAATCGACTGAAGGGGGATCGATACTCTTCTAATAGCCGTTCGTTTTTGATCCGATAAGCATCAAATGTGAATCCAGTGGGCATCGATTCTTTATCCGATACCTACTGGATTTCGTATAAAAGAGGTCGGTTGTTCTGGGTTAACGGAGTTTGTAAGAGAAATAATAGTTAATTATTTATAAATGAATAAAAGCGGCCTCTTGTGAAACGGGAACAAATGCGTACCTTTGCAGCGTTTTAGCGCGAAGTGTGCGAAAAAGAAGGCGCAACTTATTGATAGTCCGAAAAGAATGTGTACCTTTGCAGCTCAAAATTGAAGAAATAATTATAATAATAACACATTCAAAGTTTAAAAAAGAAAAGAAATGCCTACAATTCAGCAATTAGTTAGAAAAGGAAGGGAAACTTTGGTGGAAAAGGGTAAATCACCCGCATTGGATTCATGTCCGCAGAGACGTGGCGTTTGCGTTCGTGTTTATACTACAACTCCGAAGAAACCTAACTCTGCAATGCGTAAAGTAGCGAGAGTTCGTTTGACAAATGGAAAAGAAGTAAACTCTTACATCCCGGGAGAAGGACACAATCTGCAGGAACACTCAATCGTGTTGGTTCGTGGTGGTCGTGTTAAGGACCTTCCTGGTGTACGTTATCACATTGTACGTGGAACCTTGGATACTGCAGGCGTAAACGGACGTACTCAGAGACGTTCCAAATACGGCGCTAAACGTCCGAAACCGGGGCAGGCAGCAGCTGCAGCTAAAGGAAAGAAGAAGTAATTAGTTACATCCCTTCAAACTGAGAATTTAAATTTAAGTATTAAAGCTGGTTTGAGTTATTTGGATAGGCTATAGGTTGAGTAAATGGTTCAGCGGAACCGTTGAAGACGTATTAAAGGCAACCAAGAAACAAGAACGAAATTTTTGAAAACAAAATGAGAAAAGCAAAACCAAAGAAAAGACAGATCCTCCCGGATCCTGTTTTCGGTGATGTTAAGGTTACGAGATTCGTTAACCATTTGATGTATGATGGCAAGAAGAATACTGCCTTCGAAATTTTCTATTCCGCTTTGGAAACAGTTAAGGCCAAAATGCCTAACGAAGAAAAGTCCGCTCTCGAAATTTGGAAAGCTGCACTCGACAACATTACTCCTCAAGTCGAAGTGAAATCTCGCCGTGTTGGTGGTGCTACTTTCCAAGTACCTACTGAAATTCGCCCCGATCGTAAAGAATCGATTTCAATGAAGAACCTCATCATCTTCGCACGTAAACGTGGTGGTAAGACTATGGCTGATAAGCTGTCTGCAGAGATTGTAGATGCTTTCAATAACCAGGGCGGAGCATTCAAGAGAAAAGAAGATATGCACCGTATGGCCGAAGCTAACCGTGCATTCGCTCACTTCAGATTTTAATTATAAAGGCTAAGAAAGAATATGGCAAACGATAAACAATTAATGTTTACAAGAAACATCGGTATCATGGCTCACATCGATGCTGGTAAAACAACTACTTCTGAACGTATCTTGTTTTACACCGGTCTGACCCATAAGATCGGTGAAACGCATGATGGTACTGCTACGATGGACTGGATGGCCCAGGAGCAGGAACGCGGTATTACAATCACATCTGCTGCAACGACTACTTTCTGGAACTATTTGGGTAACAAATATAAGATCAACTTGATTGATACTCCGGGACACGTGGACTTTACAGTAGAAGTTGAGCGTTCTCTTCGTGTACTGGATGGTGCTGTTGCTACTTTCTGTGCTGTAGGTGGTGTGGAGCCGCAGTCTGAAACTGTATGGCGTCAGGCTGATAAATATAATGTACCTCGTATCGGTTATGTAAACAAGATGGACCGTTCTGGTGCAAACTACTACGAAGTTATTCGTCAGATGAAGGAAATTCTGGGGGCTCATCCGTGTCCTATCCAGATCCCTATCGGTGCTGAAGAAACTTTCAAGGGTGTGGTAGACTTGATTAAGATGAAAGCTATTTTCTGGCACGACGAATCAATGGGGGCTGAATATAGCGTAGAAGAAATTCCTGCAGAGTTACAGGCCGAAGCTGAAGAATGGCGTGACAAGATGCTTGAAGCTTTGGCTGAATGCGATGATGCTATCATGGAAAAATACTTCGATGATCCTTCAACTATCACAGAAGATGAAATCAACGCTGCTATCCGTAAGGGTACTTTGGCAATGCAGATCAACCCGATGACTTGTGGTTCTTCTTTCAAGAACAAGGGGGTTCAGACGTTGCTGGATGCAGTCTGTGCATTCCTGCCTTCTCCTGAAGATACTCCGGCTATCGAAGGTACAGATCCTAGCGATCCTGAAAAGGTTGTTACTCGTAAACCGTTGTTCGAAGAACCGTTGACTGCTTTGGCGTTTAAGATTGCTACAGACCCGTATGTAGGCCGTCTGTGCTTCTTCCGTGTATATGCTGGTTCCTTAACGGCTGGTTCTTACGTTTACAACACGCGCTCTGGTAAAAAAGAACGTATTTCTCGTCTGTTCCAGATGCACTCAAACAAACAGAATCCGATGGAGGTTATCGGTTGTGGTGATATTGGTGCAGGTGTTGGTTTTAAGGATATTCGTACAGGTGATACATTGTGTGACGAAAACCATCCGATCACATTAGAATCAATGGACTTCCCTGATCCGGTTATCGGTATCGCAGTTGAGCCTAAGACTCAGAAAGACCTGGATAAGTTAGGTATGGGATTGGCTAAGTTGGCCGAAGAAGATCCAACGTTCCGTGTACAGACTAACGAAGAAACAGGTCAGACTGTAATTAGTGGTATGGGTGAGCTTCACTTGGATATCATCGTTGACCGTCTGCGTCGTGAGTTCAAGGTAGAATGTAATCAAGGTAAACCTCAGGTTACTTACAAGGAAGCTATCACTAAATCGGTTGAACTTCGTGAAGTTTACAAGAAACAGTCTGGTGGTCGTGGTAAGTTTGCTGATATCATCGTTCGTATCGAGCCGGCTGACGAAAACTTCGAAGGTTCTCTGCAGTTCATTGATGAAGTGAAGGGTGGTAACATTCCGAAGGAATTTATCCCTTCTGTTCAGAAAGGTTTCGAAAAGGCAATGAAGAATGGTATCCTTGCCGGTTATCCATTGGATAAATTGAAAGTAACATTGATTGATGGTTCATTCCACCCGGTTGACTCTGACCAGTTGTCTTTTGAAATTTGTGCTATTCAGGCATTCAAGAACGCTTCGGAAAAGGCAGGCCCTGCTTTGATGGAGCCGATTATGCAGATGGAAGTTGTTACTCCGGAAGAAAGCATGGGTGATGTAATTGGTGACTTGAACAAACGTCGTGGACAAGTTGAAGGTATGGAAACAAGTCGTACAGGTGCTCGTATTGTAAAAGCAAAAGTTCCTTTGGCTGAAACATTCGGCTATGTAACAGCTTTGCGTACTATCACTTCAGGTCGTGCAACTTCTTCAATGCAGTTCTCGCACTATGCTCAAGTATCTTCTTCTATCGCTAAGCAGGTATTGACAGAAGTACAGGGTCGTGCTGATTTGATCAAATAATTTAGAAACATATATACAGATATGAGCCAAAAGATCAGAATTAAATTAAAGTCTTACGATTATTCTCTGGTAGACAAGTCTGCCGAGAAGATTGTAAAGACGGTTAAGGCTACCGGTGCAGTTGTTAGCGGCCCGATACCTCTGCCTACGCACAAGCGTATCTTTACTGTGAACCGCTCGACTTTCGTTAACAAAAAGTCTCGTGAGCAGTTCGAACTCTCTTCTTACAAGAGACTAATCGACATCTACAGCTCAACTGCAAAAACGGTTGATGCATTGATGAAACTGGAATTGCCCAGTGGTGTTGAAGTAGAAATTAAAGTGTAAGTTTATTAACAAATTAGTGAAATGCCAGGATTATTAGGAAAAAAAATCGGAATGACATCCGTTTTCAGTGCCGAGGGAAAAAATCTTCCATGCACTGTTATCGAAGTGGGTCCTTGTGTAGTTACACAGATTAAGACCTTGGAAAAAGATGGCTATGAAGCTGTACAGTTAGGTTTCGAAGAAAAAAAAGAGAAACACACAACACAGCCAGAAATGGGCCACTTCAAAAAGGCAGGTGTGACTCCCAAGAGATACTTGGCCGAGTTCAAAAATTTTGAAACCGAATATAAGCTCGGTGATGTAATCACCGTAGATTATTTGGAGGATGCAGGTTTCGTTGATGTAGTAGGTACATCAAAAGGTAAAGGTTTCCAGGGTGTAGTAAAACGTCATGGTTTCGGTGGTGTAGGTCAGACTACTCACGGTCAGCATAACCGTTTGCGCGCTCCCGGTGGTATCGGTGCCTGTTCTTACCCTGCAAAGGTATTCAAAGGTATGCGTATGGCCGGCCAAATGGGTAATGAACGTGTAACTGTTCAGAACCTGCAAGTGATCAAGGTGATGCCGGAACACAATCTTTTATTAGTAAAAGGATCTGTTCCAGGAGCAAAAGGTTCAATCTTATTAATTGAAAAGTAATGGAACTGAGCGTATTAAATATTAAAGGTGAAGATACCGGAAGAAAGGTAACATTGAACGATGCTATCTTTGGCATTGAACCCAATGATCATGCTATTTACTTGGATGTAAAACAGTATTTGGCTAATCAGCGTCAGGGAACTCATAAATCAAAGGAAAGAAGTGAAGTTTCTGGTAGTACTCGTAAATTGATCCGCCAGAAAGGTGGTGGTGGTGCTCGTCGTGGCGACATTAACTCTCCGGTATTGGTAGGTGGGGGTCGTGTATTCGGTCCGAAACCGAGAGATTATGAGTTTAAATTGAACAAGAAAGTTAAAGGTTTGGCCCGTAAGTCTGCTTTGACTTATAAGGCAAAGAATAACGCAATTGTAGTAGTAGAAGATTTCACTTTGGAAGCTCCTAAGACTAAAGAATTTGTAACAATTGCTAAGAATCTAAAAGTGGCTGATGGAAAGTTACTTTTGGTTTTATCTGAGAAAAATAATTTCGTATATTTGTCGGCCAGAAATTTAGAGAAGGCAAATGTTATAACGGCTTCAGAGTTAAATACATATGGCATGTTAAACGCTGTTAATTTGGTATTGACAGAAAGTTCTGTAGCTGTTATTGAAAAACTGTTTAACGCATAAGGAGTAGAAAAATGGGAATTATTATTAAACCTATAGTAACTGAGAAGCAAACAGCGATTACAGAAAAAATGGATAATCGCTATGGTTTTCGTGTTTCTCCTGATGCCAACAAGTTAGAGATTAAAAAAGCCATTGAAGACATGTATAATGTTACAGTAGTTGATGTTAACACCATCAACTACTCAGGCAAGAAGAAAAGCCGCTATACCAAATCAGGTATTATCAATGGCAAACAATCAGCTTTTAAGAAGGCTATCGTAACGTTGAAAGAAGGAGAAACAATTGATTTCTTTAGTAATATCTAAAAAAAGAAATGGGAATACGTAAATTAAAGCCCACAACACCGGGGCAGAGACACAAAGTTATTGGTGCATTTGATAAAATCACTGCAAGTACACCAGAAAAGTCTCTTGTAGTAGGTAAGAAGAGTACAGGTGGTCGTAATAACACTGGTAAGATGACAATGCGTTATCTTGGTGGCGGTCACAAACAGAAGTACAGATTTATCGATTTCAAGAGAAACAAAGATGGCATTCCTGCAACAGTCAAGTCTATCGAGTATGATCCTAACCGTACATCTCGTATCGCACTGTTGTATTACGCAGACGGGGCAAAGAGCTATATCATCGCTCCGAACGGATTGGAAGTTGGCCAAACAGTGGTTTCAGGTAGCGAAGCCGCTCCTGAGGTTGGTAATACTTTGCCGATGGCAAATATTCCCGTTGGTACTATTATTCACAACATTGAGCTTCGTCCGGGACAGGGTGCTAAGTTAGTACGTTCTGCCGGTGCTTTTGCTCAGTTGACTTCGAAAGAAGGCGATTATGCAATTATTAAGATGCCTTCTGGCGAAACCAGAAAGATTCTTGCTGCTTGTAAGGCTACAGTTGGTAGTGTAGGTAATTCAGACCATGGTCTTGAAAAATCAGGTAAAGCCGGTCGTTCTAGATGGTTAGGTCGTCGTCCTCACAACCGTGGTGTTGTAATGAACCCGGTTGATCACCCGATGGGTGGTGGTGAAGGTCGTGCTTCCGGAGGTCATCCTAGATCTCGTAATGGCTTATATGCTAAGGGCTTGAAGACAAGAGCTCCGAAGAAGCATTCTTCAAAATATATTATTGAAAGAAGAAAGAAATAATCTGATTAATTAAGTAAACTATGAGTCGTTCGCTAAAAAAAGGCCCGTATATTAATGTAAAGCTTGAAAAGAAAGTCTTGGCAATGAATGAGTCAGGAAAGAAGGCGGTCGTTAAGACATGGGCAAGAGCTTCAATGATTTCGCCTGACTTTGTAGGTCATACTATTGCAGTTCACAATGGAAATAAATTTATTCCTGTTTTTGTAACCGAGAACATGGTAGGTCATAAACTGGGAGAGTTTTCTCCTACTCGTACGTTCCGTGGTCACGCCGGTAACAAGAAAAAATAATCGGTAGTAACAGGGATTCAGGAATCTGAAAATAAAAAGAATCAATAAAATGGGTGCTAGAAAAAGAATATCAGCTGAAGCAAGAAAAGAAGCTCAGAAGACTATGTACTTCGCAAAGTTGCGGAATGTGCCGACTTCTCCCCGCAAGATGCGTCTCGTTGTAGACATGATCCGTGGAATGGAAGTATTCCGTGCACTTGGTGTTTTGAAGTTTTCTAACAAGGAAGCTGCAGCAAGAGTAGAAAAATTGCTTCGTTCAGCTATTGCCAATTGGGAACAGAAAAATGAACGTAAAGCAGAAGCTGGAGAGTTGTGCGTATCTTCAATCAGCGTAGATTGCGCTACTACATTGAAGAGAATGCGTCCGGCTCCTCAGGGAAGAGGATACAGAATTCGTAAACGTTCGAACCATGTAACTCTGTTTGTTGATACACTTAGTAAAAACGATAGTCAAAATTAATTTGTAGATGGGACAAAAAGTTAATCCGGTTAGTAATCGTTTGGGAATCATCCGCGGTTGGGATTCCAATTGGTATGGCGGCAAAAAATACGGAGACACTTTGCTGGAAGATAGCAAAATCCGTAAATATCTGAATGCTCGTCTTGCTAAGGCTAGTGTATCTCGCGTCGTTATTGAACGTACGCTGAAGTTGATTACAATCACAGTTTGCACATCACGTCCGGGCATCATCATCGGTAAAGGTGGTCAGGAAGTTGATAAGTTGAAAGAAGAGTTGAAGAAAATTACCGACAAAGAAGTTCAGATCAACATCTTTGAGGTAAAAAGACCCGAATTGGACGCTGTTATCGTTGCAAACAATATTGCTCGTCAGCTTGAAGGAAAAATTGCTTACCGTCGTGCTATCAAGATGGCTATCGCTTCTACCATGAGAATGGGGGCCGAAGGTATTAAAGTGCAAGTCTCTGGTCGTTTGAACGGTGCTGAAATGGCTCGTTCAGAAATGTATAAAGAAGGAAGAACTCCGTTACACACATTCAGAGCAGATATAGATTATGCTTTGGCTGAAGCGTTGACGAAGGTTGGTTTGATCGGCGTTAAGGTTTGGATCTGCCGTGGTGAAGTTTATGGTAAGAGAGATCTTGCTCCTTCATTCGCTGCATCTAAAGATTCAGGTCGCAGAAATGAAAATGCCGGCGGCAGCAGAGATAAGAACTTCAAGAGAAAGAAAGCTAATCGTTAAACGTTAGAATTTAAGAAGAAATGTTACAACCAAAGAAAACCAAGTTCAGAAGACAGCAGAAAGGTCGCATGAAGGGCGAAGCTCAACGTGGCAACCAGCTGGCATTCGGTTCGTTTGGTATAAAAGCGTTAGAAAATAAATGGATTACCGGTCGTCAGATCGAAGCAGCTCGTATCGCGGTAACTCGTTATATGCAACGTCAAGGTCAGGTGTGGGTTCGTATTTTCCCGGACAAACCAATCACAAAGAAGCCTGCTGAGGTACGTATGGGTAAAGGTAAAGGTAATCCTGAAGGATTTGTTGCGCCTGTTACTCCAGGTCGTTTGATTTTCGAAATCGAAGGGGTTCCTTTTGATATTGCTAAGGAAGCTTTGCGCTTGGCTGCACAAAAGCTTCCGGTAACAACAAAGTTTGTTGTGAGACGTGATTATGATATGGCTAATCAAAATGCGTAATTTGTTATGAAGATTGCAGAAATTAGAGAATTGAGCACGAAGGAGTTAGTAGAAAGAATTGATGCTGAAGTGGCTGCTTACGATCAGAAAGTGATCAACCACAGCATTTCTCCGAGTGAAAACCCTGCTCAGATTAAACAACAACGCAGGATGATTGCGCGCATGAAAACAGAATTGCGCCAGAGAGAACTTAACAACAAAAATTGAGCCTGATGGAAACTAGAAATTTAAGAAAAGAAAGAACGGGCGTGGTTACCAGCAACAAGATGGATAAGAGCATCACGGTTGCTATTAAATGGAAGGAAAAACACCCCATTTATGGAAAGTTCGTTAATAAGACGAAGAAATATCATGCTCATGACGAAAAGAATGAATGCGGTATCGGTGATACTGTGAAAATTATGGAAACTCGTCCTTTGAGCAAAACAAAAAGATGGAGATTAGTTCAAATAATCGAAAGGGCTAAGTAACATGATACAGCAAGAATCAAGACTAGTAGTAGCAGATAACAGTGGAGCAAAAGAAGCGTTGTGTATTCGTGTTTTGGGCGGTACAAGAAAACGTTACGCCACTGTTGGGGATGTAATTGTAGTAGCAATCAAGAGTGTAATCCCGTCGAGTGATGTGAAGAAGGGTGCTGTTTCTAAGGCTATCATTGTTCGCACTAAAAAAGAGATTCGCCGCCCGGATGGTTCATACATCCGTTTTGATGATAACGCTTGCGTATTGTTGAATGCCGGTGGTGATATTCGTGGAAGCCGTATCTTTGGTCCGGTTGCCAGAGAACTTCGTGCAACAAACATGAAAATTGTTTCACTTGCACCAGAAGTGCTTTAATTTTGTAAAACTTAAAGTAATGAGCAAATTACATATCAAAAAAGGCGATATAGTTTTTGTTAATGCCGGCGAAGACAAAGGTAAGACAGGTCGTGTTTTAGAAGTTCTTGTAAAAGACAACCGTGCCATTGTAGAAGGTATTAATATGGTATCAAAGCATACCAAGCCTAATGCAAAGAATCCTCAAGGAGGTATTGAAAAGAAAGAAGCTCCTATTCATATTTCTAACCTGAACGTTGTTGATCCGAAATCCGGTAAGCCGACACGTATCGGTCGTAAATTAGACGAAAAAGGTGCTTTAGTGCGTTATTCTAAAAAATCAGGGGAGGAAATTAAGTAATGAGCAATACTGCCAGTCTTAAGAAAGAATATCAGGACAGAATTGTTCCTGCTTTGACGAAAGAGTTCGGTTATAAAACTGTAATGCAGGTTCCCGTACTGAAGAAGATTGTTATCAATCAAGGTTTGGGTATGGCTGCTGCAGATAAGAAGATTATCGATATTGCCATCAGCGAATTGTCTGCAATTACAGGTCAGAAGGCTGTTGCGACGGTTTCAAAGAAGGATATCTCAAACTTCAAGTTGCGTAAGAAAATGCCAATTGGTGTAATGGTAACATTACGTCGTGAACAGATGTATGAATTTCTGGAAAGACTCGTTCGCGTGGCTCTTCCTCGTATTCGTGACTTTAAGGGGATCGAAAGTAAGTTGGACGGAAGAGGTAATTATACCCTCGGAATTCAGGAACAAATTATTTTCCCTGAAATAAATATCGATAATATTACCAAAATATTGGGAATGAATATTACCTTTGTGACCTCTGCGAAAACAGACGAAGAAGGGTATGCTCTCTTGAGAGAATTTGGATTGCCTTTTAAAAATGCAAAAAAAGACTAAGTAGTTATGGCAAAGGAATCAATGAAAGCCCGTGAGGTGAAAAGAGCAAAGCTCGTAGCAAAATATGCTGCTAAAAGAGCAGAATTAAAAGCAGCAGGTGACTACGAAGCTTTACAGGCTTTACCTAAAAATGCTTCTCCTGTACGTTTGCACAATCGTTGCAAAATTACAGGTCGTCCGAAAGGCTATGTACGCCAGTTCGGTATTTCTCGTATTCAACTGCGTGAAATGGCATCTCATGGTTTAATCCCGGGTGTAAAGAAAGCAAGTTGGTAAGAGTTTTTTTAATTTAAATATTGTCCGGGTGGCCGGATCAATTTAATTCATTTATATATGACAGATCCTATTGCAGATTATTTGACAAGATTGCGTAATGCGATCAAAGCGAAGCACAGAGTTGTTGAAGTGCCGGCGTCAAATTTAAAGAAAGAGATCACTAAGATCCTTTTCGACAAGGGCTACATTCTTAATTTTAAGTTTGTAGAAGATGGTCCTCAGGGTACAATTAAGATTGCCTTGAAGTATGACCTGGTAAACAAAGTAAATGCGATCAAGAAACTTGAGAGAGTTTCTACCCCTGGTTTGCGTAAGTACACTGGTTACAAGGAAATGCCAAGAGTATTGAATGGTTTAGGTATTGCCGTTCTTTCTACTTCTAAAGGTGTGATGACAGACAAAGAAGCCCGTGATCTGAAGATCGGTGGTGAAGTATTATGTTATGTTTATTAATTAGGAGGAAAGAAGAATGTCAAGAATAGGAAAATTACCAATTCATGTACCGGCCGGTGTTACGGTTACCATTAAGGATAATGTAGTGACTGTAAAAGGTCCCAAAGGCGAGATGACTCAGGCTGTGAATCCTGATATTAATGTGACTTTGGAAGATGGAATCATTCATCTGACACGTCCGACAGACGAAAAGAACCATCGTGCGCTGCACGGTTTGTATCGTTCGCTGATTAACAATATGGTGGTCGGTTGTTCAGAAGGATACAAAAAAGAACTGGAACTTGTCGGTGTTGGTTACCGTGTGACAAATACAGGTCAGCTGTTAGATCTTTCTTTAGGTTATACTCACAACATCTACATGCAGTTGCCTAAGGAAGTGAAAGTTGAAACAAAGGCAGAGAGAAATAAAAATCCTCTTATTATCCTTGAATCGGCTGATAAACAATTACTGGGACAGATTTGTGCTAAGATTCGTTCATTCAGAATGCCGGAGCCGTATAAAGGTAAAGGTATTAAGTTCGTGGGTGAAGAAATTCGCAGAAAGTCTGGTAAATCAGCAGGTAAGTAATCTACGTAAACTGAAATTATCATGACAACGAAGGAAGAAAGAAGATTAAAGATAAAAGCAGGTGTACGCGGTAAAATTTCAGGGACTCCTGAACGTCCGCGCCTGACTGTGTTTAGAAGCAATAAGCAGATCTATGCACAGGTTATAGATGATACTACAGGTAAGACTTTGGCTGCGGCATCTTCTTTGAAGATGGATGTTAAAGCTCCGAAAAAAGAGATTGCTGCCAAGGTTGGAGAACAGATTGCCAAAGTTGCCCAGGAAGCTGGTGTACAGGCTGTTGTTTTCGACCGTAACGGTTACCTGTATCACGGGAGAATTAAAGAATTAGCAGATGCTGCACGTAACGGCGGCCTTAAATTTTAATGAAGATGGCAGGAGTTAATAATAGAGTTAAGTCGACCAACGACATAGAGTTGAAGGACCGTTTGGTTGCAATCAACCGCGTAACTAAAGTAACCAAGGGTGGACGTACATTCAGTTTTGCTGCTATTGTCGTAGTAGGAAACGAAGACGGTATCGTTGGTTGGGGCTTAGGTAAAGCCGGTGAAGTAACGACAGCTATCGCAAAAGGTGTTGAAGCTGCAAAGAAAAATCTGATTAGAGTTCCTGTTCACAAAGGTACTATTCCTCATGAACAGTTGGCTAAGTTCGGTGGCGCTCAGGTACTGATCAAACCGGCTTCTCATGGTACTGGTGTTAAAGCAGGTGGTGCTATGCGTGCTGTATTGGAAAGTGTGGGTATCACAGACGTTTTGGCTAAGTCAAAGGGTTCTTCTAATCCTCACAACTTGGTGAAGGCAACTATCGCTGCACTGAGTGAGTTAAGAAGCCCGTTGATGGTTGCCCAGAACAGAAATGTTGCAGTTGAAAAAGTATTCAAAGGTTAATTAGGGAGGATAATAAGTTATGGCAACTATTAAAGTTAAGCAGACAAAAAGTAGAATTAAATGCCCGAAAGACCAAAAGAGAACTCTTGACGCGCTGGGTCTGATGAAAATGAACCAGGTAGTAGAACATGAAGCTACTCCGGCTATTCTGGGTATGGTTGAGAAAGTGAAACATTTGGTTTCAGTAGTAAAGTAATAACGGTTGAAAAATAAATTATACGATATGAATTTATCAAATTTAAAACCTGCTGAAGGATCTACCAAGACCAGAAAAAGAATCGGCCGTGGTCCGGGTTCAGGATTAGGAGGAACTTCAACAAGAGGTCATAAAGGTGCGAAATCAAGATCCGGTTACAAGCAGAAAATTGGTTTCGAAGGTGGTCAGATGCCTATACAGAGACGTTTACCTAAATTTGGTTTCAAGAATATTAACCGCGTTGAATACAAAGCTATCAATCTTTCTACATTACAGGGCATGGCTGAAGCTCAGCAGCTCTCTAAGATTGGCATCAACGAACTGATTGAAGCAGGTTTCATTTCCTCTTCCCAGTTGGTTAAGATTCTTGCTAAAGGCAACTTGACAGCTAAACTTGAAGTGGAAGCTCACGCTTTCTCCAAGAGTGCTGAAGCTGCTATCCAGGCAGTAGGTGGAACTGTTGTTAAACTCTAAGTTATGAGAGCAGTTGAAACAATAAAAAATATCTGGAAGATTGAGGATCTGAGAAATCGGATCCTCACCACTCTTTTATTGGTGGCTATATACCGTTTTGGTACGTACGTCGTTCTTCCGGGTATTGATCCTAAAGCGTTGACCGCTTTGCAGGAACAGACAAGAGGCGGATTGCTGGCGTTGTTAGACATGTTCTCTGGTGGTGCTTTCTCTAATGCTTCTATTTTTGCATTAGGGATTATGCCGTATATCTCCGCTTCCATTGTAATGCAGTTGATGGCAATTGCAGTTCCTTCTTTCCAGAAATTGCAGAGAGAGGGAGAGAGTGGTCGTCGTAAGATCAACCAGTGGACTCGTTATCTGACAGTGGCTATCCTTCTGTTCCAGGGACCTACTTATCTTGTTAACTTAAGTGTACAACTGAAAGCCGCCGGAGCAGCTCTGCCTGCAGGTATATGGTTTACAATTTCTTCTACAGTTATTTTAGCTGCTGGAAGTATGTTTATCTTATGGCTTGGTGAAAGAATTACAGATAAAGGTGTTGGAAATGGTATTTCATTTATCATTTTAGTTGGTATTATAGCCCGTCTGCCGCATTCGTTGTTTCAGGAATTTGTTTCCCGGACGAGTGAGAAAACCGGTGGTCTGGTTATGTTCTTGTTTGAAATGTTGTTCCTTTTGCTAGTTATCGCAGGTGCGATCCTGTTAGTACAAGGTACTCGTAAAGTGCCCGTACAGTATGCAAAACGGATCATCGGAAATAAACAATATGGTGGTGCGCGTCAGTACATTCCTCTTAAGGTGAATGCTGCAAACGTGATGCCTATCATCTTTGCTCAGGCAATCATGTTTATTCCTATTTCAATCGTCGGTTTCTCAAGCACAGGCGAACAGTCTGGTTTCGTAGCTGCGTTTATGGACAATACCGGATTTTGGTACAACTTCGTATTTGCTGTACTGATTATCTTGTTTACATATTTCTATACAGCTATCACGATCAATCCGACTCAGATGTCGGATGATTTGAAGAGAAACAACGGGTTCATTCCGGGTGTTAAGCCTGGAAAGAGTACCAAAGATTATTTGGATACCATCATGGACCGTATTACTTTGCCGGGAGCATTTTTCCTTGCAGTAGTGGCTATCATGCCTGCTTTTGCCCGGATTGCCGGTGTAAGTATGGAGTTCTCGCAGTTCTTTGGCGGAACATCTTTGTTGATCCTGGTTGGTGTGGTGTTGGACACACTGCAGCAAGTAGAAAGTCATTTGCTGATGCGTCATTATGACGGTTTGTTGAAGTCAGGAAGAATTAAAGGTCGCTCAGGCGCAGTTGGTGCTTATTAATTAGAATGATCTATTTAAAAACAGATGAAGAAATTGAGTTGATGCGTGCGGCGAATCAACTGGTGGGTAAGACGCTTGGCGAATTGGCCAAACATATCGCTCCCGGTGTCAATACGCTTCAGCTTGATAAGATTGCCGAGGAATTCATTAGAGATAATGGTGCGGTTCCGGCATTTTTAGGATACGGAGGTTTCCCAAATTCCATATGTGCTTCCGTGAATGAACAGGTTGTACACGGTATTCCTTCTTCGAAGACAATACTGAAAGAAGGGGATGTTATATCTGTCGACTGCGGTACGGTTTTGAATGGTTTTGTCGGTGACTCAGCCTATACGTTTTGTGTGGGCGAAGTCGATCCCAAAGTGAAAGCCTTGTTGAAGACAACAAAGGAATCACTTTACTTGGGAATTCAGCATGCCATTGAAGGCAAACGCCTCGGAGATATCAGCCATGCCATACAGTTTTATTGTGAATCGAAAGGTTACTCAGTTGTCAGGGAACTAGTCGGTCACGGTATCGGACGGAAGATGCACGAAGAACCTGAAGTCCCCAATTACGGGCGTCCTGGTTGCGGCCCCTTGTTGCGCAGCGGTATGTGCATCTGCATTGAGCCGATGATTAATATGGGAAGTAAGAATGTCGCTTTTGAGAAAGATGGTTGGACGGTCCGTACGAAAGATAGAAAGTGTTCGGCTCATTTCGAGCATTGTATCGCAATCCGTCCCGAAGGTCCCCAGATCTTGTCTTCATTCGAGTTTTTAGAAGAAGTTTTAGGTAATAATGCAATTTAATTTGATTTAATTTTATATGGCTAAACAGTCAGCAATTGAACAAGATGGAGTTATAGTAGAAGCATTGTCGAACGCAATGTTTCGTGTAGAATTAGAGAACGGACATGAAATCACTGCTCATATCTCAGGGAAGATGCGCATGCACTACATAAAGATCCTTCCCGGTGATAAAGTAAGAGTTGAGATGTCTCCGTATGATCTATCGAAAGGTAGAATTGCTTTTAGATATAAATAAAAAAAACAACAAGATATGAAAGTAAGAGCATCTTTGAAGAAGCGTACTCCCGAATGCAAAATCGTTAGAAGAAAGGGACGCTTATACGTAATTAACAAGAAAAATCCTAAGTATAAACAACGTCAAGGATAATTTATTATTTTTGCAAAATAATTTAAGTAAGTAATATGGCTATAAGAATAGTTGGTGTAGACTTGCCACAAAATAAAAGAGGAGAAATTGCCTTGACCTATATTTATGGTATTGGTCGTAGCGCTTCAAAATCCATTTTAGACAAAGCAGGGATCGATCGTGATATCAAAGTAAAAGACTGGACAGACGATCAAGCTGCAAAAGTACGTGAAGTCATTGGCGCTGAATATAAGGTGGAAGGTGACCTTCGTTCAGAAGTTCAGCTGAACATCAAGCGTCTGATGGATATCGGATGTTACAGGGGTGTTCGTCACCGTATTGGTTTGCCTTTGAGAGGCCAGAGCACAAAGAACAATGCTCGTACTCGTAAGGGTAAGAAGAAAACTGTTGCAAATAAGAAAAAAGCTACTAAATAATAAGAATTGATATGGCAAAGAAAACAGTCGCAGCAAAGAAGAGAAACGTAAAAGTTGACGCTTACGGTCAAGCTCATATTCATTCTTCTTTTAACAACATTATTGTATCTCTTGCTAATAGCGAAGGTCAGGTAATCAGTTGGTCTTCTGCTGGTAAAATGGGATTCAGAAGTTCTAAAAAGAACACTCCGTATGCAGCCCAGATGGCAGCTCAGGATTGTGCAAAAGTAGCTTACGATCTTGGTTTGAGAAAAGTAAAAGTATTCGTAAAGGGACCGGGTAACGGACGTGAGTCTGCTATCAGAACTATCCACGGTGCAGGTATTGAAGTAACGGAAATCGTAGATGTTACTCCGCTTCCTCACAATGGTTGTCGTCCTCCGAAAAAGAGAAGAGTATAATTAACTATAGTTTCTTGAACATTGAATCCGGAATTGTGAATAGATTACACAAAGACCTTATCCTCTCTGTAGTCGCGGCTGCACGGTTCCAGATTCAGAACAGAACATTAAAACAATAAAAAAATGGCAAGATATACTGGACCTAAAACAAGAATTGCCCGTAAGTTTGGTGAGGCAATATTCGGACCGGATAAAGTTCTTTCAAAAAAGAACTATCCTCCCGGACAGCACGGAAATGCCCGCAAGAGAAAAACTTCCGAGTACGGAATCCAGCTTCGTGAGAAGCAAAAAGCTAAATACACTTACGGTGTATTGGAAAAACAGTTTAGAAACCTGTTTGAAAAGGCATCACGTTCAAAAGGTATTACCGGTGAAGTGCTGTTGCAGTTACTGGAAAGCCGTTTGGATAACGTAGTATTCCGTTTGGGTATTGCCCCGACGCGTGCTGCTGCCCGTCAGTTGGTTTCTCATCGTCACATTACAGTAGACGGTAAGGTTGTAAATATTCCTTCTTACTCTGTAAAAGCCGGTCAGGTTATTGGTGTTAGAGAAAAATCCAAATCTCTTGAAGTGATTGCCGACGCACTGTCAGGATTCAACCACAGCAAGTATCCTTGGATCGAATGGGATCAGTCTTCTTTAAGCGGAAAATTACTGCATCTGCCGGAAAGAGCTGACATTCCTGAAAACATTAAAGAGCAGTTGATCGTAGAATTGTATTCTAAATAATAATTGATTTCCATGGCGATATTAGCATTTCAAAAACCCGATAAAGTATTAATGTTGGAAGCGGACAATTTCTTCGGAAAGTTTGAATTTCGTCCGTTGGAACCCGGCTATGGTATTACTATAGGTAATGCTCTGCGCCGTATTCTCCTGTCGTCACTTGAAGGTTTTGCTATTACATCCATTAAAATCGAAGGGGTTGACCATGAATTTGGTACAATCCCCGGTGTTATCGAGGATGTGACAAACATTATCTTGAATCTGAAACAAGTACGGTTCAAGCATATTGTAGACGACATAGAGAATGAAAAAGTAAGTATTACTGTTTCGGGTTCGGAAGTGTTCAAAGCCGGTGATATTGGTAAACAGCTGACCGGATTCGAGGTGTTGAATCCTGAGTTGGTTATTTGTCGTTTGGATCCGAACGCAGGTTTCCAGATCGAGCTGACGATTAACAAAGGTCGCGGATATGTTCCCGCTGATGAAAACAGAGATCCGAATGCAGACATGCACGTGATTGCAATCGACTCTATTTACACACCTATTCGCAACGTTAAGTATTCGATCGAGAACTTCCGTGTTGAGCAAAAGACGGACTACGAAAAGTTGGTTCTTGAAATAGCCACTGATGGTTCTATTCATCCGAAGGAAGCGTTAAAAGAAGCAGCTAAGATTCTGATTCACCATTTCATGTTGTTCTCAGATGAAAAGATTGCTATCGAGACAGTTGACACTGACGGTAATGAGGAATTCGATGAAGAAGTGCTTCACATGCGTCAGTTGCTGAAGAGCAAGCTCTCGGATATGGATCTTTCCGTTCGCGCATTGAATTGCTTGAAGGCCGCAGATGTTGAAACATTAGGTGAACTGGTTAAATTCAACAAGAATGACCTGTTGAAATTCCGTAACTTCGGTAAGAAGTCACTTACAGAACTTGATGAACTGCTTGAGAGTCTGAACCTTTCATTCGGTATGGATATCACTAAATATAAATTAGATAAAGAGTAAGTATAGCGATGAGACACAATAAGAAAATAAATCATTTAGGTCGTACGAACACTCACCGTAACGCAATGCTTTCAAACATGGCATGTTCTCTTATCAAGCATAAGAGAATCTTTACGACTGTTGCTAAAGCTAAAGCGCTCCGTAAGTTCGTAGAACCGCTTATCACTAAGTCTAAAGAGGATACAACTCACTCAAGACGTGTGGTATTCAGCAATTTGCAAGACAAATATGCTGTAACAGAATTGTTCAAGGAAGTATCTCAGAAGATCGGTGACCGTCCGGGTGGTTACACTCGTATCCTGAAGACTGGTAACCGTCTGGGTGATAACGCAGCCATGTGCTTCATTGAACTGGTTGATTACAACGAAAACATGTTGAAGACAGCTACAGCTAAGAAAGCGACTAAGACAAGACGTTCTCGTAAAAAGTCTACAGCTGCTGCTGAAACAGAAGCTCCTGTTGCAGAAGCACCGGTTGCAGAAGAAAAAACTGCTGAATAAATTCCGGCTTATTCAACAAACAAATAAAAAAAGCCTGTCTGCCTTTCGCAGACGGGCTTTTTGCGTTTTACCAGAGCCTGACCCTAACAGACAGTCTCAAATAGAGGTTCATTCCTCTTCTCAAGATCTTGATAATCAGGGAGAGGAAAACTTTCAGGGCTGATGGGAGGTGTTTCATCCGGTACAGGTTTAAAGTGGAACAAAAAATTCAACAAAGCCAAGATAAATTCAAGAACCTTTCTGATCTTCTTCATGATGGATAGTCGTTTAGAGTTTATAATACATTGCACTTGATGCGGGGTCGCAAAAAGACAGACCTTATCAATCAGATTTTTGTAGCGTCGGTTTTAATGCGATCCCGCGTCAAGCGCGGGAACAGGATCGTTTTGACCCCTCCCTACGGGGTGGTTGTTTGGTATGGCATACGGTTGAACCGTTATTCTCCGATTAACGCCATCACCGCCTGTATCGTTTGTGTGATCTGGATGATACTGTGCCGGTACGTTTCCCGATTATCGCCGTTCAGTTCGCTGATGTAAGGACTGTAGGCGATCTCCTTTGCATAGGCCTGCGGGTTGTTGCTTACCTGCCAAGCGGAGCGATAATTGTTCCGTATCAAGCGGGCGAAATCGAGGAAGGAATTCTCTCGTGTGTCGTAGCGTCGGAAATTCAATGGATAGGAGGATGCCTTTACGGTAGTTTTCCCGCCATGCCAATAAGCGTTGCTGCATCCATAGGCGGTCAGTCCGAAATAGTTTCGGCACTCCTTTGCCAGATTGCTCGTTCCCCAGCCGCTTTCAAACGCCGCCTGTGCCAGAATGACCAGCGGATTCAGGTTGAAGGCGGCTCCTGCCGACACAGCTGCCGGTAGGCATTCTTTTACGAAGTTGATTTGCGCTGGTTTCATAATTCTCCGGGTCTGTCATCTTCACCACCTGCATTGGACTTATCTGTCTCTTGTCCAATACGTTCAATACTCACTTTGGCGATCATTTCGCGCAGCTTAACTCCCGGAGAATAGATTATTCGCGGCTTCCTGATCAATGATGCGTGAAAATCATCCGCATTTACCACTCCGGAGCTTCCGAGTGAGAGCCGGAAGTTGCCCAATGCACCCAATTGGACCACTTCGCCACGCAACAACGCTTCCTGCATGCAACGGATCAGTCCCAATAAGACGAGAGCCACGTCACCGTCGCTGGCTGTTGAACGGTCTGCCACCACATCGCAGATCGTGTCGAAGTCCATCATACCAGTGACATTGGCCGAGGCATAATACCGCTTGGCATCGGCTGCCGCGCCTTTGGTCAAGTCTTTTTTTAAAACAAGTTTGTACTTTACTGACATACGATTAATAGATTAAGGGTTAGTGATTTACTACATTACAAAGATACGGTGTCCTGAGGTCTGGCGGGAAAGGTATATACGGTTAGCTGAGGTTTTGGCGGTATTTCTTGTTTTTTTGTAAAATAATTGTCGGATTCCTTGCATGATACCAAAAAATATCGTACATTTATAATGTATTAGAATGTTTAAATCAAAATTATTATGAATGATAAAAAAATAGAGCTTATATCGGCAAAAGGAGCCATGGGTGTTACCGAATTCGCGCTCCTTTATTTCCCGGAATCTCCCCCTGAGACTGCCTATAAAAGGATGTGGGTATGGATACGGACTTCGCGTGGTCTGAAAGAAAAACTTTTGGCTGCGGGATGGGTGAAATTCCAGAAACTTTATACGCCGAAGCAGGTCGCCTGCCTGGTTGAGCACTTGGGGGAACCTTAGAAAGAATAAACAACCGAAAGAGCCGCACGAAGCGTTCCTGCGGGAACTGTAGCCTTTCATTTAATACACAATAGTATGGTAATACAAAAAGAAGTCGAAGGTACTTGCTTCGACTCTGCGTTCCAGACAGGGAGCGCCAGTTTGATGACCTTGAATCAGTACATCGGTAAGGTGAAGAGTGGTGAGTATGCGAGACCGATCGCCTATCTGCGTGGGCTTATCAAAGCCGGCAAGAAGGATGAAGCTGATGCTTACAAGAAAAAACTGCCCCTCTATGTCGCCGGCGGCGTGATGGAAGGAGGTCGTAAGTTGGAACACATGGTGCGCTATAGTGCTTGCATGGTGATCGATATAGACGATTCGCCTATACCCGTCCTTGAATTGCTCCGCCGGGCGGCTGAGCTCCCGTATGTGAAAGCCGGTCATGTCAGCCCTTCCGGGACCGGCGTCAAGCTCTTCATAATGGTTGACAGTGATTTGAAAAATCATAACTTGGCCTTTGGAGTCGTCAAACACCGTGTCGAAGTGGGTCTTCCGGGCGTGAAGGTGGACGTCAGTGGAAAAGATCCGAACCGTGGCTGTTTCGCCGGCCATGATCCGAACGCTTTTTATAAGGAAGAATCTGAAGCGATCGAAATCCCCGTTGCTGACCCGGAGCCTCAGGCCGCTTCCGGACATTCCTCTGGAAGCGTGTGCTCCGGCACGCGGCTTTCGAACTACATTGACAAGTATGAACAAAGCAATACTTTTGTTGCCGGTAACCGTCATTCCTATCTTGTGAAGCTGTCCTCTGTCTTGAACAATGCCGGCTTTTCTCTCTACGACGCTGTCAGTGAGTGTGTCCGCCGCTACGGTTCGGTCGACTTTCCGGCTGCCGAGGTCGAGACAACAGTAAACGACATCTACCGGCGCTACAGTGCCTCGCATGGGAGCTGTGCGTTCCATCCGGACGGGACCAGTTCCGTCCCGAAGTCTGCCAAATCTGCCAAGTCTGCCACCCCCTTTCCCAAAATGGCACAAAAGGATGTAGAATACGGTGAATGTGATGATATAGAGCTGGATAACACCCTTCTTCCTTGCTTTGACGAGAATATCTACGGTCACTTGCCACCTCTTCTCACGGACATATTGAAATGTGCGTACAGTCGTACGGATCGCGACATTTTGCTGATTTCTTCGCTGACGCTTCTGAGCAGCGTGTCTCCTGGTGTCAAAGGTTCGTTGGGCGAACACGATTACACACCTGCCTTTTATTCGATCATAACCGGCGGTTCTGGAAGTGGGAAAGGGCGTATCGCTGCCCTGCAACGGATGCTCGAACCCTGGCAACAGTATATTTATGACAATTCTCGTCACCAGGTTGAAGAATATGAAGGGTTGCAGGAAGCATACGATAACTACAAGATGCATAAACGTCAGAAACAGACCTCCAAACAGCCGCTCGGGCCGGCTCCTTCAAAGCCAAAGGTGGTGAAACAGAGAAACCTTGCGCTGACGGGTAACGTCACGCAGGCCCGGCTCGTGGAACTGCTCGAAGCCAACTATCCTTACACATCCTGCATGGTCGATACAGAGATGGAGACGGTCTTGAGCATGTTCTCGCAGGATTTTGGCAAGTATAACGATGTGCTGAACAAGTCGTATCATCATGAACCTGTAGGCAGCTCGACGAAAAGCAGCGGATCGTTCATGGTCAAACGGCCCAACTTGGCACTACTGCTGAGCGGTACTCCTGCCATGCTTCCCCGCCTGATCCCTTCGACCGAAAACGGTCTCTTCAGCCGTATTCTGATCTACCGCATACCGGGAAGCGGGACCTATCGTCCGTTGACTTCGGCCGACGATAGCCCGGCAGCATCCGAATATTTTGAAAGTTGGGGGCAGCGTGTGCTCGATATCGGAGTTTTTCTCGACAACTCTCCGACCTGGGTCAAATTTAGTGATGCCCAACGTAAACGCCTCGATCGTTTTTTCGAGCGCGAGTACTACAATGTCCGTTCTTTCGGTAACGAAGACATGGAGTCGACGGTCCTGCGCTATCGTCTGGCTATTTTTCGCATAGGAATGGAACTGACCGCGTTGCGCAAGGGCGAGAGTGGTTGCTCGGAGCGTGTCTGGACGATCAGCGACGATGATTTCGCCACCGCCTTCCATCTCGGCAAGGTTTGTCTGCAACATGCCTATGTCGTGGCTACATCGTTGCAGAGTGCTTCGTCGGAAGTACACTTCCGGTTTCCACACCATTTGCGCAACTTGTTTGTCTCCCTTCTTGATTCTTTCAAACGCATTGACGTGGTCAAGGAAGCGAATGTCCGTGAAATTTCAGAATCGACTGTCGATAAATTCCTTCGGAAACTGCAAAAAAATGACCTAATCATCTCAGAAGGAAATGGTTATTACCGGAAGACGGAACGGGGAAAGCAGGTCGTCGAAATTTAAAAAGGCCCCGGCAGACTTGGCGGACTTTGGCAGGTTTTTCAGGCAAAATCCGAAAAACTTCAAAAAACAGACCGGTAAGCATCGGACCAACGACGGACACGTACCCCTTTGAAACGCAGTAAGCATCGGGGTTTTCCCTAAAAAGCACCGATTTTTGAACGAAAGTGGTATTAATGAATTTTTAGAATGCTATTTTTGTGGATAAATCTCTGTGGATGAGCTATTTGGTGGATGTAAAAATGACGAAAAAAAACGATCGTTTCTTTTCGTCATTTTTACAGCACAAAAATACATATACTTTTTAAAACCACAACCCTTTTCCTGAAAAAAAATCTTATCTCTATATCCTTTCTTATCAATCAGATAGCAATTTAAGGACAAAAAACCACCTTTTCAACACGAACTCCAAAAAGAGGCGAAAAAAATGACGAAAAAAAACGATCGTTTTTGCTATCAATATACGAAAGTTAACACGTGTACATTATTAACGCGTGTACATATATATAGGACGAACATTTCAATTATTGTATTATTAATATTAAAGTTTAGATTATGAACAAGAAGATTTCTACGATGTTCGCATCGACCCTTCTGATGGTAGGGGCGGTGTTTGGCACGGCGGATGCACAGGTGTCGAAAACGGTGGACCTGTATAATGCCGGAAGTAATTATTATTACATTGGACTACCTGTAGCTGCCGGACAGGGAAGTGCAGCTTATTTGAAAGCTGTCGAAGTTGAAAATACAGTAGGGGCAAATGAAGGTAAGACTTTTATTTCTCTTGAAGGTGAGACGACTGTTAATCAGAGCGAGATTGACGCTTATCTTTTCCAAATTGAAAAAGTATCTGATGGCGCTTTGGTTCCGACTTACTACTTCAAACTGAAAAGTAAAGAGTATGGTACTTATGTCGTATTCAAAGGAGGTTCGGATTTAACAGAAGGAAGCGGCTTGAGTGCAACTTCTTTGAATTTGATCACTGCAGGCGATGATGAAAATGCTGTAAAGACTTATGTTAGCCAGATCGGTATAGATGCTACTCTTATCAGTCCTGATAAAAAGAAGGCAGAAGTTGAGGCTAATACCGGTATGATCTTTATTCCTTTCACAATTGCAGGAGACAATGCTAATACAAATGAGTTGAAGTTAGAAGTTACTCCTGAATTGAGTGTTGTAGCAAGTGGGAGCGGTACGAAACTTCAATTCTTCGGTGTCTCCACAGAAGAAGTTTCTGCTTCCGACTTGAACGGAAGCTTGAAGAACGGCTTTATCTTGAATGCGAAAGACGTAGAAGATAACATCTTTGCAGATCAGACGATCAAGGCATTCAAGGTCAATAGCAATCTTCCTATCGAAACGGGTTACACGATTCCGCAAGGTACCTATTTCGCAACTTCTTATCCGAAAGAACTGGCAGCGGCAAATGTAGCTGCAATTAGCAGTGCCGACCTGTTCAGACAATGTACATTCATTGCTTTGGACCCGGTTACCAACCTGAACACAAAGAAAGACGATGCACAGAAAGCCGACCAGAAAGCCGGTAAGAATTTTGGTCTGAAGCTGGTTGACGGAGACGATTTCAATTTCTATACAGAAAGTGATGACGATGCAGAAGGTTATGCAGAAAAGATCTCTCAGGGTTCGCAGGTGTCTGTTTATAACGCTATCTTCAAAGTTGAAACAAACAAAGACAATGAAGATAAGTATTCACTGACGGTTGAAAAATTCCGTTACAAGAAAGAAGCTGACAAAAATGCTCATGGCGAAGCGACGGTACGTGTAGGTATCAGCACTATCAACGACAAAAAAGTGTTGGCTACTACTACAGGTGATGCACAGTTTGCGTTTACTTTGGGCGATGCTCCTGTTGTAAAACCGATCGACTTGCTGAACGACTCTACTGCATCTGTTTACAACATCCGTTTCATTAGCGGTGAAAAAGCTGATTCTGAAAAGGGAAAATATTTGGGTGTGACGGTTCAAACTTCCGGTGCGTATATTTTCTCTGCACAGGGTTCTGCTATTGCCGAATTGGGCAATCCGCAGTATCAGTTCGTGATCTCTGATGTAAATGCAGAAGATAATGAAATCACTTTCACGAACCGTGAAACAAGTGAAGACTTTACTTGCGTATTGTTCTCGACTGACAAAGAAAATCAGTATTTGGTAGCTGATGGCAATAGTACTCAGTTTACAGTTGCCAATTTGACGAAAGACGGTTCTGTTGATTATGCCTCAAGTCCGATGAATCTGGAAGGAACGACAATCGAGTTGACGAAGGCTACAGTCGATAAGTTCGCAGGTTTTGCCAACAGAAGCGAAAATGACGGTTATACATTCATCAAGTTTGCTTTGGATAACGTTTCTGACGATAATCTGTTCATGGTGGTAGTGGATAACGGAACACTAGGGTCTCCTGCTTACGATGTTAAAAAAGCAACCGACAAAGAAGAACTGGCCTCTCTGTTCGAACTGGTAAAAAGCGAAAAACCGGAATATATCCGTAACAACTATGCTTACGAAAAAGACGATGTCGCAACAATCAAAACAAAAGCCGATACGGTTGCTTACTATACTTACGCTATCAAGTGGATTAATCCGGAATTGGATAAGGTTTACTATTTGAAGGATGATTTGAGTCTGGATGAAGTATCAAATGATGATCCGGAAAATGCAGACCAGTTCATTATCAAGGAAAACAAAGACGGTTCTGTTTATATCGTTAAGGATGATAAACTGGCTAATGACGGCGGAGCTATTGTTTGCGATGATAACGGAGATGTGGCCATCGATGCGGTTCCTTATATAATCAAGGATGCTGATGCTGTGAAGTCTTATTTGTCAGCCGAACAGTTGGGTGCAAGCCTTGAGGCTAAAGAACAGCATGTAGCATTCAAGTCAACAACAGGTGGTTATCTGTCAATGAACGAAGATGCAGAGGGTGTGGTCGCTATCAAGACTGCTGCCGACGAAGATCTGACTTTCTGGTTGGATACTGCTGATATTGATGCAACTCTGCCTTCATTCTTTATCTCTAAAGGCGTGAAAGATGCAGAAGAAAGAATGTTCATGTATTTCGCAGAGGATTCTGCCGATTATTACATCAACAACCCGCATTATAGATTCGATAACGGTTCTGTCAAGATGATCTTCAAAGCCGGTACATTGACAAACTCTGACACATTGGCTACGACTGTAAATGGTAAAGCAGTGAATGTTTCTGTGAAACCGAATGCTGACGGAACACTAGGTGGTTTGAACAACTTCAAGTTCCAGATCTTCAAAGCAAACGAAGGGGATGATGATGCTTACGTGATCCGTTGCAAAGAAAACAATGAGTATCTGACAAGCACTAATGGCTTGCTTACACTTGGTAACCGTGCAGATGCAATCAAAGTATATGCTGAGTTCCAGGAAGCTCCGACTGCTAACGAAGGTGTGGAAGTAGCAGCAATTAAGGTTATCGCTGGCGAAGGCAACGTGACGATTGCCGGTGCTCAGGGCAAGAAAGTTGTCATCAGCAACATCTTGGGCCAGGTAGTGGCTAACACGGTTGTTTCTTCTGACAACGCTACAATCGCTGCTCCGCAGGGTATCGTAGTTGTAGCTGTTGAAGGTGAAGAAGCTGTAAAGGCTATCGTTAAATAACGGTTGATACTAAAAAACAATACTGTCTATCGTAAGGGCGGTTCACGTACCGCCTTTACAGACATATGACATTTTATAATCAAATAATTCTAAATATCACTGTGCGGTATTTCCCGGATAGCCGGCCTTGCAGCCGTTACTTGGGAGCGTCCAATTACCCCGCGAGGGGGAACAAGCGGTGAATATTAATACTAAAGTTAATGAAATTATAAAAAGTTCTTCTGTCCTTCCTTCTGTGAAGACCGGAGGCAGACAAAAAACAAGCCCCTGCAATCGTTTGGTTGCAAGGGCTTCGTTATATGATTACGTTGCAGTTCTTCTTGATCCTTCAAGGTGAAGATTCAACTTAGAAGTGTAACTTAGCCGGAAAGTTTCAACATTCTATCGCATTATGAACGCTTTAGGATGTCGGATCGAATTGTCGATGTCGTTGTAAATGGGGCGATAGACAATATTGATCCCCTTTCCCCAACAAAGCCTCGTCCTCTTTTGTTATATTTATACGAAAGATAAAACTCAAATAGTAAAAGTATGGAAATTGTAAAAGTAGTAGGACGAGAAGTTCTTGATTCACGTGGTAACCCGACTGTTGAAGTAGATGTACATTTGGCTTCCGGCGCTTTTGGCCGTGCAGCTGTTCCCTCCGGCGCTTCTACCGGTGAAAACGAAGCAATCGAGCTTCGTGATGGCGACAAAAAACGCTATGGTGGCAAAGGCGTTCTGAAAGCTGTCGATAATGTAAATAGTGTAATTGCTCCCGCTATCCTGGGCATGAGTGCCCTGAACCAGCGTGAGGTCGACCATAAACTGATTGAACTCGACGGTACGAAGACAAAGTCTAATTTAGGCGCCAACGCCATGTTAGGCGTTTCTCTGGCTGTTGCCAAGGCGGCAGCTAACTATTTGGACCTGCCTCTTTACCGTTATATCGGCGGGACGAATGCATATGTATTGCCTGTCCCGATGATGAATATTATCAATGGCGGTTCGCATTCTGATGCCCCGATCGCTTTCCAGGAATTTATGATCCGTCCGGTTGGAGCTTGCTGTTTCCGTGAAGGTTTGCGTATGGGGGCCGAAGTCTTCCATGCTTTGAAGAAGGTGTTGCACGATCGCGGTCTGAGTACGGCTGTCGGTGACGAAGGTGGTTTCGCTCCTGCTTTGGATGGAACGGAAGACGCTTTGAATTCCATCATGGCCGCTATTAAAGCTGCCGGATACGAGCCGGGTAAGGATGTGACGATTGCTATGGACTGTGCTTCTTCCGAATTCTATCATGATGGCGTATACGATTATACGAAATTTGAGGGAGCCAAAGGTGCTAAGCGTACTGCCGAGCAGCAGGTCGCTTATTTGTCCGAATTGGTTGCTAAATACCCGATCGACTCTATTGAGGACGGCATGGACGAAAACGACTGGACCGGTTGGAAACTGTTGACTGAAGCGTTGGGAAGCAAATGCCAGTTGGTCGGTGACGACCTGTTCGTGACAAACGTAGAATTCCTGAAGAAAGGCATTGAGGAAGGCTGTGCCAATTCTATTCTGATCAAGGTGAACCAGATCGGTACGTTATCCGAAACACTGGATGCAATCGAAATGGCACACCGTAACGGTTATACTTCCGTCACTTCGCATCGTTCGGGTGAGACTGAAGATGCTACGATTGCCGATATCGCTGTTGCTACCAATAGCGGACAGATCAAAACCGGTTCTTTGAGCCGTTCGGACCGTATGGCGAAATACAACCAGTTGCTCCGTATTGAAGAAGAGTTGGGTGACTTGGCTGTTTATGGGTATAAGACTTACAAGAAGTAAGAATCTCTGTTAATGATTTAGATGTAAGTGAAGAGGGTTGCGTCAGTTTTTGGCGCAACCCTCTTTTTTTATTTATTTTCTCCATCTTTCGATTAACCGGCCTATCTCTCCGATCCAGAGAACCAGAGAAGTCGAACCGATAATGGTTCCCCAGTCTTTCCAAGATAACGGGACGACACTGAACATTTCGCCGCCGAACGTGACGATCAGATATTGTCCGGCGATGATAAGCAGGGCCACCGTCAGGAAACTCTTGCTCTCTTTCAGGTTGGCGAATGCCGAGCGGTCTTCCATAAACGCTTTTGCATTGAACATATTCCAGAATTGAAGCATCACGAAGAAACTGAAGAACCAGGATAGGTCGTGCGGCGTCAGTCCATCCTGTGCATGGAAGCGGAGCAATAACCCCATCAAAACGATTACGAATGCGAGACCGACACCGAAAATATTGTAAGCCATCGGGCGGGTAATGATAAAGTCGCCGTCCTTGCCGCTTCGGCGGGGTTTGTCTTTCATCACCTGTTCGTTAGGCGGCAGCGAAGCTAGTGCACCGGCGGCAAATGTATCCATAATCAGGTTTACCCAAAGCATCTGGGTGATCGTGAGCGGAGATTCGGTTCCTAACAGGGAGCCCAATAAGACGATCAGACAGGCCGCCACATTGATTGTCAACTGGAACAACAGGAATTTCTGGATGTTCCGGTACAGGGAACGTCCCCACATCACCGCACGGGTAATGCTACTGAACGAGTTGTCTATGATCGTGATGTCGCTTGCCTCTTTTGCCACGGAGGTTCCGTCTCCCATAGATAGTCCGACCTGTGCGGCTTTCAGGGCCGGGGCGTCGTTGGTACCGTCGCCTGTGACGGCCACTACGGCTCCTTTTTGTTGCAACAATTGTACCAGGCGTTGTTTGTCAGTCGGGCGGGCGCGGCACATGATCTTCAAGTCGAGCACGCGATCCAGCGCTTCTTCGTCAGTCAAGGCTTCGAAGCCTGGGCCGGTGATGATGTTGCGTTCGGTGTCTCCGGTCTTCCAGGTTCCGATCTGCCGTCCGATCTCTTTAGCCGTTCCCGGAGTGTCGCCGGTCACGATCTTGATGTCGATGCCGGCATCAAGGCAACTTTGGACAGCAGCCGGAACATCAGCACGGACAGGGTCGGAAATAGCGACGATACCTAAATAAGTAAGGTCCGTCTTGTGCAGTCGTCCGTTCACGAAAAATGTGGCATCCTGCCCGTCTTCCAGTATCTGATAGGCGAATCCCAACGTACGCATAGCTTGGTTCTGATAGTTCAGCAGTTGCTTTTCGATACCGGCTTTGCATTCTTCTACCGGTTTGTAGGTTCCGTCGATAGCCACCCGATTGCTGTTCGCCAGTACGATTTCCGGGGCACCTTTGACATACAGCACGCGTTTGCCCAATAAGGATGATTGTACGACTGTTGCCATATATTTCCGTTCGGTGGAGAATGTCAGTTGGTCCAGTATCCGATCATTTTCTCTTATTTCCAGATAATTCTGATGTTGGCTGTTCAACCATAGCAGCAAGGCTGCTTCCGTCGGGTTCCCCAATGTTTTTATCTTTTCTTCGGAGAAATCGAGGAAGGCAGTCGAATTGACTGATATTCCTTCTTTGATTAGCACGCTCAGTTCATCGTTTACCAATTTCTGGTCTTTCAGGTTGTAAAAGTTCGTTTGATATACCTGCATCTGGTTTTGCGTAAGTGTCCCGGTCTTATCGGTACAGATAACCGTGGTAGCCCCCATTGTTTCGCAGGCATGCATTTTACGGACTAGATTGTTTGTTTTCAGCATGCGGTTCATGCTGAGTGCAAGGCTGAGTGTCACGCTCATCGGCAAGCCTTCCGGTACGGAAACGACGATTAACGTGACGGCTACCATAAAGATATTCAGGATGTGCGAAATCAAGTCCATGACCGGCATCCCGGATGAGGACAGCAAGACTTTTGTCAGCAGAGCAATGAAAGTGATGGCAGCAATCGCATAGCCGGCTTTACTGATCACCTTTGCCAACCCTGCCAGCTGCATCTGCAACGGTGTGTCGATATTGTTTTCTATCTGCGAACCTTCATACACTTTCCCGTATCCGGTTTCATCGCCGACTTTCTCCACTGCCATTACACCGTGTCCGTCAACGACGGTCGTTCCGCGCATGACAACATTGGACGGGTAGGTCGCTTCTTCGTCGAAGTCGGCTTCATTTGTCGTCTTGCTGATGATCGGTTCGCCGGTCAGTGTCGATTCGTTAATCTGGAGGGAGATTGCTTCCAATAAATGTCCGTCGGCCGGGACCTCTTCTCCCGTTTCAAGTACGACTATATCGCCGACGACAACCTCTTTTCGCGGAATTTGGCAGATATTCCCTTCACGGATCACCTTCACGAAAATATCATCATTGACCGTGTTTAAAACATTGAATGCCCTGTTTGCTTTGACTTCGAAAAAGAAGCCGACACAAGATGCCAACATGATTGCAAAGAATATGCCGATCGGTTCGAGGAAGGCAGTGAAACCTTTAGCCTCCGGTCCCCAACAATGTACGCCGGCGATAATCATGGATAAGAACCATGCTACCAATAGGATCTTGATAATCGGATCATTGAATTTTTCAAGAAATTGGCTCCATAGAGAGGCTTTCTCTGGAGGAGTGAGGATATTTTCGCCGTGAAGGCGCCTGCTTTCTTCTACTTCTTGTTTGGTTAATCCTTGATACTGATGTTTTTTCTCCATAAAATTATTAATCTGTTTCAGAAAATTGAAGGGACAAATAAAGCAAAGTTAAGGGACATATACAAATGCAAGTAGTTAATGTTTGAAATCGGATCGTAATCAAGTCTTTGTTTTTAAGGTAATTTAATGATAAACGAATAAACCTTTCAAGGCTTAGAATTGTCTTATATATACATAGGCAAATAATAGTGTTTAGTTATTTAAGGTTATATGAGAAACATTAGGTTATTCTTTTTTGTAGGGATTGTTCTTTTTTTCGGGGGACAATCCCTTTATTCTCAAAATAAAAAGGAAAGGAAAGAACAGAAAGCAAAAGAAATAAAGGAAATGATAGAAAACGGTCGGTTTACGATCGAGGTAGATCGGGCGTTACCAATGGGAGGACGTACGGTTCATCTGACGACTCCTTATTCTCTTGAAATGCGCGGTGATTCGGCGATTTCTTATCTGCCTTATTTCGGTAGGGCATATTCTTTACCGTATGGTGGAGGTGACGGGATGCGTTTTGAAGAATCAATTACCGATTATCAATCAACCTTCGATAAGAAGGGGACCGCTCGAATTAAATTCGTAGCCCGTACCAAAGAAGATACTTTCCGTTTCGATGTGCAAGTATTTTCAAATGGTTCCGCGATCATAAGCGTTACGCCGACTAATAGGCAGAATATCACATACCAGGGAGAACTGGCTCCGAAGAAGGAGGATTGAGCAGACGCCCCTGCCGCGCATTTCGTTCTGAAATACGTTTATTTACCTTGGCTGTAAATTCAAAATTCTTAAGCCCCCAATCTGGTGCAATCAGCAACTCTTTAGGGGATTGTGATACGAACCTCTCTACGACAATAGAGGGGTTTAATCGTTCTATGAAGTCAATGACCAAGTCGATATATTCATCGGCGGTATAGAGATGAAACTGTTCGGGGTGTTCCGCCTGTTCCCTAGCCATGCGCGTGCCTCGGATAAGTTGCAACTGGTGAAGCTTCAGTGTTGTGAGCGGAAGGGCGGACAGAATGTCGGCATGGTGTAATATCTCTTCCCTGCTTTCTCCCGGAAGGCCTAAGATCAAGTGGGCTCCCGTGTATATGTTCCGGGCCGCTGTGCGGCGGATGGCCTCTTCCGATTCGGCATGTGTATGTCCCCGGTTGATACGGGTTAAAGTACGGTCCAGCGTGCTCTCCAGGCCATATTCGATCATCACGAACTTCTTTTGGGATAAAGTGGAGAAATAATCCAATAGTGCGTCCGGCATGCAATCCGGCCGTGTTCCGACGATCAGTCCGACGACACCCGGACAGGCGAGTGCTTCTTCATATTTAGAAGTCAACGAATCCAGTTCGTCATACGTGTTTGTATAGGCTTGGAAATAGGCTAGATATTTCATCTCCGGATATTTGCGGGAGAAAAAGCGAACGCCTGCTTCCAGTTGTTCCGTTACACTTTTTTCTGTATGGCAATATTCCGGGCTGAACGTCTGATTGTTGCAGTAGGTACAACCGCCGAAACCTTTCGTCCCGTCGCGGTTCGGACAGGTAAAGCCGGCATTGATTGATATCTTTTGCACTTTATAAGGAAATACTTCCCGCAGGAAATCTCCGAATTCACGATATGGTTTGCTGTTTTCCATAAGGGCAAAGATAATAAATCCGCAAGAATGTAGTAACTTTGCAATCCGTTCTAACTGAAATATTAAGATAAAAATAGAATCATACATGAAACGATTAGGTTTTGGTGCTTTACTTTCGTTCTTGCTGGTTGGGAGCCTGGCAGCCCAGAATGGGAGCAAACGTGTCGATTTAAAAGAAATTACAGACGGTCAGTTCCGCCAGGTTACTAATATTGGAGAAATGCGTTCTATGCCTGATGGCGAGCATTATACGGCGATGAATGATGCTCGCAACATGATTATAAAGTATTCTTATCGTACTGGAAATCCGGTCGATACTTTATTCAATACAGAGAAAGCGCGTGAGTGTACGTTTGACAAGTTCGACGGATACACGATTAGCAGTACCGGACACCATATTCTTGTATGGCGCGATACGGAACCGATCTATCGCCGTTCATTCAAGGCGAATGTGTATGACTACGATGTGCGCCGTAATTATGTGAAACCGATTTCAGATTCGAAAGGCAAGCAGATGATTCCGACATTCTCGCCGGACGGGAGGATGGTCGCTTATGTAAGTGACAATAATATATGGATTCGTAAATTCGATTATGATACAGAGGTCCAGGTGACGAAAGACGGTGAAATGAATAAAATCCTGAATGGCATTACCGATTGGGTCTATGAAGAAGAGTTTGCCGTAACGAACCTGATGGCTTGGTCTCCGAACAGCGAGCAGCTGGCTTTTGTGCGTTTCGACGAATCGGAAGTTCCCGAATATTCGATGCAGATGTTCGGAGAGGGATTATATCCCGGCTATTATAATTATAAATATCCGAAGGCTGGCGAGAAGAATTCGAAAGTTACGTTGCATTCTTATGACGTGGTGACGAAGGATACAAAAGAATTGAAAGTTCCGGTAGAAGCGGACAGCTATATTCCGCGGATTGTTTTTACGAATAATGACGATCAGTTGGCTGTGATGACCTTGAACCGTCATCAGAATGTTTTCAATATGTATTATGCGAATCCGAAAAGCGGTGTTTTTCGTTTGATCCTGCGTGATGAAAATAAGGCTTATGTCGATTCGGAATGGTTGAACTCCATCCATTTTTATGCGAACAGTTTCTCATATGTAAACGAACAGGATGGTTATGCGCATATTTATCTGTATTCTCCTACGGGTGTCATGCTGCGCCAGGTGACGAAAGGCAATTGGGATGTGACTGCGTTTCTGGGTTATGATGAAGCGACAAAGACGGTCTATTATGAATCGGCCGAAGAAAGTCCGATCCGGCGTGCTATATATAAAATCGATGCGAAAGGAGTAAAGACGAAACTTTCCACACAGGAAGGAACGAATAATGCAACATTCAGCGATAACTTCGCTTATTATGTAAATCAATATTCAAATGCAAATACGCCGGTTAAAATCACCGTAAACGAGACGAAGTCGAATAAAGTCCTGCGTGTCCTGCAGGATAATGCCCGTTTAGTCGATAAGCTGGCTGGCTATTCATATGCCGAGAAAGAATTTATCAAAGTGCGTACAGCTTCCGATTATGAACTGAATGCATGGATCGTGAAGCCGGTCGATTTCGACGAGTCGAAAAAATATCCAGTTCTGATGTTCCAGTACAGTGGCCCGAACTCCCAGCAGGTATTGGATAAATATAGCTTTGACTGGGAACAATATCTGGCGGCTAACGGGATCATTACGGTTTGTGTGGACGGACGTGGTACAGGAGCCCGCGGAGAAGCCTTCCGTAAATGTACCTATCTGCGGATGGGGGAACTGGAATCCAAGGACCAGGTGGAAGCGGCACAGGCTTTAGGTAAATTGCCGTTTGTCGACAAGAGCCGCATGGCTATCTGGGGATGGAGCTTCGGCGGTTACAATACGCTGATGGCCATGAGTGTTGGCAATGGAACTTTCAAAGCCGGTATTGCTGTTGCACCTCCTACCGATTGGAAATATTACGATTCTGTCTATACGGAACGTTTCATGCGTACGCCAAAAGAAAATTTTGAAGGGTATGCCGCTACTTCACCGATCCGTCTGGCGAAGGATTTGCAGGGGAAGTTGTTGTTGATTCATGGCACAGCCGACGATAATGTGCATTTCCAGCAGACAATGGATTATGCTGAGAGCCTGGTACAAGCCGGTAAACAGTTTGAAATGCAGGTTTACAAAGACCGTAATCATAGTATCTACGGTGGAAACACCCGCTATCATCTGTATACCAGAATGTCTAACTTTTTATTTGATAATTTGTAACTTATAATGTCAGAACATTTGAGAAAGCCGGATTGGTTAAAAATCCGGCTGGGTGGGAACGAACAGTTCACACGAACAAAAAGCATCGTTGAATCCCACTGCCTGCATACGATCTGCACCAGCGGGAAATGTCCGAATATGGGAGAATGCTGGAGCAGGGGGACGGCTACCTTTATGATTGCGGGAGATATCTGTACGCGTTCTTGCCGTTTCTGCAATACGTTGACCGGCAAACCGCTTCCGTTGGACCCGAAGGAACCTGCGAATGTGGCGGAAAGCATCCGACTGATGAATTTGAAACATGCGGTGATTACTTCTGTCGACCGGGATGATTTGCCTGATTTGGGTGCGCAGCATTGGGTCGATACGATCCGTACGATAAAGGCTGTTAATCCGGAAACGACGGTAGAGGTCTTGATCCCGGACTTTCAGGGACGGTTGGAACTGGTGGATAAAGTAGTGGCAGCCGCCCCCGAAATAATATCCCATAATATGGAAACTGTTCGCCGTATCAGCCCCGAAGTGCGCAGTGCCGCGAAATACGAAGTAAGTCTCTCCGTGCTTGCGCGTATAGCCGCACAAGGTGTGGTAGCCAAGACCGGTATAATGGTGGGGCTGGGTGAAACAGTCGAGGAGGTTTGTGAATTGATGGATGACGTGCGGGCTGCCGGCGTTTCCGTCTTGACAATCGGGCAATACTTACAGCCAAGCCGCAAAAATATTCCGGTAAAAGAATACGTTACGCCCGAACAGTTTGAGTCTTATAAATCAATTGCTTTACAAAAAGGGTTCAAAAAGGTGGAAAGCGCTCCGCTGGTCCGTTCCTCTTATCACGCTGAAAAACACGTATGATGGCGAAAACATTTCTCTGTACAATTTGTTATGTTATAAAGGGAAAAAAGGGGGAAAGGGTATGAACAAAGTGAAGAGGAACCTGGATAATCAGGCTATAGGCCTAGTGCCATTGTTGCTGTTTATGTTTTTGGATAATTATTTTTCATATTTGTTATCCTTCATAATCGGCGTTACCTTTTGTTTCGTTTGTATTTTTTTGTTTCAGATACTGAGTAAGGATAAGGTTTATCAATTTTTGTTATTACCGGCTGCGACAACATTAGTTCTTTATTCGATTTTTCTTTGCCTTCGGCTTGAGCCGGTGTTGTTTATTTATTCTCCGTTGATAACAGAAGTCTTGTTGGTAGTGGTATTGGCGTTTTTAGGGTTTGCCAAGCGAACAATATTGCGGCGAATCCGGACGTCTCAGCATCCGACCTACAAGCGGACATTGATGCGTACTACGTTAAATGAATTCTTTTTTGTCGCCCAGCTGATCCAGAACCTTTATACATTGCATCTGTTTATTATTTTGGTATACAGTATTCTGCCCGAAACGATGCAGAGCGTGCGTATGGAGCGTTTTTTATACAGGGAGCTTGGGATCGTTATCGGAGTATTTTTGATTCTATATGAACAGATAAGGATTTCGATGATGCAAGGTAGCCTTCGGAAAGAAATGTGGTTACCTGTTCTGAACGACGGTGGAAAGGTGATAGGTTGCATAGCTCGATCCGTAAGTCGTTCGTTACCAAAAAAGTATTATCATCCTGTCGTACGTGTGGCTGTTATTTATCAGGGAATGCTTTATCTGGTAAACAGAGGGAAGAAGTCTTTTGTATCTCCGGATACGATCGACTATCCGTTCTACAGCTATGTTTTGTTCCGTCATAGTATAGAAAGTACGGTACGTGAAACAATGGGTGGCTTGGGTGAAAAAGAAGATGTCATGCCCCGCTTCCTGATTCGGTACACATTTGAGAACGAAAAGGTGAAACATCTGGTGAACTTGTATGTGATGTGTGTGCGTTCAGAAAAGGTCATGGATCAGATCAAACAACCGAACGGAAAGCTCTGGACTTCCAAACAGATTGAAGAAAATCTGGGTTCGGGTGTTTTCAGCGAATATTTTGAACAGGAGTTTGCTTATTTGCAAAACACGGTCCTGCTGGCAGAAAATTTCTGCTGTGCTGGTTGTTAGAATCGATAAGGAGGTATGTCAGAACAAATTACTGTTTACTGAAAGATCGTGATAAAGATGTTTTGACACCTTCTTATCGGTTCCCCAATTCAATAACTTCCAAATCCTTGATCTGTTTCCCGTCTATAACGAAACGTACCAGAGTCCTTATCTGATGAAACCCGCTCTTACCAGCTGCCCCCGGATTTATATACAAACAATTCAAACTTCTGTCGAAAGCGACTTTCAGGATATGCGAATGTCCGGCAATGAAAAGATTAGGGCGGGTGTCGTACAGTTCTTTCCGGATAAGCGGGTTATAACGTCCGGGATAGCCTCCTATATGTGTCATCATCACGTTTACTTCTTCAACTTTGAAATGAGCGACCTGCGGATATTGCAGCCGAAGCGATTGCCCGTCGATGTTGCCATATACGGCACGAAGCGGTTTCAAGGCAGCCAGGCGTGCCGCCAGTGTGTCCGAACCGATATCTCCAGCATGCCAGATCTCGTCACATTCCGAGAAATATTCCATGTACTTGTCGTCCCACCAGGCGTGGGTATCTGAAAGAAGTCCTATTTTAAGCATAACAATTTCTTTTATCCCACAAAAGTATTTATATTTACCGACCGAAGATAATAATACGATGGAGAATTCACATAAATACTTTAAACGTGATATTAGCTGGTTGTCCTTCAACTATCGCGTTTTGCTGGAAGCGGAGGATGAAACGCTCCCTATCTATGAGCGTATCAAGTTCCTGTCGATCTATTCGTCCAATCTCGAAGAGTTTTACGAAATAAGGGTTGCCGAGCACCGGGGAGTAATCATGAAAAAGAACTTCACCGAAGAAAGCGGGGCGGAAGCCGAAGAGACGCTTGCCGAAATCACGGAAGAGGTGAACCGACAGCAGCGCGAATACTATCGCATATTCTCCAAAGTATTGCAGGAATTGAACCGGCAGGATATTTACCTGTATCAGGACAGCCGGCCGGAACCGTTTCATGAAGAATTCGTGCATAACTTTTTCAATGAAGAGGTGTTCCCTTTCCTCTCGCCGGTCATGATACAGGCGGGGGATATCCGTACGTTCATACGCGACCGTCGTCTTTATTTGGTGATCCGGATGGTGAAAAAGAGCAAGCGGATGGCGGAGCCGGATTATGTGCCGGACTATTATTATGCCCTGATGAAAATCCCGTATGCGAAAGTACCTCGTTTTATCGAATTGCCTACGCATGAAGGAAAACACTATATCATGTTTATCGACGATATTATCCGGGCCAATTTGTCCAGTATCTTCCCCGGTTATGTGGTGGAGAGTTGTTATAGCATCAAGATTTCACGGGATGCCGATATTTACCTGGATGACGAGAAAGGCGGGAATATCGTGGAAAACATTCGTAAGAAAGTGAAAAAGCGCAAGATCGGTGCCTTAAGCCGATTTATGTATGACAGCAATATGCCTGATGATTTCTTGGCGTTTATATGCAATGCTTTTGGTATTACCACAGACGATCTGGTATTGGGAGGACGGTATAACAATTTGCAGGATCTGATCAAACTGCCGAATCCAAGAGGAAAAGAACTGGAGCAGCAGGTCCCGTCTCCCATGCGTGTGCCTTTTCTGGACGAGATGGGCTCTGTCTTCCGGGCGGTGAAAAAACGGGATATCCTGTTGCATTTCCCCTATCAGTCTTTCGACTACCTGATCCGCTTCCTGATGGAGGCGGCTTTTGATCCGAAAGTAGATGAGATCAAAATCACGCAATACCGGGTGGCGGAGAACTCGGCTGTTATCAATACGTTGATCAGCGCTGCTCAGAACGGGAAGAAGGTGACGGTCTTTGTGGAGTTGAAAGCCCGTTTCGACGAAGAGAACAATATGAGTACGGCCGAACGGATGGAGCAGGCGGGTATTCGCATCATCTATAGTATCCCCGGTCTGAAAGTACATGCAAAAGTGGCGGTTATTCTGCGGAAAGATACGGAAGACGGCTGCAAGCGGCGGGATTTTGCCTATTTGAGTACCGGCAATTTCAATGAAAAAACGGCACGCATCTATTCCGATATGGCGTTGCTGACTTCGAATGCGGAATTGATAACCGATATAAACAAAGTGTTTGCGGTGCTGGAAGGGAAGCTGGCCGGACCGACATTCCGCCATCTGCTGGTCGCCCGCTTCAATATGGTGCCGGAACTGACTCGCATGATCCATCGGGAGATTGAGCATGTGAAGGCCGGACGTAAAGGACGCATCGTGTTGAAGATGAACGGACTGCATGACCAGAATATGATCAATGAATTGTATAACGCAAGCGAGAACGGGGTGGAAATCGACCTGATTGTCCGGGGGATTTGTTGCCTGGTTCCGAACCGTCCGTTCAGTGCGAATATCAAGGTTACTCGTATAGTGGATATGTTTCTGGAACATTCTCGCATCTGGTACTTCTATAATGATGGTGAGGAGGAGCTGTTCCTGACTTCTGCCGATTGGATGCGCCGGAACCTGAATCGGCGTATAGAGACTGCTTTCCCGATTCTGAATGCGGAGATCAAGCGAAATATCATAGATATCCTGAATATCCAGTTGCAAGATAATGTAAAAGCCTGTTTGATCGACGAACATCTACATAACAATTTCAAACGGGATGACAACCCGGTGAAAGTCCGGGCACAACTGGCTGTTTATGAATATCTGAAAAACAAAATATAGACGGTATGGATCTTCCTTCTCCCTGGACATTCGTATTATTTACCTTATGTTTTGTCGCCCTGATCGCAGGAGCCTTGCTCGGATTTGCGGTCGGGTTTCGTACGGGTGGCAGACAAGAACGCTTTCGGTTGGTGAAGGAGAAGCTGAAACGGAATAAAGCGGCCATCTGCCGTTGGCAAAAGGAACGTTACGAATATGCCAGGCAGGTGAAGCAGTTGGAAGAAGACTTGTTGCATTCGGCATCCGAATCCGAACACTATAAGGAACGGATGTCTGACCTTGAGTTCTACCAGCAGAAACTCCGGGAGAGCGAGCGGATAATTTCCTCCTTATCGGTTGAAAACGAATGCCAGTCCGATTCCCTTTCGATGCTGGTCCAGTTGAAAGAGGATCCGCTTCGCACGAACCTTACCCGCGAGGAATGGAATGGGCTGTTCCATCTGACCGATATCCTTTTCCACCATGTCTTGTCCGACTTGAAGGAGAAGCGAGGGATTACCCGCCATGAACAGGAAATCTGCTGTCTGGTCAAATGGAACTTCTCGCGGAAGGAACAATTGGCTGTTTTCAATAATACTTCGGAAGCACTGACCAAATCGAAAAACCGGTTGAAGAAGAAGCTCCGACTGGATGAGAAGGTCGATTTGGATCAATTTATTCGTCTTTATTAAGGACCGGAAAGGGACGGATTGTCCGCCAAATTGGATATTTGTTACTTTTTGATTGGTTTATATGGTTGTATATTAGTTTGTTATCCGGTGTCTCACTTGTCCGGCATCGTCTCTTTTCTTTCTTTTTCTTCCTCTCTATCTTTGTTTCGTGTAAATTTAATTTTTTAAGATAATCTAATGGAGGAATGATATGAGAACGCGATTTCTATTAACTTTGATTCTGATCGCCCTGATAGGGGGGACCGCTTGTAATCGGTCATCCAAACCGGCTAAACAGTCTATCTTTATGAAGAGGGCAACTGGTTTTGCTTATGAAGTATTGGTGGTAATGGACAAAGATGCGTGGAAAGGGGAAGCGGGTCGGTTACTGTACGACCAACTGACTGCTCCTATTCCGGGACTGCCGCAGAATGAGCCGGCCATGCGGGTGACGTATGCCGAGCCTTTCCAGTTTAACGGTCTGCTGCATTATGTCCGCAACATTATCCATGTCCGAATCGATGAATCCCTTTATACAAAAGTGTCTGTACATAAGGAAAAAGACCGGTGGGCTACGGGGCAGGAAGTGGTTACGCTCAACGCTCCTTCTTCCCGGATTTTGGCTGAATACTTGGAAAAACAAGGCACATCATTGGTTGCTTGGTTGGGAGAGAAAGAACGGGAACGGCAGGCCGATTATCTGGAAAGTTCGCATAGCGTCTGGGTGAATGACAAAGTGAGGGCACGTTTCAATGCGCAGCTGTATGCTCCGGAAGAGATGTGTTCTTACAAAGATACGGCAGATTTCTTTTGGGTGACTGATCATGGCACGAGAGGACGGATCGATATGGTCGTGTATAGTTTTCCTTATGTCAGCGGACGCACGTTTACGTTGGATTATCTGGTCGCCATGCGCGATTCCGTTTTGGGAGAACATATACAGGGGGCGTTTCCCGGTTCTTATATGACGACCGAAAAGCGTTTTACCCCCTCTTACGAGGCAATCTCGAAGAACGGGGAATACTGTGGAGTCGTGCGAGGCTTATGGGAGATGGAAGGCGACATGATGGGCGGCCCGTTTGTCAGCCATGCCCATCTCGATGAAAAGAACCAGAGGGTTGTCGTGGCGGAAACCTTCGTTTATGCCCCGGGTACGAAAAAAGCGAAACTGCTCCGGCGGGGCGAAGCTTCGCTCTATACGTTTTGCATGGATTGACGGAAAAAGAAAAGGGAGGGGAGAAGATGGATAATGTTTTCCCCCCTTCCTTTTATTAAGATTAGTGGCTGATTGATATCTTCTTCGAACCGATCTTTTCACCTGTGTTATCCATGAGGTGTATGAAATAAATTCCATTGGGAAACTCCGTAGTATTTATGGAGATTGTTTTATTTGCCATAGAGACCTGTTTCATTAATGAGCCTGTTTGATTATAAATCGCAACTTTGTATGAACTGCTGTTTTTCATTCTTGCCATATCCTCATTAATGTCTATTTGTATTAGTTGAGATGAGTTGCTATAAGAGATCGTATAATAGTCCTGTGTTTCAAAAGCTATATATTCAGTTATATTCCCGTCTGTGAAGGAAAGTTCGAATATATCGCTTTGTGGTGTACAAGAAAGTGTGTAGTAATCTCCTCGTGGAAAGTATTGCAGATAGAATGGGCCTGTTCCGTCCCATAAACTGCATGTCAGATTCTTTTTGTTGGAAGTAAATTCCAAAACAACTTCTTGGTTTTTACAAACGTCGTAAGCACCGCCCCAGTGGTCGACAGTTACTTTTTGATTTTCTAATAACGGGCAATTCAGTTGATAAAAACTGCCATTTATATGGATAACATAAGGATCTGGGTCTGGCTCCGGTTCTGGAACAGGGATGCCATCTACGAATTGGGCTCCCGTGTTATTAGGATCAAGCCAGTCTTTCAGACGACGTTGAGGATTGGTTCCGTAATCCCAAGAAAGATGAAATTGGCCGTAGATAGCATAGTCTGCTGCAGGATTATTGCAGTTGATATCTGAACCACCAAATAATTGGCCGATGACTCGATGTGTATTTCTTGTCAATAGAGGTGATCCGGAAGAACCTCCTTCTGTTACGGAAAAACCGTTTGTTGTTTGACTCCAATTAACACGCCAATATGGAGTAGTATTTGCCGGCAGGTTAAACGATGTCGCTATTTTCTTAACATCACCACTTGGGTGGTGGATACCGACAACTCCGGTGGAACTTAAAGACGTTATTCTATCCCAACCTAAATAATAAGGGTCATAACCGGAAAGATTCTTTGGATCTTCATTTAAGGATAATAGTGCAAAATCGGAATATTCATTATTTGCCAATATGGTTGCTCCGGAAGTCGATAGGATTTGGGGTTCGCTTCCTCCACGAGAACATGAGGGACTTTCATAATTCCAATAGAACATGTAATGATTTAAGTTTGGATTTGTTACAGCATCATATTTTATATTATAATTGCCCCATCCTCCGAGACAATGATCTGCTTTAAAAAGATTGGCCGCTTATCGTTAGCCGTTGTGTTAAGAAGTGCTCCTGTTGCATATCGGAATCCATTTACTACTATTAAAGCTATAGCTCTTTTTTCTTTTTGCCAATCTTCACCTTCTGGACAGTTAATGTTTACTTGGCAATTGCCAGATCCTCTGAATGAACGAGTTAGGATTGCAGGTGCAACGATTGGTTTATATCCATGTACAACATTGCATATTGATATTATAGCGGTTTGCGAGATATGTGCAGGTTGATAATATTCTAAAATGACATTACTTCCTTGAATAATACCAGTTGCAAAACCTTTTAGATTAATGGAGTCTCCTTTATTATTAATAGAAGTAAAGCCACCCATATATTGTTTTTTGTCTTTACTGTATAAAAACAGACTAGTTCCTTCTGGCAACCAGAATTTGTCATACAATAAGTTTATGGAAAGAGCATTCGGTGATGATATTTCCATTGTCCAGAGTTTGTCTCCATTTGTTATACAGTCCAGTTGCCAGCATTGGTCATATCCCAATTGACAGGTATAGGATAGCCAAAACGAGGTGGTACATTTTCATTGTCTCCTTCGTTTTCTTGATCTTCCGTATTCAATTCTTCAACCGTTTTGGGAAGTAGTGCTTTATAGGAGTTTATTTGTGCGTTCTTTTGTATGAATAAATGTTGATTTTCCACTCTGAATGAGAATGGTAATTCATTTGTACTGAGTTGTGCATTTACCAATAGTGAAACGCAGGCAAAGGTTAAAACGATGATAAAAGTTCTTGTTGTTTTCATTTTTTTTCAGATATTGATTTATACTCCAAATAGCTATTTTCCCCGAAATAGAACCTGACATTTTCCCTGTCTTGCTTGAAGGAAGAGATTTTCCTGAAATAATCGAGATACATTGTTTCGGCTTCATGATGCGGGGATGTACATCCAAGTTCAGTCGCTATCAAACCTTCGATTTTGAATTGCCCATTGTCTGCACTGTATTTGTAGTCTCCTTTGATGCTGTTGCACACGGCATCTCCTTCGAATGTGAGATCTTTTCTTAAGGTCAAGAAGGGGGTTATCTCCGTTGGGTACTTGATCTCTGTACCGTTTTCTACGGTTTTTGCCAGTATGCCGGAAATTTCTATCCCCTCTTGTATTCTATTATCCGGATTGTCCGAATCGTCGCATCCGACCCCGACCACCATGCCGAATAGTAGCAAGGCAATTTTGAATAATGATTGTAAAATAGTTGTTTTCATAAGATTTAGAATTTATGTGAATAAAAGAGAACTCTTATTTGGAAAACTAAAAAAAGTACCGTCTCGCCTGAACGACCTCCATTGTGTTACCTGGTGTCATGAATTTGTCTGTGCATTTGTGGCTTTTTGTTGCCATACTGTTTATATTTTGTTCGGTATAAAATTACTGTTTATTATTGGGATGAACCTCTTGAATGACAATGTTTTTATTATGTTGTGCAACATTATTCGAACGTCTTCACCTGCTCCGGTACATACCCCGTGCGGATGCGCCATTCCTGCGGATAAAGGTTGTTGGCACGGTTGCCGAGATGTTTGGTGAAACCGAGCGGAAACTTTTTGTAACGGACCAATACGTAGCCTTTCTCTGTGCCGGCAGGCAGGAGGAGAGCTTCTTTTTTCAGATACCGGATCGCATCGTCCCAATCTAAATCAGCCATGGGGAAAGCTTCCGGGCACAGAGCCGTGCTGAGTGCCAGCTCTTCGGCAGGGATGAAATCTTTTCCTTTCGTCTCGCCGATACAGATACCGGCCGAAAGAATACGCAGGTACTCGCGAAGCAGGGGGGATGCGTCCCGAGCGGATTCGGGGAGCATCCTCAGGATATTACCGCTCCATTCGGGTGAAAAAGAAGACGTGTCCGACAGAAAGGCTTGGACTGCTTTCGGGATGGCAGGAGCCGTTTTCCCCTTTTCTTTTTTATTCTTGTTTTTGAATCGAATCTCTTCCGCTTCGCCATCCGCTTTGCGCAGGGCGGCGAGGAAGAAACCTTCGCCCTTGGTCTTGTGCGGGAAAAAACGATAGACCGGATGGTTATATTTCAACGGGCCGGTGATCTGCCATTCGTCCTTTACGGCGGGGATGGGCAGTGCTTCGGCTCCCAGTTCTTCCGTTATATGATGGACGTTCTCTTCATCCTCCTCCGTGTTGTAGGTACAGGTGCTATAGATCAGCAGACCGCCGGGTTTCAGCGCGTTCCAGATGTCGTGGATGATGCGGCGCCCGCGTCCGGCACAGAGCGCGACGTTCGCGATGCTCCATTCGCCTGTACTGTCGGTATCTTTGCGAAACATACCTTCGCCGGAACAGGGCACGTCGGCGACGATCACGTCAAAGAAATGCGTAAGGCGGCCGATCTCTTTCGGATCGTTGTTCGTCACGACGCAATTCGGATTTCCCCACTTGGCGATATTTTCCGCCAGGATATGACTCCGGCTACGGATCACCTCATTGCTGACCAGCAGGCTCCCTTCCGGCAGACAAGCCGCCAGGTGAGTCGATTTGCCTCCCGGAGCGGCGCAGAGGTCGAGGCATCGGACAGGCGTTTTCACGTGGCTGCGGATCACTTGTTCGAGAAACATGGACGACGCTTCCTGCACGTAGTAGGCGCCGGCATGGAAGAGCGGGTCGAAGGTAAACGAAAGCCTTTCAGGCAGGTAATAACCTGTATCGCACCACGCCACCCGGTTATCCGGAGTATCGGCTGCCGGGATAGGAGCGCCTTTCTTCTCGTTGATACGGATGCTGACGGGGACATCGGCCTGCAACGCCGCTTCGAAACTGTCGAACTCATTTCCCAGCAATGCGCGGGTACGTGTGATAAAATCTATCGGAAGTGCCATCTCTTTTCGCTTGTTTTCGGCAAAAATACTACTTTTGCGTAATCAATTATCAATTGTCTATTAAAAAAGTATGTCCGCTCTTTACCTCATTCCCGTCACGCTTGGCGACGTTGAACATCGCCGGGTGCTTCCCGAATATAACCGGGATGTTATCCTTTCCATCCGTCATTTCATTGTTGAAAATGTGCGTACGGCACGCCGTTTCCTGAAAAAGACAGAACCCTCTATCGTGATAGACGATCTTGTCTTTTCTGAACTGAACAAGCATACGTCGCCTGAAGAGGTTACCGGCTATCTGGCCCCTTTGGCCAAAGGCGAGTCGGTCGGCGTGATCTCGGAGGCCGGCTGTCCGGCTGTTGCTGATCCGGGTGCGGATGTGGTGGCTATTGCACAGCGTAAAGGTTACAAGGTGGTTCCGCTGGTCGGCCCTTCTTCGATCCTGATGTCGGTGATGGGTTCCGGTTTTAACGGGCAGAGCTTTGCTTTTCATGGCTATCTGCCGATCGATGCTTCACAGCGTACGAATGCGATCAAGAAGCTGGAAGGGCGCATCTACTCGGAGAACCAGACGCAGCTGTTCATCGAAACGCCTTACCGCAATAATAAATTGGCGGAGGAGTTGATCCGTACGTGCCGCCCTTCGACCAAATTGTGTATTGCTTCGAATATCACTTGCGAAGATGAATATATCCATACGCGTCCTGTTAAAGAATGGGCCGGAAAGGTTCCTGATTTGAGCAAGAAACCAACAATCTTCTTAATATATAAGTAAATGGAAACTTATAAGGCACATGAAACAGCCGTTATCGATCCCGGATGCACGATTGGAGACGGCACACACATCTGGCATTTTTCCCATATTATGCCGGGATGCTCAATCGGTCGGAATTGCAATATCGGACAGAATGTCGTGATTTCTCCGCAGGTCGTCTTAGGAGATAATGTGAAGGTGCAGAACAATGTTTCCGTTTATACCGGCGTGACTTGCGGGGATGATGTTTTTTTAGGACCCAGCTGCGTTTTTACAAATGTGGTCAATCCCCGCAGTGCCGTTTCCCGTAAAGACCAATATTTGAAAACGTATGTCGGCAAAGGTGCTTCTATCGGTGCGAACGCAACGATCGTTTGCGGCCATACGATCGGCGAATATGCCATGATCGGTGCAGGGGCCGTGGTCACTAAAGATATTCCGCCATACGCTTTGGTTGTCGGCAATCCTTCCCGCCGGATCGGTTGGGTGAGCGAATACGGGCATCGCCTCTCCTTTAATGAGAAAGGTATCGCCACATGCCCGGAAAGCAATCAGCAATACCAATTACGGGGTGACATCGTAACGCGTATTTCGTAGGGGCGAGGTCGCTCGCCCCCCCCAACTAAAGTTTTTTAGCAAGCCTTAAAGCTCATATCCAGTCCCTTGACAGAGTGTGTCAGGGCTCCGACTGAGATATAATCTACACCGCATTCGGCATAATCGCGAAGCGTGGCGAATGTGATGCCACCTGAAGATTCCAGCTCGTAACGTCCGGCAACCATTTCGACGGCTTTCTTCGTATTCTCGATATTGAAGTTGTCCAGCATGATACGGTCGATACCGCCGACACGCATTGCTTCCTGCAACTCGTCGAAATTACGAACCTCGATTTCAATCTTCAAATCCTTGTTTTTCTCTTTCAGATACTGATGGCAGCGTGTGATGGCCGCTTCGATACCGCCGGCAAAGTCCACATGGTTGTCCTTCAGCAAAATCATATCGAACAACCCGATACGATGGTTGACACCTCCACCGATTTTAACTGCTTCTTTCTCGACCATGCGCAGGCCCGGAGTCGTCTTACGCGTATCCAGTACGCGTGTTTTCGTTCCTTCCAATGCTTTGACATATTTGCGTGTCGTGGTTGCAATACCACTCATGCGTTGCATGACATTGAGCATCAGGCGTTCCGTTTGCAGCAAAGACTGTACCTTACCTTCGACTACGAAAGCGATATCGCCTTTCTTCACTTCGGCTCCGTCGTGGATGAATGTCGTCATTTTCAGATCCGGATCGAATGTGTGGAAAATACGTTCAGCCATTTCGACCCCGGCCAATACGCCGTCTTCTTTCACGATCAGCTGACTCTTACCCATTTCCGTAGCCGGAATACAACATAAAGTCGTATGGTCGCCATCACCTATATCTTCTGCAAATGCCAGGCGGATCAGTTCTGCAATCAGTTGTTCTTTTGTTTCTTGTACGTTCATGTTATTGTTTGTAAGATCTTTTTATTCAATTCTGATAGACTGTATTATCGCTTTGTTTCCTTCTGCACGGTATGTCACGTTTACGCGATATTCACCGGATGAAGTAGGCAGTTTGGCAACAAAGAAGCCATTTTCTTTTTTATCAGCATGGTGGACGACTGTAAATCCTGTCGGCTTGTTCCCTCCGAAGAAGGTGTTCAGCATTGAAACAGCGTCGTTTGCGTTGCACTTTTTGGATGAACCCGGTAGGGCCATATCGACTTCCTTGTCCATTGATCCGCTGAGCGACGAGGCGTTGCCTCCTTTAAAAGCATTTGATATAGGAAGTATATCGGCAGCCATTACGCTCAGAACCGAGAGAACCAATGCCAACGTCAGAAATAATCGTTTCATAAGCTTTTTCCTCTTTTTGTGAGTATTATCGTGCAAAGGTATGTATTTTTTCCTGTAATTTAGCGTCCTCAATCTCTAAAATGTAAACGAATGAAAATTGCGCTGATTGTGATCGGCAAGACGGATGCCGGCTATTTTGTGGAAGCGATCAATGAGTATAAGAACCGTCTGGTTCATTATATCCCTTTTGAAATGGAAGTGATCCCTGATATTAAGAACGTCAAAAATCTTTCCGAATCCCAACAAAAAGAGAGGGAAGGAGATTTGATTCTGAAAGCATTACAGCCGGGTGACTATTTGGTTTTGTTGGATGAAAAAGGAAAAGAATTTACATCGGTGCAGTTTTCCACCTATATAGAAAGAAAGACGCATACAGTCCCGAAGCGCCTGGTTTTTGTTGTCGGTGGTCCGTATGGTTTCAGCGATGCTGTTTATAAAGCCGCCGCCGAGAAAATATCCTTAAGCAAAATGACTTTCTCCCACCAGATGATTCGCCTGATCTTTATCGAGCAGCTCTATAGGGCGATGACAATTCTGAATAATGAACCCTATCACCATGAATAATTGGCAATTGACAATTAAAAATACAATCTGATAATTGTCTGATACATTTAATTGTCAATTGTCAATTCTCAATTTCGGATTTTCTGCATAAGCAGAAAATCCAACAGTGTCATTGCCGTCATTGATTCGACGATAGGGACAGCTCGAGGTAAAACACACGGATCATGGCGCCCACGGGCTTTCAAGATCGTGTCTTCACCTTCCGTATTGACGGTTTCCTGTTCCATCAGGATGGTGGCGACCGATTTGAAGGCAACACGGAAATAAATATCCTGCCCGTTCGAGATACCTCCCTGTATGCCACCGGAATGATTCGTACGGGTGTTGATGTGTCCGTTGTCGTTGAAGAAACGGTCGTTCCGTTCCGAGCCACGATATAAGGCCGCTTCGAAACCGTCACCGTATTCGAAACCTTTTACGGCATTGATTGTCAACATCGCATGTCCCAATGCCGCATGCAACTTTCCGAATACCGGTTCGCCCAGACCAATGGGAACTCCCTGTGCTACGCAGGTGATGATGCCGCCGATCGTATCTCCTTTGGATTTCACTTCGGCGATCAAAGCCTCCATTTTTTCGGCGGTCGCCGGATCCGGACAACGTACGGCCGTTTCTTCTGCCTTGTCCAAGTCGTAATCCGTGTATGAGCCGTTAAGTTTGATGTTCCCGACCTGTGAGGTAAATGCTTGTATCCGGATACCTTTCTGGCGAAGAACCAGTTTGGCAATTGCTCCGGCTACACAACGGGCGATCGTTTCACGTGCAGACGAACGTCCACCTCCGCGCGGGTCGCGGATTCCGTATTTGGTCTGGTAGGTGTAATCTGCATGGGAAGGACGATAAACATTCTTCATATTATCGTAGTCCGCCGAGTGCTGGTTCTTGTTCCAGATGACGAAACCGATCGGAGTCCCTGTCGTTTTTCCTTCGTAAATACCGGAAAGGAACTGTACTTCGTCGTCTTCCTTGCGTGGGGTTGTGATTTTGGACTGTCCCGGTTTACGGCGGTTCAGTTCACTTTGGATAAATGCCGTATCTAGTTCGATACCGGCAGGGCATCCGTCTATTACGCCTCCGATTCCGGGACCGTGCGACTCTCCGAAAGAGGTCAGTCTGTATATGTTTCCAAATGTATTCACCCTTGCTAAAATTGTCAATTGTCAATTCTTTAATGGCATCCGCCACATCCGCATCCACTTTCGTGGTTATGGTCGCCACAACCGCTTCCACAGTCGTCACATCCACAACCGCATCCACCTGCCGGAGCTGTGAGGGCTGCGATTTCTTCAGCTGTCGGTTCGTGTACATCGATAACTTCACCATTGAAATGCAATGTTTCGCCGGCCAGCGGATGGTTGAAGTCCATAACGACAACATCTTCTTTTACTTCCAAGACAGAACCGTTCATACGATTGCCGTTCGAATCCATCATCGGTACCGTGTTGCCTTCTTTGATCATTTCCGAGTCGAACTTGCCGTCTACCTCGAAAATATTCTTTGGAAGATCCAGTACGTGTTCCTCCACATATTCGCCGTATGCATCAGCCGGAGTTATAGAAAAATTAAATTTGTCGCCTACTTCCAGTCCTTTCAGAGCGTCTTCAAAAGCGGGGAGCATAGCGCCTGTACCAAAGATGAATTTCAGAGGTGTTTCAGCTGTTGCTCTTTCCATCAATTCGCGTTCTTCGCCTTCGCCTACGTTCAGATCGTAAGTAACTGCAACGAACTTATTTGCTGTAATTTTCATTTGTAATTGTATTTATGATAAATAAAATGGCAACAAATTTACGCATAATTTCCGACTTGTCTGCCCAATCTCTGGATAATTAAATAGGCAAACGGCTTTATTTCTTATCTATCGCTTTTTTCAAAGCATCCAGTGCGGAAGACAGGACGGAACGCGGACAGCCGATATTCAAACGCATATGCCCTTCACCTCCGGGACCGAACATGCTTCCGTCGTTCAGCAACAGGCCGGCTTTATCTTGGAACAAGCTTACCAGTTCAGGCTGGCTTAGTTTCAGGTCACGGCAATCCAACCATACAAGGAAAGATGCCTGAGGGGGATAGACTTTGATCTTCGGGAGTTTGGATTTGCAATATTCATCTACGAAGCGGACATTCTCAGTGATATACATCCGCATCTGTTGCAACCATTCGGCTCCGTATGTATAAGCCGCTTCTGTTGCCGTATAGGCAAAGACCGTCCCGGCATTGAATTCTCCTGCTTCCATGAAGGAATAGAATTTTTCTCGTATTTCCGCATTGGGAATGATCGAATAGGAGGTGACGATTCCGGCAATGTTGAAAGTCTTGCTCGGAGCCATGAAAGTAATGCTGCAATTGGCGGCTGTCTCCGAAACCGTTGCAAACGGATGATGCGTATATTGCGGATAAGCCATCTCTGCATGTATTTCATCGGAGATAACGAGTATATTGTGTTTGGCACAAACCTCGGCCAACTTGACCAGTGTGTCTTTTTTCCAGACGACACCGCCTGGATTATGAGGGTTGCAAAGGATCAGGACTTTGCAATGCTCATCGATGACCGATTCAAGATTCTCGAAATCCATCTCGTAAATGTCGTCTACTGTTTTGAGCGGGTTGTAGACAACCTCACGGTGCATGTTTTCCGGAACGATGCGGAAAGGATGGTAGACCGGTGGCTGGATAATTACTTTGTCACCAGGTTTGGTGAAGCATTGCAAAACGAAACCGATTCCCTTTACGATGCCGGGAATATAACTAAGCCATTCGCGTTGGATTTTCCAGTTATGTTTATAATGTACCCACTCGATGATACTGTTATAATAGGAATCCGAATCGAATGTGTACCCGAAAATCTCATGCTCCAGACGCTTCTTGATTGCGTTGACAATAAAGTCTGGTGTCCGGAAATCCATGTCGGCTACCCAAAGTGGAACAAGGTTCTCGTTACCGAAGTCTTTCTTTAGAAGATCGTACTTGACACAATTGGTTCCACGACGTTCGATGATCTCGTCAAAGTTGTATTGTTTCATTATCTCTATAAGTTCAGTCTGTTGATCGGGGTCAAAGATACGAATTATATTTAGAAACTGTTTCGATTCCGACATTTGGGTAGTTACACAACCGGACTTTTAATTTTGTCTCGTCCTGAATAGATTGACTGTGTATTAAAAAATCCTGTTATAGGTTGTCTATAAATGTAAATAACTGACACTTGTAAATGAGTCGGGTACGAAAAGTATCATAGAGTGGCAACTGCCATACTTTTATCGTCAGGCTATAAAGCCATAGAGCTTTTGACCTACGTCGAATATCTTTTTGCCCAAGGTCGAAAAGGCTTTTGCCATTAGGCAAAAAGGCTTTCGGCCTTGGGCAAAAACGTAAGAAGTTATAATTAAATCTGTACGAGACAGGGTGAAAGCAGATCTTTAAGGTGAAGCCAGTCCGAATGTCTGCCTTCACCTTAAAGATCTGCTTTTATTTTAATATATAGCAAGACGATGGTGAAGCCTACTCGCATATTCTTTCATATGAAAAGTTAGGCGGAAACAATCCAGACAGGTATTTCGGATTTGATAATGGAAGATTGGAAGGATGTGTTAAACTGCAAGCCTATCTTGTTTCTTTGCTTGAGAAATGTAAGATAAATTGATATTTTTCTTTTAATTTCTTTGGAGGTATGAATTATTGTTCTACATTTGCAGCGTCAAACAATAATAAAGACGTAAGAAAAGATGATGAACAATGTATTGCATATTATTCTCGTGGTGGTCCTTCTAGTCATTAGCAGGTAAGGAGAAAGGTGTGCAAGAAATTGTGAAGTCGTATAAAGATATTTCTTAAGCCTTTCTCCATACAGAGAAGGGCTTTTTTAATATAATAATATTTAGGATAAGAAAATAGGGGCGGTTCGTGAGCCGTTCGAAAACAACAAATAATATGATGAAGAATCCGTTAAGAAGTTCATACAGCACAGAGGGCAGACGCATGGCCGGGGCTCGCGCTTTGTGGCGTGCCAACGGTCTGAAAGAAGAGCAGTTCGGTAAACCGATTATAGCCATTGTGAATTCATTTACCCAGTTTGTACCCGGCCATGTCCATCTGCATGAGATCGGGCAGCAGGTAAAAGCGGAGATTGAAAAGTTGGGTTGCTTTGCTGCCGAATTCAATACGATTGCCATTGACGATGGTATCGCTATGGGACACGACGGAATGCTCTATTCGCTTCCTTCGCGTGATATTATTGCGGACAGCGTCGAGTATATGGTGAATGCCCACAAAGCCGATGCAATGGTTTGCATTAGCAATTGCGACAAGATCACTCCGGGGATGCTAATGGCATCCATGCGGCTCAATATTCCGACTATCTTTGTCTCCGGCGGTCCGATGGAAGCCGGTGAGCTGGATAACCGCCATCTGGATTTGATCGATGCCATGATCGAATCGGCCGACACTTCGGTCAGCGATGAACGGATCGCGCAGGTGGAACGGAATGCCTGTCCGGGATGCGGTTGTTGTTCCGGTATGTTTACGGCCAACTCGATGAACTGCCTGAACGAAGCGATCGGCCTGGCTCTTCCGGGCAACGGTACGATTGTCGCTACGCATGTGGGCCGTACACAACTGTTCCGCGATGCTGCCCGGCAGATTGTAGAAAATGCCTATAAATACTATCGTGACGGTGATGAGTCTGTTCTTCCCCGCAGTATCGCTACCCGTCAGGCTTTCCTGAATGCCATGTCATTGGATATTGCAATGGGTGGTTCCACCAATACGGTTCTCCACTTGCTCGCCATCGCGCAGGAAGCTGAGGCGGGCTTCACGATGGACGATATCGATATGCTCTCCCGCAAGACTCCTTGCCTCTGCAAGGTTGCTCCCAACACGCATACCTACCACGTCCAGGATGTGAACCGTGCCGGTGGTATCATGGGAATCATGAACGAGCTGCTGAAAAACGGCTTGGTAGACGGGAATGTGAAGCGTGTGGACGGAATGACGCTTGCCGAAGCCGTGGATAAATTTGCTATCACCTCGCCGAATGTGACGGACGAGGCTGTCAAGAAATACAAGAGCGCTCCCGCCCATCGTTTCAGCATTCGGATGGGATCGCAGGAAACCTATTATAAGGAACTGGATACCGATCGTGCCGCCGGATGTATCCGTGATATCGAGCATGCTTATTCCAAAGATGGCGGCCTGGCTGTCCTGAAAGGAAATATCGCGCTGGACGGTTGTGTGGTCAAGACGGCCGGTGTGGATGAAAGCATCTGGAAGTTTGCCGGTCCGGCGAAAGTGTTCGATTCGCAGGATGCGGCTTGCGAAGGCATCCTCGGTGGAAAAGTCGTCTCGGGCGATGTGGTGGTGATCACACACGAAGGACCGAAGGGTGGTCCGGGTATGCAGGAAATGCTTTATCCTACTTCTTATATAAAAAGCCGCCATTTAGGCAAGGAGTGCGCGCTGATCACAGACGGTCGTTTCAGTGGCGGTACTTCCGGTCTTTCTATCGGTCATATTTCTCCCGAAGCTGCGGCAGGAGGAGCGATTGGACTGGTGAAAGACGGCGATATAATCGAGATTGATATCCCTGAACGTACGATTAATGTGAAGGTAAGCGATGAAGAGTTGGCAGAACGCCGTAAAGCGGAAGAAGCCCGCGGCACAAAAGCCTTTACGCCGCCTCATCGCCAGCGTGTCGTCTCAAAAGCCTTGAGAGCTTACGGTAAGATGGTCAGTTCGGCCGATAAGGGTGGAGTGAGAGTAGTAGAAGATTAAACACAAGACTAAAATAAAGAGATATGGAGAAACAGAAGATAACCGGTTCGGAAGCTTTGCTGAAGTCACTGATAGCTGAAGGAGTAGATACGATTTTCGGTTATCCCGGCGGGCAAGCGATTCCTATTTACGATAGTTTGTACGATTACAGGGATAAATTGAAGCATGTATTGGTGCGTCATGAACAAGGGGCGACGCATGCTGCACAAGGGTATGCCCGTGTATCCGGTAAAGTAGGGGTGACGTTGGTTACTTCAGGACCCGGCGCAACAAATACCATCACCGGCATTGCCGATGCACTGATGGACAGCACGCCTATGGTGGTCATAGCCGGACAGGTCCCTTCTCCATTGCTTGGAACAGATGCTTTCCAGGAAGTCGATGTGATCGGCATTACGCAACCGATCACCAAATGGGCGTACCAGATTCGCAAGCCGGAAGAGATAGCGTGGGCTGTTTCACGTGCTTTTTATATCGCTTCTACCGGACGGCCGGGGCCTGTTGTACTCGATTTGGCAAAGGATGCTCAGGTTGGATTTGTGGATTATGAATATAAGAAAGTAGACTATATCCGCAGCTATCAGCCGGAACCGGATATCAACCAGGATCGGATTAAAGCGGCTGCCGCGTTGATCAATAAAGCGGAGAAACCGTTCTGCCTGGTCGGACAGGGTGTTCTGTTGGGAGGTGCTGAAGAGGAGCTGAAAGCATTCCTGTTGAAGAATGACATTCCTGCCGGTTCGACTGTTCTCGGTCTATCGGCGTTGCCTTCCGATTTTCCTTTGAATAAGGGTATGTTGGGTATGCACGGCAATGTCGGTCCGAACAGGAAGACCAATGAATGTGACGTGTTGATCGCCATCGGTATGCGTTTCGACGATCGTGTTACTGGCGATTTGAAGACATACGCCAAGCAGGCGAAAGTGATCCATTTGGATATCGACAACTCGGAGATCGGGAAGAATGTATCGGTCGATGTGAAGGTTCTCGGAAATGCCAAACATACCATTCCGATGATAACTGCGTTGTTGGAAGAACGGAAACGTCCGGAGTGGAATGCTGAGTTTGAGCCGGATGCACAGGAAGAGTATGAAAAGGTGATCGAGAAGGAGTTGTATCCGATGAACGGATCTTTGAAAATGGGTGAAGTCGTTCGAAAAGTGTCCGAGGCGACCGGAAACGATGCTGTTTTAGTTACGGATGTCGGACAGAACCAGATGATGGGTGTCCGCTATTTCAAATATAAACGCACTCGTAGCGTGGTTACTTCAGGTGGTCTGGGGACGATGGGCTTTGGCCTTCCCGCTGCTATGGGAGCCAAGTTCGGTGCACCTGACCGTACGGTCTGCTTCTTTACCGGTGACGGTGGGATGCAGATGACGATTCAGGAGTTGGGAACCATTATGCAGGAAAAACTGGATGTGAAAATCATTATCCTCAATAATAATTTCTTAGGAATGGTACGTCAGTGGCAGGAGTTGTTCTTCCACGAACGTTATTCGAATACGATCATGGAGAACCCGGATTTCGTGGCGATCGCGAAAGCGTACGGTATCGCTGGCCGTACCGTTGAAAAACGGGAGGAACTGGATGAGGCTATTGCCGAGATGTTGAACCATAACGGAGCGTTTGTGTTGGTCGCCAATGTGGAAACGTGTGGTATGGTATATCCGATGGTGCCTGCCGGAGGAAGCGTAACGAACATGATATTAGGAGATAAGTAAGGAGGTGAAGCTATGACAACAAAAAAATTATATACCGTTATTATCTTTTCAGAGAATACAGTAGGTCTTCTGAACCAGATTACGATTATCTTTACGCGTCGGCAGTTGAACATCGAGACGCTTTCCGTTTCACCTTCCGCCATACAGGGTATACATAAATTTACAATCACGACATTTGCCGATGAAGATATGATCGACAAGGTTGTGAAGCAGATCGACAAACGGGTGGATATCTTGAAGGCTTACTATAATACGGATGAAGATCTGGTTTTCCAGGAGATCGCCCTTTATAAGCTGAGCACCGAGTTGTTTATCAAGATGGGGACGGTCGAGGATCTGATTCGCAAATATAACGCCCGTATTCTGGAAATGAACGAAACGTGTGTCGTTCTCGAAAAGAGTGGTCATTACGATGAGACGCAAGCCCTTTTCAGGGAGTTGAGCGAAACGATCGGTGTCTTGCAGTTCATCCGTTCCGGTCGCGTTGCGATCACAAAAAGCCGTGTCGAACGTTTGAGCGATATGTTGGCCGAAATGGAACGTAAGTTGCAGGAAAAAAAAATAACGTACGGGTGGTTTGCGAACTGCCCCAACAGAAAAGAACCATGGATAAAGATAAAAGCAAAATAGGGGAATTTCATTTCGTCACGGAACCGTACCTGTTGGATTTTCGTGGACGTGTAACGATACCGATGATCGGAAACTATCTGATACATGTCGCATCCAGCCATGCTGCTGAACGCGGATTCGGTTTCAACGATATGTCAGAACGGCATACGGCTTGGGTTCTTTCCCGTCTGGCGATCGAAATGATCGAATATCCAGCCATGTCCGAACCTATAACTCTTTATACCTGGGTGGATGAAGTCGGCCGCCTCTTTACCAGCCGTTGTTTCGAGCTGGTGGATGGCAACGGTAAGACATTCGGTTACGCCCGTTCTATTTGGGCGGCTATCGATGTGGAAACACGCCGGCCGACCTTGTTGGATATCGCCAGGTTGAGCGCTTATGTCACGGATCGCCCCTGCCCGATAGAAAAGCCGGGAAAGATTGCGGCTGTGGAGAATGAGACGGAAGGGGTTCCTTATTTCATTAAGTACAGCGACCTTGATATCAACGGCCACCTGAACAGTATCAAGTATATGGAACATCTTCTAGACCTGTTTGATCTAGACCTGTTCAAGACAAAAGATATCAAACGTTTCGAAATCGCCTACCAGTCTGAAGGCAAATATGGGATGAAACTCATGTTGTACAAGAGGGAGGCTGATAACGGAAAATATGATATGGCGATCTGTAATGAAGGCAAAGCGATTTGCCGTGCTGCTGTTATGTGGCATTGAACAAACATGGTACGGGCGGATGGTTTGCGAACTGTCCTGACAAAAGAATTATTTTATTAACACATTACATTTAATAGTAGAAAAAATGGCAGTAATGAATTTTGGCGGTGTTGACGAAAACGTAGTAACCCGCGAAGAATTTCCGTTGGAAAAGGCAAGAGAAGTATTGAAAGATGAAGTGATTGCAGTTATCGGTTACGGTGTTCAAGGTCCTGGACAGAGCTTGAACTTGCGTGATAATGGTTTCAACGTTATCGTAGGACAGCGTCCTGGTAAAACCTATGACAAAGCTGTTGCCGACGGCTGGGTACCGGGTGAAACACTGTTCGGTATTGAAGAAGCTTGCGAAAGAGCAACTATCATACAGGTGTTGCTTTCCGACGCCGCTCAGATCGAATGCTGGCCGCGTATCAAAAAATATCTGACTCCGGGAAAAGCGCTGTATTTCTCTCATGGTTTTGCTATCACTTACAAGGAACGTACCAATATTATCCCTCCTGCTGATGTTGACGTGATTCTAGTCGCACCGAAAGGTTCTGGTACTTCTTTGCGTCGTATGTTCCTGCAGGGACGTGGCTTGAATTCAAGCTATGCAATTTTCCAGGATGCAACCGGTAGAGCATGGGATCGTGTGATCGCTTTGGGTATCGGCGTTGGTTCAGGCTATCTGTTCGAAACGACATTCAAGAAGGAAGTTTATTCCGATCTGACTGGTGAACGTGGAACTTTGATGGGGGCTATCCAAGGTTTATTGTTGGCTCAATACGAAACATTGCGTGAAAACGGCCACGAACCTTCCGAAGCATTCAACGAAACAGTCGAAGAGCTGACTCAGTCTTTGATGCCGCTGTTTGCTGAAAACGGAATGGACTGGATGTATGCAAACTGTTCGACTACTGCACAGCGTGGCGCTTTAGACTGGATGGGGCCGTTCCACGATGCCGTTAAGCCTGTATTTGAAAAATTATACCGGGAGGTCGCCTGCGGTAACGAAGCGCAGCGTTCTATCGATACGAACAGTAAGCCGGATTATCGTGAAGGTTTGGAAAAAGAACTGGCAGCATTGCGCGAAAGCGAAATGTGGCGTGCAGGTGCAGTCGTTCGTAAATTGCGCCCGGAAAACAATTGATAGACATCGCATTTTTTATTTGAGTGCATAAAGAAAGTGGCAATTCGGTATGAATTGTCACTTTTTTTAATGAAAATGTATCATTTTGATAAGAAATTTTTGAATAGTAATCGATATCTTCGTAGCTATAAATTCGAATTTAATTGCTTAAATATTATATCATGAAGAAATTCCAAATTTTAGTAATGTTATTGTGGCTGTCTGTTTGTCTAGCAGGAGCAGTAGAGTCGAAGATTCGGTTGGTGCATGGTCCTTATTTGCAGAATCTAGGGCCTGATGAGGTGACGATCGTGTGGTTGTCGGATAAACCTTCTGTCGGTTGGGTGGAGCTGGCGCCGGATGACGATACGAACTTTTATGCTACCGAACGTCCCAAATATTATGATGCCCGTAACGGAGTAAAAAATACATCTACGATCCATACCGTGAAGATCAAAGGGCTTAAACCGGGTACGAACTACCGTTATCGTGTCTTCGTACAGGAAGTATTGAGCCATGTCGGACATAAGATCATCTATGGGAACTATGCCTCGACTGATGTTTACTCCAAAAAGCCGTTGGTGTTCAAGACGAGCGATCCTGCGGATAATTCCGTCTCATTTGCGATGGTGAACGATATACATGGCAAAAATGACCTGTTGACGAACCTAGTTTCCAAGTGTGATTTGAAAAAGACGGACTTTTTTCTTTTTAACGGTGATATGGTGTCGGTCTTCAATGAGGAAAATCATATCTTCGACGGTTTTATGGATACGGCGACCAAGCTGTTTGCCTCTGAAATTCCGATGTATTATACAAGAGGCAACCACGAAACACGTGGCGCTTTTGCAACCGAGTTTCAACGCTATTTCTCTGCAAAAGAAGAGAATATCTACTATACATTCCGGCAAGGTCCGATCTGTTTTGTCATTTTGGATACGGGAGAGGACAAGCCGGATTCCGATATTGAATATGCCGGTATAACAGTCTACGACGAATACCGGACAGAACAAGCCGAATGGTTGCGCCGGGTATTGGATAGCAAAGAATATAAGGACGCGCCGTTTAAAATTATCGTAGCCCATATCCCACCGATCGGCGGATGGCATGGAAACTTGGAAGTGGAGCAGAAATTCATGCCTTTGCTACGCGATGCCAAGCCGGACGTTATGTTGTGTGGTCACCTCCACCGTTTCATCCATCAGGATGCAACGGATCGTACACCGTTCCCGATTATCGTCAATTCCAATACAGCTATTTTGAAAGCGGCTGCCGATCCGAAAGAACTAAAAATACAGGTCGTAGATGTGGACGGGAAAGTGGTGGATCAATTCTCCATAAAGAAGCCTTGAAAAATGATAAGTAGATTATTGGTTATGAATTGAAGAATTTAGGTGTATTTGTCTTCTATTTTATAAGAAAATAGTGATAAAAACTTTAAATTATATTTGGTTGTTTGGAAAAAGACCGTATCTTTGCAGCGTTCAAACAAAAACGGTTGAAAAGACAATATGAAACAGGTAATGCTAAATAGTCTCATTATTTCTCTAAACATTATTCTACTCTGGAAACGGAATAGGAAGTGAGACTGTGTATGCTTTACAGGGCATTAAGATATGAAAAAGCCTTTCTCGCTTCCTTGTGAGAGAGGCTTTTTTCATTCAGAAAAGATATTAACAAATTTAAGACGATAAGAACTATGTCAGACAGATTATTTATTTTCGACACGACATTGCGTGACGGTGAACAAGTGCCGGGTTGCCAGTTAAATAGTATTGAAAAGATTCAGGTAGCCAAAGCTCTGGAAGAACTGGGAGTAGACGTGATAGAAGCCGGTTTCCCCGTATCGAGTCCGGGAGATTTCAATAGCGTTGTTGAAATATCGAAAGCCGTAACGTGGCCTACAATCTGTGCGCTTACCCGTGCGGTAGAAAAAGATATTGATGTGGCTGCCGAAGCACTGAAATATGCAAAGCACGGACGTATTCATACAGGTATTGGAACGTCCGATTATCATATCAGGTATAAGTTCAATTCGAATCAGGAAGATATTTTGGAACGGGCTGTCGCTGCTGCCAAATATGCCAAGAGATATGTGGAAGACGTCGAATTTTATTGCGAAGATGCCGGACGTACTGACAACGAATATCTGGCACGTGTGGTAGAAGCGGTCATCAAAGCTGGCGCGACAGTTGTCAATATCCCTGATACGACCGGTTATTGCCTGCCGGACGAATATGGGGCGAAAATCAAATATCTGATGGATCATGTAGACGGTATCGAGAATGCTATCATTTCTACCCACTGTCATAATGATTTGGGGATGGCTACCGCCAATACTGTGCAGGGTGTCTTGAATGGTGCACGTCAGGTGGAAGTCACCATGAACGGTATAGGTGAACGTGCCGGTAATACATCCTTGGAAGAAATCGCAATGATTTTCAAGAGTCACAAAGAACGTGGCATTATTACCAATATCAATACGACAAAGATTTACGGAGTCAGCCGTATGGTGTCTAGCCTGATGAACATGCCTATCCAGCCGAATAAGGCGATCGTCGGACGTAACGCGTTCGCTCATTCTTCCGGCATCCATCAGGATGGCGTTTTGAAGAATCGTGAAAGTTATGAAATCATCGATCCGAAAGATGTAGGAATCGACGATAATGCAATCGTGCTGACTGCCCGTAGCGGACGTGCGGCATTGAAACACCGTTTACAGGTATTGGGCGTCGAATTGTCTCAGGAAAAACTAGATAAGGTTTATGAAGAATTCTTGAAACTGGCTGACCGTAAGAAAGATATCAACGACGACGATATCTTGATGCTTGCTGGCAAAGACCGCACGGCCATGCATCGTATCAAGTTGGAATATTTACAGGTGACCTCCGGTGTCGGTTTGCAGTCTGTGGCCAGCATTTGCCTGAATATAGCTGGTGAGAGGTTTGAGGCCGCCGCTTCTGGCAACGGTCCTGTTGATGCTGCTATCAAGGCGGTGAAATCTATTATTCACCGTACGATGACGATTCAGGAGTTTTTGATTCAAGCGATTAATAAAGGCAGTGACGATATGGGGAAAGTACATATGCAGGTTGAGTACGAAGGGAACCGTTATTATGGTTTTGCTGCCAATACCGATATTATAGCCGCTTCTGTAGAGGCATTTATCGATGCAATTAATAAATTTGTGAAGTGAATTGATAATTATGAATACATTATTTGACAAGATTTGGGATTCCCACGTAGTGACGATGATCGAAGAGGGGCCCACACAACTTTACATTGACAGGTTGTACTGTCATGAAGTAACTAGTCCACAGGCTTTTGCCAGTATGCGTCGACGTGGTTTGAAGCCGTTTCGTCCGGAACGTATCTATTGTATGCCGGATCATAACACGCCGACACACGATCAGGATAAACCGATCGAAGATCCTGTTTCGAAGAATCAAGTCGATACGCTGGCAAAGAATGCTGCCGAATTTGGTTTGACTCATTATGGAATGATGGATGAGAGGAATGGTATTATTCATGTGGTAGGCCCGGAACGTGGACTGACCTTGCCGGGGATGACGATCGTTTGCGGTGATTCGCATACTTCTACTCATGGAGCAGTCGGTGCGGTCGCTTTCGGTATCGGAACCAGTGAAGTGGAAATGGTTATGGCTTCCCAGTGCATTTTGCAGGCAAAGCCGAAAACCATGCGTATCTGTGTGGAAGGTAATCTAGGGAAAGGGGTGACAGCAAAGGATGTCGCCCTTTATATCATGTCGAAAGTGACGACCAGCGGTGCAACCGGATATTTCATCGAGTATGCTGGTGCGGCGATCCGTAGCTTGACGATGGAGGGGCGTTTGACTTTGTGCAACCTGTCTATTGAAATGGGAGCGCGTGGTGGTATGATCGCTCCTGACGAAACGACATTCGCTTATCTTAAGGGACGTGAAAATGCTCCTGCCGGCGAAGAATGGGATAAGGCGGTTGCTTATTGGAAGACTTTGAAAAGTGGCGATGATGCTGTGTTTGACAAAGAGATTCTGTTTGATGCTGCCGATATCGAACCGATGGTGACGTATGGTACCAATCCGGGTATGGGAATGGGAGTTACCGAACATATCCCGACTGTCGAGGGTATGAACGATGTGGAGAAAGCTTCTTTTATGAAATCGATGGAGTATATGGGGTTCGAACCGGGTGAATCCTTGTTGGGCAAGAAGATCGACTATGTGTTCTTAGGCTCTTGTACCAATGGCCGTATCGAGGACTTTCGTGCTTTTGCTTCCATTGCTAAGGGACGGAAGAAAGCCGACCATGTGGTCGCCTGGCTGGTTCCTGGCTCCTGGCTGGTAGATGCGCAGATCCGTGAAGAAGGGTTAGACAAGATATTCGAAGAAGCCGGTTTCCGGTTACGTCAACCGGGATGCTCGGCTTGTCTGGCAATGAACGACGATAAGATCCCGGCAGGAAAATATGCAGTTTCGACAAGCAACCGTAACTTTGAAGGACGTCAGGGGCCGGGGGCCCGTACGATTCTGGCTGGACCGCTAGTAGCTGCTGCGGCAGCCGTGACTGGGGAAATTACCGATCCGAGAACGTTTTTCTGAAATCATAAATCATAAATTTTAACATTCATGAAACAGAAATTCAATATCATTACATCAACCTGCGTCCCCCTTCCTTTAGAGAATGTGGATACGGACCAGATCATTCCTGCTCGTTTCCTGAAAGCAACCGACAAAAAAGGGTTTGGTGAAAATTTGTTCCGCGACTGGCGGTACGACAAGCAGGGAAATAAAATAGAATCGTTTGTCTTGAATGATCCGACCTACGGCGGACAGATACTGGTGGCGGGGAAAAACTTCGGCTCGGGTTCCAGTCGCGAACATGCTGCTTGGGCGATTGCCGATTATGGGTTTCGTGTAGTTGTGTCCAGTTTTTTTGCGGATATCCACAAAAACAATGAACTGAATAACTTTGTTCTCCCTGTGGTGGTTAGCGAACCTTTTCTGGCCGAGCTTTTCGACTCGATTTTTGCCGATCCGAAAACAGAAGTCGAAGTCAACCTGCCTGCCCAAACCATCACCAATAAGGCTACGGGTAAGAGCGAGCACTTCGATATCAACGCCTACAAAAAAGACTGCTTTGTGAATGGCCTCGATGACATCGATTATCTGCTTTCCAATAAGGAAAAGATTGAAGCATTTGAAAGGAGACGTTAGTTTGTTGCTTTTGGATCAAGCTAAAAGTAGCGTTATATATGAACAATTATGATAGAAATAATGGATACCACCCTGCGTGACGGGGAACAGACATCGGGAGTTTCTTTTGCGGCGCATGAGAAGTTGAGCATTGCACAGGCATTGCTTGATCTGGGTGTGAACCGTCTGGAGATCGCATCTGCACGTGTCTCGGACGGTGAGTTTGAGGCCGTGAAGCGTCTGGCTTCCTGGGCGGGGCGTACCGGAAACATCCAGAAGCTCGAAGTGCTCGGCTTTGTGGATGGTGATGTTTCGTTAAATTGGATCGAAGCGGCTGGTTGCCGTGTGGTAAACTTGCTTTGCAAGGGCTCTTATAAGCACGTGACGGAACAGCTTCGTAAGACTCCCGAACAGCATTTTGCTGATATACGTTCCGTCATCAACCAGGCAATCGAACGAGGGATTGCCGTGAACATCTATCTGGAAGATTGGTCGAACGGTATTAAAAACTCTCCTGAATATGTCTTTCAAGCAGTCGATTCGCTTCGTGACTTGCCGATCCGGCGTTTCATGTTGCCTGATACGCTTGGCATCCTGAACCCTGGAAATACTTACGAATATTGTAAGGAAATGGTTACACGCTATCCGGACTTGAAGTTCGATTTTCATGCTCATAACGACTATGATCTGGCGGTAGCGAATGTCTACTCTGCTGTCCGTGCCGGTATAAAAGGACTTCATACTACATTGAACGGATTGGGAGAGCGTGCCGGGAATGCCCCGCTTAGCAGTGTGCTTGCCGTGTTGAAAGATCAGTTGGGAGTGGATACGACACTTCGGGAAGAACGGATCAATTATGCCAGCCGATTGGTGGAAACTTTCTCCGGTGTTCATATTCCGCCTAACAAACCGATTATCGGGGAACATGTCTTTACGCAATGTGCCGGTGTCCATGCTGATGGTGACAGCAAAAACAATCTGTATTGCAATGACCTGCTGCCCGAACGTTTCGGCCGTGTCCGCGAATATGCTCTTGGCAAGACTTCCGGTAAGGCGAATATCCGTAAGAACCTTGAAGCACTGGGGATCGATATCGACGAGAACTCTATGCGCAAGGTTACCGAGCGGATTATCGAACTGGGTGATAAAAAAGAAATGGTTACGACGGAGGACCTTCCGTATATCATCAGCGATGTGCTCCATCACGATACGATGGCGGACCAGCGCATCCGTATCCTGAACTATTCGCTGTCTTTGGCACAGGGACTGAAACCGGTTGCCACCCTGAAGATAGAGATTAACGGCGAAGCCTACCAGGAGTCGGCTTCCGGTGATGGACAGTACGATGCTTTCGTTCGTGCCCTGCGGAAGATATATACCGATCTGGGCCGTCCTTTCCCGATGCTGACTAATTATTCCGTTTCTATACCACCCGGCGGACGGACCGATGCCTTTGTGCAGACTATCATTAGTTGGAATTATGCAGGAGTGGACTTTAAAACACGTGGTCTCGATGCTGACCAGACGGAGGCTGCTATCAAGGCGACATTGAAGATGCTGAACAAGATAGAACAATAATGATGTGCCGATGTGCCAATGAAAGAGAATTGCGATGTAGGCTATCGGCATATTAGTACATTGGCAAATTATCACATTGATAAATTATTAATTATTGAAGTTATGAAGAAGTTAACAATCGCGCTTGTTGCGCACGACAACCGGAAGGCTGACATGGTAGAATGGGCTGTTCACAATGCTGAATTTCTGTCCCATCATCACATCGTATGTACTGGGACAACCGGAAATCTGGTTCGGAAGGCGATGGAAGAAAAAGGTGTTTCGGCGGATATAGCCTGTATGCATTCCGGTCCGCTAGGTGGAGATGCCGAAATTGCAGCAATGGTAGTACGAAAGGAAATAGATCTTGCCGTGTTCTTGATCGACGACTTGAACCCACAGCCGCACGAGGCCGATATCCAGATGTTGCTTCGCCAGTGCCGTGTCCATAACGTGCCTATCGCTTGTAACCGGTATAGTGCCGACTTGATGATCACAAGTACATTGTGGGATGATGAAAGCTATGTCCCGACAGAACCCAAATACGTCTATTTTAAGAGAGAATAGGAAAATTTGCCAACTAATAAATCATTTATGATATGAAATTGAATATAGCTGTACTTCCCGGTGACGGGATCGGTCCTGAAATTGCTGCACAAGGTGTGGAGGTGATGAGTGCCGTTTGTAAGAAATTCGGACATGAAGTCCGTTATGAATATGCTCTTTGCGGGGCCGATGCTATCGACAAGGTGGGAGATCCTTTCCCGGAAGAAACGTATGAGATTTGTAAAGGAGCGGATGCCGTTCTTTTCTCTGCTGTAGGTGATCCGAAGTTCGACAACGATCCGACAGCTAAAGTGCGTCCTGAACAGGGATTGCTGGCTATGCGTAAGAAATTGGGCTTGTTTGCGAATATCCGGCCCGTACAAACTTTTAAGTGCCTGTTGCATAAATCACCGCTTCGTGCTGACTTGGTGGATGGTGCGGATTTCTTGTGTATCCGTGAATTGACGGGAGGCATGTATTTCGGGGAGAAATATCAGGATAACGATAAGGCCTACGATACCAATATGTACACACGCCCTGAGATCGAGCGCATCTTGAAAGTCGGTTTCGAATATGCCATGAAACGGAAAAAACATCTGACGGTGGTTGATAAGGCAAATGTCTTGGCTTCTTCGCGTTTGTGGCGCCAGATCGCACAAGAGATGGCCCCTTCTTATCCGGAGGTTCAGACCGACTATATGTATGTCGATAATGCGGCCATGCGTATGATCCAGGAACCCAAATTCTTTGATGTTATGGTAACGGAGAATACGTTTGGTGATATCCTTACTGACGAAGGTTCTTGTATCAGCGGTTCTATGGGCTTGCTCCCTTCTGCTTCGACGGGCGAAAGCACTCCTGTATTTGAACCGATCCACGGTTCATGGCCGCAGGCTAAAGGACTGAATATCGCCAACCCGTTGGCACAGATTCTTTCGGTAGCTATGCTGTTTGAGTATTTCGGTTGTAAGGCGGAAGGAGCCTTGATCCGCGAGGCTGTGGATGCTTCTCTGGACGCTAATGTTCGTACTCCTGAAATCCAGATGGAAGGCGGTGCGAAGTATGGCACGAAAGAGGTAGGGACATGGATTGTCAATTACATTAACAATTGACAATTACATTAGCAATTGACAATTGACAATTATTTTGGTTTTCAGCCGATTTTGGTAACGCGAAGCCTAATTGTCAATTGTTCATTGTCAATTTAAGAAGTTCCTTGATAACTTCTTTATTGTATCCCATTGATTCTGCTTTCTTGAAATCGAGGGCTGCCCGCTCCTTTTCGTATTGTGCCAGCTTGATCTTGCCTCTCAACACATAGAGGTTGGCTGTCGGTTCGCTTTCGGTAAAGACTTTTTCTATATCTGCCATTGCCCGTGCATTTTTTCCCATCATAAAATACAAATCCGCCCGTCCTTCGTAGAGGATCCAGTCGCGGGGCATCTCGCTAATCAGGTAATTGAATATCCGTTCGCTCTCGTCGTAGTTCCCACGCATCTTTTCCAAGATGGCATGGCCGAGGCGAGCACGAACCGATTTCTCGTTTACTTCCAGAATTTTGTCGAAATCCTGTTCTGCCCACATATAATTTTGTAACTGTATATAGAGCAGCCCTCGGCAATAAAGCGCCTCCTGATGTTCCGGATTTTCTATTAATAAGGTGTTGTAATCGTTCAAAGCTTTTTCTGTTTCTCCCAATTCTGTATAAAGGGAAGCCCGGTTTTCGAGAATGGTGATGTTCTTTGTATGCCCGCTTAGTGCGGAAGTGTAGGAGATGAGAGCCTCTTGCAGCTTCCCCTGTCGGCGCTGTATGGTTCCGAGGTTCGTAAGCAAGGCATAGTTCAACGGGTTAGCCGGTTCTTTGCGCATGGCCGCTTTCAGGCTCTCTTCTGCGGACACCAAATCGCCTTTATCTACGAAGTCGTAGCTTTTCTCTATTAATTCTTCGTATGATTGTGCAAAGCTGTTTCCTATAAACAGGAACAAACCTATAATAATCAAGAAAGTCCTCATTTTCTATTGTTTATATCTGTTTTTTGAGCGTTTGCAAAACTACATAATAAAATCGGTTCTTTATTCGAATAAAAAAACTTTATACCTTTGCTACAATTTCTAATACTTTTGGAATGAATGATTGTTATGTAATTAGTATGAATTTCCATAAATATAAATAATTATGATTGTAACAGCAATTGACCTTTCACATGGTCTGGAAGGTATTTTGAATTCCCTGATGACGCAAGGGGCGGCGTTGGGATGGACACTTATCAAGGCGTTTTTGGTTTTTATAGTCGGGCGTCTCCTGATTAATTTGGTGAATAAACTGATAAAACGGGTTTTATTGAAACGTGATATCGATCCTTCAGTCAAAACTTTTGTCGGAAGTTTGGTAAATGTTGTCCTGACTATTTTATTGATCATCTCGGTTGTCGGTGCTTTGGGTGTACAAACGACTTCGTTTGCTGCTCTTCTTGCTTCTGCAGGTGTTGCTGTCGGTATGGCTTTGAGCGGTAATCTGGCAAATTTTGCGGGTGGATTGATTATTCTTTTGTTCAAGCCATTCAAAGTCGGTGACTATATCGAAGCGCAAGGTACGGGCGGTACGGTGAAGGAAATCCAGATTTTTCATACGATCTTGGCAACACCTGATAATAAAATGGTGTATATCCCGAACGGTTCGCTCAGCAGTGGTGCGGTTACGAACTTTAGCCGGCAGGCTACCCGCCGAGTAGATTGGACATTCGGTGTCGATTATGGTGAGGATTATGATAAAGTAAAGGCGGTGATCGAAACGATTATTGCCCGTGACTCTCGTATTCTGACTGATCCGGCTCCTTTCATTGCCTTGCATGCGTTGGCAGACAGCAGTGTGAATATTGTTGTCCGTGTATGGGTGGAAAGTCCGAAGTATTGGGAAGTTTATTTTGGCATCAATCAAGCGGTTTATGCAACATTTAATGAAAAAGGCATCAACTTCCCGTTTCCGCAACTTACTGTGCATCGGGCTGATAACTGATTTGTCCTAAAAAGAAATGGGTTCGTTCAATAATCGCCCGGTTTTGTAAGGAGTCCTTTTGAAGGATAGGACTTTGGATAAAAAGATTTATCTTTGTCAATCATTATAATAATTAACAAGGACGATATAAGTATAAGATATTAAGAACTTTATTTCATTACTTTAGTATTATTATTTGATTATAAGAGAAAATGATTCCCGGCTCGTCACTTTGGTGGCGAGCCTTTTTTATTATGGCACGGATAATGGCGCTTTTGTACATTATGCCCAGATGTAAGTATCTTTTATAGTAGATTATAATTTTGTGCGACTGAACTTTTCTATCTTTGCCTCTGTTAAAGGATTAAATGATTAAACAATTTGCATATGAATAAAAAATTTACACTTTTGGCTGCGGCCTTAATGACAGTAGGAACTTTTACTGCGGCGAGTGCGGCAAGTGATGTTCCGAGTAAAGAATGGACTGTCGGTAATTATTATTACTTGAAGAGTGGTAATAAATACTTGTCTTTGGATGGTAACAAGGCTGATTCGGTAGTAGTGAAAGAAATCACTTCATTTGAGAATGTGAATAAAGCTGCTCGTGATTCCGCTCTTTGGGAAATTACGGGAATAACAGAAACTGCTGGAACAGTTTATCAATTTAAGAACAAAAAGACAAATGCTGTTTTATCTTTTGCTGCATCTCAAGATGCTAAGCCTACTTTGGCTGCTGGCGTAAGCAAATGGACGTTTACAGATGGAGGCAGTTTAAGTGCTTCACTAAGTGATGGTAAAAAAATGACATTGGCTTTAGATGCTAATGATGGCATTGTTTTTACTGGAGGAAGTGAGCTGGAGTTGGCTGTAACTAAGCCTGACACAATGACCATGACCCCGCAGGATCTCGGCGATGGTTTCAGTACTTTTCAGTTGACATTTGGTGATAAATATGAAGGGAATATCTTTACAGGTGAAGATTTGATTGCTAATTCTGTTGGAGATAAAGGTTTTATGACTTTACAGGTGAAAGGTGATGAAGCATATTCAAATGGTGTAAAGAAGTTTTTAGGTGTTGATACACTCAAAACGACAATCAATAATCAAGAGGATGTATTTGGTGCAGGGTTTGCATTAGATTCAATTCGTAAAGTTTTGCGTCCTAATGAGCTTTGCAAGCACTTTAAGTTTGTTGTCAATTTGCAGAATGATTCTATTGCAATGTTTGTTGCAGGAGCTCCTGATTTTGATGATAATTTAGACGTTAATACAGAAGTGGGTGATACGGTTCGCGTTGTTTATGCTCAGGTTGGCAATACCAAGGTTTTAACTGTGTCTAAGTTTGGAGTGGGTGCTCAGCCTTTGCAGGGTAAACTTCCTTTGATTAATGTTTCAAAAGGAACTCCTGTTACAATCCCGACCGGTACAGGTGTTTACTTCTTACAGAAGGTAAGCGAAGGTGCTGATAACGGTAAATATTATGTGACGAAAGATGCCTTTATGGGAGGTGACAGCGTTCCTTCTATGAATTTGGCAAGAGGTCAGTGGTATATTAAAGAAAATAACGGTAAATATTCTGTTGTTGATCGTCAATCAAATTCAAGTATGATCGTAGATCAGGAAGTTTTTGCTGTACAAGGAAAAGAAAACACTTATTTGTTTGGTTCTGACTCCGTGAAAATATTTAAACAAGAGGTTAATCTGAATGATAAGTATTTAGGTTCTCTCTATTTTACGGAAGAAGAATTGAACGCTAACGGTTATGTACTGAACTTGGTTTCTGGAACAACAGGAGTAAGTAATATTTATGCATATACTACAGATTCTATCTTGAAAGGTAAAGTCGGTGATGCAAAAGATGCAGCAATCTTTAAGTTGGTAGTGGATAAAGTTGAAGAAGCTGGTGGTGCAAAGAGTTTGTTAGATACCTTGTTTGTCACTTCATATAAGTTAAGAGCAATGTTTAATAAAGATATGCTCGCAAAACAGAATGATAGTCTGAAGTTCTCATCTGTTGGAACTGCTGAATCTTTTAGATTTATTTCTGATGCTACTGCTGAAAAGTATGCTATGTTGTCTTCTACTAATCAGTATGTAGGTATGAATGTCAATACTTCTTGTGTACAGTTGTCAGAGAAAGCAGCTTACGTAAACCTTGAAGCCGTTGACGCCCCCGAATATGCTTCATTTGCAAGTGCTCACAAGCGTTTGGCTTATAACAACAATGCTTTGGCGATGAATCCGCTGAACTTCTTTGCTGAAATGAAAGATGAAGGTAATCCGATTACAAAAACAAATTATGGAGCAGATAATTTTAGTTTGTGGGTTGAACAAGATACAGTCATTGCTGGTAAACAATTGTATTTTATTTCTTCCGGTGTCGTTAATGGTGGCAAAGCCGAAGCAAATATTCGCTATTACTTAGCTGCCAAAGATACAACAAGAGCAGGTATCGATGCCGATACTTATGCAATGTTCATCTCTCACGACTCGATTAAGACAATGAAGAACAACCCTGCTCTCTTCGCATTCAAGACTGCAGAAGAAGGCGGTTATTATCTGGAAAATCAGAAAGAGCTGAATGAGAATGGTAAGCCTTATGTAGGTGTTGTGAACGGTTTTGCCGTTATGCAGACCACTCCGAGTGCAGCATTCGAAGTACAAACTGCTTCTGCTCCGACAGCCAACGAAGAGATGAACGTCTCCGAGATCAAGGTGATCAGCAATGACGGTCAGGTTATCGTGACGAATGCTTCCGGTAAGATGATCACTTTATCTAATATCTTAGGACAGACAATCGGTGTTCGCAGAGCAAATTCTGAATACTTCTCAATGCCAGCAACATCCGGCATTGTATTGGTAACAGTCGAAGGTGACGCCACTTACAAAGTGATTGTAAAATAAGGACGATGATCTTATAAAAAAAGAAAGGCGGCCTCCTGCAAAGGGAGCCGCCTTTCTTTTTAGTAATTTTTGGAGATGTTTTTATTTCTCACCTGAAAGCTTCTTTTCCAGATAAGCCAACTTCTTAGTGGCCTTTTCCTTCTCTTTCGTCAGCTTTTCGATGTCGCTTAATACGACAGCCAGTTCATAGGTCGAGGCGATTGCTTTCTTATCCGCATCGGCAATGTAGAGAATATAAGGCTTGCCTCCCGTATATTCAACCTTGATGCGCTTCTCTTTATTGGCAAAAATGAACTTGACGGCATCTTCGCATTTTTCTCCTTGATAGGTCACGACTTCGGTCGTATTCCCTAAGTCCTTGAAATGGTAGTTCAGGCCGCCGTCGTAAGGAATGGCAGGCGTTTCGGCGAAAAGGCCGTCCTGGGTACTCAACTTGATGCCGGTATGATTGATTGGCTTGCCTCCGAAATAAACACTTGCCAGGTACATCTCTCCTTTCTCGTTTACGCCAGAGCGGATGTAACAACGCTGGATGTTGCGTTCGATAGTCTGTTGCTTGGAGACATAATTGCCGATTTCGTTATAGGCGGAATCCTTTTCGAAGTTAAAACCTTTCTTCAATCCTTCCAATTCCTGTTGCTTGACAGGGATCAGGCTGTCGCAAAAGGCCAAGTTGCGTTCCGCCTCCTTTTGCTCCACTTGGCGCATTAGTGTCAGACCTTCCCGGATCACCTTGAACTCTTTCGGGTATAGGATGCGGATGCTGTCGATTTCATTTTTGGCAGCAAAGAACTCATTCTGTTCATACATGCTTCTGGCATTGTCCAGCCTTGCCTGTGCATTCTTCTCGTCATTGTTACAACCGGCCAGTGCCAGGGTTGCAAGTGTTATACAGATTGCTGACTTTTTCATTATGATACTTCTTTAATTGTCTACTACTTTTATTCCCTGCAAAGATATTGGAAAAAGAGAGAATTAGCATCCCCGCAAGAATTTAATTATCTTTGCGTGTCTGTTACTTTTGGATCAAGCCAAAAGTAACAGATAAATTTGTTGATAAACAATATATATATGTATATAGAACAAGAAGATATATTAAAACATATTTTGGCGAAACCGTTTCATTTGATTTCGGAGGCGGCGGATGAATTGGGAGTTGAAGCATATGTGATAGGCGGTTATGTGCGGGATATCTTTCTGCATCGTCCTTCTAAAGATATTGATGTCGTTGCCGTTGGGAGCGGTATCGAGTTGGCGAAAGCTGTTGCCCGGAAATTGGGACGGGGAGCTTATCTGTCCGTCTTCAAGAACTTCGGTACGGCACAGGTGAAAGCCGGTGATCTGGATCTGGAGTTTGTCGGCGCCCGCAAGGAATCCTACACGCATGACAGCCGCAAGCCGATAGTCGAAGACGGGACGCTCGAAGACGACCAAAACCGCCGTGACTTTACGATCAACGCTCTGGCGCTTTGCCTGAATAAGGACCGGTATGGTGAACTGGTCGATCCTTTCGATGGCTTGACCGATATGGATAATTTACTGATCCGTACGCCTCTCGATCCGGATATTACGTTTAGCGACGATCCGTTGCGCATGATGCGTGCCGTCCGCTTTGCCAGCCAGTTGGGATTCTTTATCGATCCCGACACTTTCGATGCGATTGAACGGAACAAGGAGCGCATCTCGATCATCTCGAAAGAGCGTATCGTGGATGAGTTGAATAAGATCGTCCTTTCGCCGAAACCTTCTGTCGGTTTCGACCTGCTGGAACGTTGCGGGTTGCTGCCGTTGATCTTCCCCGAACTCTGTGCCCTGAAAGGAGTGGAGACGAAGGAAGGGATCGGGCATAAGGATAACTTCGCCCATACCTTGATGGTGCTCGACCGCCTGAGCAAGACCTCTGATAACCTGTGGTTGCGCTGGAGTGCCCTTTTTCATGATATAGCCAAGCCGGCGACGAAGCGTTTCGACCCGCGCCTGGGCTGGACGTTCCACAATCATAATTTCATTGGTGAGAAGATGATTCCCGGTATCTTCCGCAAGATGAAGCTGCCGATGAACGAGAAGATGAAATATGTCCAGAAGATGGTCAGCCTGCACATGCGCCCGATCGCCTTGTCCGACGATGAGGTGACGGATTCCGCTATCCGCCGCCTCCTGTTTGATGCGGGCGACGATATAGACGACTTGATGAAACTTTGCGAAGCCGATATCACGAGCAAGAATCCCGAAAAGGTACGTCGTTTCCTGGCCAATTTTCAGAAGGTACGCAGCAAGCTCGCCGATATAGAAGAGAAAGACCGTGTCCGCAACTTCCAGCCCCCTGTGACAGGCGAGGAAATTATGGAAACATTCGGCTTGCCGCCTTCGCAACCCGTCGGTGTCCTGAAAGAAGCCATCAAGAACGCAATCCTCGACGGCGTGATCCCGAACGAATACGAAGCGGCCCATACTTTTATGCTTCAACGGGCGGAGAAGATGGGGTTGAAACCGGTAAAGGAATGATTGAGAATAATTATAAATAGAAGAACAGATGAAGCCTGAATTTAATTACGAATCCGTCCCTTTCGATTTTTCTCATTGCTTTTGCGGGCAGTGTAAAGTGGCTGATAAATGCCTCCGTTATCAAGTTGCCCTTCGGATTCCGGAGAGCAGGTATTCCGTGCCTGTCATAAACCCGAATAATGTTTCGCCGGATGGTGAAAATTGCCGGTATTTCAAAGCTGATCGGATGGCTGTGTACGGATTGGGGATCAGCCGTATGTTTGACGACTTGAATTATCGAAAGGCGATTGCGGTCAGAAGACAGGTATATTATTATTTCGGGCGAAGCATGTTTTACCGGATTCTTCATAAAGAACGCCATGTCACGCCCTCCGAACAGGAGCATATCCGGCAGATATTCGTCAATAACGGAATCGATACCGAACCGGTTTATGATGAATATCAGGAAGAGTATAGTTGGTAAATCCTGAGTTTATATTTTTCTTATGCCAAGGAGAGCGTTTGGGCGTAGGCACGGGAAAATTGTCATATAGGCATGAGAAAACTTTCTTGTGTGCAGGGGAAAGTTTTCTCATGCCGATGAGTATTTTTTCCCATGCCTATGAGAATAAATTCTCATGGTGATGAGAAAAAGTTCTCATAGGCTTGAGAACTGTGAGAATCGGGAGTATTGTCAATCAGTAACTTAATCTAATTTATCGTTTATACCTTTCCCCGTTTCTATCTTCTTGATGAATTTTGCCGGATTGCCGGCTACCACTGTCATGGGAGGCACGTCTTTAGTCACTACGCTACCGGCTCCGACGATAGCTCCGTAGCCGATGCGTACTCCCGGAAGGATGGTTGAATTGATGCCGATCCATGCCTTGTCTTCGATTACGATCGGACGGCCGTAGGTCGCGCTGCGGTTTTCCGGGTCCGGGTCGTGGTTGATGGTGATCAGGTTGACCTTCGGACCAATGAATACTTCATCGCCAATCGTGATGCCGCCGCGTCCGAAGAAGGTACAACACTGCTGGATGAAACATCCCTTCCCAATCGTGACAGGCTGGCCGTAGTCGATGTAGAGCGGCGGCAGTACCGTCGTGCTCTCTTCGAGGGGTTTGCCGAGAATCCGGCTCATATATTCGTGTACCTCTTCCGGAGTGCGGTAACCTGTATTCATTTCCGTAGCGGTTCGGATGGTGGCGAAAATGTCGGTGATCAACGCTTCGTAACCTGGCTCATTGGGCGAAACTATTTCACCCGATAAATCTTTTTCAAAGATAGTCTTCATGTTATTCTTTCTTTATTTCGTTTTCTGATGCAAAGGTAGACGGGTAGTGGCACAATGGTTTTGTTGTGTGGTTCAAAATGCTTTGTTGGAAAGTCCACAAATAAAAAAGTCCCGCAACCTATGCGAGACTGATTCCCGGCTGTGTATCCTCTGTCGGAGGAATGCCGTACGTTTCTTTATAAATCTTCGAGAAGTGGGAAAGGTTCTTGAATCCTACTTCAAAGCAGATATCCGATACCTTGCGTCCCCCTTTCCGTATCAACTCGCGGGCGGCTTCGAGGCGACGGCGTATCAACCATTCCCGCGGGGAAAGCGTACTGCACTTTTTAAAGTCCCGCTTGAACGTGGATAGGCTGCGGCCGGTATAATTGGCGATCTCTTCCATCGATATATCGTTCATGTAATTACTTTCGAGGAATTCCAGTATGTCGATTTTCCACGGGTCCGTAAAGTCGAAGATAGAAGCATACAGGTTCTTGCTCGTATTAAGCAACACATATATGCCTTCGACCATTTTCAGTTGCAATAACTCCTCTGTCGGCTGGATGTTCGAATCGAAGTAAGGTGTCATGGATTCGAACAGACTTACGATATCGGGGCGGTTGGACGGCAGCTTGTACAGGCTTATTTCATCTCGCTTGGCCTCTTTGGGTATTGCATCCCGGTCCAGACGATTGTAAAAACCACGCAAGAATTTGGGGGTAAACATCAGGAATATGGCTTTGAACTGTTCCCCGTTCCATGCCTGCTTGGTCATTTGTACACTGAAGTCCTTGCGGATAAAGGCGCAATCACCTTTATGCAGCCGGGTGGTTTTTCCTCTTTCATCAATGACCATTTCACCGGAGTACATGTAAACTAACACATGGGAATGGTTCCGATGTAAGCAACTTTTTCCTCCGTCGAAGTACATGGCCAGGAAAAAATCCGAATAGCGCAGTGTGTTGATTCCGTCCGTCATATTTTCTATTGGGCTATGAATGCAATTTTGTTTGCAACGGATAACTCGTTTCAGGAGTTTAACCTTTCGACCGTCTTTACCCCCTTCACCGCATTAATCTTCTTGGTCAGCATATTTAACGCCGTCGTGTCGCGCACCATAACCGTGAAGTTCCCCTGGAAGATCCCGTCCACCGAGTCGATGTTCAGGGAGCGGAGTGTGACGCCCGTTTCCTTGCTGATGACGGAGGTGATGTTGGTGACGATCGCGATGTCGTCACGGCCGATGACCCGGAGCGTGACGATATATCCGTTGTCCCCCTTGCCACTCCATTTGGCCTGGATGATGCGGTAGCCGAAACGGCTGAACATTTCCTGTGCGTTCGGGCAGTCCATCCGGTGGATCTTGATGCCTTGCGTGGAGACGAAACCGAACACCTCGTCGCCATAGATCGGGTTGCAGCACTTCGCCAACTTATACTCGATGCCCGTCAGGTTCTTGTCAATCACCAGGACATCCTTGTTGGTCGAGATTTCTTCCACTTCGGTTGTCGTGATGTATTCTTCGGCGCTGCGGACTTCGGTGTGGTCGTTCGTTTCCGTTTCCCGGCGGAGCTGTTCCAGGTATTCGTCGATCACCTGGTTCGGGTCGAGGCGTTCTTCGGCAATCTCGACGTAGAAGTCGGTGACGGTCTTGAAACCTTTCTTCTTGATGTAACGCATCAGGATCGGTTCCTCCATCTCGATCTTCCGGTTCTTGAAGCGGCGTTGCAGCATCTCTTTGGCAAAGTCCACCGCCTTGGCAGTCTCTTCGCGGAGTGCCTGTTTGATCTTGACCCGCGCTTTCGAGGTGACGACGATGTTCAGCCAGTCACGTTTGGGTGTCTGGGTGGGAGCGGTGACGATGGAGACCGTGTCGCCGTTGTTCAAGGTATATTTAATAGGTACATTCTTCTCGTTCACCTTTGCCGAGACGCATTTGCATCCTAACTTGGTATGGATCGCGAAAGCAAAGTCGAGCACGGTCGCCCCTTTGGCCAGCTTGATCAGTTCGCCTGTCGGGGTGAATACATAAATCTCGTCTTTGTACAAGTCCATTTTGAAATCCTGCATCAAGTCGAGCGGGTTGTTCTCTTTCGTTTCCAGGGCGGCACGGACAGTATTTAGGAATTCGTCCAGCCCGCTTTCCGCTTTTCCCCCTTTATATTTCCAATGGGCAGCCAGTCCCCGTTCGGCAATTTCGTCCATGCGGCGGGTACGGATCTGTACTTCCACCCATTTGTTCTGTGGTCCCATCACGGTGATATGCAGACTTTCGTAACCGTTCGTTTTCGGGATAGATATCCAGTCCTTCATGCGTTTCGGGTTCGGCTGGTACATATCGGTGATGATCGAGTAGACTTGCCAGCAGTCCGAACGTTCTTTTTCATATGGTGTGTCCAGGATGATACGGATGGCAAACAAGTCGTATATGTCTTCGAACGGGATGTTCTGTTTTTTCAGCTTGTTGTTGATGGAGTGGATGGACTTCGTGCGTCCCTTGATGTCGAACTGCAGCCCAGCCTCCTCCAGCTTGCTTTTGATAGGGGTGATGAACTCGGCGATGTAGGCGTCGCGCGAACGTTTCGTCTCGTTCAGCTTCTGCTTGATAAAATCGTATTGCTTGCGGTCGGTATATTTTAGCGACAAGTCTTCCAGTTCGCTTTTGATCGTGTACAAGCCGAGGCGGTGGGCGAGCGGGGCGTATAGATAGGAAACTTCCGTTGCCAGCCGTTTCCGGTCCTCGTCATTCTTCAATTGTTTGCCGAGGCGCATCAGGCAAAGGCGGTCGGCGATCATGATCAGGATCACGCGTACGTCTTCGGCAAACGAGAACAGCAGTTTATGGAAGTTCTCGGAGTCGACAGCCGTATTGCGGGCGTAAAGATCCGAAGTCTTCAGCAGACGGCTGATGATCAGGGTGACATCCGCATCGAATGTAGTCTTCACTTCATCTAAAGTGATGATCTTTTTCATGACCGGACGGTAAAGTAGGAGTGCGATGACCGACGTGCGCTTCAATCCGATCTCTGTGGTGGCGATCAATGCCGTGTCGATATTGCGGAGCAGGCCGTTAATGCCGTTTTTGTCTCGTCCGTAACAATCCAAAGCCACAACCCGCTTCATCAACTCTTTCATTTTACTCAGATCTTCTTTTTTCAGGAAAGAGTACAGATGGCGTAATAATTGCTTGTACTTGGAGAAAAACTGTTTTTTCTCCTCTTCGGTAAAGAACGGTTGTATATCCATAGTCGTCTGTCTTTTTACAGCTTGTTTGAGGGCTGTCCGTAAAACATACCGTAAAAATAAGTTTTTCTCCGAATATCAGTGCAATTCTAATGGTATTTTTATACATTTGCGATATACATAGGCCGGCAGGGCCTTGTAGCGTGTCTGATTATTAACTAATTAAAAAGATATACTATGTTAAACGCAAAAGACTTAGAGTTACTGGCGGCTAAAGGAATCAGCGAAAAGCAGATTGAAGAGCAGTTGGCTTGTTTCGTGAAAGGGTTTCCTTTTCTGGAAATTACAGCTTCGGCGTCGGTCGAGAGAGGGATTATGGTAATCCCGCAGGAGAAACAGGCTGCCTATATGGATGCCTGGGATGCTTACCTGGCAAAGAATAAGAAGATCGTGAAGTTCGTGCCGGCTTCGGGTGCGGCAAGCCGTATGTTCAAGAATCTGTATGAATTCCTGTCTGCCGACTATAACGAGCCTCAGAATGCGTTTGAGAAGAAGTTTTTTGATGATATCAGGAAGTTTGCCTTCTATGATGCCTTGAACCGGGCTTGCATCGAGAATGAAGCAAAAGATATTCCTGCACTAATCGCTCTCGGACAGTATAAGGCTGTTGTCTCCAACCTGCTGGAGTCGAAAGGACTGAACTACGGACAGCTTCCGAAAGGTCTGTTGCTTTTTCATTCTTATCCGCAGACAGCCCGTACGGCGATGGAAGAACATCTGGCCGAAGGTGCGATGTATGCGAAGAACAATGCCGGCGAAGTGAATATACATTTCACTGTGTCGCCCGAACATAAGGCGCTGTTCGAACAGTTGGTTGCTGCAAAGACGGGAGATTATGAAGAGAAATTCTCTGTCAAATACGATATTTCTTTCAGCGTACAGAAGCCGAGTACCGATACGATTGCCGCCGATATGGAAAACAATCCGTTCCGCGACAAGAACGGTAATCTGTTGTTCCGTCCGGGCGGCCACGGTGCTTTGATCGAAAACCTGAACGATGTAGATGCCGATGTGGTGTTTGTCAAGAATATCGACAATGTGGTTCCGGACAGTTTCAAATGCTCGACCGTTATCTTCAAGAAGGTGATCGCCGGTGTGCTGGTCTCTTTGCAAGAACGCATCTTCAAGTATTTGGAGCTGATCGACAGCGGCAAGTATTCGCACGACCAGGTGGAAGAGATGATTCATTTCCTGCAGGAGGAGCTGTGCGTGAAGAATCCGGAAACGAAGTTGTTGGAAGATGCCGAGTTGATCCTTTATATTAAGAGTAAGCTGAACCGCCCGTTGCGTGTCTGCGGTATGGTGAAGAATGTCGGTGAACCGGGCGGTGGTCCGTTCCTGGCTGTCAACCCGGATGGAACTGTCTCTCTGCAAATTCTCGAAAGCTCGCAGATCGATTTGAAGGATCCCGAAAAGAAAGCGATGTTCGAAAAGGGCACGCACTTCAATCCGGTGGATCTGGTATGCGCGTTGAAGAACTATAAGGGCGAGAAGTTCAACTTGCCGGATTATGTAGATAAGAATACCGGCTTTATCTCTTGTAAGAGCAAGGACGGCCGCGAATTGAAAGCATTGGAATTGCCTGGTTTGTGGAATGGTGCGATGAGCGACTGGAATACAATCTTTGTTGAAGTGCCTATCGAAACCTTCAATCCTGTTAAGACGGTAAATGATCTGCTGCGGCAGGAACATCAATAAACAAAAAAGCCGTCCGAAATGAATCGGACGGCTTTTTCGTATGGCAATAGAACCACAGAGATTACACTCTTCTTTCTTTGATTCTTGCTTTCTTACCGGTAAGAGCACGCAGGTAATACAATTTAGCGCGACGTACTTTACCAAACTTGTTAACAGTGATGCTTTCGATAAACGGAGATTCGATCGGAAAAATACGTTCTACACCTACGTTTTCAGACATCTTACGCACTGTGAAGCGTTTTTTGTCACCATGACCTGAGATGCGGATTACGACACCTCTGTACTGCTGGATACGTTCTTTGTTACCTTCTTTGATACGGTAAGCTACTGTAATAGTGTCACCACTCTTGAATGCAGGAAATTCCTTTTTCGTAGCAAACGCTTCGTTTACAACTTTAATTAAATCCATTGTTTTATAGCTTTTTAATTGTAATTTTTAATGAAACGCAATATAACGGGCTACTTGTCCCGACAGAGATTACGCAAAGCGGATGCAAAGTAACGAAATAATTATTTGATACGCAAGTAGCAGTCTGAAATAAATTTTACTTCAGCCACTTATCGGCAAATTTAATGTAGTTCTCCCAGTCGAAATCCGTCACATCATGCACACCGGTACGATTGTGGTAGGCGACACGGTTCATGATCGGCATGTTGACCGTCGGCATCGTGGTCGTTTCCAGTCCTTTCATTCCGTAGAGCTTATAGACTTCTCCGGCGTATGCGGTTGAAAGAAATTCACCTTTCGGATCGGACCAACGGTCTTCTTCGGCGCTTGCCACATAAAGGGGGCGAGGAGCGATGAGGGCCAAGAGTTCATGCTGATCGATCGGAAGTTCACCTTCTTTCTTGTTATACCGGCGGAAGTTCTTGCAGAACCAGTGAGGGAAAGCGTGGTTGATCCGGTTGACAGTTTCACCTACCTGCCGTCTGGATAGGGCTGCTCCGCCACATCCGGATTCGTTGGAGATGACGATTGCAAAACGCGGATCGGTAGCGCCAGCCCAAAGGGAGGTTTTGCCCAAGCGGGAATGTCCCATCAGGATGATTTTGGAGGCGTCGACCTGCCAGTCTGTTTCGAGGTAATCCATCACCCGACTGTAACCCCATGCCCAGGCGGCGATTGCTTGTCCGCCGTCTGCCGGAATGTCTCCTTCAGATGGATAGCCGAAGAGGGCGAGAATACTTTCCGCATATCTGTCCTTGCTGTCGGGGAAGAAGTCGAAGTAATGGACGGTGGCAAGCCCGTAGCCGGCGTCGATGATCTTTTCCACCGGCCAGCGCGATGCCTGGTTTCCGCGTGGGCGATCGGAGTGTTGCGACGGGATGATGTCCGGGTCCGAAGAGATTGTCTGGTTCCCCTGGAAGTTGAAATGCAGGAATACCGGCACTTTTGTTTTGACATGGTTCGGCAGATACATCAGCAGCAGGGCTTTCCGTTCTATACCGTTATGGCTGAATGTGATTTCGATCTGTTTGCGGGTGGCACTGCCGTTGACGGCACTGTGGTTGTCGTCCAACTTCTTGTAGGACACATCCACTTTGTCCGCTGGCATCTTTCCATATACCTGTTCGGCAAAGACGGACAGCAGTTCCGGCCGTCTGGTCTGTTCCCATTGCTGCACGTTTGTCACTTCCCGGCCGTCGGCTGTCTTTAACAGGGCGGGCAGGGTGTAAGGCGGTATTTTGCTTTCGTCGTAATTCGCTTCATCGGCTTCTTGAGCATGCCCTGCCAACAAGCTGCAAGCCCAAAGGCACAGGAGGAATATGGTTTGTCTCATGACAATTGATTTTTAATTATTGTTTTTTAATGATTGGCTCTCTCATATCTGTGAATAAGGCAACGGCGAGAGGAACAGGCTGGTGTTCCGAGTGGCCGTATAGGCATATTCCGGTAGGTTCTTGATCCGCTGCCAGTCCGGATGTGTCCGGAATTTGTCCCAAGCGGCATTGCGTGTCGGTTCGTCCTTGTACCAGGTGAGATACATTACTGCCGGCATGATCGGGCCGGCCAGCACTTCTCCGTAGCAAACGGAGTTGATGCCGACCTTGTCGAAAACATCTATCTCGTCTTTGTTAAACATCGCTACTTTCCGCTGGTTGGCCTCTTCGTTGGGACTGTGGTACGTCCTGAGTTCGAACATCGTCCGGCTCTTGTCCGGCATCAGAAGGGAAGGTACTTTGTCGAAAGCCTCGCACAGGAAACTCTCGAAATTGAAGTAAGCCGGGTTGGGAGCTGTCTTGTCGAAATAAGGCTGTGCCGCTTTCCGGAATTCCGTATCGTTCCAGATTGTCCGTTTCACCCGGTGATAAGTCGTGATGTCGGGATAAATGAACAGCAGCAGACGCCGTTTTTTTCCCTCTTTCTTATAAGGGACGAAAGCGCCTGCTTTGATCTTCTTCCGATTATAGGCCGGGATCAGTATGTCGCGGAAAAAGTCGTCCAGGCCGTCCGCGTCTCCTTCCAGCGTGTAGATTCGCCATTCGTATAGCTGCTTTCCGGATGGAGCGGTTTTTTCGGAGGTTGCGGCTATCCCCTTGATAGCCGCAAGCGTAGCCAACATACCTGTCAGCTTCATAAAGTGCCTTCTTTGCATGGTTCTATAGAATTTAGATTAAAAAATAGTTAGTAAACACTTCAAAGGTAGGAAATATCAGGGTAATTTCCGTACATTTGTTTTGATTTATGATTTATGGATTGTGATTTATAAGAAAGACATTGTGATCATTATTTATAGTTCATAAATCATAAATCATAAATTTCAGTTCCTTCGATGAAGAAAATATATATCTTTTTATTTGTTTGTGTTGCCGTTCTTTCCGCTGTTGCACAGACGACACCGAACCTTTACCGGGCAGTGGACAAGGAGAAAATGAATCACTGGGTGGACTCCGTCTTCGATGCGATGAGCTACGACGAACGTATCGGGCAACTCTTTATGGTCATCGCCAATCCGAAATCCGACACCCGCAATATGCAACGCCTGATGCGTTATGTCAACGAAATAAAGATCGGCGGCATCCTTTTCCATAAAGGTGATCCGGTCACGCAGGCCGAGGTGACGAACCGCCTGCAAAAAGCCTCCCGTGTCCCGATGCTCGTGTCGCTGGACGGCGAATGGGGACTTTCCATGCGCCTCTCCGGTACGACCCGTTTCCCGAAGAACATGATGTTGGGGGCGATCGAGGATAACAGCCTGATAACCGAATACGGCAAGGAAGTCGCCCGGCAGTGCAAGGAGATGGGAATCCATATCAATTTCGCACCCGATATGGATGTCAACAGCAATACCGACAACCCGGTGATCGGTCTCCGCTCTTTCGGCGAGAATCCTGAGGCGGTGGCCGACAAAGGGCTTGCGTATGCCCGTGGGCTGGAAGGGCAGGGCATCCTGTCTGTCGCCAAGCATTTCCCCGGACATGGCGATACCGCCGAAGATTCCCATTATACGCTGCCTGCCGTTCATCATGACCGGGCACGCCTGGACAGTGTGGAGTTGCTGCCTTTCAAGCGTTACATCTATGACGGCTATGCCGGCGTGATGACCGGACACCTGTATGTCCCGGCGTTGGACAAGGCACGCAATAAGCCGGTCTCCATGTCCCGTGCCGTCGTCACCGACCTGCTGCAAAAAGAGCTCGGATTCCGGGGACTGTGCTTTACCGACGCTTTGGCGATGAAAGGCGCTACTACCCGTAAATCCGATAACCCTTCCGTAATGGCGCTATTGGCGGGCAATGACATCCTTTTGGCTCCGGCTGCGCCGATTAACGACTTTGCAGCCGTGAAGGAGGCCTTGGAAGAGGGTATTTTGGACAGGGAAGAGATAGAAGCGAAGATCATCAAGATCCTGCAATATAAATACATCGCAGGGCTGAACGACTATCGCCCGGTCGAGACGGAAGGTTTGTCCGAACGCCTGAACTCTCCCCATGCCGCATGGTTGGCCGCCAAGTTGAATGAAGAAGCGATCACCCTGCTGAAGAACGAGGGCGACATCATCCCGTTGAAGCAGCTCGATAAGAAAAAGATCGCCGCCCTGTCTATCGGTGACGGGGTAGGGAACGAGTTCCAAAAGATGCTGGGGCGCTACGACTCGGTCGCCTGTTTCAGCATCAGCCGGAATGCGACGGCAGCCCAAGTGCAGAGTGTATATAAGAAATTGGAGAAATACGATGTGGTCATTTGCGGCGTGCATACGGTCCGCATTCCGGAAAGCCCGGCTCTGCGCGAGCTGGCGGCAAAGAAGGAACTGGTCTATGCCTTTTTCACCTTGCCCTATTTTTGTAAAGCATATAAACCTTCCATCCTGAAAGCCAAAGCGGTTGTAATGGCCTACGAGGGCACACCGCTTGCTCAGAAATATGCGGCGCAAGCCATCTTCGGCGGTATTGCGGCCAAAGGAAAGCTGCCGGTTTCCATCCCTACCCTCTACACGGCGGGGACGGGTGTGTTTACCGAAAAGACACGTCTCGGTTATCACGAGCCGGAAGAAGTGGGGGCAAGTCCCGAACGTTTGGACGTGATCGCCTCTATCGTGGAAGACGGTTTGGAACAGAAGGCGTTTCCCGGTTGTCAGGTGCTCGTTGCCAAAGATGGCATGATTATCTATGACAAATCGTTCGGCTATTTCGACTACGACAAGAAACAGGCTGTTGATGAAAACTCCGTCTACGACCTGGCTTCTTCCTCCAAAGCGGCGGGGACCTTGCTAGCCGTAATGAAAGCTTATGACGACAAGAAGTTCACACTGAACAATAAGATCTCCGATTTTATACCCGAACTAAAGGATTCGGATAAAAAGAATTTAGCTGTCAAAGACCTCCTCTACCACCAGTCCGGGCTGACGCCGACTATCAACTTCTATCTGAACGCGATCGACAAGGATAGTTATAAAGGTAGCTTGTACAGTAATGCGAAGAACCAGACGCATCCGGTCCGTTTCGACGCCCGGACCTATGTGCGCAACGACTTCTCTTTTCTTCCCGATCTGGTATCTGCCCGGAAAAAGCCGGGCTTTACGACAGAGATCGCCCGCAATATGTATCTGCACGACTCTTTTAAAGACACCATTATCCAGGAGATCAAGGACTCGCGCCTCGGCGTGCGGGGCAAGTACAAATACAGTTGCATCAATTTCATCCTGTTGAAGATGATGGTGGAAAAGCAGATGCGGCAGCCGATGGACCGCCTGCTGCATGGCATGTTCTTCAGCAAGCTCGGAGCTTGGCATACGGCCTACAATCCGTTGCATATCCTCGACACGATGCAGATCGTCCCGACCGAAAACGACCATTTTATCCGTCGGCAACTGCTTCGCGGCTATGTGCATGATGAGGCGGCCGCTTTCCAGGGGGGCGTTTCGGGTAATGCCGGGCTTTTCTCCAACGCCAACGACTTGGCGAAAGTGCTGCAACTCTATCTGAACCAGGGAAGTTACGGAGGTGAACAATACCTATCCAAAGAAACCTGCCGTCTTTTCACCCAAAGTAAAAGTCCGACCTGTCGCCGCGGCTTAGGGTTCGACAAGCCGGTAACCGGTGGGGGTAAAGCATCTCCTTGCGGCAGCCTGGCTCCTGCCTCCGTTTATGGGCATACCGGTTTTACCGGCACTTGCTTTTGGGTGGACCCGGATAACAACCTGCTGTATATCTTCCTGTCCAACCGTGTGAACCCGACACGGGCCAACAACAAGCTAGGTTCGCTGGATATCCGCACACGTATCCAAGACGCAATCTATAAAGCAATCAAATAATTCATAAATCATAATTCCCCCAAAGATGTTATTCGGACACGGTGACGACCACTATAATTCACAGAAAGAGGTGAAGATAAATTTCAGTTCAAATGTATGGCATGGAGCCGATCTCCGCACACTCAGGGAACACCTGAACGAGCAGTTTTATGAACTCACGCGTTATCCGGAACCGGATGCTTCTTCCCTGAAAAGATTGCTTGCCCGCTGCTATGAGGTGGAAGAGGAGAATATAGTGGTTACGAACGGTTCCATCACGGCATTCTATCTGCTGGCGCAAACCTGGAAAGGGGCGAAATCCGCTATTGCCGTTCCCTCTTTTGTGGAGTATGAAGACGCTTGCCGCCTGCACGGGCATGAAGTCAGTTTCTTTCCGACCTCGTGCGACCTGTCCGGCCTCTCGCTGGAAGGACAGGGTTTCTGCTGGATCTGTAACCCGAATAATCCGGACGGCAGACTGATCCGCCGGGCCGAACTGTTGGCATTGATCGAGGCGAACCGGCAGACGGTCTTTATCATCGACCAGGCATACGTCGCTTTCACGACGGAAAGGTTGTTGGAACCTTCGGATGTCTGCAACCATCCGAACCTGATCCTGATACAATCTATTTCGAAAGCGCATAATATACCGGGACTCCGCATCGGCTACCTGATCGCTTCTCCGGATAAGGTCGAGCAGATAAACCGGTACATCATTCCCTGGTCTGTCAATGCAATCGCTGTGGAAGCCGGTAAATACATCTTGACGCATCCGGAGCAATATATCCTGCCCATCTGTGAATGGCAACGCGAGACAGCCAGCCTGATCGACCGGCTGAATGAGTTGGGCAACCTCGAAGCATTGCCGACATCCGTGACTTTCTTCTTGGCCCGCTTGAAAAAAGGGACGGCTGCTGATTTGAAACAATATTTGTGGGATCGTCATGGCTTGCTGATTCGCGATGCCTCTAATTTCCGCAGCCTGGACGAACGTTATATCCGCATATCGGCACAGACAGCAGCCGAGAACCGGGTACTCGTTGATGCGGTACGGGAATGGCTTTCCATCTCGCCTTGATATCGGCTTGCCCTTCACCTTGATGTCGTTTCGAGGGATTGTTTCTCGTTCATGAAGATGCCTGAAATATTTGTAAGTTGACAAGATTGGAAAAGTTAGCAGGTAGGAGGACATTACCTTTGCATATAAAAAAACAGAAGGAGAACATGCAACAACGGCTGTAAAATAGGTAAAACCGGGTGGTTTTTATTGTCCGGTACGGTACTTTAGTTGCCGGACACCCCCATGTTGCCCCCTTTTACACCCGGATATACCGGCTCTCTACACCCGGATGTAAAGGATGGCAACATGGGGGTGTTTACGGAATTATGTACTTGTCTTTGCTAAAAAAAGAGATAGCTTTTGTGGAATGAAGAACCGTATTCCGCCAATTTAATACCTGTTATATTCGTTTTTACATTTGTTTATTTGATTATTTTATATGCTTTTTCAAAAGTAATAGAAGGCAATGTGTTGGTTCTCAATTGTATGACAAAAACGTTCTGTTTCAGAAGTGATAGAGGAGTGATAGAGGAAAACATCCTGTATCACTGCCTCTGACGCTTGAATATTAATAGCTACAACCTTCGTAGTGATAGAGTGATAGAGGATTTCTTTGCTGAAGATCATGCTGACAAATTACTGCATGTTCGATTGCGCCTACTGTATCAATTGCCGCAGCAACGATATTCCCCGTGCCACATTGCCGGTGACGGAACTGGTGAACCTCACAATCGAATTTTACCGCCGTAACTATATCGAAGGGCTTTTCTTGAGTTCTCGGAAAATATGGATAAGTCAGCAAGATTGGAAAAGTTATCAGGCGGAAAGGAGGGTACCTTTGCGAAGTAAAACAGAAAAAGAACATGCAACAACGAACAACGACAAGAGAAGAGTATCTGAAACGGGTGAACCAGGTGATTGAGTATATCAATAATCATTTGGGGGATGATATAGACCTGAACCAACTGGCTGAAATGTCGCATTTGTCCCCGTACCATTTTCATCGGGTGATGAGTGCGTTTTTAGGAGAGCCGTTGGGAGCGTTCATCGTGCGGAAACGGATTGAGACTGCAGCTCATCTGCTTCGCTACACGGATATATCTGTCGGGGATATCGCTTACCGTATCGGGTATGGTGCACCTTCTTCGTTGTCGAAGGCTTTCAGGCAGTTCTATTCTATTTCACCTAACGAATATAGAAACAATAAAGAGTACACGATTATGAGACCAGAAAAGATATGGCCCGACTTGCAGTTGGAGGCTGAAATAAGGGAAATCCCTGTTCGTAATGTGATTTATATCCGTCTGACGGGAGATTATCGCCTGAATGATTATGGCGGAACTTGGATGCGGTTGTATGCGTTTGCCCACGAGCATAACCTGCCGACCCAAGATCCTTGTCCGCTTTGCATCTACCACGACGATCCGAAGGTAACATCAGAAGATAAATTGCGTACAGATGTTTGCATGGTCATGCCTGAACCTGTTCTGCCGAAAGGCGAAGTTGGATCCAAGCAGATTCCGACCGGTCGCTATGCATCCTTTATTTATAAGGGATCATATGAATATCTACAAGCCGTTTACGATACGATCTATGCAAAGAAATTGCCAGAGATGGGCTGTACACTCCGTGACGAGCCGAGTTATGAACGCTATCTGAACGACCCACGCAATACGAAGCCTGAAAACCTGCTGACAGAAATCTGCATTCCGGTACAGTGATCCTTTCAAGAAGGTAGGATTACTTTTCTTTTGAGAGCGGAGTAATAGTAAAAGATTATTCTTACTTTTGTCAAGAAATCCCAGTAACAATTATGAACGAAAAAGTGCTCGAAAAACTGAAAGTACTGGCTGAATCGGCCAAGTACGATGTATCTTGCGCTTCCAGCGGAACGTCGCGAAAGAACAAGAGCGGCGGGATCGGAAGTGCAGCAGGGTGGGGCATTTGTCATAGCTTTGCTGAGGATGGTCGTTGCATTTCTTTACTGAAGATTATGCTGACAAATTACTGTATGTTCGATTGCGCCTACTGTATCAATCGCCGCAGTAACGATATTCCCCGTGCCACATTGACGGTGACGGAACTGGTGAACCTCACGATCGAGTTTTACCGCCGTAACTATATCGAAGGGCTTTTCTTGAGTTCCGGTGTTGTGCGCAATGCTGATTACACGATGGAGCGTCTCGTCAGGGTGGTAAAAGATCTCCGGACGGTGCATCGGTTTAACGGCTATATCCACTTGAAAAGTATTCCCGGCGCCAGCCAGGAACTAGTGAATGAAGCTGGACTCTATGCCGACCGTATGAGTGTGAATATCGAGATCCCGAACGAGAAGAGTCTTCAGCTATTGGCTCCTGAAAAGGATTTCCAGAGCGTCTTTCAGCCGATGCGTTATATTCAGCAAGGTGTTTTGCAGAGTGCTGAAGAGCGGAAACGTTTTCGCCATGCTCCGCGTTTTGTGCCTGCCGGACAGAGTACGCAGATGATTGTCGGGGCGACACCCGATTCGGATAAGGATATCCTTCGTCTCTCATCCGCCCTCTATCAGCGTCCGACGATGAAGCGTGTCTATTATTCCGGTTTTATCCCTGTCAATGAATACGATAATCGGTTGCCGGCCTTGAAGCAACCGCCGTTGGTTCGGGAGAACCGTCTGTATCAGGCGGACTGGCTCTTGCGCTTCTACCAGTTCAAAGTGGATGAGATCGTGAACGATGCCTATCCTGACCTCGACCTAGAAGTCGATCCGAAGCTCGGTTGGGCGTTGCGCCATCCGGAGCAGTTCCCGGTCGATATCAATAAGGCGGATTACGAGATGCTTCTTCGCGTACCCGGTATCGGGGTGAAGTCGGCGAAATTGATCGTCGTCTCCCGCCGATATTCCCGTCTGGGGACGGGGCAATTGAAGAAGATGGGTGTCGTGATGAAGAAAGCCCAGTATTTCATTACATGCCACGAGTTGCCAGTCCGCACGATTAACGAAGTGTCACCTGAGGTGGTCCGTCAAATCCTTATCCGGAAAGCGGGACGTAAGAGTACCGACGACCGTCAGCTTATCCTCCAATTTAAGGAAGAATCATGACGGTATTCGTGTACGATAAGACCTTTGAAGGGCTGCTGACCGCTGTTTTTGACGCTTATTCACGTCACAGCTTTCCCGATCTGCTGTTAGCAGAAGGAGAACCTTTTCCCTTGTTTTATGATGAGGCAGTGACGATCTGTACGGATGATGCCAAGGTGGATCGTGTTTGGAAAGGTTTGCAGAAGCGGCTTTCCGCTATGGCTTTGTCTGTGATTACCGTTACCTGGCTATCTGAACTGCCAGAAGCGGACATGCTGCTTTTTCGTTATATCCGTAAGGCGATCGACGCTCCGCGTACGATCGAACTGAACTTTGGCGATCCCGATGTCCTCGAAGTCTCCAAGGTATGGAAAAAGGTGACGAACGAGCGCCTGCGTGTCATCCAGTTCCTTCGTTTCCAAAAAGCGGCGGACGGGACTTTCTTTGCCGCTGTCAAGCCAGTATATAATGTACTCCCTCTCACTCTTCCGCACCTGAAAGACCGTTTTGCCGACCAGTGCTGGTTGCTTTACGACCTGAAACGTGAGTACGGTTACTATTACGACTTGAAAGAAGCTACCGAAGTTCGTTTCGAAGAGAAGGAAGCCCATCTTCTTTCCGGCCTGCTCGGTGAGGAACTGATGGATGCCGATGAGAAACTTTTCCAGCAGATGTGGAAAACTTACTTCAAGTCTATTGCCATCAAGGAACGTCTCAATCCCAAGTTACACCGCCAGCATATGCCTGCCCGGTTCTGGAAGTATATGCCGGAAAAGTTGTAAGTCAGGATGCGTTACTCCTTCTTTTCGGTGGAAAAGATTATGCGTTTAGGACATTGTTCGAAATGCACAGTACGGACTGGCAAAACAATAGTGTACTTCTGTACTCCGGCAGCTCACCTATAGATGTCTTTACTTGTTTTGGAACTCTTCCTGCGAATAGATAGTCTTCCCCCGTTGACTGATAGTCCACTTTCCGTTTATGCGGCGTACATTCTTTGTATCGTCGTCCTCTACGTTCCAAGCATATCCACCGGATGGGAGTGAGCGCCTATCCAGTATCTCGTTTTTATCTCCCGAAGAGAAGAACAGTTCGACTTGGGTGGAATCCGGACTGAAAACGATGAAAGCAGACTGGCTGCCGTCGACAGCTTTCATCCGGATACCCTTTTCGAACACACGGATGCAATCTTGCTGCACTTCGCTCCATTGGTAGCCGGCCGAACCGATACAGCCATGTTTGTCCCGGTCGCCGCCAACCATATTTCTTCTTCCGGGGACAACCACAATTTTTTGCGCTTTCATCCCTGTCTTATATTTCCCGCTATGATATACGATAGCCGTATCATCGAGCAAGATACCATCCGTTACGATCCTTTCTGCATCCAACGTGCTGAAAGAAAGTGTGTCACCCTCCTCGGAAACGACTGTCAGCGTATTTATGGTTGCATCGCAGATAACTCCTTTTACCATCGAAGCTTTTGGTGAACAGGCAAAAGTAATGCCGGTACATAAAGCGATTGCCGCAAGATTCAATTTATTCATGTTTCTGTTCTTAATTGAAGTAGTACAGGAAGATTGCAACACCTTCCAGCGCTTTCTTCGGTTGGTCCTTGATCTCGATGGCAAACTTGATCTCAGCCTTGGCCACGCCACGCAGATTTGTCAAAGTCTGTAATTTGGCGATCAGGCGGATACTTTGTCCGGTCAATACGGGCTGTCCGAATTTCATCTTGTCCATGCCGTAATTAATCATCATCTTTAGGTTGTTCACCTCGATGATCTGGTTCCAGAGGTGAGGAAGGAGTGACAGCGTCAGGTAGCCGTGGGCAATTGTGCTGTGGAACGGGCTTTCCACTTTGGCGCGCTCGGGGTCTACGTGAATCCACTGGTGATCCAGTGTCGCATCGGCAAAAAGGTTGATGCGTTCTTGTGTCAGTTTTACATAATCTGAAATCCCTATTTGCTGGCCTACCAGCTTTTCAAAGTCTTCGTACGAGTTGATAACTACTTTTCCCATTATTCTTTTGTTTAGTGATTTATGATCTTATACGTCCGCCGTCAGGTAACTGCGATCTGTTTTTATCGCCGGTTACAGGGGGGTCTCTGCAATTTTCGCAATAATTCCTGGAATAAACAAATATTTTGGCAAGATTGGACAATACGTAGGCGCAGACGGGATTATTACCGACTTTGCAACTTAACTCTGTTTATTTTGTTGATTTTATATAGACGGAGTGAAGTTATAATCTTATTTAAGTCTTATGAGGAAGATAAAAAGAGTCATAGGGTACACGTTGGGGATCGCAATGGTGCTGATTGCCGCTATATTCTTGCTTAATCTTCATCTGACCAAACGCCTCGAACGGTATCTTCGGAAAGAACTGATCCATCGGACGGCCGAGGCTACGGATGGCTTTTATAGGCTTTCTTTCGATAACCTTTCTATCAGTTTCTTCAAAGGTGAACTGACGCTTGAGGGAATAAAGCTATGTCCCGACTCGGCGGTTTTCCGGGATTGGGAAAGAAAGGACAGCTTGCCGTCTGTCTATGTGACAGCCGAGGTCGGCATGATCGACTTTAAAGGATTGAATCTTACGTGGCGTCGGAGTTACAAGCAGTTGCATTTTGACTCATTTGAAATTAGGAATCCTGATATACAGGTGTTTAATCCTTACTATTCGACGCGGGCGGAGGTGAAAGAAAGGAAGGAGGCGGAGATCAAGACCTTGTATGAGGTGGTTTCTCCTTATATTAATGTATTGACTGTCCGGATACTGAATCTGGAGAACGCCAGTGTGTCCTATTCCGTGGAGAATCCTGTTTCTCCGATTGTCTATGCCCTGAATGATGTCAGTTTCCATGCGTATGGTTTTCGTTTGGATGAGAATTCGTCTGAGAGTGGAAAGTTGCTTTATTGTGATAATTTCGATTTCATTACTAAGCGGTCGCAGACGCTATTGGCCAATAATGACTTTCGTTTGCAAACGGATCGGATCCTGCTGAGTACGGAAGATTCTATTATTTCTATCTCTAATATTACGCTTACACCCCAAGGTGAATTGTGGGGGGAACAGAAAAAGCGGCCGGACAGCTATCTGAATGCGTTGATCAGAGCCATTGAAGTGAAAGGAATACAGTTCCGTCGTGAAAATGCGCTGAATTACCTCACGGCGCGCTCGTTAGATATCATTTCTTCGGATATACAAGCCTTTAATCTGGCGGGGGAAAGCCTGCCGTCTGCTAAAAAAACGGAGAAGAAAAGCTTGAATGAGGCGGAGGCGGATTCTTTGGTCCGTTCCCTGTCTCTTTATGAATTGATCTCGCCTGTCTTACATACGGTTTCTATTGGTACGGTCGGTATCGGGCAGGCAAAGTTGCAATATTCTTTTGCGGTTAAAGATAAGATCGAGGTGTATAAACTGGCGAACTTCGATTTCCAGGCAAACGATTTCCGGATAGATTCCGTATCGGAGACTCAACGCGGGTTCTGGTATTCGCGTGGTTTCTCGTTTGAAGCGACTGGTATTGAGGGGCTGATGACGGCACGAAACCACCGGTTTACGGTGAAGCGCATGACGTTGGACACGGAAAGCGGGGATTTCAACCTGGAACGAATCAGGTTATATCCCTTGTCGGTTTGCGGACAGAATGATTATATGGCAGGAAGCATTGATACGGTTGGAATCCGCGGTTTGTTATACGACAAGGGGATCAGTGCGCGGTTGCTGAAAATAGACCGCCCGAATCTGCGTTATGTGCTGGTTTCTTCCTTCAATAAGAAAGATGTGAAGTCGGTAAAGCCGGCAAACAGCCGTGTCGATGTGGAGTCGATCTTGAATCCTTTCCTCCGTTATTTCTCTGTTAAACGGTTGAGTCTGAATCATGCATATGTGACGATCGATGATAAAAGCATGTCCGATCCGGTTACTTATAAACTGAATGACTTTAATTTCTTTGCAACCGGCATTTGGGTGAACCGGCAGACGGGGAAGGGGAGTGGACTGTTTTTCGATTACGGAAATATGGGATTTAATTTTAGCCGGTTCGATAACTATTTGCCGGGAAAAGAATATCGTTTGTCTGTGCGGAAAGGGCAATTTTCGACCGTAAAAGGAATTCTGGAATTACAGGATATCAAACTGCTCCCACAAAATACGATGGAGAAGAAGGCAAAGACATATATCCGGTTTTCTTCACCGGGACTTCGTATAGGTGGACTGAAACGGATACCTGAAAGGCTGGACCGGAATATTCGGGTAGCATCGTTCCGGGTAGATTCGCCTGATGTCCAAGTGTGCAGATCGGACGGAAGTGGCATGTCGGCTTCACTTAAAGACCTGGCATTGGAAGGGGTTTCCTGGGATAGCACTTTGTTGAAGTTGGGTTCGGTTCACATGGAAAGTCCTGTGGTGGATATTTATTCCAGTCATTTTCTCGATACTCTACAAAATCAAACGAAGTTAGGTTCGGTTGATTTATATACAGCTTTGGAGAAAGTTGCCGGACGAATCTTTTTAGGTCGCTTTAGCTTGAAGGATGCGAACATCCGTTATGCCTATTATGGGAAGAGCGATTCTTTGCAACATCAGAAGTTAGATACGACAAACCTGTTTATTGAAGGGCTGGCTGTTGATACTCGTCTCCGTACATATAAATTGGATGATATTCGCTTCTCTACCCGTAACCTGGAGCTTCCCCTGGATAACGGTTTTTACACGTTAAAGGTAGGTGCTGTGGGTTTGACCGGATCAAGTGCAGTCATTGACCGTATTCGTCTTATATCTCCTTATCCTAAAATGCAGTTCGCTTATTTGCAGCCGCATCATAAAGATTGGTTTGATGTGAGTGTCGGGCAGGTTGCGCTGGCAGGTATCGATCTGTCCTCTTATTTCTCGGAGAAGGTGCTTCGGATAGCCGATGTACAGGTATCGGATGCAGTATTACAGAATTTGAAGAACCAGAAAATACTGGTATCCCGGCGTATTGTTCCGATGATCTATACCGGATTACAGAAGGCTCCGGTTAAGCTGGATTTCCAAAAAGTGGGCATAAAGAACTTTTCCGTCGTTTACGAAGAGCTGGCAAAGAAGGGAACGGTGCCCGGAAAACTGTTTTTTACGGATATGAACGGAACGTTTATCGGTTTTACAAATATCGTCTCCCGTCCTGACCAATACATAGTGCTGGATGCTGATGGCAAGTTGATGGGGAAAGGGAACTTTACGGCTACTTGGAAGTTACCGGTCGATTCACTGAATGATCGTTTCTTGCTGAATGCCCGCCTAGACAGTTTTGACCTTACGGCGTTGAACGAATTGCTGGTTCCCCTGGCTTCGGCGGAGGTACAAAGTGGATGGGTTCGGGAGATGGCTTTCAGTACGGAGGCATCCAGCAAAGGAGCTACAGTGGAGATGGTTTTTCTATATAATGGCTTAAAAGCTGCTTTACTGAAAGAAAAAGATGGTGTACTAACCGATAAGAAGTTTCTGACCGGTCTGGTCAGCCGTGTATTAAAACAGAATAATCCGGATAAAACAGGAAAAGGTTTTAACAAACCGCGTCATTCGAGTGTTTCAATAATAAGGGATCCTTATCATTCCACTTTCAATTATTTGTGGCAGATATTAAGACCACCGTTGATTGAATCGGTCGGTATATCCAAAAAGAAGCAGGATACAGCCAAAGAAATTATTACTTTCTTTACAAAAGTGAAGAACTTCTTCCGGGGGAAAAAGAATGTTTCAGGAAAAAACATTCCAGAAGGGGAAGGAAAGGATGTTTTATTATTGGAATTTGAACCTATAAATAATTAAGAATATGGATTACATTATAACTCATTATCCGGATAAGAAACGTTTTGAAACACAGGTGGATGGCGTGGTAGCTTTTGTACAGTATCGTTTATCTGGGGATAAACTGGATATTATCCACACGATTGTTCCGCCCGCTATCGGAGGGAGAGGGATTGCTGCCGCTTTAGTAAAATACGCTTATGATTACGCGATCGAGAATAGTATGAAGCCGTCGGCAACCTGTAGCTATGCGGTCACTTGGTTGCATCGCCATCCCGACTATGCCGGATGAAGGCGTTCAGTCTTTGATCTCTATTCCCAGCATCCGTATCAGCTCCAACGCTTGTAAAGAGGAAACGGAAGATCCTCTCAGCTCGCTGTTGGCAAGATTTGTGATGCGGATACCGGATATTTCCGAGTTCGACAGGTCGATTCCTTTCAAGGATGTATGGTAAAACTCCGCTTCCATCAGGTTACAGGCATCGAATGAGACATTCGTCAATTGGCAGTCTTCTATTCCGGCTCCCTGCAGGTTGGATCGGGTAATTTGTATATATCGCATTTTACTCATTGATAGATTCATGTATTCTCCCCGGCACTCTTCAAAAGTGATATGATTGAATATCCCGTCCGACATATTGGTTCCCATTAATTTACAACCGATAAATTCTACCCGGTGAAATCCACAACCTGTTAGGTTTACATTCGACAGATCGCAATTTTTAAACACGACATCGCTAAATTGGGATTTCTGTATACAGCATGTTCCGAAGCTGCAATTGGAGAAAACACAAGACTGCACTGAAAGGTTACTTTTCTTTATTCCTTCTATACGCAAGCTTTTAAAGGAATACTCGATTAGGTCCTCATCGTTCTTTTCTAACACTGTCTGTATATTTGTACTTTCATGAAGAGCGTTTGCCAAACGGGGGTGTGTAATTCTCATATGCTGTCTGTTTTTATAAAAATGAGAGGATAAAAGTACATATTTTGTCCGTATGAATAAAAGACGAGGATATATCAAATGATATATCCTCGTCTTTGTAGTCGGGATGAGAAGACTCGAACTTCCGACCTCCACGTCCCGAACGTGGCGCGCTAGCCAACTGTGCTACATCCCGTTTTTGATTACGGCTGCAAAGGTACAACTAATTTTTAAACTGCAAATAGTTTTGCTGTTTTTTTTCGAAGAAAATATACTTTTTTCTGTATCTTCCTTGAAATACATTTTCTTTGAATATTTTCCATTGAAACATTTGGAGTGTAATAAATAATGTTTACCTTTGCACTCGTTAAACAAAACAACGGTGCCATAGCTCAGTTGGTAGAGCAAAGGACTGAAAATCCTTGTGTCCCCGGTTCGATTCCTGGTGGCACCACCAAAAAGCTTTTCAATTTTAGAAAACCCTTGAATTAGAGATAGTTCAAGGGTTCTTTTTTTACCCTCGCTACGCATTTCATTACATATTTGTGAAGTTGGATTTCGCCAATTCAGTGGCTTTTTTTAAGGCTTTTGAAAAAGCCATAAATATGTATCATACTTCATTGTTTTTCAACTATTTGACAATTCCAATCTCCGGTGTGAAAAAGTAATTTTGCACACATGACCGGATGGAGTTGAAAATGTGAAAGAAATTTAAAAACTCGGTATTTCCCATCGGGATAAAAAAAAGGAATCGAACCCGGGATACAAAAGGCAATTCGAACCTGAGAAAAATGGGATTTTTATGGCTTTTCCACAAGTCCCTCAAAAAAGCCACCGAATTTAACACTTCGCTCCACGTCCTCATGCCATCCGGTTTTGACGAAACAATTGAATGTAAACCTCAAAAAACAAAAGTGATGAAACAGGGAACAATGAACATTCTGTTTTTCGTGCTTAAAACGAAATTGTTGAAAAACGGTGAGGCACCGGTATTGATGCGGATAACCATCAATGGAGACTATGACGATGTACGTATCCAAAGAAGCGTGCCCCTGAACTTATGGAACGCCGCCAAAGGATGCAGTAAAGGCAGGGACAGGGCATCAGTGGCACTGAACGCCTATATTGCCGAACTGCACGCACGCGCCTTGGAAAAACACAAGGAGCTGGTATTGGAACAGGCCCTGATTACCCCGAAACTGATCCTGAAACGTGTCTTCGGGAAAGACACCGGAATGCGTACACTGCTCGGTACCATGATGGAAGGCATCGGGGAAATGGAAACACTGGCAGGCATAGACTACTCTCCCGTCACGATCAACCGGTACAAGAACGTAGTGAAGAAATTGCAGCGGCTTATCCCCTCTTATTATGGCAAGGAGGATATCACCTTCCATGAGCTGACACCGGAGTTCATCCGCGCGTTTGACATTTACCTGAAAACGGAGGCGGGACTGTGCCGGAACACGATAGTCCGTTATATGAAATGCTTCAAGAAATTCACCAATATGGCATTGGCAAAGGAATGGATGCGCAAGAATCCCTTTTACGGTTACAAGATGGAGCAGGACGAAACCGATCCGGTATTCCTGACCTACGACGAGTTGCAGACCGTAATGAAAAAGAAATTCACCATCCCACGGCTCGAGCTGGTCAGGGACATATTTGTCTTCGCGTGCTTCACGGGCTTGTCATTTATAGATATTAAGCAACTAACGGCTGAACATATCGTAAAAGACAGAGAAGGTAACTTTTGGATTCGCAAGGCTCGGCAGAAGACAAAGAATATGTGTAATATTCCGCTACTGGATATTCCTTTGGCTATTATTGAGAAGTATAAGGATAATCCAAAGTGTCAAAAACAGAAAGTTTTACTGCCTGTCCCTTGCAATCAAAAAATGAATAGTTATCTGAAAGAAATCAGCGATTTGTGCGGGATTCATAAGGAAATTTCCACGCACACAGCCCGCCGCAGCTATGCCACTTCTGTGTGCTTAGCCAATGGTGTTAGCATTGAGAATGTCGCAAAAATGTTAGGACATTCCAATATCAACATGACAAAACGATACGCACGTGTATTAGACCAAAGCATTCTAAATGATATGCAGAAAGTAGGTAATAATTTGTTTGTATCAGATATTTAAGAATAAAAATAATGATGTGAAATAGTCCTGATTGAGAGCTATAATACTCAATCAGGATTTTTCATTTATATACAAATGTGGGCTTCCACCCATTTAATAACATCCGATTACTTATACAGAATCTTCCCTTTAATCTGAATAAACGGTATGCAGTGGACTGAATTGGCAGCCGATGTCCGTGACGCTCACTCCAACCAACATATTTTTCCTTTTTTTCTCTGATAAACATCCTACATATGGAAAGAATAAATAAGGCAACACTTTTTGTAAATTTACTCTTTTTCGGGACGAAAAAGGAAGAAATTTACAAAAACCGCTTGCGGCTCGGTGTTGCCGTTTTATTCTTGGAATATATCTTTGTATTCAGATAAAGAAAGGATTAATTAAGATTATTCCATTGAAAAATAAGATATTAGATAGATTACTGCTATTGCGTAATTCTCGCCATCTATGGAATAAAAGCCTAATTTTTTGGCAAATGCACTGCTTTTGATGTTGGCACACTCAATGCCAATATAATTGAAACCATATTTCCGGGCTACTTCGGTCAAGAACCTAAGAAAGTGTGTTCCGTGTCCTATCCGTTCTTTACTAAAACCTAATCGGGCGATAATCAGGCAATCAGGTGGAAATCAGCTTTCTATCCTCCTGATACGCAAATACAAATCTATCCGGCTATTTCTTCGGGTGGCAATGATATTATCCACCGTCAGGCAAACGAGCGATTTACGATACTTGAAATGTTCCATTAAGTAGCGGTCTATATCGGCTCTTAGTTCTTCGTATTCAATCATCTTCTTATCCCTTTCTTCCTTTTCTTCTTGCGCTTTTGTGCCTGTAAGTTTTCTGCCAATGTTGCATCATAATTGTTGCCATCTCCCAATGAAAAGATAGATAACAGAGAATCACCGCTTTTATTATCTCCCTGATTAAAAGGGTGATTCTCATTTCGCTTGCTATCAATATTGCAAGAAACATTGTTTTCTTTTTCACCGGATTGGAATACTTCTTTTTTATTTTCGCCAGTAAAATGTTGTTTTGGTTCTTTCAAATCCTGTTCCTGTAATTCAAGCTGTTCGGAAATAGAACCGTTCTTCATGGTATTGGCATACTCAAATGATTCTGATAATTGGCGGTTATAACCGAACAGTCTATCAAACCCTTGTTCTGCCTGCTGGAACAGGTTCACACGGTCAAAGCCGCCTTTGATTACTCCGTTCTTGGTGTTCCTGTGGTTGGTTAGCGGTGATAGCTTCTTTTTATTAGCTTGGTCTTTCCGGCTCACAATCAAATGGCAGTGCATATTCAGTTCGTTGTCGGAACGGCTACGGTCAAAATGTATCTTCCCGTAAAACTTTATATCCGCTTCGGATAGTCCTTTGTTGAAGTTCTTGGCGTATTCAGGAATAAAGACTTCCCGAATATACCGTTTCATTGCTTGGGCTTTCTCTTGTTCAGTATTCCCCATTGCCCGAAGTTCGCTTTCCGATGGGCTGACATGGATAGCGAAAAACTTTGCATCCGTTTTCAGCAGTTGCCCGATATTAGTATCTATATCCTTAATAACCTTTGATTTGTAGATATTATCATCCGTCAGGTTGAAAAAGCCATCGGTATAGATACCTTTCTCCATACGTTCCAAATCTTCATGCTCCATATATGAAACTAATTGGCGGCTACTTCCTGCATTGTTGTATGTTCCGCTTGATGGTGGGGCAAAATCTATGTGCATGGCTTTATGTGTTTATCAGATTGATAATCTCTGCCTTTAGGTTCTCTTTCCGTTTACTATCCATTACTCCACAAGCGGATAACTCTGAATAGAGTTGTATTAGATTTAGTAGCTTCTTATAATCTCGTTGGTGTATCTGATAGAGTGCGTTTAGTTGCTTCCCTTGCTGGTTGATTACGTCAGCGTGCTTGCTAAACTGTTCACTTACTTTTTGCAATACGGCTGTTTGTTTTCCCTGACTGGTTTCCAGCCACGAAAGAATAAGAGTTTCTAATGTTTTGCCAATGGTATCAAACCGAACTGCAATAGAATTGGCGGTTCGTATCATCGGATTTAGTTGTTCTTCCTCGTAGTGACGAATGAAGCGGATAATGTCGTCCTGCCGTTTGTTTATCTTCGCCAGTTCCGATTTTACAGATTCCGGTGCTTCCGATGGGTTGATACACGCTTTATCAATATAGCCAAATGCCAACCTGACTATTTCCCCTTTTTTCAGTGAATAGCGTTTACAGAGCTTATCTATTAACTTACTCGTTTGTCGGTCTATGCCGATGGTGGTAAGTGTGGATATATTACTGGTCTTATCCATGATTATAACTTTTTTATAAAGAAAGTGATATTCATTCAGTTGATTATAAGCGAAATACGTTTTCAACTTATAATCACTGTTATAAACGGTTACGAATGTAACTTCTTAAAGCCGAAGGCTTTGCCCCGCAGGGCAAGAGGGAAGAACAGGACTTGTCCAGTTCCCTCTTGCTTCATTTAGCGAAACGAGCCGAGCCACAAGGCAAGGCGATTTCTGCTAAATGGGGAATGGTAGCACTTCTTTAGTCGATAACATTAGTTACCTTATTTTACTTTAGTTTGCTTATCGAGTTGATTTTCCTTTTTGAACCGTTCATAGGTCTTGCAATCAGCATTTTCTTGAATAAAAGTCCGGATGTCGGCTGCCCGATAATAGGTCTTGTGGCTTATCGTAAAATAAGGAAGTTTGCCACTTGCTCGATACCGTTGCAAGGTTCGGAAAGATACTTTTAGCAGAAAAGCCAAATCTTGATTGTCGAGTATCTTATCATTTTCGTCCAATACCTTGTCTGTATTGATAAGGGATTTTAGGTCTTGCCCGATTTCGGAGAGCTTCTTCGATAGCCGTTCCATCCACTTGTCGAAGTTTTCGTTGTCTATATACATTTTGCTTCATTTTTTAGTTTAACATTATTGTTTTCAATCGATTGATGAAGCAAAGTTCGGCAAATGAGTGTAAATAAGTTAGGGGTGTACCACTGGTACACCCCCATAAATAGTTGCTAAATTGTTGATTTACAAATAGCCTTTCTTCTTACTTTCTTCGATAATAGCTTTACGAAGTGTATCTAAAAATTCAGTTACTTTGGATGGCTTACGCTTAATAACACTTTCATGCTTCTTGTGAACATCCCCCAATTTGATATTGAAGAGATATTCAAATGCTTTTCCAATTTCTGTAAGGGGGGATTCTGTTCCAATATGCGTTACTACTCTCTTAGAAAGGAATAGTCCGCTAACAAGCTCCATTATTTCAATAAGATAAGTTTCATCTGTTAGGTGTAGCGGGGATGATGGTAAGCTATTCTTTCGGTTCTGGAATTGAACCGGATATTTAATTCGCATATTGAGTATACGAAGTTCTGTGTTTACAAGTCCTATTGCTTCATCAATAAGCAATAACAAGGCATTTTTCCCCCTGCTCAAATTGTACACGATGCGATTTAAGCCTGTTAAGTCCAAAGGAGAGATAACGTAACAATACAGCGTAGTCTTGTTCATTTATAGCAATGCTTGCCAAGTGATTGGCAAGTTCTTGTAATGCTGCCGTAAAATCATTTACGGTAAACTCTTTTTGTGAGTATTCCGACAATAACCGGAAAAATCTCTGTTCGGATAATTCTTTCATGATTCACACAATTAAAGATGTCTTTTGATTCTAATATTCTGTTTTTTATTTATGGTATCATTATATAAACTCCCATTAAATTTTTTATATTGAGCGTTTTTATAGATTTCAACCAGTTTTTTACTATAATCCTGAATCACCGCATTGGATTTTTGGAATAAGTTGGTTGCTAAGATTCCGCTTCCCAATATGCCGGGATTACAGACTACTGTATCTTTTTTTATAGCGTTCATAATCAGCTCTGAACACGTATAATCCTTAATGCCTGCCTTGTTAAATTTCTTAGACATGGATTTATTGAGTACCTGTTTATCGTTAATGGTCATAAATCCATACCACAACAAACACTTCATCCCCAATTTGGTAGCACTGATTAATACATCAAAATAAGTATTTGCATTGCTATTGGGTTTATCTATCTCGTAAGGGTCTATATGTAGAAACGTGGATTTGGGTAATGACGGCAATAGCTTTAATACTCCATCAATCGAATCGCAGTTAAAGGTTCTAATTGATGGTACAACAGCTTGGTGCCTTACAAATGATTCAATATTCTCCAGTGCCTCTTTTTCTAAATCAAAGAATAGACACCCCTTAACATCATTATTCAATACTTTCATGGCTAATGCTGGAGAACCTAAATAGTTTCCATTTGCCATGCTTTCACTCTCTAATTGATAATAAAGGGAGTTTTTTAGTGTAGCATCTTTATTCGCTTCGTTCAGGAAGTGATAAATACCATATTCTTGTTCGGGAGTATGTGTCATTGTATAGATGGCACACGCTGAATTTGTTTCTACATATATCTGCGGTTTTTCTATTTGAAGAACCTCGCAGAGAACAAGATGTTTGAGAACATCGGGTTGTTTGCCGAAGTGAGTGTAAGTTACCATAATAATTCAGTTTATCATTATGGTGGCAATATTAGGTAGTAAAAAGCGAAAAAGCCTTGACGAAAGTCAAGACCTCTATTTTTGCAGTTGTTTTTTGCGGATTCTACTTAGAGTTTCAGGAGTTACACCGAGAAAAAGTGCTATTTCCTTTAAAGTTATTAGTTCTTGCAAATCAGGACATCTCTTCATTAACGTCTGATAGCGTTGTTCAGGAGTATCGCAATAGAACCCTAATAAGCGTTGGTATATCTCTGCAAACATGGTTTCGGCAATACGCCTGCCTAAACGCTGTGTTTCCATATCGGTTTCCCAAAATTGGTTGAGTTTGCTTAGAGATAGTAAATAGACCTCGCAATCAGTTGTTGCCTGTATGCTAACCGTTGCATCGGTTCTATTAATTAGAGATGGATAATCACATACGAAATCATTTTCAAAACTGTAACCAACAATCCATTCGTTACCGTTCGTATCTATGCGAGTAAGACGGAATATACCAGATGCAACAAAGCCTATATGGTTAGTTTTATCGTTTTGACGAACCATATATTCATTTTTTCTAAATACTTTTAGTGTGCCACTTTCAAGAAATAGTTTTTCTAATCTCGTAGTATCTACACTTTCATTCGCATTGAATTTATCCATGTTAAATGCTTTGTAATTACAAAAATACGAAGAATGATGGATATATTTGGCAAGGTTTCAACAAAATGATTTATCTTTGTGGTAGAGTTATTTGAAGCAATGGAAAAACACAGCAGACTAAAGAAGTTCGCTCGTTTCTATATCGTTCCCATTGTTATACTCTTCTTCTTCAAAAATCTATTATTCAATAGATTACAATCACATTTCTTGTTTCAAAACACATATAATGCCTTTATGAATATTTCAATGAAGAATTAACACATAAAATAGTTTCCAAAATTTCCAAATTATGACGATTCCTCGTATATTTGCAAAAGGAAATGTGTTGTGAAGAATTTCGCCGCAAAGTAGTGCAAAAATTTGGTGGAGCAATAGCGGGAGATTACTTCTTTTTTGAAAATATATCTATAAGAAATACAGCTACTTAAGTCAAAATGACGATTTCTGGTGGCACCACTTTTTAAGAAAGAAAAACGATGTAAATCCCTGAATTTCAAAGAAATTCGGGGATTTTTCTTTTCCAAGAATAGGCAAAATTAGTGGGATTGAAGCAAACCATACGTCCTTATTCAAGGGACTGTTTTCAAAAGCCCGGAATGTTCCACTGCGAGGTATTTACTTCATTCTTTTACAGCACGTTGCACTATTTTACATAACAGGGTTCTCGGTTCGATTTCCTAACTTTGTATCATTAAAAATCGAGCCGTATGGAAAGAAAAAGATTCAGCGTGTTGTTCTTCATCAAGCGTAGCAAACTGTTAAAAAACGGGGAAGCACCCGTGCGTGTGCGTGTCACTTATGACCGCCTATACGTGGAACTTCAACTGAAACGGAGTATCAAAGTCCCACTTTGGTCACAGGAAAAAGAGAAATCGACAGGCAAAGACCGCAATTCCGTGGAACTAAACCATTACATTGACGCCCTGCGTGTGAAATTCTATCAGATTTACCAAGACTTGGAACTGGAGGGAAAGATTATCTCCGCACGTGCCATAGTGAACCGCTATCAGGGAAAGGACGAAACTTTCAAGACATTGTATAATGTATTCAAAGAACATAACGACAACTGCCGGAAGCTAATCGGGACAGACTATGCCGACATCACCGTAAGACGTTACGACAATTGCCTTAAATACCTCATGGAACTGGTTAAACGGGATTACAAGGTAGATGATATGGGATTAAATTTGATTATAGGGAAAGGAGAAGAAGCGGTTTAATTGTGTCATACTGCTAAAGAATGACATACTAAAACTATTTTATCTCCCGTTAATTCTTTACATTTGCCACAAAATTATAGCGATTATGACAGAATGCAAGGATGAACACATATTAAATTCCATTGATTACCCGGAGGATTTGCGCAAGTTGTCCCCCGATAAATTGGGAGAGGTATGTGCAGAGTTGCGTCAATATATAATAGATGTACTATCGGAGAATCCGGGACATTTAGGGGCAAGTCTCGGTACAGTAGAGCTGACGGTTGCACTACACTATGTTTTTAATACTCCCTATGATCGTATTGTATGGGATGTGGGGCATCAGGCGTATGGTCATAAAATACTGACTGGACGTCGAGAGGCTTTTCATACGCTCCGAAAATTTAAAGGAATCAGTGGATTTCCTAATCCTCTGGAAAGCCCTTATGACGCATTTGTTGCCGGACATGCTTCAAATTCCATTTCGGCGGCTATGGGTATGTCGGTCGCTTCTGCGCTGAAAGGGGAAAAAGACAGGCATGTAATAGCTGTGATCGGTGATGGAGCTATGACGGGTGGTTTGGCATTTGAAGGTCTGAATAATGCGTCGGCTAATCCAAACAACCTGCTTATCATTCTTAATGATAATGACATGGCTATAGATCACGCAGTCGGTGGATTGAGCCAGTATCTAGTGGATATCACAACCAGCCAGGCATATAATAAAATGCGTTATGATGTGTACCGCGGATTGCGGAAGATGAAACTGATCAATAATGACCGTCGGGGAAATATCCTTCGTTTTAACAATAGTCTGAAAGCATTGCTTACTCAACAACATAATCTGTTTGAGGGATTCAGCATCCGTTACTTTGGTCCGATCGACGGGCATGATGTCGGTTATATGATCAAGGTTCTGAATGATATAAAGGATATGGAAGGTCCGAAACTATTACATATCAAAACTAAAAAAGGCAAAGGATTCAAGCCTGCTGAAAAGTCGGCAACGGAATGGCATGCACCAGGGCTGTTCAATAAAGAAACAGGAGAACGGATCATTGTCCATAAGTTGAACGAACCCCAACTTTATCAGGATGTTTTCGGACATACCCTTGTCGAGCTGGCCGAACAGGACGAACGGATCGTGGGAGTCACTCCTGCTATGCCGACAGGTTGTTCTATGACTTATATGATGAAAGCGTTTCCGAAACGGGCGTTTGATGTCGGGATTGCCGAAGGGCATTCGGTAACTTTCTCTGCCGGACTTGCCAAAGAGGGAATGATCCCATTCTGCAATGTCTACTCTTCTTTCATGCAGCGGGCATACGATATGGTGATACACGATGTTGCACTTCAGAATCTTCATATGGTAATCTGTCTGGACCGTGCCGGTCTAGTAGGCGAAGACGGGGCGACCCATCACGGGGTGTTCGACCTCGCTTATCTGCGTCCAGTCCCGAACTTGGTTATTTCATCTCCTTTGAACGAACTGGATTTGAGGAATTTGATGTACACCGGGTATAAGGAATGTAACGGCCCTTTTGTGATCCGTTATCCACGCGGTAAGGGAGAGATGGCAGATTGGAGGAATGAGATGCGTATCCTTCCGATCGGGAAAGGCAAGAAACTTCGTGATGGGGATGATATTGCGATCTTGTCACTTGGACCTATTGGCAACGAAGTGATAAAGGCCATAAAGGAGGTTGAAAGTGATGGTATATCGATTGCCCATTATGATATGATTTTTTTAAAACCGATGGATGAAGAACTGCTGCATGAAGTCGGTAAGAGGTTCAGCCGTGTCATCACTGTTGAAAACGGCGTAATCAAAGGTGGACTGGGCAGTGCTGTTTTGGAATTTATGGCTGATAACGGATATGCTCCTCAGGTAAAACGGATTGGTGTGCCGGATGAGTTTGTCGAACATGGATCGATTCCCGAACTGTATAAGCTGTGTGGTATGGATGCCAAAAGTATTGCAGGAGAAATAAAAAAGATGGTTATCAGAGGATAATATATCCTTATAATTAATCTATTATATAAAATGAAAATTATTATAGCCGGAGCCGGTGAAGTAGGAACCCACCTGGCAAAAATGTTATCACAGGAGAAGCAGGATATTATCCTGATGGATCCGAATGAGGAACGTTTGAATTTCACGAATTCAAGCATGGAGATCCTTCCTATGGTGGGTAATCCGACATCCATTCGGGACCTGGAAGAAGCCGGTATCAGAAAGGCCGACCTGTTTGTCAGTGTCACGCCGGAAGAAACGACCAATGTGGCAGCCAGTATTCTGGCTTCTAAATTAGGAGCACATAAGACGTTGGCGCGTATCAACAATTACGAATATTTGCTCCCTAAAAACAAGGAACTGTTTGAAAAAATGGGGATCGATTCCATGATTTACCCGGAAATGCTGGCAGCCAAAGAAATTGTCACGGCTGTCAGACGCCCGTGGACTCGGCAATACTGGGAGTTGTTCGGAGGCGCTCTGATTCTGATCGGTGTAAAGGTGCGCGATAATTCCCGACTTGTGAACAAACATCTGTCCGAATTACTGAACGAACAGAAACTCTATCATATCGTTGCCATCAAACGGCAGAACGAGACCATTATTCCCCGTGGTACGGATCGTATAGAATCGGGAGATATCGTTTTTTTTACAACGACTAAAAGCCATATCGAAGACGTCCGGTTGCATGCGGGCAAGCGAGACCCCGAAGTAAAGAAAGTCATTATTATGGGAGGAAGCCGTATTGCGATCCGTACCTGCCAGTACCTTCCGAACAATATCCGTGTAAAAGTAATCGAGACTAACAAAGAAAAGAGTCACCGTATAGCTGAGGTTGTCCCTGGAAATGTCTTGATCATCAATGGAGACGGACGCGATACCGATCTGTTGATGCAGGAAGGGATCAAAGATGCACAGGCATTTATCGCACTGACGGATAATTCGAGTACGAACATCTTGGCTTGTCTGGCTGCTAAACGCGCCGGAGTATTCAAGACTATCGCCAAGATCGAAAATATCGACTACATACCTTTAGCGGAGAGCATGGACATCGGCTCGGTTATCAATAAGAAACTGATTGCTGCTAGCCATATCTACCAATTCCTGTTGGATGCAGACGTGTCGAACGTGAAGTGTTTAACTTTTGCCAATGCAGATGTGGCGGAACTTGTTGCCCGTCCCGATTCGAAAATTACCCGTAAGCAGGTAAAAGATCTGAATCTTCCGAAAGATTTGACGTTGGGCGGATTGATTCGTGACGGTGAGCCTATGATGATCAAGGGTGATACACATATCCAAGCTTATGACCACGTTGTGGTGTTCTGTTTGGATACGGCTATGCGTAAATTGGAGGACTACTTTAATTAATTGTCAATGGACAACTCAGGGTTGTCTCTTTTCTCTGTTCAATATGTCAATTGTTAATAGCATATTATGCTGAACATTCGTTTTATAATTAAGATGTTAGGGATGATGTTCATCCTTGAGACGTTGTTTATGCTGGCTGCAACGGCAGTCGCTTTCTTATATGAAGGAAATGACTTCTATCCGCTTCTTCAGTCGAGTGGTATCATGTTCGGAACGGGAGTCCTTTTTATGCTGATCGGACTACGAGCCAATGAACATACGGCCGGGCGCAGGGAAGGGATGCTGACTGTTACATTGACTTGGGCTCTTTTCTCCCTTTTGGGGATGTTACCATTCTATTTAGGTGGCTATATAGATAATGTGACGGATGCTTATTTCGAAACGATGTCCGGTTTTACGACGACAGGCTCTACCATATTGACCGATATCGAAGCACTTCCGCACGGGATATTGTTTTGGCGGAGCCTTACGCAATGGCAGGGCGGTATTGGAATGATCGTGTTTACCGTAGCGCTGATGCCTATTATCGGAGGTGGGGCTACCCAGATGTTCAATGCCGAGACTCCGGGTATCACGCACGAACGTTTCCGTCCGCGTGTTACCCAGGTGGCCAAGCGCCTGTGGGGAGTTTATTTGTTCCTGACCATTATCCTTATTGGTCTTTTATGGGCGGGGCCAATGGACTTGTATGACGCTGTCAATCATGCGCTCACTTGTATTTCTACAGGTGGCTATTCTACGAAAAATGCCAGTATCGCTTACTGGGACTCTGCCTATATCGAATATATAATTACGATTTTTATGTTTATCGGTGCGACCAATATTACTTTGATATATTTCTTTTTTAACGGTAGGCCCAAGAAGTTATTTGCGGATGAAGAAACACGCTGGTTTTTCTGGTTCGTACTGATTATTACGGCAATATCGACAGTCTGGATCATGTATAAAGGAATTGTGGACGATTTTGGTACAGCTTTTAGGCAAACGGTATTCCAGGTCGTGACATTGGTGTCTACATGTGGGTTTGCAACGGTCGATTATATTCCGTGGGGACCGTTTTTCTGGCTGTTAGCGCTAGTTCTGATGGTGGTATGTGGTTGTGCTGGCTCTACTTGTGGAGGTTTGAAAATGGGCCGTTTTGTGATTTTGACCAAGAACCTCTTTAATGAATTTAAGAAGCAGACGCATCCACATGCCATTATTCCGGTGCGAATGAACGGGCATGCTGTTTCTGGTGATATCGTCCACCGGGTATTGGCGTTCGCTTTTGCCTATATTGCTTTAATATTTGTCAGCTGTATGGTGCTGATGATCGATGGGGTAGGATTTGAGGAGACTATCGGGGCTACTATCTCTTCGATCAGTAACGTTGGACCGGGACTTGGTAGTCTGGGACCGGTCGGAAACTATGCTGATGTCCCGGCGGTATCGAAGTGGTTCTTGTCTTTTCTGATGATGGTCGGACGTTTGGAGATCTTTACGGTGTTGACAATCTTGTTGCCGGGGTTTTGGAAACAATAATACCAAAAAAGATAGTTCGGATATACGCTTTTGCCTAATTTTGCGTTATAATAGGTGCGAATCATAAAGACGTAAGATACATGATAGAATATATCAAGGGAGAGATAGTAGAACTGACACCGGCCAGGATGATCTTGGAATGTGCCGGAATCGGTTATGAACTGAATATCTCCTTGAATACATATACTTTTTATAATGGGAAACCGACCGGGAAGATTTACGTGTACGAAGTAATACGTGAAGATGCCCATTTGCTTTTTGGCTTTGCAGGAAAAGATGAGCGCGAACTGTTTCTGATGTTGACTTCCGTGTCGGGAGTCGGTCCCAATACTGCCCGGATGATCCTTTCTTCCCTGTCACCATCTGAATTGATCCGGGTGATTGCCGATAAGAACGAAACAGCTCTGACGTCAGTCAAAGGAATCGGATTGAAAACAGCTCAACGTATTCTAGTTGATCTCAAAAACAAGGTAAAGCCGATAGAGGGAATGACAGTGACAGGTGGCTCCTCTTCTGTCGCTGCCAGTGGTGCTGTCACAGAAGAAGCAGTGGCGGCATTGGTTATGCTTGGATTCCAGAAGGCCGCTTCGCAAAAGGCGGTTAACTCGATATTGAAAGGTTCGCCTGCACTGGCTGTCGAGCAGGTCATTAAAACAGCCCTAAGAATGCTTTAAGCAATGGATAATTGGCAATTGGCAATTTAGGAGAATTTGGAATTGTCGGTTGTCATTGTCTGTTGTCAATTGTCAATTAACATGAGAAGGACACTGAAATTTATACTCTGGATAACAATTCTACTGTTTGGTGCAGGTCTGTATTCTATGAATACGGATTTTCTGGCCTATGAGATGTCGTTGCCGGATACTGAACAGCCGGTCGTTCCGGATGATACGGTACCGAAGGTGCGCACCCGCTTTCCGGTAGCCAAGACGGTCCCTGAAGAATATCAGGATCTTACCAAGCAGTCACCTGCTGACTTGAAGACGCCGGATAACGTGAAATCAGTGGTCGAATATGATATCAGAACCGGGACATATGTGGTCCGTACCAAGTTAGGTGATGCCGATCTGACTACTCCTATTTCGTTGACCCCTGAGGAATACCAGGATTATAGTTTCCAAAAATCCGTTCAATCCTACTATCGCCAGAAAAACGAGGAAGAATTTCAAAAGGCGGCTAATAAGCAGTTCAATTTAGCTGATATGCAGTTCAATATCGGTGCGGCGGAACGTATCTTTGGGCCGGGCGGTGTCCGGGTGAAAACGCAAGGTTCGGCTGAAGTGGAGCTAGGCTTGAAGCAGAATAAAACCAAAAATCCCTCTTTGCCGGAACGTGCTCGTAACCGTACCTTCTTTAATTTCGATGAGAATGTTCAATTGAATGTACAGGCATCGGTTGGTAGCAAAGTGAATTTCGATATGAACTATAATACCGAAACCTCTTTTGATTTCGACTCCAAAAAACTGAAATTAGCTTATACCGGGGAGGAAGATGAAATTATCAAGTCGCTGGAAGCCGGAAATGTAAGTATGACAACCAGTAACTCCCTAATCAACGGAGGAGCAGCCCTGTTCGGTATGAAAGCGGATCTCCAGTTCGGGAAGTTGCGAGTCAATGCGTTGTTTGCACAGCAGGAGTCGGAATCGAAAACGGTCAGTTCTAAAGGGGGCGTGCAGACAAAACCTTTCGAATTGACGATTGACCAGTATGACGAGAATCGTCACTTTTTCCTGTCACACTATTTTCGCGACCGCTATGATGAGGCGGTGAAGAACCTGAATACGATTTCCTCTCCCGTCACGATCAGCAAGGTGGAAGTTTGGGTGACAAACAAACGGGCTACTTATGACCAGGCGCGTAACGTGGTCGCTTTTGCCGATCTGGCCGAGCATGATAATATTTCGAATACGACGGTCGTTTCTCCTTCGGGGGCGCTGTCTATCCCCTATAATAATACGAATACATTATATAATACCCTTAACCAGCAATTTATCGGTGCTCGTGATATCAGCACGGTAAATCAGGCGTTGGGAGGAACTTTTGTTAACGGTACGGAATATGAAGAAGTGGAAAGCGCTCGTTTGCTGGATGCGTCCGAATATACGGTCAATACGAAGTTGGGGTATATCTCGCTGAAAACACAGTTGCAGGCAGATGAGGTATTGGCTGTCGCTTACAATTATACTTATTCGGATGGAAAGACTTATCAGGTTGGCGAGTTCTCGACTGACAACCCTTCATCGGCTGCCTCTTGCCTGTATGTGAAGTTGTTGAAAGGAATTACCATGTCGCCTGATATGCCTTTTTGGGACCTGATGATGAAAAATATCTATTCATTAGGAGCTTACTCTGTCCAAAAAGAGAAGTTCAAGTTGAATATCATGTATCAAAGCGATACAACCGGTACGTATGTCAACTATTTGCCGGAAGGGGCGATTGCCAACCAAATCTTGTTACGAGTGCTGAACCTAGATAGCTATGATTCCAACAATCAGCCGCATCCGGATGGTATATACGACTTTATTGAAGGTGTGACCGTCCTTGCCGATAATGGGAAAATTATTTTTCCAAGTGTGGAACCATTCGGCTCCTATCTGCGTAAAAAGATTAACAATGATGCGATTGCTGACAAATATGTATTCCAGGAACTCTACGACTCGACATTGACTGTCGCCAGACAGATTGCTGAAAAGAATAAGTTCAAACTGGAGGGGGAATACAAAGCCTCTTCGGGTGCCGAGATACAGTTGGGAGCTTCCAACGTAGCGCGAGGTTCAGTGAAAGTAACGGCTGGCGGAGCGATATTAACCGAGAATGTAGATTATACTGTTGACTATACTTCCGGCGTGGTAACGATCCTGAACGAAAGTATTATTTCTGCAGGCACGCCGGTCAGCGTCTCGCTGGAAAACCAGACAGCCTATAACATGCAGCGTAAGACCATGATGGGATTGGACTTGAACTATCAGTTCAACCCGAATCTGATGGTAGGCGCTACCATCATGCACATGTCCGAAATGCCGTTGACCACCAAGACGACGATGGGCGACGAAGCGATAAAGAATACGCTCTGGGGTGTCAATATGGCTTATAAGGGCGAGAGTCAGTGGCTTACCAATATGTTCGACAAGCTGCCGTTGCTGAACCTAAGCAAACCCAGCCAGATATCTTTCAATGCGGAGTTCGCTCATTTGATTGCCGGGCATTACGAAAACAAGAACACGGGGGGATATTCGTATCTGGATGACTTCGAGTCGACACAGAGCAATTTCGACCTCTCCGACCCTTATCCCTGGCAGTTGTCCAGTGTGCCTTATGACGATGGTACGCCCCAATTGTTCCCGGAAGCCGGGCTGACCAATAATATCGATTACGGGAAAAGTCGTGCTTTGCTTGCTTGGTACACGATCGACGGATTGTTCACGCGTAAAAATTCTTCTTTGCGTCCGAAATATATTACGACAAAAGATTTGTCCAACCATTATGTCCGTGCTATCGAGACGAGAGAGTTGTTCCCGCAACGGCAGCAAAGCATGAGTGAAAGTAATACGTTGACAGTTCTGAACATGGCTTACTATCCGCAGGAACGCGGACCGTATAACTTGGATGCCGATAATATTAATCCTGACGGAACATTGCAAAACCCGGAAAAGCGTTTCGGTGGAATGATGCGAAAGATAGACCAGAGTGACTTTGAGACGGCGAATGTCGAATATATCGAATTTTGGATGCTCGATCCGTTCATTTATGATCGTCAGACAACAGGGGGGGATCTGTATTTTAATTTGGGTGAGATATCGGAAGACATATTGAAGGATGAAAAGAAGTTCTTCGAAAACGGATTGCCAATCGATGGCGATACCTCTAAGGTCGATTATACTGTTTGGGGTAAGGTTCCAAAACAGCAGAGTACAGTTTATGCCTTCGACAATACGGCAGGTGCACGTCTGTTACAGGATGTCGGCCTGAACGGTTTATCCTCGGATGAAGAAAAGGAATATCCGGCTTACCAGGATTATCTGAATAAATTACGCCAGAAATTGAATGCGGTAACCCTAACCGAGATGGAGAACGATCCGTTACAGCTGTCCCCTTTCTTTGATCCGGCCGGTGACAAGTTCCACTATTTTCGTGGTTCGGACTATGATTCTCAGGAGGTGGATATCTTAACACGTTACAAACGCTATAATGGAACGGAAGGAAACTCGAAAGATATCAACGATTCGGGCGAGCGCTACAGCACTTCTTCCAAGACCGTGCCTGATGTAGAAGACATCAATCAGGACAATACTCTGAATAAAAATGAAAAATATTTCGAATACAAAGTCAGGATAACTCCGCAGGATACGGTTGTCGGTGAAAACTTCATTGCGGATAAACGTACTTCATCAGTAAGATTGGCGGATGGTACGACAGAATCCGTTACCTGGTATCAATTTAAGATTCCGGTAAAACAATATCAGCGTCGTGTGGGGGCAATCAATGATTTCAAGACGATTCGTTTCATGCGTATGTATATGACAGGATTTAAGGAATCGGTCGTGTTGCGCTTCGGTACTCTGCAATTGGTACGCGGAGAATGGCGATCCTACGAGCAGGATTTGTCCGATCCGAAGATGCCGCCCGCAGTGAAGGGTAAATTGGAAGTCTCGACTGTCAATATCGAGGAAAACAGTGACAGGGATCCGGTCAGCTATACATTGCCCCCGGGCGTCAGCCGTGTACTGGATCCAAGCCAGCCTCAGATTCGTCAGGAGAACGAACAGGCGCTTTCTTTAAAGATAACGGACCTTGCCGCTCAAGATGCACGTGCCGTGTATAAGAATACGAATTATGATTTGCGGCAGTATAAGCGCTTGCAACTGTTTACACATGCCGAGGCTCCGAAATTGGATGTAAACGATCTTGCAGATGGCGATCTCGCTGTTTTTATCCGCCTGGGATCGGACTATAAGAATAACTATTACGAATATGAAGTACCGTTGAAGTTGACTCCGCACGGGAAGTATAACTATAACAATTCGGAACACCAGAAAATCGTTTGGCCGGCAGAAAACATGTTGAATTTCCGTTTGGAGATTCTGACGGATCTGAAACTGGAGCGTAACCGGGAAAAACGATCCGGTACGAATGGAGTGTCTTTCCAGACTGTCTATTCTGGTAGGGATCCGGACAACGATGGCAATACGATCCGTGTCAAAGGTAATCCGAGTCTTTCCGAAGTGAAGACAGTCATGATCGGTGTGCGTAACGTGCGTAATAAGTTGAAGAGCGGGGAAGTTTGGGTGAACGAATTGCGCCTGACCGACTTCAATGAAGAAGGTGGATGGGCGGCCAATGCGAATTTGAATGTTGCGCTTTCCGACTTGGGAACGGTGAATGTGGGCGGACGTATCGAAACGGCTGGTTTCGGTGCTCTCGACCAGTCGTTGAACGAACGCCGGATGGAAGACTTCAAACAGTATAACGTGGCGACCTCTATCGAATTGGGTAAGCTGTTCCCGGAAAAGGCGCAAGTCAGTATCCCGTTCTATTATGCTTATTCGAAGGAAACATATGATCCGAAATACAATCCGCTGGATCAGGATGTCAAGTTGAAGGATGCTATCGACAAGGCGGAAACGAAAGCCGAGAAGGACTCGATTCGTAATTATTCTCAAGATAGGACGGTTATCAAGAGTGTTTCGTTTAATAATGTGCGTGTGAATATCAAGAGTAAGAACCCGATGCCTTACGATCCGGCAAACTTCACGCTCGGGTATTCGTACAGCATTAATGATAAGAAAAACCCGGAGACTGAATATGAAACGACAAAGGATTACCGTGCCAATTTCGCCTATAGCTATGTGCCTTATGTCAAGCCGATCAAGCCATTTGATAAGTTATTGAAGAAAAACAACGGCTATACGCGCTATGCCAAACAACTGGCGTTTAATGTGGCCCCGTCTATCAACTTCCAGACGGCCATGATGCGGAATTATTACGAAATAAAATTACGCGACCTGACAGGAGCGGCAACAGGTGTCCCCAACGATATACCAGTGACATTCAGCCAGAACTTCTATTGGGACCGTGCTTTCAGTTTGAACTGGGCTTTTACGAATAACCTGAACATAACGTTCAGTTCCGGTACGAATGCCCGTATCGAAGAACCGTATGTGCAGGTGAATAAGGAACTGAACCCGGACGGTTACCAGTTATGGAAAGATTCCGTGAAGAAGAGCATCGCTGACCTGGGAACCCCGATGAAGTATGACCAGCAGTTTATGGCGACCTGGCAGTTGCCGTTGCAGCTGATCCCGGTTCTGGATTGGACCAATGCTTCTTTGAGCTACAATGCTACTTACAACTGGGATCGTGGAGCGACGGTAAGCGAAGATATCGAGATGGGTAATACGATCAAGAACCAGCGTCAGTTCGATTTGCAGGCGAACTTGAACCTGTTATCTCTCTACAACAAAAACAAATATTTGAAGAAGATCAACCAGAAGTTTAACAATACCCGGACTACGGCTAAAAAAACGGAGAAGAAGAAAAAGCCGAAATTGGAAAAAGAAATTGTCTTGAGTCCGGACAGCGCTACGGTTGTCGAGCATGGAATGTTTACGAAAAAGGTGCAAATCACGGCCAGAAGAACGGACGGGCGTGTCTACAAAGTCAAGTTCAAGCCGATCAACTTCGCACAGGTTAAGATTTTGAACCAAGACACGGTGCGCTTGAAGTTGACGATCATACCGGGACCGGCCCCTACTGAGGATTTTCTTTACAAGGCGGTTGAACACAGTGCCCGCTTTTTGATGATGGTGCGCCGTTTCAATATTCAGTTTACGAACTCTGCCGGTATGATGCTGCCCGGTTTCCGTCCGGAGATCGGTGATATCTTTGGCCAGGGACGTTCTTCATTCGGACTTTCCCCGGGGATCGGTTTTGCGTTCGGTGACGTGCGTCGTAGCTATATAGACGAGGCATATGAAAAAGGCTGGCTGATTACGGATACCGAGAGAGACGTGAATGCCGCAGTCATGACCAGTACGAAAAATCTGAATATACGGGCGAACCTCGAACCGATCACTGGATTGAAGATCGACTTGACGGCTCTTCGCAACGATACGCGTAATACGGAAATACAATTTATGTATGAAGGTATGCCGGAGATTATGGGGGGAAACTTTACCATGACGACAATCGCGCTGGGAAGCGCATTCGGAGGCAGTGGCAATGCTATGAATAACTATTCTTCGAAAGCCTTTGACAAGTTGTTGGCAAACCGCGAGATCATTGCCCAACGTATCGAAAGCAAGTATTCCGGCTTGAAATATCCGGATGTGGGCTTTATCCATGATAAAGGCTTGGGAGGAATGCCTTATAATCCGGGAACAGATAATGTGAACGGCGTCAACCGGAATTCGGCGGATGTCCTGATTCCTGCATTTCTGGCCGCTTATACCGGTAAGGACCCGAAGAAGGTAGGCTTGACGGCTTTCCCTTCGTTGAAGAGCATGTTGCCTAACTGGCGCGTTACTTACGACGGCTTGATCAAGATTCCGGCTGTCAAGAAATATTTCAAGAGCTTGACGTTGAGTCACCAGTACCGTTGTTCTTATTCGGTAGGTGCTTTCACATCCTTCTTGAATTGGGTGGATGCCGGGCAGGACGGACTGGGATATATCCAGTCGATTCTGAACGATAACCCGACACCATCGTCTCCTTATTCGATTTCGTCTGTCAGCCTTACCGAAGCGTTTAGTCCTTTGTTGGGTGCAGATGCGACGCTGTTGAATAACGTGACGGTTCGGGCGGACTATTCGACTACCCGCAATTTAAGCCTGAACACGACATCCTACCAATTGGTCGAAGCACTTTCCAAGAAAGTGACGATCGGTTTGGGTTACAAATATGCCGAGTTCAACAAGGTTTTGAAGATGAAGAAAACGCGTGATTTCAGCAATGACCTCACCGTTCGCCTTGATTTCTCGTTCAACAAGATGCAGTCGTTGATTCGTAAAATCGACACGCAACTGACGCAGGCTACTAGCGGTAACATCGCAAAGACAATCTCCTTCTCGGCTGATTACGGTTTGAGCCGTGCGTTGACGGTCCGTGCATTCTATGATATTCAGATCAATGAACCGTTGATATCGAGTGCATCTTATCCGACTTCAAACTCAAACTACGGTATCAGTTTGCGGTTCTCTCTTGCACAATAATCCAGTTTCTCTATCACTCTATCACACTTTGTTTTGTAAGCATTGACAAACATGGTGTGCAAGGAGTGATACATACCGGATTCCTGTATCACACTTGTATCACTACCTGCCGTTGAAACGGGTAGCCGGTATTGTTTATAAAAACGCAGGGAACCGTGCCGATATACATCTGTGTGGAGATAGTTTCATCAACATAAAGGTACTTTTTTACTAAAACAAGTAGGAAAAGAACGAAAAGCAAGCAGAAAAGTTTGGAAACATGCCCATCTTCTGCCTTTCTACACCCGGATGTTACCGCTCTCCACACCCGGATGTCCGGAATGGCTACACCCGGATGTCCGGAATGGCTACACCCGGATGTCCGGAACTCGTACTTCTTACCAATCAATCTTTTGAATACCTTTGCTTTGGAGGAAAGTATTCGCCTTGCTGAAGTGTTTGCAGCCGAAGAAACCATGGTCAGCAGAGCGTGGAGACGGATGCACGGTTGTCAGCACCAAGTGTTTATGGGTGTCGATAAGGGCGATCTTCTCTTTTGCATAACTTCCCCACAGCATGAATACCAGATTCTCACGTCCATCGCTCAATTTCTTTATCACTGCATCTGTAAAAGTTTCCCATCCCATATTCCGATGTGAGCCGGTTTCGTGAGCCCGTACAGTCAGGACCGAGTTCATAGGAAACACGCCTTGCTCTACCCAACGGTCCAGATTGCCGGATGTGGGGATCGGTTTGCCTAAGTCTTGGTGTATTTCTTTGAATATGTTGGCCAGTGATCCAGGAATGGGAACTCCTTGCGGGACGGAGAAGCAGACTCCGTAGTATTGCCCCGGATTGGGATAAGGGTCTTGTCCAAGTATAACAACCTTCACTTTCTCGAATGGACAGGCATTAAAAATATGGAAGATCTGGTGTCCGGGAGGAAGCACATGGGCGCTTCTGTATTCGTTCTTGACAAATGTGACCAACTGCTCAAAGTATGGTTTATCAAATTCTTCCTGAAGGCGTTTTCGCCAGCTTTCTTCTATTTTGACATTCATGGCATAGCATGTTAATTGGGACAATGCAAAAGTATATAATTTACAAGAGATTATCAAGAAGACAACAAAGATACGACGGATATCTTATCCGGATATTGACTTAATTCTACAATAAATGTGTATAGTCACAAACTCCCTGAAAATATTTCAGAATAAACGCAAACTTATCTTTCAAAGAGATTCAAATTGTATCTTCTTTTTGAAATAAACAAATAAAAAACAGACAGCCACCGATAAGTTAACTATATTTGTCAGCAGATAAGAAGTTACATGCAAAAAAATGACAAAATAAAACTTAATTCCTACCTGGCTCCCCTTTCCTTTTTATATGGAATTGGGATATGGTTGCGAAATCGACTTTTTGATTGGGGTATTTTACATTCCGAACAATATTCTATTCCTGTGATCTGCATAGGAAACTTATCTGTAGGAGGAACGGGTAAAACTCCCCATACAGAATATATCATACGTTTACTGAAAGATAAATATCGCATTGCAGTATTAAGCCGAGGGTACAAAAGAAAAACATCGGGGTTTATTCTTGCTGATTCTGAAAGTTCCAGTTTGGAGATCGGAGATGAACCTTTTCAAATGAAAAATAAATTTCCGGATATACTTGTCGCTGTCGACGCTAATCGCCGCCGGGGGATTCAAAATCTTTTATCCCTCCCTGAAAAAGACAGACCTGAAGTAATTTTGTTAGATGATGCATATCAACATAGATATGTGCACCCTTCCCTTTCGATCGTGTTGAGTGACTACCATCGTTTATTTTATAATGATAAACTAATGCCTACCGGACACCTGAGAGAACCGATAAGTAATATAAACCGAACAGATATCGTGGTTGTTACTAAATGCGACGAAGATATGAAGCCGATCGATTTTCGTGTTATTGAAGAAAATATGAAGTTGCGGGCTCACCAGTTACTTTTTTTTACCAGCATCGTTTATGGAGAAGTTAAACCTGTATTCCCCTCGGAAGCTCGTTTCTTAAACCATAAAAATATTGGAAAAGAAGATGATATATTGTTGATATCAGGTATTGCAGTTCCCACTCCATTTATTCGTGAGGCAGAAAAGTATTCAAATAAAGTGTTGCCGGTCGTTTTTCCTGATCATCATACGTTTAGCAAGTCAGATTTCAAGAAATTGGATGTGATATTCGAAAAGATGACTTCACCGGGAAAATTGATCTTAGTAACAGAAAAAGATGCAGCACGTTTAAAAAACAGTCCTCTTGTTCCGGAAAGTTGGAAGAAATATTTATATTATCTACCGATTGTAATCAGGTTTTACAATGAGCAGAGTTTTAATGAGACAATAGAAAAACATATTATCACATTTCCCAAAAATAATATTTTACAAAACAAATATGAGTAACAGGACAGAAATATCAACATTAGGCGAATTCGGTTTGATTCGCCACCTAACTAACAGGATTGAAATAAAGAATAATAGTACGATAAAGGGCGTAGGCGATGATGCGGCAATTCTCTCCTATGAGGATAAACAAGTGCTTGTCACTACCGATCTATTATTGGAAGGTATTCATTTCGACTTGACTTATGTACCTTTAAAACATCTCGGATATAAATCGGCTGTTGTAAATTTCTCCGATATTTATGCCATGAACGGCCAGCCTAAGCAGATCACTGTATCACTTGGCATCTCCAAACGTTTTTCTGTTGAGGATGTAGAAGATTTTTATGCTGGGCTAAAGTTGGCCTGTGATGTGTATGGAGTCGATATTGTCGGAGGAGACACTTCTGCTTCTTTAACAGGGCTTTGCATCAGTATCACTTGTATTGGGGAAGGAGAAAGAGATAAAGTTGTCCTTCGCAGTGGAGCCCAAGAAACGGATTTGATATGTGTTTCTGGGGATTTAGGAGCTGCTTATATGGGATTGCAATTATTAGAACGCGAAAAAAGGATATTTAAAGGTGAAAAAGATTTCACACCGGATTTTACAGGCAAAGAATATCTGTTGGAACGTCAATTGAAGCCGGAAGCTCGTAAAGATATTATAGAGATGCTTCGTCATGCGGGGATTATCCCTACAGCAATGATGGACATATCAGACGGTCTGTCTTCCGAACTTTTGCATATTTCAAAAGAAAGTAATGTCGGATGTCGCGTATATGAAGATAGAATTCCTATCGATTATCAAACGGCTGCAATGGCTGAACAATTTAATATGAATTTGGTAACTGCAGCTTTAAATGGCGGTGAAGACTATGAATTACTTTTCACTGTTCCTCTCACTGATCATGATAAAGTATCTGAAATGAAAGGTGTTAAAGTAATCGGTCATATTACAAAACCCGATCTCGGTAATTACTTGGTAGGTCGTGATGGAGGCGAAGTCGAACTAAAAGCACAAGGCTGGAATTCTTTGGAAGAATAAAAAATCAGTAAAAAGTAGCTCTACCTATTGCAAGACTCAAAAAAGATTCATATCTTTGCACCCGTTAAACAAAACAACGGTGCCATAGCTCAGTTGGTAGAGCAAAGGACTGAAAATCCTTGTGTCCCCGGTTCGATTCCTGGTGGCACCACTGAAAATCAAGCAGTTACAATTAAAGTAACTGCTTTTTTTGTGTCTTTTCGGTGGTTTTTCCCTTCAAATCCCATTATTTTCTGTGTTTTTCGTGGTTTGTTTAAACCGATGTTTAAACCAGCGTTTAAACCATGAGTACAACTATCAATGTCGTATGTTACAAATCTAAAGTATTGAAAAACAATGAGTCTCCTTTGATGATTAGAACCTGTAAAGACAGAAAGATGAAGTATGAAAGCATTGGAATCTCGCTTGATCCTAAGTATTGGGACTTCAAAGCCAATAGACCTACTTCCAAATGTCCCAACAAAGAGTATATCGAAAAGGTGATTACAGAGAAAACCAAAGCCTATACAGATAAAATTCTGGAATTAAAGGCTATGGAACGGGAGTTTACGGTAACCACTTTGGCGGAAAAAGTAAACAACCCCGTAAAACTGAAAACCGTTGGCGATGTCTTTTTAGACTATATGGAGAGGCTTTCAGCAGAGAAACGCACTGGATATATGCTTTCTATCAAACAGGTGTATAACTCGCTTATCAAGTTCAACAAACATCTGAATATCTATTTTCTAGATATTGATACGGCTTGGCTACGGAAATACGAAACGTGGCTACGCTCAAACAACATCAAAGAAAACACAATCGGTATTCGTTTCAGGACTTTGAGAGCGATCTACAATCTGGCTATTGAAGAAAACATTGTCAAAGCTGAATATTATCCTTTCAAAAAGTATAAAGTATCCAAACTACATGAAGAGACAGCCAAAAGAGCTATCACCAAAGAGGACATAAACAAGGTTCTTTCTTACAAGTCAAGTAATCCGTTTACAAGACTGCCTATCGACCTGTTTACTTTCTCTTACTTCATGGGTGGAATCAACTTCGTGGATATGGCATACCTTACAAAAGATAATATCATTGACAACCGTTTGATCTATTCCAGACGCAAGACAAGTAAGCTGATAAAGTTGCCATTGCAACCAAAAGCGATCGAACTGATCCATAAATATGCTGATCCAGATAATCCTTATCTATTCCCTATCCTGTCTACCTTCCATAAAACGGAACAACAGCAAAGAAACAGGATTCATAAGGTGATCTCTAAAGTGAATGACCGTTTGAAAGCCATTGGCAAAGAATTAAATTTGCCTATAGACTTGACAACATACGTCGCACGTCATAGTTTTGCCACATCATTAAAGAGATCAGGCGTGAATACCTCTTTAATCTGTGAGGCTTTAGGGCACAGTTCAGAGAGAGTAACCCAAATCTATCTGGACAGCTTCGGTAATGACCAGATGGAAGACGCTATGAAAAACCTACTCTAAACCAAAGAATCCTGTTTCCAGAAATGGGGATAGGATTCTTTTCATTTTACCGTTCTTTTATAGATGATCGTTGAGGAGTAATAGTTACTCCATTGTTTTTAAGAAACAATTTGACATCTTCAAAAAACCAATTTCCAACAAAAGGAGATACCCATAATTCTTCAACTAAATCTTTAATATTAGATAATTGAAGATAGAAAAATGGATCAAGGTGCTTTTCATTTATAGTATAAATACGTATTTCTTGTTCATAAATATATTCTTCTTTTTTTCTTAATATAATAGTATGGTTAGATTCTTTGTCTTTAAAAATGTTTATTTTCTTACTGTCATAATTAACCCTGCCGATATAAAAATCACTATTCGATCGAACATTCAATATATTTCGCAAATTACCAACAGATGTTTTTATCGCAATACCTTCTGGATGGTTGCCTAAATAAATCTTCCAGAGAGCATAATTTTCCTTCTTATTTTCATGCCATGAACAGCAATAGGTTACATCTGAAAGAGTTATAGCTTTTCCTTCAAAAGTTAATTTTAATACTGGAGTATCATTTTCAAAAAAAGGCTGTATCGGTTTTTCTCCGAAGAATAATCTATATACTTCATTTTCACAAATTACATCATTCTTACGGTATGATATATTCAGAAAATTATCAGGTTGACCTTCTTGTTTTTTAAAAGCTTCAATTAAAGAATTTATTGATTCTTTGTCTAAATCAACATAAGTATCGTAGTAATCTTTGAAAAAACTTGCCCTACGAAACATTAAACGTTTATTTAATACAAGGCTTGTAAAAGAAGCCCAATCCATATATTTCCATATCTGAACATCATCGTTCAATGGTTCTATATCAGGTATATCTTTATACATAAAACAACAAATTTGATAATTACACAAAGATAGTGATTTGAATTGTATTTCTACTTTTGCATAATTATTATTTAATTTTGCCACATCAAACAAGTAAAAGGAATGATACTGGATATAGACAACCCGCTATTAACGTATGTACTGAAATACTTCGGTTCATATCAAGCTATCTTAGAAACAGATGAAGATGGCAAGACGTATTTAATGAATACTTGGTATCCCGTTGGATTCGCCCATTGGTATGAGGATATTCTAAAATCAATCCCATTCAATAGATCAGACTATGATAAGCATGAACGTTTACAGGAACTTCTAACTTATTTGAATCTGGATAAAGAATCATTCTGGGGACTGATCCTGTATCTGTATGACTATACTACGGACGCCTGCAAGAATTTACTTGTACCACAAAAGACACACCAAGAAACCTACAATGAATTTTGTGCTTTCTTAGAGCAGAATCCCCATATTGAATCACTGACATTTAAAACCGCCAATAAAAAGACTTATACTATATCTGATAAATTGATCCTTGACTTTTTGGCTATCCGTTTACAAGAAGAGAAGATGAGTAACCGCCAAAAGCAACGGTTCAACAGTGAACTCAGATCATTATCAGCAGCAGAGAAAGCAGACTCCAGACGAAAGATCAGCTATTTCTTTGCGTATCAACTAACCCAATTCTTGCAAATAGAAGGAATCTCAAATATTAAAAGAAGGGGAAAAGCCACTATCTCAAATAAAGAAAAGGAGTTGATCCTATGTTCCCTCTATGTATGCAAATTCGCGGATAATCCAGAAAACTACTTGGACTTAGGCTATTACAACAAACTGATGAAAGACTTCAAAGGCTTATCCATGAATATGTCCCATAAATATGAATTGGAAATACATGCTGGCTGGATATTAAAATAAAGGATACAAATCGCACCGCCAAAACTTATCCTATATACGTTCTCAGACCGCTATACTTTTGCAGTGTAATCAAAAACAATTAGAACCTAATGCTGTAAAGGTAAGCGTAAAAGAAAATGAGAAATTTAGATTCAGTTAAAGAAGCAAACGAGGTTATGACAGTTGAAAAGGCTAACGAGTTATTAAAGGAGAAAAGACAATTCTTGTCAAATAATGCAGATGCGGAAGACAATATCAAGAAATCGGCAGAAGTTAATGTGAGAAAAGCGGAAAGAGGGTATCTTGAAGCACTTAAAAAGGTGGCACTTCCAACTACACAGGTGATATTCTGGGACTTGACAAATGAGACAGAAGAACAAGTAACAATTACGAAAAGACAAAGTGAAATCATTATAGCTACATCTGATTACAGCATGTCTGTTGCCAAAACTAATATTGAATTAGGAAAGGGATTGATAGCCAATGATAAGTTTGAGAAAGTCCCACTTTATGTAACAAATGCCGACTTGTTCTATGATGCGGATATTACGCTGAAAGACCTGAACGGAAACATAGTGAAAAAAGGAACTCCCAATGTCTATGTTCCAGTTGATTCCGCAAACGGTTATTGGCAATGGGCTACTTATTATGAGTATAACTTAAATGCCATTGTAAAAGAGGAGAAACAATTAGTCATAGAGAATGTACAAGTTAAACGGTTTGATTCTTTGCAAGAGTTTGCCCAATACAGAGGAGTGAACAATGTACTAAGCCGTGGTTTCAACGGATTGGAGAAAGCAGGTAACGCAGCTTTGGCTACACAACATGAGTTTTATACTAAAGTGTTCCAAAAGGCTGTTGAGCTAAAAGCGAATATCAGTGTTGTTACCAAATACTACAATTTCGGTAAGACAATAAAACCGAAAGTATGGAACAGTGCCGTATTAGGTATAGTGGAAGAGAACTTTATTGAATATGACTTGGAGATTGGCGATGAGATAGTCGAAACTCTTCAAAATATGGACTTCACAGAGAAAACTATCAAAAACCGCTATCTGATTGATGCTATTACCCGATTTGCCAACTATAAACCACAGGGTAAAGAAAAGATGATTGGAATTGCAGAAACCATTAGCACGATCAAGTCATTAAGCAGCGAAAGCGTAAGAATAATCAATATGGTAACATCTGACCATATAAACGTAATCTATACTGAGCTATTTACCCAATATCTAAATGGCAAAGGTCTCTTAAATAAAGAACAAGCCGCATAAATCACACACAAAAGAACTCATGTGACAGGTGAGTTCCCATACCCAAAATTTCGGGGTTCGGTCTCAATCCGAACCCTGTCTCTCAAATATCCAGAGGCTTCACCCAAGTAAAAGGATAGACTGCCAATTTTGATTGAAGCGGATAATAAACTCCTATTTCTCTTACTTGGTTACAGCCTAAAGGAAAATCAGAGAATAAGGCTTGCCTATGGTTTGCATTTTCCTTTTCAGGGGATTTTTGGTGACTGGCTATATAAAAGTAAAATCTTCCAAAAATCCCCTGAAACTGGAACAAGTAAAAGATAAGCATCCATAAATAGCCCTATTCTTCTTACTTGGATAGTCCCAACCCAAATAAAAGAGAAATGGGCACTTCCATTTCTGAAAGCACCCATAATATTATCATGGCATAACGAATGTATATTCTTCTTTACTTGGTGAATCCATCTGAATGTTCAGCATTTTGGCTATATAGTTCAGGCTATAGATATGATCCTCTTTCACCTTGTCAAGCCGTCTGTTTAAGGCGTTTTTCAAATTGTCATCCACAAAATGATTCATGATTTTTCGAATCACCTGTCCGTCATATCTGGGAGGATATATATCATGATCCAGACAGCAGGAATGGATAATATCATATTGTTCCACATAGATACCGTGTTCTTCCGTATTCAAGTCTGGAATATCCAAACCATCACTAAGTAAGATGTTAGAATCCATAATGGTATGTCTGATCGTGGATTTCCCCTCGTACCTCACTTTATCGTCCGTTATCAAGCCGTAATCAATGGCTTTCTGGTGCAACCCGTTTTTGCCCTTCAGGGTGGAATAGCCAACTTTCAATTTATTGGAGATTTCCAACAGGTTATAAAAGCAGGTATTTGTACCATTCAAGCATAAGCATTTAAGCAACAGGACATACCCTATTACACCTACAGGAATATCCTTTTCCAACAGTTCCTTGCGAATCGTAAAATAGTTGGAATCTGGCACATTGAGCAAATACTCATTCTGCCTTCTGGGTAATCCGTCCTCATTCTTGAAATAACGTGTCATACTGGATCGTATGAATCCAACCTCTTTGAAAACGGAAATATAGTCTTGTATCTTACTTGGTGAACACTGGCAATAGTCAGCGAGAGTATCTTGGTGTATATGGGATTCACCTGTTACAAAATCCGACTTGAAAGAGAAACAGGCAGCTACATAGGCTTGGTTATGGTTGAGTTTAAGGAAAATATTTTTGTCTAAGTTTCTGTAATTCATATTAGATATGTTAAAATGAGATTCAATTACGGTTTATCTGCACTACACCCATTTAGCCTTCTTCTGGAAGGAGGCTAAATCTGATATTAGGTTTTAGTGAAAAACGCATAGGTTCTTAGTAACAGTGTTACTTTTAGCCTTTACCAAGATGTTAAAATTAGCCTTCTGTCTTCTCTGGCTTTATAGGGGAGTTTTCCCTGTTGATGGGGATCAGGATATTCAGTTCCATCAGTTTCTTGTATTGGGAACAATTTATATTCAATGCTTTCTTGCATTCTAATCTGTTATTGAAAATTCGGTTGTTTGGCGTGTATAATACCATATTCGAGAAATTGGATTTACGGAAGGACAAAACTCATTTACCTATTAGATATAAAAACAAGAATTGTCCTTACAGTTTGGATAAGAAACAAGTGATCTGGGAAACTTGGAAGTATATCTGAAATGAATTTGATTTCTATCTTGTTGATATATACAAAGATACAAACAAATAGCCATCTAAAAAAGTAAATAGGCAGGAACTTGAATATCATACTACAAGTATCAATATTTATTATCAGTCTATTTTATAGACCTATATCCTACATGCCATTATATAGAGAGTTTCTTTTTAGGCGAAAAACAAAAGACGGACATTCCCATTTCTGGAAACATCCGTCTTAAAATACTTAATTATCAATGCAAAATCGGTTAGGAGCTTTTCTTCTTTTTCTTGATCCGATTTTTAACAACGGGAGCAGGTATATAAGTCTCTGTTGGTAAAATGTGTCTTTTTTTGATAGTTTCCACAATTTCCCTGTAAACTTCGATTCTGTCAAATGGTCTATATTCTTGCATAATGAGTTTCTTTGGAATGAATATTGGATTATCTGGAAACATGGAGAATCTCTTTAACTTGGAAGAACATACGAAGTTACAGATAAATAGGGACTTTAAAAAGTGATTTGTGAGTAAATCCAAAAAGAGAGAAGAACGATACTTCCTGTTTGATTTTTCCAATTGAACACGTATCTTTGTGGTAAATAGATAAAAGAATATGAAATCAACAACTGAATATATAAACATCTTGCGTGACTATATGGCGAAGAATGCCTCTAAATATAGCATTACCCGTATGGGGATATTCGGTTCTGTTGCCAGAGGTGAACAAACAGAAGATAGTGACGTAGATGTTTATTTGGAAACATCAAAGCCGAGTATGTTTGCATTGGTACATATAAAAGATGATCTGCAAACCCTGTTTGGTTGTAATGTCGATATTGTCCGATTACGGGATCACATGGATTCTTTCTTGAAAAATCGAATTGAGAAGGAGGGAATTTATGTGTGATACAGAGTTAATCCGTTCTTCTTTGATAAAGATACAAACGGCTTTAGATAGAATATTAAAGAGATCGGAAACAATACTTTCTCCAGACGATTTCTTGACGACACCAAGTGGAGTTGAGAGGTTGGAAAGTATTTGTATGCTGTTGATTGCAATCGGAGAAAGTGTCAAACGTATTGATAAAGCCACAAATAAAGAACTTTTATCGCATTATCCTGAAATTGATTGGAAAGGAGTTATGGGAATGCGAGACATTATAGCACATCATTATTTCGATATAGATGCAGTTATCGTTTTTGATGTAATGAAAAACAACCTGCCAGCCGTAAAAATGGCTATTGATAAAATGTTATCTGACATTTAAAATTCTCTATACATTTTATATATTCCTTTTACTTGGGTAACGCCAAAGAGTAAGCCTAACCAAGTAAGAAGTATATCCTATGCGTTCATAAGTTCACTACTTTTTATGTCCCCCACCCAGTAAGGAGAAGAAAAAGGAATATCCTACACAAAAGCCTATAGGATCAGCCGATCACGATTTCATGTTCAGACGGGTACACTACCATTCAATCCAGAATAGAATATATTTAACTGATTGAATTTACTGTCTGATATTGAAAATATGGGTTGTATCTTTTACTTGGTGGTATTCCTTTCATTCTTGCAAATCCGTAATTCATAATCAATTAACTTATTAAACTACAAACGTATGGAAGGAATGTATAAGGTATGTGACGTTAAATTGACGTACAACACGAAAGTAAAGAGTTCGGAAAGGGCTGTTATCAAGGATTCCAACAGTGCTTATTCCTTATTAATGAATCATATATATGATTCTGAAACAATTCAATACAGGGAGTATATGAAACTGATCCCGTTGAACAACGCTAAAAGGGTATTGGGGATTGTACATATATCAGAGGGTGGATTGGATTCAACATCTGCCGATATACGAGTCATTATGCAGGCTGCGATATTGGGAAACGCCTCTGCAATGATCCTTAGCCACAATCACCCATCTGGGAATAAACAACCAAGCAACCAAGACGATTTATTAACGGACAGGGTGAAAAAGGCTGCAAAACTATTTGATATTCAGTTGTTGGATCATATAATAGTTACAGATAGCGGATATTACTCTTATTTGGATGAAGGGAGGATATTATGAAGTGGTTGGCTTTCTTGGTGGTTCTTTTTTGTTTGATTGGGAATCCTGATTTATATCCGATCATAGCAGCACTTTTTCTTCTGTTTTATGGCTGTTTGTTTCTCTTTTTCTGGATAAGAGAAAAATTCAAGGATAAGTAAAGATTTTTCATTCTCTTACTTGGTTGATGTATAAACACTTTTCGTACCTTTGTGGCAATTCTACACGTTCATGGCGTTGAACCTCTATAGAAGGACATATTTAACGAAAGGTGTTATTGAAATTATCTTCTAAAGTCAAATTCTCGCAAAATTTGTATTAGAGTGAAGGTGATGGCAATAGCACCCGCATCTTTTGTTATAGACTTACCTGAAAGGGTAAACTATATCTCAATAGGTGTGGGTTGCTGTTGTTTTATCCACTCTAATGGCAATGCGAGAAGCCAGACTTTAGGATAAAGCAAATACAGTTCCCACACCTTTTTTATTATTTCACTTTCCGTAGGGGAACAGGAAAAGTAACTCTTATTGATATGCATAATTATACAGTGCAATTTAGGTACAATGGGAAAGAGGATTCTATTCCTTTTCGCACAGAGATCGAATGTAAAGCAAGTGAGGATTCTATTGTTCTAAACACAAAAGTAAGACCTTTTGTTAAACAGTATTTAGAAAGTAAGTCATTGTGGAAAGGTAATGGTTTTATGGAAGAACTTCGTCTTTACGGAAAAGAAGGAGAACTTATTTTTGATCTTAATGAGTTTAAACGCTAAATTTTTCAGATATGAAGAAGAATAAATATTGTGCTGTGTTTTTGACAATAATATTGTGTATGAATTTTATTTCTTGTGAGAAAGATAGTGAGAAATTCGCAAAAGAAGAATATAACATTCACATAGATGAAGCAGGAACACTGAGATTATTAATTCCATCAAAGGAAGATTTTGGCGGATATTATAGAAAATATAAGAGTTTAAAGTTGACTGGGCAAATAAATCAAGAAGATCTTGATGCTGCAATTGATTTCATGGTATATGCAGAAACTATTGATATGAAAGATGTTTCAATAGTTGAGGGTGAAAGATTGGATGGAACAAAAACTCCTAAAAATGTAATCACCAGTTTGGGAACCCCTACCTGTGCTTACACTACAGGATCAACAAATCAAGGCTATGGAACACTTATTCTCCCGAACGACTTAGAAGAATATTGGGGAGGGGGATTAGGAATAAAAAATATAACTTTTCCAAATACATTACGTATATTAGGAGACTTTTCTAATCCAAGCATGACTTCTATTGTTCTACCAGATGGAGTCACTGAAATAGGAGATGGAGCTTTTGGATATTCATGGGAACTTACTTCAATCACTTTATCTACCAATCTCGTAAAAATAGGAGATGGTGCATTTTGTGTTTGTAAGAAATTAACTGATATTTCCATACCTGATAAAGTAACAGAAATAGGACATACAGCTTTTTCGTCTTGTGAAAAGTTACAGGAAGTTTGGTTATCCAAATCATTAACCCAAATAGGGTATGAAGCTTTTAAAGGCTGTTCGAATCTAAAAAAAGTACACGTCAAATCATCTACTCCCCCTTCCACAAATAATAGATATATTTTTGATGGAGGAAATAGTATTGAATTGTTTGTTCCAAAAGGTTCTCGTGAATTATATAGAAATGATCCGTATTGGAGAGATGTACAATATATAACGGAAGAATAATATTTATAATAGTATTTAATATGAAAACAAACAGATTCTTAACAGCCATTCTTTCAGTGGCTTTGTGTGTGAACTTCGTTTCTTGTGGTGACGATGATGATAATAATATCATTGATCCAGAGAGTGTGACTAAACGGGTAGTAACTTGTTCGAAAAATGAAACTTCTTATGTTATTAATTATGATAATGACGGGAAAGTTTCAAAAATAGTTTGTCAAAATGATGGGGAATCTTATGATTATGACTTTTCTTTTTCAGGGAATGAAGCTGTTGCTACTTCCGAAGAGAAAGATGGTTCATATACCTATATTGACAATATTAAGTTTTCTTTGAATGGAAACGGGTATTGTACAAGTGCAATATGGACAGCTATAGAAAAAGGCAGTACCACTTATGAAAGCACAGACAATTATAAATTTACTTATAATTCAGACAATCAAGTGATAAAAGCTGATATTGATGGTGAGATTGAAGAATATGTATATAAAGATGGTGTGATGGTCAGCAGTGGTGTTGCAGAAACAATCACTTATACAGATATTCCAAATATAGGTAATTTGTTTGTTGCGTTTAGTACAGATTATAATGATCCGTTTGAAGAATGGCGTCTTGCAGGTCTATTAGGAAAAGCTTCAAAGTTCTTGCCCAAAACAGCTACATGGGATGAAGGTATGGAAACATACAATTACGAATTGGATGAGGAAGGGTATGTAAAGAGAGTAAAGGTAACGTTCCGTGACACAAAGGGAAGTGAACGTTCCTATTCCTATAAATACACTTACGAAAATATCAAGTAAGATACTCATTCTTATTTAAAGCCCCCTTCCAGTAGCAAGGATAAAACAAAGATCACCCAAGCGAGCAAAGAACATTCTTGCTTACTTGGGTGATTTTGTGTATAATGAAATTGAAAATGAGATAATTAACAATAGTATTAATCTGACATCTGTTTAAACCAATACTTAAACCAGCTTAAAACCAGAATATTCTGGATGATAAAGAGGGAAAGGAAGTAACTGTATAAGGTGCTATAGCTCAGTTGGTTGCTTCGGAAACTTTGACCGCAGGTCAAGGTTTTTGAAGCGGAAAGAGCAAAGGACTGAAAATCCTTGTGTCCCCGGTTCGATTCCTGGTGGCACCACTTGGTAAAAATGCTAATTGCTGATAATAAGGCGATTGGCATTTTTTTGCTTTGTTTCGGATTTGGATAATTGATGCTACTTTGGTACTACACAAAATTCTACACAGCAGCAACACTTAGGTGGTGATATTTGTTTATTATAGGAAAAGTGCGTTTATTTGTAATTCGTATTAACTAATTAAGGAAAAAAGTATGAAGAAGATTGTTGGGCTTATATTGTTGGCGGTGATGGCGTTGATTGCCGTACCTGCGAAATCCCAGATTAAGTTCGGTATAAAAGGCGGTTTGAATATTTCCTCTGTCCATTTTAACAAAGATCTCGTCGGAAAGGATAATGTGACTGGATTTAATATTGGTCCGATGGTGGAGGTAATGGCTCCGATAATGGGAGTCGGTTTTGATGCAGCTATCTTATATTCGCAAAAAGGGATAGGTGTGAAGAGTGAGAAAGACATAAAGAACGATTATATAGATGTTCCGGTTAACTTGAAATGGAAATTCGGCTTGCCTATTATCAAAGGATATCTGGCGGCCGGTCCGTATGTCGGTTTCCGTGTGGGTGGCGATAAGTTATGGGATATTCCGGGATCGGTCGGAGACCAGTTGAAGGCAAAAAGTTTTAATGCTGGTTTGAATCTGGGTGCCGGTGTGGAACTGATCAAACATTTGCAGGTAGGTTTCAATTATGCTCTTGGTTTGACGGATGATTATAGTGCATCAAAATTGGAATTAAACGGTAAGAACCGGGGGTGGTCGATTACGGCTGCCATCCTGTTCTAAAAAGAATAAAGAATATCTGCGATCAGATAAACAGAGGCCGGGCTTTAGCAGTCCGGCCTTTTTTGTTACTTTTGGCATCGCTATGAACATTGGTTCGTATAAATAAGAATAAGAATGAAGTACGCAGATGTTATACTCCCGCTCCCGTTGGAGAATAGCTATACCTATAGCATACCATCCGATCTGGAACAAGCGGTAATACCCGGTTGCCGAGTGATCGTCCATTTCGGAAAGAAGCGTTATTATACGGCTATCGTCATGGATGTGCATGAGCGTGGGGTCGATAGCCAGTACGAGACAAAGGAGATTTATGCTTTGCTGGATGCCACGCCTGTGCTCCGTCGTCCGCAACTTCGTTTTTGGAAATGGATCGCATCCTATTATCTGTGTAAATTAGGAGATGTTTACAAGGCCGCTTTGCCTTCCGGGCTAAAACTGGAGAGTGAAACGGCTGTTACTTATAATGAAGATTTCGAAGCCGACGGGTCTTTGCGTCCAAATGAGCAGGCTGTGTTGGATGCCTTTACCGGTGTTTTGAAACTGACGGTTTCCGAATTGGAAAAGAAAACCGGGCTACGGAATGTCGTACCTGTTGTCGCCTCCCTGATGGCTAAAGGTGCGGTTGAGGTGAGCGAGGAATTGAAACGGGGCTTTATGCCGAAAATGCAGACCTTTATTCGTCTTGCCGAGGTGTATAAGGATGAAGAAAAGTTACAGGCCGTGTTTGCGGACTTCAAGCGGGCGAAGAAGCAGGAACACTTGCTGATCTGTTTTCTAGAACTCAGTCATGCGCTTAATCCGGCACTGGTACGCGAATTGTCGAAGAAGGAATTGTTGGAGAGTTGCGGTTGTTCTCCAGCCATATTGGACGGTGTGCTGAAGCGAGGTGTGCTGGAAAGTTATGAAAAAGAGGTAGGAAGGTTGCAGGTTCCGGTTTGCCGTTTACAGCCCTTGAACCCTTTAAGTGAGGCGCAGAGGAAGGCTTACGGGGAAATACATGATATTTTTCGGGAGAAAGAAGTCTGTCTCTTGCACGGTGTTACTTCCAGTGGAAAGACGGAAGTCTATGTGCGGCTGATCGATGAAGTGCTGAAGATGGGACGCCAGGTTTTGTATATGCTGCCTGAGATTGCCATTACCACCCAGATCACGGAACGGCTGGCCAAGTTGTTCGGCGACAAGTTGCTGGTTTATCATTCCAAATTTTCTGATAACGAACGGGTGGAAGTCTGGAACCGTTTGCTGCATACGGGCGAGCCGATGCTAGTGTTAGGCGTTCGTTCCTCTTTGTTTTTGCCATTCAAGGATCTAGGTCTGATTATTATAGACGAGGAGCATGAGAATACCTATAAGCAGCAGGACCCGGCTCCGCGTTATCATGCCCGCAATGCAGCCTTGGTGTTAGCCGGTATGCATGGGGCGAAAACATTGTTGGGCTCCGCTACCCCTTCCATTGATTCTTATTTTAATGCCACTATCGGCAAATATGGTCTGGTGGAACTGACTACCCGTTATGGCGACCGGCTGATGCCGGAAATACTGACGGTCGATATCAAGGAGTTGAGGCGTAAGAAGATAATGAAAGACACGCTTTTTTCGCCGGTTTTGGTAGAAAAGTTGAGCGAGGCGTTAGGAAAGGAAGAACAAGTGATCCTGTTCCAGAACCGCCGGGGATTCGCTCCGGTGATCGAGTGCAAGGAGTGCGGTTGGGTTCCCCATTGCATCAATTGCGATGTCAGCCTGACATATCATAAGTTTCGTAATGAGTTGGTATGCCACTATTGCGGATATAAAATCCAGTTGCCTCATCAATGCCCGGAATGCCAGAGCCCGGAACTTCGTACGATGGGGTTCGGAACTGAGATGGTGGAGGAAGAGATTGCTACTCTCTTCCCTTCCGCTAAGGTCGAGCGTCTGGATTTCGATACCGCCCGTACCCGTGCGGCCTATGAGCGGATCATCGCGGACTTTGAGAAAGGTAAGACACAGATATTGATCGGAACCCAGATGCTCTCGAAAGGTCTGGATTTCGGGAACGTCAGTGTGGTCGGTATCCTGAATGCCGATAGCCTGATGAACTTCCCGGATTTCCGTGCCCATGAGCGCGCCTTCCAGTTGATGGTACAGGTGAGCGGCCGTGCCGGAAGACGGGATAAGCGGGGAACGGTTGTCCTACAAACTTCTCAGCCTGACCATCCGCTAATCCGGATGGTAGAACGTTTCGCCTATAAGGAAATGGTACGTCTTCAATTGGGTGAGCGGAGCATGTTCCGTTATCCGCCTTACTATCGTTTGATAGTGATAGTCTTGCGTAGCCGGAATGATTCGATCCTGCAGGAACTATCTGTTTTGTATGCCGAGAACCTGCGCCGTCGTTTGGGCGAACGCGTGCTGGGTCCGGTCACTCCGCCGATAACCCGTGTGCAAACTCTCCATATCCGGAAAATCGTTTTAAAGATAGAGATTGCCGCCGCGATTGCTCCAGTACGTGAGATACTGGAATTGGTACACACTGAAATGCAACGCTACTTGCCGTTTAAGCAGTTGATCGTGCACTATGATGTAGATCCGGCTTGAGAGTCGGTTGTCAGGAGAAATTAATCCTGAGTCAATAGCTGGGGGATTAATCCCCCGGTGTAAATTGTAAATTAAGAATGATGGAAGAGAAGAAAGGAGAATATAAGATATTGTTTGTATGTCTGGGGAATATTTGCCGATCACCGTCGGCTGAGGCCGTGATGAAGAAGTTGGTCCAGGATGCGGGACTGGATGGCCGGATCAAGATCGATTCTGCCGGTATCATCGGGTATCACGCAGGAGAAAAAGCCGATCCGCGTATGCGCTCGCATGCGGTCCGTAGGGGATATAAGTTAGATTCGGTCTCCCGTCCGGTATGTACGGAAGACTTTTTCGACTTCGACCTGATTATCGGAATGGACAACCGTAACATAGACGATCTGAAACGGAAAGCCCCGGATTTGGAATCCGTGGAAAAGATACATCAGATGACGGAATATTCCCGGAACAAGCTGTATGACCATGTCCCCGATCCGTACTATAGTGGAGCGGAAGGTTTCGAGCTGGTCCTCGATCTGCTGGAGGATGCTTGCGCTGGGCTACTGGATGAGCTTGTACAGTTTATTTCTTCAAATCCGGATAACTGATTCGTGTATGGTACATGATCTTCAGTTTTTCCACAAAGACATTCTTGACCGTTTCCACATCCTTGAACGTCAGCGGGGCATTACGCATCAGTCCGTCGGCAATCTGTCCGTCTATGATCTTGTCGACTAAGGCACGAATGTTTTCTTCCGTGTGTTCTTTCAGGCTACGGGAGGCCGCTTCTACGGAATCAGCCATCATCAGGACGGCAGTCTCTTTCGAGAACGGGTTCGGCCCCGGATAGGTGAAAGCCTCTTCGTCTATTTCGCGGTCGGGATACTGGTTTTTGAAAGAGTTATAGAAGTATTTGGCTTTTCCGCGTCCGTGATGGGTACGGATAAAATCGATGATGGCTTTTGGCAACATTGCTTTTTCTGCGATCTTGACACCGTCGTTCACATGATTGATAATGATTTTCGCGCTTTGGTCGAACGATAGCTGGCTGTGCGGATTGATACTGCTTTGGTTTTCGGTAAAGAATGCCGGATTCGCCATCTTACCGATATCATGATACATGGCTCCTGTACGTACGAGCTGCGCGTTTGCTCCGATAGCGGCAGCCGCTTCCGACGCTAAGATCGACATCTGCAAAGAATGTTGGAAGGTTCCCGGAGATATTTCGGACAGCTTTTTTAGGATCGGCGTATTGATGTTGGAGAGTTCGACCAACGTAATGCTGGACACATAGCCGAATGTCTTTTCCAGCATATAGACTAATATGTAAGTAAACATCAGCAGGATAAAATTGATGCCGAAATAGAGCATCATCATCCAGTTGATCTTCTTGAAGTCCGCTTCCTGGTAGATGGACAGGCTGATGTAGCAGAGCGCATAGGACATGAAGATGAAGAAAGCGCAGCGGATCAGTTGGGAACGTTCGTATAAATCCCTCAAGCTGAATGTCACGACCATGCCGACAATCACCTGTAGCAACAGGAATTCGTGCGGGAAAGGCACCATCAGTGAGCAGATTAGCACGATGATCAGGTGTGTGAACAGCGCCGTGCGCGAGTCGAAGAACGTGCGCACGACAATCGGCACGATAGCGAACGGAAGGATATAGACATTGAACAACCCGTACGTCACGCAAAGCTCTGTTAGTATGCAGCTCACGAATACGCATAGTACGAGGAAAAGCGCATTCCTCCTGTTATGCAGGATTTTCAACCGGAAAGACCACAGGTACAGCCAGAAGCAGAAGAGAATACCGAATACCAGCACGAACTGGCCTCCCATGATGATACCTTGCCGTTGGGCTCCTCCGGACTTGGTCTCGTGTACGATCTTAAGGGAACGGAGCACATTGTAAGTATGGTTGTCGATGATTTCGCCCCGGTCAACGATACGTTCTCCTGCCTGTATCATGCCGTTGGCCAGCGGGATGCTGTTCAGGATATCTTCCCTGACTTTTTCCGACATCGTCTTGTCGTATGTGATATTTTCCACCAAATAATTGTTGATATCGCAAGATTGCAATACCGACTTGTCCAGATAAGAGGGGCAATTGTTGATGATAAACTCATACGCCGTCTTGACTGTAAAAAAATCGCTACTGTAATGGGGGTGCGCTACGCTGCCCGCGAGCAGGTTGATGCGGGGATATTCCTCCTTCTTGAGTTCATCCATGTCCTGAGTAGAAATGATACCATCCCGGTATAGCTTTTGCAAGCTGTTTTCGATATACTGCATATAGGCCGGAGTCGCCCGGTTCCTCAGCGTGCCCTGATAGTCGGCGCGTAGTTTGTCTATCTCTTCAGATTCGATTGTGGTATCCAGTCGGTAATAAGGCTCGAATTTTTTGAGAGCGCTGTCGCGTTCGGCCTGTACTTCCGCATCAGTCTTGTAGATCGGGAAGTCGCTCGGAGCGGTAAGCAACCCGTACCGCCAGGGTTTTCCTTCATAGAACTGGTAACGGAATTTTCCTTCCCTCGGAAAGAAGTAAGCGATCAACAAGGCCGCCACAATAAAATAGACACTCGGATGTATGCTATAGTTATTTGCTTTCATAATGTTCTGTTTTATGTATTGAAAGGCGAAATGTACATAAAAAAGTTTACTAAGAGAAAAAAAAGGGCTACTTTTGCCGCAGTAAACGGAATTATGATTTATGAATTGTGATTTATGCGTCGGTATAAATCACAATTCATAAATCACAAATCATAAATCACATAGAAAGATTATGACTCAAAGGAAAGTTAGAGTCCGGTTTGCACCGAGTCCCACTGGGGCCTTGCATATCGGAGGTGTTCGTACAGCTTTATACAATTATCTATTTGCCAAACAGAATGGTGGAGATCTGATTCTCCGTATTGAAGATACCGACTCGCAGCGTTTTGTTCCCGGAGCGGAAGCCTATATTATAGAAGCGCTTACCTGGTTGGGGATCAAGTTTGACGAAGGTGTCGGCTTCGGAGGCGAATACGGGCCTTACCGTCAGAGCGAACGCAGGGATATTTACAAGAAGTATGTCGATCAGTTGTTGGACGCCGGTTGTGCTTATATCGCATTCGATACCCCCGAAGAGTTGGATGCCAAACGGAAGGAAATTCCTAATTTCCAGTATGATGCGTCTACCCGTATGCAGATGCGCAACTCGCTGACTCTTTCCGAAGAAGAAGTGAAGTCCTTGATCGATGCCGGCAACCAGTATGTGGTCCGCGTCAAGATCGAACCGGATGAAGATATCCATGTAAACGACCTGATCCGTGGCGAAGTGATTATCAACTCTTCTATCCTGGACGATAAAGTCTTATATAAATCAGCCGACCAGTTGCCTACTTACCATCTGGCCAATATCGTGGACGATCATTTGATGGAAGTGACGCATGTGATCCGTGGTGAAGAATGGTTGCCGAGTGCCCCGCTTCACGTACTATTGTACCGTTATTTCGGATGGGAAGACACGATGCCCCGGTTCGCACACCTGGCTTTGCTTTTGAAACCGGAAGGCAACGGCAAGTTGAGCAAGCGTGACGGTGACCGCCTGGGCTTCCCGGTGTTCCCGTTGGAATGGCATGACCCGAAGAGCGGTGAGGTTTCTTCTGGTTATCGCGAGAGCGGTTATCTGCCCGAAGCGGTTGTCAACTTCCTGGCCTTGTTGGGATGGAATCCTGGTAATGATCAGGAAGTAATGAGCATGGACGAACTGATCCATAGCTTCGATCTGAGCCGTTGCAGCAAGAGCGGAGCCAAATTTGATTATGAAAAGGGAAAATGGTTTAACCATCATTATATCCAGGCTATGGACAATAAGGAAGCAGCCGCCCTCTTTATGCCGATCCTCGAAAGCCACGGTGTGAAAGCAGACCCAGCCTATGTGGAGAAGGTCGTAGCCATGATGAAAGACCGTGCCACCTTTATCAAGGACTTGTGGGATCTTTGCTCGTTCTTCTTCATCGCTCCGACGGAATATGATGAAAAGACACGCAAAAAACGCTGGAAGGAAGACAGTGCCGCCCAGCTTGCCGAACTGATCGAAGTGCTTCGCGCACGTGAACCGTTCGATATCGAAGGTACGGAAGAAGAGGTAAAAGCCTGGATCGAAAGCAAAGGCTACCATTTGGGAAATATAATGAATGCGACTCGTCTGGCCCTTGTCGGTGAAGGCAAAGGTCCGCATATCTTCGACATAACGGAAGCCTTGGGTAAGGAAGAGTCTATCCGCCGCATCCAGAGAGCGATAGATAAATTGTCAATTGACAATTGATAATTGACAATTCTTTTATCATGTACAGCTTACTCATACATTTCTATGCCTTTATTGTCGCTATGATTTCTCCTTTCCACCGGAAGGCACGCCTGATGCGTTTCGGCCAGTGGAAGACGAATAGCATTTTGCGTGAGAAGATAGACCGGAATGCGAAGTACATCTGGTTTCATGCTTCTTCGTTGGGAGAGTTTGAGCAAGGGCGTCCTATGATCGAAAAGGTCAAGGCGCAATATCCGGAATATAAGATATTACTTACATTCTTTTCTCCCTCAGGCTATGAAGTGCGGAAAAACTATAACGGGGCGGATATCGTTTGCTATCTGCCTTTCGATACGCCTTACCGGGTAAAGAAGTTCCTGAATCTGGCGAATCCTGCTGTGGCTGTTTTCATCAAGTATGAGTTTTGGGGAAACTATTTGCGTGAGTTGAAGAAGCGGGGAATCCCGGTTTATATCATTTCAGCGATCTTCCGTCCCGACCAGTTGTTCTTTCAATGGTTCGGAGTTCCTTACCGAAAGATGCTGTACTGCTTTACGCATTTGTTCGTGCAGGACGAACGTTCGAAGGAACTGCTTGGGCAATATGGAATCCGTAACGTGACGGTCTACGGCGATACCCGTTTCGACCGTGTGTTGGACGTGCGTAATCAGGCGCGTGAGTTGCCAGAATTCGAACGGTTTGTAGGGGAAAGATGTCAGACGCTGATCGCCGGGAGTTCCTGGCCGCAGGACGAGGAGATACTGATCCCTTATTTCAACGAGCATCCGGAGATAAAGCTGATCATCGCTCCGCACGAGATTCACCGGGAACATCTGATGTATATCGAGTCGTTGTTGAAACGCCCGTCTGTCCGCTTGTCCGATGTGATGCAGGACAAGAGCCTGCTCGAAGGGAAAGATTGTTTGATCGTGGATAGTTTCGGGCTGCTGTCTTCCATCTATCGGTATGGGACGATCGCCTATATCGGCGGCGGTTTCGGAGCCGGCATCCATAATACGTTGGAGGCGGCGGTTTACGGTATTCCGGTGTTGTTCGGTCCCCGGTTCCAGAAGTTCAAGGAGGCCCGTGACCTGATCAAGGTAGGCGGGGGATTTTCAGTCGCATCGAAAGATGAGTTCGCGGCCAAGATGGATGAGCTGTTGACCTGTGCAGAGGTCTTGGAGGCTGCCGGCGAGAGTGCCGGCCAGTTTGTGAAAGGCAATGCGGGTGCGACGGATGGGATATTGAAGGAATTGGCTTTATAAGCTTTGTAGAACGAGGCGGCATCAAAAGTGTCCTTGTCATGGCGGACTTGATCCAGGGATGACGGATGACGACTTTTGATGCCGCCTTTTTTTAATCTGGTAATAATGAATATTAGACTTTCTTTGTTAGGGCTATTCTTGTCCCTTTCTTTGCTGTCCTGCCATACGGTGGAGAAGGAAGCGGACGGGTACCCTCTGTCCTCTTATGTTAACCCGTTTGTAGGAGCTTCGACGAATACGGAACTGGCGGGTGCGAGTCATGGGCTTGGAAAAACGTTCCCCGGAGCGACTGCTCCTTTCGGTATGGTGCAGGTCAGTCCCAACACGATTACCGGAGGCGACAACGGTCCCGGCTATAGTTATGAGCATACGACCATCGAAGGATTCGCATTTACGCAAATGTCCGGTATTGGCTGGTACGGCGATTTGGGGAACTTTCTGGTGATGCCTACAATCGGGGATTTGCATACATTTGCCGGCACGGAAGACAAGCCGGAAGAAGGATATCGTTCCCGGTATGACAAGTCGACCGAAAAAGCCTCGGCAGGCTATTACTCTGTTTTTCTTTCCGATTATAAGATTCAGGCGGAAGCGACCGCTTTGCCTCATAGCGGAATGCTTCGTTTCACTTTCCCGGAAAGCAAGGAGGCCCGCATACAAGTCGATCTGGCCCGGCGGGTAGGAGGAACATCGACACTTCAGAGCGTAGAGGTGGTGGACGACCATACCATCAAGGGCTGGATGCAATGTACGCCTGATGGAGGCGGTTGGGGAAACGGAGACGGCAAGGCCGACTATACGGTCTATTTCTATGCCCAATTTTCCAAACCTTTTTCCGGACATGGCGTTTGGTCTGCCGATATTCCGGACGATTGGGGACGTAAACGTGAAGATGTTTGTAGCGAGCGCTATCGCGAAGCAATCCGCCAAGCAGCCATCCATCCTTCCGTTTCGGCATTTGAAGGCAAGCATTTAGGCTTTTATGCCAATTTTGAAACCAAACCAGATGAAGTGATCTTGCTAAAGAGTGGTATCTCTTATACCAGTTTGAAGAATGCGGAGGAGAATTTGGCGGCGGAGATGAAAGACTTCGATTTTGACCGGACGCATGCCGAGTGTGTCCGTCTTTGGAATGACGAGTTGGCGAAAGTCTCCGTCGAGGGAGGAACCGATGAGGAAAAGAGGGTTTTCTACACGGCTCTTTATCATACGTTGATTGATCCGCGCCTTTGCAGCGACATCAACGGCGAGTACACCGGGGCGGATAAAAAGATCCATCAGACCGGCAAGTTCCGTAAACGGACGATCTTCAGCGGATGGGATGTCTTCCGTAGCCAGATGCCTCTTCAGACCATCATCAACCCGGAGATGGTGAACGATCTTGTCAACTCGCTTGTGGAGATAGCCGACCAGAGTGGTAACGAATATCTTGAACGGTGGGAGCTCTTGAATGCTTACTCCGGCTGCATGGTGGGCAATCCCGCCATTTCGGTTTTGTGTGATGCTTACCGGAAAGGCATTCGGGATTATGACGTGGAGAAAGCATACCGCTATGCTCTGAACACCTCCCGGCGCTTTAGCAATAATGACGACGGCTATACGCCCGGCAATATATCCTGCACGCTGGAATACGATTATACGGATTGGTGCATGGCCCGTTTGGCCGAGTGGTTGGGGAAAGAGGGCGACCGGGCTCATTTTGACAAGCGTGCCCTGTCGTATGCAACTATCTTCGATCCTGAATCGGGATGGTTCCGTCCGCGTAATGAGAAAGGCGTTTTTTCTTCTTTGCCTGAAAAAGGACGTTTGCAAGAGGGCTATGGCTGCGTGGAATCCAATCCTTACCAGCAAGGATGGTTCGTGCCACACGATGTCGAGGGGATGATCCGCCTGATGGGAGGCCGTGAAAAGGTTTTGGCCGACCTGACGGATATGTTTGAGAAAACACCGGGCGACTATCTCTGGAATGACTATTATAACCATGCCAATGAACCGGTCCATCATGTGCCTTTCCTGTTCAACAGGTTAGGGATGCCTTCGCTTACCCAGAAATGGACACGCGACATTTGCCGAAACGCTTATCACGACAAAGTGACCGGCTTGGTAGGAAACGAAGATGTCGGGCAGATGTCGGCTTGGTATGTGTTGGCGGCTGCCGGCATACATCCGATATGTCCGGGCGATGGCCGCTATGAGATCACCAGTCCGGTATTCGACCGGGTGGAGTTTCGTCTGGACCCGGCTTATGCTGCCGGTGGCTCTTTTGTGATCGAGGCCCGTGACAACAGTCCGGAGAATATCTACATCCAAAGTGCGACACTCAACGGGAAGAAGTATGATAAATGTTACCTGACGCACGATGATCTGGCGGCCGGTGGAACGCTTGTCCTCCAAATGGGCGCAAAACCTTCGGATTGGGGAAAAGATTGATCAGATGAAACCTTTCGGCGGAGAGACGTTTTCTGGCTTCACCCTGTCTCGTCCTGAAATAGGTTGACTGTGTATTAAAAAATCCTGTTATAGGTTATTCATAAATGTAAACAACAGACAAACTGTCCCGTCCTGAAGTGGTATTTGATATTGTATAATATGCAATGATATGGATATTTATGTCGTTTTTGCTAACTTCTTTAGTTTTCGGCCTTGGTCGAAAAGGTTTTTGACTAAGGTCGAAAGCCCTTTTGACTAAGGGCAAAAACGTATTCGACAAAGGTCAAATGTTTATAGGTTGCATGGTTTTGCAATAGTAATATGATTGCTATCCTCTAAATATAGCCTGTTCGTAAGAAAAACGAGAAATACTTACTTTTGTTTGCCTGTATAGTTTCTTCTCTCTATATTTGTGTCCGTACACTTGCATGGCGTTGCAGGTCCCTGCATTTTATTGATTACAAGAAGCGTTTAAAAGATATTATCCGGATATTGAAACTTCGACACTTTCAGACCAGAGGATAATAGGCAACTGAACGCTCACGTACCTTCCTTGTTATATATATTCATGCCTGGCATGGGTATGTCTTCAAGAATAGAAGGGCGTGGGCTGTTGTTTATATCACTGGTCGGGCAGTCGAAGGCCTCAATATCAGGTATATCAACAGTTCCCACGCCTCTTTTTATGAAAAAATCATCCGGTTCGGGAATTGCCGGATAATTTAATTCTTTATTATTATGAACAAAACGAAAACGTTTAAAAGGCTGCATCTGCCCATGTTAGTCTTTTTGTTTTTTGTGTGCACGACCACGCTTTCCTATGCCCAGCATATGGTTTCCGGCGTTGTCAAGGATGTGACCGGTGAGCCTATCATCGGGGCGAACGTAGTCGAGAAAGGGACTACGAATGGTTCCATTACCGACATCGACGGTAAATTCTCTTTTTCCATCTCTAAACCGGTTGTTACGTTGTCTGTTTCCTACATCGGGTATCAGCCGCAAGACTATGCTTACAAAGGACAAGGGAGTGTGATTATCACATTGAAAGAGGACTTGCAGAACTTGGACGAAGTCGTGGTTGTCGGCTACGGTGTGGCCAAGAAGCGGGACTTGACCGGTTCGGTAGCCTCCGTGAAGGGGGAGAAGTTGAAGGAAACAGCTTCGTTGAGCGCCGTGCAGGCGATGCAGGGGAGAGCTGCGGGTGTAACGATTATACAAACAAGCGCGAAGCCTGGTGAAGAGGCGAGCATACGTGTTCGTGGGAACCGCTCGTTGAAGGCGACGAACGAACCGTTATATGTAGTCGACGGTATTCCGATTGTTGTCGGATTAAACGAATTGAGCCCTTCGGATATCGAATCGGTCGAGGTCTTGAAAGATGCTTCCGCAACGGCCATCTACGGTTCGCGTGGAGCCAATGGCGTGATCCTGGTGACAACTAAAAAAGGAAAGGAGGGAAGAGTCCAGATTGATTATAACGGCTATATGGGTGTACAACAGGCCGCCCGTAAAATAGAAATGTTTGATGGGGCTGAATGGGTAGATCTGGTACGTGAAGCAAACCGGGCGACATCGAAGACGACTCCCTACCCGCTCGTCCCTACATTGGACTGGGACCGGAAGATCGGTTACTTCAATGCGGACCCAAACGTGATCGGGAAGATAGAACAAGCCTATGACGAAGCTGGAAATTGGTGTCCTGAACGTTTGCCTTACAATAGCTGGACAGATGAGGTGTTGCGGGCGGCTCCGATCCATAACCACGAAGTCAGTGTGCGAGGCGGAACGGAAAAATTGAAGATGCTGGCTTCCGCGACTTATTTCGGACAGGACGGAATTGTGAAAGGGCAGGATTATCGCCGCTATTCGGTCCGTGTCAATTTTGACTGGACGTTGAACAGATTTGTCAAAGTCGGTGGTTCGACCTCTTTTTCCCATGTCGACAGAAATAACGGGAGTAACTTGTATAGTGATGTGAAAAACGTGTATCCTTTGGCTGATATCTATGATACGGACGGCCGTTTGATTACATCCCGTCCGGGAAATGACCCCCAGCTTTGGAACCAGTTCTTGAATTTGGACAATATGAAGAAGGAGATAAAGAAAGACCGTTTCCTGGGAAGTTATTATCTGGATGTTACGCTTCCGTTCGATATTAAATACCGTTCGAATGTTGGTATTGACATCGGTCCGTGGTACGGCAACGAGTTCTACGGGGCGTTGAGTTCGGATCGTTCCGGTAGTCCGGCGCGTGCTGTCAATGCTCGTGATAACCGTCGTATGTACACGTGGGAAAATCTGTTGTTCTATAACAAGACCTTCAAAAAAGATCATACTTTGGGTTTGACTTTCTTGCAGTCTATCCAGCAGGAAACATACGAGAAGTCGGAAATCAAGGTGAAAGACCTGCCTTACGAGAACCAGACTTGGAACAATGTCGGTTCGGCTCAGACGATCGAGTCCGTATCGAGCGATTATCAGCGTTGGAATCTGGCTTCTTTCATGGGACGTGTGAATTATAACTACAAAGACCGCTATCTGCTGACGGTGTCTGCCCGTTACGACGGTTCTTCCCGTTTGGCGCCGGGGCATAAATGGGTGTTGTTCCCCTCCGCTGCCCTTGCATGGCGTGTCAAGGAAGAATCGTTTCTAAAAGATGTCGACTGTCTGAGTAATTTGAAGCTCCGCCTGGGTTGGGGTATCACCGGCAATACGGCCATCGATCCTTATAAGACACAGGGTAGCCTCGAATACGGTCGTTACAGCTATGGTTCGAACGGTGTGCTGGCCTTCTACCAGAAAGAGATGCCGAACCCGAACCTGTCATGGGAAAAGACCGAACAATGGAACACCGGTATCGATTTCGGTTTCTTGAACGGCCGGATAGGGGGGAGCGTGGATTTGTATCTTCAGAATACGAACGACCTCTTGATGGACCGCCAGTTGCCGATTGTTTCCGGTTTTGGCAATGTGACGACCAATATCGGGCAGATCCGCAACAAAGGTCTGGAAGTAACCTTGAATACGGTCAATATCGATACGAAAGATTTCAAATGGACGACCGACTTCATGTTCTCCGTCAACAAGGAGGAGATCGTGGAACTCTATAACGGGAAAGTCGACGACGAAGGAAATAAATGGTTTATCGGCCAACCCGTGAAAGTATTCTATGATTATAAGGCCGATGGTATCTGGCAACTGGAAGATGCAGCCGAACTCGAAAAGTGGGGAGGCGTCTTTAAACCTGGCGATATCAAGATTGTCGATCGCAATGGCGACTATAAGATCACTTCCGAAGACCGCTTTATTCTCGGTCATGAGAATCCTACCGTGACGTTGAGCATGAGTAATTATTTTAATTATAAGGATTTTGATTTCAGTTTCTTCCTGAATGGTGCTTTCGGGCAGACAAAATCTTTCGATAGGGGATGGAGCTTGAACGGGCGTTATAACGGTGCGAAAGTGAATTACTGGCGTATTATCGGCGAGGATGAAAACGGCAATCCGATCAGTAACCACAGTAATGAGGCTCCGCGCCCGAATATCGACTTCGAGAATCCGAACTACATTTCTTCCCTTTATAAGGAAGACGCTTCGTTCTTGAGAATCGGGCAGGTGACGTTGGGCTATACCTTGCCGAAGACATTGTTGCAGACTGTCGGCATTCAGAAGTTGCGCGTGTATGCAACCGTACAGAATGCGTATGTCTTTACAGGCTATTCAGGTACGGACCCTGAAAGTGGAGGCGACTTCAATGAGCCGATGCCGAGGACGTATCTGTTTGGTGTGAACCTGAGCTTTTGATAATAACTAACATGATAAATAGACGATAGTATGAAAAATATAATAAAATATGGTTTGCTGTCTTTAGTGGCAGCGGCCAGCGTGTCGTGTGAATCTTTCCTGAATGAAAAGGTGGTCAGCGGGGTGTCGTACGATTATTTGGAAACAAAGACTGGTATAGAAACTGCTGTGAACGGCGTTTATTCGACCATGCGCTGGTATGTCGGTGGCGAGCGTTATTATTGCCTGAGCGAGTATGGCGTGGATTATGTCTGGGAAGGGGCCGATGGCGGTAATAAGGATGCTTTCAATAAATACAGCAATCAGTTGAACTCTTCTTTCGGTATGTTGTATGAATTTTGGGAAAATGCTTATAAAGGTATTACACGGGCCAATACGGCTTTGATGTATCTGCCGAAAGTGGGAGATATGGCCGATACCGAGAAAGCGGCGCGTGAAGGTGAACTTCGTTTCATGCGTGCCTATTTCTATTTTGATCTGGTTCAGCAATTTGGACGTATTCCTTTATTGACGGAAGGAAACGTTTCTAAAATCAAGACCGACTTCAAACGTGCTTCGGTGGCGGATGTGTATGCGTTTATTATTAGCGATTTGCGTCAGGCTTATGAAGTGTTGCCCGATGTGGCCATGCAGGCGGATCGTGGTCGTGCAACCAAATGGTCGGCGGCTAATTTGTTGTCGAAAGTTTATCTGACAAGGGGGAGTGCCGTGAAGGATCAACGCGGACAGCAACCGACCGATATGGATAGTACGGCTTATTTTGCCGAAGCGGTTATCAACTCCGGAAAGTTCACCTTGGATTCGGATTATTCAATGACATTCGATCAGGACAGACAGAAGGTGTCTTCTGAAACAATCTGGGGTGTCGAGTTTACAAACGATGTGTTGTTTAACGGTTCGGAAGGAAACAAGATGCACCTGTATTGGGTTCCGACTTACGAAAAATTGCCGGGCTTGCAACGCGACCTTCAGCAAGGGCGTGCTTGGAAACGTATGCGGCCGACTCCTTATTTGCAAACCGAGTTGTTCGACCACCTGAATGACTCCCGTATGTATAAGATGTTCAGTTGGGTGTTCTATGCGAATAAAGAATCTTCCATCCCTGTCTGGAAAGACAAATATTATTACGTAAATGAAAATGGAGAGGAGACGGGTGATTTGCTTTATGAAACGCCTGCCGAACTGGTTGGCAAACCAAAGTTCGCTTTAGGAGATACGGCGGCTTACTTTATCCCGAAATACTATGGAGCGAAGGATTATAAAGGAGCTGTGATCGACAAAGCGAAAGACCGCCAGATGCAATTGGACATCGCAAAGGCGCCTTATACATTGATTCCGATTGATGAAAACACGAACCACTTTTTCCCTTGCCTGAAGAAATGGCTCGATACGCAACGTCCGGATATGAACTACGAACCGGGAGGACGTAATTTTGTCCGTATGCGCCTGGGTGAGACGTATCTGATAGCTGCCGAAGCTTATGGCAGAAAGGGTGATTTCGAGAAAGCGGCTTCGCTGATCAACGTCGTCCGTAAACGTGCCGCCTATAAGGAAGGAGAAGCCAAGCCGCAGGAATGGTGGCAGATTGATGGTGGCGATATGGCTAACCTGGCCGGTTCGACTGAAAAGTCGATGCTGGTGACGCCGGCAGAGATCAGTGACGATTTTATCGGTTTTATGCTGGATGAACGTGCCCGTGAAACATACGGCGAGATGAACCGCTGGGAAGACTTGGTGCGTACGGAAACGTTGTACGAGCGTGTGAAGGAGTTTAATCCGGATGCCGCTCCGAACATAAAGGAATATCACAAACTACGTCCGATTCCGCAAAACCATATCGACCGCCTGTCTCCGAAGCCATCTGCCGAAGAGGCGCAGAATGAAGGATACTATTGATAGTTGAAAATCGAAAGTTGAAAATTGAAAATTAAATTCCGTTCCAAGAACAATGACCGTTTTTATAATTTTCAATTTTCAACTTTCAATTTCCATTACTCTTCTTCTGCAAACATCGGGTCCCAAGCAGGTAACCGTGTCGGTGTTTGTTTCAATACTTCCCGGACTTTGTCGGTGATGTATTTCTTGTTGACAACCAAGCGGAACATGTATTCGTTGAACCATTCGTCCGTCATGATCAGATGGCCGTTGTTGGCACCCGGTCCCCAACTGTTTTCCACCATCCACTTTTTAGGTTGGCCGTTGGCATCCAAATCTACCGCCATCAGTGTCATGGCATGGGAAGAGCCGCTGGCGAATGTCTGGATGCGTTGTTTCTTGTCCATACCGAAAGTCGTGCCCATCAACGAGCCGTAGTCATAATAGTTGACATCGAGCACTCCGCGGTTGCGGTCGAAGAATTTGCCCACGTCGCAGGAGAAATACATCATGGTGCTGTCCTTGATGGAGGCGATCGCCATCTCTTTGATATCTTCTATCGGAAGGTTGACATATGTCCAGTTCTTGCCGTCATAGGCATGGCGGTCAAAGTCGATTTCATATAGTTTATAGAAGTCGCGGCTCGGATCGTTCATCAGCATGACATAGTTGTTCTTCAAATCTTCGCCCACGAATTCCTGATAGAATGATTGCGGGGTGTATTCTTTTGTCTCGACCGGTTTGCCGCTTGCGTCTTTGCGTGTCCAGGTGAATTTCGTAGGAGGTTCTCCGAGGTTGAGGACCAGCATACGGTAGATTTCGCCCAGCATCTCGGTTTTGCGTTTTGCCAGCGCTTCCGGTTTCGAGCCTTTTGCGTCGCGTAGTTCCAATCCGTATTCTTTCAGTTTCAGGCCGATCAGGTTGGACATACGGCTGGTATTGTCGCTGCTATAGGTTTCGACCATGACATCGGAAGGAACGATGCCGTATTTCATCAGGTTGTCGGAGATACCGGTAAACTGTCCGCCGTCTCCGATCGGATTCTTGAACAGCCATTCCACCATTTTGTCGTCGATCGGCTTTTCCCGTGTATCAATGATTCCTTGCAGGAAAAGGTTTGCTTTTTCAAGCTGGTCCCAGAAGAAGTTGTAGTTCTGCGAGAGTTCGAATTCCGGGAGGTTATACTTGGCGATGACCTGCGCACGAATAACATTCAATCCTGTAAACAACCAGCAACGGCCGGAGGATTTCTGGTTCGTGATGCCTTTGCTGTTCACTTTATGGGAAAAGTAGGTGTCGAAGTTGTTTTTACTGTCGTTGTTGACTGCCAGTTTGTTGATGTCGTTGCCCGCGATCGCATTGTGAATGGCTTTGTCGGCCGGCGTTCCTTTGTAGGCTTGCTTGATTTCCTGCAACATTCCGGACGAGATGCCGCCCTCTGCCTGCTGCCCGTAAGCCGATAACGATAGCCCGAATGCAAGGGCTGTTATCCACAGATTGTTCTTTCTCATGATGTAACTCGTTTAGTTTTTAAGTGTTCTGTCACAAAAGTAGTTTAATTTCTTTATATGGAGGTTATTCGGTGGCTCATTTAGCTTCCTTGCCTGATTCATGTTGGAACGAGGATGAATGATATAATTGTATATATATTTGAATAATATTTATATTGTAATGAATAATATTTATTGTTTCTTGCATCTTTATAAATTATTGAATACTTTTGTTGTAAAGTAATCTTTTAGTCAAGTGTAAACAAGAATAAGAAAGAAACCTATGAATAACGAGATCAAAAGAAGACTCCCCTTGCAGTGCCCGGCTTGTGATGCGCCTCTGAAAGTGGGCCGGATGTTTTGTGGGCGATGCGATACGGAGGTGTGCGGAACGTTTGAACTGCCCGTGCTGGCAAAACTGACGGATAAGGAACAACAGTTTGTAATCGACTTCATCAAATCCAGCGGAAGCCTGAAGGATATGGCGAAGAATATGGGAGTCAGTTACCCTACTGTCCGGAATGTATTAGACGATCTGATTGATAAACTAAATAAAATCGAATAGGTTATGAACAAACAACATCTTTATGGATTGATAAATCCTTTTGAACGGATTGCCGGCCTGAAAGCATTGCTTTGGGGACTGGCTGGAATGGTGGTATCGACAGCTCTTTCTTATTATTCCGGCTGGCATTATCACGGGTTGCTGCATTTTGGTCCGGCTCCGAATCCGGCGTGGTGGTGCTATGCGGTGGAACACCTTGCCGTCTGGCTGATTCCGGCTGTTATGTTTTATTTGGGAGGATTGCTGCTTTCCCGTTCACGCATACGGATGGTCGATGTGTTGGGAACGGTCGTTTTCGCACAATTGCCGTTGATCGTCATGAACCTTTTCAACTTCTTGCCGCCTATGCAGAAACTCGCACAGATAGATGTGAACATGCCTCCGGCAGAGATCATGCAACAGCCCGGATTCCTTGTCGGGATCTGGTTGTCGCTTGTCTCTTTTGTCTTTTTGATCTGGGCACTGGTCTGGATGTTCCAGGCATTGAAAGTGTCCTGTAACCTGAAAGGTTACAGATTGGGAATCCTCTACTGCGTGGGGATCTTCGTCGGAGATGTGCTTTGCCGCTATCTGATAAAATGGGCGTGCTATTGATGGAACAGCAGGTTGCGTAGTCCGGCGATATCCTCTACGATATAGTCCGCCCCGGCTTGCGATAACTCTTCCCGGTCACCGTAACCGTAAAGCACACCGATCGAATCGAGCCTGTTCTCTTTGGCCCCGATGATATCATGTTTTCGGTCGCCGATCATGACGGCTGATGGATGGTCCGTCAGGTTATTGCTTTCCAATACATGACGGATCACATCTCCTTTTGTATAGAAGGAACCGTCCAGGCCGCTGCCCGCGACGAAGGTGAAGTAACGGGCGATATCGAAATAGTCCAGGATGCGTTTGGCGAAGACTGTCGGTTTGGATGTCGCCAGCATCAGGATGCGCCCTTGCCGGGTTGCCTCTTCAAGAAAGTCTTTCATGCCGTCATACAGTTTGTTTTCATAAATGCCGGTGTCGGCAAAACGTTCCCGGTATTTTTCTGTAGCCTCTTTAGCCTGTTCGTCTGTGAAATGATAGAAATCCCGGAACGAGTCCAGAAGAGGAGGACCGATAAAAGGACATAACTCGCGAAGGTCATTCACTTGTATGCCGAAATGATTCAATGCGTATTCGACGCATCGGGTGATGCCGATCATCGGATCTGTAATCGTCCCGTCCAGGTCCAGCAGGATGTATTTGTACTCTTTCATTTGCAATTAATTGTGTTGTTTACCCTGTTCCGTGATAGCGGGTCAGTGCTCTTCTTTATACCAGGATGAGTACATGTGATAGTTCTTGGCTATCTTCTGGTTGATCTCTTTTGCCTGTTCCGGGTCTACTTTCTTTACGAACTTGGCCGGTACGCCGGCGTAGATGCTTCCCGGCTCAACGATGGTCTTGCTCAGTACGACCGAGCCGGCAGCGACGATCGCTCCTTCACCGATCACGGCATGGTCTAGTACGACCGAGCCCATCCCGATCAGGGCGCCGTTGCATATCTTTGCCCCGTGGATCGTGACGTTATGACCGACCGATACATCGTCGCCGATCTCAATCGTCGATTTTTCATATAAGGTGTGCAGGACGGAACCATCCTGTATATTCACCCCGTTGCCGATCCGGATGGAGTTTACATCGCCTCGCAACACAGTCCCGAACCAGATACTGCAACCTTCGCCTATCTCTACATCGCCGATAATAGTGGCGTTGTCTGCTAAAAACGTGTCTTTACCTATTTGAGGAGTAAAGCCTCTTACTGATTTTATTAAAGCCATAACTTTTTAATTGACAATTAATAATTGACAATTGACAATTTAAGGAGGACAACGGCAAACCAATTGTCCATTGTCAATTGTCCGTTGATTAAATTTCTGCCGTTTTCTCTTTTAACCAAGCCTTCTCTTCCTCGTTCAGATGTGGGCTTACCAAGTCGTACACCATCTGGTGGTATTTGTTCAGCCAGGCATGTTCGCGTACGGAGAGCATGGATGGGATAACCAGCTTCGTATCGATGTAACATAACGTCAAAGTTTCGAAACCGAGGAACTTTCCGAATTCCGTTTCACTGTCTTCACGGATCAGGATCATATTCTCGGTACGGATGCCATATTCGCCGGGGCGGTACATGGCCGGTTCGTCGCTCATCACCATGCCCGGTTCCAGGATTACCGGGTTTTCTTCCATGCGGATGCTTTGCGGCCCTTCATGTACGTTCAAGCAATGGCCGATGCCGTGGCAGGTTCCGTGCAGATAGTTGATGCCGGCATCCCACAAGGCTTTACGGGCGAAAGCGTCGATCAGGCAGCCCCGTATGCCTGCGGGAAATTTACATTTGGCAATTCCGATAGTGCCTTTCAGGGCGCGGGTAAAGTCCTTCTTCATCTGCTCGCTCGGCTCGTCACAAAGGGCGATCGTACGGGTGATGTCGGTCGTTCCGTCCAAATACTGGGCTCCGGAGTCGAGCAGATACAAACTGTCCGTTTTCAACTCCGTGTCCGTTTCGGGTGTAGGAGAATAGTGTACGACCGCTCCGTGAGGACCGTAGCTGGATATGCTGGCAAAGCTGTCCATGACATATTGGGGCTGTTCGGAGCGCAGAGCCGTCAACTTGGCAGCGGCACTCAGCTCCGTCACCTTTTCTCCGGCTTTAAGCCTCTTTTCCAGCCAAAAATAGAATTTGGTCATGGCGATGCCGTCTTTCAGGACAGCATTGCGGAATCCTTTTATCTCTGCCTCGTTCTTGATGCTTTTCAAGTGATTGGCGGGCGAGATTCCTTCTATCAGGATACTGCTTTTGGGCAGTGCATTGTAGATGGCTACGTTGGTCCGTTTACTGTCGATGAACACCCGTGTCCGTTCCGGCAGTCGTGACAGGAAGGTCGCCAACATGCCGTAGTCGGCCAGTGTCACTCCTTCTTTCTTTAGATGTTCTGCTATTTCAGCGGGTATCTTCTTCGGATTCACGAACAGTACGCTTTCCTTCTCGGAAACGAATGCATAACTGATGACGACCGGATTATAGGCAACGTCCGTACCCCTGATATTGAAGGTCCAGGCCACTTCGTCCAATGCGGAGAGAATGGTGCAGTCGGCTCCTGCCTTGTGTAGCATCTTGTTGATATCTATCAGTTTGTCTTCTGTTGATTTTCCGCTGAGTTCGACCGGCATTTCAAACATCGGAGCTTCCGGGATGGCGGGACGTTCTTTCCAGATCGGATCGATCAGCGAAGCGTTTGTATTCAGTTTGATCTCTTTTTCCGCCAGCGCTTTTTCCAGTGAGCGGGCATCTGCCAAGCTGTATGTCTCGCCGTTCAGGCCGACTGTCTGTCCTTCTTTTAGTTCGTGTGTCAGGAACTCCGGGATTGTCGGGGTTTCGGGCAACATCATTTTGAAAAGTTCGATACCTGTCCCTTCCAGTTGGGTAGAGGCTTGCAGGAAATATCGGGAGTCGGTCCAAAGCCCGGCTTTATCGGCTGTGATTATAACTGTTCCGGCCGAACCTGTGAATCCGGAAATCCATTCGCGGTATTTCCAGCAATCGGCAGGATATTCACTCATGTGAGGGTCGGAAGTCGGAATAATATAAGCATCGATTTTATGCTGTTTCATTGCTTCCCTTAGGGCGGCAATACGTTCAGGAATGTTTGTTTTCATTGCGTTTTGTTTTATGTCAACGTTACTATAGGCAAAGTTATTAAATTTCTTCTCTTTCTATGTCCTTGGAAGAAAAAAATCAAATCTACTCATATTTCTGCCTTATAAGTTATCTGTATTCAGATTGCAATAAAGGAAGATGACTAGTATTATTTCTGAAATATCTGTACCTTTGCGAGAAAACCTTTTAAATAATAATATAGGAAAAGCTAAAAGTTAGTATATGAGAAATATAATGTTATCGCTTATGACTGCAATGGCTATGACTGCCTGTACGGGGCAGAAGGCTGAGAAGGCGGAAGCTACTCAGGATAATTTCAATTATGTCGTGGATCAGTTTGCTGATCTTCAGATACTGCGTTATCGAGTTCCGGGATTTGAATCCCTTTCTTTGAAGCAGAAACAATTATTATATCATTTGTCGGAAGCCGCCCTGATGGGCCGGGATATTTTGTTCGACCAGAACTGCCGTTATAACCTGCCGATCCGCCGTGCGCTGGAGGCTGTTTATACCGGCTATAAAGGAGATCGTACGGATCCGCAGTTTGTTGCTTTGGAGACTTATCTGAAACGGGTTTGGTTTGCCAACGGCATTCATCACCATTATGCGGAAGACAAATTTGTTCCCGGTTTTACGCCCGAATTCTTCCAGACTTGCATCTCTCAGGTCGGTGCTTCCGCACTTCCGTTACGTGAAGGGCAGACGGTGGAACAGTTTGTCGCCGAGATCAGTCCCGTGATCTTTGATCCGGCCGTGATGGCGAAGCGTACGGTGCAGAGTGGCGATGTCGACCTGATCCGGGCTTCGGCCAATAATTATTATGGCGAAGGGGTTACCCAAGTAGAAGTTGAGGATTTCTATGCCCGGATGAAAGCTGGGAAAGACACGATTTCTCCTATCTCTTACGGCTTGAACAGCCGTTTGGTAAAAGAGAACGGCAAGCTGGTCGAAAAAGTGTGGAAGGTAGGCGGCCTCTATTCGTCGGCAATCGAAAAGATCGTGTCGGAATTGCAGAAAGCCACGGCTTTTGCCGAGAACGATGCGCAAAAGTCAATCATCGGGAAACTGATCGAATATTATCAGACCGGCGACTTGAAAATCTTCGATGCCTATTCGATCCTATGGGTGGAAGATACGGCATCGGATGTAGACTTTGTGAACGGCTTTATCGAAACATACGGAGATCCGTTAGGAATGAAAGCCAGCTGGGAGTCGACCGTGAACTTTATCAATAAGGAGGCAACGAAGCGAACAAAAGTGATCAGCGATAATGCGCAGTGGTTTGAAGATCATTCTCCTGTAGATAAACGGTTTAAGAAAGAAAAAGTAAAAGGAGTCAGTGCCAAAGTAATTACAGTTTCCATGTTGGGAGGTGATTGCTATCCGGCAACTCCGATTGGCATCAACTTGCCGAATGCCGACTGGATTCGCCGCGATCATGGTTCGAAATCCGTTACGATCGAGAATATCACTGAGGCATATGACAAAGCTTCTCAGGGAAATGGTTTCAATGATGAATTTGTCTGGAGCGATAAGGAGCGCGAAGGATTGAAGAAATACGGATTCATCACCGACAATCTGCATACCGATTTGCATGAATGCTTGGGACATGGTTCCGGTAAATTGCTTCCCGATACCGATCCGGATGCTTTGAAGGCCTACAGTTCGACTTTGGAAGAGGCACGTGCCGATCTTTTCGGTTTGTACTATCTCGGAGATGCCAAGCTGGTGGAACTCGGACTTGTGCCGGATGCAGAGGCTTATAAGGCCGAATACTATAAATATATAATGAATGGCCTGATGACACAGCTGGTCCGGATCGAGCAGGGCAAGAATGTCGAAGAAGCCCATATGCGCAACCGTCAGCTGATTGCCAAATGGGTATATGAAAAAGGAAAGGCCGATAACGTGATTGAGCTGAAACAGCGGGATGGCAAGACATACGTGGTGGTCAATGACTATGCCAAGCTGCGTGAACTGTTCGGAACTTTGTTGGCGGAAGTGCAGCGTATCAAGAGTGAAGGTGATTTTTCTGCCGGAAAGAAACTGGTGGAGGAGTATGCCGTAAAGGTCGATCCGGCTCTTCATGCCGAAGTGCTCGAACGCTATGCCAAATTGAACCTGGCTCCGTATAAGGGATTCGTGAACCCGGTGATGAAGGAAGTCAAGAACGATAAGGGAGATGTAACGGATATTGTGCTGGATTATACCGAAGGGTATGCCGATCAGATGCTTCGCTACAGCAAGGAGTATTCGTTTTTACCTTCCTATAATGAATAATAAAGCGTATGTTACAGAATGAATTAAAAGAAATACGGACCCAGCTTCGCTTGGCGATGAATGGGGTGATCTCTACCAGCATGCGCGAGAAGGGTATTGTCTATAAGCTGAATTTCGGTGTTCCTTTGCCTGAAATCAAGCAGATTGCCACTACACATAAACCGAACTCTGAGCTGGCCGCTGCTTTGTGGAAAGAAGACATCCGTGAATTTAAGATATTGGCTTCTTTCTTGCAGCCGGTAGACGAGTTCTCGTCCCAAGAGGCGAAGCAATGGGTGAAAGAAATCCCTTATTTGGAAATTGCAGAGCAGTGCAGCCACAATTTGTTTTATAAGTTGCCGGATGTGGAGGATTTGCTGCTCGGGTTGATTTTTAATGTGGAAGACGAATATGCACGTACGGTGGCTTATCTAGTCTGGGCCGAACTGTTTAAGGAAGGAAAGGATTTGATAGCACCGGTGAGGACCGCATTTGTCGCGGAATGTATGCGGACGCTTGCCCAGACTGATTTCGAGGCGTCCTTCAAAGAAAAGCAGGCTGCGGTGAAAGCCATGAAATTTTATGGAAGACAGTCGGCTGAACGGGCACAGCAAATGTTGGATGGGTTCGATGATTTTCCTGAATTCATGCAGACGCCCGAAGGGCAGGAAATATATAATGATTTAAAATTTGAATTTGAATATTGCCGTTAAGGCTTTGCGTTTAAAATAAATGCGCTAACTTTGTCGGTCGCGTGGAGTCGCAACTTGAAGATGGATGCAAAAAAGTACACAGAGATGCAAGACTTGTTCACCAGGTATCTTGCTGAGAAAAAACTACGAAAGACGGAGGAACGATATGCCATATTGGAGTGTATATGCAGTTTCCCCGGTCATTTTGATATGTGTTTGCTTCATCAGAAACTGGAGGAAATGAATTTTCATGTCAGTCGGGCTACTGTTTATAACACGGTCGATGTTTTGGTAGACAGCGGCTTGATTGTGCGCCATCAGCTGACGGCCCAGGCTGTACAGTATGAATTACGGATGCTGGCGGAGACACACTTGCATCTGATCTGTATGAAATGCGGGGCAATCAGAGAGCAGAAGGATGCAACACTGAAGAAAGATGTCGGAGCGTTGAAGATATCGCGTTTCACTCCGGAATATCATGCGCTTTACATTTATGGCTTATGTAGCAAATGTAAGTACCGGCTTCAGCGGAAGAAGTAAGAATATTAACATCTATATAATATATAAACGATGAAAGTTGACGTTCTATTAGGATTGCAGTGGGGTGACGAAGGCAAAGGAAAAGTTGTTGACGTTTTGACTCCGAATTACGATGTGATAACTCGTTTTCAGGGAGGTCCCAATGCTGGACATACTTTGGAATTTAACGGTGAAAAGTATGTATTACGTTCCATCCCTTCTGGTATTTTCCAAGGGGGTAAGGTAAACGTTATCGGTAACGGTGTCGTACTGGATCCGTTGTTGTTCCAACAGGAAGCGGAAGCGCTTGCTGCCAGCGGGCACGACCTGACCAAACAACTGTGTATCTCTAAGAAAGCTCATTTGATCTTGCCTACTCACCGTATATTGGATGCTGCTTACGAAGCTGCGAAAGGGTCAGGCAAAATCGGTACGACCGGTAAAGGTATCGGTCCGACTTATACGGATAAGATCAGCCGTAACGGTCTGCGCGTAGGCGACCTGTTGCATAATTTCGATGAAAAGTATGCAGCTGCAAAAGCAAGACATGAAGCGATTCTGCGTTCTCTGAATTATGAATATGATATTACTGAATTGGAGGCACAGTGGTTCAAGGCTTTGGATTATTTGAAACAGTTTCGTTTGATCGACAGCGAACATGTGATTAATAACTATTTGAAAGAAGGTAAGTCTGTTTTGGCCGAAGGTGCACAGGGCACGATGCTGGATATTGATTTCGGTTCTTATCCGTTTGTGACTTCTTCCAATACGATTTGTGCAGGTTGCTGTACAGGTTTGGGGGTTTCCCCGCGTAACATCGGTGAAGTGTATGGTATCTTCAAAGCTTATTGTACACGTGTCGGTAGCGGTCCGTTTCCGACAGAGCTGTTTGATGAAACAGGTAGCAAGATCCGTCAGATCGGACATGAATATGGTGCTGTAACTGGGCGCGAACGCCGTTGTGGCTGGATTGACTTGGTTGCGCTGAAATATGCGATCATGATCAACGGTGTGACGAAACTGATCATGATGAAGAGCGATGTGCTGGATGGCTTCGAAACAGTAAAGGCTTGCATTGCTTATAAAGTCAATGGCGAAGAAACAACAGAGTTTCCGTTTGAAATCAATGAAGGCATCGAACCCGTATATGTGGAAATGCCGGGTTGGAATGTCGATATGACGAAAATGCAAAGTGAAGACGAATTTCCCGAAGAGTTCAATGCTTACATCTCTTTCTTGGAAGAAGAGCTGGAAGTTCCGATCAAGATTGTATCTGTCGGTCCTGACCGTGAGCAAACAATTGTCAGATATACCGAAGAATAAAACCTGAAAATAATACAAAATGGCAGAAGACCACATCCCGGAAGGATGATCTCCTGCCATTTTTATTTTTGGCAGACTTTTTGTCGTTTATGATTTAGTATAACTATTATAAATTAGAAAAATATGAGCATGTATTGGATTATATTTATCGGTTTTGCCCTTCTTAGCTGGTTGGTTTCTTCCAGACTCCAGAACAAGTTTGAAAAATATTCCAAGATTCCTATGCCGAATGGTATGACAGGAAAGGATGTGGCTGAAAAGATGTTGCATGATAACGGGATTTATGACGTAAAGGTGATTTCCACTCCCGGACATTTGACGGATCATTATAATCCGGCAAACCAGACCGTCAATCTGAGTGAATCGGTTTATTACAGTAACAGTATTGCTGCCGCAGCCGTTGCAGCTCATGAATGCGGACACGCTGTCCAGCATGCTACGGCTTATGCGCCTCTTCGGATGCGTTCGGCTTTGGTTCCGGTCGTCAGCTTTGCTTCCAACATTATGACATGGGTGCTGTTGGGTGGTATGCTGTTGATTAATACGTTTCCCCAGTTGATGCTGTTTGGTATTATTCTTTTTGCATCGACGACTTTATTCAGTTTCATTACACTACCGGTCGAGATCAATGCCAGCCAGCGGGCTTTGGTCTGGTTGAGCAATGCCGGCATCACAAATGTCTATACGCATGACAAGGCTGAAGATGCTTTGCGTTCTGCTGCTTACACGTATGTAGTGGCTGCCTTGGGTTCGCTTGCTACATTATTATATTATATCATGATTTTCCTGGGGGGAAGAAGCCGGGATTAAACAGGAAGCATTACCTTTGCAGCCTAAATAATATAAATTAGTGAATCATGCAAAAGCCGTCTATCCCTAAAGGAACAAGAGATTTTTCGCCAGAAGAAATGGCGAAGCGTAATTATATATTCAATACTATCCGCGAAGTATATCATCTGTACGGATTTCAGCAGATCGAAACGCCGGCTATGGAAAACCTGTCTACGCTGATGGGCAAGTATGGAGAAGAAGGCGATAAGTTGCTTTTCAAAATATTAAATTCCGGCGATTGCTTTTCCGGAATAACGGATGAAGAACTGTCGGAGCGCAATGCCGTAAGATTCGGAATGAAAGCTTGCGAGAAGGGTTTGCGTTATGACCTGACGGTTCCTTTTGCCCGTTATGTGGTACAGCACCGTAATGATATCGCTTTCCCATTCAAGCGTTACCAGATACAGCCGGTATGGCGTGCCGATCGTCCGCAGAAAGGTCGTTACCGTGAGTTTTACCAATGTGATGGAGATGTGGTAGGTTCCGATTCGTTGGTAAATGAAGTCGAGCTGATCCAGATTATGGATGAGGTATTCCGCCGTTTCGGAATCCGTGTCTGTATCAAGATGAACAACCGTAAGATTCTTTCCGGCATTGCCGAGATAATCGGTGAAGCCGATAAGATTGTCGATATTACGGTTGCTATAGATAAACTGGATAAGATCGGTCTGGATAATGTAAATGATGAATTGCGTTCTAAAGAATTGTCTGAAGGTGCGATAGCCCGTTTGCAGCCGATCATTATGCTGAAAGGTACGAATCGTGAAAAGCTGGCTGTTTTGAAAAAGGAACTGGCAGCATCGGAAATAGCGATGAAAGGTATTGCCGAGATGGAATTTATCCTGGACCGCATCGAGAAGTTAGAGCTGACAGCTGATTTGGAACTGGATCTGACGTTGGCACGCGGTCTGAACTACTATACGGGTGCTATCTTCGAAGTGAAAGCGTTGGATGTCCAGATCGGAAGTATCACGGGGGGCGGACGCTATGACAATTTGACCGGTGTGTTTGGTATGGACGGTATGTCAGGTGTCGGAATTTCCTTCGGTGCCGATCGTATTTTCGATGTTCTAAATCAGTTGGAACTTTATCCAGTTGATTCTTTGAAGACCACGCAACTGTTGTTCGTGAATTTCGGCGAGAAGGAAGAAAACTATTTATTGCCTCTGATCTCGAAAGTGCGTGCCGCCGGTATCCGTACGGAGTTGTATCCTGAATCAGCCAAAATGAAGAAGCAGATGGGATATGCCGATACAAAAAAGATCCCGTTTGTGGCGATTGTCGGTGAAAACGAAATAAATGAAGGCAAGATCAATCTGAAAAACATGTTGACAGGCGAACAGTCTCTTGTCACATTAGAAGAACTGATCGAAAGATTCTAGCTGCAATTTCAATTTTGTGCCTTTAGGCACACCCGTTTCTACTATAAATAGACTGATAATTGAACTTCCCCATTCATTTTCTTGTTGTAATGGGGAAGTTTTTTTGTAACAGGATGGTCATCCTGTCAGATATATTTGCATTGTCTGTCTTTCTAAAATGCAAAATTGTCAGTCTTTTTCCTGACAACAGTTTTGGCACAGTATTCGCATAGACGTTTATGTGCGATAAGAAAGCACAAGATTAACGTAATATTATTAACAACTAAAAAATATACAACGATGAACATTAGACCATTAGCAGACAGAGTGCTGATTAAGCCTGCTGCAGCAGAAGAAAAGACACTTGGCGGAATCATTATTCCCGATTCAGCAAAAGAAAAACCTTTAAAAGGTGAAGTTGTCGCCGTAGGTAACGGAACAAAGGATGAAGAAATGGTTGTAAAGAATGGCGATACTGTACTGTACGGCAAGTATGCAGGTACGGAAATCGAACTGGACGGTGAAAAATATCTTATCATGCGTCAGTCTGATATTTTGGCTATTATCTAAACAATTGACAATTGATAGTGGATAATTGACAATTAAGAAATATTTATACATTTATATAAAACGATAGAAATCATGGCAAAAGAAATTAAATACGATATGGATGCCCGCGACCTTCTGAAGAAAGGTGTGGATGAATTGGCTAACGCAGTAAAAGTAACACTGGGTCCGAAGGGACGTAATGTGATCATCGAAAAGAAATTCGGTGCTCCGCACATTACAAAAGACGGTGTAACGGTAGCTAAAGAAGTTGAAGTTGCTTGCCCATTTGAAAACATGGGTGCTCAGCTGGTTAAGGAAGTTGCTTCCAAGACTAACGACAATGCCGGTGACGGTACGACAACTGCAACAGTTCTGGCACAGTCTATTATCGGTGTCGGTCTGAAGAATGTAACGGCGGGTGCCAACCCTATGGACTTGAAACGTGGTATCGACAAAGCGGTGGCTAAAGTCGTAGAAAGCATCGCTGCCCAGTCTGAAGCTGTTGGTGACCAGTTCGAAAAGATCGAGCATGTTGCCAAGATTTCTGCTAACGGTGACGAAGCGATCGGTAAACTGATCGCTGAAGCTATGCAGAGAGTAAAAACTGAAGGTGTTATCACTGTAGAAGAAGCTAAAGGCACGGAAACAACAGTAGACGTGGTAGAAGGTATGCAGTTCGACCGTGGTTATATCTCTCCGTATTTCGTAACCAACACGGAAAAGATGGAATGCGAGATGGAAAATCCGTATATCCTGATCTACGACAAGAAGATCTCTGTATTGAAAGACTTGCTGCCTATTCTTGAACCGGCAGTTCAGAGCGGTCGTCCTTTGTTGATCATCGCTGAAGATATCGATAGCGAAGCATTGGCAACTTTGGTTGTAAACCGTCTGCGTGGTTCTTTGAAGATCTGTGCTGTCAAGGCTCCGGGCTTCGGCGACCGTCGTAAAGCTATGCTGGAAGATATCGCTGTCCTGACAGGTGGCGTTGTGATCTCCGAAGAAAAAGGCTTAAAGCTGGAAGGTGCTACTATGGATATGCTGGGTACGGCTGAAAAGGTTACAGTAGACAAAGACACGACTACTATCGTAAACGGAGCAGGCGATAAGGATGCTATCCAGGCTCGTATCGGCCAGATCAAGACTCAGATCGAAAATACGACTTCCGACTACGATAAAGAAAAACTGCAGGAACGTCTGGCTAAGATGGCCGGTGGTGTTGCCGTATTGTATGTAGGTGCTCCTTCTGAAGTTGAAATGAAAGAAAAGAAAGACCGTGTTGACGATGCCCTGCATGCAACTCGCGCCGCTATCGAAGAAGGTACGGTTCCTGGTGGTGGTGTTGCTTATATCCGTGCTATCGAAGCACTGGAAGGTCTGAAGGGTGAAAACGAAGACGAAACAACCGGTATCGAAATCGTTAAACGTGCTATTGAAGAACCGTTGCGCCAGATCGTTGCCAACGCAGGTAAAGAAGGTGCGGTAGTTGTTCAGAAAGTAAAAGAAGGTAAGGGTGACTTCGGTTACAATGCCCGTACAGACAAGTATGAAAACTTGTGTGCAGCCGGTGTAATCGACCCTGCTAAGGTAACACGTGTAGCTTTGGAAAATGCCGCTTCTATTGCTGGTATGTTCCTGACTACGGAATGTGTGATCGCTGAAAAGAAAGAAGAAGCTCCGGCAGCTCCTGCCATGAACCCGGGTATGGGTGGCATGGGCGGTATGATGTAATTCTTCCCATAAGCATAAAATCTGAAACGGCTGCTTCCCGAAAGGGAGGTGGCCGTTTTTTTGCGTAAAAAGTATGGTTACAGTTTGGCAGTTTCAAAAAAGTTGCTACCTTTGCAACCGCAATCAAGAGAGATTGCTTCACTGAAAAGTGCTGAATTGCCCAGGTGGCGGAATTGGTAGACGCGCACGTTTCAGGTGCGTGTGTCGAGAGGCATGCAGGTTCGAGTCCTGTTCTGGGCACTTCAAAGCGGATGACTTATATGGTTGTCCGCTTTTTTTATATTCCCTTATGAGGTTCGATTAAACTTTGAACCATTATTTCCGTCTCTTATAGAAGGGGGACGGAAGGAGATAATGATTATTTTCTTATATTTACCCCAAATTAGTGAGTAGGAATGCAACAATATATAGAGGAAGAGATAATAAAACAATTACGTGATCCGGCGCATCAACGTGATGCCTTCGCGCAGGTTGTCAATTTCTACGGGGAGAAGTTGTATTGGCAGATACGAAAGATGGTGTTGGACCATGACGATGCCAACGACTTATTGCAGAATACATTCCTGAAAGCCTGGACGAATATCGACTATTTTCGGGGAGAGGCGAAGTTGTCGACTTGGTTGTATAAGATTGCGATAAACGAATGTATAACCTTTCTGAACCGCCAGCGTATGCAGAACAATGTCTCGATTGACGATACGGACGTGTTTTTGCTGGAGTGCCTGAAAGGAGACGAATATTTCGACGGGGATGCCGCACAGATGAAACTGCAGAAAGCCATCCTGACATTGCCGGAGAAACAGCGTGCCGTTTTTAATATGAAATATTTTGACGATATGAAATATGAAGATATGTCTGAGATTTTCGGAACTTCCGTAGGCGCTTTAAAAGCTTCCTATCATCATGCGGTGAAGAAAGTAGAGGAGTTTTTAACAAAAGACATTTAAACCTTTCGTGTTACCATTTGTCAAAAGAACATAAAAGAGAGATGATATGAAAACAGAACAAAACAATCTGGACCGTCTTAAAGGGAAAAATCCTTTTACTGTACCTGAGGGGTATATGGAGGGATTGACGGCAAACATTATGAGTCAGCTTCCCGAAAGAGAGCCTGAAGAAGAGGTGAAAAAGGTTTCCTTGATGGATCGTGTTCGTCCCTGGTTATATATGGCAGCCGTTTTTGCCGGATTGGGGTTGTTTTTTAAAGTTTTGGTCGGCCCCGAAGATAAAGCGGCGAAAACCGACTCGCTACTCGTAAAAACAGAAGTGTCTCCAGCCTCAGTTTCTGCTTTGCAAGCGGCCGAGGATGAAGAATACTTGGAGTACCTGGAAGAGCAATATGCCGGTTATATATTGGCAGAAGAAATAGGGGAAACCGAATAAATTGAAAAAAAATGAAGTTTGACAAAATATTTTTGAAAGAATGCTTGTATGAATAAAATATTTTTTATTACATTTGTGGCGTGTTCAGTTGTGTTCTCATTCAGTGCTCACGCTCAAAGTGGGAAACAGCATCGCAATTTTGATAGAGAAGCGTTCTTTGCTAAGAAGAATGCTTTTATTACGGCAGAGATGGGGTTAACTCCGGAAGAGGCAGCATCATTTATACCTCTTTGTAACGAACTGCAAGAAAAGATGTTTGAGGCCGGTCGTGAATGTCGTAAACTATCCAAAGATTTAAAGCATAATGAAAATGCGACCGATGCTGATTACCTGAAGGTGATTGATGAGTGTGTGAGCGTGAACATAAGGCAGGCACAGTTGGAAAAGGAGTATTATGAAAAGTTTAAAAAGATATTGTCTCCAAAGAAACTTTATAGATATAAACGTGCGGAAGGAAAGTTTGCGCGGGAATTTATGAGAGGAGGAGACGATAGAAAAGAAGAGAATAGAAAGAAATAAAATATTATCATTATTTGTGTTTTTTGTTTAGATTTAGTTTTGGCGTTTAAGTTAAGGGAGGGGTGGCGACGTGATGTCGGTTCCCCTTTTGTTTTTATAACCCTTTCGATTTTGCTTCGTTCCAGATCCGGTCCATTTCTTCCAAAGACATATCCTTTAATGACTTGCCTTCTTTGATAGTATGCTCTTCCAAATAGTTGAAACGGCGGGTGAATTTCTGGTTCGTGCGTTCCAAGGCATTGTCCGGATTGATCTTATAAAGGCGGGCTGCGTTGATCAGACTGAAGAATAGGTCTCCGAACTCTGCTTCCATCTTATCTGCATCCATCTTGTCGATTTCAGTCTTCAGTTCGGTAAACTCTTCGTGCACCTTATCCCAGACCTGGTCGCGTTGTTCCCAGTCGAAACCCACGTTGCGGGCTTTGTCCTGGATGCGGTGAGCTTTGACTACGGAAGGAAGTGAAGTGGGGACACCTTCGAGAACTGTCTTGTTGCCGCCTTTTTCCTTTAGTTTGAGTTGTTCCCAGCTCTGTTCAACCTTGCCGGCTGTTTCGGCCTGAGCGTTTCCGAAGACATGCGGATGGCGGTAGATCAGTTTCTGGCAAAGGCTGTCGCACACGTCTTTGATGTCGAACGCCGCTTTTTCTTCACCGATCTTGGCATAGAAGACAATGTGCAGGAGCAGGTCGCCCAATTCTTTTTTGATGTTATTGTTGTCATCTTTCATGATGGCATCGCATAATTCGTAAGTCTCTTCGATCGTATTCGTGCGAAGACTTTCGTTCGTTTGCTTACGGTCCCACGGACATTTCACACGAAGCTCGTCCAGAATGTCGAGCAGCTGTCCGAAGGCTTCCATCTTTTCTTGTTTTGTTGCCATTTTTAGTTGTTTGGTTGGAGAGGAAGGAGGTGTGTTAAATTTCATCTTTCTCTTGCCGGGGAATTCATCCCCCGGCAAGAGATTGAATTCTCTATCTTTTTAACACACAGCCTATAAGATGTTATTTATTCTTTTCTTGTTCTTTAAATACCTTCAGCCCATTTTCCAGGAATTTGATATAGTCGGGGACACTTTCGTTAAATGCATACGACGGGCCGAGCGGTTCGCCTTCGGCATTCAGCAGAATGTAAAACGGTTGGGCGTTTGCACCGAACTTACTACGCTGCAAGTAACTCCATTTGTCGCCGATTGTTTTCAATTTGCGAATCTTGCCATGCTCTTCGATTGTGATCGGCTGCGGCAGCTTCGTCTTATCATCGACCATCAAGGTGATCAAGACATAATCATTTTCCAATATCTGTTTCACTTTCGGGTCGGTCCAAACGGATGCTTCCATCTTGCGGCAGTTCACGCAACCGAAACCGGAGAAATCGATCATGACCGGCTTGTTCACCTTCTTGGCATAAGCCATACCGGTTTCGTAATCGTCAAAAGCAGCATGCACTTCACTGTTGTACAGGTTGAAATCCTGAGTGTACAAGGGAGGAGCGAAAGCACTGATCGCTTTTAGAGGAGCCCCCCAAAGGCCCGGAACCATATAAACGGCAAAAGAGAAAGAAATGATCGCCATGAACAGGCGCGGCACGGATACGTACGGAAGGTCGCTGTCGTGGCTGAACTTGATCTTACCCAACAGGTAACAACCCAACAGGATAAAGATCACGATCCAAAGCACGATAAACACTTCGCGGTCCAGCAAGCGCCATCCGTAAGCCAGGTCGGCAACCGAAAGGAACTTCAGCGCCAGTGCCAGTTCAAGGAAGCCTAACACCACCTTGACGGAGTTCAACCAGCCTCCGGATTTCGGCATGCTTTGCAGCATGTTCGGGAAGATGGCGAAAAGGCTGAACGGAATAGACAATGCCAAAGCGAAACCGAACATGCCGATGGCCGGTCCTACCGCCGTTCCCATCGAAGCAGCCTGTACCAGCAAAGTCCCGATAATCGGACCTGTGCAAGAGAAGGAAACCAACACCAATGTGAACGACATGAAGAAAATACTGATAATGCCCGTCGTCGAATCCGCCTTCGTGTCCAGTTTATTCGTCCAGGAAGAGGGTAATACCATTTCGAATGCCCCGAAGAAAGAGATGGCGAAGACTACTAACAACAAGAAGAATATGATATTGAAGACCGCATTCGTCGACAGGTCGTTCAGCGCACTTGCCCCGAATATACCCGTAATCAGCAATCCCATCACCAGATAAATCACAATGATTGAAAGTCCGTACGTCATCGCATCTCGTATCGCCTTCTTGCGGTCCTTCGTCCGTTTGAGGAAGAAGCTGACCGTCATCGGGATCATCGGCCATACGCAAGGTGTCAGCAAGGCGATCAATCCACCCAGGAAACCGGCGAAGAAGATGAACAACCAAGATGTGTCGGTTGCTGAAACCGTCGTGTCGCCGAATGCCTTCAACTGGTCGATGACAGGAGTCCAGAGGGCAGCGTCGTCGGTCAGCTCGTTGGAGGCGCGGACTGGCCTGTTCTCTGCTTTGTCCTTGTTGGTAACAGGGGCGGGAGCCTTCAGCTCGGCCACTTCTTCCACCACTTTTTCAGTATCCGGCTGCACGGCTGTCACATCGTCTTGTTCGACTTCCGGTTTTTCGACCACTGTTTCGGCGGCTGTCATCTTTATATTCTTTTTGTCGAACGAAAAACTGACGCGATCGGGGGGCAGACAAGTCTCGTCGTTGCAAGCCATAAATTCCACTTCACCTTCGGCTTTGAACTTGGCCGGGTCAGTCACTTTGAACTTTTGGGTGAACGAAACGGTCCCCGGATACCAACGCAGGTTCATGGCGAACAGTTCGTCATATACGGTGGTCGGTTTGACAGATGAAGTCGGTTTGCCGATCAGCTCGGCTCCTTTCAGTGTCTCGAATGTGAACGAAGTGGAGACAGGGCCTCCTTCCGGCAAGTCCTGGTCATACAAATGCCAGCCTTTATCGGCAGTAGCGGTAAAAACGATCTCTTTCTCTGCGGAGCCGGAGTCGTTCAGTTGTATCTTCCATTTTACAGGCTGGAGAATCTGTGCCTGTACGGTCAGTGCGACAAGCACCAACATCAAGGTACTAAAGAGCTTCTTCATATTATTTTTACTATTTTTGTTATTTAGCTAAAGAGGTAAATTTATCAGGAATGCGTGTTTCGAAATGCATCTCTTCGCCTGTTACCGGATGAATGAAGTTGAGCCGTCGGGCGTGAAGCATCAGCCGTCCGGTGGGATCTGTCTCCGCACCATACTTGTAATCGCCGGCGATTGAGTGTCCGATTGATTGCATCTGTGCGCGTATCTGGTTCTTGCGTCCTGTCTCCAGGTCGAGTTCCAACAGCGAATAGGCTCCGTTGCTGTGCAGCAGGCGGTAGCGGGTGATCGCCTCTTTCCCGTCTCCTTCAGCTGTCACATACACCTGCATCTTTGCATTTTCGGTCAGGTTGGAGACGATCAGGTCGGAATCTTTCTCAGGGCGTCCTTCCACTACGGCCACGTATGTGCGTGCCGTGATGGCAGAGTTCCAGTTCGATTGCAATGCCTTTTGCACTTGCAGATTCTTGGCGAACATCATCAGCCCCGAAGTGTCGCGGTCCAGGCGATGGAGCACGAATATCTTGTTACGTGGATCTGTCTTCTTGACATATTCGCTGAGCAGATGAAGAGCTGTCCGTTCCTTCACGCGCGTGCTGGAAACCGAAAGTAAGCCTTCTTTCTTGTTTACGACTATCAGGTCGTCGTCTTCCCAAACAATAGTGAGTAGTGGATTGTTGAACTCGACTTTTCCCCGTTCGTAGCTGATTAACACCTCGTCGCCCGGTGTGAGCGGCGTGTTGAACTGGGAGGTTACCGTGCCATTGACTGAAATCTGTCCGTGGGCGAGTAGTGCCTTGACTGAACTTTTACTTTGTTCGTTTAAAAGACCGAACAGGAAAGGAAGTAACGTATTCTCTTCTTTCACTGTAACTTTACGTCCTCGAGGGGCTCTGGATTTATCTGTGCCTCTGTATTCTGAGCGTCTTGCCATATTCCTAATTATATATAGTTTACAAAGATACAGGCTTTTGGCCAATGCTGCAAGGAGATGCGGACAAATAAAATAAATCGGCTGTTACTGTTTTTCTTTGTATTTATTAGGAATTCCCTCTCTGTTATCAGTAAGTATGCGGCTTTTCTGTCATGCATATTGGTTATGGTGACCAAAGTTTAATTGGGAAGCCCATTTACGATAGTAGTAATAGACCAACTGCCACCTGGAAAAGTCTAGGGGAAGTATCCACCATTGACAAGCGGTCTTAACTAAATAAAATATGGCGTTCCAAATCAGTCGCGAATCATATTTCCTCTTTCTTGCAGGTTCAACACTTTTGTTATATATTGCACTCGGTTTCCGTTAAATCAGTTTGATACATTTTTTTAAGTTTGGTCACTTTAAAAAAATAATCCGGCTAATACGGAAACTTCTTTAGAAAAAGATTTCAATCATTTTTAAACAGGCTCTAAATTTAAGCCATGAAATAGAGATACCATGAATTGGAGTAGAAAAATGCCGAAGTCCGTTTGTGTTCTTCTTTTAGGAACAGCCCTATTGTCTTGTTCGGATCAGAAAGAAATCCAAATCACCGGAACCGTGCGGAACTTGAACGGTGGAATGATCGTTTACCAGCAATCTATCGCAGGCATGATGAATACGAAAACGATCGATACGTTACAAATCCAAAGCGATGGTACATTTACATTGACGTTACCGGTTGAAGATTATGAACGGGTGAATTTCATTTTGTATGGAAAAGCGGTATTGGGTTCGGTTATATCGAAAGGAGGAAAAATACAATTGGATGTAGATGTAACGGCTCAAGAACCTTTGGCTATCCAGGGAGTGGATGAGAAGGCGGTAGCCGTTTCCCGATTGCTCAATCGACTGAATGCCGCTGTATGGGATTTGCGTGCCCGCCGTGGCGACCGTTGGCAGATTGCTAAAGATACTGTAGCAACATCTGTAGCCCAAAAACTGAAAGATGATGCAGTCTCTCTGGAATCGCAATTGACGGGTTTGGATGAAGACTTACAGGAAAAAGCCCGGCAAGATATACGGATGCAGTTGTTGCTGGCTTTTCAGAACCAGACGATGGGTGCATTTTATCAGGCATCGGAAGCGACAAGGCAGAATTGGTTTGTCGAGTTGGATCAGATGACGGCCTTTTGTATCCCGGATAATCCGAACAGTACTTTCAGTCCGGCCTTTTATGATGTGGTCTCCAATGAAATTGGTATCCGATATTATATGCGTCAGGAATCTATTCCGGAAGGTGTAGAAAAAGGTATCGGTTTGATGTATTACGGTTTTGAACATCGTTTACAGGGCAAGGCACAAGAGGCAGCCATGGCCCAGCTTTTCCTGGAAGATCAGGAAAGGCAGATGAACGATCCGAAGATGCCGGTTTATGCCGAACGTTTCCTGCAATTATATCCGGAAACTTCCTGGCAACCGCTGGTGCAGGAAGCAATGGAAAAGAACCGGGCGTTTAACCACACCCGGATTCCGGAAGATCTTCATTTCCCGGATGTCTCACAAGCGAAAACTTTCCAGGATATTATCGCACCGTATAAAGGGAAAGTTATCTTTATGGACATTTGGGCAACGTGGTGTGGTCCTTGCCGTGATTCCTTTGCTTTTGTAAAGCCGTTGCAGGAATATGCTCAGGAAAAAGATATTGTTTTGTTGTATCTCTCGATTGATAATCCGGAAGCTGAAGAGAAATGGAAGAAGATGGCTGCTCATTATGATCTGAAAGGAGAACATATTCGCATTCAAGAGGCTTTCAAGCAGGAGATTTATGATACATTTGGTTCGAATGGAGCCTTGTATATTCCACATTGCGTAATCATTGGTAAAGATGGAAAGATACGTCAGAAAGTAGCGGCTTCGCCGGAGAAGATGGAAGAACTGAAGAAACAATTGGAAGAAGCGATTAAATAAACGACGATGTCTTTACGTAAGTTTATAAGACGAGGTATCGGATTGCTGGGCTTTCTCTGGTTTGTTTCGGTTTACGCATATCCGATTCCGGACAGTATCGCTGTCCGCTTACAGGGTTTTGTCTCGACCTTAGAACAGTTTGGAAAGGCTTTGCCTCAGGAAAAGGTATATCTGCATTTTGATAATACCGGCTATTATCAGGGCGATCAGATTTGGTTTCAGTGTTATGTCGTGACTTCCGAATTCAATCGGCCTACAGCGTGGAGCAAGACGTTGTATGTGGAATTACTGAATCCTGGAGGTGAGATTGTCTCCCGGCAGATTTTACCAATCCGCAACGGTCGTTGCCAGGGGAATTTTACGTTGACGCACTTACCTTTCTATTCCGGTTTTTATGAGGTACGTGCTTATACCAAATATATGTTGAACTTTGGAGAGGCAACAGTCTTCTCACGTATTTTCCCGGTATTCGACAAACCGGATTCAGAAGGCGATTATACCCAAAAAGAAATTTGCCGACATCCGGGAAAGTATCCGCAGAAAAGGGAAAAGACCAGGAAAGAAAAGAAACTGAATCTCCGCTTTTATCCTGAGGGCGGAACGTTGATTCGCGATGTCCCAGTGCGGGTTGCCTTTGAAGCGACCGATGCTTTCGGTAATCCGGTGGATGTCTCCGGTTGTATCCTGAATAAGGAAAAAGAGGTCGTTTCGACATTCCGGACAAGTCACGAAGGAAAAGGTGTTTTTACCTATGTGGCTGATACGGAAGAAGTGAAGGCGGAAGTTGTTTGGCGAGACAAGAAATATCGCTTTTCTTTACCGGAAGCTCAGGAACAGGGATTCGCTTTTTCGGTTGACAATCTAAGTATCCCGGATAGTTTGGCTATTACGGTACAGAAGAATCGTTTTACGGTGGCCCAGGTATTGGGAATGGCGGTTATGAGCCGGGGTAAATTATATGATTTCTGTATGCTGACGGTCAAGAGGAATCTGCCCTTCTCTTTTCGACTGGATAAGAAGAATTTACCGGTAGGTGTATCTCAACTGGTCTTGTTTGATAAAGCCGGACAGGTTTTGGCTGACCGGTTGGTTTTTGTTGGAAAGCCGGATACCTTGTCGTTGGCTGTTCGGACGGATAAAGAACAGTATCTTCCGTATGATTCAATAGGTATTTCTTTCGAAGTGAATGATTCACAAGGACAGCCGGCACCAACGCTCTTGTCGGTGTCGGTCCGGGATGGCTGGGAAGAAGTGGAAAGCAGGCATTCGATGTTGACGGATCTGTTGCTGATGTCGGAAATCAAAGGGTATGTACGCCGTCCTTCCTGGTATTTTGAGTCGGATGATACGTTGCATCGTCGGGCTTTGGATGAATTGTTGATGGTGCAAGGCTGGAGGCGTTATGAATGGAAGCATTGGGCCGGTGTGGAACCTTTTGAACTGAAGTATCTGCCGGAGCAGGGAATCGAACTGCACGGCCAGGTAGTTTCAATGGTTCGTAGTAAGCCGCGTCCGGATGTGCAAGTAACTTCTTTTCTGACGAAGCGAGGCGAGGAAGACAATCCGACGGATCAGAATACACCCTGCTTCGATGTTTTTACTACGGATAGTTCAGGACGGTTTTCTTTTATTTCTCAGGTGGAAGGAAAATGGAATCTGATTCTATCTGTTTCCGAAAAGGGGAAGAAGAAAGATCATCGGATTGTTCTGGACCGGGTGTTTCATCCGGAGCCTCGGAGATATCCAATGGCAGAATTGCAGGTGCATATTTCAGGCGATGAAAAGGTCTCTTTGCCCGATACACAGCTGAATGATACGGTATTTATGCAAGAAAACATGGAGCAATTATTCAAGGCGTATGAAGATTCTCTGCGAAAACTGGGAATGGACGAAAAGATTCATCGGATCGATGAAGTGGTGGTTAAGGCCAAGAAACTAGATAAAGCTGCCGAAGTTTATAAAACCCGGACCAAGTCGATCGCTTATTATGATGTCGCTTCCGAAATGGACGATATTCAGGACCGTAATGGTTTTATCGGCGATGATATTCATGAACTGATGATTAATATGAATTCTGAGTTCTATCGGGAGCATAGTCCAGGCGGGCAGGAATATCTTTTTTATAAAGGGCGGATGGTCCTTTTTGCGATCAATTACGAACGTACCTACCACAATGAAATGGATTATAATAAGTACCGCTTACTTCCTTTAGAGGCGATTAAATCCGTTTATATCAGTGAAGACTTTGGAACGATCTGCCGGTATGCCGATCCGCGTTTTACACCGATCAATATCGATAAATTATATCGGTGTGTTGTCTTGATCGAAACTTATCCGGAAGATCAGATCTCTGTGAAAGGTGGAAAAGGCGTACGCAAAACCTGGCTGGAAGGATATAGTGAAGTGAAAGACTTCTATCAGCCCGATTATCGCGTATTGCCGAAAGAAAATGATTATCGTCGTACCCTTTATTGGAATCCGGCATTGTCAACGGATGAACAGGGAAAGGCTTATATTCGTTTTTACAACAACAGTCGTTGTAAATATCCCCGGATTACGGTTGAAACTCTGACGGAAGATGGAAAAATCGGAGTTTTCCGGCAGTGATTAAGTGATTATTTGATACGGTTACCATGTATTTTCGCTTCCTTTCTTGCCTGCCGATTTTACTTTGCTGCTATTTGCAAAAGACTATGTCCTTAACAAAGACTTTTGATTGACGTTTTCTGCAAATCCTCTATCACTCTATCACTACGAAGGTTGTAGCTATTAATATTCAAGCGTCAGAGGAGTGATACAGGACGTTTTCCTCTATCACTCCTCTATCACTTCTGAAACATTGTTCCCCATCCCTGCAAGTCACTCGATCATTTTATTCAAAAAAAGTTGTAAAATAGGTAAAACCGGTTGGTTTTCATTGTCCGGCATGGTACTTTAGTTGCCGAACACCCCCATGTTGTCCCCTTTTACACCCGGGTGTAGAAGGCCGGTACATCCGGGTGTTAAGGATGGCAACATGGGGGTGTTTACGGAATGATGTGCTTGTCTTTGCTAAAAAAAGAGAGGGCTTTTGTGGAATGAGGAACCGTATTTTGCCGATTTACTACCTGTCATATTCGTTTTTACATTTGTTTATTCGATTATTTTATATGCTTTTTCAAAAGTAAAAGAAGTCAATGCGTTGGTTTTCAATTATATGATAAAAACGACATGCCTCAGAAGTGATAGAGGAGTGATAGAAGAAAACGTCCTGTATCACTCCTCTGACGCTTGAATATTAATAGCTACAACCTTCGTAGTGATAGAGTGATAGAGGATGTGCAGAAAACTTCGTATGTAGATTACGGCCTTGGAAAATTTTGATGTGGTTGTCCTGAAAGTGGCAGGAGTAAGCCAAATTTTGAAGGACGCCCCGGTTATGATCCGCGTGACCTGCTACGGGGATATGTGTATGGTTCTTTCTATGATTTTTTCTGTTATTTGTGTCTTGTGTTTAATTCTGTCGATTTTACTTTGCTGCTATTTACAAAAACTATGTCCTTAACAAAGACCTTTGATTACCATTAAGGATTCTAATTGTATCAATTATTATTGGGCTGGTAAAATCTGTGTTCGGAGACTGCTGGTATGAATAAGATTATTTTGTAGGCAGATGTTTGAACTCTGAAATAATATACTATTTTTGCTAGAAAGATGAAATTTGACAGAGATGTTATACCTTAAAGAAGATTTTGAGAAGCTATATAAGCTGTATTATCCGAAGATGTTCGCTTTTGCCAAGAACTATGTTCCGGCAAACGAAGATGCGGAGAATATCGTGCACGATGTGTTTCTTACACTTTGGGAAAGAAAGGAGGAAATCGAGATATCTTTTACGCTTACGACTTATCTGTTTACATTGGTGAAAAACCGCTGCCTGAACTTCCTGCGCCATAAGCTAATTGAAGAAGAATATAATAGTCAGATGAAAGAGGAGCTGGGATTTAAACTGTATGCTTTGGAAGCGTTCGACTATTCCTACCAGTCGGAAGAGGAGTTGCAGGAGATTATCCGGCGTGCTCTTGACACGTTACCTGAACGTTGCCGCGAAATTTTTATCAAAAGCCGCATCGAAGGGCTTAAATACAAGGAAATATCAGACGAGCTTGGAATCTCCGTGAATACGGTAGAGAACCAGATGGTTACAGCTCTCAAAAAGTTACGTGTGGCACTGAAAGACTATTTGCCATTATTGTTGTTTCTAGTTAATTAATGTTTATTTTGAACTGGGGTATAGTGGTACGTTCCGCGGTGAGGGTTTAACTTAATGTATAATGACAAAAGAAAGTATGTACGATCTGTTATCAAAATATTTGGCAGGAGACATTTCAGCAGAAGAAAGACGAATGCTTTTTCAGCAATTGAAAGAAAATGAAGAGCTTAGGAAAGAGGCGGCCGGGATACAAAATCTGTCTGCGCTTGTTTCTATGGCGAATGAGGATGGGGTTGCTTCGGACAGGCAATATCGCTTATTTGTCGGTATGCGGAAGAAACGTGCGTTGCTATTTAGTCTGCGTAAAGTGGCGGGTTATGCTGCGATTATGCTCTTTTCCGTCTTGTCGACTTATCTGCTAATGAATTATGCGGGAAACAAAGAGGAAGAGCTTGTCCGCTATCAGGAGTTTTCGACTCCGGCCGGTCAGCGTGCCAAAGTCTTGCTTGCCGACGGTACTGAAGTCTGGTTAAATGCCAACACCACCTTGCGTTATCCTGAACGTTTCGACCCAAAAAAACGGGAGGTCGAACTGCATGGTGAAGCCTTTTTCGAAGTGGAGAAAGCTGCAGGGAATCCTTTTGTGGTCAAGACAAACAAAATGGATATTCAGGTCACCGGAACGAAGTTCAACGTGAATGCTTACGATATGGAAGAATATTTTGTAACTTCACTGGTCGAAGGATCTGTTTCCGTTTCTTGTGTGCATGACAGGAATAGCAGCTATGCTTTGCAACCTCGGCAGCAGCTCGTTGTTTCGGATCATTCTTCCAAAGTATCCTCATTCGAGAATACTGATTTTATGGCATGGAAGGAGGGTATTTTTATCTTTGACGATATGTTGCTGACAGATATCATTAAGAAATTGGAACTCTATTATGATGTGTCGATCATCGTGAAAAACACGAAACTCGGAAACTTTCGCTATACCGGTAAATTCAGGCAACGGGATGGAGTGGAAAGCGTTTTGCGGAAACTCCAGATCGTATATCCGTTCAAGTATACGAAGGATGACGATAAGAACTTGATCGTATTGCAATAGATAACTCTCTGAAGAAATATAAGTTTGTCCCATGGCGCACAGTTATGGTAGCCATTAGTATATCCGTATGAGAATTCGAATGGTTAAATAATGTTTAATTATAGGGCGTTCATAGTGGTGTTTCAGGTATGAAGGGTCAAACTTATAAATACAGGAAAAACATGTGTAACCTTAAAAAGATAAAGCCTATGGTTTAAGAAGAAGCTTTTTATATAAAAAGCCGTCTGGTGCGGGAACACCAGACGGCTAAAATCTAACACCTTTAGTCGTAAAAAAGTATTAAATATGTAATTCACAAAAGTATGAAAAAATATACTTTACCCCTACATCTATTATGTAAAAGACAGTGTCTTGGTAAATTTTTTAATATTATGAGATTATCAACATTGGGATTGTTTGCCTGTGCCTTTGCCACCTATGCGGCAAATATGGATGCACAGACAGCAAAAGTAAATATTACGAATTCCCGTATGACAATCGGAGCCTTTATCGAACAAGTCGAACAAGAAACGGGATATATGTTTGTGTACAACAAGCGAGAAGTAGATGCAAATAGAATGGTTTTGCTAAAAGCCGGGAGTAGTTCTGTTGCAGATTGTTTGAATCGTGTTTTTGATGGTTCTGGCATCACATATGTTTTCGATGACGATTATATTGTCTTGACAAAGCGCGGTGACAAACAAGTGTTATCTATTGCCCAGCAGGTTGGAAAAAACATCACTGGAGTAATCGTAGACGAGACTGGTTTGCCGATTATTGGTGCGAATATCGTTGAAAAAGGAACGACCAATGGAACTGTGACGGATATGGATGGAAAATTCTCGATCAATGTATCATCGGATAATGCTATTTTGGTTGTGTCCTATATTGGTTATGTGGATCAGCAATTTACAGTGAAGAACCAGAAAAAATGGGATATTGTTTTAAAAGAAGATTTGCAGAGTTTAGATGAAGTTGTGGTAGTAGGTTATGGAACACAGCGCAAGGGTAACATTGCAACGGCTGTTACGACAGTTAAAGCAGAAACGTTACAAAACCGTCCGGTTCAGACTGTTGGAGAAGCTTTGCAAGGGCAGGTTCCAGGTTTGATGGTGACAGGTAAAGGAGCGCCAGGAGAAGCTCCTTCTCTTCAATTACGTGGATCAGCTGTTTTGAATGCCGATAATTCTACTGCTCCGTTGGTATTGGTAGATGGAGTTCCTGCAGATTTTAATTTCTTGAATCCTGAAGATATTGAAAGTATTAACGTGCTGAAAGATGCAGCTTCGGCTGCCATTTATGGATCACGTGCAGCCAACGGTGTTTTGTTGATTACAACAAAACGGGGAAAAGAGGGTAAACCTACGTTCAGGTATAATGGTTCTGTGGGAGTAAATACACCGATGCATATGCCTGAAACAGTTAGTTCTGCACAATATGCCCGTATTATGAATGAGGCTGCGGCTAATATGAATCAAGATCCTATTTATACTGCCGAACAGATTCTCGGCTACGAAAATGGAGCAGATCCGAATCGTTATCCAAGTACGGACTGGCTGGATTTGACGATTCAGAACACTGTGACAACCCGTCACGGTATCGAAGCTTCCGGTGGTACGGAAAAAGTGAAATATTTAGTGAGTGCAGGCGTAGATCATCAAACCGGAATTTTTCCGCAGACACAACAGAATGTATTTAACGTTCGTTCAAGTACTGATATTCGGATTAGTAAAAAATTTGATATTTCGTTCGATATTCGCTATCAGTTACGGGATATGGAAGGTTTGAATGATCAGCAGGATATTTATAAGCAGGTTATTGCTGCAGATCCGACGATGGTAGCTTATTATACGGATGGAACGTATGGTTACAACGCTGGTTTCTTTACTAATCCATTGGTTGCGCTTTATGAAGGTGGGCAGAAATTTACAAACAGACATGAAGCATCTGGCCTTTTCAAGCTAAACTATGAAATTATAGATGGCTTGACGTTTACGGGAATCGCAAATGTGAAATACACGTTTAAAGGAGAAGATTCTCAATCTCGTAAATTAGTGTACAAGAATTATTTTACACAGGAAATTATTGAGAAAGGTCAGAACAGTTATTCTGATCGTAGGGATCAGAATAACTACTACAATTTGCAGGCATTGCTAAATTACAAGAAGAGTTTTGGAATCCATAATTTTGATATTTTGGTAGGTTACCAACAGGAAAGTGAAAGTAGTGATTGGTTGAAAGGTTCTCGTTCTGGTTATCCGACGGATCTGATTTGGGAATTGAATCCTGGTCCAAAAGATAATTGGAGCAATGATGGTAATGGCGAGCATTGGGCATTGGCCTCTTTCATTGGTCGTATCAACTATGATTATGACAATAAATATATCCTGTCGCTAAGTATGCGTTCGGATGCCTCTTCACGTTTTGCAGTAGGAAGCCGTTGGTCGACATTTCCTTCTGTAGCTGCCGCTTGGCGTCTTTCTCAGGAGTCTTTTATGGAAGGTACGCGTAGCTTTTTGGATGATTTGAAAATTCGTGCTTCTTGGGGACAGACCGGTAATGCGAACGGATTGGGACTGTATCCGAGCTATACGTTGGTTTCGACAGGTGGTTTGATTCTGAACAACAGCTATCAGCAGATTGCCCAGTTAAAAACAATCGGGAATACGGAGTTGACTTGGGAACATTCGGATATGTTCAATATTGGTTTGGATGCCCGATTGTTGAATAGCCGTTTGAGTTTTACGGGTGAATATTATGTCAAGAACACACGAGATATATTATTGGCGATGCCTGTTCCACTGGAGTATGGTTTTGGTAAGCCGAATGTGAATATCGGTCAGGTCCGGAATAAAGGTTGGGAATTGTCATTGGGCTGGAGCGACCGAGTGAATGATTTCGGATATAGTATTTCTGCAAACTTGTCGGATAACCGGAGTAAAGTCGTTGATTTGGGAGATACAGGTCCATGGAAAGGTTCAAATACCTATACAGAGGTTGGTCTGCCATTCAATTCTATTTATGGATATGAGTCGATGGGATTGTTCCAGTCTGACAAAGAAGTTGCTGATGCTCCGTTCCAGAACTCGAAGACGGGTGCAGGTGATATCCGTTATAAAGATCAGAATGGCGATAACAAGATTGATGCAAACGATCGTGTCGTTTTAGGAGATCCGAATCCTCATTTTCTGTATGGCTTGAACCTTTCGTTAGATTATAAGAACTTTGATTTGGGTATGTTTTTCCAGGGTGTCGGGCAACGAGACAGGATTGTGAATGATAATTTTGTAAGACCTTTGAATGATGCTTCTATTTTTGAACATCAATTGGATTATTGGACACCCCAGAATACGGATGCCAGATATCCGCGTATTTTGAATAAAAGTGATGCAAATCATAATTATGAGAACTCTGATTACTGGATGATCAACGCAGGCTACTTGCGTATGAAGAATTTGACATTAGGATATACTATTCCTCGTAAAGTTTTGTCCTCTACTGGTTTTAGTCGTGTACGTGTTTATTTTACAGCTAACAACCTGTTTACGATCTCTGATTTTGTGCCAGGAATGGATCCGGAAGCATCCAGCGCATGGGCCTATCCGTTTGCCCGCACCTATTCGTTTGGTTTGAATGTTCAATTTTAAAAGTAAGGAAAGATGAAAACAATAAATAAATATTTGTGTGCGATAGCCTTTTTATTAGGGTTATTTTCGTGTGACAGCTTTTTAACAACTCCGCCTTTGGATCAAATTTCGGAAGATCAGTGGTGGAATGATAAAAGCCAGACGGAGATGATGGTTAAAGGTGCTTATAATTATATTTATGGTACGGAAGAAGTAGCCTATCGGGATTGTTTCAGTGATAACGGAATGCGTAGAAGTTCTGCTCAGACGGAAATAGGCAATGGTACTTATACGACTCAGAATAGCGCAGTGAAAAGCGAGTGGAAATATGCTTCTATAGCCAAGTTAAATTATATAATAGAGGGTTTAGAAAAGGCCAAAGATAAAATTACCGAAGCGGAATATTTGAGGTTCAGTGCAGAGGTTCGTTTTATCCGGGCTTTTGTATATTATGATATGATATTTTATTTTGGTGATATACCACTGATTACCAAAACACTGACTGTGGCGGAGTCTCGTGAGACTTCTCGCCAACCTCGCCAGGAAGTTTTGGATTTTATATTAAGTGAGTTGGAAGATTTTGTTCTCCCTAATATAAATGCGCTTGAAATTAAAGAAAGCGGTCGGGTGAACGAGCAGACAGTCAATGCATATCTTTCTCGTATTTTTTTGTATGAAAAGAATTATGAAAAGGTTTTAGAGTACACAGATAAAGTCATAAAGTCAGGAGATTACGAATTGTATCCCGATTATGATGAATTGTTCCGTCCGCAATCGGATGGAAACAACAAAGAGGTAATATTTGAACGTCAATATAGTTCACCGTTAGTCGTTCATGATTTAAACAGGAATTTGTCGTATGTTTCTGGTGTTTATTCCGGTTGGTCTAATGTACTTGCTTTAAATGAGTTGGTTGATGACTATGAATGTTTAAACGGGCATCCTGTTTCAGAATGTGAATCTTTAGGTTGTGAGTATGTTCAGAAAAGGAAAGATGCTGAAACGGAAACCCACCGGGGGGAGTTTGATTTCCGTGATCCTCGCTTGAATACAACTATCACTTGGCCATATAAGGAATGGGTTGTAGATGGGAATGTACGTTGCCGTTATGGAGTGGATGATCCTAATAGTGGTGATTATGTGCAGAAAGAGACACATATGACAGGTTATATGTGTGAAAAATGGATTGATTTGCGGGGTGAGTATGCGGATCGTACATTGGCAGACAAGAACATGACAATTTTACGTTATGCTGATATTCTCCTAATGCGTGCCGAGGCATTAATTGAGTTGAACCAGAATTTGCCGGAAGCAGTTTCACTGATTAATCAGATCCGTACGCGTGTCAATATGCCTGTTATCGGAATGGCTTCACAATCTGTGTTAAGAGAGAGACTTCGTCATGAGAGAAGAATTGAAACGGCTTTTGAAGGATTGCGTTATTTCGATATTATTCGTTGGCGTATTGCAGATAAAGTGAAAAAAGGGAAAGTTTATGGTGCTCGTTTGAAAGCTGTTAATGAAAATATGGATCATAAATATGTGGAAGAACGTTTTTGGAATGACAAGATGTATCTTTTCCCGATTCCACAAGAGGCAATGGATAATAATGGTAATTTAGTTCAGAACCCAGATTGGTAAAATAGATTGTAATTCACGTTTTGATCCCTGAACCTGAGTTCTTTGAACGAGGTTCGGGGATTCTTTTAAATAAGTAATTAAAGGTATATTATATGATAAAGAATTTATTAATTATAATATTTTTAATTGGAACATCCTGTTTATTAGCAATGGATTTACCGAAGTTTTCTACTGCGGGATTTTATGAATTACCGAATACTGGTCGTAAAGTCTATTCTATGAATTTGGCTTGGAGATTCATAAAAGGGGATGTAGAAGGTACTCCGTATGTAGTGGATTTTGATGATTCCAGTTGGGAGGTAGTTTCTATACCACATGGTCTGGAATATTTGCCGGTAGAGGCAAGTGGTTGCGTCAATTATCAAGGTGTTGTTTGGTATCGTAAGCGTTTTATACCGGAATCTTGTTTGAAAGGGAAGCAATTGTTCATTCATTTTGAGGCTATAATGGGTAAAAGCGAAGTTTATGTGAATGGAAAACTTCTTAAAAAACAGTATGGAGGATACCTGCCTGTTATTTTAGATGTGACGGAGGAACTAGAATGGGGAAAAGAAAACGTTATTGCAGTAAAAGCCGACAATAGCGACGATCCGCTTTATCCGGTTGGGAAAGCACAGAATATGCTGGATTTTACATATTTTGGAGGCATATACCGAGACTGCTGGCTAGTGGCGCATAATGATGTGTTCATAACGAATGCGAATTATGAAAACGAAATGGCAGGCGGAGGTCTGTTTGTCTCCTTTGCCGATGTGTCTGAAAAGAGTGCAGTGGTCAATCTGAAGGCTCATATCCGCAATAACTCGATGAAGGGGGAACGGGTTACGGTTTCTTTCGAACTGAAAGACAAGCAGGGAAAAGTGGTTAAGCAAACGAAGAAGAAGATTTCTGTGAAAAAAGGAACAGCCTCTTATGCGCTTAGCTCTATGCTGATTGAGTCGCCTTGCTTGTGGAGTCCAGAAGATCCGTACTTGTATGACTTGGATATCATGGTTCATAACGAACAAGGAAAGGTGATTGATGGATATCGTCAACGTGTTGGTATCAGGAGTATCGAGTTCAAGCAGAATGAAGGGCTTTGGATAAACGGGAAACCATACGATGGAAAATTAATGGGGACAAACCGTCATCAAGATTTCGCTGTTTTAGGAAATGCCTTACCTAATTCCATGCAATGGAGAGATGCCAAAAAACTGCGTGATGCCGGGTTGAAGGTGATCCGTACTCATTATGTGATTGATCCGGCTTTTATGGATGCTTGTGACGAGTTGGGGGTGTTCGCTCTGGTAGAAGTTCCCGGATGGCAGTTTTGGAACAATGAGTCGGTTTTTGGTGAACGTGTTTACTCGGATATTCGCAATATGATCCGCATACATAGAAATCATGCCTCTTTGTTTTTCTGGGAACCTATTTTGAACGAAACACATTATCCTGATGAATTTGCTAAGAAGGCGTTGGACATTTGTGAAGAAGAATATCCCTATCCTTATAGTATCGCAGCCTGTGATCATGGAGCGGCAGGCGATCATTATTATTCTTTGTTATTGCGTCCAATCGAATCGGACCTGCGCGATGATAAAACTTATTTCATTCGCGAATGGGGAGATAATGTTGACGATTGGAACGCGCAGAATTCCGATAGTCGTGTGGCGCGCGGTTGGGGAGAAGTCCCGATGTTGATTCAAGCTGAGCATTATGCGAATCCTTCGTATATAAAAAAATATCCTATTTTATGTTATGAAACGATCTGTAATAAACCGAAGCAAATAGTCGGTGCTTGTTTCTGGCACTCTTTTGACCATCAGCGTGGCTATCATGCTGATCCTTTCTATGGAGGAATCATGGATGCCTTCCGCCAGCCGAAAACATCTTATTATATGTTTATGGCGCAACGTTCTCCCGAGAAAAGTGATTTGATTGCTGACAATGGACCTATGATTTATATCGCCCATGAAATTACACCTTTCTCACCGACGGATGTGACAGTCTATTCGAATTGCGAAGAAATTCGTCTGACTGTGTTTAAAGGTGGAAAAGAATATGTCTATAAAAAAGATCCGAATCATAAAGGTATGCCTTCTCCGATCATCACTTTTAAGGATGTTTATCATTTTATGGAATGGAAAGCAATGGCGCGTGCCGGAAAGCAGGATGACGCCTATCTACTGGCTGAAGGTTTGATTGGTGGGGAAGTTGTTGTCAGTCATAAACGCTATCCTTCCGGACAAGCCGATCATCTGGTTGTTCGTCTGGATAACGAGAATGTCTCTCTGAAAGCCGATGGTTCCGATATAGTGACCGTCATAGCCGAAGTGGTAGACAAACGCGGAACGGTGAAACGGCTGAATAATTCACACGTCCGTTTTGACATCCAAGGAGAAGGTAGGCTGTTGGGGGATGCTTCCGTTGGTACGAATCCGGCTCCGGTAATTTGGGGATCGGCGCCTGTTTTGGTGCAATCAACGACAAAGCCTGGTAAGGTGAGAATTATTGCGTCTATGCAAAATTCGGGACAATCCCGTCCATTGGAAGGTATCTTGGAGTTTGAAACGGTAGCAAACGATCAAAAAGAAATCTTTTTACAAGAAGAATTGTTAGGTGGTGGCGAGTCACGATCCAATATGAAAAAAGTTGTAAGTAAGAGCGATTTAGAGAGAGAAAATGAACGTTTGCGTAAAGAATTGAATCAATTAAAAGTAAAAGAAGTTGAAAAGCAACAAACGCAGTTCGGGGTTGGCATTAATGACTGATTCTAAATGTAAAGAAGATAAAATTTAGCTCTTATATGCTTATCTATATTATTTTTGTACTTTTGCATCTTAAAATAGCGGACTTCTTTTGTCTGTGCCGAACATAGATATAATTATAACGAAACAATATGGAAATTGCAAGTAAGTACAACCCCGCAGAAGTAGAGGGTAAGTGGTATCAGTATTGGTTGGATAACGGCTTTTTCAAGTCGAAACCCGATGGTCGTGAGCCGTATACGATTGTTATTCCGCCCCCAAACGTCACAGGCGTGCTTCATATGGGACACATGCTTAACAATACCATTCAGGATATTCTGATCCGCCGTGCCCGTATGCAGGGGAAGAACGCTTGTTGGGTGCCGGGAACGGACCATGCTTCCATTGCAACCGAAGCGAAAGTCGTGAATCGCCTTGCACAGCAGGGAATTAAGAAGACAGACCTGACACGTGAAGACTTCCTGAAACATGCTTGGGAATGGAAGGAAGAACACGGAGGCATCATCCTTAAGCAGTTGCGTAAGCTGGGGGCATCCTGTGATTGGGATCGTACTGCTTTCACGATGGACGAACTGCGTTCCGAAAGTGTGATCAAGGTTTTTGTCGATCTCTATAATAAAGGACTGATATATCGTGGTGTCCGTATGGTGAACTGGGATCCGAAAGCGCTGACTGCCCTGTCCGACGAAGAGGTTATATATAAGGAAGAGCACAGCAAACTGTATTACCTCCGCTACAAGGTGGAAGGTGATCCGGAAGGCCGTTATGCGATTGTCGCAACAACCCGTCCCGAAACAATCATGGGGGATACGGCCATGTGTATCAATCCGAACGACCCGAAGAACACTTGGTTGAAAGGGAAGAAAGTGATTGTTCCGTTGGTAAACCGTGTGATTCCTGTGATCGAGGACGATTATGTGGATATCGAGTTCGGTACAGGTTGTCTGAAGGTAACTCCGGCACACGATGTGAATGACTATATGTTGGGCGAAAAATATAATTTGCCTTCTATCGATATATTCAATGATAACGGTACGATCAGCGAGGCTGGCGGTTTGTATGTCGGTATGGACCGTTTCGATGTTCGTAAGCAGATCGAAAAAGACCTGGAGGCTGCCGGCCTGATGGAAAAGGTGGAAGCTTATGAAAATAAAGTCGGTTTTTCCGAACGCACCAATGTGCCTATCGAACCGAAGTTGTCTATGCAATGGTTCTTGAAGATGGAACACCTCGCACAGATCGCTTTGGAACCGGTGATGAAGGACGATATCAAGTTCTATCCTCCGAAGTTCAAGAATACCTATCGTCATTGGATGGAAAACATCAAGGACTGGTGTATCAGCCGTCAGTTGTGGTGGGGACACCGTATTCCGGCTTATTTCCTGCCCGAAGGGGGGTATGTTGTAGCCGAAACGGCAGAGAAAGCTTTAGAAATGGCAAAAGAAAAGACCGGTAACGCTTCTTTGACGATGGCTGACCTGCGTCAGGACGAGGATGTGCTGGATACCTGGTTCTCTTCCTGGTTATGGCCGATCTCTCTGTTTAATGGCATCAACGATCCGGACAACCAGGAGATTAACTACTACTATCCGACGAGCGACTTGGTGACAGGACCGGATATTATTTTCTTCTGGGTAGCCCGTATGATTATGGCCGGTTACGAATATCGGGGTAAGATGCCGTTCAAGAATGTTTATTTTACCGGTATCGTACGTGACAAACTGGGTCGTAAGATGTCCAAGTCATTGGGAAATTCTCCCGACCCGCTGCAGCTTATCGAGCAATACGGTGCTGACGGTGTGCGTATGGGATTGATGATGGCGGCGCCTGCCGGAAACGACATTCCTTTTGACGATGCGTTGTGCGAGCAGGGACGTAACTTTAACAATAAGATATGGAATGCTTTCCGTCTGATTAAAGGATGGACGGTTGATTCAACTATCGAACAGCCCGAAGCGGCAGCCACAGCTGTCAAATGGTTTAAGATGCAACTGGACAAGACGATCGCTGAAATGGACGATCTGTTCGGCAAATACCGTTTGAGTGAAGCAATGATGGCTGTTTACAAACTCTTTTGGGATGAGTTCTCTTCTTGGTACTTAGAAATGGTTAAGCCGGGTTATCAACAGCCTGTTGATAAGTCAACTTACTTATCGACACTTGGCTTCTTCGATGCTCTGCTTCGCCTGCTTCATCCGTTTATGCCCTTTATTACAGAGGAGTTGTGGCAAGCGTTGGAGCCGCGTAAGGAAGGCGAGAGCTTGATGGTCGCACTGATACCGGAGGTTGCTCCTGTTGATAACTTATATCTGGAAGATTTCGAAATTGCAAAAGAAATTGTGGGTGGAGTGCGTACGATACGTCTTCAGAAAAATATACCGAATAAGGAAGCATTGGAATTGCAGGTACTGGGTGAACACAACGATCACTTCAACTCCGTAATTGCCAAGATGTGTAATTTGTCGTCTATCATCCGTACGGAAGAAAAAGCGGCCGGTTCTGCTTCCTTCCTGGTGCGTACGACGGAATATGCTGTCCCATTGGGTAATATGATCAACGTAGAGGAGGAACTGGCTAAGCTTCAGGACGAACTGAAATACCAGCAAGGCTTCCTGGCTTCTGTCATGAAAAAGTTAAGCAACGAAAGTTTTGTAAGCAAGGCTCCGGCCAAAGTCATTGAAATGGAACGTAAGAAACAGGCCGATGCAGAAAGTAAAATCAAGTCTATAGAGGAAAGCATCGCAGCTTTGAAGAAGTAGGCTTCAAAAATATAATCAGATGAAGTATCTCTTCTGGTTAGTCTTATTATTGACGCAAACTACTGTCTCGTTGAATGCAAACAATGAGACAGATAGTTTGCGTTCTGCTTTAATGGCTCTTCCTGCCGGAGAAAGGATGGAACGGAGAAACTTCAATATTTACTTGCCCGAAATGATGGATGAGATTTATAGTTCGACGCAACTTTGTATGCCTGAAAAGGTTGTTTTGGAGTTAAAAGAATGTCCCGCGATAAATTTTTATACGGATCGTATGCCGTCTTACGTAAATAATTACTAACTTGCTGAATAATGCGATGAAGCATACGGAAAAAAGGTTTTATTCGTTTTGGGTATGAGGTATTGGAGACGGAGATTAAATTCTTTGTTAAGGATACGGGTGAAGGCATACCAAAAATGGGGGTACGATTGCCGTGACTTCCAAATTGAGAGCTGGCTATGTCTTTTACGTTACTCAAAACCCATTCAGAAGGCATAAGTGTGATTCTGGAAAATAACTAGTGGATGAAAAGGCTTGTATTGGGGGTAATTTTATTATTATGGAGTTATTGTTGTACATGCAAGGCTCTGCCTGCAGAATGGCAATTGGGTGCAGATTCGTTGTTCTTGCGACATCTGTGTGATACCGTTATGGGGAAGCTGGACGAAAGCGACAGGCAAGTGCTTTTCAACAGGTTGCTGAACGAGTCTCGTAAGCGTCGGAATACCTATTATGAAGGTACAGCTCTTTTCTTGCTAGCGAAACATTATTATGGGGGTGAAGTCGACAGCATGGTCTATTACATGCAACAAGCCCTACCATTATTATATAAGCAAAACAGATTGGAAGAACTTTTCCGCATGAAAGCCTGGTATGTTTATGCCTTGACAAGAGGAAAAAACAATAAGGCGGCTCTGGATAGCATCAATTCTCTGAAGCGATTGGCTTTGGATCTTGATTATCCGGATGGGATAGATATGGCTAACCAGGCATTGGCTGATTACTATTTGTCCAATGATTTGAAGCAGGAAGGGCTGGCTTTGTATGAAGATATCCTAGCAGGAATGGAAAAGAAAGACGTTCCACTTGTCAAACGTATCAATATTATTCGTCAGCTTCTGAATAAAGCGCCGGGGCAAGAAAAGAAACTGGAATATTTAGGATTGTTGAAGAAGTATCTCGATCAGTGTGATCGGGATGGTATCGTAAAACTGGATGACGAGAATCGGGTTAGCACTCTTAAATATACGATGAATCGTGGATTTGCCATGACCTATCTTCATTTGGGCAAGAATGATTTGGCGCTGAGATATTTAAAACAGGCCGAAGCTCTGCTGAAAGAGTATAATATAGCCAATAGGCAGTTGGAGATAAAAACGATCTATGCCGTGTATTATTGGAACATCGGGGAACTGGATAAGTCGATAGCCTTGTACGATGAATTATTGCAGTGCTATGAGCATCTGGACAGAACATCTACCTATATTAATTTACTGAATAGCAAAGGAAACTTGCTGGTTGAAGCCCGGCGTTTCCAGGAGGCGGCGGAGGTCTTCCGGTTATATGCGATAAAAAAAGATTCGTTGTCTACCGCGAACTACTATAGGGAGTTGGCTAATATGCGGACCCGGCACAACATCGACAAGTTGGAACTAGCCAACCGGAAACTGGAGGTGGAAGCGTTGCGTGACCGTACCCGAATGTTTTATCTTTGGACCGGTGTGATTGCCCTCGTATTCGTCTGCTGTTTGTTGTTTTTTCTTGTATATCTACACCGTCGGCATAGTATGCAATTGAGAAAAGCAAAAGAAAAAGCAGAGGAGTCGGATCGGCTGAAATCTGCTTTCCTGGCTAATATGAACCACGAAATTCGTACACCATTGAATGCGATTGTCGGTTTTTCCCAAGTGCTGATCGATGAAGAAGACCAGGAAGCCCGTAGGCAATTTGCCGATATTATCCAAAGTAATAATGATCTGTTGCAACGATTGATTTCAGATGTGCTGGATATTTCGAAGATCGAATCGAACACGATATCGCTTCATTATGCTGAATACGACCTGCCTGTTCTGATGAGTGAGATTTATAATATCATCTTGCTCAGAATGAATGAAGGGGTGGAATTGCAACTGGCCGATTGTCCTCCCTGTATGCTGTATATTGATCGTAATCGCTTGACGCAAGTACTGACAAACTTATTGACGAATGCAATTAAACATACGAAAGCTGGTTTTATCCGTTTCGGTTATGAGGCTGCAGAATCCGAAGTCTGTTTTTTCGTGCAAGATACGGGAGAAGGGATTCCAGAGGAACAGCAGGAGCAGATATTCAGCCGTTTCGTCCAGCTTGACGACTGGAACAAGGGGGTTGGGCTCGGTTTGGCTATTTGTAAAGGCTTGCTTGAAAAAATGAACGGATCCATCCGTGTAACTTCGAAAGTTGGTGAAGGTTCTGTCTTTTATGTAAAGCTGCCTCGTGTATAATCATGGATTAATTATTGTAAAGCCTTCTATTTTCTTTCTAAATGTTATCGTGCACACTAAAAAAAGATTATATTTGCTGTCATAATATACAAACACATAATTTTAATTTAATATCATGGAGAAATCAAGAAGATCTTTTTTTAAGAAAGGGCTGGCAGGAGCTATCCTGTTGGGTACGGCAAGCGTAGCAAAGGCCGGATTGCCCGATCCCGTGAAGCCTAAGGCTGCTAAGGCCGTAAATCCTTTTCATTTGGGTATGGCCGGGTATACATTTGTAAACTTTGACTTGGAAACTACGTTAAAAACTTTGCAGCGTCTGGATATTCATTATCTTTGTATCAAGGATTTTCACCTGCCGTTGGATAGCAATGACGATCAAATCAAGGCTTTCCATGACAAATGCGCTTCTTATGGTGTGACTGGATATGCTGTCGGTCCTATCTATATGAAGAGCGAGGCTGAAATAGATCGTGGTTTTGAATATGCGAAACGAGTAGGCGTGAAAACGATTGTCGGCGTACCGAATTACGAACTTTTGCCCTATGTGGACAAGAAAGTGAAAGAGTACGACTTCAATTATGCGATCCATTTGCACGGACCCGATATCAAGACTTATCCGGATGCAACGGACGTTTGGGAACATACGAAAGATTTGGACCCGCGTATCGGTATGTGTCTGGATGTTGGTCACGATCTGCGTAACGGTTGTGATCCTGTTGCTGACTTGAAGAAATATCATACCCGTGTGTTCGATATGCACATTAAGGATGTGACGGATTCTTCAAAGGCTGGACGCGGCATTGAGATCGGGCGCGGAAAGATCGATTTCCCCGCATTGATTCGTATGATGCGCGAGGTGAACTATACAGGAATGTGCAGTCTTGAGTTCGAAAAGGACATGAAAGATCCTTTCCTCGGTATCGCAGAGTCTATCGGCTATTTCAAGGCCGTTAGTGATATGGCATGATAAGAATTATGATTTATAATTTGTGATTTATGAAGCACAAGTTGTGAAGCATAATTCATAAATTATAAATCATAAATGTAAAGATGAGAACAACGTTGTATCTGTTGATGGCCTGCCTGTTTTCGGCGTGCAGCACCATTGAATATATTGGAATAGAAACTTATAATCCGGCCGAGATTACTTTCCCGAAGAATGTCGACAAGGTTTTGATTGTTAATAACGCCGTTCCCCAGCCCGACGATGTCGGCTATACCTATAATTTATATGGAACTGTGCAGGACACGGCCCGTGCCCATGCGGATAGCGCTTTGTATGATGCCTGCCATTCCTTAGGCAAATCGATTGTGGATGTCTCTTTTTTCAATGATGTTCTTCTCTATCATGATGGCACTCGTCAGGATACAAAATATTTGGTGGATGAAAAGTTGACACCCGAAACGGTGAAAGAATTGTGCCGGGAGACAGGGACGGATGCTGTTATTTCGCTCGATCGCCTGTTGTTCCGGATGGAAAAGGATGTTGTCGCTTTTGCCGAAGGCTTTGTTGTGGGAGGAGTCGATATCGAGATTACTGGGGTCGTCCGTGGTTATCTTCCCGGACGGGATAATCCGTTGGCTACTGTTTACGTGCAGGATAGTGTTTTCTGGTCTGAAAGTGCGGACAATATGGAGTTGTTGAAACTTTATTTACCGTCGCCGGATGAAGCTTTACGGGCTGCTGGGCAGTATATTGGTAGGAAGGTTACTCCGAACTTTGTTCCTCATTGGGATAATGAAAGCCGTTGGTTCTATAAAGGTGAGGGGGCGCGTTGGAAAGAAGCGACCGCCTATGCCTTGTCTGACAAATGGGAGGAAGCGGCTTCACGTTGGAAGCATGTGTATGAAAATTCTTCACGTTGGAAAGAGCGGGCAAAGGCTGCATCGAACTTGGCTTTGTTTTATGAAATGAAGACTCAGTTGAAGGATGCCTATGACTGGGCTGCTAAATCTTACGAGATTTTTAATAATAAAAAGGGCGAAGATTATAATTACACGAAAATGCAACGGCTGTATGTAGAGGCTCTTGGCAAGCGTATCCGTTCAGATCAGAAACTAAATAAGCAATTTGGAGAATAATAATCTTATATTCTCTGAATTATTATTACTTTTGGCAGACGTTTCGAATAAAGAATAAATAACTAAGATATGAGTGCAAATAATGCAAAGGTTCAGGCTGTCATAGAAACGACTTTCAATTCGGCCATCAATAAGCTTGCTGCGAATGAAGCTGGCAACTGTTACAGCGATTTATACGTGCAGGTAGATGCTGAAAGTGGTGAATTGCTTATTTATGATGAAGAGGATGTGCTGGTTGAAAAGACAATCATTTTCGATTGGGTGAATACGGCATGTGATGATGATCAATTTACTCAACAGGTTGCTGCAACTTTGAAAGCTGTGCTTGCCGTTCTGGTTACAAAAAAAGTTTTTGATAACCCTTGTTTTCTGAAACCGTTCTCGGTAAGCCTGACTGACGAGGATTTCTCTGTCATTGAGGAACTTCTGTTCTTGGACGATGAAAATCTTCGTTTGGATGATCCTCTTTTAAAAGATTTGGATGCAGATTTAGATGATTTTTTAGCAAAACTTCTTTCAGATGTCAAATAAACATATTATATTTGCGCCCGCATTCAGGAAGTAAATGTCGCCGAAATAGCTCAGCTGGTAGAGCAACGCATTCGTAATGCGTAGGTCGCCGGTTCAAGTCCGGCTTTCGGCTCACAATATCAAGCAGTTATCTTTTTAGGTAACTGCTTTTTTTATGGTGTTTTCTGTGGTTTTCGTGTGGGTTTACATGGGGCATGTAAACTGAGATGTAAACCATGAGTACAACAATTAGTGTCGTATGTTACAAGTCTAAAGTGTTGAAAAACAACGAATCACCTTTAATGTTGCGTATCTGTAAAGATGGTAGACGGAAGTATGAAAGCATTGGAATTTCAATATTACCTTCTTTGTGGGATTTCAAGCAAAACAAACCCACAAGAAAATGTCCAAATAAGGAGTATATAGAAAGGTTAATAGCAGAGAAAGTAAAAGTTTATACAGATAAGGTTATAGAGTTCAAATCACAGGAAAAAGAATTTACTGCAACATCTTTAATGGAGAAGGTGAACAAACCAGTAAAGCGTAAAACTGTACAAGAGGTCTTTAACCAGTATATTCAAGAACTTGAATCTGCAAACCGTTTACGTTATGCGGATATGTATAAATGTACTATGCACTCTCTTATAAAATTCAACAAGCATTTGAATATTCCTTTTTCTGATATGAATACAATTTGGTTAAAGCGTTATGGACAGTCTTAAAGAGATCAGGTGTCAATACCTTTTTAATCTGTGAGGCTTTAGGGCGCAGTTCAGAGAGAGTAACCCAAGCTGTAAAAATGATTATTGATAAAATGTTTTCTGACATTTAAAATTCTCTATACATTATTGTATATATTCCTTATGATCCGAAACCTTTGGTTTTCTGCTACTTTGTTCGGAATCTGTCTGTTCTAAAAGAGTAACTGGTCCGGAACATGCCATAAACTATTTCGAAAGTCATAGTAAACTAATTCAAAACATACTGCATATTATTTATATGTAGTTACTATCTATCGCGAATATGTAGTAACTACTAATTGATGATAGATAGTACTACGTATAGGCAATAGGTAGTAACTACCAATAGATACTTTACTATATGTTCTGATTTAGTTCTTGGGGTGTTTTGACTTAGTTGATGGCATGAAACGGGTTAGTCGGTCGCTTGGCTGAGAGAGGTTTCTGGTAGTGCCGGTAAGGTATCATGTATAATTTTGGCTGTTTACGTTTCTGGTATTCTTTGTTTTTTCCTTCGAATCTTTACTATCTTTGCAGGTAATTTATCTTACACTGACAAAATAAATGAATGAGACCATATTAAACGGCTTATTAAATCTATTTGCTATTTTTGCTTCCTCCGTGCGGATTGAAAGGGAGCAGGCAAGTCGTGCCGTTCATTCTTATCTCTCCAGCCACTTCGGGGTGCGTTCCCATAAAGAGTATATTGAACTCTACAACGCGTTGCGCGATATGTATGACGATTCGCTCTTTGTGATTGACAAAGAGCAGATTGTTCGGAATATCTGCGAACAGATGAAAGTAAAGTTGAGAGCCGAAGAACAATTGCTTTTGCTGATCCGTTTCGTGGAGTTTGCCTATACGAACAGCGAGGAGGCGGACCAACATCTGGCTCTGTTCCGCCTGGTAGCTGATATCTTTTCGATCCCTCAGGAAGAATTTGATGATGCGCTTGCCTTTATCACAGGGCAAACTTCTTTGTCTTTGCTGACGATCAGCGGAGAGGAAGAGGCGGAGGTCAACCATATCACGCGGAAAGGGATGGAGGGGGTCATCCGTGTGCTCTATATCCGTCGCTTCGACAAGCATATTTTCACCTATCATGGGAACGGGCAGGTATTTATGAATGATATTCCGCTTTCGTCGGATATGTTTTATGCCTGGCAACATAGCGGTGTGCTGAAAGGGCCTTTGTTCCTGCCGGTTTATTACAGTAATCTACTTGCCGTTTTTAATAAGAACGAGCACAAGGAAGTCATTCATCTGGCCGGACGTGATATTGATTTTACATTTAAGAATAGCCATAACGGGCTGCATAACTTCTCTTTCAATCTCGAATCCGGACAGCTTGTCGCCATTATGGGTGGGAGTGGGGTTGGAAAGTCGACATTGTTGGGAATCATGAACGGTAATATTCGTCCCGATAAGGGAATGATCACCGTGAATGGCCATCCGCTCGACTCTCCGGATGCACGCCAATTGATCGGTTTTGTTCCGCAGGATGATTTGCTGATAGAGGAGTTGACCGTTTATCAGAACCTTTTGTACACGGCACGGCTCTGTTTCGCGCGTTTGACGGACGAGGAGATTGGGCAACGTGTGGAAAAGGTTTTGAAGGAGTTGGACTTGGAAGAGATAAAGGGGCTCGAAGTCGGTTCCCCTATTCGTAAGACGATTAGTGGAGGTCAGCGAAAGCGTTTGAATATCGCCCTCGAGCTGATACGTGAGCCGGCTATCCTGTATCTTGACGAGCCGACATCGGGATTGTCGTCTTCCGATTCCGAAAAAGTAATCATGCTCCTGAAGGAACAGACTCACCGGGGAAAATTGGTAGTGGTGAATATACATCAGCCTTCGTCCGAAATCTATAAGTTGTTTGACCGCCTGTGGCTACTTGACCGAGGAGGCTATCCGATCTATGACGGGAACCCGATAGAGGCAATCACCTATTTCAAGCAGGCGGCCAAGTATACTGATCCGGATATCAGCGTGTGCAGTGTCTGTGGTAATGTGAATCCCGAATTGATTTTGAATATCATTGACTCTAAGAAGATCGACGACTCTGGAAACCAAACGAATATCCGAAAGTTCACACCGGAGGAATGGCATGCCGAATATCTTGCTTCCCGTCCCGCTTTTTCGCCTGTCGAGGAGGAAGCATTACCGAAGAACCAGCAGAAGAAACCTTCCTGGTTCAAACAATTCCTGATCTTCCTGGAAAGAAATATACGTACGAAGCTGACGAATAAGCAATATCTGACTATCACGTTATTGGAAGCCCCTTTGCTTGCGCTGATCGTCGCCCTTCTGACCCGCTATATGGACGGGGATGAATATACGTTGCTTGCCAACAAGAATTTCGTGTCTTATATCTTCATGTCAGTCATTGTTGTCTCCTTTATGGGATTGAGTATCAGTGCCGAGGAGATTATAAAGGACCGGACGATCCTGAAGCGCGAACATTTCCTTCGGTTGAGCCGGAGCAGCTATCTGACGTCCAAAATGGTGTATCTATTGGCTGTGTCGGGGCTGCAATCGCTTTTGTTCATCGGGGTGGGGAATGCCATTATCGGAGTGGGGAGCGAGATGTTCGGCACGTGGTGGAGCATTCTGTGGGCAACGTCGTTCCTAGCGAATCTGACCGGGCTGATCCTTTCGCAGACGATGAGCTCGGTTGTTGCGATCTATATCACGATCCCGCTTCTGTTGATCCCACAAATATTGCTTTGCGGCTTGGTCATCAAGTTTGACGATCTCAATACACGGGCTTCGGATGAGAACATCGTGCCGTTGATCGGCGAGGTGATCCCTTCGCGCTGGGCTTTTGAAGCGTTGATGGTGGAGCAGTTCTGCGACAACGCTTATAACCGTCCTTATTTCCCGATTGAGAAAGAAAAGTATCTGGCGCAATATTACGAGAACGTTCATTTACCGGAGGTACGCAGCTTGGTAGAACAGATTGTGCTAAAAGATGATCCCGATAAGCGGAAAACGGTCGAGAACGAGCTGGCCGTATTGAGCCGTGCTGCCCGTATCGCTCCCCGCATGGAGGGAGAGGGATATCTGGCATATCTGGACAAAGTGGATGCCGCTTTGCACGAACGGGCGCACAACTTCACTGCCTATCTCGATCAAATCCAGCAGGAACGCGGCAGGAAAGAAGGGACCGAGCAACTGATGAAGATGAAGAAAGCCCATCATAATATGGCAATAGAAGACCTGGTTATGGGGACTGGAGGACGTCATCTATATAAGGAAGCGAACCATCGTATCTACCCAGCGATCGGGCAAGTTTATGTGGAGCCTGACAACCGTTTCGGACGTGCCGCTTTCTACAGCCATGAAAAAAATTGGGCCGGATATCATATTTCTACTTATAAATTTAATTTATTGGTTATAGGTTTCTTTGCATTATTGTCGATTATCGCTATATTCGCAGAGTTTCCGGGACGTTTCTTGAAACGGGACGAATTTTAAGACTCGAAATAATAAATTATTAAATTATACAATATGAAAAAGAGTGTATTAAGCATGCTCGCCGTAGCAGCATTAGTGTTTGGAATGACTTCCTGCAACGGAGCCAAGAAAACAAGCGAAGAAGCCGAAAAGACTGAAGAAGCCGCTGTTATAGCAGGTAAGGCTCCGAAAGACCTGTTGACTGAGGAGTTGAAACAAGAGACAATTCAATTGTTGAAGGATATGCCGGATTCTGATATTCCTTATCGTCTTTCTACAGGTGAAGTAAAAGTAAATGTGGGTGATATCAAGTATATGGTGCCGGTTGGTAAGGCTGCCGAATTGAGTACACCGACGCAGAAAGCCCGTGCATTGGGTATGTATATGGCTGATTATAATGTATTGAAAGCGATCGGTAAGCCGACAGCCGAAGTGGAAGGCGTAATAGCCAAGTTGGCTACGGACTTGAATGTGTCGTTTGTTTTGGATATCCTGAAAGAACAGGCTCCGAAAGATGCAACTAAAGAGCAATTGCAAGCTTTCTTGAACGCACAGGAAGACAAGATCATCGAAAAGATGGCAGCCGAAAACAAAGTAGATGCCGAAGTTGAAATGTTAGGTGCTGCTTCTGCTGAATATGCTTGTTTGGTTGCCAATCCTACATTGGTTGTAGAAGGTGATGCTACTTCTGCCGGTCTTTCTACAAATATGGAAAAACGTGTCAGCATGTTGGAAGAGGTGGTTGCCGATTTGGCTGCTTACTATCCTGATTTGAAACAGTTAGGCGAAACGATTGCTCCGCTGAAAGAAAAGGTCGCTTCTATCCAGAGCGCTCGTGCTGCTAATGCCGAGATCATGGGGATCCGCGATGCTTTGCTGAAGTAAGCAAGATTTCTATACATAAAAAGATAAGTATCCCGGCTTCCTATTGGAGGCTGGGATATTTATTTTTTGGGGGAATCCATTTTCATGAGTTGGCAACTCGTGCGTTTAATTTGGTCAATTCATTTTCGTCACCCTTTGTAACTGATCGAAAGCAATGTAATATCGTCTGATTGGACAGCACCGACGACAAATTCGCCAACCGTCTCGGTTATCTTTTCCACAACCTCTTTCGGGTTCTTTCCGGCAAGTGTCCGGCAGTTTTCGAGCAGCCGTTGTTCGCTGTATAGTTCATGCTTCGTATTCATCGCTTCTGTTACCCCGTCGGTATAGAGAAAGAGATTGTCGCCGGGTGACATCTTCAGCTCCTTTTCGTGATAGCAGGCATCGTTGATCGCTCCCAATATCATGTCGCCAGTGGGTGGCACTTTGGAAATGGAACCGTCCTTTTTCATCAGGATAGGCGGGTTGTGCCCTGCATTACTGTAGGTGACGGTACCTGTATGGATATTCAGGATACCGTAGAATACGGTCACGAACATGTCGTTTACGCTTTCTTGGCAGAGAATGTTGTTGGAACGTTGCATACACATGGAAGCCGAGTTTTCGGTCAGTGCGATGGCACGTATCACAGTCCGGCTGATAGCCATGAAGATTGCGGCGGGAACACCTTTGCCCGACACATCGGCAATGACGAAGCCCAAGCGGTCCTGGTCGATGCGGAAGAAATCATAAAAATCCCCTCCTACATATTTGGCTGCGTTCATATAGGCATACAAGTCGAACGATTTCAACTCCGGAAACGGAGGAAATGTCTTGGGCAGGATTGTTTGCTGGATTTCCTGGGCGACATGCAGGTCGTTCTGGATGGATTCCAATTGTGTGTGTTCCCTTTGTGCCTGCTTGATGAAAGCGATCTGCTCGGCTGCCTTTTCAATGGTTCGTTCGAGGTCTTCGAGATTGATTGGCTTAGTCGTGAAGTCGAAGGCTCCCTGATTCATGGCACTACGAATATTCTCCATATCGCCGTAGGCCGATACCATAATGCATTTTAGCGCTGGGTTACGCATCTCGTTAATCTTTGTGAGTAACGTAAGTCCGTCCATTTCCGGCATGTTGATATCGCTCAGGATCACGTCGAAGTCCGGCATGGCAAGCAGCATTTGGAGTGCTTCCAGTCCGTTGTGGGCGAAATGGAATTCGTATTCACCTTTCTTTATTTTGCGCCGGAAATATTGAGTCAGCAATATTTCCAGGTCAAGTTCGTCGTCTACACTTAATATTTTTATAGCCATAGTAGCGTTGTTTCTCTGATTATTTAATCGGAATGGTGATTGTGAAACGGGTGAATTCGTTCGGCTCCGATTCCATCTCGATCGTTCCGTTATGTTTTTGTTCGATGATCGACTTGGTGATAGAGAGGCCGAGACCGGTTCCTTCCCCAACCGGTTTAGTGGTGAAAAACGGCGTATAGAGTTTCTCTTTGACCTCTTTCGTGATTCCCAAACCATTGTCTTCGATAACCAACCGTACCCGGTCGCCATCTTTTATCAGCCTGACCTTGATGGTCGGACTATAAGGGTTTTCGACGACACCTTTGGATTTGCTGAAGACAGCATAACAGGCGTTGTTCATCAGGTTGAGAACCGCACGACTGAAGTCTTGCGGTATCACTTTGACCGGCGGAAGCGTGTTGTCGTATTTTTCTATGATGGTAACATTGAAACTCTTGTTATTGGCACGGACAGCATGGTAGGAAAGCCATACATATTCTTTTGTCAGCTGGCAGAGGTCGGTCGGTATATATTCATCGTCTTTGCCGCGGGAATAGAGCAGGATACCTCGGACGATGCTCGATGCTCGGTTCCCGTTTTCCTCAATTTTACACATGTTGCTTTTGAGGTCGTCCATGATTTCCCGAATCTCCTCGTCTGCATCGGCAGGAAGCTTGCTTTCCAGTTCGTCCAATACGTCTTCCATATCTTGCAGCAACTTGCATGATAGTTTGCTGAAGTTGATCACGAAGTTAAGCGGGTTTTGTATCTCATGTGCGATACCTGCGCTCAACAGTCCGAGTGAAGCCATCTTTTCCTGTTGGCTAATCTGTTTTCTCAGACGTTCTAACTCTTTCATACTGTCCTCATTCATTGTTGTTGCTTTTTTGATAAATAGGAATCGTAATCATAAACTCGGTAAAGTTATCCTTTTCACTTTTTACGATGATGGACCCTTGGTGGTTCAGGATGACTTCACGACAGAGGTACAAGCCTACACCCGCAGCCTCGGCAGTGGGCTTCGTGGTGAAGAACGGTTCGAATATCTTGGCTTTGATGTTGTCTTCGATGCCGATGCCGTTATCGCGGATGCTGAGAAAAATTGTCCCGTTCAGTCTCTTTTCTACGTGTATGTTGATGATTGGCGTGAAGTCCTTTTTCTGTAACTTTTTCAGCAATGCGTAAAGGCTGTTCTTGAGTAGGTTGAGCATCACTTTATTCATCTGCTCAATGTTGATCTCTGCGGTCGTGGGTTCTGCCGGACAGTCGAGTTCTATCTGTATCTGCTTATTCTCAATGTCTTCTTTGAACTGCTTGCGGATCACGTCTACGTTCACTTTGCAGAGGTTGCAGATGTCCGTCGGAGTGACGTCGCCGTGACGGTCTTTCAATAATTCTTCCATCGCTTTGACGATCCGGACGGTGTTGCAGCCGTGTTCGTTTATCTTCTGCAAGTTGCTGTTGATCATATCGAGAATCTCGATACTGTCGGCATAGTTCTCTTTTGACATGATTGCCTGCTCATCCGTGATATTTCCCTTCAGGTCATTGATCAGGTTGACGGAAAGGCCGGCAAAGTTGTTGATGTAGTTGATCGGGTTCAGGATGCGGTCGACCAACCCTTGCGTCAATTGTCCGACAGTAGCCAGTTTTTCCTTGCGGACCAGTTCGTCCTGTGCTTTCGCCAGGGCATCGAGGGCTTCGGACAGTTTTTTGGATTCATTCAGCACCTGGTCGCGCTGGATACGGAGCTCGATCGTTCGCTCTTCTACCACTTTGGCGAGATACTCTTTTTGTTTCAGTTGCTTGCGCAGTTTCGTCTTGTAGATATACAGGATGATTTGAACGCCGATCAGGCTGGCTATCCATCCTCCCCAGTCGTAATACATCGACAGGATAATCAAGATCCAGTCGGCCAATACGAGCTTCTCTATGATTTGCAGCTTTACTTTGAGCGCTGCTATATCTCTAATGTCGAAGTCTGCCATATCAACAAATGTCTTTTGCCATTGTGAGTATATTTTTCCCGGCTGAACGACTATAGCTGACTTCCGTCATCAGTTGCTTGACCAGATAAATTCCGAGGCCGCCTATCGGGCGTTCTTCCAGTGAGAGAGTAAGATCCGGCTCTTGTCTTTCGAGAGGGTTGAAACTGATGCCGGTATCGGTTATGACGATTGTCAGCCGTTTGTTCTCGTAGCTCATGTCGATACGGATGTCCTGGTCTTTTTTGTCGGGATAGGCATACTGGATGACGTTGGTCACGGCTTCTTCGAGTGCCAGTTTGATTTGCATCGACTGTAGTTCTCCCAGTTCATAAGTACCGGCTTGCTGGTCCAGAAACGCGTATAGACGGGTTAGCTGTTTCAGCTCATTCTTTATATGTAGCGTATTTGTCATTTGCCGGAATAAAGATACTTGTTATTCGATCGTGAGGATGTGAGAGAATCCGGTGATATTCAGGATTTCCATAATATCATTCTGAATATTCTTCAGCCGGAAAGAGCCTCCTTTGTTCTTCATCCCTTTTTGCAGCATAAGAAGCAAGCGGAGTCCGGCACTGCTGATGTAGGTTAGTTCCGCACCGTTGAGCACTACTGTCTGCACTTCTCCCTGAAGGATGGGAGCGATCTCTTTTTCAAAATCTATGGAGGTTAATGTATCCAATTGTCCGGAAAGATTGATGACTGTTTCTTTCCCGTTTTCTATTGTTATCTTCATAATCTGTTCCTATTCTGATTTTTCGTTCAAACAAAAGTATAGATAATCCATTACGTGAGCAAGTTATTGTATAAAAAAGGTTGTGCCTGTATTTGACACAACCCCTTTTTGTTTAAATCTTCGGCAACTCCCAAGGTGCCCTGTATTCCTTGCATAGGTATTTGTCTGCTTCTGCATCATGGAAACTCTTTCCATCCCAAGTCAGTTTCTTGCCGGTACGGTAGGCGATGTTGCCTAATTGGGAGAACTTGGCGATATGGGCGCCGATTTCGATACTGGCATTACAGTTGCGGTTGCGCGATTTGATACATTCCAGATGGTTCTTGACATGCAGGTTCAAACCGCCTTCACCATATGCTTTCTTCAATGGAACCGCTTCCATGCGGGCTTTGCCGCTTACCTTTTCGGGGATTACTTCCCAGCCACTGCGATCGACAACCAGTGTTCCGTTTTCTCCGACAAATCCCAGGCCGTGATTGCGCCCGTAAGCTCCGTCGTCGATACCGATTGCATGATCCCACATGACAGTGAAGTCATCGAATGTATAAATTGTTTGCAGCAAGTCCGGTGTTTCGCAGGCGTCATCCGGATATCCGAATTTGCCTCCCGAAGCCATGATAGAGTTGGGAGCTGTAACGTTCATTCCATATAGTGCATAGTCGAGTAGATGCACCCCCCAATCAGTCATCAGTCCGCCCGCATAATCCCAAAACCAGCGAAAGGTGAAATGGAAACGGTTACGGTTGAACGGACGTTTGGGAGCCGGACCCAGCCACATGTCATAGTCGATTCCTGCGGGAACGGGTTCGTCCGGTTTGACCGGGATGGAAGGACACCAACCTTGATACGAGAACACGCGGACGGTACGTATCTTGCCTAATTGCCCACTGTGTACGAATGCCATGGCATCCTGCCAGTGCGGATCACTGCGTTGCCATTGTCCTACCTGTACCACCCGGTTGTATTTCTCGGCGGCGCGAACCATAATGTTACATTCTTCAATGCTGTTGCCTAACGGCTTTTCGCAATAAACATCCTTACCTGCTTCACAGGCGGCTACCATCTGCAGGCAGTGCCAATGGTCGGGTGTACCGACGATGACAACGTCGATATCTTTGTTGTCGATCAGTTTCCGCCAGTCTTTATATAGGTTTTTAACTTTCTTGCCTGTGATTTTTTGAGTTTCGGCTGCGCGGCTGTTGAGAACTTCGTCATCGATGTCACATAGCGCGATACACTCGACTTCCGGATTCCGAAGGAAAGCTTGTAGGTCTGAAAATCCCATCCCTTTACAGCCAATCAGTCCGACGCGTATTTTGTCGTTCGCTCCTATACTTCCAGAAGTCGCGTTGATAAAGAATGGACTCATGGAAAGTCCGGCTCCTAATAAGGTCGCTTGCCGGATAAAATCTCTGCGTGTTGTCATGGTCTTATGAATTAGATATTATAAGTTGTTGAGCCAAATGTATAAATAATAGGTGAGCGATACAATAAAAACTGTGATAAAAATATAAATACGGTGGCTTTTTGGGAAAAGGAGCGTATTTTTGTATCCGGTTTGCTTTTTAAGGAAAACCTATTATTTATAAAACAGACATAAGATGATTAGAGTAACTTATTTTATCGTATGCCTTTTGCTAGGAATTACGCTGGTTTCGTGTATTCGTGACGAGGCGTTGAATGCAGAAGCGGATATATTGACTTGTACAGTGTCGGGAGATATCTTGAAACGTGATCCGATTATAGAAAATAATAAGGTAGTATTGATGGTAACGGCCGATGCCGATTTGACACATCAGGCGCCTGAATTTACATTGACTCCCGGTGCAACCATTTCTCCGGCCAGTGGGACCGAACGTGACTTTACGACTCCGCAATCTTATACGGTAACTTCTGAAGATGGAAATTGGAAGAAAGAATATCAAGTTACTTATATTATTGCTGGAATTAGCTCGGAATATCATTTTGAGAATGTAAAGGATTACAAGAGTTCGCTTTTGAAATATGTTTATAATATTTTCTATGAGAATGATTCTGAGGGAAAATGGGTAATGGATTGGGCCAGTGGAAATACCGGTTTTGCTTTGACTGGTGCAGGTACGGAAGATCCGGCATCATTTCCGACTTCATCTTATGCGGAAGGAAAGGTGGGCAAATGCGTAAAGTTGGAAACAAAGTCGACTGGGGATTTCGGTTCGAAGTTGGGTATGCCTATTGCTGCCGGTAATCTTTTTATGGGTACGTTTAGTGTAGGGAACGCATTGACCGACCCATTGAAAGCAACAATGTTCGGAGTTCCGTTCGAGCATATACCGACCTACTTGAAGGGGTATTATAAGTATAAGGCAGGTGAAGTTTATAAAGATGAGAATGGAAATATTGTAAAAGATAAAAAGGATACGTGGGATATTTATGCAATCTTTTACGAGACAGATGAAAAGACAAAAACATTGGATGCAACGAACCGTTTTGATCATCCTAATTTGATATCCATAGCTCGCATTGATGAGAAAGACCGGAAGGAAACGGATGAGTGGACGGAGTTTTATTTGCCATTTGTGACAAAGACTGGAAAGATTGTGGATAAAGATAAACTGAAAGCTGGTAAATATAATGTGGCTATTGTCTTTTCTTCCAGTATTGAAGGGGATTATTTCAGAGGTGCTGTCGGCAGTACATTGTATATCGATGAAGTGGAACTGATTCATGCAGCAGATTAAAAAAGATTATTGTGATGAGAAAGAATATTGTATCAATTTGTGTACTGGCCTTGTTGCTGGTAACGTTTTCGGTTTTTGGACAAGAAGACCGGAATAAGGGAATTATCAATTCTGCATTGATCGGTTTGGAGTATGAGGTAAAAGCCGGCTTTAACATAGGAGGAACGGCTCCGATACCTTTACCCGTCGAGATTCGTGATATAACGGGGTATAATCCTACTATGGCTGTTGCGATAGAAGGAAATGTGACAAAGTGGTTCGATCAAGAAAAGAAATGGGGAATGAGAATCGGTATTCGTTTGGATAGCAAAGGGATGAAAACGAATGCCAAAGTGAAAAACTATGGAATGGAAATTATCGGTGAAGGCGGCGAACGCATAAAAGGAAACTGGACCGGATATGTGAAGACGAATGTAAAGAGTACATATCTGTCTTTTCCGGTTTTGGCTACTCATCAGTTTAATCGTCGTTTCAGTATGAATCTGGGACCGTATTTTGCGTATATGTTGGAAGGTGATTTTTCCGGAAACGTGTATGATGGTTATTTGCGCGAAGGCGATCCTACCGGTAATAAGGTCGTTTTTGCCGATGGAAAAAATGCCCCTTATGACTTCTCGAAAAACCTTCGCCGTTTCCAATGGGGTGCGCAGTTAGGTGCCGAATGGCGTGCTTTTAAGCATTTGAATGTCTATGCAGACCTGACTTGGGGATTGAATGATATCTTTCAGAAAGATTTCGATACGATTACTTTCGCCATGTATCCGATTTACCTGAACGTCGGTTTCGGTTACGCTTTCTGATACAAACGTATTTTGATATATCGTTATGGCTTTCCTGATTCATGATTATGAAATGGAAAGCCATAATTTTTTAATAAACGACATCTTTTCTATAGGGCAATCACACCAAAAGAACCCTTTTTTCTACCCTCTTTCCTCTAATGTCATTTTGATACCTTAATCAGAAAATTTGCTATCAAATAGAATGTTAAAAAATATTACTCTTGCGGGGAATTTCCAAAATATGCCCCATTAATTCAAATTAGATGGGATAGAGGTGTTATTTTGATATTTAATAGTTATATTTGTCCGAATAATTTTTTAGTCCAATATATTTTGAATTACCATGAAAGAAAACACTAAGAAGGGTGTAACCCGTCGAGAGTTTCTCGGCCTTTCCGCTCTTGGATTGGCAAGTTTGACTATCCTGCCCAGCTGGGCTGTAAATGGGGTGCGTATCGCACCGAGTGATCGTGTCGTTTTGGGGTTTGTCGGATTAGGGCAACAAGGTTTATCCGATTTCAAGAGTTTTTCTACTTGTCCTGGGGTGCAGGTTGCTGCCTGTTGTGACGTGGATTCTTTGAAACGTGAACGTTTCAAACGTCGTGTCGAAGCTTGGCAGAAGTCTCTGAATGTGGCTCCCCGTTGCGATATGTATGAATTTTATGAAGATGTGCTGGACCGTAAGGATATCGACGTGATTGAAGTGGCAACACCTGACCACTGGCATGCATTGGTTGCTATCCATGCTTGTCAGAGCGGCAAGGATGTTTATTGTCAGAAGCCGTTGGCTTATACGATTACGGAAGGTTTGGCTGTCGCTCGTGCCGTACGCGATAATAATCGTGTGTTCCAGATCGGTAGCCAGCAGCGTTCGAGCAAGGAGTTCCAGGATGCGATCGCCTTGGTTCGTGCCGGTAAGATCGGCCATATCGAAAAGATATACGCCCGTGTTGGCGAACCACCCAAGCCATTGGACTTGCCGGAAATGGATGTCCCTGGTAATCTGAATTTCAATCAGTGGATGGGACCGTTGAACGATCCGAAGATTCATTATCATCCAGATCTTTGTCCTCCTATCTCTCTTGAACCCGAACAGAACGAGAAGTTGTGGGGGGCATGGCGCTGGTATCAGGAAACCGGAAACGGGTATACAGCCGATTGGGGGGCTCATATGTTCGATATTGCACAGGCGGCAATCGGTATGGACGGCTCCGGTCCAGTAGAGTTTATCCCGAAAGGATATGAAGGTACAGAATATGCGACGATGAAATATGCTAATGGTATTGTGATGACCGAACAACCTTATCGTGAAGATAATGCCAACGCGCAAGGTATCAAGTTTATCGGTGATAAGGGGTGGTTGAAAGTAGCTCGCGGTTATATCGAATGTTCCGATCCTTCCTTGTTGCCGAAAGAGGAAAAGAAAGTCAGGAAGGGAGAATATGAAGTAAGCTCTCCGCATATGCAGAACTTTATCGATTGCGTCCGTTCACGCCGGAATCCGATTGCTCCGGTTGAAGTCGGTTGTAGTACGAATACGCTTTGCTGCTTGCAAAACATTGCCCGTGAACTGGGACGTCCTGTTCATTGGGATCCGGCAACGTTGAGCTTTAATGGCGATAGGGAAGCTGAATCACATCGTTTGTACTGGTACGAATACAGAAATCCGTACAAATTGCCGTATTATGACAAATAAGATAAGGTAAGAGGTAAAGGAAAGTCCCGGAATAAAGTTTCGGGACTTTTTTATATATTTTTTAGTCCGGATAGTGATTATTCCGTTCGCTCTGTTTAATTTTGCCAAATCCAGACAAAAAACATAATGTATCATGAAAACTAATCAACTATTTCTTTTGACAGGTTTGGCAGCCGTAACTCTTCCTGCCTGTGTCCAAAAGGACAAAAAAGGGGTGTCGGAGAAGCCTATGAATATTCTCTATATCATGTGCGATGATCATTCTTATCAGACAATTAGTGCTTACGATCATCGTTTTATTGAAACTCCGAATATCGACCGGATTGCTAATGAAGGCGTACGGTTTACGAACAGTTTCGTCGCCAACTCTTTGAGCGGTCCCAGTCGTGCCTGTTTACTGACGGGCAAGCATAGCCATAAGAATGGCTTTACCGACAATACGAAACGTTTTGACGGCAGCCAGCAGACATTCCCGAAGTTGTTGCAACAAGCCGGCTATCAGACTGCAGTTGTAGGGAAGTGGCATTTGACTTCCGATCCTACCGGTTTCGATTACTGGAATATCTTGATCGGACAGGGGGATTATTATAATCCGTACTTTATCGATAACGGAGAGAAAAAGCAGATCGAAGGCTATGCTACGAACATCACGACGGACTTAGCTTTGGACTGGCTGGATAACAAACGTGATAAGAATAAACCTTTCTGTCTCTTGCTCCACCACAAAGCGCCCCATCGTACCTGGATGCCGGATACCTGTGATTTGGATTTGTATGAAGATGTCGTTTACCCGGTTCCCGAAACATTTTATGACAAATATGAAGGACGTATTGCCGCATCCGAACAGGAAATGAATATTATCAAGGATATGGATCTCGTCTATGACTTGAAGATGGCAGATAAGGAAAATGAGATTCATACGACTACCGGCCTTGAAGAAAATGGCCGTAATTTATATAACCGGATGACTCCGGCTCAAAAGGCAGCTTGGGACAAACATTATGATCCTATTATTAAGAAATTCAAGGAACAGAAGTTGACGGGGAAGGCGTTGGCTGAATGGAAATACCAACAGTACATGCACGATTATATGCGTGTGATCCATTCCGTAGACCGTAATGTGGGGCGTGTGTTGGATTATATGGAGAAAAGCGGTTTATTGGAAAATACTATTATCGTTTATACTTCCGACCAGGGATTCTATATGGGTGAACATGGCTGGTTCGACAAACGTTTCATGTATGAAGAATCTTTCCGTACACCGATGTTGGTTCGTTTTCCCGGCGGTGTTAAAGGCGACATCCCCGGAATGGTCCAGAATATCGACCATGCAGCGACTTTCCTTCAAGTGGCTGGCGTCCCTGTTCCCGAAGATATCCAGGGTGCTTCTTATTTGCCTTTGTTGAAAGGTGAAAAGCCGAAAGATTGGCGTACTTCTTTATATTATCATTTTTACGAGTATCCGGCGGAACACGCTGTAAAACGTCATTATGGTGTTCGTACCGACCGCTATAAATTAATCCATTTCTATAATGATATCGATGTGTGGGAACTTTATGATCTGCAAAACGATCCGATGGAAATGCATAATATCTATAATGAACCGGGCAATGAAGCCTTGATCGACAGTCTGAAAATCGAACTGAATAAATTGCAGGAACAGTACGACGATCCGATTGAAACGGAGTTGGCAACTGCGAAGAAATAAGATAGAAATAACAAAAAAGGCATTCAGAAATGAATGCCTTTTTTGTTATTTGTCATAAGGTTGTGGAGCATATCGGACTCGAACCGATCACCTTCAGACTGCCAGTCTGACGCTCTAGCCAGATGAGCTAATGCCCCGTGTGACTTATTTTCAAGTGCAAATATAGGGCTTTTCCTGATATAACCACTATCTTTGCCATAGAATTTTTACAAAAAATAAGATGATTGTTTATAACACAACGTTCCATATAGAAAAAGATATTCTGGATGAAAGCTTGGTTTATCTTAAAAAACAGTATATCCCGAAAGCTGTGGAGAGCGGATTTTTGCAGCGGCCGTGCCTGCGACGCGTGCTGCAGGCTGAGAAGGGAGAAGATATCAGTTTATCCGTCCAGTTTCATGTTAAGAATATCGATACGTTGAATTTCTGGTTACAGAATGAAGGAAATAACCTTCACCGCGCATTAGTTGCTCGTTTCGGTCATAAGATTGCCGGCTTTAGTACTTTACTGGAAGAGATAGATTGGGAAAAATGACGAAAGACCGTGTCATATTGGGCATTGATCCTGGGACGATTGTGATGGGTTATGGAGTGCTGACGATTGAAGGAAACAAACCCAAGCTGGAAGCTATGGGGATACTCCAATTGAATAAATACGAGGATCATTATTTGCGGCTCCGTAAGATTTTTGAGCGGGTCTTGGGACTTATCGATCAGTATCATCCGGATGAACTGGCCATTGAAGCTCCGTTTTTCGGGAAGAACGTACAGAGTATGTTGAAATTGGGGCGTGCACAGGGAGTCGCTATGGCTGCCGCACTCGAACGGGATATCCCGATATTTGAATATGCCCCGCTAAAGATCAAGATGTCCATTACCGGAAATGGGAATGCTGCAAAAGAACAAGTGGCCGGGATGCTACAGCGCTACCTGCATATTCCGGAAGCATCCATGTTGCCGCAATTGGATGCGACAGATGGATTGGCAGCTGCCGTTTGCCATTATTTCCAGACGAATAATCCGGTACAGGAAAAGAAATATACTGGATGGAAGGACTTTATTGCAAAGAATCCGGGCAAAGTCCGTTGAAACAAAAAAGGATGCCTGCAATTACAGGCATCCCCTTCTCATAGACACACTTCTCTATGTATGTTGAATACACAGTGATCTATACGATTCCTTGTGCCATCATAGCTTTGGCTACTTTCATGAAGCCTGCAATGTTCGCACCTTTCACATAGTTGATATATTGATCCTCTTTTCCGTGTTCGACACATTGTTGGTGGATAGCGCTCATGATCTGATGCAGTTTGTCATCGACTTCGGCAGCTGTCCACGAAATATGCATGGCATTCTGAGTCATTTCCAGACCGGAAGTAGCGACACCGCCGGCGTTGACAGCCTTACCCGGAGCAAAAAGTTGTTTGTGCTCGATAAACAGGTCGACAGCTTCAGCTGTACATCCCATGTTGGATACTTCGGCTACGCATGATGTCTTGTTCTCGATCAGCTTGCGTGCATCGTCTGCGTCCAGCTCGTTCTGAGTGGCACAAGGCAGTGCGATATCCACTTTTTGTTCCCAGGGTTTCTTGCCGGGATAGAAGGTCGAACCAGGGAATTCTTCGGCGTAAGGAGCTACAATATCATTACCTGAGTTACGCAGTTCCAGCATATAATCGATCTTTTCTCCGGAAATACCGTCCGGATCATAGATATAGCCGTCCGGACCGGAGATCGTGACGACTTTTGCACCCAGTTCGGTAGCCTTTGTGGCAGCTCCCCAAGCGACGTTTCCGAAACCGGAGATAGCAACAGTCTTACCTTTAATATCTATACCATGAGTTTCCAACATTTGGTGAACGAAGTAGAGGGCACCGAAACCGGTTGCTTCGGGACGGAGGATAGAGCCGCCGAATTCCATACCTTTACCAGTGAACGTACCGGTGTTTTCGCGAGCCAGTTTCTTATACATACCATACATATAACCGACTTCACGTCCTCCTACGCCGATGTCACCCGCCGGAACATCGCGGTCCGGTCCGAGGTTACGCCATAATTCGAGGATGAATGCCTGGCAGAAACGCATGATCTCCGCATCACTTTTTCCGCGAGGAGCAAAGTCGGATCCCCCTTTACCACCGCCCATCGGCAATGTTGTCAAAGCGTTTTTGAAAGTCTGTTCGAATCCTAAGAACTTCAGGATGGACAGGTTGACAGAAGGATGGAAGCGGATGCCGCCCTTGTACGGGCCGATCGCGTTGTTGAATTGCACACGATATCCCAAGTTGACTTGTATTTCCCCTTTGTCGTCTACCCAAGGCACACGGAAGGTGAAAATACGTTCCGGTTCAACCAATCGTTCGATGATTTTAGCTTTCTCGAATTCGGGATGCTGGTTGTACACTTCTTCAATTGAAAGAAGAACTTCTTTTACTGCTTGCAAATACTCCTTTTCGCCCGGATGTTTTGCTTCCAGTGCTGATAAGATTACTTCTGTCTTCATAGTATATAATTTCTTTTTAAGATAACATTCTGTTTGCAAATATAGGGAATAGCCTGGGTTGACAAAATGTTTTGCTTACTTTTTGATAGTTCTTTTTATGTTTTTGAACAATGTTCTTTAAGTGAAAATCCGGATTCCTACGGATGGGATTTCGGTTCCCCTTTGTGCAAGGAAATGTGCGGTGCTGTTGGCACAGCCATTTCCTTGCTGTGAAACGTTTGTGCCATATAGGTGAAATGCTTGTACCATGCTAAGGAAACGTCTGTGCCATGCCGAGGGAACGGACGTGCCACTTGCTCAAATCTTGTCACATGCTTTCGGTTGATTGTTTTTTTCCTTACATTTGAGGCCGTTAATTCTATCGAATCATTATGAGCGGAATACCGGACTTTAAGAACCTTGTGTTTAAAGACACATCATTCGCCAATCTAATGAATAAGCGTATATATAATGTATTGCTTATCGCTACTAAATACGATGCCTTCATGCTGGAGGACGATGGGCGGGTGGACGAGCAGATATTCAACGAATATACGTCACTAAGCCTTCGTTACCCGCCTCGTTTCACACAGGTGACGACAGAGGAGGAGGCACTAGCTGAGTTGAAAGACCGTAACTTCGAACTGATCATCTGCATGCCGAATATGGATAACCGCGATATCTTTGCGGCGGCGACGGAGATCAAGATCCATTACCCCAATATACCGATCGTGGTCCTCACCCCATTCTCCAAGGAGGTATCCAAGCGGATTGCCAATGAAGATTTGAGTGCGATCGACTATGTGTTCAGCTGGTTGGGAAATGCGGAGCTGTTGCTCGCCATAATCAAGCTGATCGAGGACAAGATGAATGCGCCGGACGATACGGCCAGTGTCGGTGTGCAGATTATCTTGTTGGTGGAAGATTCCGTCCGTTTCTATTCTTCGGCTTTGCCGCATCTGTATAAATTTGTATTGGAACAGAGCCAGATGTTTGCTAAAGAGGCGTTGAACGACCATCAGCGTACACTTCGTATGCGTGGGCGCCCCAAGATCAAGTTGGCGCGTACCTATGAGGAGGCTGTCCGTATCTTCAACCAGTACCGCGATAATATGCTGGGGATCATCTCGGACATGAGCTTCATGCACGACGGAGTGAAAGATCCTTACGCCGGATATAAGTTCGGGCAGTATGTGCGGAAGACCGGCCTGATCATCCCTTTTGTCTTGGAATCGTCGGAGGCAAGCAACAAAGTGTATGCGAAAGAACTGGGAGCTTCCTTTATCGACAAAAATTCCAAGAGTTACCCGCAGGATCTGAGGAAGAAGATCATGCAGCGTTTTGGTTTCGGCGATTTCGTCATCCTGAATCCACAGACGAAGGAGGAGATCATGCGCATCAAGGACTTGAAGGATTTGCAAAAGAAGGTCTTTCAGATACCGGACGATTCGCTGGTTTATCATCTGAGTCGTAACCATTTTTCCCGCTTCTTCTATTCCCGTGCCATGTTTCCGCCGGCAGAGGTGTTGAAGCGTGTGGATGTGAGCGACTACAAGGATATGGATGAGGCGCGCAAGCTGATTTTCGACTTGATCGTGCAGTACCGTCGGATGAAGAATTCCGGTGTTGTTGCAGTCTATCAGAAGGAGCGCTTCGACGAATATAGTAACTTTGCCCGTATAGGCGACGGTTCGCTGGGAGGAAAGGGCAGGGGCCTGGCGTTTATCGGGGCGATGGTAAAGCGTTATCCCAAGTTGGAACACGATCACTTTGCAGTGACCATTCCGAAGACGGTCGTGATCTGTACAGACATCTTCGACGAATTTATGGAGACAAACGAACTGTATCCGGTCGCACTGAGTGATGTGGATGACGAAACGATCCTGAAATATTTCCTGCGTGCCAGCCTTCCCGCCCGTCTGATTGAAGACCTGATGGCGTTTTTCGATGTTGTCAAAAGTCCGATTGCCGTCCGTTCGTCTAGTCTTCTGGAAGATTCCCATTATCAACCGTTCGCTGGGATTTATTCTACTTACATGGTACCCAAGCTGGAAGATAAATATGATATGCTCCGTACGTTAAGCGACGCGATCAAAGCAGTCTACGCTTCTGTCTTTTATCGTGACAGCAAGGCATATATGACGGCGACATCGAACCTTATCGACCAGGAAAAGATGGCGATCGTTCTACAGGAAGTAGTAGGGAACCGGTATAATGACCGTTTCTATCCTACTATCTCTGGTGTCGCACGTTCGTTGAATTTCTACCCGATTGGAAATGAAAAGGCGGAGGACGGGATTGCCAATATTGCTTTGGGGCTTGGAAAATATATCGTAGACGGAGGACAGACTTTACGTTTCTCTCCTCGTCATCCGCACAATATTTTGCAGATGAGTACGATGGACTTTGCGCTCCGTGAGACTCAAACTCGTTTTTATGCACTTGACTTGAAGAATCTGGCAGATCAGTTTTCTGTGGATGATTCGTTTAATTTGCTTCGTCTAAATCTGAAAGACGCGGATGCGGACGGTTCTCTGAAGTTTATCGTTTCGACATACGATCCTTATGATCAGGTTATTCGTGACGGTTACTATCCTGGCGGGCGTAAGATATTGTCTTTTGTGAATGTTCTTCAACATGAGGTTTTTCCGTTGGCCGATACGCTCGATCAGATACTGCATGTCGGACAGGATGAGATGGGGCGGCCTATCGAGATTGAGTTTGCGGTAAATATAGATCCGCAGAATCTCGGTTTCGCTACATTCTATCTGTTGCAAGTCCGCCCGATCGTGGATAACAAGGAGGTAATGGAAGAAGACCTGACGCTTGTGGAACAAGAGGATACAATACTTACATCGACTAGCGTTTTGGGACATGGCATTGTGACGGATGTGCAGGATATTATATATGTAAAGACCGGTGCTTTCTGTTCCTCCAACAACCAGTCGATAGCCTATGATATCGAGAAGATGAACCGCCAGTTCACTGGAGAAGAAAAGAATTATGTTTTGGTTGGTCCTGGTCGTTGGGGGAGTAGTGACTCCTGGCTGGGCATTCCGGTGAAATGGCCTCATATCAGCAATGCACGTGTTATAGTGGAATGCGGGCTGGAAAATTATCGTGTCGATCCGAGCCAGGGAACGCATTTTTTCCAAAATCTGACTTCGTTTGGTGTCGGTTACTTTACGATCAACCCGTTTAAGGGTGATGGCTGGTTTGATGAGGGATATCTGAATTCCTTACCAGCGGTGGAGGAAACCGAATACCTTCGCCATGTCCGTTTCGATAAACCGGTCGTAATCAAGATGGACGGCAAGAAGAGTTTGGGAGTGGTGTTGAAACCGTTTTAGTCTTTCTTTTTGATGAAATCCGAAGGATAGTTTACCGTGTTGATCACCTCCCCGCCTTTTAGGCGAATCCAGGTTCTGAAATTGGTTGATCCTTCAGTCATCTCGATTACGCGGGCACCGTTGCTCAGGTTGTTGTATACCGTGTCGCCACCGGTGTAACGGCCGTAGGCAAGCAGGATGCCTTTCCAGAAAACAGCATAGTCGTCATCATGATCGTGTCCGACAAATACACCTAAGATATCCCCCATTTCCTTCATCGAGGCAAACATGCCGGAGTTCAGTTGCGGAGCGCAGGCTTTTTCTTTTCGGGTTCCGACCAGGATGGCCGTTTCATCTGATGCGGCCTGGTTGTATTCCGGCAGGGCGATGTGGAAGAATGCCAGCGAGGGCAGGGGAGTGCCGCCGTTTTGCTTTGTGTATTTCGCGCTGTTTTCGCGGTACCATCGGATCTGGTCAAACTTGATGTAATCATAGCCGCCTATTCCCTTGATCTGTGAATATGAGTGAGAGTCCATACAATACAGGATGGCTGCGTCTTTCTTTCCATCGGACGATTTCAAGGGAAGAATAAAGTTGGTCGCTCCTGTGACTCCTGCCACGGAATCGGTCAGGTTGTAAGGTATTGTCTGTATGATATCGAATAGCTGAGTACGGGTAAGTCCCTGTTCGTCATCGTGATTGCCGAATGTCACTCCGAAGGGTATTTGGCGGTTGGCCGCTAAGTTCAGGATTGTGCGCATCCCTTCCTCTGCCGGTTGACCGTAGATGACATCACCTGTGAATAGCACTAAGTCCGGTTTTTCCGCATCCAGCACTTCGTTGATGCGTTCGAGAGAAACGGCCGACTTGGGATTCCCGTGAATGTAATGTACGTCCGTGAACTGTACGATTTTGAACTTGCCGTCTTTATTGAATTTCAAGACGGGTTTCTGTGTGTAGCCTGGTTGTAGGCATCCGAGCACAAGTGAAAGGATAATAAGAAGTTGTTTCATCTTTAGATGGTTTTTGTTTATGAATGGTTTACTCGATCGTGATGTCGAATTGATCGTATGAGTCTGTTCTCCAAGCCTTTTCGGATGTCAGGGGGGAAAGTGCGAATAGGGGGGAGAATGTCTTTATCTTGATCGTCTTTCCATCCGGCATAAACTCCATGATGCGGAGCCAGCAGTCTCCCCCGTTGCCATGCCATTGACCGTCGGCGGTCTGGGCGTTGAACATCATTTGGGCAACGTTCTTGCCTGTGCTGTTTTTGTCGGTCCGGAAGCTGACATTGCCCTTGTAGTCTGCTATCTCGCATTCATGTCCGCATATCACCATGCAGATGTTGGAGGAAGGATAGACCAGTTTCTGCCAGATGGCTTCTCCGTAATTGGCGGGTGATATTTTGTAGCTTTCCTTGATGTGACGCTTGGCTTCCGGCGACATATAGGAGTGTGTCAGCAGGATCACTTTATGATTTTTGTATTTGGCTTTACCGGCAACTTTGGCCGCCCATTCGATCGCCTCGTCACGCGGAGCAAATTCGAGTGATATGACCAATAGTTTTCCCCATGTGTCTGTCTCGAACTCATAAGCTGCATTTTCAAGAGTCGGAATACCTTGATAGTTCAGGCCTGTCTCGACCAATGACTTTTTCCAGCAGCTATTCCGCTCGGAAGGGAAATAATCAGGAAGGTGACAGAGGCGGTTTTCTGCTTTCTCATATCCGTAATCGTGATTTCCGGTACAAATGACATAAGATATTTTGTCGTCGAGCCGTTCAAATGCTCTGGATGCAGCCTGCCATTGTTCTTCGCTTGTTTGATTTCCGTTTATGCCGTCCGGAATCCGTATCTCGTTCTGCTCAACCAAATCACCGGTACACAGAACTCCCTTGATGTTCAAAGGTTCGATGCTGTTGGCAACCCAAGCTGTCTGTAGCTCGAATAGCGGTTGGTTAGCATTGAACTTGTTATAACTCTGCGGATCAGGCAGCAGGATCATGGAAAAAGAATGCTTGTCGGATAGTTGAGGCCGGACAGGGTAGATCTGGGCTGTTAGAGAAACTGTGTTTAGTAGTGCGGCTACAACAATTGAATAGATTTTAGATTTTGTCATAGGAAGAAGTTTATTGTTTGAACAAAGATACTATATAAAAGTCTTTCCAAGAAGGATCATACCTGTAAAATTTAGATACAGCTGTTGTAGGAGATATTAGTTTGTTTAGGAGGCTGCCTATTATAATATGTCAAGGGAGACAGCCTCCATTGAACCTATTTAAAAGCTGAAGTCATGGGTCTTCCAATCCATACTTGGGGTGGTTTCAGACCGAAAATGTAACCTATGGTTGGAGCAATGTCGAACTGCATCATACTTTCTGGCATTTCAAAGTTTGATTTTATATTGGGACCACTGATAATGAAAGGAGTTTCCATCTCTTCCATTGTTCGTCCTCCATGATTGTACTTAATGCCTCCATGATCGGCAGTAACGATTATGATGGTTTCGTCCCATATACCAGCATCTTTGATTGCTGTTATAATTTCTCCGATATAGCCATCGATTTCTTCCAATTTGGTGTAATAGCCTGGTGTGTCGTGTCCTACTGCATGACCTGTATGGTCAAGGGCGTCGTAAACGATATTAAGAAACGTCGGTTTTCTTTCTTGGATATAGTTGACGGCATAACGTACTGTTGCTGAACTATCTTTTTCGGCTTCGAAAACATGTTTGTCATAATTCAAAGATAGAGTATCGACTAGATACCTAATGCCATCCCATTCGCAAATGTTACCAATTTCGGCATCAGGAACGGCCTCTCGTAATACTGAGAAAATGGTTGGGAATATTTTGTTTGTATTTGTAATACGAGAAGGTAGATCTGGAATTTGTGACCCCCATTCGCAGTATCCGTGTAGTTCCGGTCCAGCTCCCATGTACATGGATGCCCAATTGGGGGCACTAGATGATGGTAATACGGAACGTTTTTTCAGATTATATGAGCCATCAGCCATGAGGCTTCGAATGTTGGGAATATTGGCTTTGTTCATACTGTAAGCTCCCCATGCATCAATACCGATTAGGATGACATGTTTAGCTTTCCATTCGGATGATTGTTTTTTAGGAGGTATACATGAATTTAAACAGCAAAGCAAAAGAGTCGCTATTAAATATATTTTTTTCATATAATTCATTTTTACTTTAAAATCCACATTAATTTATTATAATCGTCTATCCCTTCATATTGACGTTGTACAGCTTCTTCAACGTTCTCTTTGTTATAATCATATTCCCAAGTCGAATACATCCAACGAACAGGAATCTTATTTTTATCAGTATTTCGGTTTGTATTCGGATTTATGGGAAGGACTGGGTATCCTGTACGACGATATTCGTAATAGGCATCCATCGGATACTGCATATAGTAAGCTAGATATTTCTGAACGATAATCTTTTTCAGTTGACTTTCAAAATTTCCTTGAAGTTTAATGCAATTATTTTGCAAGTATTGAGTAATGTATTCATCGGTGATTTGTCGTCCTGAATGATATTTTTCTTCATCTGGAGTATTGTTTGCTATAAACTCCATCGCAGCCCGAATACCTTTGTTATAATAGTCGGATGCGTTACCAGTAATCCAGCCACGTAAAACTGCTTCAGCCAAAATGAAGCATTGCTCGGCATAACCGATTCTTACATAAGGTTCGCCTGTGATCAGATCTGTATACCTGGCATTTAACGTACAGCAATTCCCATTTGCAGATTGGGATTGCAGATCAGAGAAATCTGCAACAGGGTCTAATCCTACATAAGCATTTTTATCATTTGCTTTTAAACCAGATGCGATCAAAGCTGCTGCCGGTTTGGCAAAATAGAATAAACGGTAGTCATCATAGGCTTTTAGTGAGTCAACTACGACACTTGAGATTGTTGTGTACATATAATGCTTCGACACAATTTTGTTAAATGGATAAATCTGTCCAGCTTTATCTGAAAATTCCAATTGGAAGTTATCATTGTTACTACTCATCAAGTTACCGGATGTAACGATTTGGGCAAAGCGATCTTTTATCCGTAATTCGGTATGATTTTCTTTCTTGGAAAGATATAGCAACATTTTTAAACGGAAAGCATCCACTACTTTTCTCCATTTGGTTATATCTCCATTTAAGATTGGATCTCCTTCAAAATTAGATGCTTTATCGAATAAAGATGCGGCCTTCTCTAAGTCGTTAATTAGGTTTATCATGACGCTTTCTTGTGTGTCGTATTTAGGCTTAACTAATCCATCTTCTCCTTTTAATGCTTCAGAGTAGGGTACATCACCTAACTGCATAGAAATATAGAATATTTTATAGCTTTTAATGAAAAGAGCCAAACCTTCATAAGCAGCTTTGTCTTTTTCTTCTGCCAGTTCCACCATTTTTAAGGTGTTGATTAATGTTTTATAGTCTCCTACGCCAGCACGTCCCAACAAATTGTAGTTGTAGTCGTGTAGAGATTCGAGCCAGATCATTTGTTTGGCAAGACAATTGTCTGAAATGAAACCAGAACCAGTTCCTCCTGTTGCAGTTATATCGAGCAGCAAAGGAGTTGCCAATAATGAGGCTGTTACAGTTGTTGCAGAATTCGGATCTGTATTCAGATCATCGAAATTTCCAGTACAGGATATACTAATTAAGGCTAATCCTGTAATTAGAATATGTGAAAGTGCTTTCATTTTATGATTTGATTAGAAGTTGATTTTTATATTACATCCAAGCATTCTTAATGACGGAGAATTGAGATTTTCTGTTGCTTTGTCTGGATCTGAGAATTTGAAATCTTTTGTCAACATGAACAAGTTATTTCCAACGAATGCAACAGAGGCTCCTTTCATACCAATTTTGTTGCATACATTTTGAGGTATATTGTAGTTGAGCGATAATTCTCTTAGTTTGATAAACGTTTGTTTGAGGATGTGTTGATGTTTAGCATCCCAAACATTTCCAGCTCCATTGTAGAGTTTCATATAGCCTTCATATGAAACAGCTTTATCATTTGGAGCGAAAACACGTGTGTCAGAAATGATATGTCCTTGTGAGTCATATTCTACACTACCTGAAACAACCTTTACACCTTCCCCGATGTAGCTTTTGTTTCCGTTTACTACTTCATCATAGCGCCAGAATGTGTCACTGTCGCGGTGTGCTCCTGTCATCCATAAAGCCTGATCCATAACCGAATGGGTGACACCTCCTATGCGACCATCCAATGTAAATGAAAGTGTAAAATCTTTGTATCTTACTGTATTATTAAATCCAAATACCCAGTCAGGATTTTCATATCCGGCTACACTTTGGTACTTGCTTTGGATCGGATAACCATTATCATGAATGATGTTTCCGTAAGGATCTCTTTCCCAATCGTAATATCCAAGCCAATCCCAGCGTTCACCTGGTTTCACCCAATCTTTCTGAGTTGAATAGATTGGATCTATTTTTGAATAATAATAACGATCTAGTGCCCAGTTGAATGTCGTGCTCCAATCCCAATCTTTGCTTTGGATGATATTAGCAGAAACAGTTACTTCTACTCCTTTCCGGACATGCTCTTCTTCAGTGTTGATTAATGTGTATTCGAAGCCACAAGCATCGCTGATTGCTGCTTCTTTAGTTAGGTTGTAGTATAGTTTATTGTAATAAGCAATATCTACTTGCAGCCGATTTTTAAAAAAATGCATTCCTGTACCAATTTCGTAAGTGCGAGTTGCACTAGGTTCGACCAAAGTGTTGCGCATAGTAGTGGGATAAGTAGCTCCATTCATGTTATCCCATAAATTGGTTGAGATGGAATAACTACGATCAGTATCATAAACACCCAGATCTGATTTGGTTTGTGTCCACGATGCGCGAATTTTCCAGAAGTCAAACCATTTTGGCATATTGAATAACTCAGATATAACTAAACTACCTGATATAGATGGATAAAAATATGAACGGGTTTCTGCAGGTAGAGTAGATGACCAGTCGTTTCGAGCTGTTATATCCAAAAATAAAGTACTTTTCCAAGAACCTGATGCTTTTCCATATAGACTGTTAACTTGTTTTTTCTTAATTGTACTATATACTTTTGCAGGATCAACAGATGCTTTCAGTGAGTAATATCCAGGTATTGTAATACCGTTTGAAGTCTTTCCGTTAAGGACATCATCTTGATAAAAATATAAGGTTGTACCTACAAAACCATCAATAGAAAAATCACCGAATTTTTTATCGGCAGAAATGATGATGTCATTGTTGATACTATAACCTCCTTTTCTTTGTTCTTCATAATATCCTTTTTTGTCCCATCCTCCATATGCTCCTATGGAATTACGCCAGATTTCTCTTTCTGTATACATATCAACACCAGTACGTAAAGATGCCCTTAACCAAGGTGTGAAGTCGTATTTTGCATTCATAAAACCGTTTACAACATCATAGTCACTAGAATGGATGATTTCATTTGCAATGAAGTAGGGGTTATCATACCAAACTTTGTTGGGCCAGTTCTGAACTTCATTTTTCTTTAGCCAATAATTTTTATAATCTCGAATATCTAAATCAGTTCCTGTCCAAACTAACATACTATATATATATCCGCCTGTTCCATATCCAGTTCCTTCATTGTTAGGATAAAAGCGTTTGTTATAAGTTAATCCTCCTTCAAAAGTGAGATCTTTCCATTTCATATCTCCAGAAACAGTATAAGTTAATTTATTCAGTTTAGTATTGGGGTATTGTCCTTTATTGTAAATGTGGGTGAGAGAGGTACGAACACTTCCATATTTCCCTTTTTGAACAACACTGATGTTATTGTTGGTAACAATACTTTGTTCAAGGAAGTTTTTGAAATTGTTTTTCCCCTTTGATATCAATGGCATATCTTTCCACTCCATTCCGATTGGATCCCATTGGATGGCGGTTCGTCCGATATCCATTTTATCTCCCCAAACAAAATCTTCAGAGTTATATTTACCATTCATACCCGTACTATAAGATGTTTGTACTTCAGGTAAGCGGAGAAATCCAGCATCGAACATAGTATTACTGTTTATACTGACATTCAGCCCCTCTTCTTTTCCTCTTTTGGTTGTTACCATAATGGCACCTGAACCTCCGCGAGAGCCATAAAGAGCTGATGCTGTTGCACCCTTTAAAACATCTATAGATTCAATGTCATCGGAAGCAATATCTCGTAGAGTTATGTTTCCATAAGGAACACCGTCAACAACAAGAAGTGGTGTCTCTCCACGAAGTTGCATACTTGGTGCTTCATTGAATTCACTACTGTTCTGTACATTTAATCCTGCGATTTTACCAGTGATGGCTGTTCCGACATCTACTGATTTGACAATGGTTAGATTATCTCCTTTCACTTTTTGAACAGCATATCCCAGAGCTTTTTCTTCTCGTTTGATCCCTAAGGCTGTAACAACAACTTCATCTAATTTGCGTGAATCTTCGAGTAGGGTAATATTGAATATTTCTTTATGTCCGACGGCAATATTTTTGGTTACGTATCCGATAAAGGAAATGACCAATGTCGCATTATCTGGTACTTCTAAACTGAATTTTCCATCGATATCGGAAATTGTTCCGTTCGTTGTCCCTCTTTGAATGACATTGGCGCCGGGAACAGTTCGCCTTTTCCATCGGTGACAACTCCGGTGATCTTTCTGCTTTTCTGTTGGGCAACTAGTACCTCTTTGGGGGAGAGAATAATACTTTTATCTAAAACTTTATAGCTGATATTGGTTCCGGAGAACAATTGTTCCAATACATTAAAAACATTTTTTGTTTACTTTTTATACTAACGATACGTGAGGTATTAACTTGTTTGTTATTGTAGAAGAAATGAAAGTCTGATTGTTTTTCAATTTCATCCAGTACCTCCTGTACAGATTTGTTGTTCACATCTATGTTTAAAAGAACATTTTGACTGTAGCTATCGGACGCGTAGGCTAATCCGACACAGATAAATAACATTATTACGGATAGTTTCATACATAATGGTATTTTCTTCAGGAGCATGAACCTAACATTCATCTTCCTGAAATGTTGGAAGCTAAAATAATTTGTCATAGATTTGTAAATGATTTAGAGTTATAAAAAAGTTGCTTATACTTGTCGCCAAACAAGTTTGCGATGGATTTTCATACGGGGAAATACGCCAATATTTTCCCGTATGTTTTGTTTTCAAGGGGGATTATTTTCTTTCATGAGATTTGATAAATAAGGTTACACTTAATATAATTCAACGATCGTTTTTTCTTTAATATTTCCTTCTTGCCCAGTTTGAGGGTCTATGAAGCGATATTGAATACCGGAAGCCAAACGGAAATGTTCGAGGATTAGTTGTAAGTGCTGTCCATCGAAAGGTCCTGTGAAGGAGTTGTTATATAACTTGTCGTTTTTTACGATGAACTCGACATTGAAACGTTTGCTTAACACTTTCAATGCTTCGTTAAATGGTGTGTTCCGGAATACGACCAAGCCGTCTTTCCAGGAAGTTTGTGTCGGAATATATGGTTTGTCGACTTTAACTTTTTTAGTATATTGGTTATAAGTGAATTCTTCATTCGGTTTCATTAAAAATGATTTATGCTTCTGATTATCGTCTAAAAATGAAAGTCGAATGGAGCCAGATACCAAGGTGGTCCTTACGCTGCTGTCGGCTGCATAGGCTTCCATATTGAATTCGGTACCGAGTACTTCTGCTTTGATATCAAATGGGGTGCTGACAGTGAAACGTTTACTTTTGTCTTTATGGACGGAAAAGTAGGCTTCACCGTTCAGCACAACATCACGTGTGTTACCTGTAAAACGCGTCGGGTGCTTCAGATAGGAACGTGAGTTTAACCATACTTTTGTTCCGTCCGGTAAATTGACTGCAGCGACCATTCCTGGATTAGTTCTGATTTCTATATATTCGATCGGATCTTTTTTTAATGCGAAATATATAGTGGAAATGATAAGCGGAAGGATGAGGATTGCCGCAATACGTTGTATCCAGGCGGATAGAGAAATTTTCCGGTGGGAATGTATCTTGCTTTTTACTTTTTTCAGGGCTGTACCTGAATCTGTTTGCCGGATACAAGTCAATGTCTCAGTTGCCAGGCATATAGATTGTATGTCCCGGGCTATTTTTTTGTTTTCTTCTGATGCAGAGATCCAATCTTCTACTTCTTGTTGCAGAGGTATGGAGAGGGTTCCGGTGAAATAACCCAAAAGTATCGATTCGTTTATTTGTTTATGTTTGTCCATAATTGTCCTTTTATAAATATGACTGACGAAAAATGAAATCTCCTAAATGAAAAGTGATTTTTTTTCATGTATTTGTAATTGTTCGTTGGATTAGAAAATATTATATTTGCAAATAAGTATAAATATTTCCGATTAAAACTTATAGAACAGTGATTTGTATGTCTTGTAATATTTCTGATATAGTGGCAGACGAAACTCTTTTTCAGGAAATCCAAAGGGGAGATGAAAAAGCGTTCGATGTCCTTTTTTTGAAGTATTACCCTTCCTTGTGTGCTTATGCCCAACAGTTTGTCGAGTATGACGACGGGCAGGAAATTGTACAGGATGTGATGGTTTGGCTGTGGGAGAATCGGGAGATGCATACGTTTGAGATCTCTCCGAAGAGCTATCTGTTTAAAGCTGTGAAGAACCGTTGTTTGACGTTGATCAGCCGAAATGAAATAAAACAGAAAATTATTAATACATTGTACGACAATCAACAATTAGAATATGAAGATCCTGATTTTTATATCGTGGAGGAACTGAGTCGTAAGATAGAAGAGGCGTTGCAACGGCTTCCCGACAGTTACCGGGAAGCATTCGAGTTAAATCGTTTCCAGCATATGACGTATGGTGAAATAGCGACGTGTCTGGAAGTTTCTTCCAAGACAGTCGATTATCGTATTCAGCAGGCATTGAAGTTGCTTCGTGTAGAGTTAAAGGATTATTTACCGATATTACTTGCCATTCTTTAAAACAATTGTTGTATAGAACAAACTTTTTTGTGATTCCAGTTCATTAGAGAATTGGACAATAACCTCTGCCTTCCCGTATTTTCTATTTCGATTAAGATATCAGATCGTTTTAGTTTGATATATTGATACTGTTTTTTTCTGTTTTGCTGATAAACGGAAATATGATATAGGCAGAAAATGAAAGTATGTTGTTTGGGGAGAGATAGAAAGGGGAGAAACGCTTACATTTGAGAAAAGCTTAACCCCTTGAGAATTGCTTGTGGCAAAAAAGATTGGTGGAGGTTCTGGATATTTGAAAAGAAATTCAGAGCTTTATGGGCATGAGGACGGTCGTCATAGGAACAGAGACCGTCCTCGTTGCCGTGAGGAGCCGAGATCTTTATATATGAAGACGGTCGTCGGGCCAATGAAAACCGTCTTTGTTGGAAAAAACTGTGCACCTCGCGGCAGGAAGTTCTTTTAGAAAGGTAAAAAGCCGGATTGCGAAGCGATTTACGAAAGAAGCATATCTTTGTTAAATAAACGATATTATACAATAAGTGTTTTCATCCATTTTTCGGCCACCTGCAATGTTTCTGGTTTGCCGACATCTATCAGATGAAGGTTTTCGTCAGCGTAGGCGTGGATGTTGGTCTTGGCGCAGATGGAGAGGTAGAAGTTGATGATCGAAAACTTACCGGTCCATTCTTCCATCCAGTCGAATATTTTAGGAGACAGTACATGTATCCCGCTGAAGGCATATTCGTTATATTGGTTCGGATCGAAATCGGGGTAGAACGATTTTACTTCGCCCGTCTCACGGTTGCGCCAGCCGCATAGTTTATTTTCCTTATTGAAAAGCAGATAGCGGGAAGTGTTGCGTTTGCTGACTAATAATGTAGCCAACGGATTTGTTTCTGCATGATGATTGTAAAGCGCACGGAGGTCGATGTCGGACAGGATGTCGACATTGTGTATCAGAAACGGCTCATTGCCTTGTAAAAAGGCGGCGGCATGTTTGATTCCCCCACCGGTATCGAGCAGATAATCCCGCTCGTCGGAGATATGGATCTGAATACCGAAATTATTATTGGCTGCCAGAAAGTTGATGATCTGGTCTCCCAAATGATGAATGTTGATAGTTATCTGGTGAAAGCCGGCATCTTTCAATTTGAGGATTACATGTTCGAGCATAGGTTTCCCATTGATAGGAAGTAATGCTTTTGGAGTACTGTCGGTCAGCGGTTTGAGGCGTGTTCCCAAACCGGCAGCGAAAATCATTGCTTTCATAATATTGCGTTAAAGAGTTGTTCAATGTTTTGTTCCCTGTGTACGAGGTCTACCCGGACACCGAACTTAGAATGAATATGTTCCGCCATATGCTGGGCAGAGTAGACCGAACGATGCTGGCCCCCCGTGCAGCCGAAACAGATCATCAGATTGGTGAATCCTCGGTCCATGTAACGTTTGACAGAAGCATCCACAATTTCATAAGCATGATCCAGGAAACGAGTGATCTCTCCGTCTTCTTCGAGGAAACGGATCACCGGTTCGTCCAATCCGGTAAAATGATTGTAACGTTCGTATTTACCAGGGTTATTGATGGCGCGGCAGTCAAAGACAAATCCACCGCCATTGCCACTCGGATCGTTGGGAATTCCTTTTTTATAGGCAAAACTGACGATCTTGACTTTGAGCGTATGCTTCTGGATGTCGTCATAGAACTGAGACAGGTTTGTCAGCTCCCGTAGTACGGTACATAAATAGGGATACTCCGGATAATCTTCTTTCAAAAGTTGCCGGAGGTTGTCGATAGCGAAGGGGACACTTTGGATAAAATGCGGTTTCTTTTCGAAATATCCCCGGAAACCGTAGGCTCCCAAGACCTGTAAAGTCCTGAAAAGAACGAAATGGCGTAATTGCCGGAAGAAATGCTTTTCGTCTATGTCCATATACCCGCGTAGTGCTTGCAGATAGTCGGCTATCAATTCCTGTCTCAACTCAGCGGGATATTTGGCTTTCGCCTGCCAGAGGAAAGAGGCGACATCATAGTAGATCGGGCCTTTGCGTCCTCCTTGGAAATCAATGAACCAGGGTTCGCCATTTTTTACCATCACGTTGCGCGACTGGAAATCCCGGTACATGAATGTCGGTGTATGGTCTTGCAGAAGGACATCGCTCATTTTCTGGAAATCATCTTCCAAAAGGTTTTCCTGGAATTCCATTCCGGTAGCTTTCAAGAAACAGTATTTGAAATAGTTCAGGTCCCAAAGGATCGAACGCCTATTGAATTCGGGTAGAGGATAGCATTGGCTGAAGTCGAACCCCTCCGCACCTTTAAACTGCAGAGTCGGCAGAAGTGTGATCGTCTTGTGCAGCAAAGACTTTTCCGTCTCGTCGAAGAAACAACTTTTCCGTCCTTTCTCAATTGCTTGAAAGAGCAAGGTGTCGCCTAGGTCTTCCTGGAGATAGAACGATTTATCAACCGACCAGCAATAAACCTGGGGAACGGGCAATCCCTTTTCCCGGAAATGCGCGGCCATATAAATAAAGGCATTGTTTTCCTCTATGGAAGTTCCGCTAACTCCGATCAGGGAAGCGGAACCTGACAATCTGAAATACCGGCGGTTAGAGCCGGAAGAGGATAGTTCGGTTATATCAGTTGCCGGTGAACCGGTATGTGTCTGGTAAAGTTGTTTTAATTCTTCAGTAATCATGTTTTTCTATTTTCGGCACTAAAGTAGCAAACAATTGACAATTGGCAATTGAGAATTGACAATTTTGTTGGGAAATAAGAGAGGCGGACGTACCGTTTTACCGGAACGCCCGCCTTCTTTATGACCACTAATCTCTAATTGTCTCTCTTTTTAATTGCCAATTGATTAAAGAATGCCTTGTGCCATCATCGCTTTGGCTACCTTCATGAAGCCCGCAACGTTTGCACCTTTCACGTAGTTTGTGTAGCCGTCGGCTTGTTTGCCGTATTTTACGCATTGTTCGTGGATATTCTGCATGATGCTTTTCAGTTTGGCATCAACCTCTTCACTGCTCCAGCTCAGTTTCTGAGCGTTCTGCGTCATTTCCAGACCGGAAACTGATACACCGCCGGCATTGGCTGCCTTACCCGGAGCGTACAGGATCTTAGCTTCCAGGAATGCGTCGATAGCTTCAGGAGTAGAAGGCATGTTGGCTCCTTCCGATACGGCGATACAACCGTTGGCGAGCAATGTCTTGGCATCTTCTCCGTTCAGTTCGTTCTGAGTCGCACTCGGCATTGCAATGTCGCATTTTTCTCCCCAAGGACGAGCACCTGCCACATACTTGCAACCATATTGTTCTGCATATTCACGGATACGGCCACGATAGAGGTTCTTCAGTTCCATGATGTAATCCAGCTTAGCGCGGTCGATACCGTCCGGATCGTAGATGTAACCGTCCGAGTCGGACATCGTCACGACTTTAGCGCCGAGGCTGATCAGCTTTTCAACGGTATATTGGGCTACGTTACCTGAACCTGAAACGCAAACGGTCTTTCCCTTGATGTCGATTCCCCTTGTATTCAGCATTTCCAGCAGGAAGTAAACATTTCCGTAACCGGTAGCTTCGGGACGGATCAGTGAACCGCCGAATTCGCGTCCTTTACCGGTGAATGTTCCCGTGTTTTCCTGAGCCAGTTTTTTATACATTCCGTACATATAGCCGACTTCGCGTCCGCCAACACCTATATCACCTGCGGGAACATCCGTGTCCGGGCCGATATGACGCCATAATTCCAATACGAAAGCCTGGCAGAAACGCATGATTTCAGCATTTGACTTACCGCGCGGGCTGAAGTCGGAACCTCCTTTGCCACCACCCATCGGCAGGGTTGTCAGCGAGTTCTTGAAAGTCTGTTCGAAAGCCAGGAACTTAAGGATCGACTGGTTTACAGAAGCGTGAAAACGGATACCACCTTTGTACGGGCCGATCGCATTGTTATGCTGGATACGGTATCCCATGTTGGTTTGGATCTGTCCCTTATCATCCATCCAGGTTACGCGGAAGGAGAAAATACGATCGGGAATACAAAGACGTTCGATCAGGTTGCTCTTTTCGAATTCGGGATGTTCGTTGTAAACCTCTTCGATAGTTCCTAATACTTCTGAAACTGCCTGATGATATTCCGGTTCATTCGGAAATCTTCTCTTTAAGTTGTCTAAAACTTCACTTGCCTTCATAAGACTGATTTTATTTAGAATGTTATATTTGTAATATCAATTTGTTAACCGGTAGCCGTTTTTTTAACGACCTCGCAAAGGTAAGCTAAAATTTTACACAAACAAATATTTGAAAGAAAAAATGCATTAAAAATATCATTTCGGTATTTTAATCGGGTAAAAGTAACTAAATGTCACTCGTCTCTTCGCCTTCTGCTCTTATAGATAGGGACGAACACAATGATAGCTGACGCAACCAAGGCAAAAACGATGTCGAAGGTTATCTTTTCGCTGTATGCAAGCATCATGTAGCAAAGGATACCCCACAAAAGAGTGATACATACGGCTTGACTATTTGTAATCTTTCTGCGTGCCATAGTTTACAATTGTTTAGTTGGATGAAACAAGCGAGCCGAAGTAAATGACCAAGGCCAGGAATACGGCTACAAGGATAAAAAGAACGATGATCTGTTTTTCGAGGGGCAGATGTCGGAGGAACGGAACGTGGCGTACCCAACCGGAAACGGCTTGGAGCTGCTCGTCCTCTTCGTCTTCTTTCGGAAATTCGTATCCATTTGCTTCCAGAATCTCCTTTGCACGGGGAACTTCGCTTTCAAGCAGTTCGATGCGGATGCCACCCACATTGACCGGGTATTGGATCCGGCTCGTATATTCGTTTCTCAGGTAACAGTTGACCCCTTCCGATTTCAGGAGGGATTCGATCATCTGTGCTGCTTCCGGTTCATAGAAACGGGCTATTTCGACTATTTTATCTTCCATATTAATGTGTGTTGTATAATGTAAATGATGATTTACCCGTTTATTAATTTATCCGCAATTTCTGTAGCCTGGCGGATACGGTCGGCCATACCGATGCCGCCTTTGATGTTTCCGGCCAGCGTAAGGCCGGGGTAACGCGCTTGCAGTTCGTCGATCGTTTCGAAACGGGAGCCGCTGCTCTGTTCATATTGCGGAATGGCATGTTCGTGACGGAAGATACGGATCATATCGGGTTCTGTCTCTTCCGGGAATTTCAGCATGGTGTGGAGCTCGCGCCTGATGAGCGCTTTCAGCTCCTCTTCCGGCCAGGTCGTCAGGTCGGCATGCTTTACGCCTCCGATAAAGAACGAGAAGAGAGCACCCTCTTCCGGAGCCCGTCCGGTAAAACAAGCGGAGGGGAAAAGAATTCCGAGTACGTCTTTTTTCTCACAGGAAGGAACCAGGCCTCCAAACGCATCGAAGCGTAATGCACCGGTGTCGCGGAACCCGACGCTGGCCTGTACGACCGGTGCATAATGCAGGTTACTGATCCGCTCCATCTTTTCTTTCGGGACGAAAGGCAACAGGGCGGGCAATGTATAAGCACCGGTGGTTGTGATTATCCGTTCCGCAATAATGGTCTGTTCGCCGTCGGCTGTCGAATAGGTAGCCATCCATTTGTCTGCACAAGGGCGGACCGTGACGTCGGCGGCCGAAAGTGTGATGCGGGCCGGACCGATCGCCCCGGCCATCGCACCGGTCAGTTTGTCCAATCCTCCGGCGGCTGAAAATACTTTCTTGCTGGCGAGACGGTCGCGATCTGTTTTCGGCTGCTTGGCTTTCGCGATGGTTCCGCGGATGAAGCTCCCGTATTGCTGTTCCAGGTTGTAGAGCTTCGGGAGCGCATAACGAGTGACGAGCTTCATCGGATCGCCGGCGTAGACACCGGATAGAAACGGGTCTACCGCATAGTGCAGGAACGATTTACCCAGGCGGCGGGCAGCTAACTCGCCGACAGATTCATCCGGGTTATTGCCTTTTGCCCGAAACGGCTCTCCGAGGATACGGAACTTGTCGCCAAGCGTGAACAGAGGAGTCGTGACCGCACTGAACAGTCCGGACGGGAGAGCCCGGAACCGGTTCCCTTTCCAGATCAGCCGGCGCTTGGATTCTTCGCGGGCAGTCTCCAGTGCACAGGCAGGGGAGAGGGCTTCGAATAGTTCGGCGACTTCGGGATAGGAGACTACACCTGTATTGGGGCCGCTTTCGTAGACAAAATCCTTTTCGCGGAACGTATGGATTTGTCCTCCGACGCGATCTTCCTTTTCGAGAATATGAATGTCTTTTCCGGCGCGAGTCAACCAGAAGCCGGTTGTCAATCCGGTCAGTCCGGCGCCGATAATCAAAATATCAGTCTGTTGGGGTTCCATTTCGTCATACCGGTTTAGAAAATGATTTATTTGTTCCGAGCATCAGCTTGTCCAGCGAAGCCGCTACGTTTCGGACGAAAAGCCTGCCTTCAGGTGTCATCCTGATTTGATTTTCGTCAAACTCGACCAATCCGTCCTCTGCAAATTCGCGTAGACAGGCTTCGTCATAGGCGGTTGCCTGCTTGATGGAGCGGGCGGGGACGGAAAGCTGTTCCGACAGTTCGTTCCAGTCGATCCGGTAGTTGCACATCAACATTTCGATTGCCTCCCGTGTGATCTGTTCCTCCCGGCTTAGGAGATATCCTTTGGCGACAGGCAAGATGCCGGCTTCGACTTTCTCGATATACTCCATGATGTCTTTTGTGTTCTGGGCGTAAGCCGTTCCGAGCTGGCTGATCCCTGTCACGCCGAAAGCATAGACCTGACCGGTTGTGCGGCGCGTGCAATATCCCTGGAAATTGCGATGTAGTTGTCCGTTCAGCAAAGCTGTGTATAACTCGTCGTCTTTGCGGACGAAATGATCCAGCCCGATCGGCTGGTAGTCCGCTTCGCATAAGATTTTGCGGGCCGCTTCGAACATCCGGCTCTTCTCGTCGCCCGAAGGCAGTCCGGTTTTTTCCAATACCTTCTGCCGGGGGAAAGCCCAGGGCACATGCGCATACGAAAAGGTAACGAGCCGGTCCGGTTTCAGGGAAACGGCTTTTTCGATCGTTTCGGCAAAACTCGCTTCCGTCTGGTGGGGCAAGCCGTAGAGGAAATCCATGTTGATGCGTACTCCGTATGAGCGCAGGATCGTTACGATTTCTTCCGGTTGCAGCAGCGGGGCTTGCCTGTGTACGGTTTGCAGGACTTGTTTGTTGAAGTCTTGGATGCCGATGCTAAACCGGTTGAATCCCGCGGTTGCCAGTTTCTCCCAATCCTGCCCTGTCATCCAGCCAGGGTGACATTCGATTGCTTTTTCCGGGTTTTCAATCAATTCGAACGTATCTGAAACATGTGCGTTCAACTCTTTCAGCTCAAGAGCCGGAAGAAATGTCGGGGTTCCTCCGCCGTAATGGATCTGCGAGACTTTACGTTTCTTGTCGAGTAAAGGCAGTATCAGGTCGATCTCTTTATGTAATGCGGCTACATATCGATCTATGATTTCAGGCTTGGGAGCGGCGTAAGAATTGCATCCGCAATAATGGCAGAGACGTTGGCAGAAAGGAATATGAAAATAGAAGGAAACCGATTCCGGCTGCTGGCGGTTGGATTCACGGATGGCATCCGCATAATCCCGGCTTGTGAACCCGTCATGAAAATAGTTTGCCGGCGGATAGCTGGTGTACCGGGGAACCGGCACATTGTATTTATCTAAAAGTTCTTGTTTCATATCGTATTTTTATCTTTTCTGAAAACCGTTACTATATAAATGAGGGATACCAGGGCGATGCTTGCCTCGAAGAAGAAGAGTCCGTGATAACCCGTATGATCTGCAATTCTTCCACTCAGGATGGCCATCAACATGCCGCTGAGATGCGTGATGACCGTCTGGATCGTGAAATCCGTCCCTTCGCGCCCGGGGCGTACACAGTCCATTGCCGTCGTATAGACCACGATCGTCGCCATCCCGTAGCTGCCCCACAGAAGGAAAATCCCGCCGTAGAGCATGGGCGTCGTCGGATGCACGTAGGAGAGTCCGAGGAAGTAAAGTGTCGCCATCAAGACAAACACCGCGAACAGGATGCGCGCGCGGAAACGGCCGATCCGCCGTACGATCATCCCTCCGGCAAACGAGGAGAGGAACCCGACGAATGTCCCCGCCACTCCGCTCATCACCCCGATCTCCTTCATGTCGTAGCCCAGGTCGACCAGCCAGGGTTTCAGCATGGCGAGCGTACCGATCAGGCCGGAATAGTAAAGAAAGAGGAAACCGATCTGTTTCCAGATGCTCCGGCGGGCGAAGAAATAGATCACATCTGCCTTTTTGGCCCGTTCGTGCGCTTCCTTCGGCTGGATGCGGATGCCTTTGTTGAAAAAGAGTGGCAGAAGGGCGGCGATGACGAACAGCGCGACGCAAGGCAGCAGACCGTTCCAGCCGATTTGCTTGAAGAGCAGGAGCAAGACACCGCCCCCGATCATCGAACCTCCGAAACTTCCCATCGACTGCATGCTGTTTGCAAGGCTTTTATCTTTCCGGCTGAAAGCGAGTACCGCCAACGCGTCGGTCGCGATATCCTGCGTGGCGGAGGCGACGAAGGATATGATGATCAAAGTGACGATCGTATAGAAGTCCGTATGGAAATCAAGGAAAGCGACGGCGAAGATCAGGCCGGCGTAGATCAGTTCGGAAGAAAAAATCCACCGTTTATAGTCGCCCGTCGTCACGGCATGGCGGTCTACCATCGGCGACCAGAGGAATTTCAGGATCCAAGGCAGCTTGATCAGCTGGAGAAGCCCGATGGCCGAGAGTGAAAAGTCCTCCTGCCGCATCATGACGGGGATGACGGTGGAAAAGAAGCTCATCGGGATCGTCTGCGCAATGTAGAGGCAGAAGAAGGTCGCGAGGTTGTATGTTTTGTCTTTCTGTATCATAATATCGTTATATAATCATCCGGCTTCCGGACGAGGCTTTAAGAGTTTTCAAAGTGTCGTCCGAAATTCGGCTGGGACTTTTGGAGTTTTCAAAGTGTCGTCCGAAATTCGGCCGGGACTTTTGGAGTTTTCAAAGTGTCATCCGGAATTCGGCCGGGACTTTAAGAGTTTTCAAAGTGTCGTCCGAAGTTCGGTCGGGGACTTTAAGAACTTTTAAAGTGTCGTCCGAACTTCTGCCGAGACTTTTAAAAACTCAATTGTATATTCCCGCCGATCGTGAACGGCCTTCCTTTTTGTGCCAGGCCCTTTCCGCCTGTCTCGAAATAGAAAGCCGAATAGTCTGCACCGGTCATATTTTTCGCCCAGATCGCAAAGGTAATAAAATCTTTTGTGGCAGATACTTTTGCATTCAACAGTCCGTAATAAGGTTGCGAAACCTTGTTGTCTTCTTTCCACAGGATGCGTCCCGTCCCGGTGTAGTTCGCGCTGACCGTGAAGCGGTCGATGTGACGGCAAGGGTTCGGGATCGTATAATCGGCTCCGACAGCGAAAGTGTGGCGCGGGACCATCGGCAGGAAATTCCCGCTGTAGTCAATGCCTCGCCGTTCGTCCTTGTAATCTTTGAAGGTGGCATGCGTGAAGCCGTAGTTCACCTGCACCATCAGCCCGTTGACCGGATTCCCTTGCAGGCTGACCTCGACGCCTTTGCTCTCGCTGCGCCCGGCGTTGCGCAGGTATTGCCCGTTCTGGGTGGCGAGCATCTGGTAAATCTGTTGGTTTTTCCAGTCGATCCAGAAAAAGCAGAACTCGGCGTTCAGGCGGTTGTCGAGGAACGGGTGTTTGGCTCCCAATTCGTAGTTCCAACTGGTTTCGGGGCGGAACGTGCGGTCTTCCTCGCGGTCGAAAGAGGTGTTGAAACCACCTGTCTTATATCCCTTCGTCACGGTGGCATAGAGCATGCCGGTGGAGGGAAACATATATTGCAGGGCGATCTTCGGCGTGACCTGGCTGAACTTGAGCCGGCTGTCGAAGGCGTCCATCTGCTCGCTGCCGCCGTCCGTTTCTTTGTAGAAAAGGAAATCGTTGGAGGTATGCTCATAATCGTAGCGGATGCCGAAAGTCAGTGACAGGCCGCGCGTCAGCAGGTCGTCGATTGTGGATTGGTGGTAGAAGGCGACACCATAGGCCGGCGTGTCGTACAGCTTGCGTGTCGCATAGTCTTTGGTGAAATAATCGAGTGTCACGGTGTTGTCGATCCTCTGCCAGAAACCGAAGGCGCCGAACAGCCATTTGTAACGTCCGGGAGTCGTCGATTTGATGTTCAGCTCTTCGGAAAACATTTTCTGCTTCATATCCTGACGCGCGAAATAGATGCTTCGGGGAGAGAAATCCTGGTCGATGCCTTGATGGTCCGAGAGATATTGGAAGGCGGTCCGGCTGTTGATGCTGTAGCCCGTCCCCTGGTAATCTGCCGAGAAGCCGGTCGTCGAAAGCGTCCGTTTGTAGAAACTGTAGTCGTTGTAGTCGACTTCGCCCGGTTTATGCGTGACCGAATCGCAGACGGCGTAAGGATAGCCGCCCTGGACTGAACGGTCGAACGAACTCATTAGCCCGAAAGAAAGGTTCTTCTGAGGCTTCCATTCCAGGCGGATGCGGGCAGAACCGGACTTCATGTCGTCCGCTTTCTTATCTGTAAACAGGTTGGTGAAGTAGCCGTCGCTATTCCGGTAATCACCGGAGATGGCATATCCGAACTTTTCTCCGATCTTTTTATAATGAGAGAGGGCATAATCGCGGTAGCCGTAGCTGCCGTTGGAAAGCCAGACATTTGTCCCCTCGTATTTCAAGGGCGATTTCGTATAGACGTTGATGATGCCGCCCATCGTGTTACGACCGTAGAGCGTCCCTTGCGGACCGCGCAGCACTTCGATCCTGTCCACCTCGTTGAAATCGAAATCGAAAGCCGATTTTTCGAAATAGGGGATACCGTCCACATAAAGCCCGACCGAGGGAGCGTTGATTTTCGATCCGATCCCGCGGATATAGACCGGCGAGGTCAGTTTCGATCCGTAGTCCGGCATAAAGAGGTTCGGGATAAAGGAACTGAACTCTTTGATCCCCGTGATGTTCCGGTTTTGGATCGCCGTCCCCGTCACGGCCGATGCCGACAGGGGTTCCAGCCGGAGGTCGCGCTGTTGCTTGAACGACTGCACGACCACTTCGTTCAGTTCGACATTGCGGATCTTCGCCGTATCTTTTTCTATCTCTTCCCCTCTTGCCGTATAGGCGAGGCAGAGCAGCATCGGGAGGCAGTATAATAGTTTCATGTCTTAAAATGTAACGGTGATTTCGCCACCGATCTGGAACGGTTTGCCTTTCTGGATGAACGACTGGTTGAACGATTCGAAATAGAACGCCTGGTAGTCCGTGTTCGTGATGTTACGGCTCCACAGGTTGAGGTTGACGATTCCCTTGCGGACGCCCACTTTGGCATTGACGAGGCCGTAGAACGGCTGGCTGATGTCGTTCTTCTCCGTCCAGAAAATCTTGCCTGCCCCGGTGAACTGGGCGGATGCGGTAAACTGGTCGACCATTTTCCGGTGGAGTAGTTTCGTGTATTGCAATCCCAGACTGACGGTGTGGCGCGGCGTGTAAGGAATGAAATTATCCTTGCAGTCCGTTTTCACGATCTGGCTGTTCTCGTCCTTGTCCGTGAAGATGTAATCGCGGAAAGTGGCACGGGTAAAACCGTAGTTGAGGTCTGCGGTGAGTCCGTCCGTGATACGGCTGCGCAGGCTCAGTTCCACGCCGTAGCTGTTCGCCTTTCCTCCGTTGGTGATCATGCGCCCGCTGCCGTTCTCGGCAAAGCTGGTGAGTTGGAGGTCGCGGATGTCCATGTAAAAGAGAGTCAGTTCTGCATTCAGTCTGCCCTGGATCAGTTCGCTGCGGATGCCGGCTTCGTAGTTCCAACTGTGTTCCGGTTTGTAGGAAGCGATGTCTTTCACTTCGCCCGGCTGTTCGGCTTTGTCGGGTGCGAACTTCGACATCAGGTCGTATTTGGCTTGGGCCTGGACCAGATCGCCGAACATCTGCACGTTATAACCTCCTGTCTTGTATCCTTTGGCGACCGAGAGATACGTGAATGTTTCGGGTGTGCACTGGTAACGGAGCGAAACCTTCGGCAATACTTGCAGGAAATCCTGTGAGATGTTGCCGTCCATAGTCGTCGTGACCGGTAGCGTCATTTTCATCGGGCCCATTTCCACACCGATCTTCATGCTGTCTACTGCTGAATGATAGTCCAGGTTCGCTTTCTCGTAATCCAGGCGGATACCGGCGGTGATGGAAAGCCCTTCGACAAAGAGGTTATTGTAGGTCGATTGGTGGAAAGCCGCGAAGCCGTAGGTCGGTGTGTCGAAGTTTCCGGGGAAATAAATCTGGTTCAGTTCGTCCCCCTGGACAGTAAGCTTCGGTGCTTTTGGGTTATTCGCCAGTATGTCGTCGAATGCTTTTTGCAGAATGCCCGTCAGCCCGTCTTTCTTGAAGATCACAGGGCCGTCCGTGTTCAGGCTGTTATAAAAACCGTAGGCGCCGAAGCTCCATTGGTAATTGCTTTTTGTATTGGATTTGATCGCCAGTTCTTCGCTCCAGGCATATTGTTTCTGCTTTTGGTGAAGGGTGAAAACAGACTGTTCCGTATAGTCCTGGTCCATCTTCATGTCGTCTTTCAGATATTGGTAGGCCGTGGTGGAAGAGAGGATAAAACGGTCTGTTTTCCATTCCAGATACAGGCTGTTGTTCAGCGTACGGCGCCAGTAGGAACTCGGATCGTTGATGCGGATCGGCTGCACAGCCCCGGTCTGCGGGTCGTACTGCCCGTAGGGGAAGGCTTTTTGCGTTGCATAGTCATAGTTGAATGTATATTGCGCCTTCAGATGGTCCGTAATATACCCCTCTAATTTGAATCGGCCGCCTGCCGATTCCTCCTTATCGGCCTTTGTGCCGTTATATTCGTTGATGAAAAAGCCGTCGTTACGGTCGTAATACCCGTTTAGCGAGATCCCGATGTTTTCTCCGATCTTGCTGTATTGGGACACTTTGGCTTTTGCCGCCCCGTAATTGCCCATCGACATCGTGACTTTTGTCCCCTGGTAATCGAAGGGGGAGAGGGTGTAGATATTGACGATGCCTCCCATTGCGTTACGTCCGTAGAGGGTTCCCTGCGGTCCCCGTAAAACTTCGATGCGTTGGATATCGTTCAGCTCGAAATCGAAAGCGCTTTTATCCAGATAGGGGACATTGTCGACATATAATCCGATGGATTGCCCGCTGCTACGCGCTCCGATTCCGCGTATATAAATGGCCGAAGTCATTTTCGAACCGTAGTCCGGCATATAAAGGTTGGGGACGAAAGCGCTGATATCCTTGAGAGCATCTATCTGCCTGGTTGCTATCGCTTGGGGCGAGAGGATGGAAACGGCTCCCGGAAGCGTGCGGAGATCGTTCGTCTCCTTTGTGGAAGAAGTGACGATCACCTCACCTATATTATAGGTCTTGATCGTGTCGTTCACATTTTCATTCACCCGTTCGGCTTTAATCGGTTGCAAACACGTAAGCGCGCCTGCGACAAGGACATACAGATAGCGTTGATTCATCGTATTAATTGTAAACTATTAGTATTTTACGGTTGCAAAGGAACGGTAAAGATGAATGGGAATCAATCACTACATGTAGTGATTTTAAAGTTCGATGTCGTCGCCTGAAATAATGCCGTTCATGATGGCATAGAAGGTAAGTCCCGATACTGTTTTGATGCCGAGCTTGGTCGTGATGTTCTTGCGGTGGCTGAGGACTGTGTTCAGGCTGATGTTCAGCTTGTCTGCAATTTCTTTGTTGGTGCTGCCTTTGACGATTAATTGGAGGACGTCCGTTTCGCGGGTGGACAGTTCCTTGTTGTTGTCGCTGGAAATACTGTTGTTTTCTCCGGTAAAAAGTTGTTCCAACTGCTCGATGATGACTTCCTGCGAGGCCTTGATCGTGATATGGCTGGTTGCCGATAGTCCCCCTTCACCTTCGGTTTCGTCGATCAGGACCATCGTCTTGCTCCGGCGGGGAAGGAAAAAGTCTGCATAAAGGACAAATAAAGCGGCATTTGTAAAGTAGTAGTCGAACGTATCGTTGCCGGAAGTCGAAAATGCCTCGAAAGTAGGGTAGTGGCTGATCTCTACCGGTGGAAAATAGTCGGTCAGCATGCTTTGCAGGCCGATGCTTTGTAGCGTGTCGGATAATATGATTGCTATTTGCTTGTTGCGATGCATCCGGCTGTTTGTTAAATACACAACTTTTCCATAGCCGAAACCATCGGTGTCAATATCCGGTAGCGGATGCGGTTGTGTTGTTTGATATCTTTTTCCAAACTGCTGATGGCAAATATGACGGCGTAGCATAAGTTCTCATTATAGTCGCCGGAAAGATGCTTGACCATGATGCTTTTCAGATCCGCCAACAAGGCCTCTATCGGATCTTCCAATCGCTGTTCCGTTCCGAGGTGCAATGCTTCGACCTGCCCGGAAGATGGATAATCTTTCAGTTTTTCGCTTAATGACAGGCAATAGGGGAACCAGACCCGGTCGTCCTTTTCGATCCGTGAGGTCAGCTCTTCTTTGAAGGATGAGAAAAACTTTCCGATCAGGTTGAGCGTGTTGTTTCCCGGCGTACTCATCGATATGAATGAACCGAGATGCCTTTCTATATTCGGGATTTGATAGCGTTGGTAATACTGGTTGGTTTTAGTCAGATAATCGATAATCTGTGAAGTATGGAAAGTTTGTAGCTTCTTTTCCGGGAAGTATTCCTCGTTGAGAAACGTGTTGATTACCGTCAAGAGGAAGTCGGTATCCAGCCGGTATTCTTCACAAATCGCCTTTACCGATTTGTCGCCTAAGCCCAGGCGGATTCCAAAACGGTTAATGACAGGAATGAGTGAGGGGTGCTCTTCCACCACCTCACTCATTTGCATATTAGGATATACTAATGGCATATTTTATGCTTCTTCCCATTGTTTTCGTAATAGTTCCACTGCGGCAGGGACCAAAACGTTCCGGTCTCCCTGGCATCCGCATTCGAAACTTACATATTTGTCGTAATCCAACATCTTCAGGCCCTTGAAGCCGTTAACGTAGTTATCTGCTTCTCCGTCTTCACCCGGCATGCTGCGGCGTTTACGGCTGGCAACGTGCACGTGTTGCAGATATTCGCCTGCAGAAAGGAAAGCTCCCATGTCGGAAGTCTCTTCCCAAGTCATGTGCCAGAAGTCACCCATACAGCGTACACCCGGATTGTTGATGTCGCGGCAGATGGAAGCTGCATCCGCTACCTGACGAAGATAGAATGCTTCTTTCCTGTTGAGCGGTTCAAAGATAACTGTAGTCCCGTGCTCTTTTGCAAAGTTACCCATTTCATTGAATTGTTCGCATAAGAAATCCCGCGTTTCCTGCGTATGAGGCATAGCCGGTTTTTGACCGTTGAAAGCCGGGACGATGATCACACCCGTAGAACCCAGTTCGCCTGCAGGAGCAATGATCTCTTTCATCGTGTCCATGCACTGCTTGCGGATAGCCGGATCTGTCGAGAGGATGAACCCCTGGAAACCAGCACAGATGGCGCTCACTTTGATGTTGCGTCCGTTTAGTGCTTCCTTGATCTCTTTTACACGATCTTTCAGGCCACGTCCGCCCGGTTCGAAACCAACGACACCTAACTTTTCCATCAAGTCAAATTTCTCGTTGAGATTAGCTCCCGGTGCAATCCCTTCCTGAAAGGATATCTTCAACTCGGCTTTGCTGTTTGGACATGATCCCTTTTCTGCCGGACAACCTTCTGTAGAAGCAGCCTTGCCGCCACAGGCAGCAAAAGCTGAACTACCGGCTGCAACAGCCGCGCCTGCCAGAGTTGCTCTTAAAAAGTTTCTTCTGTTCAGTGCCATATTTTATTTTTTCTTTTCATCACGAGGTTTTCCTGGAACCGGAACTGTAAATCCACTCATATCCATCTTGCCTAAGTTCAGGTCTTTCGGAGTATAATCCAGAGGAGAAGCAGTCATTGCATCCCATGTCGTTTCTGCACCGGTGTATGCTGATTCACGTCCCATGATAGCAGCCATGTTGGCAACAGCTGTTTCTGAAGCCTGTTCGATAGGTTTGCCGCCACGGATGCAGTTTACCCAGTTTACATGTTCCAATACATATGGATTTGTCTGTGTATGTGCGTTCTTTTCTGCTTCACCATCGTATTTCCAGATGACGTTACCTGCATTGTCCTTGATTTCCATTTCAGCACTGTTCCAAGAACCTTTTGTTCCTTGGATAAATTCGCTGACGTTAGTGGCACAACCATCAATCTGGCGGCACATACTATGCAAGTGGATGCCGTTTTCCATTGTGAAATCGATGCTGAAGTTATCATACTGGTCGCCCGTGATACGGCGTTGGCGAGAACCGAAACCGACAGCTTTAACCGGTTTCAAGCCGCTGAACCATGTGAATACATCGATGTTGTGCACATGCTGTTCCACGATATGGTCTCCGGATAACCATTTCCAGTTTACCCAGTCCTTGATCATGTATTCGCAATCGTTCCAGTCTTTCTGACGTTCGCGGAACCACAACATGCTCTGATTCCAGTAAACTACACCACCCGTAATTTCACCGATAGCACCTTCCATGATCTTCTTGTAAGATTCAACATAGTTGCGCTGGTGATGACGCTGTGTACCTGTTACGACACATAGATTTTTTGCCTGAGCCTGTTTGGCGGTTGCCATAATCGTACGATAGCCTACCGGGTCGACACAAATCGGTTTTTCCAGGAAACAATGTTTGCCTTTTTCAACCGCATATTGGAAATGTACCGGACGGAATACGGGAGGAGTTGCAATAATGACAACATCGACACCGCTATCGATCAATTGTTTGTATGCATCCAGACCAACGAAACGTTTGTCTTCAGGAATATTACATCCTTTTTCTTTCAGCTTGTCGGCCAAAGCGTCTACACGTTCTTTGAATGTATCGGCAACGGCAACGACTGTCACGCCGTTTGCTGCATCCAGGAAGTTCTCTGCTGCACCGGAACCGCGTCCGCCACAACCGATAACACCGGCTTTCAGTTCTTTTCCGTCAGTAGCCTTATCGGGCAATTCCGGAATATAATAAGTTCCAGGTTCTTTCAGAGGTTTGTTTGCTGCTGCACTTTCGCCGCCGCCTGCACATGAGGTTAATACACTTGCACTACCTGTACCGATTGCACCCAGTGCTCCGGCCATAGCTGTACTTTTTAAAAACGATCTTCTGCTAATACTGTTTTCTTTCTTCATGATATAGTAATTTTTAGGTATCAATTAAACATCTGTTATTTCGCTCCAATTGCCGGGTCCGGTTCGCAAACCACACGGAAACCGATACCGCGGATATCCGAATACCACCAGATACTCTTCGGTTGTTGCGGATCAGTCTTCAACCAGGCATCATGCTTTGTATAATCGCGGGCTGCAGAACGAACGTCTGCCGCATCGGAAGTGTAGTTACCGCCGCGTACAACCCATTCTTCTCCTTCTGTGATTAACGGGTTGGTCACGTTATCGCCCCCTTTACTGTAAGCCTTCGGATCATATTTGTCGGCACAATATTCCATTACATTACCCAACATATTCTTCAAACCGAACGGGTTCGCTTTCACTTCGCCCGGCTCTTGAGTTCTGTTTTTGCTGTTCTTCGCGTAAATCACGAATGAACTGATGCTGTCTGTTTTTGCATCGAAGAACTTACGCCAGAATCCCTGGTCTGAAAAATCTTTCGGGTTCCCGGTGAAGAAATAAGGAGTTTCCGTTCCTCCACGGGCTGCATATTCCCATTCTGCCTCGGTCGGCAGGCGGTATTTTTTCCCTGTTTGTTTGGACAGCCACTGGCAGAATGTTTCTGCAGCATAGTGTGTCATCGTGATAGCCGGACGGTCACCTGCGCCCCATCCCTGGTCGGGGAATCCGAACGGAGGAGTCGGGCCGGAAATGGCATCGACATCCGGATTGCTGTTATTTGCATATACGGTTTCGGGCGGAGTACGTCCTTCACTCATGGTTTGTCCGTAGAATGCCCAATACTGATCCCACGTCACTTCTACTTCAGCCATAAAGAACGGACTGACCGTAACGTTTCGAACCGGGGCTTCATCTGCCTTATGGAACGGTTCTTTATCGGTGCTACCCATTTTGAATGTACCGCCCGGAATGGCGACCATTTTGAATGCAACGGCCGTACCCGGAATTTGTTCCGTATAATCGGTAAAAGATGTGACAGGTGTCGCCGTCTTGAAATAAAGGCTGGTATCAACAGTAGCCGTGGCGGCTCCGGGAATACCTGTTAATTTGCCGTGTTTATAATCCGGATTATAGTGTCCGGCGTCGAGGTGGCAGCTGATACACTGTAAATCCAGTTTCTTTTCGTTTTCGTCATAATAAAGGTGAGCAGTAATGCCGTCCTGGTTAATCCCTTCCGGGAACAAGTTCTGATGGCATTCCTTGCAGGATTCGTTCGGAATATATTTGACGGCATGTTCCAGTTCCGACTTGGTGTTCCAGTCGAAATCCGCACTGTCTTTTGTCATGAAGGACCATACGTCTTTCAATCCCAATTTGGCTTTAGCCGTATAATGATTCCAGGTGTCGCTTTGAGGCGGAAGGTGACAAGCCACGCAATGTGTTTTAACGCCGCTTCCGTTATTTACGTGTTTGGAGAGCTTCCAGCTGTCTTCCGCATGAGGATGAACATGGCACATCATACAAGATTCATCGGAAGAGAAATAGACGGATGTTTTATATACGGCAACCATAATGCCTGCCCCGAGAAGTAATCCGACCAAAAGAATGAAGGTTTTTCCTTTGAAAAATCTCCCTTTTTCGGAAGGATAGCGATTAGAATTGTTGTTAGTAGCCATTTGTTTTTATGGTAAACGATTTTACAATTAGTCCTGAATTAGATTTAAAAATCGGCAATAAAAGTAGTCTTTTTCTACATAAAATAAAAGTTTGCACCCGCTATTTAACGAAATATGCATAGTGATTATGCTTTTTTACCAATTTTTGTAAAAATAGGAACTTGTCCCCGCTTCTTGAATGGAAATGCGGGGACAGCTCCCTTCATTTATTGCTGTTTATAAATTAGATTGAATCGGTTTCATGATGAAAGAGAATTCATAATCTCCGTAATGGATACGGTATTGTTCCAGTGGAAGCGCTCCCCAGCTGTTGACGCAACCCAATCCCATTTGTACCTTGTCAATACACATATTGGTGTAGTTTGCCTGAGGTACAAGTTCGGAGTGTCTCTGGTCTTTCTGTACTCCGTCGTCAAGTGATTCGATCGAATAATTCAAGGCTGAAGCCGAGAACGGAGCTTCCGAAATGAACATGAGTCCGTTACCGCCTTTGTTGGTCTGTTTCCACCAACGGATATCCGTTTTGGTCCCTGTTTCCTGCGGGCGGATATAAGAGTAGAACTGTTCGTCTACAGTCTGTCTGTAATTACCCAGGTCGGTGACGTTGTTACGGTCGGAATAGTTCTCGATCGGACCTCTGCCGTAATAGTTGATCTGATCCAAGCATTTAGGCATCTGCATCTGCATGCCGAAGCGGAACATATCGGAAACTTCAGCCGATTTGTCGGCTACCATTTTCTGTGTGACTTTCACTGCGCCTTCGTTGTTGATCGTATAAGTCAGATACAATTTGGCTTTTACTGCATCCATCGTGTATTCGGCATTGACAGTAGCCATGTCGTTTTCGATTTTGTTTGTCAGAGAAACCAGTTTCAATCCCGGTTCTTTCCAGGCGGCATATTTGTTTTGCAGGTTGGCTCCCATATCGTTGTCGGTCGGAGCACGCCAGAAGTTCGGAGTCAGTTTTCCGTCTTCTTTCAGCATCGTCATGCCATTTACATCGTATCTGCACAAGAAACCGTCATGCTTATCGAAGTCCATGCGGAAATTCTCTCCTTCGACGATCAGATAATTGATGTCATTATCTTTAATGGTCGGAATGACAGTCTCAATGTTCACTTGGTGTACATTCTGCAAATCCAGTTTCGGAGCATTGTACGGGCGGATCGTCAACTGGTTTTTGGCTACCGTATAACCGGCAGGCAGCAATGTTTCCGCTTTTTTCAACTTAAAGGCCACATTCAGCAAGAGTTCTTTGCATTTGCAAATGCCCTCTGTGCTATAATTCAGTTTTATGGACTTGGTCTGTTGCGGAGCTACTTCCAGGTCTTTGACTATGCCTGTCTGAACCACTTCGCCGTTAGCCAGCAATTCCCATTCTGCATAGTAACCGTCCAGGTTACGGAAGAAGTTTTCGTTATATACGTTTACGACACCGTTCGCCAAGTCGGACGGAGTCACCCAGATGGACTGGTAGATATGCCCGACTTCGTGCATATGCGGATTCGGTTTGCGGTCCGGGCTTATCAAGCCGTTGTCCATAAAGTTGTTGTCGGAAGCGTCATATTTGTTCCAGTCGCCGCCATAAGCATAGAAAGGAACGCCGTCTTTTGTTTTCCAACGCAAAGACTGATCAACGAAATCCCAGATAAAGCCACCTTGGTATTTCGGATATTTGCGGATCAGATCCCAATATTCTTTGAATCCCCCTTGAGAGTTGCCCATCGCGTGCGCATATTCGCATTGGATAAGAGGTTTGTCGATGTCTCCCTTGCAATATTCTTCACTACCTTTATAGTCGCGGTACATCGGGCAATAGATATCGGTGAATTCGCTTGTCCGTGCCTGTTCGTATTGCACGGCACGTGATTTGTCTTCGTTCTTGATCCAGGTATAACAAGCTTCGAAGTTTGGACCCATGCCGGCCTCGTTGCCTAATGACCAGAAAATGATGGACGGGTGATTATAACCACGCTGGACGTTGCGCTGGTTGCGTTCCATATGTGCTTTGGCGAACAGCGGGTTTTTAGCCAACGTCTTGTCACCGTATCCCATACCGTGCGATTCTACATTTGCTTCAGCAACGACATAAATACCATATTTGTCGCAGAGGTCATACCATAAATTGTTGTCTGGATAATGACAAGTACGTACGGCATTGATATTGTATTCCTTCATGACCTTGATGTCCTGGATCATGCGCTCCGGCGATACGACGTAACCTCCGTCCGGATCCATTTCGTGCCGGTCGGCTCCCTTGAACAAGACTGGTTGTCCGTTTACCAATATCTGGGCGTTTTTCAATTCGATCTTGCGGAAACCGACTTTCACCGGAATAACCTCAGTCGTGTTACTGCCGTTTTTCAAAGTGGCGATCAGTGTGTAGAGAACCGGAGTTTCGGCAGTCCATTTCTCAGGATTGCTTATTGCCATGTCGGTGGAAACTTTGCCCGAACCTTTGACCGACGAAGTAGCGACTTCTTTGCCGGCCTTATCTAACAGTTTCAGGTCGACTGTCCCGCTGCCTTTCAGGTTCAGGGAAACATTTAAAGTACCGTCTTTATATTGTGCATCCAAATCCGGAGTCACGCGGATGTCCTGAATGTATTTCGGAGTGCGGGCATAGAGGTAGCAGTCGCGGCCCACTCCGGAGAGGCGGAGGAAATCCTGGTCTTCCAGATAAGTCCCGTCGCACCAGCGGAACACCTGGAATGCGATCAGGTTTTTCCCTGGTTTCAGGTATTTGGTCAGATTGAATTCGGCTTCAAGTTTGCTGTCTTCACTGTAGCCGACGAATTGTCCGTTCACCCAAAGATACATGTTTGATGTGACAGAACCGAAATGAGCGAATATCTCTTTTCCTTTCCAGTCTGCCGGAACCATGATCTCTTTACGGTAAGAACCTACGTGGTTGTTTTCCGTAGGAACTTCAGGCGGGTTGTTCTTGAACTGGCTTCTCCAAGGATACCCGACATTCACATAGATCGGGTCGCCATAACCGTTCAGTTCCCACAAGCCGGGTACTTTCAGATTATCCCATCCCTTGTCGTTGAAGTTCACCTGGTAAAAATCTGTCGGGCGCATATCTGCATTTTTTACCCAGAAGAATTTCCAGTTACCGTTCAAGGTCATAAAATTCCCGGATGATTCCTTACATCCTTTCAATGCACTGTTTTCGTCTTCGTATGCGAAATAGTTGGTGTGCATGGGAGCTCTGTTGATCTCGTTTACGTTAGGATCTCTCCACTCGTTTTTTTGAGCGAAAGCTGCCGTCCCGAGCAGGGACAGGCAGCAAGCAAGTACGTTTAGTTTCATAAGATGTTATTTATTTACGGTTTTTCAGGATTTCAATCAATCCATTTTTGCCATTTTACATTATCGTTATATCCGGCTTCCACCATTGTTTCAATGAATTGCATACCTCTTACGCCATCGTATACGGTCGGGAAATCCAAGCAGTCTCCACTGGGTGTTTCTCCGTTTTTGATAGCTCTGACGGTAAGTGAGAAATTGCGGTAGATATTGGCAAAAGCTTCGATAAAACCTTCCGGGTGTCCTGCCGGAGTTCGGGTATTCCACAGGGCTTCGGGGGTCAGGTAGCCGTTGTTGCCGATATCCAATATTTCAGTCGGACGATCTCTCCATCTCAATGTCAGCGTGTTCGGCTCCATCTGGCGCCATTCCAGTCCGCCTTTTTCACCATAAATACGGATGCGGATATTATTGGCTTCGCCAGTTCCGATCTGTGTTGCGGTCAAGACGCCTGTCACATCGTTTTCGTAGCGAAGGAATGCCGCTCCGTCGTCATCGATCGGACGTCCGGGAACGAATGCCTTCAGGTCGGCACATAGTTCTTTGACTTTCAGTCCGGTAATATATTCGCTCAAATGCCAGGCGTGTGTTCCGATATCCCCTATACAACCGGCTTTGCCGGAACGTTTCGGGTCCGTGCGCCATCCGGCATTGTTGCCACCTAGCAATTCGATACGTTCGGAAAGCCATCCTTGCGTATATTCTACATAGACGCGGCGCAATTTTCCGAGTTCGCCTTTCGCGATACGGGCTTTCGCCTCTTTTACAGCCGGATAGGCCGAGTATACATGTGTCAGAGCCAGCACTAATCCGGTTTCTTCCACTTTTTTCTGTAGTTGTTTGGCCTCTTCGAGCGAGAATGTCATCGGTTTATCCACAACCACATGGAAACCTCTTTCAAGGGCCATCATGGCTGGTTCGAAATGCCAACGGTTGGGAGTCACGATCGTGACAAAATCCATCCTTTCTCCTTCCGGTAAGGTCATTTCGTGTTCGAACATTTCTTGGTAAGTGTTGTAAATCCGGTCTTCCGGCAAAAAGTACGATAAACCGGAGCTTTTGGATATCTCAGGGTCTACGCTGAAACATCCGCAAACTAATTCGATCTGATTGTCCATAAAGGCTGCGCGACGGTGGATCGCCCCGATGAAGGCGTCACTACCTCCTCCAACCATTCCCATTCTTAATTTTCTGTTCTTCATGATATTATTAAATTAGCAATTCGGTGAATTGAGATATTGCCCAAAGTTACAAAATGTTGTAATAAGTGCAATGTGTTTTGCAATAAATAATTTGTTATGCGAAGTGTATATGTCATATACAAAAAAACTTGATTCCGAAAATCAATATCACTGTATCACTTTTTGTTTTTAACTGACTGTATATTAGCATGATGATGTGCAATTGGTGCTTGGAATATCTATCACGCTTATATCACTCATATGTCACCGCTTTTTTATAAGTTAAAAGTCTTTTTAGGACTTGCTTAGCTCAACTACCTGATATATAGTGCCTCTGTTGCTTCTTTTCGAAGGAATGCCGTTTCGCTTCAAAAGACGTCCGAAGTTGGAAATGACGGTTTTTGTGTAGCTGAAATCACGCTGTTTCTGCTTGATCCGCCCTAAAATCTCTATCGACAGAAGAAATTCGCCTACCTCATTCTTTTTCGGGAGTCGGAAATATTGCAGGAACAGTTGTTCTTCGGGCGGTATTTGCTGGAATTGCCGGTTGTTGGCGACTATTTCGGTTTCTTCCTCGTGTGTGAACCAGTAGCGTTCGCCGTTGGCCAATGCTTCCATCGCCTGTGCATACAGCTGCTCGTAGTCGATCGGTTGTGTATAATCAATGGTGTCTGTGACTTCGATGCAAATGAAACGCCGGCTACCGGTCGGGTCGGTCAGGATATTGAAGTTGTTGCTTGTCGCGATGAATGTGGCGTAACGTCTTAAATTCCTGTTGGCCGTCTGATAGGGCAGCCGTGTACTGACATTCGCTTTTTGCAGGATATGCTTCAGGTAACTTTGGTGTGTATCCTTGACGGAATCGAACTCGTCTATGTTTACCAGGGCATAGCGGTGCAAAGCCAACTCCGTATCCCGGCGCTTGCTGAAATCGATGCTGTCTGTGTAGAACTGCCGCAGTTCGGGAGGCAGGATGTTCAGGCAATAAGTCGATTTGCCGCATCCCTGGTCGCCGACCAGTAGGGGAGTAGTGCTGTTGCCATGTTCCCGGTCCAACCCTAACCAGTGCGCTACCATACTGAGGAACCATCTGTGGAAGTGGTCTGCCCATCGGATATTGTTGCAAGGTACGCGTTTGGCAAGCTTCCGGATATGATCTTTGCCATCCCATTTGGGCAGATGTCCGAGATATTCTTCTATCGGGAAAAAAGTGGGTATGTTGTCCGAGTAAACATATCGTTCGATGTCTTTATCCCAGACGTTCAACCCTTCTTTGTGCGCTTCCGTACAGATGGAGTTGCGGACTTCGCGGGTGAAAGGGCTGAATGTGAAACGTAGGAGCGATTTGTCTCGGTATTCCACTTCGCCACTCATCTTGTTGTTTCTGATTTCGTAACGGCGCAGCATGAATTCTTCTAATTGCAAAGTCAGCGACATGATTTCAGGCATGAATGTTTTTCCGGCGAGCGCTTCTTTCAGTGTGTAGACGGATCGGAAAGTCATGCGGATTTCCATCTCTTTGGATCTCAGATCGTTGTAAAGTAGTGTGCATTGTACGGCATCCTCTTCCGGGATACCGGCTTTCAGGCAATTATCGGCTAATAGGGTAAAGACCGGCTTGAGATCCCCGTCTTTTATTTGTCCTGATTTTCGGATGGCGTCTACCATCGCTATGCTGAACAGTGTAGCGATCCGATAGTTGCGTGACATACCGGGCATTAGCCTTTGAAGTGGTTCGGATGGTTCTTCCGGGACGATACGGATCTCTTCCGAATCCGCCATCCGCATCGGTTGCTCGATCCGGATGGCGACGGCATCGGGGTTGTATACCGGCTGCGGATCGTAGCTCATGCGGCATCCGTGCTGTAGGACCGGTTCTTTCAGTGTGATGTTACGTCCTAATTGTGGCTGGTAGTATTTAACTGCCGTCAAGTAGGCTTGCGAGTGGAATCGTTTGACCTGTTCGGGTGAGCGTGGAAGCGTCCCGTCCGGCAGTGTGAACGGGATCACTATTTTCACGCTTTTCCCACTAAAGCCGACGAATGCCAGTAGCGTTTGCGGCATCATGGCGGCTTGTTGCCGGATTTGTACCGCTTCTTGCAAGTCGGAAAGATGGTTTACTTCGAGCAGCACCAATCCCGAATAGTCGCGCATGGGAGGGGCGGGTTCGCCTGTCTTGCGGAAAGTCCCTCCGAAAACGACCACCGGAAGTTTCTGTATGTAGCTGTTTTGCGTGCCGGGCAGTGCAAACATGGCTTTGTCGCGTGTGGTGCTGACCGGTTTGTTGAGATTCTCTGTTCGTAGGGCAGCCTGCAGTTTTTCCATTTCAACGGAACGCATGACGAGCGTCTCCTTTTCATATCGATATAACGTTACCTTCATCTTTGATTGTTTTTTATCATGAATTTCTACTTGCAAATCATTTCCACCTTTCAAACTTGAGTCTTTTCATGAACTTCTTCATTTCCGGATCAGCCTTGATGCATAGCCGTTTAGCTTTCACGCGATGAGGCGTGCAGTCTTTCGGGTTTTCATATCCTTCACTTCCGGCCGAGAGGAACAATGTTCCTATGCCGTGAAGGTTTATGGTGTACCCCATATCCAGCTGGAACTGGATTTCGCGTCCGATTTCGATTATGGCCGCCAGTATTTCGCCTCTTGAAAGCGTGCACCGGGTAGAGATATACGTAGCCAGTTGTTCGGTCGATACTTGCCCCGATGTTACCGGGACACCATAATAGCGGATTTTTTCTGTTTCTCCGCTTTTGTCCACTTTGGGACGTACTACATAAGTGTGTGACATAAGCTGTATTTTTGATAAAACCAATGAATAAAACTGAGAGAAGTGCCTGATTAACTTTCTTTACACCCGGATTTACATTTCTGAACACCCGGGTGACGGCAGTCTGTACATGGGGGTGTAGGGGTTGGAAACATCCGGATGTATATGACTTTAAGTCCTTACAAAGATAATAAAAATATAGAGGAAATGCAAGAAAATCAATGGTTTTTTAAAAATAAATGAGACTTGTTTTAATACACAGTCAACCTATTTCAGGACGAGACAAGTGATGGATGGTGATAGGGAAGTGATACATAAAAAAGGGCATGTATCACTTCTTTATCGGTTGATAATTAATATGATATCATGAAAAAGTGATAGAGTGATATTACAAAATATACACAAGAAAAAATAGGGAGGAAGTAAAAAACTTCCTCCCTAGTCTGATTGTTTAGGAGTAGATATTATTCGTAATACGGGTTCTGTATGATTGCCGGATTACGTAAAGTCTCTTCTAACTTGATTGGTGCGAAATACATCTTGTTGTCCCATTTTCGTTTCTCAATATAGTTCAGATTGAGAACTGTCCAGGTGTAATTATAGACTTCTTCGTCATGAACATACGGTAAAGATGCTGTCTTGCCCGGTTTTAAACGGCCGACAATTGATACACCGGTTAATTTCTTGTTTCCGATTTCCGGTGCAATCATCCAGCGACGTATGTCATAATAACGTGAATGTTCATAAGTTAATTCGACACGACGTTCATGGCGCAGGAATTCACGCAGATCACTTTGGTTGAATGTTTGTCCGCGGACAGCCAATGTGGCTTTGGTATCTGGACGACCGATACGTCCACGGATAGCGTCTATATAAATGACTGCTTCATCCAATTTGTTTAATTCGATACAGGCTTCGGCTGCAATCAAATACATTTCGGCTAAGCGGATGTAAGGCATCGGACAAGTTTGGAAGTTGTGTTCGTTGGCTGCTACAGAACCGTCGATCAATTTCTTTTCCAAATAGCCGGTGTAAGTACCATTCCAGTTTTCGATCTGTCCCATACGGGTATCAACGCCGACCATACCATTGAATTTTTCCTGCTTGATGGGATTGTTATCGTCATCAACTGAATATATGGCATTGACGTTATTGCCGCCTTCACTTAATTCATAATAACCGAATTGCAGGTTACCCAGTGGAGTCGCATCGAACACGGCTCCATCGGAAGCTCTGGGGCGTCCCCACTCTGCACCATCATAACCGATTGTAGCATAAAAACGTGGTTCACGGTTCATATACGGATTTTCGGTGGTTGATTCACCCGGCTTCAATAGCGTATTCAGGATTTTGCCTTCTTCTGTTTCGAAAGCCATCACCAAGTCATGTGTCGGAGCTGTTCCGGCCCAGTTGTGATAACCGTTCGGCCCATGCAATAGGGCTACACGGTTACGAACCCAGTTGTCGGCATTCAAATCTTTGTTTACATACTGTTTCGACCAGATAGTCTCTTCGTTGTTCGTGATAATGATGTTATGGAATTTTTCTGCAATTTCCTTGATGGTACCGGCATTACAGTCAATCAAAGAGTAATTGCTGTCATTGATAACATCTTTAGCGGCATCTAATGCTTGTTGATATAATGCTTGACGGTCACCTGTATATTGGTTACACTCTAATTTATTGACGGTACGATCAGCAAACAATGGGCTGGCTACATGCAGTAACAGACGTGCTTTTAATGCTTTAGCTGCTCCTTTGGTAGCACGACCTAAATTGACACCGGTTTGTTGTTCAGGTAATAGGTTGGTAGCTTGTTCGATGTCTTTCAGAATAAAATCCATTACATCCGCAACATTGGCACGTGGTAAATTTAAGGCCGAAGCTTCTTCAATGCTATACACTTTGTCTACGATGGGTACGCCACCGAAACCACGGAGCAACTCAGTGTAGATATATGCCCGAAGGAAATAAGTTTCTCCTTTCAATATATTCAAGTCTACACCGGTCTTTTCAGGAACGTTGTCGATATTTGCCAAAACCAGATTGGCACGATAGATCCCTTTGTATTGCTTGCTCCATTTGAACGGGCAGTCGTCACGGTCGTAAGCGCCCAAGTTGCTCGGTGAGACGGTCGCTTCGTTGATATCACGGCATCCGTATACGTGCGTAAAGAAAGCATCATCTGTCCAGGCGTCTGGATTTACTTCTTGTGCTATGTCGCATACGTATGAATAGACATCGTTGACAACCGTTTTTGCTAAATCTGCATCCGACCAGACTGTTGTTTCGTCATACTGGTCTTCAGGTGTGAGGTCCATGAAGTCGGAACAAGAACTAAGTGAAAGTGTCAGTCCCGCTGCTGCCGAAAGGCAGATATATTTCAATTTTGTTTTCATAATAATTACCTTTTAAAATGTTGCTTGAACTCCGAAGTTGATGATTTTTCTCAAAGGATAGCCTCCTAAACTGGCGTCACGCTGTTCTGGGTCTGCATCTTTAACACCGTCGATGGTAATCAAGTTGGTCCCGTTGGTGTAAAGACGCAAATTGGAAATGCCCGCTTTTTTCAATCCTTCGAAATTGAATGTATAACCCAATTCAATATTTTTCAGACGTAGGTAGTTGGCATTTCTCATGAAATAGGTATTGTCGTTGTTGATCCAATACTGGTTTTCACGGTCCCATGTACGCGGTCCTTCCGAATACGGATTTTCCGGTGTCCAACGTTTGTCGTAGTCGCTCTTCAAGAAGTTACCAACCAAGCCTGACCATGTCTCGATATACACTTCAGCCCCGGTTGCTCCCTGCCATAACATCATCAAATCGAAGCCTTTCCACTTGGCTGTCAGGGTCAGACCGGCAACAAAACGAGGTTCCTGGTTCTTTTCCGGACGGATACGATCCAAACCATCTATTTTACCGTCACCATTCATATCTTTAAAACGAATGTCACCCGGAACGGTGTTGTCTGAATATAATAACCCTTTTGCGCGTGCTTCATCAATTTCTGCTTGTGTATGGAAAATGCCGTCTGCGACATAGAGTAGCATATTGCGGCTACCTACCGGTCTACCGGTAGAGAATTGGTATTCGGGCACATTTTGTACTTCATCCCAAAAAGTGATTTCGTTGCGTGCATACGTCATGTTCAGAGATGCTCCGTATTCGACTTCTCCGATCTTATCCTGCCAGCTGACCAATGATTCGAAGCCTCTATTCTTCATTTCTCCCAGGTTTTCACGAGGTAATGTGATACCGGTGATTTCAGGCAGAGAAGCATTACGGGAGATCAGCATGTTGGTTCGTTTGTGATAGAAAACGTCTGTTTCCCAACTCAGGCGATTCTGCAAGAATTTGAAGTCCAAGCCGACATTGTAAGTTGTACCTACTTCCCAAGTGATATTCGGGTTGGGAGTACGGCTCGGATAGAGACGTTTGTTTTCCTGGCCACCGAATACAGTACCGGCATTGTTGAATGCGTAAGTTGTCAGATATTGGATGGAGTGGTCATAGTTGCCATCTCCGTCTACCAATGCATCGTTACCTGTTTGAGAAACCGAACCACGCAGTTTGAAGTAATCGATAAAGCGGATATTATCTTTCCACCAGTTTTCTTCAGAAGCACGCCAAGCTAAAGAAACGCCGGGGAAGAATCCATAGCGGCTCTCTTTCGGGAAACGGTAAGAACCATCTACACGCCAAACAAATTCGAATAAGTAGCGTTCCAAGTAGTTATAAGAAGCACGTCCGAAATAGTTCAATCGGGTTTCTTTCCAAGAATAACCTCTTGCAGACTGCCCTTCTTCACCCCCTAAACTCAATTCCGGTTTGGAATCGGAGATGAAACCTTGACGGAATGCCCATGTTTCTTCGTATTGCTTTTTCTGTCCTTCCATACCGAAAGTAACACCTATAGTGTGTTGTCCGAATGTACGATTGTAGTCGATTAATCCGTTTAGCATCCAACCGATTTGCTCACTGTGTTTACGTTCCAATTGTGGAGTGTCCAACCATTGTTTGGATGCACTCAATCCTTCGCTCCCTTCAGTTGTTCCATCCCATGTGTACAAGTACACCGGTTTTTTCATCAAACGGCGGTTTTGGAAGTGGATGTCGTAAGAACCGTTTCCGCGTAAAGTTAGACCTTCGATCCAAGGTACTTTTATATTGACTGACAAATTGTTTTGGATGTACTGGTTCTTATAGTGGTCGAAACCTGCCAAGTCAGTGCTGGTTACAGCCGGGTTGTCACCGCGTTCAACTGCAGGTCCCGGTTCGCCTGAAGGCCACCATGCTACCTGGTCGGGACGAGAACGACGGGCTGCACCAAAAATATCACCTGCTCCTTTAGCCGGATATTTAGTGTCCTCCAAGCGGGCTGTTACGCCTAATTGGAAATCAACATACTTACTGGTCTTGACATCCAAGTTTGTACGCAGACTGTACTGATCGTATCGATTGGCGGAATTTCTGTACAAACCGTCTTCACCATTAGCTCCGAAGTTTGCGTAATATTTTACTTTTTCTGTACCACCAGATACGCCGATGTCTGCACGATATAGCGGAGAGGCGCCTTTTACGATTTCATCAAACCAGTCGGTGTCTGGATATTTCCACGGATTGGCGTGTGTGCGGAAACCTTCGAGTTGTTCGTCAGAGAAAGAGCCCGGAAGAACTTCGTTCAACATGGTTGCATATTCGTATGAATTAGTCATTTTGGGTAAACGGGTTGGTTGTGAGAAACCTGCACTTGCGTTGAATGAAACAACTGGTTTACCTTCTTTACCGCGTTTGGTTGTAATCAAAATAACGCCATTAGCGGCGCGTGCACCATAGATGGCGGCAGATGCGTCTTTCAATACGGAGATTGATTCAATTTCAGTCGGGTTCAATCGGTTCATACCACCATCACGGTCGGGCACACCATCGATTACAACCAAAGGGTCATTACTGCCTAAAGAATTTGTACCACGTATACGAATTGTGGTACCGCCACCACCCGGTTCATCAGCTGTCTGAAAACCGATAACACCTGGCATACGGCCTACCATGCCGTTGGTAAGGTTGGTTGTCGGTGAGGCTTTCAGTTCTTCGCCGGATACACTGGCAACAGAACCGGTTACAGTCACTTTCTTTTGTGTGCCGTAACCGACTACTACGACTTCTTCTAGTTTTTGAGTGTCTTCTTTTAAAGTTACATTGATCGTTGATTGGTTACCTACTGCAACCTCTTGAGTTTGATAGCCGATGTAAGAAAAGACGATAGTTGATTTGGAGGGAACTTCCAATGTGTAATTGCCGTCAATATCGGTGATTATACCGATTGTTGTCCCTTTTACTGATACGTTGACACCGATTAAGGGCTCACCGGTCGCATCCACAACAGTTCCTTTTATAGTCTTTTGTTGTGCGAATGCCGTAGCTGTAAACATGATGCAAAGCATAAAACAGCCAAGCATCCTGAATAAATGGTTTAAAGAATATCTTTCCATGTGTTTGGATATTAAATGAATATAAGGTTAAAAAACTAATATGGATATTGCTATCCAGCTAAAAAAACGGAATTTAGAGATGATAGATCATAGGCAACATGTATTAGGTGGAACATATATTTTAGATAAAAATTTACACATTTGATTATAGCTTTATAGGTTAACAATCCTCTTAATTGATTTAAGAATGAGTTTTGTAAACACAATCCTTGTTAATAGTTTTAAATTGTATCAGCAGTAAAGATATTGCAAAATGTTATATATGCAAAAATAATCGCAATAAAATATTACGATGTATGCTTATTTTCTTCTTAGACAATTGTTAATTTGAAAGTATGAACAGTATATTGGAGAATATAGATACAATTCGAAGAAATAAAGGCTATTCACAGGAATATCTTGCTATGCGGATTGGTATGAAGCAGGCGGGATTTAGCTTGATCATGTCGGGTGAACGTGAATTGAAGTATAATACGTTATTGCAAATTGCAAATGCCTTGCAGATGTCTGTAATAGATGTTATTACATTTCCCGATAAATACGTTATGGCGAAAGGTAATGGAACATCGACCGAAGCTGTTCTGCAAATAAAATTGGACAGCGATAAAAAAGATCAGATATTGAATATTGTGTTCGGGGAACAGATTGCGGAATTGTTGAAATCGAAATGATTTCCTTTTGGCACGGAAGGAGAGGCTCGAACTCCCGACACCTGGTTTTGGAGACCAGTGCTCTACCAACTGAGCTACTTCCGTGTTTGCGGGTGCAAAGGTAAGAGAATATTCTATAATTCCAACTATATGTACAAAAAATAGTTGATGAAACCACTTATTTTCTCGATTCTTTGGTGATTCCCGGAATTTCTTTCCTATCTTTGGTGTAATAGAGTTGTTAATCGGGTATATAATTATACAAACAATCGACAAAGACATGAAAGACGAATTAGACATGAATGCCAACCTTTTGGTTGAGTTCCTTCAGAAGCCATCTGCCGAATTTACAAAGGCGGATATCGTATCGTACATTAAGGAGAAGAATATCCGGATGGTGAACTTTATGTATCCTGCAGGTGACGGACGCTTGAAAACATTGAATTTTGTTATTAACAATGCGGCATATCTGGATGCAATCCTGACCTGCGGGGAGCGTGTGGACGGTTCCAGCCTGTTTTCGTTTATCGAGGCGGGTAGCAGTGACTTGTATGTGATTCCGCGTTTCTGTACGGCGTTTATCGATCCTTTTTCCGAATTGCCGACGTTGAGCATGCTGTGCTCGTTCTTTAATAAGGATGGCGAACCGCTGGAAAGCTCGCCTGAATATACGCTGCACAAGGCAAGCAAGGCGTTTTCGGATGTGACAGGTATGCAGTTCGAGGCGATGGGAGAGCTGGAGTATTATGTGATCGCGGATGAGGAAGGTTTGTTCCCGGCAACTGATCAACGCGGATATCATGAATCGGGGCCTTATGCGAAGTTCAACCAGTTCCGTACGCAATGTATGCAATATATCGCACAAGCGGGAGGACAGATAAAATACGGGCATTCGGAAGTTGGTAATTTTACCTTGAATGGTAAAATATATGAACAGAATGAGATTGAATTCCTGCCTACGCGGGTGGAAGATGCCGCCGACCAGTTGATGATCGCCAAATGGGTGATCCGTAATCTGGCATACGAGTACGGGTTGAACATTACGTTTGCTCCGAAGATCACGGCTGGAAAAGCGGGTTCCGGTCTGCATATACATATGCGTATTATGAAGGATGGCAAGAACCAGATGTTGCAGGATGGCGTTTTGTCGGAAACGGCTCGTAAGGCAATTGCCGGCATGATGAAGTTAGCTCCGTCCATTACGGCTTTCGGCAATACGAACCCGACTTCTTATTTCCGTCTGGTTCCTCACCAGGAGGCTCCGACGAATATTTGCTGGGGCGACCGTAACCGCTCTGTTTTAGTGCGTGTTCCGTTGGGGTGGGCCGCCAAGAAGGATATGTGTTCGCTGGCAAACCCGTTGGAGGCAGATAGTCATTATGACACGACGCAGAAGCAGACGGTCGAAATGCGTTCGCCGGACGGATCGGCCGATTTATATCAGTTGTTGGCGGGATTGGCGGTCGCTTGCCGTTACGGGTTTGAAATCCCGGATGCGTTGGATATTGCAGAAAAGACTTATGTGAACGTGAATATTCATCAGGAAGAAAACAAGGCTCGTTTGGAAACATTGGACCAACTGCCGGATAGCTGTGCCGCCTCTGCCAAACGTCTGCAACAGCAGAGGGGGATATTCGAACAGCATAATGTCTTTAGTCCGAGCATGATCGACGGTATCATAAAGAAATTGCTAAGTTATAACGACACGACATTACGTGAAGACTTGAAAAATGATCCCGAAGGAATGCTTGAACTGGTGAACCGGTATTTTCATTGCGGATGATGGTTACTTTAGGATCAAGCCGAAAGTGACTGATTTATATCATCTTTAAATCCTCGAACATCTGTTTATATACTGCGGCCTTTTCCTCTAACGGCTTGGGGTAAGCCCGGGAGGAAGAAGGCATGCGGTAGAGATGGAAAATGCGGCTCGACAGGGTGAAACGGGAGTAGGAGCCGACTTTGGGTTCTTCAACCGGAGGCAGCGTGGCGATAAGCGTGTCCATCGCCTTTTGACCTGTTACGACGATTGCTTCGCATTCTGGTATTTTGGCCAGAACCTCAACCGGGTTCAACGGTGTGACCACTTGCAGGAAGTTGTCGGAAGCATTATTCTTTAAACGGATGATTTCCATAGCCGTATCACCGATTCCGATCCCTTTTTCCCGGCAGAAGGCTTTTGCTTTCTCTTCACTGAAAGCCTTTTTGGTTTCTAAGAAATATTCTTTATCGTTATAGAAAACCAGTCCGAGTATCCGCCACATGTCGTTTTGGATATTCGGATAGTAGAAATTCATCGACCAGCGTGCACGCGGAGGTGGGAAACTGCCCAGCATCAATAATTTCGTGTTTTCCGGGAGGAAGAACCCTAACGGATGTTGCTCTATCGGCTGAGTGGCTGGCGTTTTCATTATTTTACCTGGCTGTTCCATTCGTCTGCTTTGAAACCGACCAAAACTTGATCTTCACTGATCAGCAAAGGGCGCTTGATCAATTTGCCGTCTGAAGCCAGCAAAGCGATCTGTTCCGCTTCGCTCATCGCAGGCAGCTTGTCCTTCAATTTCATCTCCTTATAAACCAGTCCGCTGGTGTTGAAAAAGTTTTTCAAAGGAAGCTTGCTGCGTTTGATCCATTCTGTCAGCTCTTCGACAGAAGGATTCCGATCGATGATATGGCGGTCCTCGTACGTTATTTTATGCTCATCCAGCCATTTTTTTGCATTTCGGCAGGTGTTGCATTTCGGATATTCTAAAAACAGGTAGCTCATATGGTCACGGTGTTATTGGTCATCTTTCTTCTGTCTTTTGGCATCTTCTTTGGCCATCAGCACAACATTGTACACGAAGTCGGTCATCCATTCTTCCGAATAGCCGAGCGTTTCTTTGTATTTCCGTATTCTCCAGGCAACTTTCTGAACGCTGACATCTTTCCATTCCGAACGGGTTACAATCTCATGGATGGTCTTCTGTGTCTGCGAATATAACAGTTTCTTCACTAGCATGGAGAAGCGGAATTTCCATTGCATCAGGTTGTCGAGCAGGGAGAACAGGTCGTTATTGAATCCCTGATACATGATGAAATAGGATTTGATGTCGTTCTGCGTCTTGCAGTTCTTTTTGATGGAGGCATCGATTTCCTTGAAAAAGTTTTCGTTCAGCCCGTATTCTTGCATTAGGATTTTGCGGGAACGGGATTTCTCGGCTATGCCCAACTTGTTGTTCTGAGTCGGGATCTTAAGCATCCGTTTGAACAACGCCATATCGTTCAATATATTGAGGTTGGTGATACCTAACTGCACAGCCATTACCGCCTGGTAATACACGCGGATCAGCGTAACGAACTCCTCTACGGAGCCTTTCGATACGACTTCTGTTTCTTCTTCTTTCTTCTTGAATAGTTTGGAAATGAAATTCATTGTGTATATTTATATTTATTGCCGACAAATATAATAAGAATCTTTCTATATGCCTAATAGTACATTTTGTAAGATGTAAACAGCGGCTCCCGACAGATAGCCGGCCAATGCGAGCAACGAGATTCTTTTTAGATACCAGATGAAATTGATCCCTTCCAGTCCCATAACGACAACTCCGGCAGCAGAACCGATGATCAGCATGCTGCCACCCACGCCAGCACAATAGGCCAGGAATTGCCAGAACACGCCGTCTTGTATGAAATGAGCCATATAGACTGGATCGGCAGCCGTAGTGACCATCGCATCCGAGGCAACGGGGTACATTCCGATAGCACCGGCGACGAGCGGAACGTTATCGACGATGGCGGAGAGCGTTCCGATAATCAGGTTGACGGCATATACATTGCCGATCGTATCGTCCAACCAGAGGGAAAAACTGCCTAAAACACCACTGCAACGCAATGCGTCCACAGCCAGCAAGATACCGAGGAAGAACATCAGAGTGGCTCCGTCTATACGGCTCACTACTTTCGATAAACGGAGTTTCAGGTCCTCGTTGATTGGAGTTTTCCGGTACATCAATTCGGTGAATATCCACAGGATACCGACTCCCATCAAAATCCCCATGAAAGGGGGCAGGTGTGTGATCGTTTTAAACACCGGGACGAACAGCAGACAGAACACGCCGATGCAGAGGATCGCCAGTTTTTCGTTCGCTTTCAATATTTTTAATAGAAGGTTGTCACGGTTTTCCTCAAAAGCGTTGGGAGGCGTAACTTTGCCGTGCAAATAGCGGGATATGATCAATACCGGGACCAAGGCTGATACGAGGCTCGGTAAAAAGAGATGCGGGATCGTTGCCGAAGTCGAGATATTTCCCCTTACCCACAGCATGATCGTTGTCACGTCGCCGATGGGCGACCAGGCCCCGCCGCTGTTGGCGGCAATCACGATGATGCTGCCGAAAATCCAGCGCTCCTTATAATTGCCAATCAATTTTCGGATCAGCATGACCATGACGATGGAAGTAGTCAGGTTGTCTAGGACTGCCGACATGAAAAAGGTGATCGTAGCAATGACGAACAATAACTTCCGCTTGCTGTTGGTGGTGATGCGGTTGGTGATGAACATAAATCCTCCGTGAGAATCGACGAGTTCTACGGTGATCATCGCCCCGATCAGGAAGATCAAAGTCTCTGCGATCTCACCGATACTATCCAGTATCTGATGGTCGATGACGAAACGGATACACTGGTCTGCATAGGGCAGATCCTTTATGAATGGGAATGCGTCTAAAAAAAGTTTAAATTCTTCGGCTGAAGCGGTCGGAATAAATTGAGGGGCCCCAAATGTATATAAAACCCAAAGGATTGTTCCAGTCAGGAGTGCTGTTCCCGCTTTATTGATTTTTAGCGGATGTTCCAGCGCAATAAGCAAATATCCTATCAGGAACACGATGATCATTGTTGTCAACATAGTGTATCTGTTAAAATTTATCTAAAACGGCAAAAGTAATAATTTATTATAAAGGAAACATATTTGTTAAGAGGTTTGTTTAAAACAGCCTGGCATATATCTTTGAATTGTCTGTCGGATAATCCGGCTTTTCTTTCAGGTAATTGGATTTTTCCGCCGTAGTTGTTGCTTGTCGACAATTGTCGACAGGCAACTGTTCCAGTGTGAATATACGAAATAATCCCGTTCATCGTGCCTGATCTTTTTGTATCTTTGTCCTGCATTTAAAGCTGATATGAATATATGATAAGTTATTTACAAATAGATAAGTTGACTAAAAGCTTCGGCGATTTGGTTTTATTCGAAGATATCACTTTCGGAATCGCGCAAGGGCAGAAGGTCGGGCTGATAGCTAAGAATGGTACGGGGAAAACGACTTTGCTAAATATTATAGCCGGAAAGGAGGATTATGACAGCGGGGCGGTTGTGTTCCGAAATGATCTGCGGGTTGGCTACCTGGAACAGATGCCGCATTATCCGGACGGCCTGACTGTTTTGCAAGCGTGTTTCTACTCTCCGAACGAGACGGTGCGTTTGATCGCCGAATATGAGCAGGCGATGGCAAGCGGCGATCATTCCAATCTCGAAGATATCCTGCTTAGGATGGATAACTTGAAAGCCTGGGATTATGAACAGCGTGCCAAGCAGATTTTGGGACAGCTGAAAATCCATAACTTCGACCAGAAGGTGGAAACGCTTTCCGGCGGGCAGTTGAAAAGGGTGGCTTTGGCAAACGTGTTGATCACCGATCCCGAATTGATCATCCTTGACGAGCCAACCAATCACCTGGACTTGGAAATGACCGAATGGCTGGAAGGATATCTTTCTCGCGCGAACATTAGTATTTTGATGGTGACGCACGACCGTTATTTTCTGGATCGTGTCTGTAGTGAGATTATCGAGATAGACCGGAAACAGATTTATCAGTATAAAGGGAATTACAGCTATTATTTGGAAAAACGACAAGAACGAATGGACGCGTTGAATGCCGAGGTGGACCGGGCCAGTAACTTGCTTCGCAAGGAGCTCGACTGGATGCGCCGTCAGCCGCAGGCGCGTGGGACAAAAGCGAAGTACCGGATCGATGCTTTCTACGAGCTTGAAAAGAAAGCCAAACAGCAGCATGAGGTCGGTAATGTCAACTTGGATGTGAAGGCGTCGTATATCGGATCGAAGATTTTCGAGGCGGAACATGTTTCGAAACGTTTCGGTGATCTGAAGATCGTGGAAGATTTCAACTATATATTCGCCCGTTATGAAAAGATGGGGATTGTCGGGAATAACGGAACGGGAAAATCTACTTTTATCAAGATGCTGATGGGGGAAGTGGAGCCTGACAGCGGTCGTTTTGACGTAGGAGAAACGGTCCGGTTCGGTTATTATAGCCAAGACGGCCTCCAGTTCGACGAGCAGATGAAGGTGATCGATGTGGTCCAGAATATCGCGGAATATGTTGACCTCGGTGACGGGAAGAAGATGGGTGTTTCACAGTTCCTGAACTATTTCCTTTTCTCACCGGAAAAACAGCATAATTACGTTTTCAAGCTGAGTGGGGGAGAAAAACGCCGTTTGTATCTCTGCACGGTCTTGATGCGTAGCCCGAACTTTCTTGTGCTCGACGAACCGACGAACGACCTAGATATCGTCACGCTGAATGTATTGGAGGAATATCTGCGGAACTTCAAAGGATGTGCGATCGTCGTGTCGCACGACCGTTATTTTATGGATAAGGTGGTCGATCATCTGCTGGTGTTTCGGGGAAATGCCGATATAAAGGATTTTCCGGGCAACTACACGCAATATCGCGAGTGGAAAGAGGTGCAGGATCAGTTGGAAAAAGAGGCTGAAGCTGCACGACGGGCAGAAATTGCTCCCACCATGGAGAAAACGTCGCGTCCTGAAAAGGAGCAGAAAAAGAAATTGACTTTCAAGGAACGCAAGGAGTTTGAAGCGCTCGAGGTCGAGATTCCTCTGCTTGAAGCCGAAAAAGCAGAGTTGGAAACGGCCATGAGCAGCGGTACGTTGAGCAATGACGAACTGTTGGCCAAATCCGAACGAATCGCAACAGTGATAGAAGAAATAGACGAAAAAACAATGCGCTGGCTGGAATTGAGTGAGCTGGCGTGAATAAAATGAAAGATTGTAAACCCATATTATGGAATCGGAATTTCGTGCAATGTTGCATTTCTTATTTCCTGATGAACTTCTCTTTCTATATACTGATGCCGACGATGCCGGTCTATCTGGTGGAAGTTCTGGGGATCAGTACGGCAAATGTGGGGATCGCGTTGTCCAGTTATACAATCGGCTTGCTCTGTGTCCGGCCTTTTTCGGGTTTTTTGGTGGATTGCTTTTCGCGTAAGCCTTTATATCTTTTCGCCTTCTTCGTTTTTGCTTTCATGTTCGGCGGGTATCTGATTGCTACGACCATGTTGACTATTATGGCTGTCCGTTTCGTTCAGGGTGGTTTTATGGGGTTGACTTCGGTTGCCGGCAATACGATTGCGATTGATGTGATCCCTTCCTCCCGGCGTGGTGAAGGAATGGGGTTTTACGGTCTGACAATCAATTTGGCGATGTCGCTGGCTCCGTTGGCAGCTGTTGCCATCTATGGGAAAGGTGGGTTTGATCCGGTTGTCTTTATCGGTTGGATGGCTGCTTTTATCGGAGTCGGTTCTGTCTGCCTGATCCGCTATCCGAAGCGAGAAAAGGTTCCGCGGCCGCATTTTTCCCTCGACTGTTTTATCTTGGTGAAGGCGTTGCCGGCTGCGCTCGCTTATATCCTGGTTGCAATTCCTTATGGGATGATTACTTCTTTTGTCGTTTTGTACGGAAAGGAAATAGAAGTGGCCGATCCTGGTTATTTCTTTATTTATATGGCGGTAGGAGTGGGAACGTCGCGTCTGGTCTCCGGTAGGCTGGTCGATCATGGGAAGATTCATTGGGTATCGGTCTGTTCTGCGGTCTGCTTGTTGGTGACGTTTACCGTGTTTGCAACTGTCCACCAGTCTTGGGTTTTCTTTGCCTGCGCCTTGATGATCGGTATCGGGTATGGAGTAGGGGTTCCGGCTTTCCAATGCCTCTTTGTCAATGTCGCTCCACATAATATGCGTGGAACGGCGACATCCACTTATCTGACCTCTTTTGATTTGGGTGTCGGTATCGGGATACTTTCGGCCGGTTTTATCGCTTCCTGTGCCGGATTGGCTGTGGCCTATGGAGTGGGAGCAGGTTGTTGTCTGGCTTCGCTTGGTGTTTATCTGCGTTGGGTGAGGCCATCGTATGAGAAACATAAATTATTAGTATAAGTTTATTATGAAGAAAGAGAAAAATATTATCAAAGTACAGCGTTACGAATCGCCCTGCGGTCTGCTGCTACTCGGTTCGTTTGGTGACAAACTTTGCTTATGTGACTGGCAGGTAGAAAAACATCGTGATCATGTAGACCGGAGACTGAAACGGATGCTGTGTGCCGAATTTGAGGTAGGTACATCGGAAGTAATCGAGAAAGCAGCAAGGCAACTCGACGAGTTTTTTGCCGGAAAGCGTAAAGAGTTTGATGTTCCGCTTCTTTTTGTTGGTACGGACTTTCAAAAAGCAGTCTGGAACAAACTGTTGGAAATACCTTTTGGGAAGACAGTTTCTTATGGTGAAATGGCCCAGCGTATCGGTATGTCCAAAGCAGTCCGTGCGGTTGCCAATGCCAATGGTGCAAACTCCATATCGATATTCGCTCCTTGTCACCGGGTGATCGGTAGTGACCATTCGTTGACAGGTTACGGCGGTGGGCTTCCGGCTAAAAAGTTCTTGCTTGAATTGGAATCCCAACCCAGACTGGCTCTGCAAATCGAAGGTCGTCCGATTTGTAAGTAGTCATGACGAAATTTCTGATGTTAATATCTGTGTGCTATCGATTCGGTTGTTTGATGAGGAGATATGGTGTCTTATTTGTAGTAAATATCTCATTTGTGCTTCAAAAAGATTTCTTAATTGTTAAATAGTATCCAATTTGCTAATCGTTAACAATATTTGAATGTGTTCAAGAACAATATTATAAAACACATTGTTATATTTGCAGTAACGAAAAGATAAAAGGTAAAAAGAAAAGGGGCAAATGGCCCCTGTGTTTAGGTTTAACAATTTAATGTTTAGGTATTATGAGACGTTTAGGTATGGCTGTTGCAGCCGTTTTATTATGTGCGACAATGGGTTTTGCACGCGAGAACCGTAACAATGTGAGTAAAGAACCGTTTGCTATTAACTTTGAAAAATTGAGTAACTATTTGCAGTTGTCCTCTTATCAGGCCAATGAAGTAGCAAATATCAATGAGTATTTTCTGGATATGCAAGGAGAAAGTCTCCGGGCAAGTGAAAAAATGCGTGACAAAAAGATGCGTCAGGCTGTTTATGGAAATTTGAAGTTGATGAAGAAGGTTCTTACACCTGAACAGTATCGCAAATATGTGGTTCTGTTGAATGTGACAAATAATAATAACCGCACTTTGAATTTCTGATAATTCAATCTGGGCTAGGTTATTTTTGATAGCAGGAGAGATTGTATGCTTTATGTGTACAATCTCTTCTTTTTTATATATCTTTGCGCTGTTTTAACAAATAATGAACAATACAAAAAATCGAACAACAACGCAAACATGGAACAACCGTTTAATCTGGTTTCTAATACCACGCTGAAAAAAAATGTAGCAGACTACACTTTGATCGTTATCGGTGCTTTTTTGCAGGCACTTAGTTACAGCTTATTTCTTGCACCTTATAAAATCGTACCGGGAGGGGTGTATGGTATATCGATTGTTTTGCACCACGTGACGCAGGGGCTTTTCTCTTTTATGCCCGAAGGATTGCCGATGGGTGCGACTGCTCTTTGTTTTAATGTGCCTTTGTTGCTTTTGGCCATGAAAAAACTCGGTTTGGCGTCAGGGCCGAAAACAATTGTGACTTTTGTCTTGATATCCATTTTTACAGATAGTTTTTCATATCTGTTTGCTAATCAGCCATTGGTTGAGAATGACAGTTTTATTGCTTGCTTTTACGGTGGTGCAATTTTGGGACTTGGAGTGACTTGTGTGTTCCGTGCGCAAAGTACGAGCGCCGGTACGGATGTGTTGGCCCGTGTGATCGCCCTAAATTCAAATTTGAAGGTAAGCAATATGATTATCGTCATAGATTCGACCGTGGTGATGTTGGGGTTACTTGTATTCCAAGATTGGGCGGTGCCTCTGTACTCTTGGTTTGCTATCTTCGTATTCGGAAAAGTGGTGGAAATGTTCCAGACCGAGAATCCTAACCGGGCGGTGTTTATCGTATCGCAGAAAACGCAGGAGGTAAAAGAACTGATTGTAGGAAAGATGGGGATGCGAGGTACTTTCTTGCATGGTCGCGGTATGTATGAAGGAAAGGAAAAAGAGATCATCTTTACCATTGCCGAACGTAAAGACCTGCCCCGTTTGAAAGATGAAGTGAAGGAAATCGATCCGAATGCCTTTATCTCGACTATGCATGCAAGTAAGGATTCGCCGCGTCCGGGAATGTAAAGAGTTGAAAGTTGAGAGTTGAAAGTTGAAAGTTATTTTCGCTCTCAACTTTCAACTCTCAACTTTCAACTTTCAACTAAAATGTATACCTTTGTCTCATTCTAAAAACAAACCGTAATAGTAATGCCTAATATTTCACAACGAGGAGTCGATATGCCGGCTTCCCCAATTCGTAAACTTGCCCCGTTGGCTGATGCTGCCAAACAGAGAGGTGTTCATGTCTATCACTTGAATATCGGTCAGCCTGACCTGCCTACCCCGCAAGCGGCATTGGATGCGATCCGGACGATCGATCGATCGGTGTTGGAATACAGCCCTAGTCAGGGATATCGTAGTTATCGTGAAAAATTAGTAGGATATTATAAGAAGTATGATATAAATCTCGTGGCGGATGATATTATCATTACAACAGGTGGTTCGGAAGCCGTATTGTTCGCTTTCCTGAGTTGTCTGAATCCTGGTGATGAGATTATCGTGCCAGAGCCTGCATATGCCAACTATATGGCTTTTGCCATTTCGGCGGGGGCGGTGATCCGTACGGTGACGACAACGATCGAGGAAGGTTTTTCCCTACCAAAAGTGGAGAAGTTCGAAGAACTGATCAATGAGCGTACTAAAGCGATCCTGATCTGTAACCCTAATAATCCGACCGGGTATTTATATTCCCGCCGTGAAATGAACCAGATACGAGATATTGTAAAGAAATATGATCTTTATCTTTTCTCGGATGAGGTGTACCGTGAGTTCATTTATACTGGTTCGCCTTATATCTCGGCTTGTCATTTGGAAGGAATTGAGCAAAATGTTGTACTGATCGATTCAGTTTCCAAGCGCTATTCGGAGTGTGGTATCCGTATTGGTGCGTTGATCACGAAGAATGCAGAGGTCCGCAATGCCGTTATGAAGTTTTGCCAGGCTCGTCTGAGTCCGCCTCTGATCGGCCAGATTGCAGCTGAGGCTTCTCTGGATGCTTCTGAAGAATATGCCCGTGAGACGTATGATGAATATGTCGAACGGCGTAAATGTTTGATCGACGGCTTAAATCGTATTCCGGGGGTATATTCCCCGATTCCGATGGGAGCTTTCTATACGGTAGCAAAGTTGCCGGTGGATGATGCTGATAAGTTCTGTGCTTGGTGCTTGAGTGATTTCGAATATGAAGGGCAAACGGTCATGATGGCTCCGGCTTCTGGCTTCTATACGACTCCAGGGTTGGGGAAGAATGAAGTCCGTATGGCTTATGTTCTGAAAAAAGAAGATCTGGCGAAGGCACTCGTGGTGCTTCAGAAGGCGCTGGAGGCATATCCGGGAAAAACAGTATAAATGAATTACAATGAACAATTGACAATTAAAACTAGTCAATCCAAAATTCTTAATTCTCAATAGCTTTGAGCCTAGAATATTTTATAGCAAAACGCATCTATTTCAGCAAAGAGGGGGACCGGCAGGCTACTCCTCCTGTTGTTCGTATTGCTATGATTGGAATAGCCTTAGGACTGGCTGTTATGATCCTTTCGGTGGCTATAGTCATTGGTTTTAAGAAGGAAATTCGGAATAAAGTGATCGGTTTCGGCTCACATATCCAAATCACGAACTTTGATAATAATGCTTCCTACGAATCGACTCCGATTGCAGTGAGCGATACGCTCCTGGAGCATCTGAAAACCTTTCCCGGCATTACGCATGTGGAAGGTTTTGCCACGAAGCCGGGAATCTTGAAAACCGACAGTGATTTCCAGGGGATCGTGCTGAAAGGTGTAGGCCGGGACTATGACTGGACTTTCTTTCGTAATAATCTGAAAGAGGGTGAGCTGTTTATCCTTCCTACCGATAAGGTGTCTACGGATGTGTTGCTCTCCCGTTATCTGGCTAATCTGTTGGGGCTGAAAGTTGGAGATTCCTTTTTGACTTATTTTGTGCAGGACGAAGTGCGTGCTCGTAAATTCCGTATAACGGGTATTTATGAGACGGGTTTTGTTGATTATGACAAGTTGTTTGTGATAGCTGATATCCGCCAAATACGCCGCCTGAATGGTTGGGCGCCTGACGAGGTGAGCGGTTTGGAATTGCAAGTGGATGATTATGACCACCTGGACAGGGTTGCTGAAGATTTGTATTTTGATATTGCTGAGAAGCAAGACCGGAATGGTAACACATACTATACCCGCTCCATCAAAGAACTGAATCCGATGATATTCGACTGGCTGGAGGTGCAGGATATTAATGTGGTGGTGATTCTGATACTGATCCTTGCTGTTGCTGGCTTCACCATGATTTCGGGACTGTTGATTATTATCTTGGAGCGGACGAACATGATCGGTATTTTGAAGGCCTTGGGTGAAAATAACACCAGTATCCGCAAGATATTCCTCTATATATCCTTTTTCTTGATTGGCAAAGGGATGATATGGGGCAATGTAATCGGGATCGTACTTTGTCTTGTTCAATCTTATTTCCGTGTCGTAAAGCTTGATCCGTCCGTTTATTATTTGGATGCGGTTCCTATCGACCTGACCGTCTTTTCCATTGTTTTGCTGAACATCGGTACATTGGCCGCTGCTATGTTAATGATGCTTGGGCCTTCCTACCTGATAACCAAAATCCATCCGGCAAAAAGTATTCGATTTGAATAATAATATGCCAATTAGCACATTGGCATATTATTTCATGCCACATTATTTGTAAAATCTTTTTTCCCGTTGAACATCCTGTAAATGTGGATATATATGTCATAGATCGGTTGAGCGATTTCCAACAAAGGAAGCCAGGCGGTTAATGGCTTTTGTTGCAGGAGTAAGGCGGATTTTTTATAAACGAGTGCTTTGGCTGTGAAGCGGAGGAATAAGAGTAATCCGGCCAATATCGAGAGCAGCCAGTTTCCTGAAAGCCCGACGATGAAAGTGGCGATTCCTGCAATCCAGAAGAACAGATAACCGATGGTTTCCATTCGGTAAAAAGTTAAGGAACCTCCTTTGTAAAAACGTTTGGTGGCGGCGCGGGAGGTTTTTATCTCTCTCCAGGTTTCGGAATCTCCTACTTTGTTCATCTTAATGATGGAATCGGACGAGAGTTGTACTTGTGTATTGGCGGGATTCGAGACTTCATTGATGAACAGATCGTCTGCTCCGGCGTGAAGGTTGAGGGATCTGGAGTAACCTTTGTGGGCAAAGAACAGTTTCTTACGATAGGATAGGTTCCGGCCGTTTCCCGTGAAAGGATGATGGGAGAGGGCTGAAGATATCATTTGTAACCCATTTGTCAGGTTGTCATAGGCAATGAGCTTGTGCAGGAACCCTTTTGTATGCCGATACGCACAGAAACCTAAAATAATGTCCGTTTCGGGATTGTAGGAACCGGCCATTGCTTTGATCCATTTCGGACCGATCGGGCGGCAGTCCGCTTCGGTGAAAAGGAGGATGTCATGTCGGGCTGCCTTGATTCCCATAGTGAGCGCAAGTTTTTTATGGCTCAGGTATTGAGTGTCTACAGGCACATATGTGTAATAGAGGTTTTTGTATTCATTTGAAAAAAGTTTCAGAACGTCTTCGCTATTGGCATCGGAACCGTCGTTGACAACAATGATCTCATAATCCGGATAATCCTGGTTCAGCAATATCGGTAGATTATTGCGTAAATCTTCCGGTTCGCTATGGGCATAGACAATGACGGAGACAGGTTGTGCATCCTTGTCTGCCGTGACACGTTCCGTGCTTTTGGCTGTTGCAGCACGTAAAGGGCGTGAATATGTGATCAGATAATAAAGTATTTGTATGATAAACAACACGCCAGTAATCCCGATTAGGAGTAATTCCAGGTCGGAGAATGTAAGTAAATTTTCGCTCATCGATATTAAATTGTCTTTGCTGATACAAATGTACGGAGGATTTTTGGATATTTATAACAAATACATCACCCGGACTACGGATACCACTTCGAAAGACGGTTTGATAAAATAATGGTCCATGCAAAAACTTGTATGGAAAAGATTTTTGCATGGACCATTCTATAATGTTGAAATAGGGTTTACATCGTATCCGAGTAATGAGCTGTCGGTAATTTCCGACAGTTATATTGTGAGGCCATTACCTCGCCGTAAGCACCTGCAGAGCGGAGGGCGATCAGGTCGCCACGGTGGGCGCGGTTCAGTTCGACATCTTTACCGAACACGTCGGACGATTCACAGATCGGACCGACAACGTCATAAACTTCAACTTCTTCGTCGCTGGTGATATTCTCCATGCGGTGGTATGCATCGTACATGGCCGGGCGGATCAGTTCGGTGAAGCCGGCATCTAAAATACAGAATTTCTTTGTCTCGCCGACTTTTACATATAGTACTTTAGAAATCAGCGAACCGCATTGTGCGACGATGGAACGTCCCGGCTCGAAATGAACCTGCTGTCCCGGACGAAGTTGCAATAGCTTGTTGAACACGGCAAAATAGTTGTCGAATGCCGGGATAGGCAAATGATTCGGGTGATAATAATCGATACCGAGACCGCCACCGAAGTTCAGATTCTCAACTTTTATTCCACGCGCCTCCAGCTCTTCCTGAATTTCATTGACACGGATTACCAGGCCACGGAAAGCAGCCATATCTGTAATTTGTGAGCCGATATGGCAATGGATGCCGATCAATTTGATATGTTCCAGACGGCAGACTAAATCTAACACCTGTCCGAGCTGGCTCAAATTGATACCGAATTTGTTTTCCTTCATGCCAGTCGTGATCTTGGCATGTGTATGAGCGTCTACTTCCGGGTTGATACGAAGGGCGATCGAGGCCACTTTGTTTTTGGCGGCAGCCAATTCTTCCAAGATTTCCAGTTCGGCAGCCGATTCTACGTTGAAGCAGAAAATATCGTTGTCCAGTCCTAAATTGATCTCCCAGTCTGCTTTGCCGACACCGGCATAAACGATTTTTCTGGCAGGGAAACCTGCATCGAGTGCCGCCTGTATTTCACCACCACTCACACAGTCGGCTCCCAAGCCATATTCTGCAATAATAGACAAGATGCGGGGATTGGCGTTAGCCTTGACTGCATAGTGGACATGATAGCCATACTTTCCGGCTTCCGTTTTTACCGTATTAAGTGTTTCTTTCAACAACGTTATATCGTAAAAATAGAACGGAGTTGCCAGTGATTTGAACTTTTCTGTAGGAAATGTGCCTTTTAATATCATTTTTTTCAAATTTCTTTTGGTAATTAAAAAAGTATATCTATATTTGTAGCACGTAAATTTTTTCATAGTTAAGGTTTTGGTTGGAAAGGGTCATCTGTGAAGACGGCCCTTTCTTTTTTATTTTTCTTATGAAAAAGGATGGCGTATTGATTGATTCGATACGCCATCCTTTTTGTTTATGCTTTATTGTTGAATAAATGATCGCTTAATGCTTGCAATGCCCTTGTTTTGTCGGAGGCTTTAATAAGGAGCGAGACGTTGTAGTTGCTGCCTCCGTACGAGATCATTCGTACCGGGACGTCCTTCATCGCTTGGACAATCCGGGCTTCGAAACCGACATTATCCCATTCCAAGTCACCTACCACACAAACGATAACCATATCTTCGTCTACCGTGACCGTTCCATACTTTTTCAGGTCGTCCACGATCTCTTCCAGATGCTTGCGGTTGTCGATCGTAACGGAAACACCTACTTCGGAAGTCGTTACCATGTCGATAGGCGTCTGGTAGTTTTCGAATATTTCGAATACTTTTCGTAGGAATCCTGTAGCCAACAGCATACGGCCACTCTTGATCTTGATGGAAGTGATATTGTCTTTTGCGGCGACAGCTTTGATTTTCCCTTTTTCCGTCATGTTGGAGATCATGGTGCCCGGAGCTTCCGGCTGCATCGTGTTTAACAAACGAACAGGAATATTGTTCAGCTTGGCCGGCAGGATGCAGGTTGGATGCAGGATCTTGGCACCGAAATAAGCTAGTTCGGCTGCTTCTTCAAAATGCAGATGGCGGACTGGCGATGTCTTTTCAACAATACGCGGATCGTTGTTGTGCATGCCGTCTATGTCTGTCCATATCTGGATTTCTTCTGCACCGATAGCCGCACCGATCAGAGAGGCGCTGTAGTCGCTGCCGCCACGTTGCAAGTTGTCGATCTCGCCGTAAGCATTTCGGCAAATATAGCCTTGTGTTATGAAGAGGTCTGCATCCTTGTGTCCGTCTAATAGCTTGATAAGCTTTTCTTTAATGTACACAGGATCCGGTTCCGCGTTCTTGTCTGTACGCATATAATCCAGTGCCGGAATCAGAACGGAGTTTATGCCGCATTCGTTCAGATAGAGGTTCATCATACCGGTAGAGATCAGTTCGCCTTGGGCCAGGACAACTTTTTCTTCGAACAACGTGAAAAGATCCTTTGTAAACGTGCGGATATGGTCGAAATGATGTTTTATCAGTTCTTTGGCTTTCTGCTTATATTCGTCAGTGCTGTAGAGTTCTTCGATATGGCCATAATATTTCTGAGCCAGTTTATTGATGACCTCGTTTGCTCCGTCAGGGTTTTTCTTGTACAAGTAATCCGAGATTTCAACCAATGAGTTGGTTGTACCGGACATGGCAGACAAGACTACAATGTTACGTTCTCCCGTAATCAGTTTTGCTACATCTTTCATTCTCTGTGCAGATCCCACAGAAGTACCGCCAAACTTTAAAACTTTCATTTTCTTTTACTATATTAATTTGTTCTTCTTCACTTTAAATGCGTGTGCAAAGTTACATAAAAAATTATTCTCCAACATCACTTAGGCAGGCATTCTCACATTTTACTATACGCGCGGGATAGTTATGTACCAGTGTGTAGTTGTGAGTCGTCATGATGACGGCCGTTCCCTTGCGGCAAATGTCGTGTAGCAGCTGTACGATTTGTCCGCTTGTCTCCGGGTCCAGGTTTCCGGTAGGTTCGTCTGCAAGGATCAAAACCGGATCGTTCAGTAATGCGCGGGCGATCACGATACGCTGTTGCTCGCCACCCGAAAGCTCATGCGGCATCTTATAGCCTTTATCTTGCATCCCGACTTGAAAAAGCACGTTGTTGATGCGCTCGTTTATCTCGCTTTTCTTTTTCCATCCGGTCGCTTTTAGGACGAATTCGAGATTTTTGTGTACCGAACGATCGGTAAGAAGCTGGAAGTCTTGAAAGACGATCCCTAATTTCCTGCGCAGGTAAGGAATGTCTTTCCGTCTCATCTTGCAGAGATTATAGTCCAACAACCATGCGTCCCCTTGATTGATGGGAATTTCGCAATACAAGGATTTCAACAGGCTGCTCTTGCCAGAACCGACTTTTCCGATCACATACACGAATTCTCCATTGTGGAGTGTAAAGGATGCCCTGTGAAGGATCACATTCTCTTCACGGCAGATATCTACTTTATCCAGTTTGAGCAGGGTTGTCTCTTCCATTGTTATTATCCTTTATGTCTGCTTTTTAATTCGCGTGCGAGGTCTTCGATGCGAAGTCCTTTGCTTGTCAATAATACGATCAGGTGGTAGATCATGTCGGCTGCTTCGTAAACGAGACGGTCGTCTGTCCCGTTAGTGGCTTCGATAACTGTTTCGACGGCTTCTTCGCCTACCTTCTGTGCCATACGGTTGATGCCTTTCTGAAACAGGGTAGTGGTGTAGGAACCTTCCGGCATTTCCTGGCGGCGCTGTTCGATGAAGTTCTGTAAATATTTAAGGAACATGATGTCTTCCACATTCTTTTCGCCGAAACAAGTATCAGCGCCAGTGTGGCATACGGGACCGGCGGGAATAGCCTTGATCAACAGTGTGTCGTTGTCGCAATCGGCAGCAATGGTGACTACCTGCAGAGTGTTTCCGCTGGTTTCACCTTTCATCCAGATACGGTTTTTCGTACGGCTGAAAAATGTCACTTTACCGGTAGCTTTTGTTTCTTCGTAAGCTTCTTCGTTCATAAAGCCCAACATCAATACCTTGTTTGTGTTGTAGTCCTGAACGATGGCGGGAATCAGGCCGCCCATTTTTTCAAAATCTAATTTCATTTTTTATCTGACTATTATATTGTTCTTAATTCATCCGTATGCAACTTTTTGTTCTTCGGCATTCGTTTCTGGTTTTATAGGCATGGAACTACAGTTTCACTTGCCTGGAACGAGAGTTCCCTTCTATAGGGAACGGTTACTCTCTGCCGTGGCCATCAGAGGCGGACGTTGATCCCTTCTTCGTGGAGATACTGTTTCAAAGCTCCAATGCCGATTTCCCCGAAATGGAATACGCTTGCCGCTAACGCCGCATCCGCCTTCCCTTGGGCGAATGTGTCGCGGAAGTGTTCCATTTTTCCGGCTCCTCCCGATGCGATGACTGGAATGTGCAGGTTGTCGGCCAGCATAGCTAACGCCTCATTGGCGTAACCGTCTTTCACACCGTCGTGTGTCATGCTGGTAAACAGGATTTCTCCGGCTCCCAGGCTTTCAGCTTCTGCCGCCCACTGGAAGAGATGTTTTTCCGTCGGAATACGTCCGCCGTTCAAGTAGCATATCCAGTCGCCCATTTCAAAATTGGCGTCGATGGCGACCACACATACCTGGCTGCCGAAGTTCTTGGCAATATCTTCGATCAGTTTCGGATTGCGCAGGGCTGCCGAGTTGATGGAAACCTTATCGGCTCCGGCACTCAACAGGCGGTCCACATCTTTCAGCTCGTTGATGCCGCCGCCAACTGTGAAAGGGATGCTGATATTGGCCGCAACCTTCTTTACCAGTTCCGTAAATGTCTTACGCCCTTCGTGCGAAGCAGTTATATCCAGATATACCAATTCGTCTGCTCCCTCCCGGCTGTATTGTGCACCCAGTTCGACCGGGTCGCCGGCATCGCGGAAGTTTACGAAATTGATTCCCTTAACGGTTTTTCCATCTTTTATGTCCAAACAGGGTACTATTCTCTTGGCAAGCATATATAATCATTATTTTTATCAGGTGAAACGGATCAAGTCTTTCAGCTGTATCTTTCCCTCGTAAATCGCTTTACCGAAGATGACAGCCGGAATACCCGCTTCAGCCAGTTTCTCAATATCTTGTATAGAACTGATACCTCCACTGGCTATCAGATAAAGCAGAGGTATTTGTTCCTGTATCTCTTTATATAATTCGATGGCAGGTCCTTGCAGCATACCGTCGCGGTTGATGTCCGTACAGATTGTCTTCGTGATACCATTGTCGTAATAATCATGGATGAAAGGGATCAGTTCTTTGTCTGTCGTCTCTTCCCATCCGCTTATCGCGATTTTTTTATCTTTGACGTCTGCTCCGAGGATGATTTTTTCCGGACCGAACTTGGTGATCCAGGAAGTGAATATTTCCGGATTCTTCACAGCGATGCTTCCGCCCGTAACCATCTGCGCACCACTTTCGAAAGCAATTTCCAGGTCTCCTTCCTGTTTCAGTCCGCCTCCAAAATCAATTATCAGCGAAGTACGTGTCGCCAATCGTTCCAACATACGATAGTTGATGATCCGCCCTTGTCGCGCTCCGTCTAGGTCTACCACATGCAGACGTCTGATGCCATGATCTTCAAACATCTTGGCTACTTCCAGAGGATCTTCGTTGTACACTTTCTTGGTGTTGTAATCACCTTGGGTGAGGCGTACGCATTTCCCGTCGATCATATCTATTGCCGGAATCAACTCTATCATATTACATTATAGTTTTAAAAAGTTACTTAATATAACCTCGCCGACCGAACCGCTTTTTTCTGGGTGGAACTGGGTCGCATAGAAATTGTCTTTATGCAGGGAAGCACTGAACGGAAGGATATATTCGGTTGTCGCGGCGGTGTATTCGTTTACGGGTACATAATAACTATGTACGAAATAAACAAACTTGTTCTCCAATTGCTTGTTGAACAGCCCGCCTTTAACGTTCGTAATCGTGTTCCATCCCATGTGCGGAACTTTATCCACGTGTTGCTGCGGGATGAAACGTTTTACTTCTGTATCGAAAATGCCTAAACAATTCGCATCTCCTTCTTCCGAATGGCGGCACATCAACTGCATGCCGAGGCAAATTCCTAAAACAGGCTGCTTCAATCCTTTTATAATTGTATCTAAGTTATGCTCTTTCAGGTGCTCCATTGTGGTATGTGCTTCACCGACACCTGGAAAGATTACTTTGTCTGCTTTACATAACAGTTCCGGGTCTGCTGTGATTGTAGCTTCGATTCCCAGTCTTTTCAGTGCGTAACTCACAGAATAAATATTTCCGGCATTGTATTTGATAATGGCGACATCCATTGTTGTTGCTTCCTTTTTTTATGTTGAGCTGCAAAACTAACAAATTATCATGACATATAGATGTCTGCTTTATGAAAAGTTGCAGAATAGATGTTATTTGTGATAAACTGGCTGGTTTATTGTATGGTTTTCTCAAATCCCCGTTGGCCCAGAAATCGTAACTTTGCCTTGTAAGGATACTGCAAAATATGGCCTTCATCGGCCAGCTTTACTCTTTTACATATTTTGAAAAACAACTGTCATACTATCACTAATTTCCTTTTATCAATTGAATATCAATAGACCCGAGCAATGATAGTAGGTATGATGGATGCCTATTCCATCTATCATACTATCACTAACCGCCTGTCCGATATTTTTTTTCACATTACTTATTTTCAATAACATAATATGATAAGCCCATTGACACCCGGGTCTCGATATCATTCACACTCGGGTGTCAAGACCGTTCACATCCGGGTGTAAAAAGCCTGTAAACGGGAATCTTCAGCACTTTTTCTGCCTGTTTGAAGCAAAATAAGTCATGTATTTCAACAAAAAGACTTATCTCCTACAGAAAAACATCCTCAAAACAACTTTCACAACCGACAAATGCAAAATTTAAACAGGCTCTTAGAGTATGAACAAAAAAAGTTTCGATGTAAGACGTTTATTATCAGGGATGATTGAAAAATAGTAAAAAATATATATGTGTAACTCTTGCGTAATTCAAATAAACTACCTACTTTTGCATCGCAATTCAGAGGAATAGCAGTTAAGTAAAATAATGGTTCGGTAGTTCAGCTGGTTAGAATACATGCCTGTCACGCATGGGGTCGCGGGTTCGAGTCCCGTCCGGACCGCACATATAATATTTTGGTGCGTTAGTTCAGCTGGTTAGAATACATGCCTGTCACGCATGGGGTCACGGGTTCGAGTCCCGTACGCACCGCGAAAGCAAATAGTAAATTAAAGAAAAATCCCGAAATTCAAAAGTTTCGGGATTTTTTTTCGTATTAACGAATGTGATGTTCAATGTATTTGCCTATAAGTTTTTAGACAACCTTTCTTGTATATTCATCTTTAATAAATATCTTTGAAGATCATAAATTATGAAAGATGGAAGATCTTGTAAATAGACGCTGTGGATGGGCTGGTACGGACGATTTATATGTGAAATATCACGATGAGGAATGGGGAAAATTGGTTACCGATGATAAAACCTTATTCGAATTTCTTGTTCTGGAAAGTGCCCAGGCTGGATTGGCTTGGATTACTATTCTTCGTAAGCGTGAAGGGTATAAAAAAGCATTTTATAATTTTGATGTTGAGAAAGTAGCTGCGATGACCTCGGATGATATTGACCGGCTGATGCTTTTCGATGGGATTGTCAGGAATCGGCTGAAGATTGCATCCACGATCACGAATGCCAGATGTTTCATCGCGATTCAAAAGGAATTTGGCAGTTTCTATAATTATACGTTATCGTTTTTCCCTGAACAGAAACCGATTGTAAATAATTTCAAATCGTTGAAGGAGATTCCGGTTACAACCCCAGAATCTGATGTGATGAGCAAGGATATGAAGAAACGAGGATTTAAGTTTTTTGGCTCTACGATCTGTTATGCTTATATGCAGGCTACAGGGTTTGTAAATGATCATTTGGTAGGGTGTCTTTGTCGGGAAAAGACTCTTGCTGATTGTCCGGTTTAGGAGTTTTTGAGATGATAACAACCTCTGTGAAACGGAGCTCTGATCCGGGTAGAAATTATGTTTTGACAGTCTTAACAAGAAAAACGAGAATTTATAGCTTGTAATAGTTGTTGGTTCGATTAATAGTGTTATCTTTGGGTCAGAGTTTGAGTTACGTATTATTAGCGTATAGTTCTTCTTTATTATTAAGTAGGCCTCTCCATTAATTTTCCTCCTCATACCCTAATTAGTATTTATTAAAAATAAAATTTTAAATGAACATTTACATTACAGGCTTAAATTATAGCATTAATGATGCTGATTTGAATGATTTATTTGCAGAGTATGGAGAAATTACATCTGCAAAAGTTATCATGGATAGAGAAACAGGAAGATCCAGAGGATTTGGTTTTGTTGAAATGGTAAACGATGGAGATGGCCAAAAAGCGATCGATGCTCTTAATGGAGCTGAATTTGAGAAAAAAGTAATCTCAGTAAGCGTAGCCCGCCCTCGCTCTGAAAAACCAAGTGGAGGATATCGCGAAAGAAGGGGTGGTTATAATAGTTCCAGACGATATTAATCTCTTGATATATAAGACAGAAGGTTGTCCCTTCTGTCTTATGGTTCTCCTATCGTTTAGTTAGCTTCTATTCTTTAATGCAATGGCAGGATTTTTTATATCCTGCATTTCCATATACCGGAAATATCTTGGCATTCTACTCTGAATTCTTACAAAATAGATTGATTATTAATATAAATAAATATAGATAAATGGCAAAATCCGTAACATACAATAAACGAGAAAACGAAAAAAAGAAACAAGCCCGAAGGGCCGAAAAACAAAAAAAGAAAGAAGACAGAAAATTGCTTGGCAAAGCAAATAGTTTTGATGATATGATCGCTTATGTGGATGAAAACGGCGTGATTACATCGACTCCTCCCGAATTGAATCCTAATAAAGAAGAAATTAAGCAAGAAGAGATTCTTATCTCTACCCCCAAAAAAGAAAATATAGAGATACTTACAGTACTGAAAGGGAGGGTTGATTATTTTAATGAATCAAAAGGATATGGTTTTATCAAAGACCTTGGTAGCGGCGAGAAGTATTTTTTTCATGTTAGTAATAATACACTGACCGATATTTCGGAAACCGACATCGTTACTTTTGAACTTGAACGCGGTCTGAGGGGAATGAATGCAATTAATATTCGTATTGAAAGCGAATCTCCCAATTAAAAAAGGAAGTAAATTCTTTAACTGACAGACACTAGTCTTATATAGGCTGCCCTATTTTTGGATTTTAAGGCAGCCCCGTTTGCAATATAGGTTATTCTATCAAAGCAAAACAGCACCATAGTATGGGAGCTTGCCCATGATAATCTCCCACTATCCTTCGACGGTCATAGTAATATTGTTTATCATTCTTTTTATTGGTTCCGATACACACTTCTGTCACGTCTCCTTCTTCATTGATATAGGGAATTAATGCCATCCATGCTTTACGAGCAACTGGAGAATATTCTTTTTTATCTAGCCACCCTTGTTTAACCCCTGTGATCATAGCATACGTGAACATTGCTGTTCCTGATGTCTCTGCCCAGCAGGCGGGATCATCTACTAGTTGGCTCCACATACCGTCAGGTAGTTGATAGTTTTTCAGATTCTTCATCATCAAACGATACCCTTCCAGGATACGGGGACGGTCTTGATTGTCTTTAGGCAAATAGCGCAGTAATTCTGTCATGCCGGCGGCCATCCAGCCATTGCCGCGTCCCCAATAAAAAGGAACATCTGGGGCATGGTAGAATAAACCGTTAGGGTGTTGGAGTTCATCCAGATACATCACCATTTCACGGGCTGCACGGTCAATGTATTCTCGTTTTCCGGTGGCTTTGTATGCTTGGGATTGGATAATGGTGATCATAAACATATCATCGATCCATAAACGGGTTTGCCAGGAGAAACCTTTTCGGGCCCAGTTCTTTTCTTCCGTTGTTGCTGTGTCCGGTACCTGCCATTGCGTGTCTGCATAAGGAAGCCCCATATCATAGTAACGTTGATCTTTTGTGATCTGATAAAACTCAAACGGTAAACAACCGAACATATTCAAATCTACGTGATTCATAAGCGGTTGATAATTTGCCTCGGTGGTAAAGAGTGGTTCAAACTTGTTCTGAAGTTGCTTGATCAATGCATTGTCACCAACGGCAACAGCATATTTTAAGGCTCCATACCATGTACAGACTTCTGCATAGTGAATACCATCTTTTCCGTTTTTCTTATGAAGCATATGTTTACCGGAAATAAAGCGTTTGCTTATCCGTGTCCCAACTTCTTCCGGTGTATAACCTTCAGGAAAGTTCTTTAAATCTGCGTTGGAATTTGTCGAACATCGGGTGAAAAGCAACAGAAATATAATGGGAATAAAATACTTTGTTTTCATATCATTTATAAATGAGAAGCTGCCCGCTCTCAACAGGGCAGCTTCAGATAAATATTGTGTAATTAGAAATAACCGGGATTTTGTTCTTCAGCATCCGTTCCTTTTGGATTCAAGCGGTCTATGTGCTTTTGAGGAATCGGACGAAGTTTGTGATGTGATTTGAAGGTGACAGCTCCTTCTGAATTCCATTTCTTGACGTATTCTTCCAGCTTTTCACATCGTACCAGGTCATTCCAACGGCAAGTTTCACCTAACAGTTCGCGTCCACGTTCATCTAACATAAAGTCGATAAAATTGCTTTGGATATCTGCAGCCGTGACTTGAATATCTGCAAAGGTACTATTGGTATCTCCTATTTTTCCTCCTTCTTCGCGCCAGTATTGAGACATTTTGGTTTCACCATCCTGCCATGCGGCACGTTTGCGGACAACATTAATGTAATCGGCTGCTGTTTGGTAATCACCGTTGCGGCCGGAAGCTTCCGCTGCAATCAGATACGTTTCGGCCAAGCGCATTTTTACCCATTCGCGGCCGCCTTGACCATCATTGACAGATAGACGCAGGGGATCGAAATATTTAAGCAAGGGAGGATAGTAGCGATTGTTTTTGGTTACATCTTCCTTATCCCAGGCAAAATATTTATAACGATGTGTTTCCGTGGTCGGGTTTATACTGTAATAAATTGCTGTATCTCCCAGTTTCAGTCCTGCACCTTCACGATTGGCATAATATGCCCATTTGAAACTTTTATAGAAGCGGGAATCGTTTTTACGGTCAAACAGTTGCAACATTGTCTTTTGCGATTGAAGATGTCTTCTGTATGGACGTCCGTTTTCGAGGTCCCTTGTCATACCCGGTTGATCTTCATACCAAGACCCCCAATATAGGTGGAAGGAATTGCCATCTCCACGGTAAACCGGATCTGTCGTGAATTGAACGGAGAAAATCACCTCCTTATTACCCTGATTATTTATATCCCACAGATCGGCAAAATTTGTCAGTAATTCGTATTGTCCGCAATCAATTACCATTTTGGCATATTTCAGAGCATTCTCCATATCTGAAGGCTGCTGTCCGCGCTGATCACTTACGGCACTTCCCCTGGTCAGATATACCTTAGCCAACAGGTGAGCTGCGGCATATTTAGCTGCTTTCCCTGTTTTTGCTGGTTTCTCAGGAGAATATTGGACCGAATATTCCAGATCCTTGATAATTTGATTGTAAATATCGGCAACTGAAGCACGTGGAAAGTCAGTTCTCACGTCGAAAGACACATCCAATACCAAAGGGATGCTTCCGAACTGTTGTACCAACTCAAAATAGAAGAAGGCACGTAAAAAAGACATTTCGGCAAGAGCCACTTGCTTTTGTACCTCAGACATTGATGTAGATCCTTCTACTTGCTGAATAACTAAGTTTGCAGTATTGATCGCTTTATAATGATTTTCCCAGAATTCGTACAAGACACTTGCATCTGGATTCAACTGGCTTCCATATTTGTTAAAAGCGTCAGCTTGTTTTCCCGGATCTTCTCCTTGCGTGAAGAGATCTGTGCCGTATTCCGTGAGTACGTTATATCTTTCATTACCAGCTCCCCAACGCATGAAGCTATATGTTGCTGTTGCGGCGGACTCCACACCGGCAACGGTTCCATAATAGTCGGGAGTTAAACGGGGAAGGTCTTTCTCCTTCAGATAATCATCACAGCTTATAAGCCCGATACATGCGCTTGCCAGGCTAAAAAGAACAACTTTCTTTATGTTATTTGATTCTTTCATTGTTTCTGATTTTTTTAGATTAAAAGCTTATATTAAGACCTACTAACCAGGTTGAAGGAGTTGGACGCGTGTAACCTGCGTATGTTCCATCAACATCTTTATTCAGAGCGCTTTCAGGATCCACTCCGGTGAAGTTGGTCCACATCCATGAGTTTTGTGCCTGCACGTAGACACGGCAACGTGATATATCCCATTTCTTGGTAATATGACTTGGAATGGTGTATCCTAAAGTGACATTACGAAGTTTGATAAAGTCGCTTTTTTCATAATGCAACGTTTCATAATAAGGAAGATAGTCGACACCTTCAATCGGACGTGGGAAGGCGTTTGTCGGATTTGTCGGTGTCCAGTAATCGACTTTCACATTGCCGTTCCTGTGTGCTTGATTCAGATAACTGATGTTGTTTTTGATCATTGCTCCGAAATTGCCTTCAAAGAAAAAACTGAAGTCGAAGTCCCTATATCTGAATGTGTTATTTAAACTTAATATTACTTTAGGTCTTTGCTGGCCTTGGATAACACGGTCTTCCGAAGTGATCTTATAATCGCCATTATCCCACAGGCGGATAGTACCAGGTGCAAAGTTACTTCCGTTCTGGTTGAACTTCTCCATTTCGGCACGATCTTCCGGCGTGTCTTGCCAGATGCCTATTTTCTTGTAATCGTAGAACACGTTGATCGCTTCACCTATAAACCAGGAACTTCCGGGATCATCTTCCTTGCCATTATATAATTCAACGATTTCTTCCTTGTTGGTGTACATCATGAGGTCTGTAGACCATGTAAAATTCTTATTATTGATATTTAAAGAGTTCAAGGTAAGTTCAAGCCCTTTGTTACGCGTTTTTCCAACGTTTGATTTTATTTGATTGAAACCTGATACGATAGGCAATTGTCTGTCCAATAGCAAATCCTTTGTATTTTGTAAATAAACATCGATTGTTCCGTTCAGTCTGTTTCCGAGAAATCCGAAATCAAATCCGGCATTCCATTGACCTGTTGTTTCCCAGGTTAACATCGTATTAGGCATTTTGTCAGGAGCATAACCAAAAATCGACTCGCTACCATAATTATATGGTTTTTGTGACAATGTACCCTTGGTCTCATAAGGGTCTACTTCTGAGCTGGCAACGACACCATATCCAACACGCAATTTCAGGTTACTGAGGAAATGAACATTTTGCATGAATGATTCTTCATTGATACGCCAAGCTAAAGCAGCAGCCGGGAAAGCGACCCATTGATGTCCTTCCGCAAGACGTGAAGAACCGTCATATCTGGCAGAAATAGTAGCCAAGTATTTCCCTTTGAAGCTATAGTTCAAACGAGCCATGAAGGAAGCTAATTTCCATTGGCTTTTACCGCTTTCCGTTTTTTCAGGATTAGAAGCAGAACCTACATCATAATATAATAGTTCATCAGCCGGTGTTCCTTGAACCGGAATTTTGTTGTATTCCCGGAGGTATTCGTTTATAGATTGGAGCAAAGTTACCCCGATTGTATGATCCTCAAATGTTCTGTCATAGAATAACAGGTTTTCCCAGGTAAACATGGATCTGTTTTCCGTACCGTTCCGAGCATAATTCATGGTATTTCCCCGTGCTTCAGCCGATTGGAAATTATTATCTTGTCTGGTTTCATAGTCGATACCTAAATTCGTACGGAACCGGAGCCCTTTCAGCGGTAACGTGATATCAGCATAATAACTGCCGATAAATCTGTTTATCTTTAAAGGGTTGGAAACAGCTCCCTCTGCTAATCTAAGTAACGGGTTACGCCACTGGTCGTCTGTGCCTGAAACTTTTTCCAATAAATCGCCGTTGTCATCATAGAAACGGCCCATTGGCATGACACGCCACGAGTTAAACAGGGTAGACCCTCTTTCTTGCACGGAATGGGTATATCCAGTAAATGCCCCCAATTTAATATATTTGTTTACAGAATGTTCGAGATTCAGGCGAATAGAATACCGGGAAAATTCTTCATCTTTAACAAGACCTTTATAATCATAATAGGAACCGCTAAAAGTGAAGTTGGTTTTGTCGTTGCCCCCGCGAACGCTTAACTGATGGTCGGTAACCATACCTGTGCGTTGTACAGCTTCCCACCATTTACTTCCTGAACGGACCTTTGAAGGATCATAATTCCCGTTTTCATCGTATGCCATTTTCAGAGATTCCAATGTATAAGGGTCATTAGCGAATGAACCGATCTTTTGGTCTTCTTCCCAACTCGGCTTATCAGAGAGATATTTACCGGTTGAACGATAAGATTCCCGGACTGTTTCGGCATAGGCTGCCCCGTCCATGTATTCTAACTGGTTCAGCACTGTTTGGAAGCCAACATATCCATTATAGTCGACTTGAGTTTTTCCTGCTTTTCCCCTTTTAGTGGTTATCAGGATTACACCGTTTGAACCGCGTGCACCATAAATAGCCGTAGCAGAGGCATCCTTGAGGATATCTATTGTTTCGATGTCTGAAGGACTGATTTCATTTATTCCTCCTACTACTGGAATTCCATCGACTATGTAAAGGGGATCACTGCTACCGCTGATAGAACGTTTACCTCTGATAACCACAGATGCATTTTCACCTGGTTTCGTTGTCGAATTGGAAATGAATACACCGGGGAGGCGTCCTTGGATTGCTTGGGTTGCACTTGTCACAGGTGATTTAGAGATCGTTTCCGAGTTTACGGATGATACCGAACCGGTAAGGTCTTTTTTCTTAACGGTACCGTATCCTACGACAACGATTTCTTCTAAGCCTAATGTTTCCGCCTCTAATGTGACATTCAGGCTGGATTGATTACCTACTTTGATTTCTTGCGATTTATAGCCGATGTAAGAAATGACAAGAACAGCGTTTGTTTCGGTAATAGGCAAAGAGAATTTGCCATCGATGTCGGTTACTGTTCCTGTAGAAGTCCCTTTTACAACAATATTAACTCCGATTAGAGGTTCTTTTGTGTTATCGACAATTGTTCCTGTAATTGTCTTTGTCTGTTGTTGCGGTGCAGGATATGAAGATCCTGCTTTTTTCGACTTTGCAATTGATACCTGACGATCGTTAATCGTATATACCAAGTCTGTATCGGCGAAAAGGTTGTTCAAGATTACATCAAGTGTTTTTGAATTGACCTTTATGTCAACACTTTTTTCTAAATCTTGACGGACATTGTCCGAAAAGAAGAAAACATATTCCGACTTTTTCTCAATGATGCCAATAACTTCTTTTATGGACTGTTTATTGATGTCAAGCGAAAGTAATGTATTTTGAGAGTAGGTCATAGAAAAGGAGTTCCCAATGCCTAAGACCAGTAAAATGATTATGATTTTCATAATATGTAAGGTATAACGTAGACCGTTAAACCACGATCTATCAAGATAATGATTTATTTTCATATATTTGTAGTGATTTTAAAAGTTTAGTACGCAATAATAACTTTGAAATCTTATGCCGGGGAATACGCCAATATTGTCCGGCATTTTTTATTTTTATGATATATATTTCATAGGCATCTCAATTTTAAATTAGACTTATAAGTTAGCAATTATGACTCTCTTTATTTTTTTCGAACCAATATCCGGCCTGCTTCGTGTGAATATTGGATCGGTATTGTGCTATATATGGTTTTCATGACATCTTCGATATTATCGAATAATACTAATTTCCCGTTACATTTTAGCTGTGCAATACTATTGTCGCAATCAATAGGGGTATCATAATAGCGGGACAAACGTTTCAGTATGTTGGATAGAGGTTCACTTGCAAATTGGAGGTATCCTTCTTTCCAACTTATATAATTGTTGACATCTATTTTTTTTACAGAAATCTGATCTGTCGATACCGATAACATCTGGTTGGGTAATAAACGGGCTTTTTCTTTGTCTATGCTGACATCTACACATCCTTCGACCAATACGACTGAATAATCCGTATCTTCGTCATAGGCTGTAACATTGAATTGAGTTCCCACGACGTTGATTACCATATGAGAGGTATTTACATAAAAAGGATGTGCTTTATTTTTTTCAACCTCTATATAAATCTCTCCATCTACCCAGATCTCCCTTTTGTCTGTTTTGAATGTAGAAGGAAATTTGAGTGTGGACCCAGAATTGACCCATACTTTGGAGCCATCGGCCAGGGTGAGGCTTGACCGTTTTCCTTTAGGAACGATCAGCGTATTTAATGTGGTTTCTTTAGTAGCTTCTTTTGATACTTTTATTTGTTCGATTCCAGTATTTGCAGTAATACCACCCTTTTTATCATATTTGATATCAGCATCTTCTTCAAAAGTAATGGTCCTGTTATTGGCCAGTACTAATTGTATATCTTTTTGATTGACAGAGGTTGTATCTGCAACAACAAGCATGTTTTTGTGTGAAATCTCGTTTTTGCCAGTAAATAGTGGTTGTAGTAAAACCAGAAATAGGACGATACAAGCAACTGCCGATACGGTCAGATATATCCGGAAGTGACGTTGTTTGTCTTTCTTTTCTATATTTTTTTGTATTAATGCAAATATTTCCTGTTTCTCTTCTGGAGAAAGTTTTTGAGTATTCAATTTTATTGATTTTAATATCCTTATAGCTTCTTCTATTTCATTTTGGAAATGTGGGTTGTCTTGGATAAACTTCTCCCAATAGAGGTTATCTTCTTCAGAAGGGAATAATCTCCATTGTATAAAAGATTTATTTTGTAACCACTGGTTCGACAACATACTTTCAAATCAATTTATATAGAATAGACGATCCGGAATTTTTTTTGTTCCCATTTTTTCTAAAATTTTTCGTCACGCATGCGTTTTATTGCTCTGGAGATAAGTTTTCTTACTGCAGGAGCAGTCATATCCAATAAATTGGCAACTTCTTCGTACTCTAATTCTTGTATAAAACGTAAATAAACAGCTTCTTTTTGTCTGTCAGTTAGTATTTCCAACAAATTCTTTATTTCTGTTTCAATCGCAGCTTTATCCTCGTTTGCAACCAATTCATCTAAGACGGACGGTTCGATTAAAAAAGGCAAATTGGTTACGTCTACGATATTTTCTTTGTTTGAAGACTTATATATATCGAACAGGCGATTTTTAAGCATACGAAATAAGTAATATTTCAGATGAGTAACACCTTCCAACTGTTTCTTGTTGGTGTAAAATTTGAAGAAAGTATCCTGTATGGCGTCTTTGAGTGTTTCTCTTTCGAATCCTAATCCTATGCCATATGCAAATAGCTCATCGACATATTTATTGTATATCGATGAAAAAGCATTATTGTCTCCTTTCAGAAATGAAAATAACAGGATTGGATCTTCTTCGTGTTCGCCTATTTTACTCACTTAAAAACGGATCTTCTTTTCTAATGAAGCACAAAAATAAGAAAAAAACTATTTCAGTATGGAAGAAACCCTGGAAAGCATTTTTCGAGTCATGATTTTATTGTTCAGGAAACTCACGATATAGCCTGTGATGCAGGCTGCTATCAGGGAGCCTTCTCTGACTCCTTCGATCCGTTGAGTGAAGATCAGTGATAAAATGATGGCGACCGTTACTAAGGTGAAATCGAAAATGACCTTGAATTTTCCGAACTCTTTATTGTAACGGCGGGCGGCGTAGTTGACGAATCCTTCTGCACTCATCATCGCAACCTGGGGTTTGATTTCTAATACGACACCAATAGACTGGATGAGACAACCCAACAGTAACAGCGCAATCGACGTTATATAATTGGATGGATGCAGGTCTTCAGTGAGTGCCATATTGAAATCTATGAATGTTGAAAATATGAACGAAAATGGAATTTGCAACAGGATAGATATTTGGTCTTGACGGCTTTTCGTCCCTCGGATTAACCAGAACTGTCCTAGTATCAGCAATACGTTTACGATAAAGGTACAGGTCCCTAAAGAAAGAGGGCTGTTGAGGCTTAACACATAATTTACACTTGAAATAGGAGTCGTTCCTAAAGCGGAATGTATAATCAGGACGATTCCTGCAGCTAAAAAATATAATCCAATGACAAATACCAAATACTTTTTTAAAATCGTTTTTATATCCATATCTCCCGACAACATTTAATTACTTTCTTGCTTGGAGCAATATAAGTGTACGCAAAGGTCGCTATTTTTTCGTGAAGAGATTCTGATTTAGTATGAAAAAACGTTATCCATCGAAGCGATTGTTACTATTTGTCAGTCGACTCTTGGGAAAGATTTTGTACCTTTAGAGCAATTAAAAGGGTATCTTATGTTTGAAAGTTTTGATTTTCAGCAAATGATCAGTGCATTCATTGTGTTATTTGCTGTGATTGATATTATTGGTTCCATTCCAATTATTATCAATTTGAAAGAAAAGGGTAAGGACGTGAATGCTATGAAGGCAACGGTTATCTCTTTTTTGTTGATGATCGGGTTCTTCTACGCAGGCGATGTCCTGCTACGGCTTTTCCATGTGGATATCGAATCGTTTGCAGTGGCAGGTTCGTTTGTTATTTTCCTGTTATCACTGGAAATGATACTCGATATAGAAATCTTTAAAAATCAGGGACCGATAAAGGAGGCGACACTGGTTCCGTTGGTCTTTCCTTTACTGGCGGGTGCCGGTTCGTTTACCACATTATTATCTTTGAGGGCGGAGTATGCTAATGTCAATATTGTGATAGCCTTAATACTGAATATGATATGGGTCTATTTTGTCGTTCGCATGACAGCCCGTATCGAACGCTTTTTTGGAAAAGGCGGAATCTATATTATCCGGAAGTTCTTCGGTATTATTTTGTTGGCGATATCAGTCCGCTTGTTTACCGTTAATATCAATCTTTTGATAGAAGCTTTGCAGGGGCATTGAAAAAGGGGGTTACAAAGTTTCCTTTTTGCTTTCTATCTGTTCCTTGTTTTTACAGGAGGCAGGTGAGTAACTGTAGTCGCCTGCAAACTGATGAGGCATTAGTTCGACGGGCTTCACTGCAATTTTGCCACCTTTTTGGGTGAATACCAGGCATTGATTGTTAAGTTTCCGTTCTTGCAGGTCGAATACCAGATTCGGATTGAAGTGTTGCCCGTTTACCCGTACTTCAAAATGAAGGTGTTCCGTCGTAGCTCTTCCTGTGCGTCCGGTCAGTGCAATCGGTTGTCCGGCTTTTACATAGTCTCCCGGCTTGACCAGATTTTTGGAGTTATGGCTATAGACTGTTTCCAATCCGTTGTAATGGCGTACAACAATTACGTTTCCGTATGCATAATAAGGCTTAGCTAGACGGACGATTCCGTCGAATGCTGATATGATCGTATCATTGGCGCAAGTTTTCAAATCTACACCCGAATGGTGTTTTCTACGTCCGGCATATGGAGAGATTACTTTTGCGCCGGGTAAAGGGAAAGCATAGTCTTCTTTCTGTACCAGGCTTAAATCGATAAGCATCGAATTCTCATCTGCCATCAGGAGCGGATCCGTTACGCCAATATCATTTTTTTCTCTGTTGGAGAAGTTTACCGTTATATTTTTGCGGGGAGATGTTTGTTCGTACAGTTTCGGTTCTTCCGGAAACAGAAAAGCAAAATCTGTGTTTGGAAGAGGAATATCCGTTGTTGGTAGGATCAGGATTGATTCCTGCTGCGGGGCAGGCTGCGTTTGAGCCGTCCACAAAGAATGGCATGCGCTTAACACTAGTAATAATATGACTGACAATATGCTGTAGTGTGTTTTAGACATTTTGTAAAATTATTGACACTACAAAAATAGAAAAAAAAGTAAAATGGGAGAGAGGTAAAATGAAAAAGGCGTCCGAAAAAGAATCAGACGCCTTTCAATGCCAAACTATTTGTGATTACTCGTCACTCATTATTTGAATAAAGAACAGGCAATACCCAGTTCTAAACCACGCAATTCAGCCAAACTACGCAAACGACCGATACAGGAATAACCTGGATTAGTCTTCTTGTGCAAGTCATCGATCATCTGATGCCCGTGATCCGGACGCATAGCGATTGAGCAACCGCGTTCCTGCTCGATTTCAAGAAGGGCTTTCATTACTTCATAAACGTTCACGTCTCCTTCCAGCAGGTTTGCTTCGAAGAAGTTTCCGGCTTCATCGCGTTTGGTACTACGTATATGGACGAAGTCGATACGGTCACCGAACCGTTTCATCATACCGGCTAGGTCATTATCTCCACGAACACCGAATGAGCCGGTACAGAGGCATAAACCATTGCTTTTGTTTGGTACGGCTTCGATCAACTTGCGGAAATCCTCTTCAGTGCTCAAAATACGGGGCAAGCCTAAGATCGAGTAGGGAGGATCATCCGGATGGATAACCATACGTGCGCCTACTTCGTCGGCAACCGGAGTAATCTCTTTCAGGAAATAAATCAAGTTGGCGCGGAGTCTTTCCGCATCAATGTCTTTGTAACGATCCAGTTCGGCCCGGAACTGATCCAATGTGAAACTTTCCTCGGAGCCGGGCAGACCAGCGATCATATTGCGTACTAGCAGTGCTTTGTCATCTTCGCTCATCTCGTCGAAACGGGCTTTTGCGATTGCTTTTTCTTCGTCTGTATATTCCTGTTCTGCAGCAGGGCGTTTCAAGATGTAGAGATCGAAAGCCATAAAAGCTGCACGTTCGAAACGTAATGCTTTAGAGCCGTCAGGCATGGTGTAAGCCAAGTTTGTACGGGTCCAGTCCAGAACCGGCATAAAATTGTAAGTAATCACACGGATGTCACATGCAGCCAAGTTACGGATACTTTCTTTATAGTTGTCGATATATTTCTGGAAGTCTCCGCTTTGTGTTTTGATATGTTCGTGTACGGGAACACTTTCCACTACGCTCCAGCGTAAGCCGGCTGCTTCGATCATATCCTTGCGTTTCTGTATTTCTTCGACAGTCCATACTTCTCCGTTCGGGATATGATGCAAGGCATTTACAATTCCGGTAGCGCCGGCTTGGCGGATATCGGAAAGACTAACAGGATCGTTCGGTCCGTACCAGCGCCATGTTTGTTCACATAAATACATAATGTCTTGTTTTTAATTGTGAGATTAAATAGAGAATGCATCAAAACCACCGTCTACGATAGCGATTGTTCCGGTTACGAATTTGGAAGCGTCGCTGATCAAGTATTGGATTGTACCAAATAATTCATCCGGTGTACCCAGACGTCTGAACGGAGTATGTGCAATGACAGATTCAGCACGTGGAGTGTAAGATCCGTCCGGATTTGTCATCAAAGTACGGTTCTGTTCCGTCAGGAAGAATCCCGGAGCAATTGCATTTACACGCAAACCTTCTCCGAATTTGATCGCCAGTTCACCGGCCAGGTATTTAGTCAGGTTGGAAATGGCGGCTTTGGCAGCACCATAACCCACGACGCGGGTAAGCGGGCGCAAGGCGGATTCGGAAGAGAAGTTAACGATAGCACCTTCTCTTTGGTTAGCCATTACATCGGCAAATACCATTGTCGGGAGAACTGTTCCGAACAGGTTCAGGTCTACCACCTTACGGAAAGCGTCGATGTTCAGGTCGAAAATCGTGCTGTCCGGTCCGATAGTCGCGCCAGCCATATTACCGCCGGCTGCATTCAGCAATGCATCGATACGACCATATTTGGCCAGGATATCTTTTTTGTTCTGTTCCAGAATTTCTTTGTTTAATACGTCGGTCAGGAAGAAGCTTGCTTCTCCTCCTTTAGCTTTGATGTCGGCTACAATTTGTTCACCAACTTCGGCTGCACGGTCAAGAATAACGATTTTAGCACCTTCTTCAGCAAGGTGACCAGCAATACCTCTGCCCAAGATCCCGGCTCCACCGGTAATAATGACAACTTTGTCTTTAACGCAAAATAAATTAGCCATATTTTTATTGTTTATGATTGTGATAATTTCATTGTTACTATCTCATTGTGCTCGCGCACACATTGAGCACAAAAGTATAGTATTTATTTATCAAACAAAAAGAAAACGGATAAAAAATACCTTTTTATGTTTTCAAATATAATTGTTATAGTATTTGATATTCTCTTTCATCAGGATATCAATCGGCATATAATTGATCTGTTCTACTTTTTCTTTGAGGACTAAATGGCGGAACAGTGCCCGTATGCAATTGAATCCCTGCACTTCCGGCCGTTGGGCGATCAGGTGCGTGATGGAACCGTCATTTAGGCAAGTGATATTCGGGTCTATCACATCATAGCCGATCAATCTGAATTTCTCTCCTTTATCGCGGAAGTATTTTCCCAGTAAGTGGGCACGGGAGTTGAATATGATACCTGCGTTCACCTCTTTATGCTCTTCTAAGAAAGTATTCAGTATGCTTATGTTCTTTTCCGGTTCGTCGGCATGTAATTGTACGGAATAGATACGTCCGTCATAGTTCTTTTCTGCCAGATAATTCCTGAAGCCTTCCTCGCGTTTCATGACCTGGGTTACCTGCATTTCTCCTTTGCGGATAAAGCGGAAGATTGCGATATTTTCGGTCGGGTTGATTTGTTCGTATAGCAAACGGCCGGCAATGTATCCGGAATCGTACGAGTTAGTCCCGTAATAGGCCACACAATTGGTGTTTTCAATGAATGCGTCTATCAGTATGTAAGGTATTTGTAACTGATCCAGCCGGGATGCCAACTTGACGACACTGTCATGGAACTGTGTTGCAATCACGACTCCTTGACAGTCGGCTTTTTCGATCCGGGGAATGAGCTCGTCGAAACTGCTTTTGTCGTATTGATTGAAGCACATACGTTCGACTTCTACGTTGTAGCTGAAAAGTTCCTGCTCTGCTTTATCTATTCCTTCGCAAAGTTTATCCCAATATTCGCCTTTTGCAAAAGAAGGGATCAGTGTGATAAAATGGTAGTTCTTTTTTAGTGCAAGGGAACGGGCTATCAGGTTCGGGTGATAGTCTATTTCTTTTAAAACTTTTTCTACTTTTTTCTGTGCCTCTTCGGATACTTTGCCTCGGTTGTGCAATATGCGGTCGACGGTTCCGGTCGAAACTCCGGACATCTCTGCAATGTCTTTGATTCTATATGTCTTACCCATAGATCGGAAAGCTATACAGCCCGCAGAATGTTTATTTTTGCGGGCTGTTGTCTATTTATGATTTGATATTATAGTTGTTGTACTTCTTCTGTTGAAATCGTATTTAATTTTCTGAATGTGTAGCACTGCATCATATAGATAAGAGGAACGGCGACAAAGAGTCCGACGAAGAACAAGATACAACCGACGATCGCAGTGCCGATCATGGCCAACAGTAATAAAAACAGCGGCATACCCTGTCCTTTAGTCAAGTCCCAGCTTTTTTGCAGTGATTCTATAATTCCGCAGTCTTCCTCTACGATATAGGCAGAATAAAATTGCAGGCGGATAGCCAGATAGATACCCGGAACAATCAGTAAGAATATTCCGATAGCCACTGCGATACCCATAATGATGCTGGCAATAAGATAAGTGAAGATTTTACGGGATTGCTGTCCGTATGCGGAAAACTGTGGTTCTTCTCCATCCATTGTCTGGAACAGATTTTTTATGTAGCCCAACATGAAAGCACTGGATATGACGGCACTGATCAGATTCACGATGATCTTACCGACCATCGAACCTTGCGCTGGCATACCGAACAGACTAATGATTGATGACAGGATAAAATATCCGATAAACAGCCCTACCAGTACCCAGATCTGAGATTTAGTGTACTTCCATGAAGTGCCGAACACTTCCGATATCATAAACTTTGGTTCCATATGAATTGATTATTTAGGTTATATAAGCCGTAAAATTAGGATAAATTATTGAATAAACAAATTCTGTGTTAAAATTATGTATCAATTTAAACGAATATATTTTCGATTGGTCAAATTCTTAATATATCTCTGATACAGAAATATAAAATAAGCAATTTTTTAGTATAAAAGATTGTATAAACGGAAAAAGTACAACAAAAAGATTCTACATTTGTACGCTTTTTATGAGGAATAGGCTATGAATCCATAAGTTTAGGACAGCATCGTTGTGGAATTTTTTCTATGGTGCAGCGGATCTCACCCGTTGCGGTGGCTTTTTGATGGCCTTCTAATGACAAAAAACAAGAATAGTATAGAAGATATATAATAAATGAATATGGATAAACAAATGTTGAGAACTACTATTACCCAATTAAGGCAAATTGCATTGTTTGCAGTAGGGGTATCTTTATTAACCGCTTGCGGGAACAATCAAAGCGGTATGAAGTTAGGGGATAATGAATTTGCAGTCCTTGCTGTCAATTCGACAACGAGCGACCAGACAACTTCCTATCCGGCGACGATCAGAGGAACGCAGGATATTGAGGTACGCCCCCAGGTTTCGGGTTTTATCGTTAAGTTATGTGTGGATGAAGGAGCAACAGTTCGTAAAGGGCAGGCTTTGTTCCAGATCGATCCGACCCAGTATGCTGCTGCGGTCGGACAGGCAAAAGCGGCTGTCGAGATGGCTAAAGCCAATGTCGCTACTTTGACCCTGACCGAAAAGAATAAAAAAGCTTTGTTCGATCAGAAGATTATTAGTGATTTTGAGTATCAGACAGCGGTCAACCAGCTTATGTCTGCCAAGGCAAGCCTGGCTCAGGCGGAAGCATCTTTGGTGAGCGCGAATCAGAATTTGTCATTCTGTACGGTGACAAGCCCGTCGAATGGTGTTGTCGGTACATTCCCGTACCGTATCGGAAGTCTGGTCAGCCCTTCTGTCTCACAGCCCTTGACAACCGTATCCGAAATCAACGACGTGTATGTTTATTTTTCTATGACGGAGAAAGAGTTATTGCGCTTGACAAGAGCCGGGGGCACTTTGAAAGAACAGCTGGAAAAGATGCCGGCTGTCCGCTTGCAGCTGTCCGACGGCACAACCTATCAGTCGGAAGGCAAGATCGATGCCGTTAGCGGTGTAATCGACCAGTCAACCGGGTCTGTCAGCATGCGTGCTGTTTTCCCGAATGATAAAAATATATTGAGAAGCGGCGGTACCGGCAACATCATATTCCCATACACGATGGATGGGATTATTATTATCCCTCAGTCCGCTACTGTCGAAATCCAGGACAAAAAGTTTGTTTTCGTCTTGCAGGCGGACAATTCCGTGAAGAATACGGAGATTCAGATCTCTAATCTGGATGACGGGAAGAATTACCTGGTGACGAATGGTTTGAAATCCGGTGATAAAATCGTGATTGAAGGCGTACAGAACCTCCATGACGGCCAGGCTATCGAGCCGATCACGCCGGAACAGCAGAAAGCGAAATATGATCAGGCCTTGAAAGACCAGAACGAAGGTAATCTGAAGACCGCTTTTAATTAATAACTTCCATTTGTTCGTTAAAAACAGAAGATATGAAATTAGATAGATTTATAAACCGCCCGGTGCTCTCAACGGTGATCTCCATCTTGATTGTCATACTGGGTATATTAGGCTTGCTGTCCTTGCCTATTACCCAATATCCGGATATTGCCCCTCCAACCGTTTCGGTGAGAGCTACTTATACGGGGGCAAACGCACAGACGGTATTGAATAGTGTGATTGCGCCGCTGGAAGACCAGATCAATGGTGTGGAGAACATGATGTACATGACTTCATCGGCTTCGAATAACGGATCGGCCGAAATCTCCATTTATTTTAAACAGGGTACCGATCCTGACATGGCTGCCGTCAATGTGCAGAATCGTGTTTCCATGGCACAAGGTTTGCTGCCGGCCGAAGTAACCAAGATCGGTGTGACGACTCAGAAACGTCAGAACTCCATGTTGATCGTGTTCTCTGTTTATGATGCCGAGGACCGTTACGACCAGCGATTTATCGAAAACTATGCCAAGATCAACCTGATTCCGGAAGTACAGCGTGTACCTGGTGTGGGTGATGCAAACGTGTTAGGAACAGACTATTCCATGCGTATCTGGCTGAAGCCGGATGTGATGGCACAGTATAAACTGGTTCCGAATGACGTTGCAGGCGTCTTGGCTGAGCAGAACGTGGAAGCCGCTCCGGGTTCGTTTGGTGAACAGGGTAACCAGAGTTTCCAGTATACGATCCGTTATAAGGGACGTTTGCAGGAAGTGAACGAATTTGAGAACATGGTTGTGAAAGCTTTGCCGGATGGTGAAGTGCTCCGTATGAAAGATATCGCCGATATCGAATTGGGACGTCTGACTTATAACTTTGTCAATAAAGTAAACGGTCATAGTGCCGTAACTTGTATCGTTTATCAGATGGCAGGAACCAATGCGACGGAAACCATCAATAATATCCAGAACCTACTGGAAGAAACAGAAAAGATATTGCCTCCGGGCTTGAAGATCGACGTCGGTATGAATGCCAACGACTTCTTGTACGCTTCTATCCATGAGGTGCTCAAGACGTTGATCGAAGCCTTCATCCTGGTATTTATCGTTGTGTATATCTTCTTGCAGGATTTACGTTCGACTTTGATTCCGGCTATCGCGATCCCGGTTGCGTTGATCGGTACGTTCTTCATGCTGTCGCTGATCGGCTTTAGCTTGAACTTGCTGACTCTTTGTGCCATGGTGCTCGCCATTGCGATCGTGGTCGATGATGCGATCGTGGTCGTCGAGGGTGTCCATGCCAAGTTGGACCAGGGATACAAATCAGCGAAACTGGCTTCTATCGATGCCATGAACGAGCTGGGCGGTGCTATCGTCTCCATTACGTTGGTCATGATGTCCGTGTTTATTCCGGTAAGTTTCATGAGCGGTACGGCCGGTACATTCTATCGCCAGTTCGGTTTGACGATGGCTATCTCGATCGGTTTGTCTGCATTGAACGCCTTGACGTTGAGTCCGGCTCTGTGCGCGATGTTCTTGAAGCCGCACGAAGAAGGGCATGAGAAGAAATCGACCTTCGTCTCCCGTTTCCACTCTTCTTTCAATGCCGCATACGACTCTTTGCTGAACAGCTATAAAAAACGTGTCGTATTCTTTATCCAAAAGAAATGGCTTTCGTTCGGTATCGTTGCCGGATGTATCGTCTTGCTTGTTGTTTTGATGAATGCGACTCCGACAGGTATGGTTCCGAATGAAGATACCGGTACGATCATGGGCGCAGTGACGCTGCCTCCGGGAACATCCCAGGAACGTACGATAGAGGTGATGAACAAGGTGGATAGCCTGATCGCTGCCGACCCGGCAGTCAAATCGCGTACGGCCATTATTGGTTTCAGCTTTATCGGTGGCCAGGGGCCTTCATACGGTTCGTTCATTATCAAGTTGAAAGACTGGGAGGAGCGTTCCATGATGCAGAGTTCGGATATCGTGTATGGTAGTTTGTTCATGCGTGCGCAAAAGATAGTGAAGGATGCACAGGTGCTGTTCTTTACTCCGCCTATGATCCCAGGGTATTCCGCATCCAGCGATATCGAGTTGAACATGCAGGATAAGACCGGTGGCGATCTGGAAAAATTCTTCGATGTGACGAAGCAATATACGGCAGCTTTGACTGCCCGTCCTGAAATCAAGTCGGCACAGAGTACCTTCAACCCTAACTTCCCGCAGTATATGATCGACATCGATGCGGCTGCCTGCAAGAAGGTGGGTATCAGTCCGAGTGATATTCTGGCAACCATGCAGGGATATTATGGTGGTTTGTATGCCTCCAACTTCAACCGTTTCGGTAAGATGTACCGTGTGATGGTCCAGGCTGATCCGGCTTTGCGTACCAATTTGGAATCGTTGAAGAATATCAAAGTCCGCAATGGAAACGAAATGGCTCCAATCTCGCAGTTCGTGTCTATCAAGAAAGTGTATGGACCGGATATCATCAGCCGTTTCAATATGTATACATCTATTAAAGTGATGGTTGCGCCGGCGGATGGATACACCAGTGGCCAGGCATTGAAAGCAATCGAGGAGGTTGCCGGTACGACGCTTCCGACCGGTTTCGGATACGAGTTGGGTGGTATGGCACGTGAAGAGGCTGAAACCAGCGGCAGCACGACCGGTTTGATCTTCCTGCTCTGTTTCGTCTTCGTTTATTTGCTGCTGAGTGCCCAGTATGAAAGTTATATTCTGCCGTTGGCAGTATTGCTTTCCATTCCGTTCGGTTTGATGGGTAGCTTCCTGTTCGTACAGGGATGGGCTGCTTTGGGTAATATCCCGGCTTTGAAGATGATCTTAGGTACGATGTCCAACAATATCTATATGCAGATCGCCTTGATCATGTTGGTCGGTTTGTTGGCGAAGAACGCCATCCTGATCGTAGAGTTTGCCCTCGACCGTCGCCGTATGGGTATGAGTATCACGTGGGCTGCCGTTTTAGGTGCTGCCGCTCGTCTACGTCCTATCCTGATGACATCGTTGGCTATGGTAGTCGGTTTGTTGCCTATGATGTTCGCGTTCGGTGTAGGTGCTCACGGTAACCGTACTTTGGGTACTGCCGCCATCGGAGGTATGTTCATCGGTATGATCTTCCAGATTTTTATTGTTCCGGTTTTGTTTGTGGTATTCCAGTACTTGCAGGAGAAATTCAAACCTATCGAATGGGAAGATTTGGATAACAGCGATATGAATACGGAAATAGAACAGTACGCAAAAACAAAATAAGAGATGACAATGAAGAAACAGATTATATATATGGTATGTGCAACCGCTCTTTTGAGCAGTTGCCATATCTATAAAGCATATGACCGTCCGGATACGATCGAAACTTCCGGTATCTACCGTGATCCGGTCTCTGCCACCGACACGTTGGCAGCAACAGATACGGCCAATATGGGAAACCTGCCCTGGAAGGAAGTTTTTCGTGATCCTAAATTGCAGGCCTTGATCGAAGAGGGATTGGCAAACAATGTGGATATGCAAGCCGCTATCCTGAGGGTAGAGGAGGCCAAATTGTTGCTGACTTCCGCTCGCCTGTCTTTCCTCCCTTCTTTGAATCTGGCTCCGCAAGGAACCATAACCAAAATGGAAAATACGGGGTATGTGAAAGCCTATACCTTGCCGGCGGCAGCTAGCTGGGAAGTCGATTTGTTTGGTAAACTATTGAATGCGAGCCGCGGGCAGAAAGCCGCTTACTTGCAGAGCCAGTACACGCAGCAAGCGATACGTTCGCAGCTGATCGGCGGAATCGCCAATGCCTACTTCACTCTGTTGATGTTGGACCGCCAGGTGGAGATTACTTCCAAGACGGTAGATATCTACAAAGAAAATGTGCGGGCTATGGAGGCGATGAAGGTTGCCGGCATGACAACAGAAGCCGCAGTCGTCCAGATGCGTGCCGTGTACCATCAGGTATCCGGTTCGTTGATCGAACTGAAGCGTCAGGTGCGTGAAGTGGAGAACTCCTTATCTGTATTGCTAGCGAAAGCACCGCAGCCTATCGACCGCAGTACGCTTGAAGACCAGGTGATGCCTGAAGAGCTGATGGCTGGTGTTCCTTTGCAGTTGTTGGAAAACCGTCCGGATGTGAAGGTGGCCGAGATGACATTGGCCAGCGCTTATTATACGACCAATAAGGCCCGTGCCGCTTTTTATCCGGGAATCAATATTACGGCGACAGCCGGTTGGACGAATGGTTCGGGTGTTACGGTTTCCAATCCGGGACAGTTTATGTTTCAGGCGTTGGCTTCGTTGGCACAGCCTATCTTTAACAATGGTAAGCTGGTGGCCAACCTGAAAATCTCAAAAGCGGAAGAACAGATTGCCAAGATGAACTACCAGCAGACGATTCTGGAAGCGGGAAAGGAAGTGAGTGACGCTTTGCATCTTTATGATGCTACCAATAGAAAACTTATCCAGGACAAGGCTCAGATAGAAGAGTTGGAAAAGGCGGTAACCTATACTAATGCTTTGTTCCAATCCGGACAGTCCACTTATCTGGAAATTCTTTCTGCCCAGCAGAGTCTGCTCAGTGCGCAGTTGACGGAAGTCTCCGACAATGTCCAGCGTATGCAGGCTGTTATCAATTTATATAGTGCCGTCGGTGGCGGAAGAGAGTAAAAAGCAATTGACAATTTAAAAGGAGATTATTATGATTAGTCCGTTAGCTTATGTAGATGCAAGCGCGAAGTTAGGAGCGAACGTAACCGTCCATCCGTTTGCATACGTCGATAAGAATGTAGAAATCGGTGATGACTGCGAGATCATGCCTCATGTCAGTATCATGAGTGGAACCCGTATGGGAAAGAGGAACCGCATCTTCAATGGTGCTGTCATTGCTGCCGAACCGCAGGATTTTAACTATAAGGGAGATGATACGATCGTCGAAATCGGAGATGACAATGTGATCCGTGAAAACGTAGTGATCAACCGTGCGACCAATTCTGGCGGGAAGACGATTATCGGTAATGGCAATTTCCTGCATGAAGGCGTGCATGTTTCCCACGACACGCATATCGGTAATCACAGTGTGTTCGGATACGGGAGCAAGATTTCCGGCAACTGCATGATTGAAGATTATGTGATTTTCGGAGGTAACGTGCTGGTGAGCCAGGGATGTCGTGTCGGAACCTGGTCGATGACGCAGACCGGTTGCCGCTTCCGCAAGGATGTGCCTCCTTATATCGTGGCTGCATTGGAGCCGACGACCTATTACGGGGTAAACTCCGTAATCCTGATGCACGAAGGCATGAGCGAAAAGATCGTAAAACATATCAGTCATGCTTACCGTATCATCTATCAAGGTAACGCCAGTATATTCGATGCCTTGCTGATGATTAAGGACCAGGTGCCGATGAGCGACGAAATCCAGCATATCATCGACTTCATCAGTGCTTCGAAATTGGGCGTCATCAAATAAAATAGGACTATCCGACAGAAAAGAAAGAGTTGTTCTTTATGGAGCAGCTCTTTTTTTATTTATCTTTGTTGAGTTTTATATTCTCAATGTCTAATCTAAAAATGAAATGCAACATGAAAAACTTATTTAAATCGTTTGTGGTTCTTTTAGCAGTTATGGCTGCTGTCCCTTCTTTTGCGCAAAAAGCGAATAACACGTTGACTGAAAAAGAAAAGAAACAAGGTTGGACTTTGCTGTTCAACGGGAAAGATTTTACCGGTTGGAGACAATGCAACAATACCGGTATGGCCCCGAACTGGGTAATCGAAGACGAGGCGATGAAAGTCTTTACCGCTCCGGGCAAAAAACCTGGACACGGTGCAGGAGGCGATATCCTGTATAAGGAAAAGAAGTTCAAGAACTTTGAGCTGTCTGTAGATTGGAAAACCAGTAAAATGGGAAATTCAGGTATCTTTTATTATGTACGCGAAGTTCCGGGCAAACCGATCTATTATGCAGCTCCCGAAGTACAGGTTCTGGATAATGTGGATGCAACCGACAACAAGCTGGCAAACCACCTTGCCGGTTCTTTGTATGATATGCTCCCTGCCGATCCGAAAACGGTAAAACCTGCCGGCGAATGGAACACGATCGTGATCAAGGTGAAGGATGGCAAAGTGACGCATACCCAGAATGGAAAGAAGGTCGTTCAGTATACTTTGTGGAGCAAAGAGTGGGATGATATGGTTGCCAATAGCAAATTCAAAGATTTCCAAGGTTTCCAGGAAGGCATTTCCCATGAAGGGTATATCGGCTTGCAGGATCATGGTTATCCGATCTGGTTCCGCAATATCAAGATTCGGGAATTGAAGTAAGTTATGGTTTAAATCTGCTAATTTAAGTGACAATTGGCATGCTTCTATTGTCAAACAGCCTGCTCATAGACCTTTTGCCTTTAGTCGAAAACCTTTTCGCCCTTGGTCAAAAGCCCTTTCGACACTGGTCAAAAACCTTTTCGACTAAGGGCGAAAAGGTAAGGAGTGGTAGAAATAGCTGTTAATACCTGTATATTTGTTGATTAATTGATATTGTAGTATCCTTGTTTTTCATTTAATATATATAGGTGGATGTGAAGATGGGGGCATGGCCAACCCGAATCTGGACGAGACAGGGTGAAGGCAAATTTTTGAGGTGAAGGTAGTCCGGATGTCTGCCTTCACCCTTGTATGACATGATAATCAAAAGGTGTCAAAGGCGGGTGAAGCTGAAATGATTCATATCTGCCAAAAAATGAACTTATATCATTTAATATGAACTATAAGATGGAGAAGGTGTATAGACAAAAAGAGGATAACCCCGAAGGACTATCCTCTTTTCTATATTATCAAACCTTTTTTCCGATTATTAAAGAGCGCCGACTTCTTTCAACGCTTCGTTTGTTTTGTGAACGGCTGCTGCACTCTTGGCGAAGAGTTCTTTTTCTTCAGCTGTCAATTCCAGTTCAACGATCTTTTCGATACCGTTCTTACCCAGGATAACAGGAACGCCGATGCAAAGATCGGATTCTCCGTATTCACCTTCCAGGTAAACGGAACAAGGAACCATCTTCTTCTGGTTGTGGATGATAGACTCGACAACATAAGCTCCTGCTGCACCCGGTGCATACCATGCGGAAGTACCTAACAGCTTAGTCAGTGTAGCACCGCCGACCATAGTGGAAGCGACAACTTCCTGCAGTTTTTCAGCGCTCAACAACTTACTTACGGGAATACCTTTGTAAGTAGCCAGACGAGCCAACGGGATCATAGTCGTGTCACCGTGACCGCCGATTACCATACCTTCGACTTCGTTAGCATTGCAACCTAAAGCCTGAGACAAGAAATATTTGAAACGGGAGCTATCCAGAGCACCGCCCATACCGATGATACGGTTTTTCGGCAGACCCAGAGACTTCAATGACAGGTAAGTCATTGTATCCATCGGGTTGGAGATCACTACCAGGATTGCGTTCGGAGAATATTTCAGGATGTTCTGAGCAACACTCTTAACGATACCAGCGTTAACACCGATCAGTTCTTCGCGAGTCATACCTGGTTTACGAGGAATACCTGAAGTGATGACAACAACGTCAGAGTTAGCTGTTTTTTCGTAGTCGTTTGTGCAACCTGTAACTGTAGTATCGAAACCCAGCAGTTGAGCAGTCTGCATCATATCCATTGCTTTACCTTCGGAAACACCTTCCTTAACGTCAAGCATTACAACTTCGTCTGCCACTTCATTGAAGGCAAGAACATTTGCGCAAGTAGCACCTACATTACCGGCGCCAACAACTGTTACTTTAGACATAATAATAAGTTTTTATGTTTTACTTATAATAATACTTCTATCTCTCTTAAAAGCGAGACAAAGGTACAACCTATTACGAAATAAAGAAATATTTCCGTATATATTTTATGCCTTCCTCAGTTAAATTTATGAATTATGATTTATCATTTATCATCGATGCATAAGTCATAAATCATAATTCATACCTCTTCTCACTCTACATAAAGTACCAGCCCTTTCAGATATTCCCCTTCCGGATGGTAAATGTTGACCGGATGGTCGGCGGGTTGTGTCAGTTGGTGCAGGATGCGGACACTACGCCCGGACTGGGCGGCAGCACTGAATACGGCCAGACGGAAGTTTTCCTTGCTTACCACCTGCGAGCAGGAGAAGGTGAACAGGATACCTCCTGGCTTGATCTTTTCGAAAGCGATGGCGTTCAGTTTGCGGTAACCTTGCAAGGCATTGCGCAATACGTTTTTATGTTTGGCGAAAGCTGGTGGATCCAGGATGATGAGATCGTAGTTGCTTCCCATCTTTTCGAGATATTTGAAAGCGTCTTCCGCATAAGCTTCGTGGCGCGGATCGCCTGGAAAGTTCAATTCCACGTTCCTGTTGGTCAGCGAGATCGCTTTGGCAGAGCTGTCGACCGAGTGAACGACCTTGGCTCCTCCCCGCATGGCGTAGAACGAGAAGCCGCCAGTGTAGCAGAACATGTTCAGTACGGAGCGTCCTTTGGCATAGCGTTCCAGCAACGACCGGTTTTCGCGCTGATCGACAAAGAAACCTGTCTTTTGCCCCTTTTGCCAGTCGACACAGAATTTCAGGCCGTTCTCAAGAGCGATGTCCTCCACTTCACCACCGTACAGGTAGCCGTCTTCGCTGCCTAAGTTGGCCTTGTAAGGCAAAGTCGCTTCCGATTTGTAATATATGTTCTGTAAAGAATCTCCCAACACGGCTTTCAGGGCTTCGGCAATCTGATGGCGTGCATAGTGCATGCCGACAGAATGCGCCTGCATGACGGCGGTGTGGGCATACATGTCGATGACAAGTCCCGGAAGATTATCTCCTTCTCCATGCACCAATCGATATGTATTGTTGTTCTCCACTCCGGCAAGTTCCAGTGTCTGGCGCAGTGTGTAAGCGATACGGATGCGTTCTTCCCAGAAAGCGGCATCTATCGTGACCGGCTTGAAAGATAAGATGCGTACGGCGATACTGCCTATCTGATAATGTCCGATACCTAAAAAGCGTCCGTTCGTACCATAAACTTCTACCAAGTCGCCTTCTTCCGGTTCACCTTCGATCGTTTGGATAGCACCGGAGAATACCCACGGGTGGAAACGTAGCAACGATTCCTCTTTTTTCGGTTTGAGAAATACTTTACACTCCTTCATTTATATCTGTTTCAATTGATTGTATATTTTCAGGCAGGCCCATGCGTCAAGGGCTGCATATTTTTTCTGTGCGTCGCTGAGGATGTCGGCTTCCCAGTTGCTCAGACGCTGTCCTTTCGAGATCTTCTTGTTGAAGAGGATGGCGTATATCTTTTGCAGGCTGGCGTCTTCGATGCCGAACTGCCCGACATAATTCTGCAAGTCCAGGAAGTTGGCGGGTTGTATGTCCGTGCGTTTCCGCATCGCCCCGAAATCGTCGCGCAGTGAAAGGCCTATCTTCTGCACCTTTTCATTCGCCAGAAATTCTTCCAAAGCTTCCGGAATACCGATCCGGTTCAGGCGGAACAGAAAACAGGCTTCGTCGGTCGATATTTGCATAAGCGATATTTTGTAACGTTGTCCTTTCTTGAAGCTCGGACGGGTTTCCGTGTCGAACCCGACGGACTGGAATTCGGAGAGGTAGCCGACTGCTTTCTCAACATCCCTCAATGTGTCGATCACAATGATCCTTCCGGTAAATTCTTCTAAGGGAAGCTCGGATATTGCCTCTTTTGTTATCGAATGTGTGTATTGTTGTGTCATTCTTCTTTGTCGGTTTCTAAAAGTTCTTCATCGCTGTATCGCACGGCGTGGAGTGCTTTTAATGCGTTTAATAATTGTTGTCCCCAGAATTCGCAGAAGTTTTTACGACACAATACGATTGCCTCGAGCATCACTTCTTCATTGCCTTGACGGAACAGAGAGATGAAATTACCCGTATCTTGGTAAACATCGGCCAGATTCTCCGAGATAAAGGCGGCGATCGGCGTGTCGCTGTATTGCATATCCGGATGGAACGTTTCGAGATAGGAGTCTTTTTCTCCGAGCAGTCCGGCGATCCGGTTGCGGACCGATTCGTACATATCTTCCGTGACGGTCAATTCCGGTTCTGCATCTTCGTCTTCTTCTGCTTCGGGTAGAAGGGTGGCTTTCAGATACAGCAAGGGCAAGATCTTGACTGCCTTATCCAGAAAGTCGAAAAGACCGGTATTGCCGGCGTTCTCGACAAACGTACAAAATTCCAGTGCAACTGTTACGAATTCCAGCGTATTGCGTTCGTATATCGGGTTGTTCTCTTTTTCCATGCTAATTATCTTAGTAGATACCTTGCGTTTATAATCTGCAAAAGTAGCAATTTTTTCTTTGTAAAGCTAATATAGGATACCGCACCCAAATGTTTTACCGGAATTTTGAGATTGGAGCCTAAGGGAAATGCGAATGTCGTAGGGAACTTGAAATTTTCTATGTACATTTGCGTGTTGTAAATTTAATTGTGTAATGGCTAAAAAGACGACTGCAAAACAAAATACGAATAACGGGGAAAGTAAATTTAAAGGGATTCGGAACTTTTTTACCAGCGAGCGGACCCGTTTTATTACCGGATTGGTTATTTCCATTGTTACCATATATGTAGGCCTGGCATTGATTTCGTTTTTCTTTACGGGGGGGGCGGATCAGAGCAAGATCGAGAATATCCCGTTGTCGGACCTGGTGATCAATCGTGGATCAGTAGAGAACTGGACGGGGGTGCGCGGGGCTTTTCTTGCCGATTTGCTGATGAACCGGTGGTTTGGGATTTCTTCTTTCCTGATCTTGTTTTTCCTCGGTTCAGTCGGGGCGAAGCTAATGAACCTGAGCCGGGTATCGTTGTTGAAACGTTTCCTGTTCAGTGCGGCCATGCTGATATGGGGATCGTTGTTCTTTGCTTTTATCTTTATCCGCGGATATGAAGATACGTTTATTTATTTGGGGGGACAGCACGGATATTATTTGTCGGAGGTGATGATGAATAATATCGGGATACCGGGAACGGTCCTGCTGCTGGTCGGCTTGTTCCTGATTGTTGCGATCTTCACCAGTAAACGGACGATCCCGTTCCTGCAAAATGTCTTCTCTTTCGGATGGCTAAAGAACCGTTTGAAACGGGATAAGAGTGAAACGACGGAAGTGCCGGAAGAGGAAGAAGATGTGGAAGGGGAAGCAGAGGTTTATGCTCCTGTTGAAAAAACGGCGGCTGCCCCTCAGCCTGTTGCATATCGTGAGACAGTAGAAGAAAACATCGGGCCGGACGAGTATGTTTTCGATACGGAAACCGAGATGCGGAAAGCCGAGGTGGAAACGGAAGTCTCGCAAAAGGATGATTTTGAATTTGAAGTAGCCCGTGGGGATGATCCGGTTGTCGAGGCCGGCAATGGCAATAATACGATTTTCGAAGTGGAAGTGCCCGAAGAAGAGGAGGAATTCGATCAGTCTCAATTGGGTAAATATGATCCACGCCTGGACTTGTCCCGTTATATGTTCCCGACGCTCGACCTGTTGAAATTTTATGATTCGGGCAATGTCGAGGTAAACCGCGAAGAACTGGAAGAGAACCAGCAGATGATCAAGCGGACGTTGGAGGACTTCGGTATCAATATCGCTTCTATCAAGGCGACGGTCGGACCGACGGTTACGCTCTATGAGATCATCCCGGAAGCAGGTGTGCGTATTTCCAAGATTAAGAATCTGGAAGATGACATTGCTTTGAGCCTTTCAGCCTTGCAGATCCGTATTATCGCACCGATGCCGGGTAAAGGAACGATCGGAATCGAGGTTCCGAACAATAAGCCGCAGACTGTTTCGATGCAGTCGGTGGTCGCTTCGCGTAAATTCCAGGAATGTACGTATGATTTGCCGGTGGCGATCGGAAGGACGATTGTCAACGAAGTGTTTATGTTCGACTTGTGCAAGACTCCCCATCTGTTGGTGGCTGGTGCGACCGGACAAGGTAAATCGGTCGGCTTGAATGCGATTATCACCTCTTTGCTGTATAAGAAGCATCCAGCCGAATTGAAGTTCGTGATGGTCGATCCCAAGCAGGTGGAATTTAGCATTTATTCGAAGATCGAACGCCATTATCTGGCGAAATTGCCGAATGCCGACAAACCGATCGTGACGGAGCCGGGGGATGCGGTGGCGACTTTGAACTCTTTGGTGATCGAGATGGAAAATCGTTATAAATTATTGGTGGAGGCTTCGGCGCGTAATATAAAGGAATATAATGAAAAATTCATTTCCCGCCGTCTGAATCCGGAGAAAGGACATCGGTTTCTGCCTTATATCGTTGCAATCGTCGATGAGTTTGCCGACTTGATTGCGACTTCTGGCAAAGAGATCGAGTTGCCGATCTCGCGTATAGCGGCTAAGGCTCGTGCGGTTGGTATCCATATGATCCTGGCAACCCAGCGCCCGGATACGAAAGTGATTACAGGGACGATCAAGAGTAACTTCCCGAGCCGTATTGCGTTTAAGGTGATGTCTCAGATTGACTCCCGTACGATTTTGGATACCCCGGGGGCCAACCGTTTGATCGGTAAGGGCGATATGCTGGTTCTGATTACCGGAAGCAGCGAGCCGACGCGTGTTCAGTGTGCGTTTGTCGATACGCCGGAAGTGGAAGATATCGTGAATTATGTCGGTGTGCAGGTGGCTTATCCGACTGCTTATTTGTTGCCTGAATATATAGGTGAAGGCGGTGAATCTTCTTCGGCCGGGACGGTGGATCTGTCGGATCGAGACCCGTTGTTCGATGAAGCAGCCCGTCTGATCGTGATCCAGCAGCAGGGTTCGACTTCGCTTATCCAGCGAAAGTTTGCAATCGGTTACAACCGTGCAGGTCGCTTGATGGATCAATTGGAGGCGGCGGGTATTGTCGGTCCTTTCGAGGGTAGTAAAGCCCGTCAGGTCTTGATTCAGGACGAATACAGCCTGGAGCAGTTGTTGAATTCGTTGAAATGATTTATGAGTTATGGGGGATGGGCTGTTGGTTTATCCATATTGACATGTTTTGAGTGCTATAAGCCCTTTTTGAGATCTGCTAATGATTGGGAGTTTAAATCATAAATAAAAAACGACATGAAAAGAGATAATAAAATAAAAGTTTGCCGCATTTTGGCTGTTGTTTTCCTGTGTTTTTGGACTATATCCGGTGTGAGGGTATTGGCACAGAACGCTACGTCCATTTTGGATAAGGCTGCTTCTGCTTATGAAGATTCTAACGGCTTGACTGCTTACTTTACGATGCAGACACGTTCGGATGTGCAGAAAGTGTCGGAAAGCTTTGATGGTACGGTCGATATTAAAGGTGATAAATTCGTACTGAAGACTCCTGATATGATCACTTGGTTTGATGGAACGACACAATGGTCGTTTGTCGAGCGTAATGAGGAAGTCAATGTTTCCACCCCGACCGGCGAGGAGTTGCAGGCTACGAATCCGGCCCTGTTGCTCCGTTCCTATGAAAAAGGATTTACCGCTAAATATAAGGGCGAGAGCACGGCTCCGAGCGGCAAAGCTGCTCATGATATCGAGCTGGTTCCTAAAAAGAAAAGCGATATCGTACGGGTGGAGCTCCAGATAGAGAAGTTTTCCGGTCTTCCGGCTTCGATCGCCGTTTTTTCAAAGAATGGGATCAGCAGTACGATCCGTATCAGCAAAATGAAAACGGGAGTAAACCAACCGGATAGCTATTTTGTTTTTAACCAAAAAGACTATCCTGATGCTGAAATAATAGATTTGAGGTGATTTATGAATTATGATTTTATTATCGACGCATAAATCATAATCCATAAATTATCAATCATAACTCATAAATCATAAAACGATGAATACAACTCAGAATGAAAAAGTTCGTTGCCTGATTATCGGTTCAGGCCCTGCCGGTTATACTGCGGCTATCTATGCTTCACGTGCAAATCTGTCCCCTGTCCTCTACGAAGGCATTCAGCCGGGCGGACAGCTTACGACTACTACCGAAGTAGAGAATTTTCCCGGTTATCCCGAAGGTGTTACCGGTACGGAACTGATGGAAGACTTGCGGAAGCAGGCTGCCCGTTTCGGTGCTGATATCCGTGTTGGCATTGCGACTGAGACAGATTTGTCTGCTGCTCCCTATAAAGTGACGATTGACGGTGAGAAAGTGATCGAGACGGAAACGCTGATCATCTCGACCGGTGCGACTGCCAAATATTTAGGATTGCCGGACGAGCAGAAATATGCCGGAATGGGTGTTTCGGCTTGTGCGACTTGTGACGGTTTTTTCTATCGTAAGAAAGTGGTGGCTGTTGTAGGCGGTGGTGATACGGCTTGTGAAGAAGCACTTTATCTGTCCAGCTTGGCAAAACAAGTGTATTTGATTGTCCGCAAACCGTATTTGCGTGCATCCAAAGTCATGCAGGAACGTGTCCTGAACACTCCGAATATCACGGTCTTGTTCGAGCATAACACGATCGGTCTTTTCGGTGAAGGCGGTGTCGAAGGTGCACATCTGGTAAAACGGATGGGTGAACTGGACGAAGAAAAGGTGGATATAGCAATTGACGGTTTCTTCTTGGCTATCGGTCATACTCCGAATTCCAAGATATTCAAACCCTGGGTCGAAACAGACGAGGTTGGCTATATCAAGACAGTTCCGGGTACGCCGAAGACAAGAGTGCCGGGGGTATTCGCTGCCGGAGATGTCGCTGATCCACATTATCGCCAAGCCATTACGGCTGCAGGTAGCGGTTGTGCGGCTGCAATCGAGGCGGAACGCTATTTGTCGGAGATTGGAAAATAATTGCATTGAACTACTTATGCTCTCGTTATGAAACACTTGAAATTCTCTCTTCTTTTTCTTTTGTGTGTACTGATGGCGGTTCCCGTGTCGGCTAAAAGAAAGACAAAGGTGATCGCTCATCGCGGTTATTGGAAAACGGAAGGGTCTGCCCAAAACTCTATTCGTTCGTTGGAGCGGGCGAATGAGATCAAAGTATACGGTTCCGAGTTTGACGTACACCTGACAGCTGATAATGTCCCGGTTGTGTACCATGACCGTAAAATAGAAGGAAAAGATATCCAGACGGCCCCCTATGCGGAGCTGAAAGACCTGAAACTCTCGAATGGTGAGACGCTTCCGACATTGGAACAGTATTTGGACAGGGCGAAGAAGCTGAAAAAGACCAAGCTGATTTTCGAATTGAAATCCCATGCGACTCCCCAGCGGGATCGAGAAGCGGCAAAGGTTGTAGTCGACATGGTGAACGGTAAGAAATTGACGAAACGCACCGAATATATCGCTTTCAGTTTGGAAGCCGCAATGGAGCTTCACCGTCTGTCCCCGAAGACTCCGGTCTACTACCTGAACGGCGACTTGTCTCCGAAACAGTTGAAAGAACTCGGTTTTGCCGGTCTCGACTATAATTATAAGGTGATGCAGAAACATCCGGAATGGTTTGCCGAAGCAAAAGATCTGAAACTGAAAATCAATGTCTGGACGGTCGATGATCCTCAGGTGATGGAAGAGATGATCGAGAAGCGTGTGGACTTTCTGACTACCGACTATCCCGAAGAAGCGCAAAAAGCAGTACATTTGTACCGCTGAATAAATGTGTGAAATGAGAAAGTATTGCCTGTCGTTATTGCTCTTGTTACTGACATTGGTTTCGAATGCAGTCGAACCTCCCAAGCGTGAGATTCGGGGAGTGTGGCTGACAACTGTTTATGGTCTGGACTGGCCACGTAAGCCGGCAACGACGGAAACGGGGCGAAAGGCGCAACAACGCGATGTCTGTGACATTCTGGACCGTTTGCAGGATGCGAATTTCAATACTGTTTTTTTGCAGGTCCGTATGCGTGGCGACGTCATCTGGCGTTCGGCTATTGAACCGGCAAGCAAAACTTTCTCTGGAAAATATGGGATGATGCCGGGATATGATCCACTGGCTTTCGTGGTCGACGAATGCCACAAACGGGGGATGGAATGCCATGCTTGGTTTGTAACTTTCCCGCTAGGAACGGACAAGAGTGTGAAAGAACAGGGAAAGCTCTCGGTTGTCAGGCGCCAGCCGAAACTCTGCAAGCGTCATAACGGCGAATGGTATTTAGACCCCGGCGTTCCTGGAACTTCCGACTATGTGTTGTCTTTAGTGAAGGAGTTGGTGAACGGATACGATATCGACGGCATCCATTTCGATTATATCCGCTATCCGGAACAGGCAAAATCTTTCCCTGATAAAAACCTGTATAATAAATATGGTAAGAAACGCCCGCTGGCAGAATGGCGCCGGGAGAATATCAATAAGATGGTTTACCGCATTTATGACTGGGTGAAATCGGTAAAGCCTTGGATACAGGTCAGCAGTTCGCCGCTCGGCAAGTATAACCGCATCGAACGTGTTCCGAACGCCGGATGGACGGCTTATGAAAGTGTCTTCCAGGATCCGAAAATGTGGATGCAGAACGGGAAGCAGGATATGATCGTCCCGATGATGTATTACCTGCATGATAACTTTTTCCCGTTTGTCGACAATTGGGTAGATAACTGCAACGGACGCCTTGTGGTTCCCGGATTGGGCGCGTACCGGATGTTGAAAGAAGAGGCAGACTGGACCGTCAACGATATAACGGATCAGATCGACTACAGCCGTTATTACGGAGGGGCCGGCTGTACATTCTTCCGTTGTGCGAATATCCTCGACAATACGAAAGGGATATACGATGAGTTGAAGGATAAATATTATAAATATCCGGCACAACTTCCTCCTTTGTCCTGGTTGGACGATACGGTTCCTGCAGCCCCGGAAGAGATACGGGTGGAAAAGGAAGAGGATGAGTTGAAGCTCTCCTGGCAGAAACCGGATTCGGTTAAGGACGTGTTGACTTATACCGTCTATTATTCGCTGACGGATTCGATCAATCCGACATCCGCCCGGAATATCCTGATGACAGGAATCCGGGATACTTCCATCTATCTGCCTGTCGATACGACTTCGGAGCAGGGATATATATTTTCCGTTTCATCTTCCACTCGCTATCATATTGAAAGCGTGCTATCGAAAGAAACTTATTATTATCTTTCCAAATATCCTAAATAATATTAACGGTTTGGAAGGAAACCTTGGAATACCATATCTTTGTGTTGGATGAAAAAGATTGTGACATATCTGTTTATCGTATTCCTGGCGACACTTGTGTTTTATGGAGGTGCCGGTGTAAACTTGGTGACCTACTGCTGCGGGGATTGCCGGATGGAAGGTGTCACGGTTTTGCTGGAAAACAAATGCTGTGAGATGCATGGACAGACTTGGTGTTCGAATCAAGATGGCTGCTGTTGCGATGTCGAGTATGTCAGTTTCGATTGGAATGTTTTTCACGGTCATCTGTTCAATTTGCAACCTGTGGCAATTGATTTGATTTCGTATATCTGTTCACATTTATCACTAGTTCCTGTCCCTGTTATAAACAAGGCAGGAGAAATCGAACGAGAATCTCCTCCCGGATTCGATGCAGGAACATATCTTTCTTTTTTGACAGTCCTTTTGATTTAGTCCTTGCTGGTGTATCTCTTTTTGTGGGATTGCCTTTGCTCGTTTTTGCAACTGGTTTGCATTGGCAATGCCTTATTTTTGTGCAAAAATAAATGCAATGGTGTAACCTTATGCATGTAAGTGATCTAAGTCAGGATAACAAAAAAGAAATTTATGATGAAACAACTCTATATTACAATTTTATTATTTCTTATTGCAATTCCGGTCTCTGCCGAGAAACTGGTGAAAGGACGTGTTTTGAATGAACAGGAAGAACCGATAGTCGGAGCGAACATCTATTGGGAAGGCACTCAGCAAGGAACGACTTCCGATGCTGACGGTTATTTCGAACTGAAAGGAAATGGAAACGCGAAGAATTTGGTCGTCAGTTATATCGGGTATACGGCGTCGGTAGTCCCGGTCGAGGAGATAAACAAGCCTTTGCGCGTCGTGTTGGTTGGAGAAGTCGCTTTGCAGGAAGTCGTGATCAGCGAGCGTAAAATGGGGACGATCGCTTCCCGCACCAGCGTGTTGCAAACCCAGAAGATCACCTATGACGAGATTTGCCGGGCGGCTTGCTGTAATTTGGCAGAGAGCTTCGAGACAAACCCGTCTGTCGATGTCTCTTATTCGGATGCAGCTACCGGAGCCCGCCAGATCAAACTGTTGGGGCTTGCCGGAACCTATGTGCAGATGTTGACGGAGAATTACCCGAATTTTCGGGGAGCCGCCTCTTTATATGGGTTGGATTACGTGCCCGGTGCCTGGATGGAAAGTATCCAGGTCTCGAAAGGAACGTCTTCGGTCAAGAACGGTTACGAGGCATTGGCCGGACAGATCAATGTGGAATTTAAGAAACCGCCTACAGCCGATATCTTTTCCGTTAACCTGTTCGGTAGTGATGCCGGTCGTTATGAAGGGAATGCCGATGCCTCTTGGCATATAAACGACAAGGTGTCGACTGGTTTACTGGTGCATTATTCCAATGATAAAATGCAGCATGATGGTAATGACGACGGCTTTCTGGATACTCCCCTGAAAGAACAGGTGAACCTGATGAACCGCTGGTATCATAAGCTGGACCATTATGTTGCCCAGTATGGTGTACGCTATTTGTATGAGAACCGTACGGGCGGACAGTCTACGAAACACCATGACTTTGCCGATCCTTACCGCGTGCGCCTGCTGACGAACCGTGCAGAGTTGTTTACCAAACAGGCTTATATAATCAACAGGGAAAAGGTGGAAAGCGTGGCGTTGATCCTTTCTGGTTCTTATCATGAACAGAAATCCATGTATGACCGGACGCCTTACAATGTGTATCAGAACAATGTATATGCCAGCTTGCTCTACGAAAAGGAGTTTTCTCCGGCACATAGCCTGAGCACAGGCTTGAGCATGAACTACGACGGTTTTGACGAAAACCTGACACTTGGCGGTGTGCGGACCCCTTACAATCGGACTGAAGTCGTGCCCGGAGCTTATGCACAATATACATACAACCTGAATGACAAGTTGATCCTTCTGGCAGGATTACGGGCGGATTACAGCTCGCTGTACGATTTCTTTGTGACGCCCCGCCTGCATATAAAATATAATCCTTTCGACTGGCTCCATGTGCGTGCTTCGGCCGGGAAGGGATTCCGGACGGCGAATGTGTTGGCTGAAAACAATTATCTTTTGTCCAGTAGCCGCAAAATGAATATAGCTGCCGACTTGGACCAGGAAGAGGCCTGGAATACGGGTGTGAACCTTTCGTTTTACATACCGCTGTTCGGAAAGGAGCTGACTCTGAACGGAGAGTGGTACTATACGGATTTCCGGAAACAGGTAGTTGTGGATATGGATAGCGATCCGCATGCTGTCAGTTTCTACAACCTGGATGGCTGTTCTTATTCCAACAATTTCCAGGTAGAAGCCACTTATCCGTTCTTCCGTGGCTTTACCCTGACAGCCGCATATCGCTATACGGATGCGAAAACGGATTACCGGAATGCGGAAAGCGTCACCCGCCGGCTGAAAAAGCCGTTGGTCAGCGACTATAAGGGCTTGCTGACCGCCTCTTATCAGACTCCGTTGAAGAAATGGCAATTCGACCTCACCGGACAGTTTAACGGAGGTGGAAGAATGCCGACACCGGATGCCGTAAATCCCTTGTGGGAACCCGATTTTAAGGCCTATACGGTCGTGAATGCCCAGATCACGAAATATTTCCGCCGTTGGTCGATTTATGTCGGAGCGGAAAACCTATTCGACTATAAACAGTCGCATCCGATCATCGATGCCGAGAACCCACGCGGAGATAATTTTGACGGATCGATGGTCTGGGGCCCTGTTCACGGCAGAAAGATTTATGCAGGACTGCGTTTCAACATCAGTCGTGATTAATATCGCTTATTTTTTTAATTCTTTCATTTTTTAATTTTAAATTTCAATTTAACATGATTCGTTTATTAGCAATTTTAATCTGTGCCGTATTTACTTTTTCAACGGCCTATGCGCAAGATGCGAAAAAGAAAAAGGAGACAGTGACTTTCTTTGTCGAAGGAATGGATTGTGCCAACTGTGTCAAAAAGATCGAGAAGAACATCGCTTTCGAGAAAGGGGTGACCGATCTCAAGTGCGATCTGAGCACCCGTACGGCGGCCGTTACTTATCGTGCGGATAAGACATCCAAGACAAAGCTGGCTTCCGCCTTTAAGAAAATAGGGATGGAAGCGACCCCAGTAGACAATGGCGCCGGTTGCCCGGTTGACCCTGCCAAAAAAAAGTGAGGGTTAAAGCTGTCTACCTCTACGCCGAAAATTAAAATGGATGCCGATTCCGATTATTTGCCGGAATACAGTATCTTTGTGCGTTCTCAAGAAAAATATTTTATCCGGAATGCAGCGTTTCGGATAATCTGAACATCATAATAAATGTATGGCCCCGGAAAGGGCGTGAAGGCACACACTAAATGACGGAGAAACAACTGATAGAGGGTTGTAGGAATGGGGAAAGGCTGGCTCAGAAGGAGCTGTACGAAACGTATTCCCGTAAAATGATGGGAGTTTGCCTGCGTTATGTCAGCGACAGGGAGACTGCCCGTGATTTGCTACAGGACGGTTTTGTAAAAGTCTTCACCAGTATGGACTCTTATTCGGGACTCGGGTCGTTTGAGGGGTGGATGCGAAAGATCTTTGTCAATTGTGCGTTGGAGTATTTGCGCAAATCGGATGTTTTGCGTGAGGCTGCCGATCTGGATAATACGGTGGAATTGATCCATCCGGACAGTTCTGCCATATCCGACATGTCGGCAGCCGAGTTGATGAAACTGGTGCAGGAACTTCCTGCCGGTTTTCGTACGGTGTTTAACCTGTTTGCAATAGAAGGTTATTCGCATAAGGAGATTAGCGAGATGATGAATATAACGGAAAGTACATCCCGGTCGCAGTTTACGCGTGCCAAACAATTATTACAACGCAGGATTAATGAATTGTATTGAGTAAAAAGAAATGAAGGATAAGGAAAGAGATATATTTGACGATTTGTGCCGTTCGAAGTTGCAAGACTTTGAAGCGGATACGATGCCGGGCGATTGGGAGGCGATAGCTGACCGTTTGACGGTTAAAAAGTCTGTCCCTTTCCGGCGGACTTTACGTTATTGGGTGGCTGCTGCCGTTATTTCTTTATTGGTTGTAACAGGAGGAGTCTATGTTCTTAACCACGACCGGGAACATCTGCCTGTAGCCGAAACGATACAGAAAGAAACTGAGGCCGTTGGAAACAGGCTGACTGTACGATCTGAATCGGTGACACCAGCAGTCGCCGCTTCCAAGCCGGTTAACCGGATGGCAAAACGTGCTGTTGCGCAAGTTACAGCCGTAACTACGTCCCGGTCGGATATAACGGCAGACGATGTTGTCCTTTCGCCCGAAGAAGATTGTGATACTGTTGTGGTGGTTTCTTCTAAAATCTCCGAGGTATCCGAAATGTCTGAGGCGGTGGCGGTGACTGGAACGGTAACGCCGGTTGGAACACGCTCTTTACTTGCGGATGCAGCACCTGTGAAAACAGAAAAAAAAGTGCGGGCGAAAAGATGGAGTTTCGGAATGGGAGGTGGTAGCGTGAGTGCGGGAACATCCAATTCATTAAATGCCTATGCCCTAAAGAATACGTCGATGACGGATCTGGAGTTGTTGCAATTGAATTCCCCCTATTTCAATAGTCAATCTCCGAAAACGAATATTCGTCATAAGACACCAGTTTCGGTCGGATTAGGTGTCAGTTATTCTTTAAATGACCGTTTTTCCCTCCAGTCTGGTTTAAATTATACATTCCTTTCTTCCGAATGGGAAACCGGATCTATATATCATGGTGAGACGAAACAGAAGTTACATTTTATCGGAATCCCTCTTTCTTTGTCCTATAAAATAGCAGAATGGAAGCGTATTCAATTTTATGCAGCGGCGGGGGCTATGACCGAGATTAATGTTGCCGGTAAGTTGAATGCCAAAATATTTGTGGAAAACAATGAAATTCGTCACGAGAAGAAGCATATCCGTATGAAAGAATGGATGTGGTCTGTGAATGCCCGGGCCGGTGCCAGCTATCCGTTGCTCCGTTTCTTAAGTGTTTATGCGGAGGTGGGAGCCGGTTATTATTTCGATAACGGAAGCGACATTGAGACGATCCGTTCCGAGAAACCGTTTAATGTGAATTTGCAGGCGGGTTTCCGTTTCGGTTTTTGAGTAAGAACTAATAAATAATAAACAATATAAAATTAAAGAACAGTAAAAATGAAGAAACTTAAAGTTTTAGGGGTAGCAGCAATCGCTGCGGGTATGTTTTCGTTAACCTCTTGTTTGGACGGCGGTGGTAATACACAGCAGCTTTCAAGTTATGCTATAGTCGATTATTCTTCTACGATGAGAACTCTGATTTATCCATTGGGCTATTATCCGTTGTATGTCGCTACAATTGCAAATGATCCGACTTATAGTGCTGGAGATTGTGTGTTGGCTAATTTTACGGTCGATTTTGATTCGGCGGATAATGCGAATGCCAGTACAAACGGTTTTTATGTGGCGACAGGAGCGGCTTCTTCTCCATTAGCAGAATATGATTTGAATTATTCTCCTTTGGACTCGATGGCATTGGACAATGAATTGCTTTTGTCTGGTTCCGAAAGTGCATTGTTATTTTCTAATAATTATAAGAAAATTGTTGTTATTCCTACTTTTGCATCTGTGTTGACGGATCAGAAGAACACATATATAATGTCGATGGATTCTAATCAAGAACCTGAAACTGTTGATGGAACGGATCGTGTTTATACGTTGTGCTTACGTGCTCAAAAGCGGGAAGAAGGGAAAGCACCAACCATTAGCAATGCTATGGACCCGATCGCTGTTGAAGGAGGTACATTATATTCTATGTTGAAAGGAAAAGAATCAGCAGCAGGGAAGAAGATTGTAAGTTATCGTGTGAAGTATCCGTTGACATTCAACGCAGATTCGACAAAGATAGCGACTTGGGGGTATTCTAAAATTTCTCAATTCTCGATTGAGGAAGCTACAAATTAATATTCCATATCTTGCGCTTGACGCGGGATCGCATTAAAATCGGCCGTATAAACATTAGATCAATAAGGCCAGTTTTTTGTGACCTCGAGTCAAGCCTGGAAACAAGGGGATTTTAATGCACCTCCATTGTTTTTGGCAATGCTTTTGTCATAATAATATCCCAATGTTTGGAGACATTCATTAAATATTATAAAATCAGGGGCTGTCCAAAAAGTCGGATAGCCCCTTTTGCTATTGTTTATTTCGGTAAAAAGTATTATCTTACCGTTGCAAAAAAACAAACATTATAGCAATGGCTAAGATAGTATTTAAAGAGTTAACTTCCAACCAAAATGTACTTTTTCCGGTCAGCTTATCGGAAAAGATAGCTCCCAATCATCCCGTTCGTGTTGTAAACAGTGTTGTAGACGCCTTGGATATTAGTTGTCTGCTCTGGGCATATAAAGGAGGAGGTACCAGCAGCTACCATCCCCGTATGATGCTCAAAGTTCTGTTTTATGCATACCTGAACAATATCTATTCTTGTCGTAAAATAGAAAAGACCTTGCAGGAGAATATTCACTTCATGTGGTTGTCTGGTAATAGTACTCCCGATTTCCGCATGATCAATGATTTCCGCGGCAAACGTTTAAAAGAACACATAAAATCGTTGTTTTCAGCCATTGTTCTGCTGTTACAGGAATCCGGCTATGTCAGTTTGGATGTACAGTATATCGATGGTACCAAAGTGGAATCAGCATCCAACCGCTACACTTTTGTCTGGCGTGGTAGCGTGGAAAAGAACAAGGTAAAACTGGAGTCGAAAATACAGTCAATCCTTAGTGAGGTTGACAAACATATCGAGCAGGATAAACAGGAAAGGACACCGGATACCTTACCGGATATGGATTCCTGTGGTTTGCGGGAAAAAGTGGGCGCTTTAAACAAACGGCTCTCCGGGATGAACAAAGCTGAGCAGAAACAAATCAAAAAGCTACAGGAAGAATATCTGCCCCGCCTTGCCAAATACGAATCGCAATTAGAGAAATTAGGGGATCGTAATTCTTTCAGTAAGACAGATGAGGATGCGACCTTCATGCGCATGAAAGAGGATCATATGAAAAACGGGCAATTGAAACCCGCCTATAACATACAGATTGCTACAGAGAATCAATTTATTACCAATCTGGGAATTTACAGGCGAGCCGGAGATACGGGAACTTTAATTTCTTTTTTGAAAGATTTTCGAGAGACTTATCATAGGCAATCCTCTATAGTAGTGGCCGATGCCGGTTATGGAAGTGAACAAAACTACGAGTTTATGGAGAATGCGGGTATAGAGGCTTTTGTCAAGTACAATTATTTCCACAAAGAGCAGAAGCGTGCCTGGAAGAAGGATGCTTTTGCCATACAGAACCTTTACTACAACTGGGAAAGGGATTATTACGTATGCCCGATGGGACAACATATGGAATATAAAGGTCAAAGGAAAAGTAAATCCGATTTGGGATATGTATCCATACTGAAGCGTTATCAGGCACAAAATTGTGAGGGGTGCCCGCTGAAATCTCAATGCCATAAATCAAAGGCCAACCGGATCATAGAAGTTAACTATAACCTTAACAGGTATAAACAAAAAGCACGGGAAAAGCTCATGAGTGAGGAAGGTATTTATCATCGGGGCAGACGATGTACAGAACCGGAAGCTGTCTTTGCACAGATAAAGCATAACTCGGCGTGGAACCGGTTTAGATTAAGAGGGTTGGAGAAGGTAAAAACAGAATTTACCCTGGTTGCTATTGCACATAATCTCAGGAAACTGGCTAAAAAAGTCAGTTTTCTTTTGTTTTTTACTTATTTCTGTAGGATTACTTCTCGAAAAGTAATAATTGAGA